>Ga0194112_10000072_pt1 | contig 123288 bp, 99 predicted proteins | sample TA2MahC400mmetaG_FD_146191 | JGI IMG/M metagenome (GOLD analysis project Ga0194112, IMG submission 146191) | Freshwater microbial communities from Lake Tanganyika, Tanzania - TA2015016 Mahale Deep Cast 400m | ecosystem: Environmental > Aquatic > Freshwater > Lake | place: Tanzania: Lake... | reverse complement strand
CCCGCCCGACGCGGCCTCCGCAGAGGCCGTCGTCCTTTGAAACTGCTGATGACTCTTGGGCAGAGGGTTCAGAGCCTCAATCAAATCGAAAAACCATCACAACCTTTCGTACGGTGAAACAAATGGGCTAGAGGATGTGTGCGCTCTTCTGAAAAGTCTGAAAATCAAGCCAGTGATCCGGGACGAACGCAATTCGGGCAGATCGCTGGGGTTGACATTCCACGGACAACTGCGGCCAGAGCAACATCTCGCCGCCGAGAAGATGCTCGCGCACGACACGGGAGTGCTCGCTGCGACCACCGCGTTTGGGAAGACCGTTCTGGCGGCCTGGTTGATTGCGCAGCGGAACGTCAACACGCTCGTGCTGGTTCACCGGCGACAACTCCAAGCCCAATGGATCGAACGGCTGTCGGCATTTCTGGGAGTGCCACCGAAATCCATCGGCCAGATTGGCGGTGGGCGCAAGAAAACCACCGGACAACTCGATGTGGCCGTCATCCAGAGTCTGGTGCGCAAGGGCGTCGTCAATGATTTGGTAGGCGAATACGGCCACTTGGTCGTGGATGAATGTCATCATTTGTCGGCCCACAGCTTCGAGCAGGTTGCACGACGGGCGAAAGCGAAATACATCACGGGGCTGTCGGCCACCGTCACCCGCAAGGATGGCCACCAGCCAATCCTCTTCATGCAATGCGGCCCGGTGCGCCATGTGGTGGACGCCAAGGTGCAGGCCGCGGCCCGTCCATTCGAGCACACTGTGCTCGTCCGTCCGACCCGATTTCGTCCCCAGCGACCAGATTCACCCGACCTGCGTGCCTCGTTTCAATCTCTGTACGATGAACTCATTGCCGACGAGCGACGCAGTCAGTTGATTTGCGAGGAAGTTGTGGCCGCTGTCAGTCAAGGGCGCTCCCCGGTCGTGCTCACCGAGCGCAATGAACACTTGGAACACCTGATCGATTTGTTGCGACCGCGGGTTCAGCATCTCGTTGTCCTGCGCGGCGGAATGGGCAAGAAACAGATCCAAGCCGTTGCCGATCAATTGGCGAATATCCCGGCCGATGCCGGCCGCGTCGTGCTGGCCACGGGCCGGTATCTGGGGGAGGGATTTGATGATGCGCGGCTCGATACGCTGTTCCTGACCTTACCGGTATCTTGGCGCGGCACGATTGCCCAGTACGTCGGACGATTGCATCGGCTCCACGAGGGCAAGCGCGAGGTGCAGGTGTACGATTACGCCGACTTGGATGTGCCGATGCTGGCGCGCATGTTTGACCGGCGCTGCCGGGGTTACGAAGCGGTGGGCTACCGGATCCTGTTGCCGGCCAGCGCAGTGCCGGGTTGGCCGACGGAAGTGCCGTTGCCGGTAGATCCGGCGTGGAAACAAGATTATGCCGGCAGTGTTCGCCGGTTGGTGCGCGACGGAGTGGATGTGCCGCTGGCGCGGTTGTTCGTGAACGCGGCGCACCCTGCGAGAGTCGGCGAGCAGACGGCCCGCAGTGCGACCGAAGCATTCCTCTACCGGCGATTGGAGTCGTTGCCCGCCACCGCCGGCAAGTTTCGCTTGAACGTCGAGTTGCCAATCCCGTTCGACGGCTGTGGCCGGATGGAAGTGGACTTGCTTTGCGCGGACGCGGGAGTCGCGGTCGAACTGGATGGCCCGCAACACTTCGACAACGTCGAGGCCTACCGGCGCGACCGGCGCAAGGACGTATTGTTACAGGAAAACGGATACCGGATCCTGCGCTTTCTGGCCGAGGACATTAGCAAACGACTCGATGACGTGTTGGATGCCATTCTGCGGGCATTGGCGCACCGGCCAACTCAACCGGGTGCATGACCGGCTCGCCGTTCCAACTCCGCCAGATTCTGTCGAGGCAGGTCGTTGTCGGGTTCGGCCAACGCGACGGCCTGCAGTAACACGCTCCGCGCCTCGGCGTATTGGCCGGCCTCGACCAAGGTCCAGCCCAGATCATTCAACAGGACCGGGTTGTCGGGTTCGAGAGCCACCGCGCGACGGGTGGCGTTCACCGCTTCGATCCGCTGGCCGCACCGAGCCAGACAGTAACCGATGCCGGACCAATACGTCGCGATACCGGGATGGCAGTCAGCGGCGTGCTGGTACAGTTGCCGGGCATGGTCAACAGCACCGGCATCCAACAACATCGCAGCGGCTTTCTCGACGATCTCCGCGAGGTCCGGTTCCTCTGCCGGCAGGGCGGCCAGTGTCAGAAACATCTGCATCGCGGCCTCTCGACGACCGAGTTGGTATTCGAGTGAACCGACCGTGAGCAGCGCCGGCGCGTACAACGGATCAATCGCCAACGCCACAACGCCCTCCTCGTGCCGCGCCACTGGTTCCGGACCGGCGACGGTTTGACGCACTGCTTTCTCGAAGAGACCGTCCGCGATCCGTCTGTGGTAGGCCCAATCGGCCGCCATGCGACGAGCCCGCGGCGGTTGCTCCGCATAATGGCGCCGGGCTTGGGAAAGTTCCGGATCGGAGGCCACAAGTTCGTCGAACGGCAACTCGCGCAAGGTGCAGTGGCGAGCGTGAGGAGTGTTCTTCATCGGTAACGCTATCCTTTCCACTCTCTGATCCGGTCACTGGCCTCCCACTCGGAGATCACCAGGGTTTTGACGAGCAAATGCAACGCGCCAACCGCCGTGGACCGGCTCTTGGTTTTCTCCACCACGTGTAGCAGCGCTTCCGCGAGATCGTCGGACAAGGGATCATCCGGGCGCGCATCGAAAAAATCGTGCAAGAAGTTGATCGCGCCGTGGACTTCTTTGGGGCGCACAAGGCGTAGCGCTTCGCACGCCCTGTCCATGGCTATGGGCAATTCGCAGATTTGGCTGACCTGCCCCAGAATGTTGAACGCCAACCCGCGACGCGCACCAGCAAACGCATCCCGCGGTCGCGGCTGAAAGTGCAAACAATCCAAGGCATAGTCCGCCACCTCGCCGACAACTTCGGCAAACGGACGCTGGTCCGCTTCCACGTCCGCCAAGGCCTGCCGGTTGGGCAGTGGCGCCAGGTCTTCGCCCACGATTTGTTTCCCGCAATCGCTGACAACCTTCTCCAGACATCTCAGAAGTGCTTCCTCGGCAACCGCGCAACCGGGTCCCGCCGCCAGACGGGCGGTGTGGGCGACCGCAATCAATTCCCGCGCTTTGCCGACATCGCTGGCGACTTGATCATTGAAGTTCCTCAAATCCCAAGAGCTTTGCGAGAGATTCTCGTACCGCTCGTGCGTGGGCGGGGACAGCAGATGCCGTCGAATATCGGCGATCAACAATTCGAACTTGCGCCGTCTCATGCCGCGTGTCTCCCCAAACGCTCCGCCACTGGCCTCCAATCATGACCGGGGTCGTTGAGGAAGGCGCGCAGGACCGGCAATGACTCGCCCCAGTGCAATGCGAGCGGCGGCAACACCGCCGCATCCACCGTGGCCGGCTCCGGCAGGCGGTGTTCGACGGCCAGGGCGCGACCGGTCGCGTGGAGCGCGGCGAGCACGGCGTCGCGCGTTTCTTCGGGCAAATCTTCCGCGCCGAGCGCGCGGGCCATCTTGAGTTTGCGCGCGGCGAGTTGTTTGTGCCCGACGATTTGTTGGCGCTCGGCGTCGGTGAGACCGGTCTCGACCGGGTGCAACAGGCGCGTGGCGCGGGTTTGACGCGCGAGCAAACCCGCTTCGATCAGGCGGTTGATCGCGTCGTCGGTGGCGCGGTCAATGACCTCCAGCTTCACCGGAGCCGGCGGGTCGGTGAAGAGTTCGTGGTGGAGCGGGGCGAGCTTCTCGCGCCACTGGGCGGCGTCGCGCTCGACGACGGCCACGACGACGCTGTGCGGACCGTCGAGCGGGTAACGTTCTTCGCAGCGGACGAGGCCGGCCGGCAGCAGGGACAACGCGCGCTCGCAGAAGGCTTGGGCGCGGTCAACGGGCAACGGTTTCGGTTTCGGCGCGGCGGTGGCGGCGATGGCCGGCGCGGCGACGAGCTGCTGCAATTTGGCGAGGAAGGATTGCCGGCCGCTGGTGAGTTTGATTTCTTTGAGGTCGCCGCGCAGATCGAGCACGCCGTCGGCGAGCGACTGTTTGGCGGCCAGCGTGCCGAGCATCCGGTGCTCGATGGTTTTTTCGGCGACGAGGTTGATGACGGTGACGGGGCGGGTCTGATGTTTGCGCCAGGCGCGGGCGATGCGTTGTTCGAGCCGGGCGGGATTCCACGGGAGGTCGCAGTTGACGACGACACTGGCGTTCTGGAGGTTCAGGCCGGTGCTGCCGGAGTCGGTGCTGAGGAAGACACGGCAATTGGGGTCGGTTTTGAAGGCGTTGATTTCGGCGCGGCGGCGGCGTTGCGGCACGGTGCCGGTATGCCAGGCGTGGCCGATGTCGAGTTGCCGGCAGGCGTCGCGGACGAGTTCGAGCATCCGTTCCCACTCGGAGAAGACGATGACCTTGGTGGAGTCGTTGTCGCGACATTCTTCGAGCACTTTTTTCAACTCGCCGAGTTTCGGACAGACGCGGTCGTTCGGGTCGAGGATGTAATTGGTGTCGCAGGTCATGCGCATCATGGCGAGTTCGCGCATGAGTTTGTCCTGTTCCTGCTGGGTCAATGGCCGGCGCTTGGCGATGCTGACCAACCGGGCGACGGCGGCCTCGTGCTCGGCATACCGGCTTTTCTGTTCGTCGCTGAGCGGGACGAAGTGGTTGCGTTCGGTGCGTTCCGGCAATTCCGTTTCGACATCGGCTTTGCGGCGGCGGAGCATGAACGGCTTGATGCGGGCGTGGAGTTTGTCGAGGTTGCGGTAGCCGGCCGGTTTGCCGCGGTCGTCGAGTTCGTAATACTCGCGGTTGAACCGGAACAGCGGACCGAGCGCGGCGGGGTTGAGGAAATCAATCAGCGAGCGGATCTCGTCAATGCGGTTCTCGATGGGCGTGCCGGTGAGGATGAAGGCGTACCGGCTCTTGAGGCGTTTGATGACTTGGGCGGTCTGGGTGTTCCAGTTCTTGATGCGCTGGGCTTCGTCGAGCACGACGACGTCGGGCCGGAGCCGGGCGTTGACGTCGAGCGCGTCGCGGAGCATCTGTTCGTAGTTGACGATGGTGAAGAATGGCGCGGTCGCGGCGTGGTAGGCGTGCAGCCGTGCTTGCCGGTTGCCGAACACGAGTTGGTAGGGCAGCGTGGTGAACTTCTGGATTTGTTCTTCCCACTCGGTTTTCAACGAGGCCGGCGTGACAATGAGCGCGCGCTGCGCTTTGCCGAGCCGGTGGAGCAACGCGCACGCGGCGATGGCTTGGATCGTTTTGCCAAGTCCCATTTCGTCGGCGAGCAACGCGCGCTCGGTGAACGCGAGGTGCAACATCCCTTCGCGTTGGTACGGAAACAATGGCACGAGCGTCTCGTGCGGCGGCCATTCACCCGACTGGACTTTCGCCTCGTACTCGTGGCGCAACTGTTTGCGTTCCGCCGCCTGCCGGCGCAGTTCGAGCCACGGCGCGACCTCCTGCGAGATGCGCAAGTTCGGCACGTTGGCTTGCCGGAGCAGTTCCAGCGCGGTTTCCGGCTCGGCGTCGCAGGCCGCGCGCAACGGGGCCGGCAATGTTCCGCGTTCGACGCGCAACCGGTCGCGGTCGGCATCCGGCACGATGTCAATGCGCGGCGAGCCATTTTCTCGCGCCTGACGGAACAAGCGGCGATGCCGGGCTTCGAGGTGGAGCAACACGGCCTCGACGTGTTTGCAGGTGCCGAGGCCGTTGCTGCGGAAGTCCGGGCAGTCGCACGCGAACTGCCGGTCCGCAAGGTCGCGGATTTCGACGCTGTAGGTCATCCCGCTGGCGGATTTCACGCGAAAATTCGAGAAGATCGGGTGTGCCGCGTCGGTGTTGCTGACGAGCAACGCCTCAGTGTGCGCCCGCGACCGTCGCTTGTTGATTTCGTCCTGATCGGTTGTGCGCCAGTCGTGGACGGGCGGCACGGGGATGCCGGTTTTGGATTGACGTTTGGAACGTGGGTTCATGAAGGAACACCTTCTATCATCCATCATCCCGGTTCGCAAGCGACGCTTGCTGTGAATCTTGAGAATATCGGTCGTCGCGGTTTTTTGGCTGGCAGGGGGTGGCATTTTGATTAGAGTGGCGGCATGAACTGTGTGGGTATGCTCTCTTGCGTCAACTTGTGAAACCAGCCGCGTCAACGGAAGGACAACGCACGCTGGAAGGCGCGGCCCGGTCGTTTCTGGCCGAGTTGTTGATTGTGCCGGTGGGGATGATCACGACGATGGTCCTGACGCGGCAGCTCGGCGCGGACGGCTTCGGGCTGTACACGCTGGCGGCGTCACTGGTCGGCTGGCTCCAATGGACAATCGCGGCCATGTTCACGCGCGCGACGTACAAATGCGTCGGCGAAGTGTCGGACTGGCGGCCGGTGGGGACGGTGGTGGCGCGGCTGCACTTGTGTGTGAGCGCCGCGGTGGCGGTATTGCTGGTGGCGCTGGCCGGGCCGATTGCGGCGATGCTGGGCGAGCCGGTGCTGGCCGGGCACTTGCGGCTGTTCGCAATTGATATTCCGATCTTCAGCCTCGCGCACGCGCACCGCAGCGTCCTGGTCGGCACGGGCGGGTTCCGCCAGCGGGCCTGGCTGATTGCGGGACGGTGGATGGTGCGGTTGGTGTTGATTGTGTCGCTGGTCGGGTTGGCGGGATTCTCGATCAACGGCGCCATCATCGCCACTATCGGCACGTCGCTGGCGGAACTGGCGCTGGCTCGTCGCTTCATCAAGCTGTCGCTGTTTGGCCCGTCGGATTTCCCGTTGCGGCGGTTGTGGGAGGCGGGGGTGCCGCTGTTCTTGTGCGCGATGGCGCTGCGGTTCTTCGACAAGCTGGACCTGTTCATGTTGAAATCGCTGGGCGCGTCCGCCGCGCAGGCGGGCCTGTACGGCGTGGCGCAGACCCTGACGATGATGACGGGAATCTTCGCGATGTCGTTCTCGCCGCTGTTGCTTTCGACGCTGACGCGCCTCTTGCGCGATGGCCATCCGGAGCACGCCCGTTTGATGGCGCGCGATTCGATGCGGCTGCTGTTGCTGTTGCTGCCGCTGGCGGGGCTGACCGCGGGGGCGGCTGACGAGATGGTGCGGCTGGTGGCGGGGGCGAAATTCTCCGGGGCAGGCCCGCTGCTGGCGGTGTTGATCTTCGAGACGGTGGCGGCAACCTTGCTCGCAGTGGCCAACAGCGTCCTGACGGTGGGAGGAAAGGCGAAGTGGACGTTCTGGATTGCCGGGCCGCTGGTGCCGTTGGCGGCGCTGGGACACCTCGTGATGATTCCGCGCTTCGGCGCGCTCGGCGCGGCAACGGTGACGACCGTGTTGTCGGCGGCGGCAACGGCGGTGACGCTTGGCGCGGTCTGGCGGATGTGGCGCGTGGCGCCGCCACTGGCGTCGCTGGGACGCAGCGTATTGTTGTGCGCGGGCGCGTTTGCCGTGTCGGCGTTGTGGCCGACGCCCGGTGCGATGGTGGTGGTGAAACTGGTTGTTGTTTCTGCGTTGTGTCTGGGCGGGTATTTGGCGCTGGGCGAGTTCAGCAAACGGGAGATCGAACTGGCGTGGTCGCTGGTGCCGGGGCGGAAGAACTAGATGCTCCCGAACCTGATCATCATCGGCGGATTGAAATGCGGCACGAGCAGCCTGCATTTCTACTTGAGCCAGCATCCGCAGGTCTTCATGTCACGCAAAAAAGAACTGAACTTCTTCCTCGCCGACCGCGCCTGGAACAACGGCATCGCCTGGTACGAACAGCAATTCGCCAACGCCGGCGCGGCGCTGATTCGCGGAGAGTCCTCGCCGCACTATACCGGCGGCCCGCAGGATCCCGGCGTGCCGGAACGAATGCGCCGGACGCTGCCCGACGCGCGCCTGGTGTTTCTGGTGCGGGACCCCATCGAGCGGTTGGTGTCGCACTACATGATGTGGTTCGCCATACGCAAGGAGGATCGTCCATTCGAGGCGGCGCTCGCCGATCTGGCCAACAATCCATACGTCGGGCACAGCCGCTACGGCCAGCAACTGGAGACGTACCTGCGCCATTTCCCGCGCGAACAAATCCGCGTCATCGCGAGCGAGTCGCTGCGCGACCGCCGGCGCGAAACCTTGCGGGAACTCTTTGGCTGGTTGGGCGTGGATTCGACATTTTACTGCCGGCAGTTTGAACAGATGCGTTTCCGCGCCAGCGACCAGCGCCGCAAGAACCGGCTCGGTTTGTGGCTGGCGCCGTTGACCTCGGCAGCGTTGTGGAAACGATTGCCGCCCTCGCTCGCCTGGCGCGTGGAAAAGCTGCCGTACTTCCCGTTCTCCAAACACGTCCCGCGCCCCGAAGTCAATCCCGCGCTCCGGCAGCGCCTCATGGACGTCTTCCGCGATGATGTGCGGCGGCTGCGCGAGTTGACCGGCCAACCTTTATCCCACTGGTGCGTCTGACATGACAACAACCTCCAGAACTCACGAGAGGCAATTTGCGCTGGCGCCGACCACCCTGCTGCGCCAGAATCCAACGCTGTGAAGTATTGGGAACAAGTCAGCACGGAATGGCAGCAGACGCAGCCGGATCAACTCTGGCGGGCGCACAGCGACGCGGTGAACCGGCAGTGGCTGGCGTCGTGGTGGCCGCAACGAAGCGTGAACCGCGCACTGAAGACCGACATGTTTGACGAGGCGGTCGGCGAAGGCGTGTTCGGGTTGTTGAAGTCGCGCGCCCGGTTCGCGGTGGGGATGGACATTGCGCTGGCGACGAAACCGAGCGTCGGCGCGGATGTGAGGCAGTTGCCGTTTGCTGAGGGCGTGTTCGATGTCATCGTCTCGAACTCGACTCTGGACCATTTCGAGACAGAGGAAGAGCTGGTCGCGAGCCTGCGCGAACTGCGCCGCGTCTTGCGGCCCGGCGGCGAACTGTTGTTGACGCTCGACAACGCGGCGAACCCGCTGGTGGCGATCCGCAACGTGATTCCGTTCCCGCTGCTCCATCGGCTCGGCTTGACGCCGTACCGGGTCGGCTTCACGTGTGGTCCGCGCCGGCTGCGCCGATTGCTGCACGAGGCGGGGTTCAAGGGCGTCGAAATGGCGGCACTGCTGCATTGCCCGCGCGTGTTCGCCGTGAAACGGGCGCGTGCCGTCCAACAGTCCGGCGATGCGGCACGACGCGAACAGTTCCTGAATGGTTTGATGAAGTGGGAGCGACTCGCGCGCTGGCCGACGCGGTGGTTGACGGGATATTTCGTCGCGGTGAGGACCCAATGAACCCGTTCGTCTCCGTAATCGTGGCCGTGTACAACGACACGGCGCGCCTGGCGCGTTGCCTGGCGGCGCTCGAAAAACAAACCTACTCCGCCGACCGCTACGAGGTGGTCGTCGTGGACAACAACTCGGATGTGCCGGTCACCTCGGCCATCGGGCCGTTCCCGCACGCGCGGTTCGAGCGCGAGCCAACCCCCGGCCATGCCTCGGCTTGCGCCACCGGTGTCAGACTCGCCCGCGGCGAGATTCTGGCATTCACGGATTCCGATTGCCTTCCCGAACCCGGCTGGCTTGCCGCCGGCGTTGCCTGTCTCTGCGGGACGCCGGGTTGTGGACTTGTCGGCGGGCAGGTTGAACTGTTTGCCGCCGACCCGCAGCACCCGACCGCCGCCGAACTGCTCAGCATCGCGACGCACATGAAACACGGGCATTTCATCGAGCAGAGCCACTGGGCGCTCTTCGTCAACATGTTCGTCGACCGGCGCGTCATGGAGAAAGCAGGCCCGATCAATCCGCGCGTGGATAACGGCGACATCGAGTGGAGCCACCGCATCCACGCTGCCGGCTACCGGCTCGCTTTCGCGCCCGACGCCGTGGTGCATCACCCGGCGCGGTCGCGGTTTCTCCAGCATTGCCATCGCACCATCCGCTTTGCGCTTCACTGGAAACAGCTCCGTCAAATCGGCGGTCTCGGACGCGGCGCGCGATTTTGGATCGGCCAACACTTGGTCTGGCCGTTGCGCGACATTTACCGTTGCCTGCTGTGCCACCCGAAGCTGACACCGCTGCAGAAGATCCAGACGACCTTCCTGGCCTGCCTGCTCATCCCGTTGCGCATCGTCGCAAGTTTTCTGGTCGGCGTCGGCCTGATCAGCGACCCGCGGAAGCATTACGCCTGAGCGCGGGCAGCTTCTGGCCACCGCTCAACTGCGGCTGCTCGCGCACGACCTGAAGCGTGCCGGCCTGCTGCCACACATCCGCCGCCAGCGCGCTGCCCGGCCGCCCGCGTCGCAAATGATCGAGGACCGCGCCAACAAACCTCGTCTCCTCGAAGTCCGGCACGTCGGGGCTGACGGCGATCACGAGCTTGTTCAACCCGCGTTCGTCTTGTGTTTGCCAGACCTGGCAACAGTCTGGCCGGCCGATGACGGCCTCGATGACGGCTTGCAGTTCCGCCGTCAGCAGCGTCATCCCTTCGATGGTCAGCTTCTCGTTGCTGCGGACGTGGGAGAGATGGAGATCGAAGCCGAGTTCACCGAACGGGCACCGGCAGGGCTTCGAGGTCAGTTCACCGCAATCGCCCAGTTCCGTGTTGAGCATGATCTTGCCGGTGTGCGGCGTCAACGCGGTGAACAACAGGCTGCCGTCCTGCTCGACCACGGCCAGACGGTCCCGGTAGAAGTGCATTTCGCCGGTAGAGCATTCGGGACAGGCCGCGGCGACCAGCCCGGCCTCGGTCGCGACGTAGCGCGGGAACACTTTCAGCCCGGCGCTCGCGATGAACCGCTGCCGAAGCTCGGTGAGCGGTTCGCCACCGGCAAACAGGACGCTGCCGCGAACATCCGCACCGGTTTCGAGTGCAGCCTGCGCGATGCGCACGGCGGAACTGCCAAACGTCCGCACGACGCCGGGACGGACGCTGGCAAGCCACGCGACGACTTGGTCGGCGTGGGCGAGGTCGGCAAACTCAGGACGCGGCCTGCCGATGAAACGCAATGCAAGCCGGGCTTCCAGCGTCATCGCGTCGGTCGGCGTCTGCGAGAACCATTTCGCCGGGGTGCGACCCAACTTGAGGTTCATCAGCAGATTATGGAGGCCGGCGATGCCGGGCGGGACGGGGAACCAGAGCGCGGTCGGCGCGTCGAGCACGCCGTGCATCTCGTAGAGCAACAGTTCGTGCGCGCTCTCCTCGGTGATGAACTCCCAATCGTAAGCGACGCGGGTGCTGTTGCCGCGACTGCCGCTGGTAGTGCCTTCGAGCCGGTGGCCGCCGAGGAACGGATTGTCGAAATCGCTCGCTCGCGTCTCGATGGTCAGGCCGCGCCGGCAGATCGGCGCGCGCGACTTGAATTCGTCCAGCGACAACTTCACACCGGCGTCGCGGAGTTGTTCGAGAGCCTTTTCGAGGCCGTGCGACCTGACGGAAGCCTCCAGGTCGCCCGCGCTGCAACCGGCCCAGAGCAGGAGTTGGCGGTACGGGTTGGACGGGACATCGTAGATGAGACGGCGAGCGTTTTCCAGGAAGCTGGTTTCGCGCTCAGCCATCTGCCGGCGGATGATGGCCACGGCCTGGTCACGGGTCAACGGCGTGCGGGCAAACTCCCGGAACCCGGCCGCCAAGTGCGCCAGTTGCCTGAGCCGTCCGAAGTTCATTTCATGGCGCTGACTTTGTCGAGGAAGCTCAGGTCGCGGTAGTTGGCCGGGATAGTCTTGATGTAGCCAAGCTGTTTCATCAACACGAGGATGTCGTCCATCGGTTTCTGGTTGCGGATGGCGTCAATGTTGGGCTGGTTGTTCTTGAGCGCGGCGCGGATGATCCGGCTGCTGATGCCGATGTAACGCGCCGCGATCTCGGCGGACTCATCGTGGTTTTCGCGCACAAACTTGACGCCGCGCGCAAAGGCGCAGACGACGGCCTCGACCAGCTTCGGGTCGCTTGTCGTCAGTGGCTTGGTCGTCGCCAGCGAACAGCCGGGCGCGTTCTTCCAGAGGTCGCCCGTGCGGCGGATGACTTTACCGACGCCGAGTTCCTCCATCATCGTCGCGTACGGCTCGACCATCGAGGCGGCATCGGCGCCCTGGCCGAAGAGCGCGATGATCGCGCCGTCGCCGGAAGGCTGCCGAAGCTGCTCCGCCTTTTCCCAGCCGAGGGACTTGATCAGCCCCATCGCGGTGAGGTCCTTGATGCCGCCGCGCAACGGCACCGCGACTTTCTTCACGGCATCCGGTGCGATGCCATTTCGCAACACGATTGCCGCTTCCTCAAACCCCGACCCGGCCAGCAACACCAGCGGCAGGCCTTCGAGTTCGGCTGCCGCCACGCGCGTCCACGGCATGACGGCGAACTGGCAATCGCCGCCGGAAAGTTTTTGCGGGACAAGCCACGCGGTGGCGACGATCTCGATCTGCGCGTCGAGAGCCTCGTCCTTCATGAAACCTTTTTCACAGGCGACGTATGCCGGCATCTGGCAGACTCCGCGCAACAACGATAATTTGATTTTCTTCATTGGCACACTGCTCTACCAAAAAGCATTACGAGTTGCAACCGCCGCACTGAATGCCCATCCTGCGCTGGCATGTGTGGCATCGCGGCTGGGCATCGGCTTGGGCGCGCGCTGGCCGACGCGGTGGTTGACCGGTTATTTCGTGGCGGTGAAGGCGCGCCGCGCTTGATTCGCGCGGTTTGTTCGCTACACTTCGGGCAATGACGATTACGAAGCAGCCAGAACCCGCGCAAAGGAGCGGTCATTTGCTCCAACGCGCGTGGCGGGTGTTGTGCCGTGAAGGCGCGCGTTCATTCTGGTTCAAACTCCTCCATGCGACCTGCTACCGGCGGTTTTCCCTATTGGAACGGTCATTGACAGAGCCGATTCCCGATATTGCACCGTCATTGCCGGTCACGATGGATTGGCTGACGGAGGTGACGGATTACTTTTCGCTTCAGACAACAGACGGCGAACCGCAACGCAAACACAATCAGCGTTGTCTGGGGGCGCGTGTGAATGGACGGCTGGTCGGCACGATGTGGGTCGCTGTATCGCACGCCTGGCTTCACAGTTTCAAACACGAACTGCCGTTGGCGATAGGCGAGGCGTACCTGTTTCAGGCTTACACCGATCCGGCGTTTCGCGGGCAAGCCATCGCGCCGGCCATGAGCGCGGAACTGTTGCGGCGGTTGCGAGAAGAGGGTTATCGGCGGGCCATCCGCATCACGTTGCCGGAGAATCAAGCGGCGCTACGCGCCCATGCCAAGGCGGGGTTCCGCAAGTGCGCGATCATTCGCCGCTTCAGACTCGGCCCATGGCAGATTGTCTGGCAACGGAAGCTCTGACACATGTGCGGCATCGCTGGCATCGCCTTCAACGACGCGTCGCGCGAAGCGGACGCGCCGACGTTGGCGCGCATGGTCGAGATCGTGCGGCATCGCGGCCCGGACAGCCAAGGGTTTCACAGCGCGCCCGGCATCGGCTTGGGCGTGTGCCGGCTCAGCATCATTGACACGCTCACCGGCGACCAGCCCATCGCCACCGAGGATGGCTCGGTCGTCGTCATTTGCAACGGCGAAATTTACAACTACGTCGAGTTGCGCGAGCAGTTGCTCGCGAAAGGCCACCGGTTCCGGTCGCACTCCGACGTGGAAGTCATCGTCCATCTCTACGAGGATGATCCGGACGGTTTCCTCGACAGGTTGCGCGGAATGTTCGCGTTCGCGCTCTGGGACGCCAAGCGCCGGCGATTGCTGCTGGTGCGGGACCGTCTCGGCATCAAGCCGCTGCATTACGCGGTGACACGCGAAGGGATTGTGTTCGGCTCGGAACTGAAAACCGTCCTCGCCTCCGGGCTGATTGCGCCGACGCGGGATGGGGCGACGATCAAGGAGTTGTTTGCGCTCGGGTTCGCGCGGGCGCCGCGCACGATGGTGGCGGACGTGCGCCGGTTGTTGCCGGGACACAGGCTCCGGTTTCAGGCGGGCGACGTGACGACGAAGCGTTACTGGGATGTCACGTTTCCGGATCGCGACGAGTATGACCGCTCCGTCAGCGCGGCTCAGTGGGCGGAGAGGTTGCGGGAGAAGCTGGCCGAATCCGTGCGTCTGCATCTGCGCAGCGACGTGCCGGTGGGGGCTTGGTTGAGCGGCGGAATTGATTCGAGCGCGGTGACGGCGTTGATGAGCCGGCAACTGCGGCAACCGATCCACACGTTCACGCTCGGCTTCGACAATCCGTCCGTGGACGAAGTGAAGCGGAACAAACTGTTGGATGAGTTTCCCGAATATCAACTGATCGGGCACCGGAGGGAGTGCCGGGAAGAACACGGGGAGTGCTTGCCGAAAGCCGTCTGGCACCGGGAACAATCGTTCGGATTGGGCGTGGACATTTCCCGTATGTTGATTTCGGAATTGGCCGCGCAACAGGTCAAGGTCGTGTTGACCGGCGAAGGGGCCGACGAACTGCTCGGCGGCTACCCGTGGTACCGGGCCGAGACGATTCTCAGGCCGCTGGCGGGGCTGCCTGAGCCGGTGCGACGGTGCGCGGCGCGCGGGTTGTCGGGCCGCTGGCCCGGCGCGGCGCGCATCCTGATGGCGCCGGCGGAGTTGAACCTGGAGCGGTTCATGACGTTGACCGGCTCGGCCAAGCGAACTGTGCCGCGCAACCTGCTGGCGGTTGACGGCGAAGAACCCGCGGAATTCGCGCGTCCCGATGGTTTCGACCGGTGGCATCGGTTCGCCCAGTTGCAGTACTGGGACATCAAATGGCGGCTCGCCGATTCGGTGATCCCGCACGTGGATCTTCCCTCGATGGCGTATTCGTTGGAGGCGCGCGTGCCGTTTCTCGATCACGTGTTTGTCGAGTTCGCCGCCACGATACCGCCCTGGGTGAAGCTGCGCTGGTTCCGGGAGAAACAAGTGCTCCGACAAGCGATGCGCGGCATCCTGCCGCCGGAGATTTGCCGGCGGGCGAAGTTCGGCCTGTCCGCGCCGACCGGCGACCTGTTGAGCGGGTCGCTGGCGGAAATGGCGGAATCGAACAACGGCTGGTTCAATCCCGACTGCGTTCGCGCCCTCATCGCGCAACACCGGCAGGGACAGGCCAACCACAGCCGCGCGCTGATGATCATCCGGACAACCCAGATCTGGGACGACTTGTTCCTGAAACGGTTCCCATGCGCTATCGCCTGAGAGAAATCCCCTTCCTCCTGCGAACGCCCGTCGGGCGGCTCCAATTCCGCAACGGGCTTCACTACCGGATGTGGCCGGTCTTGTCGCGACTGGCCATCCTGCACCGGCGAACGCTGGCGCGTCGCACGCGGGTGGTGGCCGTCGTCGGCAGCTTCGGCAAATCCACCACCACGCGCGCGGTTGCCGCGGCGCTCGGCGTTCGCGTGATTCCGCGTTTTTCCTACAACCATTTCAGCGGAATCGCGCGCGCCGTCCTGCGCACCCGGCCGGGGCAACGCCACGCCGTGATCGAAGTCGGAATTGACAACACCGGCCAAATGGCGCCGTACGCCCGCGTCGTTCGCCCGGACATCGTGGTGGTCACCTGCATCGGCAGCGAACATCACCGCTCCCTTGGCAGCCTCGAAGTGACCCGGCACGAGAAAGCCGACATGGTGCGCGCCCTGCCGGAAACCGGCATCGCCGTCCTCAACGGCGACGACCCGAACGTGCTGTGGATGAAGTCCCAGACGCGCGCGAGAATTGTGACCTTCGGTTTTGCCGAGACGAACGATGTCCGGGCGACCGACATCCGCCTTGACTGGCCGCGCGGCACACGGTTCGCGCTGTGCGCTGGAGGCGAACGGCGGGAGATGACCGTGCCGTTGTTTGGGCAACACATGCTGTTGACGGCGCTGGCCGCCGTGGCAGTGGCGCGCGCGGAAGGATTGTCGTGGGAGAGAATCATTCCGCCGCTCGATGCATTGCCCCCGGTGTCGGGACGCATGGAACTGCTCACGCTGCCCAACGGCGCATGGATTCTCTGCGACGACCGCAAATCCGCGCTGGAAACGATTCATGCGGCGTTGGACGTGCTGGCACAGATACCGGCGCGACGCCGCCTCATCGCGCTCGGCGAGGTCACGGAACCAGACGGCAGCCAAGGCCCCATCTACCGGCAAATTGGCGAGCGGCTCGCCGGGATTGTCAGCCTGGCCGTCGCCATTACAACCGACAAGAGCCGTCGCAGCTATGCCGCCGGAGCCGAACGGGCCGGAATGGATCGCGCGGCGATTGTGGGCACGGACGGCAGCGTTCTGCGCGCCACCGAATTATTGCGCGACAAGTTGCAGCCCGGCGACGTATTGCTGATCAAGGGACGATCTGACCAGCGACTGCAACGAATCGCCCTGGGATTGAGAGGACACAACGTCCGCTGTGATATTCGGTCCTGCAAAATCAAGTCCATGCCCTGCGAGCGATGCCCGATGCTCGAACGCGGCTGGAAAGGACGACAGCCCATCACCTGATGCCGGCCAGTGCCCCGTCAAACCACCTGCAAAGGGTAGTTCGTAGTAAGCCACATAGCGAAGCGAAGTGGCGTTGCATCCAAACGACCCGCACTCCGTCCCAAAACGGCGCGGGACTCCGTGCGGTACTACAAACACACTCTTCCATTGCAGTTTGACGGATCATCAAGTGGAGGGACGCCCATCTTGTTTTGGGCAAAGAGCCGGCGGAATTGGTCCGCCGTGACGGACGACGGTTGCCCCTTTCGCGCTGCGGCGCATGATTGTTTCCTTGCGTGGCGGGCGCAATGAAATATTCTGCAAACAACACACATGACGTGGCGACAAGGCACATCCTATTTGCGGTTTCTGGCAGGGCTGCGGCAGTTCCTGAATTCACCGGTTTCATTTGAACAAGCGCGCGCCGCCCTGGCGCACGCGCTCCAACACCGGGAGGAGAACTTCCTCCAGATGCTCCGGCAATGTGTTTATGCGAATCCCGCCAGCCCGTACCTGCCGCTTCTGCGTCGGGCAGGCTGCGCCTACGAGGACATCGCCGACGGCGTGCGACGCGAGGGGCTGGAGAAGTTTCTGGCGCGCCTGAAAACCGCGGGCGTCTGGGTGTCGTTCGACGAGTTCAAGTCCGCCCAACAGGATTTCAACAATTACGCCCTCTCGGCCACGTGCGAGGTTTCGTCCGGCGGCAGTTCGGGTCAAACAGCCCGAAGCCACTTGGACTTGGATTACCTGGAGTTTCGCAGTTACTACGATCATTTGTTCTTCCAGATGCTGGATTTGTATCGCGGGCCGTACATGTCCACGACGCAACTCACGCTTGACGGGACATCGCCGTAGGGGTCTTGCGGTTCGAGTCCGTCGCGGGGCTGGGTGACGCCGACCATCGCGGAGAGATGTCCGCCGGCGGAGCCGCCGATGACACCGATGTGAGCGGCATCAAGTTGATAGCGGTCAGCATTGGCCCGGAGCCAGCGGACGGCGGTCTTGCAGTCGTGGAGGTTCTGCGGCCAGGCGAGCAGGCGATTGTCTTTCGGGCCGAGCCGGTAGTTGATGCTGAGCGCGGCGTAGCCGTTCGACGCGAGCGTGCCGCCGATGTTGAGTTCGCGCGCGGCGGCCTTGTCGCCGCCGGTCCAGCCGCCGCCGTGGATGATGACGACGGCGGGGATGCGCCGGCCCGCGGGAATCTTGGCGGGAAGATAGAGGTCGGCCTTCTCGTTGCGGTCGGGGCCGAGGTAGGGGATGTCGCGTTCAAGGCGTACATCGGGTGGCAACGCCGGCGCGGCAGCAAGCAAAATGAACAAGGCAGCGATAAGTGTCATGGCGCCATGCTAAATGCTGATTGGTCTCACGGCAAGCGCGCAACTGAACAGAGAGCGCGGTGTTAGCGTCTATAGAAACCAGAGAGGAACTTGAAAATGAAATCCAGTTTGATTTTGTTGGCAGTGGCCATGGCGCTCGCCGGTTGCGAGACGCCGAGCGGACGGCCGGACCGCACGGCGACGGGCGCGTTGTTGGGCGGCGCGCTGGGCGCGGCGACGGGCGCCATCATCGGCGGCACGGGAAACCGGGCCGGTGCCGGCGCGGCCATCGGCGGCGCTCTCGGCGCGGTGACGGGCGGCATCATCGGGCACGCGATGGACCAACAGCAACGCGAACGTTTGCACCGTCAGTCGCCGGGAACTTTGGCGCGAGTTGATCAGCGTCAACCGCTTGGGTTGGCCGATATCAAGGCGCTGGCCAAGGCCGGCATCAGCGAGGAGGTCATCATCAGCCAGATTCGCGCCTCGCGCACCGTGTATCGGTTGACGACCGCTGAGATCATCGAACTGCGCGACGCCGGCGTGAGCAACCGGGTGATTGATTTCATGATCAACACGCCGAATGCCGCCAACCTGCCGTTGCCGGCGACCGTCGAACAACCGACTGCCGTCACCGTGACAGAACCGCCGCCACCGCCGCCGCCGCTCCAAGAGGAAGTCATCGCGCGGCCGCGACGGGGTTACGTCTGGATTCCCGGCGCGTGGACGTGGTACGGCGGGCGTTGGGTCTGGGTGAGCGGACGCTGGGCGTTGCCGCCGCACCGGCGCGCCGTCTGGGTGCCGGGCCGCTACGAACGGCGCGGCGGCACCGTGGTCTGGTTCTCCGGCCACTGGCGGTGAACTACTCGGACCGTTTCGCGCCGCGTTTCCAAAGCTGAATCGCAACGTCGTTACGTTGCGGTGTCCCGGTATTACTCCGGCCATCGGAGACATATCTCTCCATCAGCTTCGTCAGCCGCTGGACGGTCTCCTTGTCGGCGGCTTGAAGGTTCTTCTGCTCGCCGATGTCGTTGGCCATGTTGTAAAGCTGGGCGGGCGCGCCATCGCCGCCTTTGCTCCAGCCACCGGAGCCGGTGCCGAGGATGAGCTTCGTGTTGCCCTGCCGGATTGAGAACATCCCGTTGATGGAATGATGCACGACGGCCTCGCGCACGGGTCGGCCTTCGCCTTTCAACAACGGCAGGATGCTGACGCTGTCTTCGCCGGCGTTGTCGGGCAACTTCGTGCCGAGAATGTCAGCGGCAGTCGCCATGAGGTCGGTCAGGCAAGTGAGTTGGGCGCAGGTCGCGCCGGGTTTGGCGACGCCGGGCCAGCGGATCATGAACGGGATGCGGTGGCCGCCGTCCCAGATGTCGGACTTGTAGCCGCGAAACTGCGCGCTGGGGTAATGGCCTTGTCGCTCCAGCTTGTCAACGCCGGCGGCGGGCGCCGAGCAACCGTTGTCGCTGGTAAAAATGAGCAACGTGTTGCCGGCGATGCCGGCCTTGTCGAGCGCGGCCACGATTTCGCCGAGCGCCCAGTCGGTTTCCATCACGAAATCGCCGTATTTGCCGAGGCCGCTTTTGCCATCCCACGCCGGCGACGGGACGATGGGTGTGTGCGGCGAGTTGAGGGCGAAATAGAGGAAGAACGGTTTGCCTGTCTTGGCGCGCGCGGCGATATAGTCGGCGGCGTGACGGGTCAGTTTCGGAAGCATGTCCACCGGCTCGACGATTTCCGTGACGCGATCATCCTGGAAAACGGATTTCATCATCCGCGCGTGATGGAATCCGTAGAAATGATTGAACCCGCGCGTCAACGGCCCGTCAGCCGTGCGCGCTCCGAGGGGCGCGCCCTGATTTTTCCGGCTGGGAGCGTCAACGGTAAAACCGAGGTGCCACTTGCCGATGCAAGCGGTGTGATACCCGTGCCGCTGGAGCAACGCCGGCACCGTGAACCGCTCAGCGGCAATCAACGGCTCCACATAATCGCTGAGCACGCCGCTTTGGAGGCGCGTGCGCCACGCGTAACGGCCGGTGAGGACGCCGTAGCGGGTCGGCGTGCAGACCGATGAACCGCTGTGGGCGTCGGTGAACGTGATGCCTTGCGCGGCGAGTTTGTCGGCGTTGGGCGTGGCGATCTTGCCGCGCTGCGGATTCAGGCAATGCACGTCGCCATAACCGAGATCGTCGGCGATGACATAGACGATGTTGGGTTGCGCTGCGAGGTTGGCGACCAGTAAGAGGAGGGATGCAAGAATCAGTTTCATTGTGCGGAGTATAACACCAGAACGGCGATTCCGTTGCAACCCATTCCCTGCTATGATGCGGGGCGATGCGAACCATTTTTCTTGTCGGCCCGACAGCCGTTGGCAAGAGCGCGGTCGCCCTCGAACTGGCGGAGCGGCTCGGCGCGGACATTGTTTCCGCGGACTCGATGCAGGTGTATCGCGGCCTCGACATCGGCACCGCCAAACCGACGCCGTCAGAACAAAAGCGCGTGCGTCACCATTTGATTGACGTGTGCAACGTGGATGAAGTGTTCGACGTGAAACGATTTGTCGAGATGGCGCAGACCGCCATTGGAAGCTGCGAGACCGCGCTGGTGGTCGGCGGGACGGGGATGTACGTCCGCGCGTTGCGTCAGGGATTATTCGAGGGACCGGCGCGTGATGAGGCGTTGCGGGCGCGGCTCGAAGCGATGAGTGCGGCGGAGTTGTTCGCCGAGTTGGAACGGCTCGATCCGAAGACGGCGGCGCGGATTGACCGTTGCAACCCGCGCCGGCTCGTACGGGCGCTCGAAGTGTTTCACGCGACCGGCAAACCGATCAGCGAGTTGCAGACGCAATGGGGGCGCGGCGCTGAGGTTTACCCGCCTTCGGCGGCCTCAGAGGCGATTAGTGCCGCTCCCACTTTCGGATTGATGCGGGAGCGTGCCGACCTCGTGGCGCGGATCGAGCGGCGGATTGATGCGCAGATTGCAACCGGCTGGCTTGATGAAACCCGTCAACTCCTCGCCCGTCAACCCGTCGGGTGTTGTGTAACAGCTATTACACAACACCCGACGGCATGGCAGGCAGCGGGGTACCGGGAATTGGAGGCGCATTTGCGGGGCGAGTTGACGCTGGCGGAAGCCGTCGCGCTGATCAAAGCGCGCACGCGGCAGTTGGCAAAGCGACAAATGACTTGGTTTCGGCGCGAGCCGGGGGTACGGTGGGTGGCGGTGGCGGCGGATGAACCGCCGCAGAGAACTGCGGAGCGACTTTTGGAGGAACTGACGACACGTTGAAGATGCACGATATGCAGGCGGCGCTGCAAGAGCGCGCCGTGTTGGTTGGTCTGGAGCGGTCGGGACACGACCGCTGGGCGTTGCAGGATTCGCTCGACGAACTTCGTGAACTGGCTCGCACCGCCGGCGTTGACGTCATCGAGGTCATCACCCAGAAACGCGACAAGCCCGATGCCGCCACGTTCATCGGCAGCGGCAAGGCCGGGGAAATCGCCGTTTTCTGCAAGGACAAGTCCGCCAACCTCGTGATCTTCGACGACGATCTCTCCCCGGCGCAAGGGCGGAACCTCGGCGAGGCGTTCGGCGAGACAATCAAGGTGCTCGACCGCACGGAACTGATTCTCGACATCTTCGCGCAACGCGCCCGGACCCGCGAAGGCAAACTGCAAGTCGAGTTGGCGCAGCTCGAATACATGCTGCCGCGATTGACGGGTTTGTGGACGCACCTCTCCCGCCAGCGCGCCGGCGCCGGTGCGCGCGGCCCCGGCGAAATGCAGCTCGAAGTGGACCGCCGTCGGGTCATGGAAAAGATCACGCGGTTGAAACGCGATTTGGAGGAGGTCCGCAAGAACCGGCGAATCGAGCGCGGCGGCCGGCAGCGGTTGCACTGGCCGGTCGTGTCGTTGATCGGCTACACGAACACCGGCAAGAGCACGCTGTTGAATGCATTGACGGGCGCCAACGTGCTGGCGGAGGACAAGCTCTTCGCGACGCTCGACCCGACGACGCGCAAGGTGCGGTTGCCGAACAACCAGAACATCCTGCTCAGCGACACGGTCGGTTTTTTGCGCAAGCTGCCGCACGGGTTGGTTGAGTCGTTCAAAGCGACGCTCGAAGAGGTGGCGGAAGCGGACCTGTTGTTGCACGTGGTGGACGTGAGCCATCCGCAGGCGCGGGAGCAGATCAAGGCGGTCGAGGTCGTGCTGGAGGAGATTCACGCGCACGGCAAACCGACCGTGCTCGCGTTGAACAAGCGTGACAAACTTGAAGGCAAGGCAGAAGTGCTGGAGCATTTCCTGCGCGAGTATCCGCGCGCCGTGCCGGTCTCAGCAAAGAGCGGCGAGAACCTCGGCGAACTGCTCGACGAGATCGCCAACTGCCTGGCGTCCCGACGCGTGAACGTGACGCTCTCGATTCCGCATCACCGGGCGAAGACGATTGCGCTGGTGTACCAGAGCGGCTACGTCACTGCCCGCAAAGACGCGGACGGCAAGGTCGTGTTGCAGGCGCAGATTCCCAAGGTCTTGGCCGGCGAACTGACGCCGTTTGTCGTGGAAATGGAGGAGAAATGACGGGGATAGGTTGTTGTCGCATCGATCCTACCAACCGAACCTTCGAATCGCGTCAAGGAAAGAGCCGATTTCTGTTTGCCAGAATTTCCGGTCGAGGAAGACCTCCTCTTTTCTGATAAGCACGTCCGCAAGTGCGCTGGCCAAAGCTGTCTTGTATTTCGACAAATCAATAGAGAACTCCTCCTTCAAGCTGTCTCCGAGCGATTTGCGGGATGGCGTTGCCATTCTCGCTGAAAACGTCGCCATGCTCACGTCTGAAAGCAACCCGACGGACTGAAGAGCAGCAAGCTGAATCCACGGAGGGAAAGCGCTCTCAAAGTCGAAGTGAAATTGAAATGTGTGGTCTTTGCTGACAATGTTTTTGCAAATCAAGTCGTCAAAGCGCGATTGGGTGCGAGCATCGCAATCTCCTTGGATAAACAATTCATAGCCTTGCTTTCGCAATCGCTGGGTAAACAGACGGAGCTTGGCGTATTTGCGATTCGGTAGTCCTTCATAGGTGTCAACATGCAAGTCTTTGAACCAAGTGAAACGTACAACTCGCAGTTTCTCAAGAAACAGTTTCTCAGACTGACCTTCAACGAGAATTAGTGTCCTCTTGATACAAAACAGTCCCGCTTTGCTAAGTTCTCCCGCAAATCTGTCCAAGTGTTCTCGCAATCTCACGGTCAAACTGAAAAATCCGATGCGGTATTCGGTTGTCCCAAGCCAGCCAATAAATTCCTTGTTCATCATCCCACCCAAATACCACTCTGCCTCAATCACGTATTGCGTCAGGTGGTAGGCCGCATCAATGTAGCCTTGCCGCTGCGTCCGAGAGAGCGCGCACGCCGATGTGAATGTACACTGAACGAAATTCTGGAGAGTTTCTAGGGCAGGACCACAACGGATATCTTGCAGCTTGCCCGGTCTATACGGGTCTTGCTTGGTAAAATGACAGTGTTCGTGGCGGGGACACTTAGCACCACAATCTGTAAAACCAATCCAGTTGTTCATAAACAACTGTGCAAGCTGTTCAGTATTATAGTGACCGGAGAGTGCCATCGAGCCGCCATTCGGTGACAACAACTCTAAACCATCTGCATCAAAGAGAGTCTGTGGCGCTTCCATACTGTTTCAGGATATTGCTCAAAATGTAGTCTGCCGAGTCTGTATAAAGCGGATCACGAAAATGACGTTCAATGGCGACTTCTACATCGTAAGGGAAGACACCGAGTGCTTTCACCTCAAAAACCATCTGTCGCAAAACGTTTTTCCACGGAGTGCCGTGCGGCTTGCCTGCAAAACCGGATTCACGAAATACTCTTGCGTGTGCTAGTTCGTGGATCAGCGTAAGAAGAAAACGGTACTTGTTGTTGTCGGCATTCAGCGTGATAATCACTTGGCCGGTACGACGGTTGTGTCTGCAATCACCCCGTTTAGTTTTTCGCGTCGAGACGATCAAACATTCCACGCCATAATCCCCAATCCACTTGTCAATCAGCGGAACACACTCCGGGGGAAGATAATCGCAAAGTTCGCCGGTTCTACTCACGATTCAAATGTGATAACATCTCCGATATCGAAATCGTCCTTATCCAAATCAGCAATCGTCAGCCCAACATTCTCTCCCATTAGCGCCTCCTTGAGGATTTTCCGGAATCCCTCAATTCCAGTAATTCTTATGGGTTTCGTTTCGCCATTCGCTTTCTTGAGGAAAGCTGCCGCCCCCGCCCTGACTGCTCCCTTGATGACCGTCCCGGTGACAACAGCGCCATGTCCGCTGATCCAGAAAATATCCTCGACTTTGAAATCGAAGAACGGCTTTCGCTCTGACTGTGGATGTAAAGGATTCATTTCATCCGAAAGATTATCAAATCAACGAGTCCGTATGCAATCACGGAAAAATATTTGCTCGACACTCCGGAACTGGTCGGTCATCGTTATTGAGTGATGAGCCTACTGAATTTTCTTCGAAGGTGCGGCCTGCGAACGCGGGCAGGCTCACGGCGTGCGCCTAGCGTAGTTAAGGATACGGAACGAAGGCGACACAATAAAAATGAATAGCGACAGTCCACGCTCACAAATCGGCGAGGCTCGGCCGGAATTTCGTTACATGATCCGCGACATGCCGGCAGACGACCGTCCGCGCGAACGACTCGCACGACTCGGTGCCGAGATGCTGGGTGACGCGGAGTTGCTTGCGATTCTGCTGCGCACCGGCACGAAGGGAATGTCGGCGGTACAGGTCGCGCAGGAACTCATCAAGACGTTCCGCACACTGGACGGGCTGGCGCGCGCGCCGCTGGAAGAAATCGCGAAGATCAAAGGCGTCGGCAAGACCAAAGCCATTCAACTGAAGGCCGCATTCATGCTGGCGCGTCATCTCCGCGCGCGCGCCCACGAACGCCAGCCGATCATCACGACGCCCGCCGACGCAGCGGAACTGGTGCGCGAGGAAATGCGGCTGCTCGACCGCGAATCGTTCCGCGTCATTCTCCTCAACACCAAGAATGCTTTTATCAAGACCTGCGCCGTGTCGCTCGGCTCGCTCAACGCGAGCATTGTCGAGCCGCGCGAGGTCTTCAAGGACGCCATCACTGCTTCCGCCGCCGGCGTGATCCTTGCGCACAACCATCCCAGCGGCGACCCGACGCCGAGCAGCGAAGACATCGCCATCACCAAACGCCTCGTCAAAGCCGGCGAGTTACTCGGCATCAACGTCCACGACCACATTATTTTGGGCCGTCGCACCGAAGGGCGGGACTGCGATTATGTGAGCCTTCGGGAGATTGGGTTGTTGTGATTCGAAAGTATTTGGAGTTCGTCCGGTTCTCTCACACGGTGTTCGCGCTGCCGTTTGCTTTGGCGAGCATGGTCGTGGCGGCGCGGGGGTGGCCGGGGTGGCGATTGTTTCTGTTGATTTTGGCGGCGATGGTTTGCGCGCGGACGGCGGCGATGGGATTCAACCGGATCGTGGACCGGAAGTTCGACGCGCTGAATCCGCGGACGGCGGGACGACATTTGCCGGCGGGGAAAATCAGCAAATTGGAGGGGTGGGTTTTGGTGTGGAGTAGTGGAGCGTTGTTTGTAGCTGTTTGCTACTTCATCAATCGGATTTGTTTTGTGTTGTCGCCAGTGGCGTTGGTGATTGTTTTCTTTTACTCGCTGACGAAACGGTTCACGGATTTCTCGCATTTCTTTTTAGGATTGGCGCTGGCAGTCGCGCCGGTGGGAGCTTGGCTGGCGGTCACCGGTCACTTCGATTGGCCGCCGGTGGTGTTGGGCTTGGCAGTGGTGTTCTGGCTGGTCGGGTTCGACATCATATACGCGACGCAGGATTATGAAGCGGACAAGGCGCTGGGACTGCGCTCATTGCCGGTGCGGTTGGGAATCGCGGAGAGCCTGCGGTTTGCACGATGGGCGCATGCCGTGATGGCATTGACGCTGGCGGGGTTTGGTTGGGTGGCAGGATTGGGATGGGTGTATTACGCCGGGTTGGCAATTATCGCAGTGTGTTTGGCGGCACAACACGTGTTGGCGCGGAAACAGGACGCGGTAAGTTTGAATGCGGCGTTTTTCCGGATGAATGCGATCATCAGCGTCGTTTTTTTGGCGGCGGTGGTCGTGGATGTGGCGCTCAGAATTTGAACTGTGTGTCGAGCGCGAGGCGCAGCATATTTTCGCCGGGAATGCCCTGTTGGTTGTGGGAGTTGGCGTTGGGGCGGTTGCTGATTTTCTCGACGATGAACGAGGTAAATACGACCTGCCACCAGTCCTGCAGATTGTAGGTGGCGCGAATAACATGGCCTTTGCGGTCGGTGCCGCCGCAGCCGCACTCGGAATCCGCAATCGCATCCCACGTGGCATCGGCTTCGAGGTGTTTGTACTGGTAAGCAACCTGCCATTGGCCTTTTTTCTTGGCCTGTCCGAAGGCGAGTTGAACGCTCCAACCGTCGGTTTGATCCGGTGAATCGGGAACGTTCTTGTAGGCGCTTGCGAGGTTCTTGAGATATTCGCCGCCAAGGGTCAGCATGACCGGGGTGCCGAGAAACGGCTTGTCCGCAAGCGTCCACGCGGCTTCGGCGCGGGCGTAAGCGACGTGGAAGTCAGCGAAGTAGTTGGTGACGCCGGGGGCGCTGACGACGGTGGCGTTGCCAAGGGTGAATGAGTCGCCGACCTTGTAGTTGGTATTGGCGAGGTTGTGGGTAAAGAGGTAGCCGCCGGCGGCGGTGAGTTTGAGGCGGGACGTTTTCAATTCGGCGCCCGCTTCGAGGTCGAAGATGTAAATGTCGTCGGAGTCGGAGGCAAACTCCTTGACGGCAAACTGTCCGAAATTGGCAAAGAGACGATGTTGCTTGTTGTCGCCGAATGTCAGGGAAAGCTGTTCGCCAACACCTTCCGGGGTGACATCAATGTCATAGACCATCGGCGAATTAAATTGCGGCTGCCAGATCGGATTGTTCATTTTGCCGGCCGTCACGCGGATCCAGTCGTGGTCTGGCAGTTGGAGGGTGACGTAGGCGGCGTCAATGTGGATCGGTTTCTTGCGGAAGGTGTCGGTGAACGTCTGGAAGTTTGCGCCGGGATAGCCTTCGCCGGAACCGAGACGGGCGCCGACGGTGGCCCAGTCGGTGAGTTTCCAGTCCACGCCCAGCCGCAGGCGGACGCGGAACCGGAGGCGGTCGCTTTTCTGAAGGCTTTCCTCGTAGGAGATGTTATCCACACGCAATCGGAGGTCGCCGTAGAAGGTCATGCGGTCAACCCAGGAACCGGTTTTGATCTTGTTATGTTCTTCGATGCTGCGCGCCAAGTCTTCGTCCAGCTTGGCTTTGACTTCCTGCACGTCCTGAGACGTGATCAATCCCTTGCGCAGGAGCAAATCCAAGACTGCCTGGTTTCCCTGGGCGTGAACGGATGCCGCAAGAAATGCACCAGCCAGGAAGGAAACTGTCTTGTTGACTTTCATGGCCGCACTGTAGAGTGGCGGCGCGCGGTCGGGCAATGACAAAAAGGCAATTTCAGCCCAATCGCTCCTTGGGGCGCAGGACGCGAATTTTCAGGTCGGTGCTGGAGGTGTAGTAGGCTTTCACGTCTTCCAACGACATGAGAATCCACGGCGCGCTGAGGGAGATGCCGTTCTTGGTGAACACGATGTCATCGGCGACATAAACACACGAATGGATGGAGCCGCCGGAAGGCAGCGTGAACAGCAGGATGTCGCCCAGCCGTGGCGTCCCGACGATTTCGTAATAGTTTTCCAGAAACCCCTTGGTCGCTCCCTCGACTGTTGCAAAGCTGTCGTCGAACGTTGATCGGAAAAAATTGAGCGAACTCCAGTGGCAGTTCAAGGGCGCGGCGACCGGAACCATCACGGGGTTCGGATAGGTGTAAAGGTGGATCCGCACAAACCGCGGCAACAGGTGCGCGATGTCAATGCTGGTGCCTCCGGGCAAGCGCGCCAACGATTCCAGCATCGGCTCGATATCCTTGGAGCGTCCCCCGATGCTCCAGTACGAAGTCAATGCAGTGATATCAGAGTCCCGTGTCACACTCAATCGCACGCGCAACGCTGCCCGGCGCGACAACACTTTCAATAGACGTCTCCGCTCCTCATCATCCGGCAACTTCGGAAACACCATGTTCCGGTCGGCAAACGCCAGCGACGTGCCTTGGCGGTACAAATAGTGGCGCACCAGCCGCACCGTTTCGGGGCGCAGATCGGTCGCTCCAAACCATTCGTCCACCTTGTCGCTGTGGAACCGGTACGCATTGGCCTGCGCAAAATTCTCTTCACATTCCGCCAAGTACCCATAGAGCCGGGCGCGCGCTTCCGGGGTCAGCCCGAAGACAACCGCCGGTGACGGCTTGAAAACAACGCCTTGCACTGATTGCTCCCAGAGTCCATCGGCGCGCTGTTGGGCTGTCATGCCGATGCTTTCCAGGTATTGTTCCACGTTGGGGCGTGATTGGCCCTTGAAAAACCACCGGGATTCCGCGGCAACCGTTTCGCTCAGGTCCATATACTCATCGGGTGGTTCCAGGATGATGCGGGTGTAGTCCAAATCGCCCCACGGACCCGGCTGGCAGCGGCCTGTCAGCTTGATGTTGCTCCCATAATAGCCGTTGGTCCCGTTCTTCTTCGGAGTTGCCGGGCGCGATTGAACCCACAACATCCCGACCAGCACCCACGGCACAACAGCCAAAAACCACAGCAACACCAACACGCGACGTGTCAGGTGCACTGTGGCGGCCTTCTGTTCTGCCACCCTTCCTGAGGGTTTGACTTCTGATGCCATCATGAGCTTCAGTTTCTAAAGCAGGCGCAACATGCAGACTTTGACGACGGATGTCAATCCATCACTTCAAGTCTGAGAGACTTGCTGGTGCGCACGCGCTGCCGTGTAGCCGCATCAGCCGCCCGGCATACAGCTATTTCTTTGCGGGGGGTGTCAGAATTTCCGGTATGTCTTCCGCAGATACTTCGTGATCTCCGGCTGCCCGGCGATGCTGATGTTCCAGCGGTTCATGCCGTCCCAGAAAAACTTCTTGCCGCAACGGACCGCGACGTTGCCGAGCAACGACGTCTCCGTCAGCAGCGCGGCGTAATTGAAGTTCGAGCCGCACATCGGGCCGCCTTTGCAGGCCGCGATCCATTCCTTGTGCGGGCAGGCGCCGGGGACGCGGGGAATTGTCTTGGGGGGACGTTGGAAATCTTTCATCCGCGACTCGGGAATCAGGCGCGGACTGTTGCAGTAATCGGTCGTGTCCATGATCGTCCCTTTCTCACCGATGATGAGCTGGCCTGACTTGGACATCTTGCGGTCCGCTTCCAACTCTTTCGGGCGCGGCGCCGGCGATTTGGTTCCGTCGTACCATTTCATTGTCACCGGCGGCATGTTGCCGCGCGCGCCAAACTGGAAGGTGATGATCGAGCCGGCAGGGGCAGTCTCTTCGTTGCCGCCGTCCACCTCGGCCTCGACGCTGAGGGGCGCCGTCAAATCCAATCCCCAGAACGACGCGTCCATCGTGTGGCAGGCCATGTCACCAATCGCGCCGCAGCCGAAATCCCACCAGCCGCGCCATTTGAACGGCACGTAGCAACCATTGTAGGGACGCTGGGGAGCGACGCCGAGCCAGAGGTTCCAGTCCAACGTTTCCGGAACCGGTTCATCGGTGGCGGGGCGTTGAATGTTTTGCGGCCAGATGGGGCGGTTCGTCCAGATGTGGACTTCGCGCACCTTGCCGATCGCGCCGGCTTGAATCCATTCCTTCACCAGGCGGATGCCTTCGCCGGCGTGACCCTGATTGCCCATCTGGGTAACGACGCCGTATTGGCGGGCGGCTTCGGCCATCCTCCGGCATTCCCACACGGTGTGCGCCATCGGCTTCTGCACATAAACGTGTTTGCCCATTTCCATCGCCAGCATCGCCTGCGGGTAATGCATGTGGTCGGGCGTCGAAATCGTCACCGCATCAATCTTGTCGCCCATCTCGCGCAACATCTTGCGGTAATCCTTGAACTTCGGCACATCGGGGTGTTTCTCGAAGGTTTTCTTGGCGCGGTCCCAATCCACGTCGCACAGCGCGACGATTTCTTCGCTGGTGGAATTGTCAATGTCGCTGGTGCCCTTGCCGCCGCAGCCGATGGCCGCGATCCGCAATTTGCGGTCGGGCGGACAAAACCGTTTCCGCCGGGATTGAATGCGCTCGCCGAATGCGGGAGCCTGGGCCAGCGCCACGCCGGCGGCGGCCAGCCCGGCGCTCTTCAAGAATTGACGACGATCCATGCCGACTGTGATCATAATATGAGGTTCCTTTCGTAGTTGCGTGATGCGGCGTGTTGTACGACAGCCGCCGCGCCGCCGCAAGTCCAATTCAATGGAAACACAGAAGTTGTTCATTTTGCATATTGGTGTTGACAGCCAATAGCCGCCTCGCTACAGAAACCGCCATGCAGAAACTCTTGGAGAACAAGGTCGCCGTCGTCACCGGCGGCGGACGCGGCATCGGCGAAGCCATCGCACGGCGGCTCGCCGGCGAAGGCGCGTCCATTGCGGTTTGCGACGTGATGCTGGAGAACGCCCAGAGGGTGGCCGACGGTCTGGTTGCGCTCGGCGTCAAGGCGCACGCGTATGCCGTCAATGTCACCGACGGCGCCCAGGTTGCCGACACGTGCAAGAAGATCGTGGCGGAATTCGGCCGCGTTGACATCCTCGTCAACAACGCCGGCATCACGCGCGATGGGCTGCTGTTGCGGATGAGCGAGGCGGATTGGGACCTGGTGCTGGATGTGAATCTGAAAGGCGCGTTCCTGTTCACGAAGGGACTGCTTCCGTCCATGATGAAACAGCAAGGCGCTGCCATTGTGAACATCGCCTCGATCGTCGGCGTCCTCGGCAACGCCGGGCAGGCCAACTATTCCGCCTCCAAGGCCGGCATGATTGGCTTGACCAAGACGGTCGCCAAGGAATACGCCAAGCGCGGCGTCCGCGCCAACGCCATCGCGCCCGGTTTCATCCAGACGGCGATGACCGACCAGTTGACCGAAGAACAGAAGAAGATGCAGACCGACGTCATCGGCCTTGCCCGGATGGGACAGCCCGACGATGTCGCCAACGCGGTGCTGTTTCTGGCCAGCGACCTGTCCAGCTACGTCACCGGCCAAGTGATCGGCGTGGACGGCGGCCTGAGGATTTAGGCAAGAAACCTTTGACAAGAACACCAGTTCCGCATAAAGAACAAAACCGTTTACACAACAAGGAGAAATCCACATGGCAGAAAAACCAGTGCAGGATCGCGTAAAAGAAATCATTGTCGAGCAGCTCGGCGTCAACCCGGACCAAGTCACCCCCGAAGCGAAGTTCATCGAGGACCTCGGCGCCGACTCGTTGGACACCGTCGAGCTGGTCATGGCGTTTGAGGAGGAATTTGGCGCAGAGATTCCCGATGAGGACGCCGAGAAGTTGCAGACCGTCGGCGATGTCATCAAGTACATTGAGGAACGAGGCGAGAAGTAGTCCCGGTCCGCAATGAAGCTGTTCGGGGCATAAAGCAGCCGGTCTCACAGCGCTTTATGCCCCGCTTGTCTAACGGCAAGAGGGCCAATGAATCATCGTCGAGTCGTCATCACAGGCATGGGAGTCATCACACCCGTCGGGTGTGAGTTGGAGACATTCTGGCAAAACCTGTTGCAGGGCCGCAGCGGCATCGCCCCGGTCACCCGGTTCGACTCCGCCAATTTCGACACCAAGATCGGCGGCGAAGTCAAGGACTTCAAACCGGAATTGCACATGCCCGTCAAGGAAATCCGCCGCACCGACCGCTTCGTCCAATACGCCGTCGGCGCCTCCCGGAAGGCGTTTGCCGATTCCGGTCTCGACCTTGCGAAGGAAGACGTCAACCGCATCGGCGTCCTCGTCGGCTCCGGCATTGGCGGCATGGAAACCATCGAGGACCAGGCCCGCGTCCTGTTTGAGAAAGGCCCGCAGCGCGTCTCCCCGTTCATGATCCCGATGCTCATCGTCAACATGGCCAGCGGCTATGTCTCGATGTTGCTCGGCGTGAAAGGCCCGAACCTGTCCGTCGTCTCCGCCTGCGCCACCGGCACGCACGCCATCGGCGAAGCCGCCCGCATCATCGAGCACGGCGACGCCGAAGTCATGATCGCCGGCGGCAGCGAAGCCGCCATTACCCGGGTCGGGTACGCCGGGTTCTGCTCCATGCGCGCCATGAGCACCCGCAACCAGGAGCCTGAGCGCGCCAGCCGTCCCTTTGACAAGGGGCGCGACGGTTTCATCATGGGCGAAGGCGCCGGCGTTTGCATTCTGGAATCGCTCGAACACGCCCAAGCCCGCGGCGCGCGCATCTACTGTGAGATTGCTGGATACGGCATCACCGGCGACGCCTATCACATGAGCGCCCCCGCCCCCGAAGGCGAAGGCGCCGCCCGCGCCATGGCGGCCGCCTTGCAGGATGCCCGACTCCGTCCCGACGAGATTGACTACATCAACGCCCACGGCACCTCCACGACCGTCGGCGACAAATGCGAGACGGCTGCCGTCAAGGTTGTGTTTGGCGACCACGCCCGCAAGCTCGCCATGAGTTCCACCAAATCCATGACCGGGCACCTGCTCGGCGCCGCCGGCGCCGTTGAGACGGCCGCCTGTGCGCTTGCCATTCGGGACCAGATTGTTCCGCCGACCATCAACTACGAAGAACCCGACCCCGAGTGCGACCTTGATTACGTCCCGAACAAGGCGCGCCAGACGAAAGTGAACGTCTGCCTCAACAACTCGCTCGGGTTCGGCGGCCATAACGCCGCCATCATCGTCAAAAAGTTCCTGTAAATTCCGCTTGCAACACCAGGAGCCTTTCGCTACGTTCCACGACCCTTAGCCATGAAGGAAAAAATCCATCCCAAATACGATGATGCCGTCATCCACTGCGCGTGCGGCGCGGTCTTCAAGACCCGCTCCACCCACAAGGATATGCGCATCGGCATCTGTTCGAAATGCCATCCCTTTTTCACCGGCACCCAGAAGTACGTGGACACCGCCGGCCGCGTGGAACGCTTCCAGAAGCGCTACGCCAAGGCCAAGTAGCTGTTTTCGCAACAAAGATTCGCCCCGGAACCTTTCGGGGCGAATCTTTCTTTTTTCCCCATGAACGCCCTGCCCAACCTGGACCGGTTCCGCAAACGCGCCGGCGACCTCGAAGCCGAGTTGTCCAATCCCGCCGTCTTCGCCGACCAGCGCCGCGCCGGCGACCTCGCGCGCGAACTCCAGCGCGTCCGCAAGCTCCTTGCCGATGCCGACCGTTGGCAGGCGCTCCAGAAACAAATCGCCGAAAACGAGAAACTCGTCGCCGACCCGGAACTGGGCGAACTGGCGAAGTCCGAACTGGAACCGCTCCGACGAGACCTCGAACGCGCCGACCGCGACGTTCAACGTGGCCTTGTTCCGCCGGATCCCAACGATTCACGGAACACCATCGTCGAGATCCGCGCCGGCACCGGGGGCGAGGAAGCGGCCTTGTTTGCCGGCGACCTCTTCCGGATGTACAACAAGTTCGCCGACACCCAAGGCTGGAAGGTCGAGATCATGGACACCAGCCCCAGCGAACGCGGCGGCTTCAAGGAAATCATCTTCTCCGTCAACGGTCAGGACGTCTTCAAGAAGATGCGTTACGAAAGCGGCGTTCACCGCGTCCAGCGCGTCCCCGAGACCGAGGCGCAAGGCCGCATCCACACCTCGGCGGCCACGGTCGCCGTGTTGCCCGAAGCGGAGGACGTGGACATCCAGTTGAAGCCCGAAGACCTCGACATCAGCGTCTGCCGCGCCGGCGGCCCCGGCGGCCAGGGCGTGAACACCACCGACAGCGCCGTGCGCATCGTCCACAAACCCACCGGCGTCACCGTTCGTTGCGCCGACGAGCGCAGCCAGCTCAAGAACAAGAACAAGGCGCTGCGCGTTCTCCGTTCGCGCCTCCTCGCCCACAAACAGGAAGAGGAGGCCGCGAGGATGTCGGCGACGCGGCGCGACCAGGTCGGCACCGGCGACCGCAGCGAGAAGATTCGCACCTACAACTTTCCCCAGAACCGCGTGACCGATCACCGCATCAACTTGACCATCCAGAATCTCCCGGCGATTTTGCAGGGGGATTTGGAGGAGTTGATCGAGGCATTGATGACGGATGATTACAACAAACGTTTGGCCTCAACCGTCAATTGACGCATTCAACAAGAGGACGGGACATGACACGACACATCTTGTTCGTATTGCTGGCCGCTTGGCTTTTGGTATCAGGCTCGGCGGCGCAGGGATTGTTGCCGGTCCAGGTGAACGCGGAGAAGAAGGAAGAGAGTTCCCGTGTGGTCAAGAAGCGCGGCACAGTCACACCAGTGCCGGGCGGAAAGCAGTACACCCCGGAGGTGGCCGAGCGCACGCAGAAGGTTGCATTGACGATCAAACTGCTCAGCATGGCGCCGTCGCCTCTTTCGGACGTGGCCGTCAAGTAGCACATCGTCGCCAGGGGCCGCACGGCCGGCGATTTGAAGGTTGTGTCGGAAGGCGAGAAGCGGCTCAAGCCTTCCGCCTCCACTGCCGCTGCCGCACCGGCCATGCCGCCAGCCCGCAATGCCTATCGCGACGAGAAACCGTTCGAGCAGCTTTCCGACAAGCAGATCACCGACTGGGGAAAAACGGCGAGACCGAGCACTTCGTCATCCATTGCTGCGCGCACGGCGACATGATCGCCCGGCGCTGTGAGAAGTTTTACGCGGAGATTCGGGAATTTTTCGTCAACCGCAAAGACCGCATGGAAGGGCGCAAGTTGCACGTGTTCGCCTTCCTCGATCCCGCCGACTTTCAGAAAGCCTACGACCGCCACCGCGCCCAAAGTTGGGAAAGTTGGGAAAGTTGGGCGTTGACATGCCGTAATCGGTTTGTTAAAGGAATGTAACAAGAGGTTACGAGCGAGTGTTCATCTGGCAGAATTGAGACGTTGAATCAAGCAACAGGAGTCAGACCACCATGGCTACATATAAAGCTGAGTTTCCAACACATAAACGCCCCACAACAAGCGTGTCTCTTGCAATCATGCTGGGAGGAGGGCTTGCCCTTGCCCTTGTGATCTTTGGCGCGTTGTGGCCGTTGCCAGCCAATTCGTTCGTGCGCGACGTGTTTATCGGACACGCGGCGGAGGCGGCCTTGAAGGAAGGCAAGCCGAATTGGGATCCCAACAACGCTGTCTTCACTTTCTTGATCACCTTTATGTGGGCGGTTTCCGTCGTAGGCATCATCCTGAAGATGCTCCGCGTGCGCAAGGAACGGGCCCGGACAGAAGGGGAAGTGGTGCCTGCCAATTTGAATTTGCGCAACATGGAAGAAGTGGTGATGGCCTTCGAGAGGCTCACCGCGAACACGGAGTTGACCGAGAGCATCTGTTATACCCGCGTCACGCGCGTCTTGTCCGTGTATGTGAACACGCAAAGCTCGGACCGCGCCGCGGACATGGCCAAGGAGGAATCCGAGTTGGACGCTGCGGCTTCTGACACCTCGTTCCGTCTGAATCGCTTGTTCATCTGGGCACTGCCGGTATTGGGGTTCATCGGGACGGTGTACGGCGTGAGCTTGGCGGTCAGCAATTTTGCTGGCTTCTTGCAGGGCGCGGTCACGCCGGAAGCGATCAAGGTGCAAGTCGGCTTGATCACAACGGGCCTTGGCGTGGCGTTTTACACGACGTTGTTGGGCCTGATTTTTGCCACCATCGCGGCGTTCAGCAGCTTGGTGATGGAAAAGGTCGAGGAAGGGATGATGGAGTCCATTGACGAGTTGACCGAGAACAGCCTCGTCTTGCGTCTGCCAACGGAATCGGAGCTGACCAAAAACGCGTTCCCCATTGAAGAAATGGCGCAGGCGATTCGCCAGGGAATCGAAAGCGTCACGGCGCAACAGAAGTTCCCCATCGAGGAATTGGCCCAAGCCATTGACGCCGGTTTTCGCCGGTTGCCGAATCCCGACCGCTACGAGGAAGTTTTCACGCGGGCCATCACCAAGGCCGGCGATCTCATCAACCAGAAGTACGATGAATTTGCGCAAAACTACGAGCGGCGCGTCGGCGAATTGGGGTCGCAGCTTGGCGTCAAACTGGAAGGCGTCGCCAATGCGTTCCATCTGGGCACCCAGTGCCTGGCCCAGCAACTCAACGAACAGTCCCAAAAGATGGGACAATCATTGACCGAAATGGAGGAGCGACAGGTTGCCCGCATGAACGGACTGATGGACGAAATGAAGCGATTGTCCCTCCAGATGCCCGATGAATTCCGCAGGGCGCAGGAGCGTTATCTGGAACTTCAGGCAAAAACCGATTTGAAGTCGTCCGATCGGTTCCAGCAGTTGTCCGAGCAAATCGCCACGGTCAGCCGGGGCCAGTCCGTCCAGTTTGCCGAGGCCCACGAGAAATACCTGAGCGCCATTGCGGAGTTGGACCGGAAGGAAATCACGCGCTGGGAGAAAATGGTCGCCGACTTCAACAAACTGGCACTGCAACTGGGAGACACCTTCAAGCAGGCGGTGAGCACCATGGATGCCGCTTCCGCGAATTACAGCGGGCGCATCCAGGCTTCCGTGGACTCGCTCAACGAGCAACTCCAATCCATCCAACGGATTGGCATCGAAATTGACAAGGTGCTGCGCACCACGCAATCGGTGGAAACCACGCTGCGGCAGGTTGGCAGTTCTGACGAGTTCCGCCAGACACTGGCGAACCTGCGGACGCACCTCTCGGCCAGCGACGAGTTGTTGCGGCAGTTGTCGCGGCCGCGCAAGGTGGTGTTCCAGGAAACCCGGGCCGAAGACTAACCTGACGGAGACGTTCTTCTCGTGGCCAGAAAACGCACCAAGATGAAGACGGATCTGGATGTCACCGGATTCCTGTCTGTCATGTCCATCGTGACAGGCTTGATCTGCCTGATCCTGTTCGTCATCGCGTTGCGCATCGCGCTGAACCCGAAACTGGTCAAGGTGGTTTCCTTCAAATTATTCAGCAGCAGCCGGTCATCGCCGCACAACCCCAAAGTGCCCTCGTACATTGATTGCGGCCCCGAGTATATCATGCTCTACCCCGGCAGCAAAAAGTTGACCTGGGAGAACCTCCAACGCCCCGGCAACGAGTTGGAGAAGATGCTGGATAAGATTCAGGAAAAACGGGAAGAGGAGTATGTGATCGTGATGGTGCGCCCGAAGTCCATTGATTTGTACCGCACCGTGCGGAGTCTGTTGGGCAAACGACCGATTGACATCGGTTATGATGTGATTGACGCGGACTTCAAGGTGAACTGGAGCGAAGCGCTCCGCTCCCTGGGTGTCGTGGAGGAATAGCGAGGCATGGCAGCCAGAATCAAAAAAAGCGACCCCGAGATGCTCTTGACGTCGTTTTGCGACATCCTGACCATTTCGATCTCGGCGTTGTTCATGGCGACCATCATCACGGTGTTCGAGGCGACCAAGGTGCCCGAACTGCGCATGACGCCCAAGACCATCGTCACCGGCAAAACCGCGTATTTCTTTGAGTGCCGCAACAACGAGTTGTTCAATGTCAACAAAGCCGCGCTGGACGACCAGGTGGCGGAGCTTTTGAACTCCGTCACGCCCGGTGTTCGCAGCGGCGATTTGAGCGGTTTTCTCAAGGCCCTGCTGGGACGCCAGGTGACCAATGAGTATTACCGTGTCAATCCCAGTTATCTGTTGACCGCCATCATGGCGCTGGAACCCCGCGAGGAGGCGCGCGGCGAGAGCGTGGAAGACGTGGACCGCGCCGCCGGCAAGTTTCAGATCATCCTGAATCAATTGGACCCGCAGAAACAGTATATTGCATTTCTGGTGCGAGATGATAGTTTCCAAGTGTTCCGCAAGGCGCGTTTTCTGGCCGACGAACGAGGGTTCGACACTGGTTGGGAAATGCTCGGCATTGATGAGCCGATCAAGTTCGGCGCCGGCGGACAAGTTGTAGGAGTACAATAACGAGTTGACCATGGCGGCGCGTAGTAACAGGCCCGCAGGACGCAAAGGCAAAAACATCAGCGCATGGGTGTGGACGCTGCTGGTTGTCCTGTTGATTGCCGGCGGCGGCTTGGCGCTCAATGTCTCCCAGCGCTATCGCCGGGTGGCCGAGGAAGCCAAGCAAGTGCGCGATGCTGTCCAGGAAGCCGCCCGTCGTGATGAAATGATTGTCAAAACGCCGGCGCGCAAGGAATTTTCCGCGGCCTTTCTCCAGATGGCTTTCGGGGACAACCCGCCGTTGCTCGAACAGATCAAGGAAGCGCTCAGCCATGCCGTCGGCTCCGAACAGGCGCTGGCCCACGGCGATATCGCGATGATGCTGATCACCTTCCGCTCGGAGGGGGAATTGCGCGACGTGGCCATCCATGTGTTTGGCAATCTGGTCCCCGCCTACCTCCCGCGGTTCAGCACCGATGGATACTGGCGCAGTTCTCTCAACGAGCAGTTCTTTAGCTTGGGACAACGCGGATTGTCCTTGCTCGGGCGCGAGGTGTTGATCCTCGCCAACAAGGAGGTGGAAAAACGCCAGCGCGAAGTCATCGAAGCCGGCATTGCCGGCCAATATCCCATCGTCGAGAATTACCTGCACGACCCCGTTTCGTTTATCGCCGTTCTGCCGGATCCGGGCAAACTGTTTACCGAGGAGTTCCGCCCGTACATTGCTGTTGTCTTGATCAAGGGCAAAATCTCGCTGGATGCGTTCCGCTTTGAGATGGTGGCGCTTAGTTACGACCCGCAAAAAGCGCGCAACCTGGCCCAGATGCTTTCCGACTTGCGCATGATGGGGCTGGGGTTGGGACGGCTCCGCACCGGCGGCTCCGGAACATCAATGGTGGGATTGGATGCGCTGAAGCGGGCGCAAATCCAAGTGGACGGTCCCACTGTGACGGCGACGACCATGTTGCCGAAGGAATTTCTCGACAAGGGGCTGCCGCGACTCACGCACGCCGTGTCCAAGGGCATCGGACGGATCAAACGCGGACCGGGGTACCCGCAATGAACCTGTTTTTGTCATCTCCGTCCCGTTCTTGGCGTGTCATGCTATTTCTCATCGCCGGGATGGCATTGGCCAGTCATGCTGCAGCGCCGGTGGACAAGCGGCTGGAGCGCGCCTATCGCCAGTGTCATTTCAGCGAGCAATACCCATCCGAGGCCGTCAAGGAAATCCAAGGCAAACTGGAAAATGCGCCCCGTGCCATCGAGGTCTTGGCGCAACTGGCCAAAGACACGCGAAGCGAAATTCGGCTGCTCGTGATTCTTTTGCTTGCGGAACTGGGCGAACAGGGCGGCGCCACGCTGCTCTGGTCATTGTTGCAGGATGACAGTGAATCAGTACGCATGGCGGCCTCAGGTGCGCTCGTCCGATTGCGACAGATTGTTCTGGCGCCCGCCGACATTGCAGCACTCAAAGACCAACGGCCCGAAGTTCGGCGGTTGGCCGTTGCCACGCTTGGGCGGACCGGTGACAAGAATATCCTGCCCACCTTGATTGGCGCCATGGACGATGAGAACGCGATGGTGCGAATGGAGGCGGTTCGGGCAGCCTCCGTCAAACGCGACCCAACCAGCGAGCAGGCATTTATCAAGCGCCTGCAGGATCCCAGTGTCGAAGTGCGCACCGCGGCGGCCGGCGCCCTGTCGGCATACAAGAGTCCGGAGGCCATCAAGGCGTTGGAGACAGCCTTGAAGGATACCGATTGGCACGTGCGCGCGGCGGCTGTGTCCGCGCTGGGAACACGCAATGGACCGGTTTCTTCCCAAGCGAAGATTTCGGAGGCCATCATTGACATCCTGCGTTCCGACGAATTTGCCCTTGTCCGTGACCGCGCCGCCGATGCGCTCACTTTTGCCAATGCCGACCAAACCGTGAAAGCCTTGGTGGACTCGATGGTCTCAGACGATCGCAACGTCTCCTTTCATGCGACGAGGGCCATGTGTGCGGGGCGCTGCATTGGGGCGTTGCCGGAATTGACGAAACACCTTACCAATTCCCACGCCGAGGTGCGCGGGCAAATCATGGATGTGTTCGGCGCCCTTGGTGGCACGAACCAACTGACGGCGGTCAACGAAGCCATCAACGACCCCAGCCCCATCGTGCGATTGGCGGCTGTGGACGCGCTGCAGAAAATCGGCGAGCGCACGGGCGCGAAAACATTGATGGACAAGCTCAACGACGCCAATCCCCATGTCCGCGCCGCGGCCACGCGAGCGATTGGCCGCCTGCAAGAGAAGGATGCCACGTCCAAGCTGATCCCGTTGTTGCACGACGAGAACAGTTTCGTCCGCAGCGCCGCGGCCGAGGCCCTCGGCAAACTCGGCGACCGTTCTGCCGTGCCTGCATTGATTGCGCTGCTGACAAAACTCGACGCGCCCGACGGTGGGGAGGCTGGCCTTGTCCTGAAAACGAAGAACGACATTCTTGCCGATAAAATCAAACTCGACGTGATCAAACAAAAAGGCGTTGTGGCCACCGCCCTCGGTGAATTGCGCTCCCCCGAAGCAGTCGAGCCGCTCATCAAGCACGGATTGAAATCCACCAGCATTGAACTTCAAGCCACAGCCGCCTACTCGCTTGGCCACATCGGCGATTCCCGCGCTGTCAATCCCCTCCAAGACGCCGTGCGCGTCTATTACGAACAGCTTACGCAGCAGGGCACGGCCGGCCTCGTCATCCAAGACGGCTCCGGCACAGGCGTCACCGCATGGCGGCGCGATCGCGAGAAGGAAGCGCGCGTCCGCGCGGCTGTCATATGGGCATTGGGTCAGATTGGCGATCCTGCCGCGCAACCGTTGCTCAGCCGCGCCCTCAACGACGACAACAGCCTTGTGCGCGACAATGCCGCCGAGGCGCTTGCCAAGTTCCGGGAAAAACAGGAACGCGACCAACGATTGGCGGAGATGCGCGCCAAGACGCCGCTCAATGAGCAGCCTGCGCCGGCCCCGGGCAAATCCCGTTCGGGGAGCGCTTCACAAAATCAATAAACTCTTTCGCCTCGGCCGTCACAAAAACCCCATCCTTCGCCGCTTCGGCCAACGCCTGTGTCCCGTTCAAGCCGGAGTGGTAGAAAAGACGGAACAGTTTCTTCAACTCCGTGATGGTTGGCGGGTTGAGGCCGGCGCGCTTCAGGCCGATCAGGTTCAGCGCGTGCACCTCGTTGCGTTCCGCCGCCAGCGTGAACGGCGGCACGTCCATCGAGACGCGCGCGCCGCCGGAAAACATCGCCAGCCGCCCGATGTGCGTGAACTGGTGAATCAGCACGCAGCCTGACAAAAAGGCGCGGTCGCCGACGTGCACGTAGCCCGCCACCAGCGCGCCGTTGCAGATGATCACCTGGTTGCCGATCACGCAATTGTGCCCGACGTGCGCGGTGGCCATCAGGAAACAATCGTTGCCGATGATGGTCGCGCTCTCCGGATCCGTGGCGCGATGCACCGTGCAGTACTCGCGGAAAATGTTGCGGTCGCCGATCCGCAGATAACTGAGCGTGGACGGCGTGAACTTCACGTCCTGCGGCTCGTGCCCGATCACGGCGCCCATGTGGATCTGGTTATCACGCCCGATCTCCGTGTGGCCGGTCAGGAACGCGCGCGCCATCACGCGCGTGCCCGCGCCGATGCGCACGTTGTCCTCGATGATCACATAGGGTCCCACCTCCACGGTCGGATCAAGCTCAGCCCGCGGACTCACAATCGCTGTCGGATGAATTGCCATGCGCTTCTTATACCCAACACAGTCAATCTCGACAACGTTGTTCCCACGCCGTGATGCCGCCCGCCAAATTCCTCAGCCGCGTGTAGCCCTGCTCCCGCAGAAACTTCAGCGCCCGCGCACTGCGTCCGCCGGCCTTGCAGTGCAATACAAGCAGCTTGCTCTTCGGCAACTCGCCGAACCGTTGCGGCAACTCCGGCAACGGCAGCTTCACGCTGCCCGCAATCTCGTTCACGGCAAACTCGTCCGGGTCGCGCACGTCCACCAGTACGAAATCCTCCTTCCGTTCGCGCATCGCCTTCAGTTGCTCGACGCTGATGTCATCGGGGGAACAGGTCATGGGAATCTCCTTCAGTTCAATAATAGTCGGGTTTGGCCCGCACAAGGGGCAGTTCGGGTCGCGCGGGATCCGGTGTTCGCGGAAACTCATTGCCAGCGCGTTGAACCGCAACAGCCGCCCCAGTAACGGCTCGCCCGCGCCGAGGATGAGCTTGATGGCTTCCGTCGCTTGGATGTTGCCGATGACACCGGGGAGCACGCCGATCACGCCCGCCTCCGCGCAGCTCGGCACCGCGCCCGCCGGTGGCGGCTCCGGGTACCAGCACCGGTAACACGGCCCGCCGAGGTGCGGCGCGAACACGCTCGCCATCCCATCGAATCGGTAAATCGAACCATAGACATTCGGCTTCTTTGACAACACACACGCATCGTTCACCAGATAGCGCGTCGGAAAATTGTCCGTCCCGTCCACCACCACGTCGTAGCCGCGCACAATCTCCAGCGCGTTCGATGTCGTCAGCCGCGTCTCATGCCCGACAAACGCCAGGTTCGGATTGAGTGCGGTGAGTTTCTCGCAGGCGCTCTGCAATTTTGGTTTGCCGACGTCGCTCGTGAAGTGAAGCACCTGACGCTGCAGATTGCTCGCGTCAACCACGTCGAAGTCCACCATGCCGATTGTCCCGACGCCGGCTGCCGCGAGGTAAATCGCCACCGGCGAGCCCAGTCCGCCGGCGCCGACCAGCAACACCTTCGCCGCCTTCAACCGCTCCTGCCCCTCGCGACCGACCTCCGGCAAAATCAGGTGCCGCGAGTAACGTTGCAGTTCCTCGCTGCTCAGAGGTGCACGATTGGGAACGACCAATTGCATTGTAGAAAGGCTGGTGGAGGTGAGGGGACTCGAACCCCTTACCTCCTCGTTGCGAACGAGGCGCTCTACCAAATGAGCTACACCCCCAGCAACAAAATTTGCCTTACTTTACTGTCTTGACCTTTTCCCGTCAACGCATCACTTTGTAGACCGTTTTTACAGCCATGACCACGCCGAATCCCGACAACCAATCTTTGCCTCTGGACGAACTTAACATCGTTCCGGAATGGCTCAAGTCCGCACCCAAATCCTACGAAAACCACGCCGGCGAGGATCCCGACCGGCCCCGCCGCGACCGAGGCGACCGCGACCGCCGCCCACCGCGGCCACAGGGTGATCGTCCGCCGCGGCCACCGGGAGACCGGCCACCCCGCCGCGAAGGCGGACCGCCGCGCCGCGACCGCCCGCCCGGACGCGAAGGACATCGCCCAATGGAACGCCGACCGGCTCCGCCCATCGAGCGAAGGCCACCCGCTCCGGCCAACGTCGAGATCAGTTTCCTCCCCGAAGAAAAGGGCCTCGCCGCAATGATCGAGACGATGAAACATTCGCCGCGCGCCTACGCCCTCTTCGACGTCGCCAAGCTCATCCTCAACAAACCCGAGCGCCACGTCCTCAAACTCGCCCTCAAGCCCGGCGCCGACGGCACGCGCGCCCCGTTGTTCCTCGCGCTCGCCGACGAAACCGTTTTCCAAAGCAAGGACGAGGCGTTGCGCCACGTCTTCCGCCGGCACGCCGACAAACTTTGTCGCGCCGAAAAGAAACCCTGCGACCCGCCGAAAGGCAACTTCGCTTCCGTCAACCGTTGCAGCATCACCGGCGAAATCTTCGGTCCGTCCAACTACCACGACTACCAGGCCACCATCGTCCGCTTCCACCAACGCCGCCTCCGGCACATGTCGTTCGACGAATTCCGCTCCCGCATCCAGACCGTCAAGGACGAAGCCGTCGTCAAACAATGGGTCGAGTCCAAGAGCTTCGTCACCGAGTTCCACTGCCTCCTCTGTCCCGAACCGAAAGCGTTCGCCTCGCGCGAGGAAGTCGAGAAACACCTCGCCGAAACACACCTGGACGCGCTTGTCACCAGCAACACGGAACTCCAGATCAGCGGCGTTGCCAGCCGTCAACAAACATGGGTGGCCCTGAGTGAAGCGTTGCGTATCGCCTTCGTCAGCGAATGGCGGTTTCCGTTGCGCAGCGCCCAGACCCTCAGCGACCGGCTCCGGCCCGATGGTTTCCACTTCTTCAAGCACCGCAAAGGCGTCACCTACGTCAGCCACATCAAACCGAAACGCGTCGAGAGCCTCGACGGCCTGAGCGACCAGATCCAGAAGATCATCACCTTCCTCCGCGCTCATCCCGACAGCGTCCGCAAACAGCTTGCCGACAACCTCCAGATCGCCGATCAAGACCGGTTCATGGCCGACCTGCACTGGCTGATCATGGAAGGCAGCGTCGTCGAGTTCGCCGACGGCCGGCTCTGGGCGTTGGAGAACAAGCCGCCGGCTGAGGCCAAACCAGAATCGAAACCTGAAACTGAACTGGCGCCACCAGACCCGGCACCGGCTCCCGATACGCCGGTGAAGGAAGCGGCTCCTGCACCACCCGTTTCCGAGGGAACAGAAGACGCCAGTGTCGCGCCGCCTGCGTCCTGATTTCGACTACTGACTGTTGCCGTTACTGCGTTGGTTTATCGGCGGCGCAACGTCTTTGCTGTTCGTCGAGGTGGCGGTTGAGGGCGTTCAAGTACGCGAGTGCGCTCGCTTCGATGATGTCGGTGCTGCTGCCTTTGCCGGTGACGATGCGGCCGTTGAAATCCACGCGGACACTGACTTCACCGATGGCATCCTCGCCGCGCGTGACGCTGGCGACGTTGAAGTCCATCAAGCTGCCCTTGACGCCGGTGATGCGATCCAAGGTCTTGAGCGTGGCGTCAATCGGGCCGTCGCCGGTGCCGGCGTCGGCGACCGGCTCTTTCTTGCCGGCTTTCAGGAGGCGGACGCTGGCGGTCGGGATGGTGCCGGTCATGACGCTGAGGTAGTCGAGTTTCCAAGTCTGCACCACCTCGGTGAACTGGCCTTCCACAAGGGCGCGGACGTCTTCGTCGTACACGTGTTTCTTTTTGTCGGCGAGCGCCTTGATGCTGTCGGTGATGGACTTGATCTCGGCGTCGCTGAGCGTGTAGCCCATCTCGGCGAGTTTCTTGCGGACAGCATGGTGCCCCATGTGTTTGCCCCATGTGAGTTCGCTGGAGCGGCCGACATCCTCGGCGCTCATGATCTCGTAGTTGCAACGGTTCGCGATGATGCCGTGCTGGTGGATGCCGGATTCGTGGGCGAAGGCGTTGTCGCCGACGATGGCTTTGTTGCGCTGCACGACCATGCCGGTGAGGTGCGACACGAGCCGGCTCGCCGGGTAAATCTGGCGCGTGTCAATGCCGGTCGTCACCCCGCCGAAGACCTCGGGGCGCATCTTGATCGCCATCACGACTTCTTCGAGCGAGGTGTTGCCGGCGCGTTCGCCGAGGCCGTTGATGGCGCACTCGATCTGGCGCGCGCCGGCCTTGACGGCGGCGAGCGAGTTGGCCGCGGCCAAGCCGAGGTCGTTGTGGCAGTGCACGGAGTAGATCAAGCCGGGCACCTTGATCCGCTCGATGAGAAACGCGATCAACGCCCCGTATTCGTGCGGAATCGCGTAGCCGACGGTGTCGGGGATGTTCAACGTGGTCGCGCCGGCCTCGGCGCAGGCGGTGTACAGCTCGACGAGATACTCGCGGTCCGAACGCGTCGTGTCCTGCGCGGAATACTCGACGTTGTCGGTGAACTGGCGGGCGAGTTTTATCGCCGCGACAGAACGCTTGATGTTCTCCGCGCGCGATATCTTGAGCATCGTCTCCAAATGGATGTCGCTGCCGGAGCTGAATGTGTGGATCCGTCGTTTTGCCGCCGGCTTGATCGCTTCTCCGGCGCGGACGATGTCTTTTTCGTGCGTCCGCGCCAGGGCAGCGATGCACGGCCCCTGAATCTCCGTCGCGATGGCCTTGACCGCCTCGAAGTCGCCGTCGCTGGCGATGGGAAAGCCGGCCTCGATGATGTCCACCTTGAGGCGGGCGAGCTGGCGCGCGACCTCGAGTTTCTCGCGGGTGTTCATGGACGCGCCGGGGCATTGCTCGCCGTCGCGCAACGTCGTGTCGAAGATATAGACTTGTTCGCTCATGTTGGTCTCTTTCTACAGCGTCGCGAGTGTGATGGAAAACAAAAACCCACCATCGCTCGCGGCGACAGTGGGTTGATTTTTCTAGTGCAGACCTTAACCCACCGTCCCCGAAAGCTTTCGGGGCAGAGCCAGCAGACCGAGCAGGTTAAGGTTTTGGTTCATTGCGGGGCTAGCGTACCAGCGCTGGTGCGTTTGTCAAGCCGGGCGGCCGGTCGGTGGTGGGAATCTTGCCGCGGAGCAGTTTGCCGCCCAGGCCGGTCAGGCGCAGGTAGTAGTCGCTCGGTAATCCTTCGAGTCCGAGAAAGCCAGCGGGCGGTTGGGGTTCGCACTTGAAGATGGCGGTGCCTTCGTCCACTTCGTCGAACATCGCCACGTAAGCGGCGTTCAGCCCGGCGCGTTTGACGGCGGCAAACTGCGACCAAAGGAATGCGCCACGCCGGCGCGGAATCTTGTCGAGTTGGTCGCCTTTCATGTTGTGCCAACTGAATCCCGGAAAGACAACCGGCAGATAATCGAGCTTGTTCTTGCGACACCAAGCGATGTCAGCGGGGAGCGTGTTTTTGGCGTGGTTCTGGACATCTGCGTATCGTCCGACGGTCCACGGGCTGACGATGTCGGCGAGCCGGATGATGTCGTGGAGCGCGGGATCGGCAACGGCGTCGCGTTTCAATTCGCGCCAGTAAGTCGGCACGCCGAGCATGACGGAGCAGCCGCCGCGTTTGAGCGCCTCGACGAGTTGGCGGCACTCGGCGAGCGTGTAGGCGCGGTCGTCGTTGAAGCCGACGCCCCAGACGGTGACGAGCGGTTTGCCGCGGTGTCGAAGGTAGGCGGTGTCGTTGGTGACGGTGAGCTGCCGCCAGTCATCGAGCACTGTGCTGACACGGTCCGCACGCAGGCCCGTAAGGTCGTACATCACGACGTAGTCGCGTTGATATTGCTTTGCGCCTTCGCGGCAATGCGCCAACACTGTGTCCGTATGCCGGCGGACGCGCGGATCTTGAAGTCCGACGGCAAACCGCTGGACGAACGCGCCATCAATGCCGTAGTCGCGCATCCAGCGGAAATGGCGCAGCACGGTCTCGCGCTTGAACGAGCTGAACACCTCGGCAACGCGTCCGTCGGGGAACCGCAGCCCGGTGGCGAAGCGTTCGTCTGGGCCGAGTTCGGAGACATCGGGCCAGAGGTCCACCTTGATGTTGGCGGCGGTCGGTGTGCCTTTGCCTTTCGTCCAGTGCGTCCAGCCGCGTTCGGCGCCATCGCCCTCGGCGTTGAACCAGCCTTGATAGCCACAGAAGACCTTGCCGTCCATGGCTTGGACGGACACGCACGCAACCAGCAGCAATAGCAGCTTCACCACAATCACAGCATTACCCGGCAATTCTGCCTTGTGCAAGCCCGCCTGTTTTATAAAGATGGCACCAATGAAATTGCTTTTTCTGTTATTGGCCTTGCCCGCGATGGCGGGCGACTCGCCGGAGTTTTGCGGGTCGCACTCCAAGAACATGGTCTCGGCGGAGCGAAACCTTCCGGCGATGTTTTCCTTTGGCGAGAAAAACAATGCCAAGGGCCATGTCCTCGTCGGCACCGCCACCAACGTCGCTTGGGGCGTGAAGATCAACATGGTCATGTATCCATCCCCGTCCGTCGCCGCCGGGAAGGTGTACGTGGGCGGGGGCGAGCCGAGGAAAGGAACGTTCAAGTGTCTCGATGCGCGCACCGGGAAAGTGCTCTGGCAATACGAGGAGCCGTATCGCGTGTTTCCCAGGGAAATCCAGCCGGGCCGGAAATTCATGCTGGGCTGGATCACCAGCAATCTCGGCATCGTTTCCACCGCCACCATCGAGGCTGATTGCGTCTATTTCGTCAATCACCGTTGCGAGGTGCTCTGCCTCGACGCCAACACGGGGCAGCGAATCTGGAGTTTTGACTTGTGGAAGTACGGCATCCGTCCCTCCGATGCCTGCAACGGCTCGCCGCTCGTGGATGGCGACCTGGTGTACGTCTGCACGTCCAACGGCACCGACCGCGATGCGCTGGCTCCCCACTACGACGACCGTCCGACGCCCGCGCCGGATGCGCCAAGTGTTATCGCGCTGGACAAACGCACGGGACAACTCGTGGCTGCCGATGACGCCCGCGAGATCGGGCCGAACATTTTTCACGGCCAATGGTCCACGCCGTCGCTCGGCACGGTGCGCGGACGCAAGTTGCTCTTTTTCGGCGCGGGCGACGGCTGGTGCTACGCGTTCGATGCCGCCACGTTGAAAACCGTGTGGCGTTTCGACTGTGTTCCGACCGAGTACCGGCGGCCGGTCGGCAACCTGAACTGGGCAGCGCTGTATTCGCTCGGCGATAAACGGCTCCGGAAATCGCTCAACAAGAAGAACGAGAGCAGTTACACCGGGACCAGCGCGATTGTCGCCTGTCCCGTCCTGCACAACGACCGCATCTACGTGCCCATCGGGCGCGACCCCGAACATGGCCGCGGTCGCGGCGCGCTCTGGTGTCTGGACGCCGCGCAAGGCACAGAGATTTGGCGTTATCAGGGACTCGACCGCACGTTGTCCACCGTCTCCATCGCCGACGGCCTGCTGTACGTCGCCGACATCGCCGGCCGAATCCATTGTCTTGATGCAGACAACGGCCACGTCCATTGGATTCACGAAACCGGCGAAGTGCTCTGGTCCTCGACGTTGGTGGCTGACGGCAAGATTTACCTGCCGACAATGAAAACTTTCTGGATACTGGCCGCCGGCAAGGAAAAGAAGGTGCTTGATACGGTTCGGCTGGGGATGCCGGTGTTCTCCTCGGCGGTGGCCGCGGATGAGACGCTGTTTTTTTCCACGTTCAACGGCTGGTTGTACGCGCTCCGCAACCACCCGGCGCGCTGACGGTTTCGTCATGACAAAAACTTCCGGCACACGAGTCGCGGAATTCTGTTATAATTATAACAAAATCCCGCGACTTCTGGGGGAATAGGGTGGCGGACTGTTTTGTCAAAGTGGATTGACGGACATGGTGTTTTCATTGCCAACCAAAGGACACACCATGAAGCGCCCCACTCGTCATGAGTTCCTGAAGACTTCCGCCATCGCCGCCGTCGGCACTTTGGTGGGCGCACCCGATGTGAGTCGCTTCGCGCACGCGGCGGTCAAGCGGATGCAGGGTGCCGACATCCCGCAATCGCTCATTCATAATCTCGACTCGGCGTTGTGGACCATCGGCGACGTGATGCCGGAGGCGGCTTACGCAATGGGCGGCCGCTCCACGCATTTCCAAGGCTCGATGGGCACTTCCTTCGATCATCATCATGTCACTTATGAGTATCCCAGCGGCTTGTGTATCTATGGTTCTTGTCGAACCGCCTTCGGCTGCTATGGAATGACCAAGGACATGTACCACGGCAGCAAAGGGCGGTGCTGTTTTCCGGCCATGGGACAGCCTTACATCATGGACTTGAAAGGAAACATCACTTGGAAGGCCGACCCCTTGCAGCCAGACAGCACACCTTACATCCAAGAGCACAAGGAGTTCCTAAAGACCCTCCGTGACGGCAAGCCAATGCGCGGTGCAAAGGTATTGGCTGACTCCACGATGGTCACGGTGCTCGGCCAGCTCTCCGCTTACACCGGCAAGCGACTCACGTGGAAGGAAACGATGGACTCGAAGTTCGCCTTCCCGCCGCAAGGCGAGATCACGATGAAGACGGAACCACCCGTGAAACCCGGCCCCGACGGCATCTATCCCGTCGCCATTCCCGGCAAAACCAAGCTGCTGTAATTTAATGCTGTCAGTTCTATCCTCGAAGATTGAAACTCAATGACAGATTAGTTATCACAGTTGCCATGAAACGCATCTTTGCCATCTGGCTGGCTCTGTTTTGTGGCCAATCTCTCGCGGGGGCCTTCGTAAAACCAAATATTGTCCTCATCCTCGCCGACGACCTCGGCTATAACGATCTCTCGTGCCAAGGCGCGACGAAGCTCAAGACGCCCGGCATTGATCGCATCGCTAAGGAAGGCATCCGACTCACCGATGCGCACACGCCGGCGGGCGTGTGTTGTCCGACGCGGTACGGTGTATTGACGGGACGCTACCCGTGCCGGCGGTCGCAAGTCTGTTGGGCGTCACCCGGCGCGGCGCTGTTGATCGAGGAGGGGCGAATGACGACCGCGTCGCTGCTGAAGCGGGCCGGCTACACCACTGGCATCGTCGGCAAATGGCATCTCGGTTTCGGAACGCCGAAACAACGTGTGGACTGGAAAGGCGAACTCAAGCCGGGACCGCTGGAGGTCGGCTTCGATTATTTCTTTGGCGATGTCAGCAATCGCTGGGGACCATACGTCGAAGATCATCGCATCACACCGACGCTCACCATGAAGAACGACGAGAATGCCCGCGTGCTGCACGAGAAAGCTATCGCGTTCATCGAACGCAATAAAGACAAGCCGTTCTATCTCCACTACGTGCCGAACAACATCCACACGCCACTTACGCCGAACGCAAAGTTCGCCGGCACCAGTCAGGCCGGCAAGTACGGCGACTTCGTTCACGAGTTGGACTGGTCGGTCGGCGAACTGCTCGCCACGCTCGACCGGCTCAAGTTGACCGACAACACGCTCGTCATCTTCACCAGCGACAACGGCGGCGTGTATGAGCGGGAAGGTTTCCCCACTGGTCATCGCCCGTGCGCGCCGTTCAACGGACAGAAAGGCGACGCGTGGGAGGGCGGCAATCGCGTGCCGTTCCTCGCGCGCTGGCCCGGCCACATTCCAGTCGGAACAAAGTCGGAACAGTTGCTCTGCCTCACCGATATGCTGGCCACGTTCGCCGCGCTGACCGGCCAGACATTGCCCGCCGATGTCGGCGAGGACAGCTTCGACGCGCTGCCGTTGCTGCTCGGCAAGAACGGCTCGCGAACGAATCTCATCGTGCAGGCGCGTTCTTCATCCCTGTTTCGGCACAGGAAGCAGGAGGACATCTGGGCTGTGCGTGAGGGAAACTGGAAACTGGTGATGGGGCAAGGCTCCGGTTACTCGACGGAGAAAACTGAACGTGCTCCCTATCTCAAGTTCTCGCAAGTCGGCATGGTCAACAGTGATTACACGCCCGACGGCAAACTCAAACCCGACGCACCGCCGATGCAACTGTACGACCTCGCCGCCGACCCCGGCGAAACGAAGAACGTTTATCGTGAGCATCCGGAGATTGTCGCGACATTGACCAAGCTCTTCGAGCAACTGCGCGACGCCAAACGGAGCCGGCTGTAAGATTTGCCAGCAGCAAAAATAGCAGCAAAAATAACATTGACTTTTGGGAAACCGGAGCCTTATAGATGCCGACCGGAGACAAATGAAATGACACGCTTCATCTCTGGCAACAGCGCAACAGCGCAACAGCGCAACAGCGAATAGCGACCGACTTCTTTCTCTCGCCGATTACCGTACTTCATTGCTGGATGAAGTTCGCGTTCGACACCACACCCGGCTACACCGACACCTGTCCGCCACCCGCCACGCTGGTCAAATGGAAATACCGCGCCATTTATCGTGTCGGCGACCAACAAGTCGGCCAATGGAGCAACGAAATGAGCATCACCGTCGGAGGCTGATGGACTCTCATATGAAAACACTGATATTGATCATATGTTCCACAATCACAGTCATGTATTCTGGTTCAACGATTGCCAAAGATACGATAGAGAATCTTGCTCGGAAGGAGGTATCGGCGGCTGAAGCGGAATTCTATTCAGACGTCTCAAAAGCTCCTCGACTTTCTTCCAGTCTCCCACTCAATCTTTACATTCCGGCAAGCAGGAGTCCGCCATTTGCAGTTCAAGCGGTGATCGCTCAAATCAACGAGAACGATTCCTCAATTCCTTTGGAAGAAGATCGAAACACCGAACATCGTCCTCTCGTTGTTATTCATTACACCTTCGTGCGAAAACCCAGTCTACTGCGCCAGTTTCTTCGAGTCAGGCTCTCCCAAAGCACCCTATCACTACAAGGACTCGTAATAGATGCTTCTTACAGATTCGAAGCGTATCCATCGCCTCTCGATTCGGAACATCTGACAATTCCGCCACAGAATGTGATTATAAAATCTGACAAATCTGCACACGCGATGCAGATAGACCGGGTTCATGTGCCGCCAATTGCAGCGGGGAAAGCCGTAATCGTTGATTGTCCCGGTTTCACGACGAAGTGCGGGTCGGCGACCAGACGGTCTGGTTCTTTCCAAGAAACCATAAAGTTCCGCCCTCCCAATATAACAGGTATAGCCTTGAAGATAATTGGAGCAGACGGGGTGACCTTATTCCAAGGGTGCTGGCCAGCAAACTTAGACTTGAAGGCATCAATGTCAACCGTCGAGAGGGCAAATGCGCTTCGGTTTCGCATTACAAAGAGGAAATACAGAATTTCTGATGACATTCTAGGCGCAGTTAGAGCGGAATTCGGGGTTGATTATGATGTCGCTGATTGGCAAGACCTCGTACGCTACCCTGGAGACATCCGGGTGCTCCTTGACGCAGTGGGACTGACTGAATATTGCTCCAAGGCGATAATTGGCTTCCATACGAGTTCCACCAGTTGGACGCACCGATTCATTGAACGACACGACTCCCGCATCCCTCCCGGTTGGAAAGCGATTGATACAATCCAAGACCACCTGCTTGATATGGGATCATCGTCGAACTCACAAATGCCTATACTTTGTAAAAAGAAAACCTACAGGTAACGCTAGGGATTTATACCTTCGAGTTTGATCAGTGCTCGCAGGTAAAGGGAATCGGGGCCGAGTTCTCATAATCGGTGGGGTCGAGTCCTGACAACCCTCAGAACTGAGCAGCCGTAAACGGAGTATTTTACTTCGCCAACACGGTGGCCATGTTCTGGCGCAGCTCGATCAACTGCTGTTCTTGGGCGGGGCTGAACGATCCAAACTGCTGACCGTAGGTGTCCATCCACGTGACGAGCCGGTTCCAATCGTCGGCGCTTAGCGACACCTTATTGTGTCCTTGGCGAAGGTGACGCAGCAGCGCGCTCTCGCGGGAAGGACCGGTGCCCGGCGATGAGCGGCCTTGGCGATGATAGGTCACGACATGGGTTTTCAAGCTCGGAGCGCCATAATTGGCGAGCGACTGATACGACTTTGCCGGCGTGAGGTCAAACTTTGCGGCCACCGCGCCGGGTTGATGGCATTTGACACAATGCTTTTCAAGCAGGGGCTGAACCAATGTTCGATAGTTCAACGGCCAGGAACCGTCAGGGCCGGGTTGGATACGCGAGGGGGCGCGTCGCACCGCCAACGGCGCGCGGCTGGGCGGAGCGGTGTGGCGGTGTTCGTGGCAGCCGACGCAACTGGCTTGTTGACCCGGCTGAAGGTACGTCGCGCTGCGCATGGTTTGGACGGCCATGCCGTCGGCGTCGAGCGCTTGCAGGAAGAACGGCACACCCGATGGCGCCTCGAAATAAGCAGAGCCGTCCGCCTCGACCGGCACGGTGCCGAGCACAAACTTGCCGGGATCATGTCTGGTGAGTCCCATCACCGGATAATTCATGCGCGGATGGTTCTTGGGCGGGACACCGACGAGCCGCAGGCCGCGAACGGTTCCCTGCGGAACAGCTTCCAAGCCTTGGTAAACATCTATCACCACCATTCGGCCAGTTTGCAGGCCGTCCCACTCTGTTGTGGCAGCGAGTTGCGGCGGAACTGTCCGTGGACGAACCGGGATCGGATACATGCAGGAGAGCGTCGCGTCACGCCAGAGCAGGTTGAGGTTGCCGAAGACATCGAAGAGATAAATGCCCATCGCTGCCGCACCAAGCTCGTGGCCGGTCTGGCGCAACGGTTGATCGCTCCACGCGGTCAGGTAGTGTTCCTCGGAGAGCGGATACGGATTCGCGTAGTAGGTGTCGGGCCACGCTTCGATTTCGGGGAACGGCACTTCGGGCGTGAGCCGGCTCATCGCCGCGTTGCCGTCGGTGCCTTTGCGCGGGTCGAGCAACACGAGGCTGCCGGCAGTGTTGGCGTGGTGCGCCGAGGCGGTAAAAACAAACTTGCGGGAGCCGGGCACCGCGCGCGGCTCGAACATGCAATGTGGATTGAGCGTGTAGTTGCCGAAGATGGCCTGCGTGCCGGTGCCGTCGGGGAATGTCGCCCAGAGGCTCATGTACGGCATCGCCTCGCGGTCCACGTAATCCCAGCGCGAGTAAATGATCCGGCCTTCGTGGTCCACGCTCGGTTCCCACTCGAACATCTCGAACGGCGAAATCGGCCGGATGCGCCCGCCGTTGGCGTCCATTACGTGCAGCGTATAGACGGCGACAGGACGGAACTCGTCGCCGCCGCAACGGACGTAACTGTCGCAACGGTTCGCGCGCGGTTGGCGCGCCGTGACCTTCGTGTATTGCGGGTCTTCGCCGCGACGCGTCGAAAGGAACACGATCTCGCCGTTCGGCAAATAGTGGCCGTCGAAGTTGTCATACTTGCCGTGCGTGAGCCGGCGCAGGCCGGAACCGTCGAGACGCATTTCGTAAAGCTGGAAGAACGCGTCTTCGGGAATCTTCGATTTGTCGAGCTTGTCCGGCAGGTCAATCAGGCCGGGATAATGTTTGCTGTAGGCGAACAAGACCTTCTTCGCGTCATAGGAAAGTTCCGGTCGGACAATCGTGCCGGGAGCAAACGATGGCGTCAGGCAGCGAACAGTCGGGTTGTCGGTCTTGAATCTTTCCAAGATATACAGGCTGCCGCCCGGTCGCGTGAACCAGCCGTAATACTGGTCGGACATGTGGGTGTACCAACCTGACTTGGCGCTGGTCTTGAACCGCGCTGGCTCGCGTTGGACGAACAATACGCGATCAAAATCCAGCAACGGATTTCGCAAGGCAAGCCCTCGCACCATCCAACGGGCACGGAAATAGTTTTTCCGATTGGGTTCTTTGGACATCTGCTGAAGCGCAGTTTCTTCCGCATCAACCGCGACGCCCATTCGTCGCAAGCTTTCGGCCAATTGCAGGCCGCGCTCGACCACATGCGCGACCGAGTACGGTTCCGGCTTTATCAGTTTGGGACGATGACGTCGCGACAACGGGCTGACGCTGCTTTGCATGGCCGGCATGGCAAGCGCAAGATTGCGATGACTGGCCGCATAAACTTCCACCTCGTCGAGGTGCAGGCACGTGTCTTGTTCGGGCAATTGAATGCGGACGTAGCGGGCAGTTATCTCCGTCAGGTTCACCGACAACGGGCGCGCATCGCGGTACCCGTAGAACACCGTGCCGTCGTGCCGGTAAACCTCCCGCCAGTTCTTCGCGTCAGCGGAAACCAGCACGATCAGTCGGGCAGCGCGTTCGGGGTGCTCATCGCAACGGTTGTAGATCAACACCTGATCGAGCGACCATGACCGCTTGAGGTCCACCTGCCACCAAGGACGGTCTTCCCGCGCGGTGTGGAATCCAAACGCGCCCTCACGCACGCCGTCGCACCCTCCCGCTGCGTCCTCCTCCGGCGTGACCGGGCCGCCAGTGACCGGAATCCCGCGAACTTCGTCCTGACGCTGCCAGTCAGCCTCAATCCGCTCGCGCGTCAATGTTTCGGCCGCGGCCACACAGGACAACGCGGCTGCCAGCATACAAAAGAAATGTGCGCGGCACATGGATGAATCCTTCTCTGCGGCACGATAAGGATGCCTGCCTGCTCTGTCAAGCATCGTCCCGGTTGCCCAATAAAGCGCTACAGTGCGCGGTGAATGTGTTGCAACGCCGGGTAGAGTTTCTCGAAGATTTTGAACCGGTCAGCGTAATCAGCCGCCAATGCGCGCGTTGGCTCGTACACTTTGCCGGGACGATAGACACGCTCGAACGCCTCTTGTTCATCGCGGTAAATGCCCACACCGATGCCGGCGAGAATGGCGGCGCCGAGCGGCGTGGCTTCCTCGACTTCGGGGACCTCAAACGGCTGGCCGAGCATGTCGGCCCGGTTCTGCATCCAGAATTGATTGCGCGTCCCGCCGCCGACGGCGATGAGCTTGTCGCAACGCAAACCGAGACCTTTGTCCAGCCCGGCGAGGATCTGGAGGAACTGGTAGTTGAGTCCCTCGATCACCGCGCGGAGCATGTGGCCTTTGGTTGCCGTGTTGCGCAAGCCGATGAACGCGCCGCGCGATTGCGGGTCAATCACGGGCATCGTGCTGCCGGACATGTGCGGCAGGAACATCACGCCATCGCAACCCGCTGGCGCGGCGGCAGCGGCGGCCATGAGGTAATCCCAGTCTGCGCCTCCTTCGGTCGGCGCTTTCTGCGCTTCCTCAAAACCAAAGTTTCGACGGAACCATTCAAGCATGTCAGCGGACACGGCGGATCCCATCGCCGCATACATGTCGCGCGCCACATGGGAGTCAATCCACAACCCCATTTCACGCGCCGCATCGGTGAGAATCGGTTTCGACGCGGCGGTCACGATGATTTCCCACGTCCCCGTCACGTCGAGGACGACGCCGGGTTTGAACGCGCCGACCGGCAGGCAGCCGCACAGGAAATCGTGTCCGCCGAGCACGACCGGCGTGCCCACCGGCAAGCCAGTGACGTCGGCGGCAGCCTGATGAACTTTGCCGAGCAACGTCCCGCTCGGTCTCGGCTCGCAGAGCAACCGGCGCTCGATGCCGGAAAGTTTCAGCAACTCGTCGGAGTAAGCGCGCGTGCGCTGGTCAAAGAGCAGCGTGTTCGACGCCATCGAGTAGTCGGTGGCGCGTTCGCCGCAGAGTTGGAAGTTAAGGAAGTCCTCGATGAGAAGCCACTTGTCGGCTTTGTCGAGGATGGCGGGTTCGTGTTCGCGCATCCAGCGCAGGCGCAACGCGGTGTTGATCGCCCAGACGGGATTGCCGGTGATGGAGAACTGTTTCGCGGCACCGATGTGTTCGAGCCACCACTGATGCTGCGGCGCGGTGCGCGGACAATGCCAACTGATGAACGGATAGAGCCACTTGCCGTCTTTGTCTATCGGCACACCGTCCATGCCCATGCCGGTGACCGCAACGGCGCGGATACTCTTCATGTCGTCGAGGTGCGCGACCGCTTCACAACAAGCTTCGCACACGCCGTTCCAGATTTGTTGCGGGTCCCATGTTGCCCACTGCGGATTGTCCGGGTACGGATGAAACAACTCCGTCGGGCGGTTCGCGGCGGACACGACGCGACCATCGGTGTCGAAGATGACCACTTTCAGGCTGGTCGAACCAAGATCAATGCCAACAAGGTAGTTCATGGCTTAGAACGAGACATGCGCGCCGGTGCCTTGCCAACCATCCAATTGGATCGGGTACTGGCCGTAGGCGCGGATGGCGTTCCACATGGCGAGGTAGTTGCCGGGTTTGACGCCGGAGTGGATGCTGTTGCTCGACGAAACGATGAGGCCGCCGCCGGTGGCGGCTTTGCGGATGACTTCGCGGGTCTCGTCAACGACCTGGCGCTCGGTGCCGTTGGTCAACGTGTGGGCGCAGTCCACGTTGCCTTTCAGCGCAATCTTGTGGCCGTACTTCTGTTTCAACTCGCCAATGTCCATCCCAGCCAGAGGGTCAATCGGGTCGAGACAATCAATGCCGCTGTCGAGGATCATATCGAGCAACGGACGGATATTGCCGTCGGTGTGCTTGATGTGAATCAGCCCGGCATCGTGAAACCCGGCGATGACGCGTTTGAGACCGGGCCAGAGCAGTTCGCGGAACATCGTCGGCGACATGAACGGCGATTCGGTCGAGGCGTAATCGTCGCCGGTGACGACAAACTCGGCGCCGCGCCGGGCGGCTTCCTGCGCAAGTTTGATGTTGGTGGCGACGGACATCTCGACGAGGCCGCTGATGAGTTCCGGCTCGGCAGCGAACGCTTCGAGAAGATACTCGAAGCCCATCAAGTTTCGCGGAATCGAGAGGACGTCGTTGAGATGGATGCCGATGGCGAGTTTGCCTTTGTATGTTTTGACGACGCGTTCGAGGCTGGCGAACCGGCCCGTCGCCAGCGGGTCGGGAGGGGTGTAGATATTGAGGTCTTCGATGGTCTTGATCGGGCCGCCGACGGGCATGCCGTATTCTTCCTCGCCGTATTCGAGGATGGCGCCCCATTCGTTACGGATCTGGTTCGGCGCGATCTGCTCCTTCTTGTAGTCGGGGCCGACGAGGATGGCGTCGAGTCCCATGCGGACGGTGAACTCCTCCATGTTGGCGCCGGGGAGGATGGCGTTGCGGACCTTGCGATCAATGATCCACTCGAAGTGAGGGATGCGGTCGGGTTCCTGTCGCTGCAGGACTCGACGGACACGTTCAGCGGAGGTGAGTTCAGTCATGGTGAGGGAATTCTAACGCAAAAGGCGGGACATGCGCAAGACGGCGTTGTATGTTCTCCGGCCGATGGCAGTCCGAATTGATCTCAAGAACAAGAAGGTCTCGCTGGGCGTCGGCGATCTACTGGCCGAGTCGTTGGCCACGGCCGGGCGCATTGGCGGCGTCAGCGCGTTCGTGCGGATGAACTTGGGACGCGAGGCGCACGCGGACTATCAATGTGCGCAGGCCAATCGGCACGCTGCTTATGCGAGCGAAATCACTGTGCGCCACAAGACCGACGTGGACGGATTCGCCGTGACCATCCAAGGACGGATTGACGGCGTGTTTCGAGGCGAACCGACGATCATCGAGGAAATCAAGTCCGTCGTGCTCGCGCCGCCCTCATTCGGAGCATTGGCGGCTGACACGCACCCGCACTATGTGGAACAACTCCGTCTCTATTGTTTCTTCATCACGGTGCAGGAACAGAAGGTGACGCTCGGACGGTTGGTGTTCATCAACGTCGCGGACGGCGCGCGCAAGGAGTTTGAGTTCGCCGGGCCGTTTGACGATTGCGGGCAGCTGATTGCCGAGCGGGTCCGCCTCCTCATCGCGCGGGCCGTCGAGGAGGAACGCCAACACGCGGCGCGCCGTTTGCTTGCAGGCGGGCTGGCCTTCCCGCATCCCAAGCCGCGCCGGCATCAGGACGAGATGATCGCCGGCGTCGAGCGCGCGCTGGCATCAGGCCGGCACCTGCTCGTCAACGCGCCTTCCGGCATCGGCAAGACGGCGGGTGCGCTTTTCCCGGTCGTGAAGGACGCGCTGGCGAACGACCGCCGCGTGTTTTTTGTGACGGCGAAGAACACGCAACAGGCGATTGCGATGGCGACGGTGCGGCCGATGGGCAACAGCGCCGTCCAGATCCATGCGCGGGAAAAGATGTGCATCAACTCCGTCTATGCCTGCCGCGAGGAGTTCTGCCCGTTCCTCCAGAACATGACGCTGAAAGTCCAGCAGACCGGCGCGCTGGAGCGGTTGCTCGACAAACGGCTCGTCACGCCGCAGATGGCAATGGACGCCGGGCGCGGCGTAAGCGTCTGTCCGTTCGAGCTCGCGTTGATGCTGGCGGAGATGACCGACGCGATCGTGTGCGACTACAACTACGTGTTCGATCCGCAGGTTTATTTCCGCCGGTTCTTCCTCGACGAAGATTACTCCGACGCGGTGCTGGTGATTGACGAGGCGCACAATCTTCTCCAGCGCGCGATGGACTACTATTCGCCGGTGTTGCGGCGCCGGCAACTTCACGAAGTCGGCAAAAACCTCCGTCACCTCGAACCATCGCTGGCCAGGGACATCCGCAAATGGCTCAGCGTGATTGACGATGTGTTCGAGTCGCTCGCCCGGCGGCAAGGCGACGAGTGCAGCCAGTTGGAGGATGAGGAACCGCGTGCGGCGGCGGAGAAAATTGTCGTTGATGCGCCGCGGGCGCACTTCGAGGATTTGAAGGCGGCATTCAACAAACTCGCCATCCGCTACCAACTCGACAAGGCGACCGGCGGGCGCGCGATTCCCGATGATCCGGTCGAGGAGTTCTTCTCCGAGTTCAGCCGGTACTGCGCGGTGCTGGCAATGGACGGCGAGGAATTTTCGCACGTGTTCGATTCGTCGCCGGGCCAGGCGCTTCAAATCGTGTGCAAAGACCCGTCGCGACTGTTGGCGGAGCGCCTCGATGGATTTCACAGCGTCATCGCGATGTCGGCGACCTTGGCGCCGATGAATTTTTACCGTCAGATGCTCGGCTTCGGCGCGGAACGGACAGACACGTTGAGTCTGCCGTCGCCGTTTCCCAAGGAGAACCGTCGGATCATTGTCGTGCCGAACGTGCTGACAACGTACCGGGCGCGCGGGGCCAACTACGGCAAAATCGCCGACATCATCGCGGCGACCGCGCAGGCCCGGCGCGGCAACTACATGGCATTGTTTCCAAGCTACGACTTCCTGAAATCAGTGGCGGACCGGCTTGACGATGGTGGAATAGAATTGCTCGTGCAAACGCCGAAGATGAACGAAGCCCAGCGGGCGGAGTTGCTGTCCTCGCTGCAAACAACAGAACCGCCGAAATTGGTGTTGGCAGTGCAGGGCGGCTTGTTTGCCGAGGGCGTGGACTTCGCCGGCGAGCAATTGATCGGCGTCATCGTCGTCAGCCCGGCGTTGCCGCAGGTCAGTTTCGAGCGCGAGCTGATGCGCCGCTACTACGACCAGAAGCACGGGAAAGGTTTCGCGTTTGCGTACCTCTATCCCGGCATGAACCGGGTGATTCAATCCGTCGGCCGGCTCATCCGCAATGAGACGGATCGCGGCGTGGCGGTGCTGGTCTGCCAGCGGTTCAAGCAGACGCAGTACACGACACTGTTTCCGCCGGACTGGTCGGAGGCGCTGGTGGAAGCGCGCGGCCACGAAGGGTTGGAGACAGAACTTTGCCGCTTCTGGGGCTGAGCACACCCATTCGGCGCAGGACTCCTGACCGCGTTGTTTGTTTGTCCCCGTGCCGCAACAAGCGGGAAACCGTCGGTCGCGACCTGTGCCGGGGCAGAAACCCTGATCACCCCTGCGGCATGGGGTTCGGATCTGTCAGCGCAATGGCTGGCGTTTTTTCAACCACGCGTAGGCGCTCATGTGCAGCGCCAGCATCGAGCGGCATTCCGCGGGATCGGCGGAACTGTAGTGGATGACGGCTTCGACGCGATATTGGGCGTCGGTCCATATCAGGCTGCGGTGAAAGGCAAAGCCCTCCAGTTTGCGTGCCAGTTCGTTGCCGCCCAAGCTGAACGGGGAACTGGACGGAAGCGGCCCGGCGATTTCCGATTGCTCGACAGGCGCGCTGAACTGCTCGACCAAGTCCTTTTGAATGGCGTCGGCGAAGGTGCGTTGTTCGCGGCGGACCAGCCAGACTTCCTTCATCGTGCTGTTGTAGAAATGCGCGGTGAACCGCTCGAACTCGATGCCCTTGGTGGCCTCGTAGATTTCCGGTTCCATGCCGCGGGTGTTCTGGAGGGTCAGGTTGAAACGGTGCTGCACGTCCTCGCGGCCCGCTTCGAGGCGCACGTTGTGATACTGGTCAAGCGTGGTTGACGGAAGATCCGGCACCGTCATGATCGGCATGGCCGGATTGGTGGCCGGGGACATCGCGATGTCGGCGGTGTCGTCGCTGAGAATGATCGGGTTCCGCGCGTAGCGTTCCTGCAACCAGACCACCCAGAACGGCGAGAGCAACACCACGGCCACGCCGAAGCCGGCCAGATAGATGAGCAGGCGTGGCACCGGTTCAAAGACGCGCCTCCACGTGTGTTCGGAGGGGCGCGGTTCCCCCTCGGCGGGGTTGAGGGCGCGGCCCGCATGCGGGTCTTTGGCCGGTGCCGCCGGCCGGCGCACGCGCATGGTGACGCCGCAGGCGTGACAAATCAGTTCCGCCGTTGTCTCCGTTGGCTGCAACGGCGGCGCGACCAGGCGTTCCCCGCAATTCTGACAGCGAATATGCATGACTTGTTTTCAGTCTAGCGTGGCGGGCGCGAAGTTTCCACTGCGAAATCAGGCGACATTATGTTAAGATAAAACCGACGGTGGAACAGCACGAACAAAACCGGCGCCCGCTCGACAGCCTGCAAATTGCGGCGGCTGTCTGCGTGGCGTTGTTGATTCTTGGCGAAGTCGCGTTGTTGGTGTGGTTGTTCCAGTCGCACCGTTCGCCGCGGATGCCCGTCCAATCAACGGAAATCGTGGAATTGTACACGCTGTTATCGAGCAACACGGCCGCCAGCAACACCATCTCGCCGCTGGTCACCGGCCTTGTGACCGCCTCCACGGCGACCGTGTCGGAGCCGTTGTTGAATCCGTCGTTGAAGATTCAACGGGCGCACCGCGACGGCGTGCTGTTGCAGTTGCAGTTGCGGGCGCAGACGGGCGAGCGGGAGTTTCACGCCGCGGCGGCGCACGTGAGCGTGGAATGGCAGTTGACGGACGGCTCGCAGCGCGTGGAATGGCTTGCCGTGCCGGTGGCGTGGGAAAATTTTGCTGTCAAGACGCTGGCGGCGCGCTATGATGGCGTCGTGCCGGTGTCCCGTTGCACGGTGCGGACGTTTTATCGGCAGCAACCACAAGATACGATGACACTCGAAATCTCAACCCCGTGAGGAACGCATGGAAGGCACGATGCTAGGTCCGTATTTCATCGAGGAGCAAATCGGGCAGACCCGATGGGGGCCGGTGTATCGCGCCATGCAGACGGCGGTGAACCGCCCGGTGGCTCTGAAGGTGTTGTTGCCGGAACTGACCGCCGACCCGAACAAAGTCGAGCGATTCCTCGCCTCGGCCCGCCAGGCGGCCCAAGTTTCCCTCGACGGCGTCGTGGCCGTCTATGAAGTCGGCACGGCCGGCGGTGTTCACTACTGCGCGATGGAATTGATGGACGGGCCGCCGTTGCGCGAGTTTCTGCGCAAGGCAAACGTGTCCGGCCGCGCCGACGAGCGCCGCTTGTTGCGGATGGTCGCCGAAATCGCGACGACGCTCGATGCGCTCTGGAAAAACAAGGTGCCGCACCAGCCGCCGCTGGAGGCGAACCTGCTTCCCAACAAGGCCGGGCACGTGAAGATGATCAACATCCAGCCCGCCGAGCGCCCCGGCAGCCGCTCGCCCGAGCAGGACGTGGAAACGCTCGGCGTGCTGGTGGCGACGCTGGCCAACGCCGCCGGCACCGTCAGTCGCCGCGTCGGCTTCTTTGTCGAACGGTTGATGGACACGAAGAGCCGCAAAAAATTCTCCTCGCTGGCCGAAGTGGCAGCGGCGGCCACCGCGTTGGAGCGCGAGTTGTTTCCGGCCGCCACCCGCAAACCGCCTGTCGCGCCGGTGGTGGCCAAACGGCGCGCCTCCCCGGTGCTTGTCATCACCGGCGTCGCGGTGTTGCTGGCGTTGATTGGCGGCGTCGGTTGGTTGGCTTGGTCGCTGATGCGCGCGAAGCGTCCAACGACCACCGAGCGCCCCACCGACATCGGCACGATGGTCGAGGTGCCGGCCGGTGAGTTCATTTATCAAAACAATGAGCGCAAGAAACTGGGGGCGTTCTTGATTGACCGTTATGAAGTGACCTTCGGCGAGTACAAGGAATTCGTGGAGGCATCCTTGAAGGACGAGGTGCGCGAGCATCCGTTTGCCCCGCGGAAAAAACTTCACGTGCCGGCGAACTGGGAACTGATTGTCGAGGCGATCAAGAGCCGTCAATTGCTCAACGGCGCGTGGATCACGTGGGATTCGCCCGTGTTCGGCGTGGATTGGTTTGACGCCTGGGCCTACGCCAACTGGCGCGGCAAACGCCTGCCCACCGAGGAGGAATGGGAAAAAGCCGCGCGCGGCACCGATGGGCGCGCATTTCCGTGGGGCAACGAGTTCAAGAACATTTGTGCTTGGGATGGAACTGACAAATTATTTCGTTGGTACTCCGTCTATCGGTTTGCCAAGGACAAAAGCCCTTACGGCGTCATTGGCATGGCCGGTGGCGTCAGCGAATGGACCGACACATCCAACCGCAACAACGCCGTCATCCGCGGCGGCAACTGGGCCAGCACCAACCTTGCGGTCACGGTGCGCATGACCACCAACTTGCGCGAGTGGCGTTCGGATCGTGTCGGTTTCCGTTGCGCCGCCGACCGCAATCCGCCCGCGGCGACCCCCGCGGAGCCTGCGGTCCCAGTGGTCCCAGCCGCCCCTGCTGCGAAGTGAGCGGTAATTTCACAAGCCACTGGACTTGACCGCCCCGGAGCGGTAAGGTTGGAATCGTGGGAGAAAACGCAAGCGTGCCAGAGACAACGAACCAACGATTGCCGGATAACGATGCGGTGTATCGCGAAGTGTACAACAACACCAGCGATGCCATCTTCCTGCACGATCCTGTCAGCGGGATGGTGCTTGATGTCAATCGCGCCGCCTTGGAAATGTACGGATGCACCCGCGAGCAAATTGTCGGACATCATATTGAGTTGTGGAGCGATGGCAAGCCTCCGCATTCAGCCTCCGCATTCGGCGCAGGACGCGCAGGAATGGATTCGTCGCGCCTTTCAGGAAGGCCCCCAAACGTTTGAGTGGCTTGCCCGACGGCACAATGACGAGCGATTCTGGGTGGAGGTGGCGTTGCGGCCCTGCCAGATTGCCGGCCGGAGCTGCATTTTGGCAAACGTGCGCAACATCAACGAGCGCCGCCGCATGGAGGAAATCTGGCGCGCCAGCGAACAACGATTCCGACTGCTGCTGGAGTATGCCCGAGACGGCATCGCCATGGTCGAATGCGCCGAATACAGCGCCGCCGACGGAACGCAACGGTTCTACCGCAAACTCGTGTTCTGCAACGACTGTTTCGTCGAAATGTCCGGCCGCGGCCGCGATGAATTGTTGAATTGCCCAGACCTCACCCAGTTGACCCGTTCCGCGCTCAGCCCTTCCGAGCAAGCCCAACTGCGACAGCCCCGTGACGCTGGAATGCCTTATCGAGGCGTCTCCTCATGGATACGGCCCGACGGCAAGGAGAACTATTTCGAGTGGATTACCGTCCCCCTGCGCATCGGCGGCAAACTCTGCACACTGGAAATCAACCACGACATCACCCAGCGCCGGCGATCCGAAGAGGAACTGCTGTTGAAATCCAGCGCGGTGGAAGCCGCAGCCAACGGCATCCTCATCACCGACCGCGCCGGCCGCATCATCTGGGCCAACCCCGCTTTCAGCCGCCTGACCGGCTACGAACCCGCCGAAGCCATCGGCCGCAACCCGCGTTTCCTCAAGTCCAGCCAGCATACGCGCCGTTTCTACCAGGAACTTTGGGACACCATCCTGAATGGTCGCATCTGGCAGGGCGAAATGATCAACAGACGCAAGGACGGAACTCTCTACACCGAGGAGCAGACGATCACTCCCGTCTATGGCGCCCAAGGGCAAATCACGCATTTCATCGCCGTCAAACAGGACATCACGGAACGCCGCCGCATGGAGGAACAACTCCGCCGCACGAACAAGTTGGAAGCCATTGGCCGCCTCGCCGGTGGTGTCGCCCATGATTTCAACAACATCCTCACCGCCATCATGGGCTACAATGAGGTCATCCTGCGACGCCTTCCGCAATATGACCCGTTGCGCCGCGAGGCTGTCGAAGTCGAAAAAGCCTCCTATCGCGCCGCGCATCTGACACGCCAGTTGCTCGCCTTCAGCCGCAAGCAAGTCCTGCAACCCGTCGTCCTCAACCTGAACCAGATCGTCACCGAAATGAGCCACATGCTGCACCGCGTGCTCGGCGATGACATCCTCTTGCGGACCGCTCTTGCCGATCCGATCGGCCTCATCCGGACCGACCCCAGCCAGATCGAGCAGGTCATTCTCAACCTCGCTGTCAACGCCCGCGACGCCATGCCGCAGGGCGGCACACTGACCATTGCCACCTCCCACGCCACGCTCGACGAAAGCTATGCCGGCAAACACCACGACATCCAAACCGGCGATTGCGTGCTGTTGTCCGTCACCGATACCGGCGTCGGAATGTCGCCCGAGGTGCAGGCGCATTTGTTCGAGCCATTCTTCACCACCAAGAAGGACGGACACGCCACCGGCCTCGGTTTGGCCACGAGCTATGGCATCGTCAAGCAAAGCGGCGGTCACATCGTGGTGTACAGCGAGCCGGGTCGGGGCACGTGTGTCAAAGTCTATTTGCCCCGCCTGCCCGGCGAAACGGCCTCGTACAAACCTCCACCCGCTTCCACCGCGTTGCCGCGGGGCAACGAAATCATCCTCGTCGTCGAGGATGAGCCGGCGCTGCGTTTGCTGGCCACGACCGTGTTGCGCGAACAAGGCTACACCGTCTGGCCCGCGTCCAACGGCGTTGAGGCACTCGCGTTGCTGGCAGACACCCCCGGCATCCAGCCGGATCTTGTGCTCACCGACGTGGTGATGCCGCAAATGGGCGGCCGCGACCTCGTGGTGAAACTGCGGCAGACAAGGCCGACATTGAAAGTGTTGTACACGTCCGGCTACACCCGCGATGTCCTGACGCAGGAAGGCATTGAAGAAAGCCACACTGCCTTTCTCCAAAAACCCTATACCCCCACCAACCTGGCCCGCAAAGTCCGCGAATTTCTTGATGTTTCGGAGGGGAAGGAAACTTTTTGACAAACGCCCCCTTCGCTTGGTATAAGGCGCGCGGATACAAGCAATATGAATAATTGACGTAGAATCGCGGTCGAACACGTTGAACGATCGCGATTTTTGTTTAGTATCGGAGGTATAGTATGGCTCGCGGCACAGTCAAGTGGTTCAACGACAAGAAGGGTTATGGGTTCATTCAGCGGGACGGCGGTCCTGATGTGTTTGTGCATTTCTCGGCCATCCGGGGAGAGGGATTCAAGACGCTGGCTGAGGGGCAGGTCGTCGAGTTCGACCTGATCGAGGATGCCAAAGGCGCGAAGGCCCAGAACGTCGTTAAACTCTAAGTTATCATCCTCACCGAGTTGACAGACGGCAGCGGCGTTTCTTGAGCGCCGGTGTTTTTGTGCTTCCCACCACAAGTCCGGATGGGTTATCAGTTTTTGTCGAATGAGACGGCCAAGGTGCCGCACAATCACACATGTCCTCGGTTGAATCCATGTCGCGTCGCGAAAAGGTGTTGGCAGGCGTACTGCTGACGCTGGGGGTCAGTCTCTGGTTGTGGCACGTGTTTCACTGGATCATTGACCCGGATGAGACGCAACACATGCACATCGTCTGGGGCTGGACGCAGGGATTGGCGCAGTACCGCGACATCTTTGCCAACAACATGCCCTTGTTTCATTTGCTGTGCGCGCCGCTGTTTGCCGCTGCCGGCGAACGCGCCGACATCGTGTCGGTCATGCGTCTGGAGATGATTCCGCTGTCGGTGGTGATGATTGTTTGCACGTATGCAATCAGTCGCGCCTTATATTCCAGACGGGTTGGGCTGTGGGCGGTCATTTTCCTGATGTGGCTGGGGCCGTTCATGTTTGTGGCGCTTCAATTCCGCACGGATGTCTTGTGGGGCGCCGTCTGGATGCTGGGAATGACCGCGCTTCTCAGTGGGCCGCTTACGTGGAGGCGCGCACTCGTGGCTGGTTTTTTTGCCGGTGCGTCGGTTGCTGTTTCGCAGAGAACAGTCTGGTTGTTGTTGTGCGTTGGCATCACGCTGGTGGCGCTGGTCGCACTGGTGCCTGAACTGAGGTCGCGCCTGTCGCTACAACAGGCGATCAAGTTCATCGCGATTGCGAGTCTTGGGGCGGCCATTGTTCCGCTTGGGTTGATCGGGTTCCTTGTTTGGAAGGGACTGTTGGGGGACCTGATCCGCTGGGCGTTCGGTTTCAATGCGATCGCCAGCGTTGATTCTCTCCGCGCAAGTCTCTGGTGGTGGCCGGTCTTCCTTGTGGCGTCGGCGCTGGTGTGCTGGGGCGCGCGCGAAATGATCCGGCGCGCGCCAAGCCTGGAACTGGGGGTGAAACGCGCGGCGGTGCTTCTGTTCACCGGCTCATTTACCGTCGTGTTTTGGCAGTTCTCGCCCACGCTTCATCAAGGCGTGTTGCTGCCGACCGTTCCGCTTGTGATGGCGTTGCTCGCGCCGTTGCTGTTGGCCTTGGGGCCGGTGTGGGTCGTGCTCCTTGAGATCGGAGTGCTCCTGTTTGCCCATCACCGGTTTCGGTATGAGTGGAATCCCCGCGCACAGGAGCAACTGCTGCAGCAAGTGCTTCAGCTCACGGATCCCGGCGACTACATCATGGACCGGAAAGGGGAAACGATCTTTCGACGCCGGCCCTATTTCTATGCGTTGGTGGCCATCACCATGCATCGGATTGACCGGGGCGAACCTCTTGATGACATTGTGGATCGCGTCATCGCCACGCGCGCGTGTGTTGCCGTCGAAAATCTGCGCGGGTTTCCCAAGGCAGCCCAGGAGTTTTTTCAAAGTCAATTTCTCGTTGTCGGCCGGTTGCGCGTGGCGGGGCACCGGTTGACGGCGCCGGAACCGGCCTCGATGCGACCGATACCATTTCACATTTCCATCCCGGCGCGTTACACCCTCGTCACCCGGTCCGGTGTGGCGCAGGGGCATCTCAATGGTGAGCCGTTCCGCGAACCCCGGTTTCTGGACAGCGGCCAACACGAGTACCGGCCTGCGAAAGGCGAAATCGAAGTTGCGGTCATCTGGGCGCAGGCCGTCGAGCGCGGATTCAGCGTCACGTGGCGCTAAACGCGCGACAGGCGCCAGAGCAACCACAAGCCGAGCAACTCGAAGACGAGATTGGGCATCCACAAAATCGCTTCTGGAAAGAGGTGTGGTTTGTTGCGGAGCGCGTTGGCAAGCACCATCGTAAAATAATAAGCCACTGACAATGCGAGGCTGATCGCAATCCCGATGGAGGTTTCCCGCCGGCTGGTCTTGATGCCGAGCGGAATGCCAATCAGCACAAAGGCGACACACGCCACCGCCCCCGCCACGCGTTGGTGCGCCTCCATCAAGGCCACCGACGGATAAAGCCCTTTTGCCTGCAAATGGCGGATCTCGGCCAACAGCTCCGGCATCTGCAATTCCTGCACGCCGCGCGATGTCATCGTTTGTTGATAGACGGCCCCCAGGTCAAGCTCGACCGGGTAATGTTCCGCAGTGATCCCCGGCCGAATCTTGCGCGGATCGGTCGGGTCTTTCGGGTCGCGAATCTCGCCGCGCACGTGGTACAGTTCCAGCAGGACTTTTCGCTCCGCCGGTTTTCCCGTGATGATGCCGCGCTGCGCCCGCAAGCTCGACGCCACGTTGCCGCCCGCGCCGAGCGTGTACAACGTGATGTCTTCGATCACATTCTTGTTTTTCTTGCCGACGTAGATGACGTAACCCGGAAAATCCTTCACGTACGTCTTCTCCTCAATCAACGCCTCCGGCTGGTGGGTGCTCACGTGCAGAAACAGGGTCCGAAACGCCAGCCGGCATCGTGGCGCGAGCGTCGTGTTGACGTACAGGGAAACGCACATCATCGCCGCCGCCAGCAAAATCACCGGCGCGGCCACGCGGCCCAGCCCGATGCCGCTCGCCCGCATGGCGGTGATCTCATTGTCCGCGCTCATCCGCCCGAACGTCAGCAGCGTCGCCGCCAGCAACGCCATCGGCAGCGTGAAGCTCAACACGTACGGCATCAGCAGCACGATGAACATCCCGATGGACTCCAGGCTCACGTGACGGTTCACCAGCATCTCGCTGAGTTTCTTCAGCATCCGCCCCAACAACAGGACGAAGGTGAACACGCCGAGGCTGAAAAACAGCGTGATGACCACCTGCCGTATGATATACTTCGCCAAAATCTTCATCGTCTCGTGGAAACAACTAACAATTTTCCGGCCAAAACACCACGCAAAAGCGCCGCGGTTTTTTTGTCCGCGCTGGCAGAGATGGCGCGCACGGATTTGCTCCGGGAAAAATGGCTGCTCTGCCCCAACCGCCGCGTCGGCCTCCAGTGGCTCGACGCCTGCGCCCGCGCCGGGCAGCCCGTCGTCAATGTCCGCCTCCACACCCCGCTTTCACTCGCCCTCGAACTCGCCGGGCCAAAACTCAACGGACGCCAACTCATCACTCCGCTCGGCCGCGTCGTCCTCGCCGCCCGGCTCCTGAAACAACTCGGCGCCGGCTACCTCGGCGGACTTCGCCCCAGCCTCGCCCTCGCCGAGCGCCTCGCCGCCACGCTCCACGATCTCCGCCTGGCCGGCGTCGAACCTGACGACATCGAACGCGGCCGGTTCGAAGCCGCCGCCAAAGGCCGCGACCTGTTCGCCCTCCTGCGCGGTTACCAGCAGGAGTTGGACAAACATCATCTCGTGGACGACGCCGAACTGTTCCAGTTGGCTCGTGGGAGCGACCTCCCGGTCGCGACCGTCCTTGTCCCCGCCGACCTCGATATCGGCCCGCTCCAGGAAATTCCCCACACCATCTTGCCGGTGGATGAACCGCCCGCGCCGGCGTTCACCGACGCCTTCACGGCCGTCGGCGAAACGAACGAACTCCGCGAAGTCCTCCGCCGCTGCCTCGCCAACGGCTGGCCGCTCGACGAAGTCGAAATCCTCCACACCGACGCCGGCACCTACGTGCCGCGCTGCTACGAACTGGCCGAGAACCTCGACGCGCCGGTCACCTTTGCCGAGGGCATACCGGCGCGCTACTCCCGGCCGAGCCGCGCGCTTGCCGCGTGGCTGGCATGGAGCAGCGACGGTTTTCCGCAAACCGCGCTCGTCGCAATGATCCGCGACGGCCTGCTGGAAGGCATTCCCGGTAACCTCGCCGCCGCGTTGCGCGTTGTGCCCATCGGTTTCGGGCGCGACCGGTATCTCTCCCAACTCGACGCGCAGATCACCGGCCTCCAACAGCAGGCAGAGGAAGCGGACGACGAGCACAAGCCGGCCTTGCAGCGCCGGCGCGACGCGTTGCGCGCGTTGCATTCGCCGGTGGCGCGATTGCTCGCTCTGGCCGTCCGTCCGCCGCTCGAAGCCGCTGCCGAGTTTCTTGCAAAACACGCCCGATGCTTGAACGAACTCGACAACTACACCCGCGAGATCCTGCAGGAACGCATCGCCGAGTTGGCGTCGTGGTTGCCGGCGGGCGACGACACGATCAATGTCCGCGAATGGCTGCTGGCGTTGCTGCGCGAGACGAGCGTGCTCGGCCAAGGCCCGCGTCCCGGCCACCTCTACGTGGCCGGTTGGGAGAACGGCGGACATTCCGGGCGTCCGCACACGTTCATCGTCGGCTTGGATGCCGACCGATTTCCGCCCGCCGGCCGGCAGGACCCGGTGTTGCTCGACAGCGAACGCGAGCCGCTCGGCCTGGCGCAATCGCAAGACCGCCGCGCGGAAGCGGCGCAAGCGTTTGAACACCTCCGCGCCCGGTTGCGCGGCACGGTCACGGCAAGTTACGCGAGCCGCAACGTGGCCGATGACAGCGAGCTTTTCCCCGGTGTTGTCCTGCCGGCGGCGAAAACAGCCGCCACCGCACCGGCAACCGAAGCGGAAGCGCTCTCGGAAACCGAGTGGTGGCTCTGGCGTTTGTGCGCCGCGGGACCGGTGCGCGACGCGGCACAACAAATCGGCGAACGTTTCCCGTGGCTCGGCCGCGGCCAACGCGCGGCGGCGCAACGCGGCAGCGACGAGTTCACCCCGTTCGACGGCCACGTGCCGGCCGCGGGGCCGGACCTCGACCCGGCGGTCGCGGCGGACCGGTTGTTCTCGCCGCACCGGCTGGAAGCAGTCGGGACGTGTCCGCTGCGGTATTTCTTCCACTACGCGCTCGGCTTGCAGGAGCCGGAAGAGTTGGAATTGGACACGGAACGCTGGCTGCCGCCCTCGGAGTTCGGCCAGCTCTTGCACGAGGTCTTTCACCGGCACCTGCGCGACGGCGCGGCGTTGTCTGCTGTGTTGGAACAACGGATCAGTCGTTACCGCGAGAAATTCCCGCCGCCCAACGAAGGCGTGTTCCGTCGCGATTGCCGGCGGCTGGAACGGGCCGCGCGGATTTTCGCCGCCGAGACATTCGACGGGAAACCGATTGATTTCGAGCGCGACATCAAAGGCGTGCCGGTGGCGTTGCCGGACGGGACGACGATTCATCTGCGCGGACGGATTGACCGCGTGGACGAGACGGACGCGGGACTGGCGTTGTGGGACTACAAGACCGGCAGCCCGTCGCCCTACCGCACCAAACGCGACGACCCGTTCAATGGCGGCCGGATTTTGCAGCACGCGGTGTACATCGAACTGGCGCGGGCGCACTACGGCAAGCCGGTGGTGTCGTTCGGCTATTTCTTCCCCACGGAGAAAGGACGCGGCGAGCGGATCACGTTCACGCCCCTGCAACTGGCGGGCGCGCCGGAACTGCTGGTGCGGTTGCGCGGCCTGATCGCCGCCGGCACGTTTGCGGCAACGACCGATGCGGACGACTGCGCGTTCTGCGATTACCGGAGCATCTGCCGGCGATGAACCCTCCCGACCACAACGAGCGCCGCAAAATCACCGCGCAACTCGACACGACAATGATCGTCGAGGCCGCCGCCGGCACCGGCAAGACCACGGCGATGGTGAACCGCATCGTCGCGCTCGTCAATGCCGGCAAATGCAGCGCCGACACGCTGGCGGCGGTGACGTTCACCCGCAAGGCGGCGGCGGAACTGCGCGAGCGGTTGCGTGAGAAACTTCCCCAGGCGGCGCAATGCCAGATCAGCACGGTGCATTCGTTTTGCGGGCGACTGCTGCGCGAGCGGCCGGTCGAGGCGGGCGTGGACCCGGATTTCGAGGAACTCGACGACGAACGCGACGGACGGCTCCGCCATCAGGCGTGGGAAAACTTCACAAACGAGTTGTTCGCAAAGGACGATTCGCTGCTCAACGAGTTGGATGAACTCGGCATCCCGCTGGCGGATTTGTGGCCGGCGTTCCAACGGTTCGCCAACTACCCGGATGTGCACGACTGGCCCGCGCCCGAAGTGCCGGCGCCGGCGTTGATGCCGGCGGTGGCGGCGCTGCGCGAATACGCGGCGCACATGGAGAAAAACCTGCCGGATCCGAATGGCACGGACGAGTTGGCAGGATTGTTCCGTCGCGTGCTGCGGATGTTGCGCTCGCACGACCTGGCGCGCCGCTCGGAAGTGGCGGAGATTCTGGAGCAGTTCAAACCGGGCCGCAAGTGCACGCACAAGTATTGGCCCAACGGCAAGGAACAGGCGTTGCGCGAACACGAACAGTGGGACAAGTTTTGCGACGACGTGGCCGGGCCGTTCGTGACGGCGTGGCGGGCGCACCGGTATCCGTCGGTGCTGCGCGTGTTGCAGGGCGTGCGGGCCGTCTATGACCGGCAACGCGAGGCGGCGCACGGATTGAATTTCCAGGATTTGTTGTTGCTCGCCGCCAAGCTGCTGCGCGAGCGCCCCGAAGTCCGGCAATACTTCCGCCGCCGGTTTACGCACGTGCTCGTGGACGAGTTTCAGGACACCGACCCGGTGCAGGCCGAAGTGATGTTGCTGTTGACCGCCGAGAACCTGCGCGAACGCGACTGGCGCAAGTGCCGGCCCGCGCCGGGGTCGTTGTTTGTGGTCGGCGACCCGAAGCAGTCCATCTACCGGTTCCGCCGCGCCGACATCGTGACGTACAACACGGTGAAACAAATCATCCAGGACACCGGCGGCGCGGTCGTCACGCTGTCGGCGAACTTCCGCTCGGCCAGGCCGGTGGTGGATTGGGTGAACGCGGTGTTTGGCGGCGGCAAGTTCTTCCCCGCCGCGGCGAACGAAGTCGCGCCGGGGTATGTGCCGTTTTTGGTGGGGCGCGAGGAGCAACCCGCTGATGCCGCCGTTTTTCAGGTCAAGGTCACCGGCGACAATCAGAGCGACATCGCGGTTGCCGAGGCGGATTTCATCGCGCGGCACATCCGCGCATCGGGCCGGACGCCGGGAGATTTTCTCATCGTCACCCGACGGAAGGACCGGCTGAGCGTGTACGCCGACGCGCTGCAACAACTCGGCCTGCCGCACGAGGTGACCGGCGGCAGTTCGCTCAACGAAGTGCGCGAACTCGGTCTCTGGCACGCCGCGTTGCGCGCCGCGCTCGAACCCGACAACCCGGTCGCGGTCGTGGCGGCGTTGCGCAGCGAGTTGTTCGGGTTCAGCGACGAGGAACTGTACGCCCACCGGCGCGCCGGCGGGCGGTTTGATTGGCGGAGCGACGCGACCGGGCCGATGGGCGAAGCGTTTGCGGTGTTGCGCCGGTTTGCGGAGTGGTTGGGGTCGCTGGCGCCGGTGATTGCGGTGGAACGGGTCGCGAACGACCTCGGTTTGTTGCCGCTGGCGGCCGGCGCGCCGGGCGGCGACGTGGAAGCCGGCAGCCTCGGCAAGGCGCTGGAGTTGTTGCGCGCCGGGCAGGCGGACTGGCCGACGGCGGCGGCGATGGTGGAACAGTTGGGACGGTGGGCAACGGCGGATGAACCGCACGACGGCGCATCGGCGACCGCGCCGACCGGCGCCGCGGTGCGCGTGATGAATTTGCACAAGGTCAAGGGACTGCAAGCGCCGGTGGTCTTCCTGGCCGACCCGGCCGGCGCGAGCGAGCACGAGGTGGAATTGCACGTGGACCGGCGCGGCGCGCGGGTGACCGGGCACTTGGCGTTGTACGGCGCGACGAACGCGTTTGGCAGGGGATCGTTGCTCGCGCATCCGCTGGATTGGGAAAAACTCGCCGCACGCGAAGCGCAGTTCCGGCAGGCGGAGGAAAACCGGCTGCTCTACGTCGCCGCAACGCGGGCGCGGGACCAGTTGATCGTGTCGTTGCGCGACAAACGCGCGGCATCGAATCCGTGGAATCCATTGGAACCGGCGCTGAAAGATGCGGCGGCATTGCCGGATCCGGGACCGCAATCGGCGCCGGTGACGAAACCGGTCACGTTGACGGGCGCGGACGTGGCGGCGGCGCGCGCGGCGATTGCCGCGCGTTGGGAGACAATCAAAACGCCAACCTACGCGACGCGCGCCGCGAAGCCGGCAACGGCGGCGGTGATGGCGCGAACGGACGGTGACGGGATGCGTTGGGGGAGCGTGATTCATTTGTTGTTGCAAACGGCGATGCGTGAGCCGGCCGGCGATTTGCACGCGGCGGCAGTGTCGGCGTTGCGGGCGGCGGAATTGGATGTTGCGCTGGCCGGTGAGGCGGTGGCGGTGGCGGGGAAGGTGGTGAAGTCGGAATTGTGGCAGCGGGCGCAGAAGGCCCAGCGGCGGTTGGCGGAAGCGCCGGTGGTGGTGGCGTTGGCGGATGGACTGGTGCGCGGAGTGATTGATTTGGCCTTTGAGGAGGCGGACGGCTGGGTGTTGGTGGATTACAAAACCGACCGCATGGAAAGACCGGAAACGTTGCTGGAGCAATATCGGGTGCAGTTGGAGTCATACCGGACTTGCTGGCAGGCTGCCACCGGCCAGGCCGTCAAGGAACTCGGACTCTACGCAGTGACCGCCGACCGCTATCTGGTGCTGAAATGATCAAGGTGGACCTCCACACGCACGCCGGCGAAGACCCCGAGGATGGCCTGCCGCACCCGGCGACAGCGGTGATTGACAAGGCGGCGGCGCTCGGCTTCGGCGCGCTGGCGGTGACGTTGCACGGCGTGGTGCTCGACGATGAGCGGGTGTTCGACTACGCGCGGAGCAAAGGCGTGTTGCTGGTGCGCGGCGTCGAATGGGAATCGCCGCACGGCGATGTGTTGCTCTACAACATCAGCCAGCGCGAGTGCGAACAGCTCCGGACACTCGATGATCTGCGCGCGTTGCGGCGCGAGCGCGGCGACGATGTGTTGATGATGGCGCCGCATCCGTATTTCTTCAAACACAGCCTGCATCGCTGGTTGGAACGCTACATGGACGTGTTCGACGCGATCGAGTATTGCCACCTGCATTTCACGTGGCTGAATTCCAACCGCAAGGCCCTTCGCGTCGCCGCCGCGCACGGCAAGACCGTCGTGGCGACATCCGATGCGCACAACCTCTGGATGTTCGGCCAGCATTACTCGCTGGTGGACGCCGAGCCGACGGTGCTGTCGTTGTTCGCGGCCATCCGCGCGGGGCGCATCGAGCGGCACAGTCCACCGGAAACGATTTGGAACGCAGTGCGGATGATCGTGACTGATCCGCTGCTGCGCCGCCAGCCAGGCCGGATCACCCGCAGTTTTTCGTAAGCTTATTGTTTTGCGTCCAGCAATTGTTCCAGCGCGATGTCCTTGGCGGTCCAGACCAAGGAGAGCGACAACGTGAACGGCAGCAGCCACAGGATCACCCAGAATAGATGAACATGCGCGACGAAGGCTTGCAGTTTCATCATGACGTCTTCGCCCTGCATGACGCCGCCGGCCAGCAGGCGCGCCAGATAGGTAAACGGCGCGAGTTGGATCACGAGCGCCGTGACCAAGCTCAACACCATCTGCCAGGTCAGCCCTGTCCGTCCCGCCGCCCGCGCCAGCGCGGCGCTGGCGACCGACATCGCCATCACGGTCAGGATCAGCATTCCGAGAAACGCGAGGCCATGACAGCAGAAATAAAAATTCCTGGGAAACTGCCGCCAAGCCCAGAGAAACGGAAACAGATACGCCAGCAACGCCGTCGCAATGAGCAGGCACCGGACCGATTGCGCCCATTCCATGCCGAGTGTTTTGACACAGTGCAATCGCCACGCACCGACCAGCATCGCCAACAGGCTGCCGGCGCACAACGGCGTGGAAAATGAACGGGGCGCCGTGGCCAGCGTCATCTCTGCCACAAACACCACCGAGGCCATGCCGCCGAAAAACAGAAAATAAAATCCCTGCGCCAGCCGCACGCGATCGCGAAGCGAAGGCGCGATGCAAGCCGTGACAGGCGCCAGTGTCGCTTTCGGTTCAGCGTTCTCCACAGTGAAGGCTCCTGGCTATGCCTGCTTGCGAAGTTCCGCGTAGAGTTCGTCGAGCGCCTGCGGGATGACCCGCACGTCGCCGAGCACGGGCATGAAATTGGTGTCGCCGTTCCAGCGCGGCACGATGTGCACGTGCACGTGGTCCTCGACGCCCGCGCCGGCGACGCGTCCGAAATTGATTCCGATGTTGAAGCCGTCCGGCTTCAGCGCCTTGGCGAGAAGATTTTTGCAGCGTCGCGTCAACAGCATCAGGTCGCCGAGTTCCTGTTCGGCGAGGTCATCGAGGTTTCCGGTGTGCTTGTAGGGCGCGACCATCAGGTGGCCGGGGTTGTACGGGTACGTGTTGAGCAGGGCGAAGCAGGTCCGGTCGCGGATCAAAATATGGTTCTTCGCGTCGTCGGCTTCCTGCGATTTGCGGCAGAAAAAACAGCCGGTTTCCTTTGGTTCCAAAATATAACGGATGCGCCAGGGCGCCCAAAGATGTTCCATGCACCCCTTATACGCCGCGCCCGCCGCCCCTGTCAAACATCCCGCGCGCAACCCTCCCGCAAGATGAATTCCGTGCTACATCTGTAGCATGAAATTCATACGGGTGGGGCGGATGCAGGATTGTCAGCGGCGCGGTTTCACTATACTGTGCCGGCGATGACAGATTTCCTGACAACATTGCGCGACGGGCCGTTGCTGGCGGACGGCGCGATGGGTTCGCTGCTCTTCGAGCGCACGGGCCGGCTCTCGGAGGCCAACCATGTTTATGAATCCTTCAATCTCGACCGCCCTGAACTGATCCAGGAGATCCACCTCGCCTACCTCGCCGCCGGGGCGCGCTGCCTGAAGACCAACACCTTCGGCGGCAACCGCTCCGCGCTCCAATTGTTCGGCCTCGACAAGCAGGCTGCCGCCATCAACCGCGCCGGCGTCCAGATCGCCCGCGACGCCATCGCCCGATTCCAGCCCGCGGAGCCGGTGTTCATCCTCGCGTCTGTCGGTCCCGGCGCTGACCGCGAACAGATCGAGGCGCTCACCGCCGCCAAGCCCGACGCGTTGTTGTTGGAGACGTTCCGCTCGCTTGCCGACTTGGAGAGCGCGCTCGACGTCGTCCAATCGCATCCCAATCTTCCGCCGCTCATCGCCGAACTGACCGACCCAGCCGACCCGCTTGGCTTCGTCGCGCGGATGCGCGCCCGGTGCGTGCCCGTCGCCGGCGTCAACTGCTGCGCGCCGTGGGACGCCGACGCTTTTGTCGAGGCCGTGAAGGATTTTCCCGGCGTGCTGCTCTCCGTGATGCCCAACGGCGGCGGTTTCCAGCGCATCGGCCACCGGTTCATGACCAACGTCAACCCGGAGTACGTCGGCAAACTCGCCCGCAGTTTTCTTGACCGCGGCGTGCGGCTCATCGGCGGCTGTTGCGAGGTGCATCCGCCGCACATTCGCGAGATGCACAATTACCTCCGCTCCCGCCAAACCCGCAGCGTTGCCGTCGTCAACACCGCTGCCACACCGGCGGCGGGTGACGCCGAGAAACGCGCCAACGGGCCGTTCTCGCGCAAAATTGTGGATGGCGAGTTTGCCGTCAGCGTCGAACTCCTTCCGCCGCGGGGCACGGACGCGAAGGCCCTCCAGCACAAAGTGGATTTCATCCGCCAACTGAGCGCCAGCGGGCTGGCTGACGCCGTGGACATCACCGATGGATCGCGCGGCATCCCGTTGATGCCGCCCGGCGATTTCATCCACATCGTTCGCGGCCAGCTCGGCGGCGCGCTGGAGTTCATCCCGCACTTTGCCGCGCGCGACCTGAATCTGATGGGCATCCAAAGCCGGCTCATCGGTTATCACGCCAACCGCATTCACAACGTCCTCTTCATCACCGGCGATCCGCCGAAGATGTCGCCGACGTATCCGCGTTCGACGGCCGTCTTCGACCTCGATTCGCCGGCGATGGTGCGCCTCACACATGCCTGTCTCAACGCCGGCGTGGATTTTGGCGGCGCGCCGCTCGGCAAACAAGCCGACCCGCGCACCCATTTCACCATCGGCACCGGGTTCGAGACGGAAGCGGTCAACCGCGGGCGCGAACTGGACAAGCTCCGGCAAAAGCTCGACAACGGCGCCGACTACGTGATGACCCAGCCCGCGTTCCGACACGAACCGCTGGCCGCGCTGGAGACATTCCGCGGCGGCAACTGCGCGTTTCTGGTCGGCGTGATGGTGCTCGCCAGTCTCGACCAGGCCCGTCGCGTCGCCGAAGTGCCCGGCGTCGTGTTGCCCGACGAAATCCTGAACCGGCTCGCCGCATTCGAGACGTTGGACGATCAAGCGAAGGCCGGGCGCGAGATTGCCAGCGGGCAAATTCGCCGGGTCAAGCGCGAAGGTTGGGACGGCCTCTACCTGATGTCCCCCGGCGGCGGCGCCGGTGTGATCGAGGTGTTGCGGGCCATCGGTTGAGCCAACAAAGAAGAAGCATCTGCTTGCGTTTCGGGGTGGACTTGGTATCTTCCGCGCAAGTTTCGCATCACCATCCCAGCAGGAGCAACAACATCATGGCAAATAGAAACAGTCTTACTCGCCGCCAGTTCCTCCGGAACACGGCGGTCCTCACCGGCGGCCTCGCCCTCAACAGCGCGTTCACACGCAACCTCTGGGCGGCATCCACCGACACCATCCGCGTGGGCGTCATCGGCTGCGGCGGGCGCGGCACCGGCGCCGCGAAGAATTGCGTGGCGTCGTCGGATGGCGTGAAGATCGTCGCGCTGGCCGACGCCTTCGGCGACCGGCTGGCCGCGTTGAAGAAACAATTTGAAGTCCCCGACGACCGGTGTTTCACCGGGCTGGACGCCTACAAGGCAGTGCTGGCGTTGGCTGACGTGAACCTTGTCATCCTCGCCACGCCGCCGGGGTTTCGTCCGTTTCATTTCGCGGCTGCCATCGCAGCGGGCAAACACGTGTTCATGGAAAAACCCGTCGCCGTCTGCCCGACCGGCATCAAGATGGTCCTTGAGACCTCGCAACAGGCTGCCGAGAAGAAACTCGGCGTCGTGGCCGGCACGCAGCGCCGCCATCAGGCGCACTACATCGAGGCGATGAAACGCATCCACGGCGGCGACATTGGAACTCTCGTTTCGGCGCAATGCTACTGGAACCAAGGCGGCCTCTGGGTCAAGAAACGCGAACCCGGCCAGAGCGACGTCGAGTGGCAGCTTCGCAACTGGCTCTATTTCACGTGGCTCAGCGGCGACCACATCGTCGAGCAGCACATGCACAACATTGATGTCGTCAACTGGGCGTTCAACGCGTTGCCTGACTCCGTTCACGCTGTTGGCGGGCGCCAGTTCCGCACGGGCGAGGAGTACGGCAACATTTACGATCACTTTGGCGCGGAGTTCTTTTATCCGGGCGATGTCCGGACACTCAGCACCTGCCGTCAAATCCAAGGCGCGGACTTCCGCGTCAGCGAACGCATCGTCGGGACCAAGGGCGTGGCGAATCTGGACAACAGCAACGCCTCCATCACCGGCGAGAAACCGTGGAAGTTCGAGGGGCAAGCGACCGATCCCTACGTGCAGGAGCACACGGACCTCATCGCCAGCATTCGCAGCGGCAATCCGCTCAACGAAGGCAAAACCGTGGCCGAGAGCACGCTCAGCGCGATCATGGCGCGCGAGTCCGCCTACTCGATGCGGCAGTTCACCCGCAATTGGTTCACCGTGAAGTGCGACCTCAACCTCCTGCCGCCGCCGGGCCTCAAGCTCAAGGATTCCTATCCGGTCGCTCCGGTTGCCGTTCCCGGCAAATATCAGTTGGCCGGTTGGATCACCGAGGCGCCGAAGAAGAAACAGGAAGGCGGCAAGGGCAAGGGCAAAGGCAAGAAGCAATAAGGAGATTTTCCCATGTCAACGACACCCACCACCCAAACACTCGGCGCCGCCGCCCTGGTCACCGGCGCCATGAACCGCGTTCACGCCGCCGGCTCCGGCATCATCAAGGTCGGCTGGCTTGGCTGCGGCGGGCGCGGCAACGGCGCCATCCGCCAATGCCTCATCGCTGATCCCGGCACCGAAGTCATCGCCTGCGCCGACCTCTTCGAGCAGAAAGCGATGACCGGCCGCGAGAAATTGAAGGCGGACCCGAAGTACGCGGACCGCGTCAAGATCAAGGACGACCACATCTTCCACGGCTTCGATTGCCACGAGAAACTGGCGCAGACCGAGTGCGACCTGCTCGTCATGGCCACCGCGCCGGCGTTTCGCGGGCGCCAGATGCTCGCCGCGCTCAAAGCGCCGAAGCCCAAGCACATCTTCACCGAGAAACCGGTGGCGACTGACGTGGTTGGTTGTCGTCAGGTCATCGAAGCGGCCAAGATCGCCGAGGAGAAAGGACTGGCCATCGTGGCCGGCACGCAGCGCCGGCACGAATTCAGCCGCGTGGAGTTGCTCAAGCGGATCCACGCCGGGCAGATGGGCGAACTCGTCGGCGGACAGTGTTACTGGTTCGGCAGCGGCATCTGGTACCGCAAGGACAGCGAAGGGATGAGCGAACTCGAATGGCAATGCCACAACTGGTATCATTTCACCTGGCTCAGCGGCGACCAGATCGTCGAACAGGCCATCCACGACATTGACATGCTCAACTGGTGTTTCGACGGGCCGCCGAAGAAATTCATGGCCGTCGGCGGACGCCAGTGCCGCGACTACAGCGAGAGCGCCAAGGAAGTCTGCAAGAAATACAACGACGGCAGCGACGCCGACTGGCAGAAATACAACGGCAACATCTGGGACCACGTCTTTGGCGAAATGGAATACGCCAACGGCGCCCGTTGCACCGCGTTCACCGGGCACGGCCCCGGAACCAATCGCATGGGCGAAAAAATCGTCGGCACCAAGGGGGCGAGCGACCTCAACGGCACCATCACCGGCGAGAACCCGTGGAAGTACGAGGGCCAAAGCGTGAACGGCCAGGAGCAGGAACACATTGACATGCTCAAGAGCATCCGCGCCGGCAAGGTCATCAACCACGGCAAGCGCATTGCCGAGACCACGTTGACGGCCGTCGGCCTGCGCACGGCCGCCTACACCGGCCGCACGATTTCGTGGGACTGGCTGATGAACGGCTCCAAGCAGGACCTTGTGCCGCCGCAGGAAAAACTCAAGCCCGGCCCCGGCCACTTCGAGCCGATCAGCACCGGCTGCGACAAATTGGTGTAACCCGTCCTCAAACTATATTCAATGGGCGGTTCGTAGTGAGCCACGCAGCGAAGCGAAGTGGCGTTGCGGGAGGCCGTCGCATCCAAACGGCCCGCACTCCGTCCCGAAACGACATGGGACTGCGTGCGGTACTACAAACGCCCCCTTCCATTCAAGTTTGACGGAGTGCTTACCAACAACTCGACCATGCGGGACAACCGGCGAGCACGCAGTGCCCGCCGGTTGTTGTTTCGGTGCGACGATGCCGGTGGCGGCAGGCTTCTTCGAGGCTCTGCTCGCGCAGCGAGGCAAACGGAGGGTCGCTGAGGTAGTTGCAATCGAACACGCTTCCATCCGTGCCGATGTACATCTTCGTCATGTTGCCGCAAGGCCGCGCCGCGAGTCCGGCGGCGTAGTCCGGCGGCCAGCAAAGGATTTCGGGAGCGGCAGCCGGGCCGGAAACGATTTCGGAGAGTTCTTGAATGGCGCGGCGCAGTTCGGGGATGTCGAGAAATGAATCGGCGCCGGCGGCGCGACCGGCGGGGATCATTGGTTTGACTTGGAACTTGTGGACGCCCCAGTCGCGGGCGGCCCGGTAACAGGGGAGCAACTGGCTGCGATTGTGCGCGCACAAGGTGAACCGCACAATGACATGAAAACCGGCAGCCACAGCCCGGCGAATTCCTCCGGCAGTCCTTGCCGGCGAAAGGCCGGAGCCGCGCATCGCGCGCCAGACATCTTCGTCGAGGCTGTCGAAGGAGGCTTTGATGGTCGAGAGTCCGGTGGCGTGGAGAAGGGCGAGAGCCGGTTCATCGAGCAACGTCGCGTTGGTGTTGATGCCGCAAGGAACCTGCAATCGGCGACAACGCTCTCCGATGATGGTCACGGCCGGCAAGTTCAACAGCGGTTCGCCGCCGGTCATGCGGACTTCGGTGAAGTTGACGGCGGACTGTGCGCGGCCGCTTGCCCATTCGTCCAGCCGGCGGAGGAACAATTCGCAGTCGAGATCGCGTCCCGCCGACGGCTGGTCATCGTTCATGCAGTGGAAACACTGCTGGTTGCAGCGGTCGGTGATCTTCAGTTCAATGGAGAGGTTTTCAGCGGGCATCGCGAAGAGCCTTCCGGTTCCATTGCAGCGCTTCGGCCAGCGTTTCCAGTCCGCCGAGCGATTCGCCGCGCGGGATGTGACCGAGCGTCGGGAACACTTCCATCCGGTTGTCCCGGCTCACCTCGACGGCGAGAACGCCGGGTTTCTTCCGTCGTCGTGCGGGTTGTTTCTCGAAATGAATGAGGTAGATCGGGACATGGCCAAGCGGGTGGAGAAATTGTTTTGCCTCGGGCAACGCGCCCTTGAACGCCATCCGAAATCGCGAGGGAGGCGTGGCGCGAACGAATTGCCGCGCCCGGTCAAAAAGCGCGGTTTTCATGTCCGCGCCGGCGGCGCGAGACGCGCCTTCAACGTGCTGGCGGTCGAATGAATAGTGGATGACCACGTTCGGTCCGCCCAGCAATCCGCGCAGGGCGCGCTTCCAGTTTTTCGCGCCGACCCAGCTTCCGTTGGTGAAGACGATGAGGGTGGATTGTGGCAGTTGCGTCGAGGCGTAGCGAATCATGTCGGGCAGGCGCGGATGGAGCGTGGGTTCGCCGCCGGAGATGGTGAGGGCGCCATGGAACTTTTCCCGGACAAGGATGTTGATGGCGCGTCGAAATTGGGGAAGCCGCATCCGGGCGGGGTGACCGGGGACGCTGAAGGTGGAGCAGCGCGGGCAATGGAAGTTGCAGTCGTGAATGACGCGGATGGTCACTCTCGGATCGGGGTCAATGTTTTGTTTTCGTTTCATCTCGAACAACGGTCACGGTCTTGCCCAACGCGGTCTGTTGGGGTCTTTCCCTCACAATCTGGATGGTGTCCGCTTTCCGCCACAGTTCCGCCGCCAGCGGCAACCCGGCGTCGCCACGGCGCAACCACGCCAGAATGGTTTCCACCATTTCCGTTTCGCTGATGGCGCCGCGGTCCGGATGGACACGCAGACAAAGCCGCGTCAAACCGCGCGCATCTTCGCGTTCGATCCACTGATAGTCAAGCGAGGAGCCGCCATACTTGGGAACGAGCGCTTCTTCAATCAGGCGCGAGAGGTCCCGGTGGGGGACGGTCATGCCCTCGCTTTTGGCGCGCCGGAAACTGCTCACTTGGCGCACGTGCGTGCGCAGCCCCAGTTCGCCGATCAGGCAACCGCAATCGTGGTCTTCCAAGATGCCGCTGTCGCCCAGTTGGACATTGATCAAGACTTTGGGCGCGGAACGCAGGAGCGAGGTGAACAGAAGCGATGGGCCGTCGGTGACAACGGCGACACTGGGAGTGACCAGGTGATAGTCGCCAATCTCACAGGGACAACCGCACTCCAGCGCGATGCTGCCGATTTCGCTGGCAAAATAGCGGGAATAAACACGGGCGCCCACGGCTTCGATCTCGCGATGTCTGGTTGCTGTCAACGGCTCCGCCCCGACGATAAACACCACACTCGACAAGTCCGTTTCGCGAGTTTTGGCGGCTTGGGCGATGCGGATTACCTGGCTGAGATAACTCTGAAAAGCGCAGCGGCCGGTGTTCTGCCGCTGTTGAAGTATCCAATCCAGCGCCGTGTCCACCTTGTCCATTTCGAGCAGTTCCGGCATCGGCAACGGGCGGCGGGACAACCGGCTGGCCCAAACCATCAGGTCGGTGGCAAAGGACAATGCGCGGCCGGATTTGACCTGATCCGTTGCGAGCAGGGAAAACCAGCGGTCCACTGGTTTGCCCAGCTTGGCGTAACGAAGACAGTTCCCAACGCCGGTGACTGCCGGGAGTTTGGGATACCAAAGCCCCATCGGCACTCGATACAAATCCAGCATCTGGAAGAACAAATGATCGTAGTAACTGCGAAACTCCAGGTAATCCAAGTCCAAGTGGCTTCGGGCTGTTTGACCCGAACTGCCGCCGGACGAAACCTCACAGGTGGCCGAGAGAGCGTAGTTGTTGAAATCCTGTTGGGCGGACTTGAACTCGTCGAACGACACCCAGACGCCCGCGCTTTTCAGGCGCGCCAAAAACTTCTCCAGCCCCTCGCGGCGCACGCCATCGGCGATGTCCTCGTAGGCGCAGCCTGCCCGACGCAGAAGCGGCAGGTACGGGCTGGCGGGATTTGCATAAACACATTGCTGGAGCATCTGGAGGAAGTTTTCCTCCCGGTGTTGGAGCGCGTGCGCCAGGGCGGCGCGCGCTTGTTCAAATGAAACCGGTGAATTCAGGAACTGCCGCAGCCCTGCCAGAAACCGCAAATAGGATGTGCCTTGTCGCCACGTCATGTGTGTTGTTTGCAGAATATTTCATTGCGCCCGCCACGCAAGGAAACAATCATGCGCCGCATAATGAGATTGGCGCGAATCAGGCAACTGGCGCGGCTGGCCGGCGGGCTTCGCCGGTTCCTTCGGACGCCAGTGACTCACGACCAAGCGGTCGCCGACATCCGACGGCGGATGGAGAACCGGAACGGAATTTTTATCGCACTTGCGAAGAAGTTGATCTATGATCTCCCGGTCAGCCCGTACCGCAAGCTGTTGCTTCGGGCTGGTTGCGAGCACAACGACCTCGCCGACAGCGTCAAGGCGTGCGGCATCGAGAAGACACTGGAAAAACTCCGCGATGCCGGTGTGTGCGTCAGCCTCGACGAGTTCAAAGCGCGCGAGGGCGACTTCGACAATCCCTATCTTGGCGGACATCTCTCCGCGATGGTCGGCGTCACCCAGCCCCGCGACGGCCTCGAACCGAAAGACCCCTACGGCGATGTCCCGTCAAGCGTGAGTTGCGTCGTGGACATGTACGGCCCGCTCTACATGAAAGTCGGCGAACTGCCCGCAGGCGAACTTCCCGTGACAGCGGTGTTGCGCTACCTCGACAAGAATGATCCGCCGTTCCTCATCCTGCACGGCACTGCCGACAAAACTGTTGATGTCGCGCGTTCCCGCGAACTCGCCGCCGCGCTCACGAAAGCCGGTGTCGCGCACGAACTCGTCATCATCGAGGGCGCGCCGCACACGTTTCATTTACAGCCGAAACAACGCGACCTCCGTCCGTTGGTGCTCGGCTTCTTCGACAAGCATCTCAACAAGGCTGGGAAGTGAACGCCGAACTTCAAAGGTCAGGCACGGCGCAGAGCGACGTTGCCTGCACCGCCTTGTTCGGTGATTCTGAGTTCATCGCTGCCATCCGTTGATCAATCTGGTTGTCTCGTCGAGTTTCTTCTCAGCACCCTTGTCCGATCGATGCCAAAGCTCAAAACGAGCTTCGTAAGTCGAACTCCAGTCGCCTTCATAGACCGTGACCTCCGATCCGTATGGAAAGAATGTCTTCCCATCGTCCGACCAACCCAAATAACGAATTGAGCGGGGAGTCATCCGCTCCTCAGACAATCTCTCCCCGGTCTTGGTATTGAAGGCCTTGATGTATGCATATCCGGGTTCAGTGGGATTAACCGCCGCAGCGATCAAGTATATCCCCGGCTGCATGCCATCCTTCACCTCGAAATACTTCTTTCGTGGGAGGGGCTTTGGGTAATGCTCTGGTACGGGAAGGATACCGGTCTTCTCAATCGACTCACGGTGCGCAATTACATCGCGCAATTCTGCGGACACTTCATTGAAGGCCGTCTGGGTAAACGTGCGAGTAAGTGCCGGTTCTTGATCGTAGATTTCAAGAAATACATTTCCCCCCGCAATGATTGTGTAAGACGAGTTCCCGGGGGTTCCTGCGTGGTCTCCCTCAACGATCAGTGAAACGTCCTTCTGACCTGGTTCCGTTCGGGTAATGTTTCCCCGCTCGCGACCAAAACCGTACGCCTTGCCAAACGAGATGAGGACGCGTGTCTGTCGCACCGCGCCGCCGTTGGAGGTCGAGTAGAATCCATTGAGCGTGGTCTCGAACTCTCCATCAACACGCTCAAGGCGAACTGCGTAACGCAGACCACGCTCCTCGCGTATCTCCCAGCGGGGATTTCCGGCCAGATATCGAAACAGTAGCTGGCTGGAACCATCAACGAACTTCGTCAGAGTTTGATCCGACAAATCCACATGAGCTTCTTTCGGAGACGAAAGTTTCCCTCCGTATTCAGCAACCGAATTACACCCGCAGAATAGTGCCGTTACAATGACAGATGTGAGAATGTGCAATGGGCTATTCATTCTACTTCACCGAACTTATAATTAGACGACCTAAGGTCGTAGAAAAAGGCGACTGACGGTCGCCTAATTCGGCTGGCCATTGGTCGCCTTGTTTGTTATGAACCAGCTTCATGGACAGCAGTTTACCGAGCGCAACGGCAGCTCACAAGCCAAAATTGCTTGATCAGGTTCGGCAGGTCTGCCGTTTCAAACATTACAGCCTGCGCACCGAACAGACTTATGTCCAGTGGATCAAACGTTACATTTACTTCCACGGGAAACGCCATCCGCAAGAGTTGACTGCAATACACGTGCGCGAGTTCCTGACGCACCTGGCTGTAAAAGGCAGGGTCAGCGCCTCAACTCAGAACCAAGCGTTCAGCGCCTTGCTGTTCTTGTACCAGCACGTGTTACGACAGGAAATTGGGCTGATCACCGGAGTGGAACGCGCCAAGACTTCCAAACGATTGCCGGTCGTGTTGGCGCGGGAGGAAGTGGCTGCCGTGCTGTCGCGGTTATCGGGCACGACACGGTTGATGGTCGAACTGCTTTATGGCAGCGGGTTGCGGTTGATGGAGTGCCTGCGTCTGCGCGTCAAGGATGTTGACTTTGGCTACAACCAGATCACCATTCGCGACGGCAAAGGGAACAAACACCGCGTGACCGTGCTGCCGCAGAAATTGCGCGAGCCGCTCCAACGCCATCTGGCGCGAGTCAAGGCGCTGCACGACGAGGAATTGGCGGAAGGCTTCGGCACCGTCGAATTGCCGTTCGCCATTGAGCGGAAGTATCCGAAAGCGAATCGTGAATGGGCGTGGCAATACGTTTTCCCTGCCGCCAAGCGTTCGATTGATCCGCGCAGCGGCGCTGAACGCCGTCATCACGTCCACGAGGTCGTGTTGCAACGTGCCGTCAAGCAGGCCGTGCGCGCCGCCGGCCTGCAAAAGCCAGCCAGTTGCCACACCTTCCGCCACAGCTTTGCCACTCACCTGCTGGAAAACGGCACGGTTTGACATCGTCAGCAGTATTGTCGTGCCATCAAACAAACCGGTGTAGTGGCCGCCGTCCCGGCGGCGCGGGTGTCCCGGTGGATTGCGTCCGAGACGGACGCCACTACAACGACACCCGACATGTTATCGCGCCGTTGTGGCGTGGCACGATTTCATCCGCGCGCCGGCGGAGCAGTGTGGCGACAACACACCGGCTGATATGAAACAGGGCGCATTCACCAAGAACTGGCTGGCGCTCGGCTTCTTTGAGAAGCATCTCAAGTGAGCTTCATCCATTAGCTGGATCGGCGGTCAGGTGGGTTCTGACGATGCCCACGTTTCTCTCGCAACCAGAACGGGGACGACGACAAGAGCTGGACTTTTGTTTGGCCTACGAAAACTTCCCTTTTCCTCCGCAAACCGTGCCATTATACTCCCCCCGTGAACCGCATCCGACTCCTCTCCGAGCACGTCGCCAACCAGATCGCCGCCGGCGAAGTGGTCGAGCGACCCGCCTCGGTCGTCAAGGAACTGGTCGAAAACTCCCTCGACGCCACCGCCAAGCGCATCACCGTCGCCGTCAGGAACGGCGGACGCACCGCCATCGTCGTCACCGACGACGGCACCGGCATGAGCCGCGACGACGCGCTGCTCGCGCTCGAACGCCACGCCACCAGCAAAATCACCAAGGCCGAAGACCTCCACGAAATCTCGACGCTCGGTTTCCGCGGCGAAGCGTTGCCGAGCATCGCCGCCGTCTCGCGCTTCACGCTCACGACGCGCGAACGCGGCACGCTCGCCGGCACACAAATCGAGATTGCCGGCGGCAAAATCGTCAGCGTCAAGGACACCGGCGCCGCTGAAGGAACCATCGTTGAAGTCCGAAATTTATTCTTCAATCTGCCGGCGCGCCGGAAATTTCTCCGTTCGCCGCCGACCGAAACGGCGCACATCGAACACATCGTCACGCTCTGCGCGCTGGCGCATCCGTCCGTCGCGTTCCGCCTCACGGTGGACGACCGCGAAATCTTCCACCTCGCGCCTGCGCCAGACCTGTTGACGCGCCTGCGCGAACTCCACGGCAAACAACTCGCCGAGCAACTTATCCCGGTGAAAGCAGAAGGTGTCTCCGGCTACATCGGCAAACCCGGCGTCAGCCGCGCCGATCGCACCCAGCAGCACATCTTCGTCAATGGACGCCCTGTCGAGAGCAAGGGGATCAACTACGCGCTGCGCGAAGGCTATCACACCGCGTTGATGCGCGGACAATTCCCCGTCACGTTCCTCTTCGTCGAGGTTGATCCCGCGCTGGTGGACGTGAACATCCACCCGACCAAACGCGAAGTCCGTTTCCGCGACGAGTTTGCTGTCCGCCAGGCCGTGATTGACGCCGTCCGCGCCGCGCTCGAACCGAAAGGCGTAACCGCGAGACCGTTGCCTGTTGGTGTAGAGGCCGCCGGTGTAGTGGCCGCCGTCCCGGCGGCCATGTCGTTGCCGATTCCCGCCGCCGGGGACGGCGGCCACTACAACCAACTCCCCATAACCGAAGTCCACACCGAGGACGGCGCGTGGCGGATCATCGGCGTGCTCAGCGATCTGTACGTTCTCGTCCAATCGCCGGAAGGCCTCGTGTTGATGGACCAGCACGCGGCCCACGAGCGCGTGCTCTTCGAGAAGATGCTCAAGGAACTCGCCGAGGGCAACGCGCCGTCGCAGAAGCTGCTCCTGCCGCAGACGCTCGAACTCGATGCGCGCGACGCCGCGTTTCTGCGCGCCAACCTCGCGACGCTCCACAAGCTCGGCGTCGGCATCAGCGAGTTCGGCGACAAGACGTTCCTCATTGACGCTGTCCCGCCGTATTTCGCTCTGGACAACCTGCTCCAGACGTTCCGCGACATCGTGGACGAACTCCAGCAGACCGGCGAGCAAATCCACGCCCGCCGGCTCGGCGAGGACAGGATCGCGACGACGGTCTGTCGTCACGCGGTGAAGGCGCGCGATCCGTTGCGCGGCGAGGAACTGCGGGCGCTGCTTCAGCAGCTTCACCGGTGCGACCTGCCGTACACCTGTCCGCACGGCCGGCCCACGATGATTCAATTCAGCTACGCCGAACTGGAAAAGAAATTCGGGAGGAAAGTGTGAGCGATTGTCCACGCTGCACGAAGCCGCTGGAGACGGCGCAAGTGGATTTGTTCGAGGTGCTGCTCTGCCGTTCCTGTGCCGGGGCGCTGATCAATCATGCCGACCTCGCGACAATGCTGGAAACAAGCTGGCGAAGTATCCCGATCGAGGTGGCCGAAGCGAAGACGTTTCTCGCTTCGCCGCAAGCCCTGCCTGATCCCGCGTTGCAGTGTCCGTTCTGCCGCCGGGCGATGGAGAAGTACGGCTATCTTGGGCTATCTGCCGTTACAATTGACCGCTGCGACGCCTGCAACCGCATCTGGCTCGACGCCGACGAATTGCCGAACATGCTGCTCGCCCTCGCCAAGACCAACTACCGCAGCGCCGCCCGCGCCAAACTCGCCGAGTCGAGTCTCTTGGCCGGCGGTCTTGCGCCCGAGGAAACGCCTATCAAGGACGATGACGGAGTTCTGATGGACACAGCCTTCACAGCCCTTCTTCATCTGCTGCGACGGTGATCGACAACAAGGGCAATGTCCTCTTGTGTGCGCCGCGTCCATGCTGCTACACTCTGCTTCCATGAACTTTCCAAAATTCTGGGCCAAGGCGTCGAATGAGGAACTCATCTGCTGGCGTTGGTCGAACGCCAGTCTCCACGAAGCACAACAACTCGCCAACCAAGCGTTGCAGCAACTGGCCGACCGCGTCCGCGTCTCCGGCTGGCCGACGCAACGCTACGGCTACGCCAACCGCCCGTTGCGCGAGCCGGTCTTGCAGGAACTCACCGACGCAGTCGTCACTCGCAACGCCTACGGCTGTCACGTGCTGAATACGGCGCGGGCGTTGTTCGTGGACATTGACCTGCCGGAGCCGAAACCTGCCGGCGGCGGTTTGTTCAAGAAATTGTTCGGCAAACCGGAACGCGGCAACGAGCCTTCGCCCGAATCCATCGCACTGGCGCGAATCGAGACCTGGACGCGCGGCAAGCCCGGTTGGGGCTGGCGCATCTACCGGACGAAGGCCGGGCTGCGATTGCTGGCCACACACGCGCTGTTCGAGCCGGACGCGGCGGAAACGGACGCTGTGTTCGAGGAGTTGGGCAGCGACCCGTTGTACCGCCGGCTTTGCAAGGCGCAGAAAAGTTTTCGTGCCCGACTGACACCGAAGCCGTGGCGATGCGGGCTGCGCCCGCCGGAGGTGCGCTGGCCGTGGCTAGACGCGAAAGCGGAAGCGAAGTTCCAGTCGTGGGAGAAACGCTACATCGAAGCAAGCAAAAACAATGCGACGTGTGCGTTGGTGCGCGCCATCGGCAACCGGGAAGTTCATCCCAACATCGCGCCGTTGGTGTCACTCCACGACGAGGCCACGCGTGTCGGCGCATCGTTGCCGCTCGCCTAACTGATCGGATAACGTCCGAATTTCCGGGCGGCGCGACACATGGCCACGATGTTTGCCGGTGGCGTGTCAGCCTGCACGTAATGCGATGGCGCGAGAATGTAGCCGCCGCCCGGCGCGAAATCCCGGAGCCGATGTTTCACTTCGGCCACGACGTCCTCCTCGGAACCGAAGGGCAGGACGTGCTGTTCATCCACGCCGCCGTGGAAAGTCAGGCGGTCGCCAAACTCACGTTTCAATCCCGCCGAATCCATGCCCGTCGCACGCGGTTGGACCGGGTCGAGGACTTGCAGGCCGATCCCAATCAAGTCGCCAATGAACGGACGAATGCCGCCGCAACTGTGAAACATCATCTTGCAGGACGGATTCACTTGGTCGAGATACTCGCGGGCCGCTCGCCACCGCCGGCGCAGACGGGGCAGAATCAACTCACGGAACATCGCCGGCGAATACAACGGGCCGGTCTGCATCCCGAGATCGTCGCCGCTGACCTTGTAGATTTGAAGATACCTCGCGGTGGCTTCCAATCCGATGCGATCCAGCACCATTTGGATGTCGGTGATCTTGTCCAGCAATCGCCCGGCGAACTCCGGTTCACAGGCGGCGCATTCGAGCCAGCGTTGAAATCCCATCAGGTAGATCGCTGTCTGGACAATCGGCCCGCCAAACCGACCGACCAACGCCAGGTCGGTGTCTTCGTACAATCGTTTCGCTTCCGCCGCTGCCGCCTCGCCCCGGCCGGGCGCCGACGGATCGGGCCACGGATATGCCTCCAAATCATCGAGCGTCGCGTTGGCGAGCGGATGATAGACCGGCTCCAGATAACTTCCGCCGCCACGTTGATGAATCCGTTCCAGTCCGACGCCCCATTCGTCCATGACCAAACCTTCCCGCGGCGGCAGGCGGCGCGTCACTTTTGAAGAACCGAGCTTCACGGAGATCAAGTCCGCTCCCAGCGCCGCGAGAACCTTCGGATGCGGAATTGCTTCCTCCATGAAACCCGGCTCGATCTTCTCGTCAACGCGCAGCCCCAGATACTCCTTCAACTTCAGGTAGAAATCCGGCACCGGATTGATGTCAATCGGCACGCGGTCCGGCTCGCGATGTTCCATCGCGGCCACCACGCGTTTCCTGGAAGTCCAATTCAATCGCAGCCGCTCTTATGCGGGATGAATTCCCGGCAAGATGGATGGCGGTTCATGATAACTGCTTTCTTGCGAGCAGCCGCTGGGCGTTGGCGCAGCGGACGGCGCGCAGTTGTTCTTCGGTCAGTGGCGATTCTTTCAACTTCAACAACGCCGACTCGAAATAAAACTTCGGCGCATACGAACCGAACAGCACGCGCTCGGCCGGAAGTTGCGCGAGCAGTTTGCCGACGCCGCCCACGCCTTCGAGCATCGCAATCTCCACGCTCACGTCGCCGGCCTTCAGGAGATCAAGCGGCGGCAGCTTGACGTTGAGAAGCTCCAGACGGAGGCCCGGCGTTTTCTTCACGATGTCGGCGAGCGGCTTGAGATCGGGCGGTTCGACTTGGAGCAACGGATGCATCATGCGCCGGTCTTCCATGATGTGCGCGATCTGCACGAGCAGCCCGCGCTTTGCCGCAAACTGCAACAGCTTTGCAAAGTCGGGATCATCGAGTTTGCAGCCGTGATAGCTCGGATGGAGCCGGATGCCGGGCATCCGGTGCTCCTCAACGCACCGGCGCAGGTCGTCCTCCCAATCCGGCAACTTCGGGTTCACCGAACCAAACGGCACAAGCAGACCACCGCCGAGCCGGCGACACTCGTCGGCGAGGCGGGCGTTCACGGCGGCGATGTCGCGGTGCAACAGGCCGTCGAAGCTACCCGCCCACGCTTGTGTCACGCCGTTGGCGCGGAGTTTGGCGACGAGCTTGGCCGTGTCGTCGCACGGCAGCCGGCGCAGCGGCCAATGCGAGAGATACACGTTGGTGTCTATCAAGGCGTCCGCCGGTTTGGCCACGGCAACGTTGCGGATCAATACCGCTCCCGCGGCGACCGCGGCGGTCTTGAGGAAGTCGCGTCGCGATGGTTCAAGGTTCATATTTTGATTCCTTTCTCGCGCAAAATGGGCTTCAGAATTCGCTTCGTGTTTTCGGCGAGGACAAGACGTTTGGCCGAATCGGGAATGTCCGCGCCGAGCACCTTGGCCAATTGCGACGCGAAACTCCGCCCCCCAGCGTCGCTGCCGTAGAGGACCCGCTCCGGGCCGAGTTCACGCACGGCCATCTCGGTGTAGCCGGCGGTCGGGTCGCCGCCGCAAATCTCGCCATAAACGTTCGGATAAGGCCGGATGGCGCGGAGACCGCGTTCCCAATCGCCGCCGCTGTGGGCCGAGATGAACGTGGCGTTTGGATGTCGGGCCGCCAGTTGCGCGAGGTCTTCGGACGTGGACTCGCCGGGCAAATTACCGGTGATCTTGTACCACGTGTGCTGAAGCACGACGGCTTTCAGTTCGGTGGCGCGGGCGACAATCGGATCAAGCTTCGACTCATTGCAGTGCATCGCCACCCAGAGTTTCACGCCGACCATCGGGCCATCACGAACGCAACGGTTCAGTTCGTCGAGGCTGGCTTGCGTGTGCTGGGGGTTGAGATAGACAAAGCCGAACGCGCGGTCGGGAAAACGTTTCACGGCGCGAAGCACCTCGTCGTTTTGCCTTCGCATGTCGTCGGGAGTCGGATCGTAACTCCACTTCATCCCCATGAACACACACAACCGCGCGATGCCCAGCCGCTCGGCGCCTTCCAACAGACGTTCAAGCCTTTCTTCCGGCGTCGCGCCCGGCACGCCGGAGAGATGAACGTGCACATCCCAAATCTCGAACATGACGCCGTTCTACTCCGTCCCGATGAAAATGCAAGCCTGCAACCGTTGCGAGAGACAGGCTATTTTCTCCGGAGGCCGATCTGGTCGGCCTGAATCTGTTTTAGGGCGCGACGGTGCGCCGGCGAACCGGGCGCGACGTCGAGTTGGTTGTCCTCGAACGTCACCAGCGGCAACGCTTTCTTTTCGATGTTGTCCCACTTGCCGCCGATGCAAAGATTGCGGGCGATGACGTTGCCCTTCGGTGCGGCGGGGTCGTCGTCGAGGATGTTCACCAGTCGCGGATAGCGCGTGCTCCACGGCGGCTGTTTGTAGGGCATCGCGTTGAGGCGCTGGGTCATCGTCGTGGGAACGCTTTTGGCGGCCCAGCCGAGCGCGCGGGCGTCCACGTGGACGGCGGGTTTGCAGTCCACGAAGATGTTGCCTTCAATCACGCAATCGCGCCCGCCGCCGATGAACGCGGCGCGCGTGACGTTGGAGAAAAGGTTGTTGGCAATGGTGATGCCAGAGAGCATGTCGTCAAGATACACGCCCATGCAGCCGCGGCCTTCGAGGCCGGTGATGTCGTGGAGGTGATTGTGGCGGATGACGGTGCCGCGCGCGGTCCAGTCGCGCCCGCTGTAAATGGCGCCGGCATCCTTGGATTCGGTGCAGACGTTGTGAATCTCGTTGAACTCGATGAGATGGTCGTTGCCGCTGAACGACATCGCCTGGTGCGGCGCGTCGTGGATGAGGTTGTGCGCGGCGCGGTTGCCGACGCCGCTGAGCGCGATGGCGGGCCGGTACATCCGGTGCCACCGGGCGTAGTGGTGGATGTGGTTGTTCTCCGCAACATGCCCGGCGGGCGTGAGCGTTTTGCGGTCGCCGCCGGTCAACCCGATGCCGCCATCGCCGGTGCCGTGGATGTCGCAATCGGCGACGCGGTGCGCGGTGCCGCCGCTCATTTGCACGGCCCGGCTGCCGACGTTGCGGATCACGCAGCCGACGATCTGGTTGTGGTGGCCGTTCCTGCCGGTGATGGCGGTGCCTTGCGCGGCTTCAAAGACCAGTCCGCGTACGGTCACATTGGTCGCGTCGAGCATCACCACCAGGTTCGACAACACGGAAACGACGGCTGTCCCCTGCCCGATGGGCGCGGGCGGAAGGAAATAGAGGCGACCTGCTGCGCGATCGAGATACCATTCGCCGGGGGCATCGAGTTCGGCGAGGGCGTTGAAGGCGTAATACCACTGGTTTTTCCGGTAACCGTAGCCGTGCGCGGGCGGCGCAAGCGTGATAATTCGTTTCTCCGTGTCAATCGAGGCGATTTTCTGGCGTTGGTCCGACCAGTCGTGGAACCAGTAGCCGTGCAACGCGACATCTTTTTCGCCCGCCCAGCGCGCGGGACGGTCGCCGTCGTAGTAGAACTTCGGGGTCTTGCTTCCTTTCCGGCCGCGGCTTTCGTAATTCTGCTCGACGACGTCCACGATCTTGACGAAACCGGTATTCGGCCACCGGGCGACGGTCATTGGTTGGTCCTGAAAGAACAACTCCAGACGATCACCCGTGACTGTGCCGATGTCGGCCTGCAATACTGTGCCACGCACCGATTCGTCCAGCCGCGCCAACACCGCGGGATCGGTTACCGGTTTCCAACCCGTGACGCGCCGGCCGCCGCTGATGATCGGCTTTTCATTGCGGCGCGCGGCCAGCGTCAGCCCGGAATGTTCGGGGCCGAGCGCGATGGGTTTGTCGAGGAAATACGTGCCGGCGCGCACTTCGATGGTGACGGGTTTCGGAGCGGTGCGGGCGGCTTCGAGTTGTTTCTCCAGCGTGGCGGTGTCGGAAACGATGAGGGCGGCGGCAAGCAGTAGTGTCATGGTGTATGCCTACCACAACCGTTGCGCCGGCGTGAAGTTTTCTCTTGGGGCCGGCGTCTTTGCCGGCACGTAACATGTTCGTCACAGAATTGTCACATGAGCTTGGCAGTTTGCCTGGAAATGCAACTCAAGGCGAAACAACTGGATTGGCGGTCGGCCTCGTTTCACGGCGCCACGGCGCTGGCGACGCTGCTCATTGTCGGGATCATCGCGCTCATTCTCGGCAACATCATCTGGAACGGCGCGGCGCAGGTGTCGTTGCGTTTCGTTGTTGGCGGCACCACCGAGGGAATGTTCGACACGCAGAAGGCCGGCATTTTCCCGATGATTTTTGGGACGGTGGCGCTGGTGTTTCTGATGACCATCGCGGTCGTGCCGGTCGGCGTGATCACGGCCATTTACCTGACCGAGTACGCCCGCCATGAATCGCCCATCACCCGCGTCATCCGGGGCGCGATCAACAATCTCGCCGGTGTGCCGAGCATCGTGTTCGGCCTGTTCGGGCTGGGATTTTTCGTCCAGTTCGTCGGCGGCGGGATTGACAGGTTTTTTTACGGCGGCGCACTGCACTACGCGAAGCCGGCGCTGATCTGGGCGGCGGCCACGATGGCGGTGTTGACGCTGCCGGTGGTGATCGTGGCGACGGAGGAGGCGTTGCGGGCGGTGCCGAACGGTTTTCGCGAGGGCAGCCTCGCGCTCGGCGCCACCAAGCTGGAGACGATTCGCAAAGTGGTGTTGCCGCAGGCGATGCCGGGGATTTTGACGGGCGCGATTCTGGCGGTTGGACGCGGCGCGGGCGAGGTGGCGCCGATTATGTTCACGGGCGCGGCGTATTACCTGGCGCATCTGCCGAAGGCGGCGACCGACCAGTTCATGCACCTGGGGTACCACGTGTTTGTGCTCAGCACGCAATCGCCGGACATCGAGCGGACGAAACCGATTCTGTACGGCACCGTGCTGGTGTTGTTGGTGTTGACGTTCCTGTTGAACCTGACCGCGGTGCTGGTGCGCGCCGGCATCCGCGCCAAATTGAGGACTGCCCATGGATAACACGGTCTTCGAACTCACAAAACTCAACTTCTGGTACGGCCCGTCACAGGCGCTCTACGACGTGGACGTCACGATTCGCCGGAACCAGAACACAGCGTTGATCGGCCCGAGCGGTTGCGGCAAGAGCACGCTGTTGCGGTGCCTGAACCGGATGAACGATCTGATCGAGCGCACGCGCGTGCAGGGCAGCATCATGCTCCACGGCCAGGACGTTTATGCGCCGGAAGTGGACGTGATCGAATTGCGCAAACGGGTCGGGATGGTGTTCCAGAAATCGAATCCGTTCCCGAAATCCATCGCCGACAACATCGCCTATGGCCTGCGCATCCAGGGCGTGACCGCCAAGGGCGAGTTGAGCGACCGCATCGAGGCCAGCCTCCGCAAAGCGGCGCTCTGGGACGAGGTGAAAGACCGTCTCCAGGAATCCGCGATGGCGCTTTCCGGCGGCCAGCAGCAACGGCTTTGCATCGCGCGCGCCATCGCTGTCGAGCCCGAAGTGTTGCTCATGGACGAGCCGTGCAGCGCGCTCGACCCCGTGGCGACGGCAAAAATCGAGGAGCTGATTCAGGATTTGAAAAAAGAGTACACCATCGTTATCGTGACGCACAACATGCAACAAGCGGCGCGCGTCAGCGATTACACGGCGTTCTTCTACCTTGGCAAACTGGTGGAGTTCGATGCCACGACGAAGATTTTCACGAACCCAGCGAACAAACAAACCGAAGACTACGTAACCGGGAGGTTTGGATAAGATGGAACTGCATTTTGACCAGGAATTAGGCCAACTGAAGGAGATGCTGCTGCGGATGGCCGCCGTGGCGGAGCAGAGCGTCGCCGACGCGCTCAAGGCGCTGGTGGAGCGCAATGAGGAACTGGCCCGCAAGGTTGACACGGAAGACGCGCAATTGGACCGCATGGAGATGGACGTGGATCGTGTCGGCATCGAGTTGATCGCCTTGCGCCAGCCGAAGGCCAGCGACCTGCGCTTCATCATCGTCGCGATGAAAATCGCCACGGAACTCGAACGCATCGGCGACCAGGCCGTCAGCATCGCCCACCGCGCCTGCGAATTGACACAAGAGCCGCCGTTGAAACCGTTGGTGGACATCCCGCAAATGGCGGCCCTGGTCCAGAAGATGACGCACGACGTGCTGGATGCTTTTGTGTATGCCAAGCCGGAACTGGCCCGCGAGGTCATTGCCCATGATAACGCCGTGGACCAGCTCAATGAACAGGTCCGGCGTGAACTGACGAGTTTCATGATCGAAGACCCGCAGACGATCAGCCGCGCGTTGAACTTGATGACCGTTGCCCGCAAACTGGAGCGGATCGGCGACCACGCGACGAACCTTGCCGAGGGAATCGTGTACCTGTACGAAGCGCGCGACATTCGACACCAAAACGAGTAGAATCACGCCATGCCAGCTACCATCCTGATTGTGGAAGACGAACCAGACGTTCTCGACCTGGTCGCGTACCATCTCAAAAAGGCCGGCTATCACATCGTCGCCGCCCGCGACGGCGTCACCGGCCTCACGAAAGCGCGCGACCTGTTGCCGGCGCTGCTGGTGCTCGACCTGATGTTGCCGCAACTTGAAGGAACGGAAGTCTGCAAGCGCCTCAAGGCCGACTCCAAGACCGCTCACATTCCGATTGTCATGCTCACAGCGAAGGCGGACGAAGTGGACCGCGTCCTCGGACTCGAACTCGGCGCGGACGACTACGTCACCAAGCCGTTCAGTCCGCGCGAGCTGGTGTTGCGCGTGAAAAAACTGCTGGAACGCGCCAAGGGCGGCGTCAAGACCGGTGAATTGCTGGCCAGCGGCGATTTGGTTGTGGACCTTGCCAGGCACGAGGCCGCCTGCAAAGGCAAGGTGTTGGAGCTTACCGCCACCGAGTTCACGCTGTTGGCGACGCTGCTCGAACGGCGCGGGCGCGTCCAGACCCGCGACCGTCTCCTGGCCGATGTCTGGGGCTATGAAGGCGACGTGGACACGCGCACCGTGGACACGCACGTTCGCCGGCTCCGGGAAAAACTCGGCAAGTTCGCCGACAAGATCGAGACCGTCCGTGGCGTGGGTTATCGTTTTGCCGAATGAGTTGGCCGCTTATTGGTTCAAGACGGCTCGCGCGTGGCGGGCGTAGTGGCCGTGCAGGTCTTGCGCATACTGACGAAGCGTCTTCTCACCGAGGCCGCCGCTGTCGCCACAGCGATACAACGCCCGCGCGACGTATAACTCGATCAATTGCTCGTTCCGCCGCGTGTTGTCGGTGCCGCTCGGCATGACTCGTTCGAGCGCAACGGCGATGTTGGTCTGCGCGTGCCCGGCGATGCCTTCCTTCTGGAGCAACGCGGCCAGCGGTTTCGCGGCGCGCTTGTCGCCCAGCGCCTCCAACGCCAGCGACACGGCGCGAAAATGCGAGAACTCATTCGTCACTGTCAGTTGGTTTGCCTTCTCAAGGATCGGCGCGAGAGCGCGTTTGTCCTTCGTCCGTCCCAGCGCGATGATCTGGCTGTCGAGCGGACTGACGCACATGCCGAATTGTCCCATCCCTCTGTAGTTCCAGCCCTTGTCCCACTCTTTCGTTTCCGCAACGGCTTTCGCCAATGTCTCCGCGCCGGTTGCGTCGCCCATCATGCCGAGGACGTGCGCGTACGTGACGCGGGTTTTCTCGTCACTGGCTTTTGCGTATTCGGCACGCAACATCGGTCGCGCCATCCCAAAGTGCGCCAGCACCACTTCCAGTCCCTTGAAATCCGTCGTGACCGCTTTGACCGCCTCCGCCACTTTCTCCCTCGGCAACGGGAAGTTGTCCGTCTCGGTGAGCACGCTCTCCGGCAAAATCTCCACTTTCACGAGATGACGCTGGAGCGCCTTGATGTCCAACTCGCGCGTCTTGATGCCTTTCGTCGAGATCATCGCCGCGGCCACGCCGGCGGCGTAGCCCTGGTTCTGGATGTCGGGCTGCATCCGGATCACGGGAATCGCGTCGCGATGGGCGCTCACACCCAGCCCCGTCACAATCACGCCGTCAATCCCCTTCGGCAACAGACAACGCCACGGCACCCGCACGTCAATGCTCGCCTTGTCCGGCGGTCGCAGCAGGAACATCTCGTGGACGATGTAGCCGTGCGAATCGAAATTACTCCGGGCAATCACCACGGTGTCCGGATGCGTCCGCCCCAGCATCATGTCCATCGGCGAAAGAAAAGCGTCGCCGACAATCTGCCGGCGTTCGCGGCTGTCCACGAGCTGGCCGAGGTCGTAGGCTTTCTGGAATTTCTCGCGGGCCGTCACGAGCGCGCGCCAGATGTCGAACACGTCGGTGTCATCCACAAACGTGTAATCGGTGTTGGTGTACCGCTGCGCCAGTTCGCGCGGGGGCAGGCCGGTGCCCTGGACCGCCATGTCGCCCGCGCCGGTGTAACGGCATTCCGCGCCGGCGCTGGCAGCAATGTCGGCGTTGCCCGTGGCGTCCACGACGGTCTTCGCGAGCACGACGCCGCGACCGTGCGGCGTGAGCACGACGACGCCCTTGACGCGCCCGTTCTCGACGAACGCGCCCGCGCCGAACGTGCCGTACCAGACGTCCACGCCGGCTTTGCGCAGTTCGCGGCGATACCATTCGCTCTTGTGTTCGGGGTCCCACGTGCGGTCCGTGTTGATCGGGCCGCCCAGTTCGATGACGCCCCTGTCAATCTCGCGCGTGAACCCGACCCGGTTGCCGTGGTAGTACGACGAGATGTAACCGGTCGTGCCGATGCCGCCGAGGCCGTGCAGGTATTCGAGCAACAACGTCCGCGCCCCGTGCCGTCCGGCGCCGATGCCGGCGGGCGCGCCGCCGGTGCCGCCGCCGACCACCACCACGTCATACTCGCCAAGCACGGGCAGCCCGCGCACTTCGGCAGGGACATCGCCGGCCTTTGCCCGGTAGTTGCCGTGATCGCTTGCGTCGCGCGTTTTGCCGGCGACGGGTTGTTTCGGTTTGGCTCCGGCGACCTTGACGCCGGAAAGTTTCGCCGTTTGTTTCGCGAGCACCGCGGCGGCCTCGCCGACGCGGGCGCCGACGGCCATCGTGTTGACGGGGCGCGTGAGCGCGGCAGCGGCTTCGCGCGGCACGTCGGCGCAACCGTTGAGGACGAAGATGCGCTCGGCATCGGCTGGTTGCAGACAGTCCAGCGGAAGCCTGTCGGCGCCGGGCCACGCGCCGGTGAAGGATTGTTTGGCGCGGAACGAATCGGGCGGAACCTGGAAAAGCGTTTCGGAACCGTCCACGGCTTCCTTCGTCCACGTCAGGTCGCGGGCGACTTGGTCGGCATCGGCGAACGCGCCGAAACTGCCGTCGCGCATCGTGAGCGCGAGTTCGTATTCGTGGATCGGGTATTCGTTGCCTTTGCGGTCGGTGACGGTCAGCGGTTGGGCGCGCGGCACAATGTCCTTGCCGGCGGGACCGCCGACGACGATGCGGCGGAACTTCTGCGTCACCGACGGGTAGTCACGGAATTTCGCGCCGGCGAGGCGGGCCACGGCGCCACGGTCGGTGGCGTCAATGATGACTTTCGCCGGAATGGCCTGTTGGCCGGAGCGGTTGGCGACGACAACGCCGGCGGGTTTGCCGTCGGCGTCGCGCAACAGCCCGGCGAGATAGCTGGTGTAGAGGAACGTGACGTTGGCCTTGATCAAGGTTTGTTCCAGCGTGCGCTTGACCTGCATCGGCGTCACGAGGCGGGGCGGCTCCGCGGTTTTCTCTGTGGTTGCGGCCGGCGCGTCGCTTTCGACGACGATTTCGCCGAGGAGGATGCGTTGACTTTCGGGCGTCTTGTGGACGGTGACCGTCAATCGCCGGGCCCTTGTCTGGAGCGGCGCGGAAAGGTGCACCACGCTGTCGCCTTGCGGCATTCCCGTCTGCTGGTTGGCCACGACAGCGGTTTGTTTGCCGTCGGTGACGGTGACTTTGGCGACTTCAAAATCGGCCGGGCGCTGAAAGGCGAGGACGATGACCCTGGCGATTTTCTGTTCCTTGCCGAGGTCGAGCGTGAACGTCACGTCGTCGCTGTACTCGACGCTTTGGCGGCCGACGTTTTGCCATTTGCCGTCGGTGAGCAGGCTGGGCGGCGTGGTGTCCTTGTGACGGGCGGCAGCGGCCACATTGGCGGCATACTGGAACGGCAGCCCCGGTCCGACCGGTCGGACAACAGGCATGGGTTTGAAGACTTCCCTGGCAAGATCGGTGGTCGGCGTCTCGCCCGGCTCAAGCCAGAGCCGGTAGGTCGCACAAATGTCCTCGCCGAGATACGGTCGCGGCGCGACGAGGAACACACTCGCGCCGTTTTTCGCCGCGGCCAGCGCGGCCTCGACGCCGCCCGACGCGCCGCCGACCACGACGACGTCCACTTGTTTGAGGACGGGAATTTTTCCCGCCGGTTCGATGGCTTCCTTGGCGAAGGCGCCGACAGCCAAACAGAGGACTAGGCATGCAGAAGCGTACCCGATTGTTGTTTTCATTATAATGCGTTGATTTTGTCGAGGCGTTGGTTGAGGTCGGCGAGCGGGAGTTTGCCGCTGCCTTCGATCGTGAGCCAGTCGGTGTAGCCGGCTTTGGCCAGTCCGGCACGGACGGCGGGCCAGTTGACACTGCCTTCGAGCGGGTCAGCCCAGGTGCCGTTGCCGCCGGGGTCGTCGTTGAGCTTGAAGTCCTTGACGTGACACTTGGCGATGAGCGGGCCGAGCGCGGCAATCCATTGCTCGGACGGCGCGTATTTGACGTGGTTGCCGATGTCGTAGTAGGCCTGAATCCAGCGGCTCTTGAAGCTGCGGACGAAGTTCGCGAAGATCGCGGGCTGAACCCAGAGGTTGTTCCAGACGTTCTCGTGGGCGATGACGACGCGGTGTTTCTCGGCGGCGGGAATCAGCTTCTCGAACGCGGCGCGCGAGGCGTCAATTGCTTCGTTGTGCGCCTTGATGTAGTCGGCGTAGTCGCCGGGGCCGACGCTCTTGATGCGGTTGGTCTTTTCGTCAAACTCGATCTTGAACTCGCGCGGCTTCGGCATCGGCATGCCGCCGATTTTGCACGGGACGACCAGCAGCGCGTCGGCGCCGTAAATCTGCGCGGTACGAAGCGCGGTCTCGACGGTGGCGATGTCCTCGGCGACAAATTTCGTGTCGTTGAACCGTGTCCATCCGCGCAGGACGCTGTGGATGCGCATCTTGAGGCTGTCGGCGACTTTGCGGGCCGCCTGTGCCTTTTCGGGTTCGACGTTCCACGTGTTGCACTCGATGCCGTCGAAGCCGGCTTCCTTGAGCGGCGCAAGCGTCTTCTCGTCGGGCAGACCGCGGATGAGCGCCTTCCGAAGTTTGGTTTTGGGTTTGCCGGCACTGACGGCGGTGCGCGCGGTGAGCGCGAGGGCGGCGCTGGCGGCGATGAATTGGCGGCGTGTGATCGTGTTCATCCGTTGAGTTTCCATCCGGGGCGGTATTGGTTGTCTTTGCTGATGTATTGGTCGGCTTCGGGACAGTTGGTGGCCTTGAGCTTGGCGGCGTCCCATTCGAGTTTCTTGCCGACGCGGTAGGCGACGAGGCTGAGAAGGTTGTGCTCGATCATCGCGCCGGAGTAGTCGAAGTTGCAGAGCGTCGGGCTGCCAGTCTTGCAGCCGGCAATCCATTCTTCGTGATGGCCCGGCGACGGCGGAATGAGGTCTTGCGGCTTCGGCGACTTGTAGTGCGTCATGTCGCCGGTGGTGGGCATGACCAGCCGATAGTTGTAGTCGGCGAGGAGGAATCCCTTGTCCCCTTTGAAGAGAAGTCCCTTGAAAAGTTCTTCGCGGTTGAAGATTTTCGAGGGCATGCCGGGTTTCTTGCCGGCATCGTACCAATACACCTTGACGGGGCCGCGCCAGTTGTTGGCGGGATGATCCCACTCGGCGGTGAGCCATTCGGGACAGGTGTCGGTGTTGACCGGTGTGCCTTCAGCTTTGCAGGTGGTCGGGAAACGGAGATCGTACGCCCAGTAGGCAAGGTCCATCATGTGGCTGCCCATGTCGCCGATCTGGCCGCTGCCGAAATCCCAGAACCGATTCCAAGCAAGACAGCCGCCGGTGACATACTCCTTGTTGTAGGCGTGCGACGGCATCGGGCCGCACCACAAATCCCAGTGCAGATACTCCGGTGCCGGGCCTTCATCGGGAAGATAGCTGCCGCCCTTCGGCGTGCGGCTGCACCAGACACGGACATCCTGCGGCGTGCCGATGGCGCCACTGCGGACCAACTCGACCACCCGGCGAAAATTGTCAGTCGCGTGCATCTGCGTGCCCATCTGCGTGGCAAGCTTGCCTTTGTTCTTCAGGTAGGTCTCGCGAACGAGCCGGGCTTCCTGGACAGAGTTGGCGAGCGGTTTTTCGCAATAGACGTGCATGCCGCGGTTCATTGCCCAGATGTTGATGAACGCGTGCGTGTGATCAGTGGTCGAACAGACAACGGCATCAATCTTGGGGTCTTTTTGGTCGAGGCATTTCCGCCAGTCCACGTAGGTCTTCGCATCCGGAAACTTTTTCGCGGCGGCGGCGAGTTTCTGCTCGTCCACGTCGCAGAGCGCGACGATGTTTTCGGTGGCGACGCCCTTGAGGTTGGAGTTGGCGCGGCCGGCGGCGCCGATCATGGCGATGTTGAGTTTGTTGTTGGGCGACGCGGCGCCACGGGCAAGGCCGAAGGGAAGAATGAGCAGACCTGCGCCTGTTCCGACGCCCGCTTTCAGGAAGTTGCGACGACTGACACGACGGTGAGCGATCATGGTGATATGACTCCTTTGGTTTTGTGGCAATGCTGCTTGGACGATACCCGGCGGTTTTTGTTCGCACAAGCTGATTTTTGTCGGCAAACCGCGCCGGCTCTGCTAACTAAACCGACAATGAAATCTGTTCTCACGTTTCCTCCATTGTCCACCGAAGGCGATTGGTGGACGGACCGAATCATTTGCGGCGACGCGAAAGCGATCCTGCAAGCGATGCCCGATGAGTGTGTGCATCTCGCCATCACCTCCCCGCCGTACAACGTCGGTCTCGACTACGACGCCCACCACGACAAGATGCCATACGAAGACTATCTCGCGTGGCTGATGCCGTTCTGGAAGGAACTGAAGCGCGTCCTCGTCCCCGGCGGACGATTCGCGCTCAACGTCACACCGACGAGCATCAAAGATTTCAAGCCGATCCACTACGACATGGCCGCTCAACTGCGCGGGCTGGGCCTCATCATGCGCACCGAGATTCTCTGGTACAAACAAACGATGCGTCGCCGCACCGCGTGGGGTTCGTTCCGTCGTCCCAGCAACCCGCACATCATTCCGAGTTGGGAATACGTTCTCATCTTCTCCAAAGACTCGTGGAGCTTGCCCGGCAACAAAGCCGACGCCGACATCACCAGCAAAGAGTTCATCAAGTTCTCCGACGGTTTCTGGCACATCCACCCGGAAACAATGGGGCGGCAACCGTTCCTGAAAAGCCTCTATCCGCCCCGGCGCGGCAAAGGCGCGCCGAAAGCCAAGGAAGGCCATCCCGCGCCGTTTCCGGAAGAACTGATCTACCGTCTCATCAAATTTTACAGCTACAAAGGCAACACCGTCCTCGACCCGTTCGGCGGCACCGGCACCGTGGCCGCTGTCGCCGCCCAAACCGGCCGTCACTTCGTCCACACGGATCTCTCCAAGAAGTATTGTGAGGTTGCGGCAGAGCGCGTCGCAGCGGAACTGAAACAGATGAAACTCGACCCCCTCGAACCCCCGCCGCCCGCTCGCCGGCAACGGGCGCGACGAATTCAGTAATCCTTTCGATTGCTCTTGGGTGTACCTGCGAAAGTCACTTTCGTTTGTAACATATGTTTCAAAATAGAATGACTTTCAGATCAGGCGGAGGAAGCGAGTTCTCGAAGGCGGCGCAGAAGGCGGGAGCGGAAGTTGCGATGTGTTTCCTCAACGTCAGGGCCTTGGTAGCGCGCGGGCCAAAGCTCGCGCGGCAACAGCGGGTCGAAACAAAAGGCGTATTGATAAGCGGTGCGTTCGATGCGGGCAAGTCGGGCGAGCGCCGTCAGGTCGCCAGCGCGAGCCAAGACGGGATGGCGAAGAACATCATGCTGGAGATAGGTGTCCTGCTGATGGGATATTTCCTTCCAATTCCATGCCGTGGCAACGACTTCAGCGTGGTCGCAAAGAAACAACCGGCCGGCTTCGAAGCCGCAAAAACATTCGGGGATGCCGTGGGCATCGAGCACATCATTGAGCAACGGCTCGACTTCGTGCGGCCATATCCAGACACTTCGCTGGAGCAAGCCGAGTTTGTGATCGCGCAGGGCGCGCCACAAGACAAGACGGTCTTTGCGGCGGATGACAGGCAGATCGAAACTGAACACGCGCCACTTGCCGTCCCACGGAAGGTTCCAGTGCGCGTTCGGATCGGCGACCCGAACGCGCTGTCGCCCGAGGTCGGTGATCGTGAAGGAGGCGTTTGCGCCGCGTCCGTGTTGTTCGATGAAGCCTTGGTCGCGCAGCCGTTCCAACAACTCCTCGACTCGTCGTCCGCTGGCGGTCTCCCGACAACCGGCCAGAATCAGGCCGCAATCACGGCGCGAGAATGTTTCCAAACCCCAGAAAAAGCATTCCAAGAGCAGTTCATATTGAATTCTCACAGGCGCATCTTCTACCAAAAGCGGCAGGGAGACACCAGAAGAAAAGACATTCTATTCTGTAACATATGTTTCAAAATAGAATGACTTTTGCATATCTGGCTCTCACGCGCAACTGGAGGGAAATGTACCTGCCTCGCCCGACTCTGAACGAGGTGGCGACACTTCATTCGTTCCTTTCACCGAAGAGACGCATCGGCGGGAATGATTCCTTGCCACACGTTTCTGTGAAGACCGGCGATCGTCAAACAGTCAAATCGCTTGTGAGCAGGTTGACATCCCTGCAAGGATGGCTGTATCCTGCTTTTGCCGCGGAACATCACATGGCCAAGCTTGTGTTCAATCCAGACGGTGCTGACGCCGAAGTCGTCGTGCTCGAAGTGGAGACGTTGACTGTCGGCAGCGCCGAAGAAAACGACGTTCGAGTGGACGCCGACACGATCGGACCGCATCAGGTTCGTTTCGAGCAGCGCAATGGGATGGTGACTGTTTTGGATATTGGCGATCAGAAGGGCTTGTCGGTGGACGGGCGGGCGGTGCAACGGTTCGTGCTCGGCCATCGGGCGGTGGTGCAAGTGGGCGGATTGACGATTCTGTTTCTGGAAGAACCGGCGGCGACGACGGCGCTGGCGCGCGTCGGCGACGGCGCGGGAACAGAGTTGAGCCGCCAAGAGCACTGTCCGCACTGTGGCGCGCCGCGCCTGGCATCGGAGCCGAACTGCAAACGGTGCGGACTGATTCAGCCGCGCAACGCTGACGCGGCGCCGCTCGCGCCGGCCGACCTGTACATGGCGCCCACACAATCACCGCAGGCGCGCGGGGCGGGAATTTTGCCGATGCTGAGTTTCTTTTTCGGGTTGTTTGGCCCGGTGGTGCTGGGGATCGGGTGGTTGTTGGGAATCATATTCGGTTTCATGAGCCTCTCGCTGATCCGTCAACGTGGCGGATTTGTGCGGGACCGCCGGTATGCGATGTGGGGGATCGGCCTGGGATTCTTGTGGGTTGCGGCAATGAGCGTTGGCGGGTTCTGGTACACGCAGTACCGGGAGGAACGCCAGGCGGCAACAAAGGCGCTGGCTGCAGTCAAACTCAACGAGGACCAGGCGGCGTTTTTGTTGAAGGAAATCGCCGTGGTCCAGGAATACCTGAAAGCCGTGCGCGCCCTCCCGCTGGAGGGCGGCGGCAGCGCTTATGCGTCGTTGGAACAATTGCGGACGCTGCCGAATCCGTTCGTGCCCAATGCGCAGTTTGTCGAACGATCAGAGGGGTATCTGTTCACGGTGAAAGCGCAGGGCGCGGATGGATTCCTTGCGACAGCGAGACCGGACAGTTATGGCGTCACGGGCCAGATGACCTTTTCGATAGATCAAACGGGCATCTTGCAGGGCGGCGACATCGGCGCTGTGGCGCCGTGGCATTCGCAGACCGTGTTGCGGCCGCTGGAGATGGGGCGCAGCGTTTACCTGGGGGCGCGGGAGCGAATCGCGCGCGAGTTGTTGGTGGAAGCGCGGCGTCAGGCGGAGGAGAAACAGTTTGACCGCAGCCAGTTCATCCTGCGCGAGTTGCAGAAGAAATACATGCTCACGGAGACGTTCAAGAATTTCGAGGGCGTGGCGCGCGGCGTGGAACAATTGATCGTCAATGCGCAGGCCGAGGCCGCCGTGGCGAAGGTGGAGCCGCTGTTGAAGGAAGGCAAGAAGGCCGAGGCGTTGGCGATGATGAAAAAGATCATCGGCACCTATCCGCGCGCCACGAACCTTGAGGATTTCAAGGCGCAAGCCGCGGCGTTGGAGGCCGAGTTTGCGGCAGCCCAAAACCAACTGGCCGATGCCCAGTGGTTGGAGGCAATCAGACTGGATCGCGAGGGACAATATGCCGAGGCGCTGGCGGCCTACCGCGCCTTTGCTTCGCAGTTCGCGAAAACCAGCGTCTATGCGGCCCGCAAAGTGACGCTGAACCGAAACCTCGCCCGCTTGGAGAACAAAGAGGCCATTGAGATGTTGACCGCGCTCACCCGATTGAACGTCCGTTCCAACGCCACCGAGGCCGCCAGGCTGGTTCGCGACCTGCAAGGCCCCTACGCAGCCACGGCAACCACGAAAGACAATCTGGCCATGATCCAGAACCTCGGCCAGTTGGCCCGCTCCTTCGTCCTCGCCGAGGAAGGCGCCGCGTTCCAGCAACAAACGAATTTTGTCGAGGCCGCTGACCGCTTCGACCAGGCGCTGGCCTTGAACCCGTCGCTGGCCACCGAGCTGGCCGTCCCGGCGGAGGAATGTTACCTGAAAGCCGGCGAAGTCTGCCTGCAAAGCAACAAACTGGTGGAGGCAGCCGCGTTCTTCGGAAAATTCCTCCAGTTGACGCCCAACCCGGAAAAGCTGGAGCGGGACAAACTGAAGGAACTGTACTTTGCGCTCGGCGAAGTCAATTATCTGAACCGCAATTACACCAATGCTGTCTCCTACCTGAAAAAGGGCGCGGAGTTTTTCGCCTTGGAACCGAAATACTACCGCATGTTCGCCCAGAGCCTGCTGCGGCTCAATCAATACGCCGAGGCAATGCCTGTGTACACGGCGCTGCTCAGCCTGACACCCAACGATCCGCAGGCCCGGTTCGAACGCGGCCTGTGCGGCTTGGGCATCAGCCAGAAACTTCAGAGCAATGTTGTCGCCATGACGGTGGTCAACACCAACATCGTCGTCGCCGCCGCCGAAGGTCGCGCCAGCACCGCCAGCACGGACTTGCTGGGACGCATGGCATCGGCATCGGCCACACCGGTCTATTCCTCCTCAAGCAAAGCGATACGCGGCCAGCAGGCTGCCATGCAGAGCAAACAGGTCGCCATGCAAGGCAGAGTGCTGGAGATGCTGCGTGACAAGCAGTTCGATGCCCGCATCTCCGACACGCTTGACCGGGTCAAGGCCTACACGCCACAGACGCCGGAAGCGATCATCATCCGCGAAAGCGTCCGCTTGATTAACGACATCCAAAGCATCAATGACGAGTTGAAAACGCTCGCCCGCGACGCGCGCAACGACGAAGCCCAGAACAAAGTCGAAACTGCCCGCAACCAATTGTTGTCCATCTTCACCACGCAACAGGATTACTTCGACAAACTCATCTCGGAGAAACTCGTGTTGAAGCGGAATATGCAGATCAACCTCGACCTCTGGCGCTCCACGCTGGACGCGGTTGCGCAGGATTTGAAGGTTGCCTCGACGCTGGAAGTGTATCGCGGCCCCGTTGCCGAGATGGACAATCAGCTCCAGAAGAAACTCACGCTGTTTGCCGAGGCCAACGACCTGCTCAAACCGTCTCTGGCCAGCGAAGTCAAGGCGATGGAGGAAGCGCGCGAGTTGATCCGTCTGGCCATTAACAAGTTCAAGGGCTGGACCATCGGCTGGGACATCAACGAACGCATCCAGCAATTCTTCTTCGCCGGCTACGCCGATGTGTCCGACAAACGCGCCGACGGCGACAAGAAATTGCGCGAAGCCGCCGCTGTGGTTATCCCCTTCGAAAAGAACATCACACCCTGAGGCCGTATCGGGAATGGCGCAACCTTGATCTACCTTGATCTACCAGCCGTTCCCATGAACACCAAACAACGGCGACTTCTTTCCTTTTGCGCATTCCTGCTCTCTCTGTTGGCTGCCGCAACGTCAACGGCATCCGAGGCAGATGCCATCCTGAAGGCAACGGGCATCCAGGGTGGATTGGTCGTCCACATCGGTTGCCAAGATGGCCGGCTTTCCACGGCACTCGCAGGAAAAGACAATCTGCTCGTTTACGGGTTGGACACGGACGAAGCCAATGTGACGGCTGCACGCAAATACGCCACTTCCCAAAACAAGAGCAAACAACTCGCCTTCGATCTTCTCCGCTCCGAAACGCTCCCGCTCATCCCCAACATAGCCAATCTCGTCATCGCAGATGACTTGGGAAAAGTCTCCACGGCGGAAGTCATGCGAATCCTCGCCCCCAACGGTGTCGCTTATCTGGGAAAGACGAAGGCGGTCAAGCCGTTTCCCAAAGAATACGATGACTGGACTCATTACCTGCACGGCCCCGACGGGCACGTGATGTCGAAAGACTTGGCCGTGGGACCGCCCTTTCACATCCAATGGGCCGGCGATCCGCAACACGCCAAAAGCCACGTCTATCCATCGTCGTTCAGTGTGATGGTCTCCGGCGGCGGACGACTGTTCTACATCGCCGACGAAAACATCAACGCGCTGCCGGTGAGTCTGCCGTGCCGGTGGGCGTTGTTCGCGCGGGACGCATTCAACGGCCTCATCCTGTGGAAACGACCGATTGCCTCGTGGCAGCCCTCCTACGTCAAAGACAGGAATTGTTCTCCCGTTGATCTGCACCGGCGACTCGTCGCGTCGGAGAACGTGTTGTTCTGCACGCTCAGCATCCACGGCCCGGTGTCGGCGCTCGATACTGTCACAGGCGCGACGCTCCGCACCTACCGCAACACCGGACCGGCGGAGGAAATCATTCACGACGCCGGTGTGTTGTTCGTGGTGGCCAACAACGCCGACCCGAAAGCGATTGACCGGCGGGCGATGGCCTACCGGCACACCGAGCCGCAGGCGAAGCGCATCCTCGCGTTCCGCGCCGACAACGTCGAGCCGTTGTGGACGAAGTCCGATGCGGACACCGACGGCTTGCTGCCGCAAACGCTCGCCTCGAAAAAAGGGCGATTGTTTTTCCAGAACACCAACAACCTCGTGTGTTTGAACGCGAACAATGGCACTGTGATTTGGAAAAGCCCAAGGCGAGCGGACTATCTGCGCCCCGGTTGGTCCTCGCCAAATCTCGTCGTGTTCGATGAGGTGGTCATCTCTGCCGACCGGCAAAGCGGTCCCGGCCAAAAAATTGGCAAGGATCAATTTGCCGCCGGCGGGTTCAGCACCGGCGACCTCGTGGCGTTCTCCGTGAAAACCGGCGAGCGACTCTGGTCGGCTCCGTGTGCTGAAGGTTGCCGCGCGCCGGCGGACGTTTTCTGCGTGGATGGACGCGTTTGGCATGGCGAGAACTTGGAACGAACCAAACAGGATTATCGTTCCGTTCGCGACCTGCTCACGGGCAAGTTGTTGTTGGAACGGCCACTGTCAGATGATTGGCCGTCGCGACACCACCATCGTTGTTATCAAGACAAGGCAACGCTCAATTACATCCTCGCTGGCCGGACCGGCATCGAGTTCATTGATTTCAAGACCGGCGAAATCACGCCGCACGATTGGGTCCGCGGAAGCTGCAAGTTTGGCATCATGCCCAGCTACGGCTTGATCTACGCGCCGCCGGACCAATGCGGCTGCTACATCGAGAGCCGCCTCACCGGGTTTCACGCGCTCGCGCCAAAACGAAAGCAGAAAGCAGAAAGCAGAAAGCAGAAAGACGAACGGCTGGAATGCGGCCCCGCCTACACTCACCACTCACCACTTACCACTCACAATCGCTCCGACTGGCCGACGTTTCGCGCGGACGCCGCCCGAAGCGGCTGCGTTGCGACCCCTGTTTCGACAAGCCTAAAACCGTCGTGGCGCGTGCCCATCGGTGGTCGTCTCACCCAGCCGGTGGTCGCCGGTGGAAAACTTTTTGTGGCGTCAATTGACCATCACACCCTGTTCATCCTTGACGCTGCCACCGGCGACGTGAAAGCGAAATTCATTGCCGGCGGACGGATTGATTCGCCGCCAACCATCGCCGGCGGTTTGGCTGTCTTCGGCTGCCGTGATGGCTGGATTTACGCATTGCGCGCTGCGGATGGCGAACTGGCGTGGCGGTTCCGGGCCGCGCCCGACGAAAGCAAGCTCGTGGCGCAAGGCCAAGTCGAGTCCGTCTGGCCGGTTCACGGCAGCGTGTTGATTCAGGACGGCTTTGTCTATGCGTGCGCGGGGCGAAACTCCTATCTCGACGGCGGTGTCCGGCTGGTGAAACTCGATCTGCTGACCGGCGAGTTGAAACTCGAAAAGAACTTCTACAGCCGCGATGCAAAGACCGGCAAAACCGTGGAGTTGTATCCGTCTTTCTTGGCGGGCACCAAGCACCGGCTCGAACGAACGGAAATGCCCGGCGTCCTTCCCGATGTTGTCTCCAGCGACGGCAACCGCCTCTGGATGCGTTCAGTGACATTCGACACCCAGTTGGAAATCCAGCGCGAATTCCCGGCGCACCTTTTCAGTTCGATGGGGTTCTTGGATGATTCGTGGTGGGAACTGTCCTACTGGATTTACGGCGAACATTTCTACAGCGGCCGCGCCGGCATTGACCATGCGAAAACCATCAGCCCGTCAGGTCGCCTCATGGTGTTCAGCGCATCCAAGACCTACGCCTATCAAGATGAGACCTTCCGCAAAACCGGCTTGGTGGCAATGGGCAAGCAATCCAAAACCGAACTCCGCAGCACCAGCAAGAAGAAAGGCGGAGGAGGAGGATTGGCCGCCGATTGGCGCACCGACGTGCCGCTTTATCCGCAAGGCATGGTCTTGGCCGGTGACACACTCTTTCTCGCTGGTCCGCCGCAGTTCGACGAAGCAAAAACGCGGGAGTGGATGAGCGCCAGCGCCACGGACGACTACGAACTTTCGCCAGTGCTGAAAGACGCATCCGACACCTTCGAGGGCCGGAAAGGCGGCGTGTTATGGGCGGTCAACATCGCTGACGGAAAACAAGTCGCTGAACAGAAGCTCGATTCCATCCCGGTGTTCGACGGCCTAATCGCTGCCAATGGCCGTCTTTATATGTCCTTGAAAGACGGTTCGGTTGCCTGCCTTGCGTCCCCATGAACAATTCGCAATCATCTTCCCGGTTGTTGTCGCTTGATGCCCTTCGCGGGTTCGATATGTTTTGGTTGCTGGGCGGCGGCGCAATCGTCAGGTTGCTGGCGAAGGACGCGACAGAAGGTTCCGCTCTCGGCCGGTTGGGGCAGCAGTTTACCCACGTCAAGTGGGACGGGTTTCAGTTTTATGATTTTATCTTTCCGCTGTTTCTCTTTCTGATTGGCGTGGCGGTGCCGCTTTCGATCAGCAAGCGACTGGCGCGCGGCGACAGCAAAGGCAAAGTGTTCCGTCATGCGTTGATCCGTTTCTGGTGGATGGTGTTCTGCGGCTGGTTGATTCACGGCAACTTGCTCTCATGGGACCCGCAGAAGATGCGCTTGTCGTACAGCGTGCTGATGATGCTCGGCTTCGGTTATCTCATCGCCGTGGCGCTGGTGCTCTGGACATCGTTGCGCACGCAGATCATCGTGACGGCGGCAATCCTCGTCGGTTACTGGGCCGCGCAAATGTTCGTCCCGGTGCCGGGCCACGTGGCCGGACAGTTCAAGGAGGGCTGCATCTTCAGCGATTGGGTGTATGACTACAGCATCGCGCTGCTCGGAAAACCGTGGAGCAGTCATTGGGGTCGCGGCTGGCCGGTGACGTTGTGGACGCACGGGGCAACCGCCATGCTGGGCGTGTTCGCGGCGTATGTGATCCAGTCGCCCCAAGCGACGTGCGACCGGCTTCTCCGGCTCGTGGTGCTCGGCGCGGGTTGTCTGCTTGCGGGCTGGCTATGGAGTTTTCATCTGCCCATCGTAAAAGTCCGCTGGAGCAGCAGCTACGTGCTCTGGTGCGCGGGATGGAGCTATTTGCTTGTGGCGGTATTCCACTGGGTCATTGACATCAAAGGCTGGCGGAAGTGGGCGGGGCTGTTCGTGGCCATCGGCAGCAACTCGATTCTCGCCTACCTGACAACGAGCCTCTTCATGGGAGCTTTCCGCGCGATTGCGACCACGTTGTTTGACGGCTGGAAACTTTGGATGAACGCCTACTGGCACGGCGTCTGGATGGCCGTGGCCACGTACGGGCTGGCCTGGCTGTTCTTCATCTACCTGCACCGCCGCAAACTTTACCTGCGGCTGTAATTGACATCGGGCGGCATTTTGGGTATCGGGATGGCGCAGAGAACACCTATGAAAACACAAACCTCGTCTGCAAATCAATTTTCTCTCAGCTTGCGATTGGCCGTCGTGGCGATTGCAGCACTGCTGATACCTTTACCGGCATGGACGGCAGACGCGCCCGCTGAAGCGTCAACGAAAAAACCCGATGTGGTTTATGTGCCGACGCCACAGTCGGTGGTGGACAAGATGCTGCAAATGGCCGGGGTGAAACGCGGCGATGTGGTCTATGATCTCGGCTGCGGCGACGGTCGCGCAGTCGTGACCGCCGCGAAAAAATATGGCGTGAAAGCCAAGGGCTTCGACATTGATCCAGAGCGCGTCGCGGAATCCATTGCGAACGTCCGCTCCAACAAAGTCGAGCATCTGGTCACCATCGAACAAAAGGATATTTTCACCCTCGACCTGCGCGAAGCCACAGTGGTGTTCCTCTACCTGTTGCCGGAATTGAATGTGCGCCTGATGCCCCAGCTCGCCAAACTCAAGCCCGGCTCGCGCATCGTCTCCCACGATTTCGACATGCGCGGCGCCAAACCGATCGAGGTCGTCAGAATGACCACCGAAAACGGACAGAACGACGATACCGACTACGACGGCGACCATACCATCTACAAATGGATCGTCCCGTGGGAAAAAGAACCTGACCCGGACGACGCCGAGAAAAAGCCGGCCGCCGGCAAGTAGCATTCCATGCTGTTTTTCATGGGCAGATTCTCTTTGGCATTCAAGAGAATGTTGTGGGGAACGCTGCTCTGTAGTTTGTATTCTGTTGCCTTTGCCGCGCCGCCCAACTTCATCTTCATCCTCACCGATGACCAAGGCTGGCCGATGATGTCGGAGCGGATGCACCCGGATCTGCCGGAGTCGGCGGTCAGTTATTTTCACACGCCTGCGATGAACCGTCTCGCGCGCGAAGGCATGCGTTTTACCAGCGGCTATTCGCCGGCGCCGTTGTGCACACCGACGCGACGCAGTATCCAAAATGGCATGACGCCCGCCCGCCAGCGCGGCACGGAGTTCAAGAGCCAGCAATGGGTGCCCGCTGACCATCTCACACTGCCGCGCGCGCTCAAGCAGGTCAATCCCGACTACGTCTGCGCCCACTTCGGCAAATGGGGCGAGGACATGATTTCAACACCCGAACAATGCGGTTACGACGCCAGCGACGGCGTGACCGGCAACGTGACCGGCGGCATGGGAACCAACAACCAAGACCGGTTCTCGTTTCTCCTGAAAGATGATCCCAAGCTGAGCTTCAGCTTGAGCCGGCGCGCCGTGGATTTCATGGCGCAACAGGTCAAGAACCGTCGCCCATTCTATGTGCAGGTCAGTTACTACGCGGTGCATCGGCAAATCCAAGCGTTGCCCGCAACGAACGAGAAGTACCTGCAAAAAGACAAACCGCCCCGGCGTTTCCCGCCCGTGTTCGCCGCGATGTTGGAGGACTTGAACACGGGCATGACGCAGTTGCTCTACGGGGTGAACCGCCTCGGCATTGCCGACCAAACTTACATCGTGTTCAGCGCCGACAACGGCGGAAACACATTCTATGCCGACACCGACGAATCGCTTCCCACGAACAATCATCCGTTGCGTTTGGGCAAACAATATCTTTACGAAGGCGGCATCCGTGTCCCCTTCATCGTGCGCGGCCCCGGCGTCAAGCCCGGCTCCGTCAGCCATGTCCCCGTCGCGCAATACGATTTGCTGCCCACTTTCTACGACCTAGCCGGCGGACGCGCAACGTTGCCGGCGGACGTGGATGGCGGCAGTTTCCGCGCCCTGCTCGAAAACGAAGGGCGCGGCGCGGTGAAACGCGCGCTTCCCGGCCTTGTCTTTCACCGGCCATTCTTCGGTCCGTTGTCGCATTCTGCGCTGCGTGTCGGCGAAATGAAACTCGTTGTGAACTGGAGGACCGGCGACAAGGAGTTGTTCGATCTCTCGAAGGACATCAGCGAAGCCAACAACCTCGCCACCACCATGCCGGGTAAAACGACCGAGATGTTCGACACGCTTTCGAACTACCTGAAATCCGTAAACGCCGAGTCCTACAGTGAGCGCCCACAACCGAAAGGGAAGGCAAAGAAGAAAGCGAAGAAATGATGCGCAAGATTCTCTTGAGCATCGGGCTTCTCGCCCTGTTCGCTGCCGAAGCCTCGCCGTCCCGGCAGTTCCGCCTCTGGGCCATCGGTGACGCGCATGTGGGCACGGACCTCCGGCGAAAACGCGAATCGCTCGCGGACGCCATCCGTCACTCCGAAAGCGCCTTCGAGTGGGACATCGCCATCAATGTCGGCGATTTCTCCGGTAACCAGGAACCACCCGACGACAACGAAGGCCGCGAAGTCGTCCGCCAGTACGCCGCCGCCACGAAACACCGGCGCGAGGATTTTTACGATCTCGCCGGCAATCACGATGCCACGCCGAAGCAGCGGTGGTTCCGCAAATGGCTCGACCCGACCGGCGAGAACACGCACTTTTCCGGCGTGGACCCGAAACGCCGCCGCTACCCGGTCACCGGCACGTGGGAACGCTACGAGTTTCGCGTCGGCAACGTGCTCTTCCTCGTGATGAGCGACCGCAACGATCTGCCGCCGCCCGTCGGACGCGGCCAACGCGGCGGCTATCCGTCGGGCGCGGTGACCGGCGAAATGTTTCGATGGTGGCGCGAGCGGGTCGAGGCGAATCGCGACTGCATCATCATCTCCGCGCACCATCACATGCTGCGCGAAACGACGGTCGGCTCCGGCGATTCCGAGGGCGGAACCTTGAATCCAGACGGCACCTACACCAGTCGCTACCACGGCTACCAAAAAGATGGCGGCAACCCCGAAGGCTCCTCTTATCTTTACTACGTGGACGACAAACCGAAAGCGATGGCGTTCGAAAATTATCTCGCGGCGCATCCCGGCGCGATTGACCTTTGGATTGGCGGCCATACGCACACCAATCCCGACGACAATCTCAACGGACGCACCCACATCGAAAGGAAGTGGGGCGCGACATTCATCAACTGCTGCGCGCTCACCCGTTTCCACGCCGCCAGTCGCTCTGTTCCAATGAGCCGGTTGCTGACCTTTACGGAAGGCAGCGACGAGGTGCGCGTGCAATGTTATCTGCACACCAACCGGCACGCCCCGCAAGGCTGGTATCCGAAAGCCGAACGCACCTTGCGCCTCGGAAAACCGTTTCGGATGATGTGAAAACGGCGCTCACTTCTTGCGGAAGCGCATGAAGTAGTTTTCCTTCAGAAAATCAGTCGCCGGCACGCGCTCGAACCCGGCGGCTTCGATCTCCTTCGCGACCTCCTCCTGACTGGCGCGGACGTGCTTGACGATCCAATCGGAGCTTTTCCCCGGCTCGCGCCGGTAATCCACCACCACCAACTCGCCGCCGGAACGCAAGGCTTGACGGATGGATGCCACCACGCTGCCCGGATACTCGAAGTGATGATAGGTGTCGCTGGTGAACGCCAGTTCAATCGAGTCCTTCGGCAATTCCACGGAGCGCTCGGTGCAGAGAACGGTCTCAATGTTCTTGAGGTTCGCCTCGGTCGCACGCTTCTTGATGAGCGCGACGAAATCCTTGGCGATGTCCACCGCATAGACCTTGCCCTTCGGTCCCACCGCATCGGCCATCAACATCGTGAACAGCCCCGTGCCCGCGCCAACGTCCGCCACGCGCTGCCCGCGCTTCAGGTGCAGCGCCTCCATGATCTTCTCGCGGTGATCGAACACCTCGCGACCGGGCTTCTCGAAGCGCGCCACCCACTTTTTCACATCAAGATCGGGTTTGAGGTATTCGGTATTGATGCCGGGGCGGACGCTTTTCTCCTCGGCCAAAGCCGCGCCAGCCAAGATGAAGAACAACAGAAGAAAACGTTTCATGGCGAGCGACTTTATCCGGGTTCGAGTTGCTTGTCGAGCCATCAGCAGGGTATATCTTCAGGCATGAAGCCCGCATCCGTTCTTCTCGTTTGGCTGATCTTTGTTCGATTATCGTTTGCCGGAACCGTCACTGGCCGGGTCTTCCTCGACGCCAACGGCAACGGCGCGTTCGACGCCGGCGAGAAAGGCGTCGAGGGCTGCGTGGTGAGCGATGAGCGGACGTTCGCACCGAGCGACAAGGAAGGACGCTACCAGCTCACGTTGCCCGCCGGACCGGCGGTCGTGTTCGTCGTCAACGCCCCCGGCACCTGGCCGGCGGCGCGGTGGTGGGCGCACGTCACCGAAAGCACAACGGTGGATTTTCCGTTGCGCACACAAGACCAGAGCGGGCCGCTTTATTTCGTGCACGGCACCGACCCGCACATTCAGACCAACGCGGTGCCGATGTTTCGCCGCTACGTCGAACACGTCAACGCCCTGCCGGCGCCGGTGAAGTTTGTCGTGCATACCGGCGACTTGGTGGTTGATTCGGCCATGACAACGATGGAGAGGGCGCGTGAATTGTTCAGCCTGTACGAAAACGAGAGCAAAGGGTTGAAGCCGCCGTTACGGAATATCATGGGGAATCATGACAACGCCGGCGTCACAAACCCGAAATTGAAAGGCGACGAGCCGGGTTTCGGCAAGGAGCTTTACCGGCAGCGGCTCGGCCCGGTGACGTATGCGTTTCGTTACGGGTCGTATCACTTCATCGCGCTCGACGGTACGATGATCAAGGATCGGACTCTCGTCTATGGACTGACCAAGGAATCCGCTGACTGGGCCATCGGCTATCTTGCCGGTGTCAAACACGACGAGCCGATCGTGTTGCTCATTCACGAGCCAATGTTCCCTGAAGTTGGCGGCGTCCGTCAACCGGACACGCCCACGCGCCCGCATGAACGACGACTGCAAGCCGCGTTGCGAGGCAAGAAACTGTTGATGACGCTGGCCGGGCATGTCCACGGTCGTAACGAGACGACTTGGGCTGGTGCGCCGCACATCCTTGGCGGGGCGATTTCGTACGCGTGGCACGGCATCACGCCGTATCCGCCCACGCCGCGCGCTTACGTGCTGTTCCGTCTGGAAGGCGACCGCGAGGAACACGTCTATCTCGACTGGGCCGAGGAACGTACGATTGACGTGGCGTCGCCGGCGTTCACTGACCTTGTGCGAGGCCGACAGAAAATCAGCGGGCTCGTTGCGGATTTCAACGGGGATGTCGGCGCCGTCGAGTGTGCGCTCGACGGGCAGACGATGCCGGCGAAGCTTTCGCGCCGGGGCAATCTGGCGACGGCGTTCGAAGCCGTGTTCGACACGTCGAAATTTGCCGACGGCGCGTATGACCTTCTCGTGACAGCACGCGCCGGCGAAAAGAAATCAGTCGAACGCCAGCCTCTTGTCGTTGTGAACGGAAAGCAGGCGGAATTTGCTGCTACAACTGGCGCGAAACTCATGTTTCGCGTTGACGGCAAACTTGCGACAGAGGCTCGAGTGTCGTGCAACAGCCATCCGCTGGTCGTCAATGGGACTTCCGGGGCGGAGATTCGTTGTGACGTGCCCGCCGACAAATTGCGTCAATTGAATGAGATTGTCATCTCGGCAGGTTCGCCCGTGATCAGGGGCGTGACGTTGGACTACGGCGGCAGACAGTTCCGCGACGTTCGATACGCGCCGTCGGCGCGACGGCCAGCGAATCGGCCAGTGGTTTCCTACATTGACCTGACATACGCGCCATGAACACAGAAAAAGGCTTGACGATAGGGAGGTTGGCTGACATTATTTTGAAATCAAAAGTATTCGGAGGTTCCCCCATGAACACAAACATTGACCGGCGTCAGTTCATCCAGACCAGCGCGCTCTTTCTCGGCGGCGCGGCCCTGCAACTCGCATCGGCAGTGCCTGCGCCGGGTGGCCGCATCAAGAAGGCCGTCGGCTGGGACATGATTGCCGAGCCGAAGCTTTCGGTGGAAGACAAGTTTCGGCTCGCGAAGGATGTTGGCTTTGAAGGCGTGGAGGTATCCCGTCGTGCCTCGAAGAAAGACGCTCTGGACGTGAAGGCGCTTGCCCAAGCCAGTGAGAAGGTGGGCATCGCCATCCACGGCTTCTCAAACGGCAGCAACCCGGACTTGGAAGCGGCCATTGACGATGCGGCGGTCTGCGGCGCGACCACGGTGTTGCACGTTGTCCGCGCCGATCCCAACACGTCGTTCATGGAGAACTACCGGCAAACACAGCAACTGATCAAGTCGGCGATTCCCCACGCCGAGAAGAAGCGTGTCAAGATTTTGATCGAGAACGTCTGGGCCACGTTCCTCATCGAGCCGTTGACGATGGCACGCTACATTGACGAGATCGGCAGCCCGTGGGTGAAGTCTTATTTCGACGTGGGCAACGTGATGCGCTGGGGTTGGCCGCAACATTGGATCGAGGTGCTCGGCAAGCGGATCGAGAAAATCCACATCAAGGAATACAGCCTGAAGATCGCGATGAAGGAAGGGATGTCCAAGGGCTTCGACGTGCCCATCGGCCAGGGCGACATAGACTGGAAACGCGTGCGGGAGGAGTTGAAGAAGATCGGGCTGCAAAGCTGGGCGACCGCCGAGGTGCGCGGCGGCGACCGCCAGCGACTGGCGGAAATCTCCGCGCAGATGGACGGCGTGCTTTATGCGTAGAACCTGCTTGTTAGTGGCGATAGCATGGATGTCGTGTGCCGCTGCCATCGCAGCCGAGCCGGTGCGGTTTGGTTGTCAGGCGCGGACGTTTGGCGAAGGCATCTACAAAGACGAAGCGGCGTTCCTCAATGTCCTCCGTCAAATCGGCGAAGTCGGCTTCGAGGGCATCGAAACCAACTGGAAGAACCTGGAGCGTTACTTCGACTGGCCCTCTGACTTTGCGAAGATCCTCAAGGACGCGCACCTGAAGCTCATCGGCGCGCACATGGGCGGCTTGCCGCAGCCAAAACTCTTCGCTGACGTTGAACGCACGGCGCAATTTGTGAAGAAGACGGGCGGTGACTGCATTGTGTTCAGCGGCTCGTATCCGAAGCCCCGGCCGCTTCCCGCCGACACGTGGTCGAAGATGGCGGAGTTCATGAACGAAGTCGGTCGCATCTGCGCGAAGCACGGCGTCCGTTGTCTCTACCACAATCACTGGGTCGAGTGCGAAGGCGATGGGATGGAGCAGTTGTGCAAGCTGACCGACCCGAAACTGGTCGGCTTCGCCTTCGACACCGGCCACGCCGTGCGTGCCGGCAAGGATCCCGCCGCGATCATCGGCATGCTGGGCAAACGGCTCGGTCTGATTCATTTTGCGGATGCCTCCGAGCAAGTTCAATCCGTCACCAAGCGTCCGCCGTTGGGCGAAGGCAGCCTGAAGATTCCCGCCGTCGTCGAAGCATTGCGCAAGACCAGCTTCAATCAGTGGATCGTTCTCGAAGAGGAAACCACTGGGACTCCCGGTCGCCCGCTGGCAGAAAAGGGCCTCGCGATCTTCCGCAAATCATTTCAACATCCCAAATAGGAACAAACCCATGAGTCATATTTCGCGCCGTCAATTCCTGGGTCTTACGCTCAGTGCGCCGTTCATCCTTCCCTCTGGCCTGCGCGCCGCGGCGCCGAACAGCAAGCTCAACCACGCTTGCATCGGCGTCACCCGCATGGGCGGCAACGACCTGAAGAGTTTCCAGAGCCACGAGCGTCTCCAGATCGTCGCGCTCTGCGACGTGGACACGCAGCATCTTGAAACAGCGGCCAAGCTCGTGCCGGGCGCGCGGCTCTACACCGACTGGCGCGAGATGTTCGAGAAGGAAGGCGACAAGATTGATTCAGTCAACGTCACCGTGCCCGACCACATGCACTTCCCGATTGCGTGGACCGCCATCCAGCGCGGCAAACATCTTTACTGCCAGAAACCGATGTGCCACGACCTCGACGAAGTGCGCAAACTGACCGTCGCGGCCAGCAAGAAGGGGATCGTCACTCAGCTCGGCACGCAATTTGTCTCCAGCATCCCGGAGCGAATGTGCGTGGAACTGCTTCGGCGCGGCGCCATCGGCAAGATCAAGCACGTTTATCTCTGTTCCAACCGTCCCGCGCCGAACCGCATCAAGGGACCGCGTCCTGCCACCGGCGAGGAACCGCCGGCGCACTTGAAGTGGGACCACTGGATCGGCAACGCGCCGATGCGCCCCTACGCGCCCAACATCTATCACCCCGCGGCGTGGCGCGGCTGGCAGGATTTCGGCACCAGTTGGTGCGCCGACATGGGCTGTCACATCCTCGACGCGACATGGCGCGGCCTCGGGCTGAAAGCGCCGACGAGCGTTG
>Ga0194112_10000067_pt1 | contig 130182 bp, 136 predicted proteins | sample TA2MahC400mmetaG_FD_146191 | JGI IMG/M metagenome (GOLD analysis project Ga0194112, IMG submission 146191) | Freshwater microbial communities from Lake Tanganyika, Tanzania - TA2015016 Mahale Deep Cast 400m | ecosystem: Environmental > Aquatic > Freshwater > Lake | place: Tanzania: Lake... | reverse complement strand
ATGGTCAAGACTGTCTTCAGCTTTAGTTTTCTAACGGCATATTCCATGTCAGGGACGTAACCCTCTCCCGGGGTTTCCAGAATTTTGACAGGAAACCTCTTCATCAACTCGGTAGTCTTGGACGTGTGCCTGCTCACCACAACCACAACCTCGTCCACATTTTTGGCATCCTTTAAAGCCATTAGGACGTGTTCGATCATGGGTTTGCCGCCGACCTTGAGCAGGGGCTTCTCCTCGCCGAGGGTCATGCGGGTGCCCCTTCCGCCGGCCATAAGGAGCGCGGTTACACCCATCTTACCACCGCCAATATCACGATTAGGGAGGACATGCGGGTGAGTTCGTTCATCGCGCCTAAGACGTCCCCGGTTATGCCCCTGAAATGTCTGTTTGATACCCCAACCAGGACGAGAGCTGCAATAATGCTTGAGATCAAGGCGATTAGCCCCGTTATCCATAGCAGGCCAACCGCTGTAATCCCAGAGATTGCCAGGGCCACCAACAGACGCGCCTTTCCGTTCCGATCGTGCATTGCACCGACAAAGAGCGTATTCATTCCCTCGTGAGCGGATCTTCCAGCCCAAGCTCCTATTACCATTGATAGCTTTGCCAAGGTTTCTGATAGGATCAGGCTCTGGATTACGATGCCCACGTCCAATCCAGCGATGCAGAAGGCCGTTGTGAGCAGGGTTATCAGCCCGACCGCCAAACCTCCTGCCCCAGTGTTATGATCGTGCATGATCTCGATCTTCCTCTCAGGCGTTCCTTGAGACATGATGCCGTCCCCAAAGTCCAGTAGCCCATCGGTGTGGTGGACGCCGGTGATCAGAAGCAGTAGGCCGAGCGTAAGCATTCCTACAACGTAAGCCGGGAGGATCCAGAGGAGGAGCCGAGCAGAGATCCCCGTCAGGAGGCCTATGAAGGCTCCAACCAGCGGGAAGAGGGGCAAGCATTTTGCGGCATCCGCTAGGAAGTCCTTATCCATACCCACCGGGATGGCGGTGAGGAAGGCGACGAGGTTCCTAATCTCCTTCAGCATCCTACCAGATCACTCCGAGCCTACAAGCTGTTTGTAGTTCCTCTCTATCTCTCCGAGCAGGGTCTGTCTCGTTATGGAGCCGCCCGACTTGATCATGGCGGCTACGGCCGCCCCTCCTGCACCGACGCCCTCCTTCACAACCCCCTTCTCGTAGGCCCTCAGACCCTCAAACCTGGATCGGCTGAAGTCCAGATCGGCGGCCAGGATAGGAACGTCGGCGATCTGGGCAATTATGCCCCTGAGGTTGGAGGTCTTATCGGTTATGATCCACCTCGTGGTGCCGATTGCCAGATTATCCAACACTTGCTGGTTTAGCGCCTTAACAACGGTCAGTACGGCGCCCATCTGGGTTCCTCCAGCCATCAAGACTGGTACCTTGGTGGCAGCTCCTAGAACCAACCCTGCGAAGGCCGACATCATGGGATCCCCCAAACATGAAATGGCTTTGATCGGGTCTCCCGCCAGCGAGCCGAACTCCACGCCTGAGGCTTTCAGCCCAGCCTTAACAGTCTCAGTTTTTAGTTTATGGGGGTTGCCTGGCATACTGCTGCTGACCTTCCCCTCAGTGTCTATGCCCATAGCCAGCAAAACGCCCAGCGCTGTGGTCGTGCCTCCAGGAATGCTCTCGCCGATCACAAGATAATCCGCCAATTCGGCTATGCTCTCTCCAGCGATCGTCGCTCTTTTGATGACCTCTCCCACATTTTCCACAGCCTTTCCTGTTCTGATGTCCCCTCCCGGACTCCCTCCCAGATCCAAAAAGGGGATGTGGGGCTTTACCCTCAACCCTCCGCTGGCCACGAGGACCGGTATGTCTGCCAGCCTGAGGGCTGACTTGGTAATTAGAGCGGGAGTAGGTATCCCCTCAGGCGTCACAGGCACCCCGGGGATGCATTTACACCTTCCAAGGAGGAGGAGCTCGACATCTGCTGGCGGCGTGTAGTCGGTCAGCTCAGGATTTTTTCCAGCCGCAGATATGCCCGGGGTCTTGGCGGTCTCCGTGTTGCCTATGGTGCAGACGAACAGAGGTCTCTTCCCAGATAACTTCTTCAGGAAGGACTCGCCCTTAGGCTTGTTGTAGGTCAAGATGGCATCAATTTTCCTCAAATTTATTTAACCTCCTTCTTTCCGATAACCTCATATCTTGTGATGTCCAGGTACCGATAACCGTCCCTCAAGATTTTTTCACACCCAAGAATTTCTATACGCCTCTTGAATAATGGGCCGTCTGTGACGTATGTGTGGTATTCGCCCAGTTCGCCACAGGGATCAACCTTATCAAGTTTCAGCAAGTCGCTTACGAATCTTCTATCCACCTTACGTCCCAGCCACTCCTCGCCCAGTACGTCAGCCTTAACCATGATTACGGTCGCTTCGAAGCCCTCATCCATAAAGTCGTTCAGAATCTGCCTTGGGTCATGGCCCCACAGTGGCTTTATTGGAACCATGTTTGACTCCTTGCAGACGCGGTCTACCCAGCCTTCATGTTTAGGTATTTCGTATATGTCCCCAAAGACTACGCCCTCCACGCCCATTTCCTTCATCCTGCGCAACGCGGCATTGAATTCCCGCTCGTAGGATTCCCACGTGGTCCTCCATTGAACAAGGGGGATCCCGATCGCTTGTGATTGAGCAGCTATCAACCCGGAGTCCAGACCGTGGGACATGCACCTTCCTTCATTGGATATCAAGTTTAAGAGGCATGAGACCTCGAGGCCGTCCGAGATGGCCCTATAACATGCTAAAGAGCAGTCTTTGCCACCACTCCACGACGCGGCAAGCCTCACAAACCATCATCCCCCAACATGTGATTTGACATCATCCACCACACCACCTTCGTAAGGGGTTGTCTCAGGTTTTAAATGACCAGGAATTTCAGTTCTGAGCGCTCTTGCCACCCTCAGCTTGTCCTCTGATACCTTGAGGATGGCTAGGAGCGCGTGCTGGTTCCTGACGAATGTCGCTCCCTTGCTCTTCAACTCCATTAGGCGCTTCTTTGCCTCTCCTCTGGTGTAGTCCCTTCGCTCGACGGGTATGTCCTCTATGACGAACGTTGGTATTCCCAGCTTTAGGGCCTCCTTTGCTGCCTCCAGGTTTCGCAAGTTGCCGTGGGCAAAGGGAACTGCCGTTAGAACAACCGCGCTTGCCCTACCTACCATCTCCAAGTTGGCCCTGTGAGTCTCCTCGGTTATTGGGGAGAAGGGAGCATCGCTTGCGACGGGTATCCTCAACAGCTGTGTTGTCTCATAGTCAGTGTCCAAGACATTAAGAACGCCTGCGGTGACGTTGTAGCCCTCGTCCACCAGAATCTTCATCAGCGCCGTTCCCGTGCCAGCCCCGCATATCACGTGAACGGAGAGGTTTCTGGACAACGGGGGCTTCGGCGTCGAGATGGGGATAATGTAGAGGTAGTTGGTGAGGGGGTGCCTCTTCACTATGGCCTCGACCTGAAAGACGTTCTTAATATTTTCGCTTGTTAGAACGGCGTCCACGCTTCCCGCCGAGACTATCTTTCCATCCTTAAGCAGGATGGCCGAGTCGCAGTACCGCGCGGCTAAGTTGAAGTCATGTAAAACGGCTAAAATTATTAGCCCCTCCCTTGATTGGAGTTCCCTTAAGAGATCCATTATCTCCAATTGATTGTTGATGTCTAGGTGAACCGTTGGCTCGTCCAATAGGAGAACCTTCGGCTCCTGAGCCAGCGCGCGGGCAATTATGATACGCTGTTTCTCCCCGCCGCTCAGCTCGTTTACGGGTCTCTCAGCCAGGTGCCACGTGCCCGTGCGCTCCATGGCCCTCCTCGCTATTGCCACATCCTTCGCGCCTTCCGTTTGGAATCGGCTCAGATGGGGGTTACGCCCCATCAGTACGATATCCAACGCTGTGAAGTTGAAGCCTATAGAGGTCTCTTGCGGTACGACCGCCATCTGCCTTGCAACATCCACGCTCCTTAGCGCGTATATATTGAGATCGTTGAGCAGGATAACCCCTCTATGTGGTTTAAGCGCCCTGCTGATGCTCCTGAGCAGAGTTGTCTTCCCGGATCCGTTGGGCCCGAGGATGCCTACGAAGTCCTGCTCCTTCACCGAGAAGCGCACGTTCTCCAAGACCTTAACAGCGCCGTAGTAGCAGTCAACGCCATCGACATTTAGTATTGCCATGTCTCTGTCACCATTAGAAGGCATAACTCCCCTTCTTTTTGTACAGGAGGTAGATGAAGAAGGGTCCGCCTGAAAAGGCTGTGATGATGCCTACGGGCAGTTCGACCGGTGAAACGATAACCCGTGCAACGGCATCGCAGATGACTAGGAAGGTGGCTCCCACGATAATTGAGGTAGGCAGAAGTATGCGATGATCAGGTCCTATCAAGATTCTAGTTAGGTGGGGGATTATTAGGCCTATGAAGGCTATCAGGCCGCTGATTGAGACCGCTGCTGCCGTTACCAGGGAGCCGAAGATCAAAAGCAACTTCTTCACCCTCTCAGTGTCGACGCCCAACTGTTGAGCTGTCTCCTCCCCGAGGGCGAGCGCGTTGAGATCGCGGGCAAAAAAGTAGATGGCCGCCGTGCCGAGGCAGATCAGGGGCAGGGTCGCCCAGACGTCCTTCCACTCCACGTACGAGAAGCTGCCCATGAGCCAGAAGACTACGGCGTGGAGCTTCTCACCGGAGATAACCTGCAGGACGGCTACGATGGCCGACAGGAAGATGCTCACAGCCAGCCCAGATAGCAACAGCGTCGTTACTGGAACTCTCGATCCAACCCTTGAGATGTTGTAGACCACAAATACGGCTATAAGAGAGACGGCGAAGGCCAGGATTGGCACGGTGCTCAGGCCAAAGAGCGTAAAGCCTATCCCGAGGACTATGGCTAGGGCCGCTCCAACCGCCGCGCCAGCCGAAACGCCTAAAACGTAGGGGTCAGCCATGGGGTTCTTGAAGATGCCCTGGTACACGACCCCTGCAGCGGCAAGGGCGGCGCCGACCATAGCATCGGCCAGAACGCGCGGCATCCGAATTTGAAGGATTATCGTCTCCTCAACGCCCGATACGCTCGAGGGGTCCACCAAACCGCCCAGGAGGGGCGTTTGCTTGGCCAGTACTCTAAGAACGGTGGGGAAGGGTATCTGCGCGAAGCCGATGTTCAATGATAGGATGATTGTGGGTATCAGGAGGGCTGTCAACACGATTATTGTCAGCTTCCAACGGGAGGCACGCCTAAAATAGGCGGCCTCGGCTCCGGCTACGCTCATCTAACTCATCGTCCGCCATTTGTACCAGTCTGCTGGAATAGTTCGGGGTGGATAATCTCGGCTAGGGTCTCCAATGCGTCGATAATTCTCGGACCGGGCCGACTAATAATATCTTCATCCATTACGTATAGCCTGTCATTTTGCACAGCGCCTATCGTGCCCCATCCAGTTCTAGCCTTGACCTGATCAAAACTCCCCCAGAAGGACCCCATCCCAGGACCGAGCGGAAAGATTATTATGTCGGGGTCGCGTTCGATGATGGCCTCAGAGCTCGTCTGGAAGTATTTTATTCTCTGGTCGGCAAAGATGTTGGTTCCGCCGGCCTTCTCGATGAGCTTGTTTTCCCAGCCCTCTGACCCCACGCTCCACAGCGGATCGTACCAGACCTCGTAGTAGACCTTCGGCCTAGAGGTGGCATTGGCCACTTTTCCGACCACGGCGTCGATCCTCTGTTCAAGAGAGTTTACAAGTAAGGCAGCCTCGATATTTCTGTCAGTTACCCTACCCACGAGTAGAATGTCCTTAAGAATATCGTCTATGCTATTAGGATCCAACACCAGAACCTTGTATCCCATCCCCCTCAGTGTGTTGACGGCCTCGTCTTGGTCGAATGCGGCCAAGATCAAGTCAGGATTTAGTGTAACGATCACCTCTATGCTTGGTGTCCAGTAATCTCCAACGCTTGTCATGTTCCCGGCCTCGATCCAAGCCGAGAAATTGTACGGGTAGTTGCATCGTTGGGTCACGCCCACGACCTTATCGCCCGCCCCCACCGCGAAGAGCTTCTCCGTGTTGCTCGGGGCGAGCGAGACGATCCTAGTGGGATAGGACGTGAGACTCAGTACGTAACCGCCGTCATCCACCACGGTCAAGTTGCGATATTTGTAGAGTTCGCCCTGCAGGGTGCCGATCTGGTTTTGTAGGTCGCTGATCGTGGAACGCATCCCTGCATTCTCCCCTTGATAGTATGTATAGGTGTACACTGCAGAAATGACTGAGAGGATCGCAAGGATTGTAGCTATGTAGGTGATGTGTTTCATATCAGGATGGATTATCCATCCAAAAATATATAAACGTTGTGGACAATTGTTATACAGATCTGAAAAAAGGTTGGTGATAGTATGAAGCCTGAAGCTCCGCCGTTGTTAAAATATCTGAACGAGAGGGGAATAACATTGAAGAACCTCATAGACACTGCTCTGGAGCTGTATGTCCCTCATCCTGGCGTGGAGACAAAGGAAAGGGCCGCCGAGATCCTTGAGGAGGAGTTCCTTGACGCCCTTTCGGACGTGAATGTTTCCACCCTGGAGGTTGCCTGCTTCCGGGCAGAGGAGGATGCGAAGGCTGATCTGGTGCCGGGCCTGACCAAGGAGAGGTTCATGGGCCGCCCGGGGCTGGTTGCCGACGAGCTTTTGGGAATGGCGATAGCCACCTACATCGCTGGGGCCAGGGGGATCTTCGAGTTCATCAGATTCGATCAGGCCAAGCCGGGCATTTTGAAGAGGCTCGGGGCCCTTACAAACGATGGCATAGGAGGGCTGGTGGCTGGTGTCTCATCGAACATGTATACTCGGGCTCTGAGAGAGAGAATGGGCTCAAAGGGTTCCTGAAGGTGGATGTAAGATCATTAAGGATGATAGACATGTATAACAAACGGGTCTCTAAAACACGTCTGCTGTCTGAGGTCGCTCTCTTCTCTGCCCTCAGCGGCCTAGGTGCTCTGGTACCCATACCGAGTCCCGTCGGTTCCATAGCCTTGGACTCCTTCCCGGGATACTTTATGGCGCTTTGGAGGGGGGCCCTGGGCGGAGCCCTTGTATGCGCCATTGGGCACCTTCTCTCATCCTTCAGAGCCGGCTTCCCATTAGGACCCCTACACATTGCCATTGCATTGCTGATGGCAGCGGTCGGCGTGGTGACCGCAGTGCTCAAGAGGCGCTTTGGCATTATAGCGGGCTTGATCGGTGGCGTTTCCGTAAACGTGGCGGGAAGCGTCTTGGTCGCTCCAGTACTCGGATGGTCCATGGTCCCCGTGGTGGCCACCTTTCTGTTGGTAGCATCCGTAATCAATGCCGCTACCGCCGGAGTAATTTGTAAGACGCTGGAGAGAGGGTTACGCCGTTTTGATTAGAGAACCATTTCCCAATTCCTCTTCCACAGGTCTTCCCCCAAAGTCTCCATCCGGACACGGTCTCGTCAATTTTAGGGATGTGCTAATCCAGCCTCTTCCCGGCAACAGATTTTTGGTCGTCGGCTGCGACGCCTCCGGCGGGATTGGTCCCAAGGAGGTTGATGTTTTAAAGGTTGACGGGAGGGTGTTGGGGAGGTTCATTGTCAGAACCGCCTTGATGGAGGTTATGGCTGTCGGCGCTAAACCGCTCTGCGTTGCGTGCGGGCTGGGGGTCGAGCCCGATCCCACAGGAAATAGAATAATCAACGGCGTAAAATACGAGATGAGGAAGGTTGGACTAAGACCTGACTCGGCGTTGGTGGTTGGTACCCAGAAGACCTTCAAAACAATGCAAACTGGGGTGGGCATGACTGTTGTCGGCATCGCCAAATCCAAAGAGATGATTATAGGCAGGTCAAGAGGTGGAGATGTTGTTGTGAGCGTAGGCCTCCCCTCCGTGGGCGAAGAGGTGCTTGAAAACGAGGCAAAGGGGTTGATAGCCGACACGGACGACCTCTTGAAACTCCTTTCATCAGACTTCATTCACGGCATTATTCCAGTGGGGTCCAAAGGAGTTCGCTATGAGTTTGGAGTCCTCGCGCTCGAATCTGGACTTAAGCCGATACTTGCTGGAAACTTGGAGGTTGACGTAAAGAAATCCGCAGGTCCGAGTACGGTTCTACTAGCCTCGTTGCGAAGAAGCAAAGTTAACGATCTTCTGGGTTTATTGAAGAAGCCAATGAGCATAATAGGCCACCTTGAATGAAAAGTTGAGAAGGTTAACAAAACTAGTTAACCCTTGGGTTAGAGGCGCATACTGTTAGTTCCTTCTCTTCGCATCACAGGAGCCGGATTATAGCCTCGCCGAATTTGTAGGCGGCGTCTGGTCCGTTACCGGTAACCACCTTGCCGTCCACCACGACCGCCTGATCCTGCAGGATCCCACCCCCACGCCTCATCTCTGCCAGCGCATCGCCGGATGGGAAGACCGTACACTTCTTGCCCTTTATGATTCCTGCCCTTGCCAGAACGACCGGCGCAATGCATATGGCAGCAACCACGCCGCCCTTTTCGTACACCTTCCTCACCGCCTCCTGCAGGGGTTTGTTGGACCAGAGGTAGGTTTGGCAGCCCGAGCCGCCGGCGATTACCACCGCGTCGTAAACCGACGGATCCACCGCGCTTATCACAACGTCAGGAGTCACCCGCATCCCCAGCCTTCCATGAGCCACGCCGGGACCCGAGCTGGCAACGGTCACGCTGTGGCCCGCCGATCTTATCAGTTCGTTGGGCACCTTGAACTCCTCGTCCCTAAAGTCCTTCTCGGCAATAACTATGAGGACCTTGGACATCGAACACCACCGTCTAAGACTTCGTTATTTTAACTTATAAAACAAGTGTCGGGAGGCTCACATTTGTAGGGAGCGCATCAGAGAGGATGGATCGCTCTTTATCAGCTCAAAGTGATGGAAGAGCCGTTCTGCGTCCCTTGCGACCGCCTCAGGTCTGGCTTCGCTGGGTTCAAACTGAAGTATCCGCGCAGGGTCCACTGGACACGACACAAGTCCCGTCTTGTAGTGTATGCTGAACGGCGCCCTCACGTCCCCGTATGGTTTCATGGAGCTCCAGTCGACCAAGACCTTCTCTGAGCGCTCCTCCTTTTTAGCCACGGTTGAGGTCGTCAGCCCCTTCTCCACGAGGGGTAGGAGAGCCGCCGGAGGCTGCGCGCTCTTAATCTCCTCCTCAACCTTCGCCTGAATCCGCTGAATCAGGAGCCTGTAAAAAGCAAAGAGGTCACCCTTCGGCATCTTGCCGTTATCCAGCGACGCCCAGACCTGCATGCCCCTGGACCCACTGAACTTTACGGCGGCGTGCACCCCGTTCTCCCTAAGCAGCCTCAACAGCTCGCCCGCCACGAACTTCACCGCCAGGAACCCCTCCTCCATAGACCTCAGGTCCTCGCCGGCGTCTAGGTCCAGTACGAGCCAGCTCGGCTCCTTCATGTCGAAGGAGTGGACGTAGGGGACGTAGTCAAGGGCATGGTCGTCGACGTAGCGCATTAGAGACTCTTTCGAGTCTATCTTTATGAAGACGGGTTTTGGCTTGTATCTGGCGTACCTCACGAATAATGGCTTTACCTTCCTTAGGGGGTCGGCATCGTCGCTGAAGATCTTTATTATGCTGGCGGGCCTTTCCCTGAGGAAGGGCAGAAGGTAGTCGGCGACCTTCTCGTAGTAATTTTTTGCTATGAGGACCATTCTGTAGGAGAGGTTAAGATCCTCACCGATCTCGGGCAATAAGTTCTTGATTAGTTTCATGCCACCATCGGTAATGTAATAAACTCCTTCGCCGACTCGTACGAGTCCGCCCTTCGCCATCTGCTCGAGTTCGTGCTGTATGTCTGGCTCGGCTAATGGAGACTTCTCATCACGGGAGACCTTCTCGAATATGTGCTGAAGGTCTATCCTCGCACCCGGCTCCTTTATTGAGAGCAGGAGGAGTATCCGATCCCTCACGGTAGCTTTCATTGTAGTACCCCCCTCGTGAATTAGTTCACTCATTTCATTTAAAAAGATCCTCGTTTCAAGGATAAGAACTGATCGAAATCAAATGATAACAGTTAAGTATTTATTTCTGAAAACCGAAATCTATTTCTGAAAACCGAAAGGAGAGGTAGTAATGTATCTAGACCGCATCTTAGGGAGCACGACCAAGGTAAATGCCCTATCGGTGCTGATATCCAATCCCGAGAGGGGCTTTATGGAGATCGAACTCGCCAAGGAGAGCGGCTCTCCGGTCTCTGAGGTGAACAGGCAGATGAAGGACCTAACGAACTCCGGCTTGGTTACGGTTCAGAGAGTGGGGAGGACTAAGGTCTACCGTATAAACAACAAGCACTTCCTCTACCGTCCTCTCGTAAGGCTGTTCAGGAGCCTCGAGAGCGTATACCGAGAGATTGCCCAGGAGATCGTTTCGCATATCGCCAAGCATGAACCCAAAGCGGTGATTCTCTTCGGAAGCTTGGTCAAAGGTAAGATCAGAAGCGATATAGTGAGAGAGCCAAGCGACATCGACCTGGTGGTTGTGGCTAACAAGGGGGATGTGCAAAAGATAAAGGATGACATGCTCCAGTTCATTAACTCAGAAATTAGCATGAGGTATGGAATCACGGTCTACCCTGTTGTGCTGTCCTACGAAGGGTATGTGAAGGGTCTGAGCAAAGACCAGTTCATCATTGATGTACATTCAAGGGGTGAGGTGTTGTATGGAGAGAGGCCGAGCAAGTTTGGTTAGGTGGGCGCTGGGCAAAGCCGAGGAGTATCTACAGTCTGCTCACGATAACCTGAAGGCTGGAAGGCTCTTCCCTGTTGCGGAAGAGATATTTCGCGCCCTAGAGACGGCGCTTGAAGCGCTTCTTTACCATTATGGAACTCGAACAATAGAGTATCCAGGGGCAGGGAAAAAATTCACAGGAAGACTTGCCTTGCAGTTTCTCGTCAGAGACAATCTCGTCCGTCCAAGAAGGTTAGACAGAGCGGTATACGACAAGTATCTAGCTCTGGCTTCTGAGCTACATTTGGCAGGATATCAACAGAGCACGATTTTGAGAAAGACGAGCTGGAAAATAACCTGAGATTTGCCGAGGACCTGCTGACAAAGGTTAGGTCAATGGTCGGTCGATAACCTCTTGTAAAAATGCCTGTAATTTTTCCCCCAGTTTCAAGCTTTATATTTCCTGTAGCTGAGTATCAAAATGGGGTCCATCCGTGGAAATCCTTCAGTTTGTGAGGGAAAATGGCAAGCCCTACTCCGAGATGCTTTCAATAAACCTGGGGGATGGCGATCCTGCCTACTTCAAATGGTTCTTGGCCTCAATTCTGTACTCAAAGCCGATAAGGGAGACGAGTGCCACCAAGACTTACAGGCTATTCGAGTGTTACGGGTTGACAGATCCGAGGTCCATAGTCAAGGCTGGCTGGGACAGGCTTGTAAAAGTCCTCGACGAGGGCGGTTATACAAGGTATGACTTCAGCACGGCGGACAGGCTCTTGGAGATCTGTAGAAACCTTATCGCTCATTATAACGCAAGCCTCGATCTTTTGCACCAAAGGTCTTCGGGTAGCCGGGACCTGGAGAGAAGGCTGATGGATCTCGGCAAGGGGATAGGACCGGTGACCGTGTCTGTATTCCTCCGGGATATGCGCAGGGTTTGGTCTAAGGCGGATCCGTCGCCTACGCCTAAGGTGAAGATGGCGATGTCGGCTCTTGGAATAAGCGACCTGAAGGAGTTCGCCAGGAGAGAGGGATTGGGCCTGATTGAGCTGGAGACGGCTCTTCACAGGTATTTCAGGCTTTTCATCAAAACGAAGGCAAGAAAGATCTAGTTATTTCAGATCTCGGCAATGGCGTACCTATAAATTCTACTTTTCACCTTACTTCATCTATGAAACTTCCACTCGAGCTGATACCCGAGATGGAGCGCCGCTACGGCAAATACTGGTGGCCCGAGGACAGCGAGCTCAACTATCAGAAAATTTCAAAGAACCCCTTCACAAACATCGTCTTCACGGTTCTCTCCCAGAACACCTCGAGCAACAACACCCGGAGGGCTTACCTCTCCTTGGCAAGATCCCTCTCCGTCGACCCATTCACCCTGAGCCGTGCAGACCCCAAGAGGCTGAGCGATGCCCTCAGGCCCGGAGGTCTTCAGAACGTGAAGGCTCGCAGGCTGATAGAGCTGTCCAAGTTTGTGGTAAAGGAGTTCGAGGGTGACCTCAGCAAAATACTTGGCATGCCCAAGGAGAAACTGCGCGAGAGGTTGAAGGATCTGCCGGGGGTCGGAGACAAGACCGCCGATGTCCTTCTTACGAGCCTCTACGGCCACAGGGAGTACCTCGTGGTGGATACGCACATGATGAGGATAGCAAAGCGGCTGGGACTAGTCGGTGAGAACGCTCCCTACCATGAGATCCAGAGGGCTCTGAAGAACTGCCTTCCTTTAGAATTGTTGCCGGAAGAAAAACAGGAGAGATTGACGGGCCTCTTCTGGTTGCTGGCAAAGTACACATGCGACGCGAAAAGACCCAAATGCCTCGAGTGCATCCTGAACAAGATGTGCGAGAAACGCATTTGACCTGACGACTGCCGCACCCAGCTGGGGCTTCGGAGTTAAAAAGCCACCCTTATCTCAAGGGATCAGAATGCCTGCCTCTGAGGCCGAAAGGTTGCTTAAGGAGATGTTCGAATATGCAAGGAAGAGCAGGGAATTGGGAGCAGGAGACTTCGGAGAGATAATGGCGGGGTTCCGTAAGAGGCTGCTGGACGAGGACGGGGGCGAGGGGACCTTCTCCAAAAAGTTCTTGAGGTTGATCAAGGAGTTCCAAGCGACTGATCCGAGGTACCAGAGGAGGCTCGAGTTGCAGTAGTGCCACACCAGCAGTAGAGGTAACCCTCAGGCGGGGCAAACGGGAGCAGCAGAGAAGGTCTCCCTGCTGAGGATGGCGACGATTAGTGAAAGGGCGATTAATACCACGCCTATCAGGAATATCAGCTGGTACGAGGCGAAGATCCGGGTTCCGCCGTAGGTTATGTCGAGTAGAAAACCCATGAAGTACTGGAAGAAGCCGGCGCCGATGAAGGCGAATGTGTTGTAGCACGCCATGGCCGTCCCGCATATGTCGGTGGTGAAGAGCTCCTTTGATACCGTCATGTAGATGTTCGAGAAGCCGAAGGATATGCCGAGGAGAAACAGCATCGACATGAGCACGTACGCGCCCATCGACCTTCCCGCGGCGTACATTATCCCCCAGAAGAGGAGGCTGAGGAGTATCCCCGTAATGAGTACGGGCTTCCTCCTCTGCATCTTGTCGGATATGAAGCCCGCTATGGGAAGGAAGATCATGAAGCCGAGGGCTATGAAGAGCAGGAAGTTGCCCGCAGTCGGCTTGCTCATCCCATACACGTCCATCAGGAACGGTCCTCCCCATAGACCCTGGAAGCTTATGAAGAAGCCGTAGACGAAGAGTGGCACGAGCGTGAGCTTGAGGAACTCCCCCTTTGAGAAGACCGTCCGGAGGTCGCACGTGATGCTCCCCTGGCTCCTGAAGCTGGAGGCGTCCTCCTCTTTGATCACGAGCCACGCCACGCCTGTGAAGAAGAGCATGAAGAAGGATATCAGGAGGAAGGAGTACCGCCATCCCAAGGCGAGGGAGAGCAATGCTAGGGGAGAGGATGCTAGGAGCCCCCCTATGTTGCCAATCGCGGTGAGCGCCCCCGTTAGCGTCGCGAACCGACCGGGCTTGAACCAGACCGCTATCGCCTTTAGCGATGAGACATAGAAGCCCCCGACGCCGAAGCCCACCATTGCCCTGCCAAGGGTCAGAGCCTCTATTGAGGGGCTGAACGAGAAGAGGATGCTCCCTACACACGCGATGAGGCTGAGCATGGAGACCGTCTTCCTTATGCCGATCCTGTCGAGCATTACGCCCACCGGTATCTGGGCCACGGCATAGGGGAAGAAGTACATGGAGGACATGAGACCAAGCAGCGAGGCGTCCGTCCTGAATTCGTTCATTATATCGAGGGCTATCACCGCTACGCCGACCCTGTGGAAGATGGAGAAGAAGTAGAGCGCAGAGAGGGAGCAGAAGATTAGGATGGCATACCTGTTCCTTGACATCAAAGAAACCCCTAGGTCAACGTTATTGAATCAGTCAAGTCCTTATTTTTATTTATCCTTGACCATTTATCGACCACGGATACCATTGAAGGAAAGAAACATATTGAGGATTTTGTAGTAGTATTTCAGGCGGTTGCATTGTCCATCAAACTATCCGAGGGTGTTTACTGGGTTGGTATCTTTGACTGGAAGCTTAGGATCTTCCACGGCATTGCCACCCCCAAGGGCGGGACCTACAACTCGTACCTCATAAAGGATGGCGAGGCGGCCATTATAGATGCAGTCTATGAGCCATTCTTCGACGAATACATCGGAAACCTATCAACGCTGGTGGATCCCACCAAGGTCCGCTACCTCATAGTGAACCATGCGGAGCCTGACCACTCGTCCTCAATAAAGAGCCTCGTGAGCCTCAACAATGAGATCAATATCGTCTGCACCGCGAGGTGCAAGGAGTTCCTGGAGAAGATGGGCGTCCAAGGTAAGTTCATAGTAGTGAAGGAGGGCGACACACTCAAGGTCGGTAGCAAGACCTTGAGGTTCATCGAGGCACCTATGCTGCACTGGCCGGAGGTAATGTGGACCTTCCTAGAGGGCGAGAGGATACTCTTCCCATGCGATGTCTTCGGCGCTCAGGTGGTAGAGTCCACGATGAGGGCAGAGGTGGTTGGCGACATAGAGGCACACGCGAAGAGGTACTACGCCTTCATATTCAGACCCCTCGTTGCCGCGGTCTTGAAGGGGCTGGACAAGGTGGAGGGGCTGGCACCGGCGATGATCTGCCCCTCCCACGGCCCGGTCTGGAGGGACGTGGCGAGGATACAGAGGTTGTGGAGGGAGTGGAGCACCAAGCCTGAGGGGGACAAGGTCCTCATAATCTACTCCTCAATATGGGGGGACGTGGACAAGATGGCGAGGGCGATAGCGGACGGCGTGCAGTCCACCGGCGCCCAGGTCGTGATCAGGGAGGTGGGCGACCTCAGCTGGTCAGGCTGGGCAGACCTCCTAGCGGATGCCATGGAGTCCAAGGCGATAGCACTCGGCTCCTTGACGGTGCTCGGAGGGATCTTCCCGCAACTGCTGTACGCCACGATGCTGCTGAGGCTCGTGAAGGCAAAGAAGATAGGGCTCTCCTTCGGGGCGTACGGCTGGGGACCCGGTGTCACGAAGAAGTTGGACGAGGAGCTGAAGGCGATCGAGGCTATGCCGTACAGGGAGGGGATAGAGGTGAGGTTCACTCCCACCGAGAGGGATCTTCAGCTGTGCAGAGAGGCGGGTAGGGAACTCGGAGAGAGGGTCAAGGGGGTGAGCTGATGGACAAGTGGATATGCACCGTTTGTGGCTACATATACGACCCTGAGAAGGGCGACGAGGCGTCAGGTATATCGCCGGGCACCTCCTTTGAGAGCCTGCCAGAGGACTGGACTTGCCCAGTCTGCGGGGCTCCCAAGGAAATGTTCGAGAAGGTCAAGGAGTGACCGCAAGAACTTATTTTTTTCCTTCCCTTTTTTGTTAAGTTTACTAGAGGTTGAGCCCCTTTAACTATGTCGTACCTTGACTTGAGCGGTACTGCTGGTCGAGCCTTTTCGCCTCTTTAATGAACAACTCTCTCACGGACGGTGCGTATTTGTTCCTTCTCTGAATCAGCTCTACTGTCTGTAAGTTTCCCTCGATCAGTTTTAACACGGCCAAACTCTTCCTGAAGGCGTGTGTCTTGAAGGGTTCCATGTCCTGACCGCGGTTTAACCGTGCCATAGCGCACCTCAACGAGAGGTATGTGAAGTGGTTGAGTACCTGCACCGTCGCCATTACCTTGTCGTGCTCCTCTGCGGTAGACTCCGTTACGCGCATGTCCGATGAGGCGAGGAGCTGCTTGAGCTGCGAGTTCCACCTGCTGCCGCGTATCGGAATGAGTATGACGTTCTTCTGGCTCACTGCCGCCGAGGCAAACAGTGGGTGGATACTGGTGTACTCGATGTCGGCTGGCAGGGTTCTTGACAGGACCTCCACAACCCCGCACTTTACAGAGGAGATGTCCACGAAGAGCGAACCGGGCCGCATGGTCTCTGAGACCTGCCCTGCAAACGACTGAAGCCCTTCTGTTGGAATTGCGGCGATTACGATCTCGCTTTTGGCAATGCAGTCCTTGATGCCCGATGCGCTGACGCCGAGTCTCCTCGCTACCGACAGCGCCCGGTCTGGTCGCCTGCTGCAGAGGGTTATGTCGCAGTGGTTCCTAAGCAGCCTGGTTAGGCACCTTCCCATCCTTCCGGTTCCCACTACCGCAACCTTGAGTAGCTGCCCAGAACCCTCAGGATTCCTGTCTTCTCTCTTGCTGCCTTCAAGGCCGTCGAACATTTGGGCTCACCTGCGTTACCTTCAAAGTCCAGGAAGAAGAAGTACTCCCACGGCCTCTGCTCCATAGGCCTTGAGAGGATCATCGTTATGTTGATGCCGCACCTCGCGAACTCCGTTAGGACGGCAGAGACCGCGCCCGGAACATTGTCCACAGAAAAAAGCAGGGAGGTCTTCTCGCCCTTCGTTGGGGGGCCATTCTTGCCGACCACAACGAAGCGCGTATAGTTGTTTGGGCGGTCCTCGATGCCCGAGGCAAAGACCTTCAGCTCATTGAGCTCGGCGGCTATCTTGCTGCCTATCGCCGCGCCACTCTTGTCCCTGAGAACGTGCTCCGCAGCCCTCGCCGTGGAGTCGGTCATGACCACCTCCGCATGGCTGAGATATTTTGAGATATAAGCGTCGCACTGCGCCAGAGCCTGAGGGTGGGAGTACAGACGTTCTATTTGGCTCAAGGACTCTGTCTGCGGATGCACTATGAGGTTTTGGCTCACGCGCAGCTGTGCCTCACCAACTATGGACAGGGGATACTCCAATAGGCGATCGAGTGTCTCATTTATGGGTCCTTCAAGCGAGTTCTCGAGCGGAACTACGCCGAGGTCGGCACCCCCAAGCTCGACCTTGCTGAAGATCTCACCGATCTTCCTGCAGGAGAGGTACTCTGAAGAGGAGCCAAAGGTGGTCCTCGCCGCCTCGTGGGAGAAGCTGCCCTCGGGTCCCAGAAAGGCTACGATTGTCGGTTTTTGGACGTTTCGGCACATGGAGATTATCTCGCGGTATACCGACTTGACGCCCTCTCCTGATGCCTGGGTAGCAACTGAGGCGACCCTTTCCAAGACCTCCTTCTCCCGGGCAGAGTCGAAGACGGCGGCCTTCTGCTCCGCCTTTGCCCTGCCGATCTCCTTGCAGATTCCTACCCTCTCGTCCAGTAGTCTCACGATCTCTCTGTCTATCTCATCGATTTTTTTACGACCACTTTCCTGTTCCAAACTAATCACCTATAGTCCTAGGTATCATCTGAGCCCTTACCATTAAATCGGTTATGCAGATGGAGGTCATACCCTCCACCACAGGCACGGCCCTCACAGCTATGCACGGGTCGTGCCTTCCCTCCACGCGCAGCTCTGCCTCTTTCATGGTTCTCAGGTCGACGCTCTGCTGCGGCCTGCCAATGGAGGAGGTCGGTTTGATCCCAACCCGAAAGACAAGGGGCATCCCATTGGTAAGCCCGCCAAGTATCCCTCCAGAGTTGTTGGTCTTGGTCAGGATCTTCCCCTCCTTCACGCAGAACTCGTCGTTCGCCCCAGATCCCCTCATGCCAGAGAGCCGAAAGCCTGATCCGAACTCGATCGCCTTCACCGCAGGGATGCTGAAGATGCCGTGCGAGATGAGGCTCTCCATCGAGTCGAAGATGGGCTCACCTATCCCAACAGGGAGGTTGAGCACCCTGCACTCGATCACCCCGCCTGTCGAATCATGTTCTGCTGCGAGCCTCTCGAGCTCAGCAACCATTAGTCCTGATTTTCCCTTATCGGCACATCGAACCGGACTGGAGTAGGCGAACTCCTCCACCTGTTCGTCCTTAATCTGAGTGCCGACTTTGATGCCGCCTATCTGCACAACATGCGTCAGGATCTTGATCCCTTGGGTGGAGAGTATCTTCTTGGCAATGGCTCCTCCCATGACGATGCCGGCCGTCAGTCTACCGGAGAAGAAACCGCCGCCGCGGTAGTCGTTGAACCCACGATACTTTATGAAGGCGGTATAATCCGCATGGCCCGGGCGGGGTATGTAGCGGTGCTTTTCGTACCACGAGGAGTCCACATCCTCGTTGGCCACCAGCATGGTGATCGGTCCGCCATCGGTTCTGCCGTTGACCGCCCCACTAAGCAGCCTTACCAGATCCCGCTCTCTCCGGCCGGTGGTGAGGACCTGCCCAGGTCTCCTTTTGTCCAGTTCCTGCTGAATATCACCCTCGGTCAGCTGAAGGCCCGCAGGGCATCCCTCAACGACCGCCCCCACGGCCTTGCCGTGCGACTCTCCAAAAAGGGTCGCCCGGAAATCCCTGCCAAACCCAAAGCTCATCCCATCTTCGCCTCCACCTCCAAATCTGCGCCGAGCCTCTTCAGGTCCTCGAAGAAGGAAGGGTAGCTCTTGGAGACACACTCCGCGTCCTCGATCACAGACTCCCCTCTCGCCACCAGAGCCGCAACCGCGCAGGCCATGGCTATCCTATGGTCATTGCTTGGATTAATCGTTTTGCCCGTCAGAGCGGCCCCACCCTCCACTATTATGGCGTCTTCGAGAGTCCTGATCCCTGCCCCCATCTCGCCGAGCATGCCCACGGTCGTCTTGATCCTGTCGCTCTCCTTGAGCCTGAGCCTGCCCACCCCTGAGATGGTTGTCCGCCCTGTTGCCTGAGAGGCTACCACTGCCAGAACGGGCACCAGGTCGGGTATGTGACGTGCGTCGAGCTCGATGCCGCGAAGGCGCGATTTCATTGCGAGGACGCCATACGGTGAAGGGAGGAGGTTGCCGCCCATCTTCATGAAGAGATCTACCACCGCTCGATCGCCCTGTCTCGAGGACGGAGGCAGGGCCCGCACGTCGACCATCCCGCCTAGGAGCCCCGCGGCTATCATAAACGAGGCCGAGGAGTAGTCACCCTCCACGACGTACCTGCAGGGGCGGAGTGCCTGCCCGCCTGGTATCCGGAAACTGCCGTCCTCAAAGTTGGCGCGGACCTCAGCGCCGAAACGGTCGAGTACCTCCACTGTCATCTCCACGTAGTGCCTTGACTCAAGCGGACTGGTCAGACGGAGTGTCGTGGTCCTCCTCGCCTTGGTGCAGGCGAAGAGCAGGGCGGAGACGAACTGCGAGCTTACGTCGCCCCTCATCCCGACCTCTCCGCCCTCTATGCCTCCCCCGAGGACCACTATCGGTGGCAGGCCGTTTCGCCTCGTGGAGTAGCAGGTGGCGCCTATCGAGTTCATTGCCGAGAGGAGCTCTGCCATGGGCCTCCTTCTGAGGGAGTCGTTGCCGGTCAGCACGGTCGCACCGGGTGCCAATGCCGAGACTGCGGTAAAGAGCCTGAGGGCGGTCGCGGATCCGCCGCAGTTGATCACGTCCTCAGGGGCCTCCATCTGACCGCCTGAGAGTGTCCAAGAGCTCTCCTGCTCCACGACCTTTGCGCCCAGCTGCCTCGCGGCTCCAAGGGCCGACAGTCCATCCTCGGACTTGGAGGGGTTGATTATCTCGGTCTTGCCGTCGGCCAGAAGGGCACCGACGATAGCCCGCTGGGTGTAGCTCTTCGATGGAGGGGCCTGTACGGTGCCGGCAACGCTGCTGCTTCTTATCCTGACCCTCATACGGACCCTCCCGAATGGGCACGGTCTCGGTTAACCTCGGATCTCAGGACGGTCTGACCGAGATCCTTCCAACCCTCGATTATCGCGCCCTCGTCCTCCCTCTTTGAGACGGCACATACCGCAGGTCCCTTACCGCAGAGCCCTGCCGAGACCGCACCGTTCTGAATCGCTAGAAGGATTGGGGACGGGTCTATGTGGAAGAGGTTGGCCATCATCAACCCGTTCAACAGCATCGCCTGCCAGTACCTGCCCTGCGTCGCCTCCTCGAGGGCGATACCGGTGAGCCTCTTGGCAGCCTTTACCCTGCTGGCGTCCACCTCTCCAGAGTAACGCCTCTCCTCAGGGACCAAGAAGAGGACGCTGAGGGGCTCCACGTCGTAACTCCGCAGTATCCTCCGCCGGTAGTTGTCGGTTACGCGGAGCATCCCGAGGTAGCTTGCGCAGGCGTCGTCGAAGGCTCCCGTGAGGGTCACTCCGGCTCTCAGGGAGGCCTCCACGCCCAAGTTGATGGCTTCAAGGTCCTCTAGGCGCTCGCCAAGCGCGTCTAGGGTTGCCAGCACGGTGGCATTCGAGGCCGCGCTCGAGCTCTTCATGCCGCGTGCGATGGGTATCTCGCTTCTTGTGCGGATCCGCCCACCAGATTTGATGGCAAAGCGCTCCAAGACCACCTTGAGGGACTCCTCTGCCAGAGCCTTTCTCTCGGATGTCTCGCCTGCGATGTCGACCTCGATGATCGGGTCGTCCGTTAACTCGACCTCTGCAAAGGTGCGGAGGCTAACGCCGAGTGCCGCGCCAAATCCTGAGGGCATGGCGTTCACCACCGTCGTGGCTCCGAAGGCAACGCCCCTCCCCCTCATGCAAGACCCTCCCTTGCAGCCTGCCGCATCTCCTCAACCGGCGCCTCCAGTCCCGTCCAGATGGTGAACGTCATGGCACCCTGCTGTACCAGCGTCTCAAGACCATTGATCACCTTGCACCCCTTCCCCCTCGCGAGCCGCAGGAGCTTCGTCTCGACTGGATCGTAGACGAGGTCAAGGACAGCGACCCCGCGCCGAAGGACCGCCTCCGGTAGAGGGGACTCCTCGACTCGCGGATACATCCCTGCGGGTGTGGCATTGATTATCACCTCGGCCTCCGCTGTTTCAGCCTGACCTAGGGCAATCGCCCTGGCGCGAACCCTCTTCCCCAAGGTCCCAGCAAGCCCCCCCGCCTTGGTCTGGTTCCTGCCGGCGATCAGCAGCTCCGCCGGCTTCCTCCTCATCGCAAGCTCGAAGGCAACCGCCCTAGCAGCCCCGCCGTAGCCCACCACCAAGACGCGCCGGTTGTCTACATCCACCCCCTCAGCATCTAGGGAGGCAAGTGCGCCGGCGCCGTCCGTGTTGTACCCCACAAGCTCGCCCCCCCTATTGGCAACGACGTTTACCGAACCGATGAGTTGTGCCATCTCGTCCAACCTGTCGAGGTACTTCACCACCTCGATCTTGTGTGGCATGGTGACGTTGCACCCCACAAAACCGATGGCGCGCAGTCCTTCCAAGACTTTTCCGAGGTCCTCTCGCCTCACCCTGAAGGCCAAGTAAACATAATCCATATTCAGCTTGGAGAAGGTCGCGCCGAACATCCGTGGGCTCAGGGAGTGTGCCACGGGGTCGCCGATAAGGCAGCATAGACGTGTCCCGCCTGTGGTCATCCCCCGAGCACCCCCTGCACCATCCTCAAGGACTCGATATCAAGCTGTCCCGGCGCCGCCTCCTTGCCCTTACGGAGCGAGGCGTAGGCCCATTCTGAGCCGAAGAAGGGGGACAGCACTCTCGATATTACTCCAGCCCTACCGTAGCAGAATATTATGCGTCTAAAACTCTCGAGTGATCTGCAGGCCTCTAGGGCAACTAGGTTATCTTCTAAGCCCCTAGCGAGCATAGCGACTTTGTGAACCACCCCTCCGTAGCCCTCTCTCACTATGGAGGAGATCTCACCGGCGGTGAGGGGGCGGTCGCTATGCCGCGAGAGTATGACCCCGGCTCTCTTCTCGACCTTCCTCATGCACTCCATCAGCAGGGACGGCTCCATCTCCAGTCCTACGTCCACGTAGTCGGCGTGACCTGCAGCCTCTGAAAGTAGCTCGACCCTCTCAGAGTCGCCGCCCTCAAACCTCCCGAACAGCGTCTTGGGCATAATGGTCGCGACCTTCGGGAGCGGGATAACTGAGAGGCTCCTGAAGAGTTGCGCCACAGACTCGCGGGTGAGTTGCTCCAAACAGTCCAACCGTATCTCTATGAGGTCCGCGCCCTGCTCCTCGGCCTCCCTCGCGGCGAGGAGTACGCTCCTCTCGCTGCTCTCGATTATGGAGACGCATATCTTGTGCCTAATCTCCAACAACCTCCCTTATCGCAGAAAGCACGGCCTCTCTGGATGGGTCCTCGATGACCGTGCCCTCGCCGAGCCTCTTGGGCAGGGAGATCCTCCACCTGCCCGACTTGACCTTCTTGTCATGCGCGATGAGTTGCATTATTGACTCCGGGGTTACACCGCTAACATGGACTGGAAGGCCATAGGCAGAGATCAGCCCCTCCAGCCTCTCCACCTCCTTCTCGCTCATGAAACCCAGCGCCCGCGATACTTTGGCCTCGGCCACCATACCGACGGCGATCGCCTCACCATGGCTGTATCCCTCGTAGGCTGTGGCGGCCTCTATGGCGTGGCCTATGGTATGTCCGAAGTTGAGGAGCATCCTGCTGCCATAATCCAACTCATCCCCAGCTACCACTCCAGCCTTCAGCCTCACCGCAGTGCTGACGATCTCCTCCAGCCGAGCCCCGTCTAAGCGCAACAGGTCATCTCTGTCGCTCTCAAGGGACTCAAGGAGTCGGTAGTCCAGCATCGCGCCACACTTTATCAGCTCGGCCATACCGCAACCAACCTCCCTTGGAGGCAGAGTCTTGAGCAGGGCCGTATCTGCCAGGACGAGTCTCGGTTGGTACACAGTTCCTATGAGGTTCTTGGCGTTGGGATGGTTGATGGCAACCTTCCCACCCACACTGCTATCAACCTGTGCGAGCAGGGTCGTGGGCACATGCATGAGGTTCACGCCCCTCATGTAGGTCGCAGCCACAAAGCCTGCCAGGTCCCCCACGCACCCTCCCCCCAGAGATATTATCAGAGCACCTCTACCGGCGTTAAGCCCGAGCAGCCTCCCAACAACCTCCATGAAAACCTCCGGCGTCTTTGCCGCCTCCCCGTCCGGAACTTCCAGCACTTCTGGTTTAATGCCCTCCTTAAGCAGGGTCCCCTCCGCGGCTTTGCCGTACAGCCCCCTGACGACGGGCACGGTAACCAAGGCTACAATATCCTCAGCCCCAGTAGACTTGACCAGCCCGCCGAGCCTAGGCAAGATCTCATGGCCAATGTAGACGGGGTAGCTGCGCACCCCTAGGTTTACCACCACGGTCTGCAACTGCTAGACGCACCTTCCAACGGCTCTGGCTATCTCCTTGACCTCTTTCATCAGGAGTTCAAACTCTCTGATCGTGAGAGACTGGGGACCGTCGCTCATCGCAATCTCGGGCTTTGGGTGAACCTCTATCAGGAGCCCGTCTGCGCCGGCGGCCACGGCGGCTCTTGAGGCGGCAGCGATCAGCTCCCTCCTGCCAGTTGCGTGGCTTGGGTCGGCGATGACGGGGAGGTGTGTCATGGTTTTTGTTAGGGCTATGCCCGCGACGTCGAGGACGTTTCTGGTGGCGGTCTCGAAGGTCCTAATCCCCCTTTCGCAGAGTATGACCTCCCAGTTGCCCTCCAGAAGAAGGTACTCCGCCGCGAGTAGCCATTCCTCTATTGTGGCAGAGGATCCTCTCTTAAGCACCGCCGGCCTGCCAGCCCTTCCCACCGCCTTCAACAGCTCAAAGTTCTGCATGTTCCTGGCCCCGATCTGCAGGGCGTCTGCGTACCGAGAGGCCAGGGAGACCTGCTCCGGCGCGGTCACCTCCGTCAGGACTGGTATGCCCACCTCCTCTGAGACGCCCCTGAGCATCCTCAGCCCCTCCTCGCCGAGCCCCTGAAATGAGTATGGAGAGGTTCTTGGTTTGAACGCTCCTCCCCGTAGCACGCTTGCACCGGCATCCTTGACCGCCCTTGCCGCATCCAGCAGAAGCTGGTGCCCCTCCACCGCACACGGTCCCGCGCAGATCACTATCTTTGGTCCCCCGAACTCGGCCTCGCCCACTCTGACCCGGGTCGCCTCCTCCGAGTACTCCCGGCTGGCGAGCTTGAAGCTCCTGGACGTTTCTTTTGATGATTCAATGTCGAGCTCGGCCAGCAGATCTTCCGGGATTTTGCCGTCAACTATGTAGACTATCCTCTCCCCATGCGGTACCTTCCGGAACCTTCCGGCGAGCGCCTTTTCCAGAGATCTTGATTCCTTCTTGAGGGTTATGAGCAATGCGCCCTCCTCCTTTGCACCTCTTCGAGAACGGCTCCTATATGGTCTGCTGTGAGACCGTGTTTCCTCAACAGATCGCTATGGGAGCCGGACTCTCCGAACACGTCCTCAGTGCCTATGCGCCTGATGTAGACAGGGTACTCCGTAGATAGCACCTCGGCGATGGCCCCACCGAGACCGCCAATCACGCTGTGTTCCTCCGCGCAGACGACGACGCCCGTCGCTCGGGCAGCCGCGACTATGGCATCCCTGTCGAGAGGCTTGACCGTTGGGACGTGGACCACCTTGGTGCTGACCTTTGATCTGCTCGCAGCTGCCAGGACCTCAGAGGTGACGGCCCCATTCGAGAAGACGGCCACGTCGTAGCCGTCCCTTACGGTCACCGCCCTGCCCAACTTGAAGACGTTCTCGCCCTCGAAGAGCTTGGGCTCCTCGTCCCTGCCAAGCCTCAGGTAGGCCGGTCCGCGGTGCTCCACGATCGCCTCTGTGGCCTCCGCGATCTCCTGCCTGTCGCCCGGAACGACAACGGTCATCCTCGGGATTACGCGCATCACGGCGACGTCCTCTAATGCCTGGTGAGAGCTGCCGTCGTCAGCGGAGGTGAGACCGGCGTGGGTGCCGACCATCTTAACGTTCAGGTCAGCCCTAGCAACTGTATTCCTTATCTGCTCCCATGCCCTCATCAGGAAGGAGGCAAAGACCGCCACGACTGGAACCTTGCCGCTGAGGGCCAGGCCGGCTGCTATGCCCACCATGTCTTGTTCGCTTATCCCGACGTTGAGAAAGCGATCTGGGTAGGTCTCCGCAAACTTGTTGGTGTTCGTGGGCTTGGCCACATCTGCGGTCAGCACTACGATGTCATTATTTCTGCCGCCCAGCCTGACCAGCGTATCCCCGAATATGATGCGCATGGGCTACACCTTGTCAAGCTCCTTCAGAGCCGCAAGGTATTGGTCGGCATCGAGCCTTACCTTGTGCCCTTGGTTTGTGTCCTCAAGGAAGGAGATACCCTTACCTTTGGTGGTGTGTGCTATTATTGCCGTCGGGAGATCGGAGTGATCCGCGTAGTCTAGGGCCTCGAGGATCTTCTCAACGCTGTGACCGTTTATGGTGTAAGCCTCCCATCCGAAGCTCCTCAGCCTGCCCATCAACGGGACCTTCTTCTTTATCTCTTCAGTTCTACCGTCCAGCTGCCAACCGTTCCTGTCGATTATTAGGACCAAGTTTTTAAGCTCAAGATGGGCTGCCATCATGACCGACTCCCAGACCTGCCCCTCGTCGCACTCGCCGTCTCCCATCAGGACGTAGACCCTGTACCTCTTCCCCCTCATCCTCGCTGCGAGGGCCATGCCTATGCCGATCGAGAGCCCCTGCCCCAGCGAGCCGGACGGGGCATCTATACCTGGAGTTCTTAGGTCAGGGTGTCCTTGAAGGCGCGAATTGAACTTCCTGAGGGTCGCTAGCTCCTCCTTTGGGAAGTACTTCAACTCGGCAAGCACCGCATAGAGCGCAGGTGCGGCATGCCCCTTGCTCAGGATGAACCGGTCGCGGTCCTCCCAGTCCGGCCTGTATGGGTTATGCCGCATCTTCAAGAAGTAGAGGGTGGCGATGATCTCTAAGCATGAGAGGGAGGAGCCAAGGTGCCCACCGCCCAAGTTTACAGTGTCTAGGATGGACCGGCGGATGGACCGGATCTTATCCTTCAGCATCAGAACTTCATTTAATTGCAGAAGCTCCGTACGTTCCACGGCCCTACTCACAGGCAACCCTCCAAGCGCCCCACCTGCTGGGTGACGGGGAGATTCAAATGTGCAATCTGTATGCGTGGAATTAGTCGGCAGTCACGTCCGTCTTTGCCGGGATGGATGTTGGTGGTAACAGAATGCACAAAAGGTCGCAACCAACTACCTTGGGTAGTTGGTTCTAAAGATATTGGAATTGGCTCACTCTGGCCACCTTTTAGAGCAGAGAAGCGTTACTTCATTATTTAAAGCTTTTGGACAATATTCTTTGCCGAAGCCTTTTTCACAGGTCAAATTCCTTTAGCGCCAAGGGGATTGCGTCCACGAGATCTCTGGCGGTATAGTGGTAGCCCATGCTCTCCGCCAGGATATCACCCGCGTGCGAGTTCAGGAATGACGCGGCGACGGCGGACCTGTACGGGCTCACGCCCCTGCTCATGAAGCCGCCCACGATCCCGGCGAGCACATCGCCGGTTCCCCCCGCGGTCAGTCCAGGGTTTCCTATCGTCTTTATCTTGTACCTTGCGCCGTCCGTTATTATGTCGTACCTCCCCTTGAGCAGGAAGGTCACGTTCAGCTTGGATGCCCACCTCATGACTGCACCTAGGCGGTCCCTCCACCCGCCCTCCGTCTCCTTGGGGAGTTTCTCGCCGGTCAGGGCAGAGAATTCCCCGGAGTGTGGGGTGACAACGGCATTGGCTGACCTCAACGCCCCGTGGTACTCCCCCAGCGCCTTCAGCGCGTCTGCGTCGATAACGGCAGGTATGCCGCTGGACCTTAGGCACTCCGTGATCTCCTTCACGGCAACCCTCGTCTCCTGGTCTAGACCGAGGCCCATCCCCATGACCACGGCATCGGCGCTCGCAATCTCCTCTTTTATGGCCTGGATGCACCTCCTGTCGAGTATGCCCTCTGACGGAAGGGGCACCGCTATCAGACTCGGAGAGTACCTCCTCACGGTGGGCGCTATAGATGAGGGCACCGCCACGACCGCAAGGTCTATGCCGACCCTGAGGGCGGCGAGGGCGGCCAGCGAGGGCGCACCCACGTATCTGGAGGACCCTCCGATTATGAGGAGGCGCCCGTTCTCCCCTTTGTGGGTGAACCTCCCCCTCGGCTTAACGGCCAGTCGGAGATCTCCTGGTCCCGCGTAGATCTCTGCCTCGGGAGGTATGCCGATGTTTACCACCTCAAGATCGCCCACGAACCTTTTGGCCTTTGGCTTCAGGAGCCCGGTCTTCGGCCTGTGGTGGGTAACCGTCAGGTCAGCCTTGAACGCCGCTCCGCGCACCTCGCCAGATGCGGGGTCTATGCCGGTCGGCACGTCTATAGCCACCTTAAAGGACTTGGCAGAGTTCGAGAGCGATACGGCGGTACTCAGCGGCTCCCTCAACTCCCCCTTTGCCCCGGTGCCGATCATGGCATCCACCAAGACATCCGCGGACTTTATCGCCTCCTCAAGCAGCACTACGTCTGAGGGCATGGGCGCAATGCTCAGGGCCACGGATGAGCGCAACTTTTCCAGGATGCAGAAGTTCGCCATTGCCTCCCCTGTTGAGATCTGCTCAGGTTTGGCGAGGAGTACCACGGATACCGGAACCCCCATGGAGGCTAGGTGCCTGGCAACAACAAATCCGTCCCCGCCCTTATTGCCAGTGTATGCCAGGATGAGAGTCTTCTTACCTCTAAGGTTCATCCTCCTGAGCGTGCAGTCCACAACGCCCTTTCCGGCGTTCTCCATGAGCTGCAGCCTCGAGACTCCAAGGAACTCGGCGTTCTCGTCCAAGGCCCTCATATCTTCTGGGAGGATCGGCTCCAAATCAGCTCACTACCATATACCTTATTTTCCATTCTTAATTATATATGCGAGCGCTTTCAGGTTATTGGTGAGGGACATGCTCAAGGTAGAGGACGGGGTCGCAGAGTTCGTCAGGGAAGAGGCGGAGAGGTCAGGGATAAAGAACCCGGTCGTCCTCATAATGGACTGCGGCTGCATGATGAACGAGGAGACGGTGGAGCTAGACGTAAGGGAGGATGGCTCGAGAAGGGATACGACCTCTATACGAGGGTCAAGGGGATAAAGTTCCTCGTTAAACCAAAGGTTAGGCACCTGGCGGATAAAGGGAGAATAGGCGTAATGACCTACGGCGCTGGAAGGTTCAAGCGGCTCGAATACTACCCGTCAGATAAGAGGGCGGCAGACGTTTGACCTCCGACAATAGGGTCCTCCACCAGCCCCTCTTGTGTGAGGGAGGGAAAAATTTTAGGTTTAAAAATTTTGAAAAGGCTTTGAGGGGCATGTTAGGGCATCATGGTATAACGTCGTTAAGGGGTCACCACCATAAGTCTTTTAAAGACAGTTCACCATACGGTAATCAAGATCTTGGAGGATTTTAAATGGCCAAGTGCCCGAAATGTGGAAAGAACGTCGATAAACCAACTAAGACCTGGAAGCTCGCCCCAAAGGGGAAGAAAGCGATTAACATCGGTCTTTACAAGTGCTCAGGCTGCGGCACGTTCTTTAGGGCTGCAATGAAGTAAGCCCATTCCTTTTTCTATTCTTTTTTCTATTTTTTTTCTTTCTATTATCATCATTTAACTCGTAGTTTCGCCCTCTGCAGGTAGTAGTCGTAGCCGTCTATCAGACCTTGCTTGCTGGCCTCTAGAATGTTCGTTGATACGCCCACCGTTATCCAGTTTGACCTGCCGTCTGTGAACTCAATGAACGACCTGACGGAGGAGGCCGTGCCCTCCGCCGCCTCGGCTATTGAGACCTTGTAGTTTATCAGCTGTATCCTGTTTATCTCAGGGAAGAACTCGGTCATCGCCTTCCTGAGGGCCCTGTCCTGCGCGTTCACCGGGCCGTTGCCCTCAGAGACGACGTATATCTCCTTATCGCCGACCCTTATCTTTATCGAGCTCTCGGCCGCAAAGCCGCCATCCCTCGACTCGCTTATCGTCCTCCACTGCAGAACCGAGAAGAGCTTGCGGTACGTCCCAAGCTCCTTTGCCATCAGGAGGTAGAGGGAGCCGTCGGCGCCCTCGAGCTGGTAACCATGAAACTCCATCTCCTTTATCCTGCTGAGCAGCCTGGTCACGACCGGGTCCCCCTCGGCAACGCACAGACCGAACTCCCTCGCCTTGGCGAGTATGTTCGCCTTTCCGGAGAGCTCGGAGACTGAGAAGAGCCGCAGGTTGCCCACCAGATCGGGATCGATGTGCTCGTAAGCGACGCGGTTCTTTACGACGGCATCCACGTGTACCCCTCCCTTGTGGGCGAATGCGTTCTCCCCGACGTACGGCTGGTAGGGGTTGGGGTGCATATGGAGCATCTCATAGACGTACATGGAGAGGGCTTTGAGGGACTTCAGCCGGTTCCTCGGCAACCGCGAGGTCCGGATGCCCATCTTCAGCTCAAGGGCGGGTATTATCTGGCAGATGTCCGCGTTTCCGCACCTCTCGCCTATGCCATTTATGGTCCCTTGAACGTGCCTCGCTCCTGCCAGCACGCCCATTAAAGAGTTTGTAACGCCCGCACTGGAGTCGTTGTGGCAGTGCACACCTACGGGAACCTTAAGGAAGGAGACGACCTCCTTCGTGACCTCGGAGAATGTGTGAGGGAGCGTACCTCCATTTGTATCGCAGAGGACGACGGTCCCTGCACCTGCATCAGCCGCCGTCCTTACGATGCCCGTGGCGTAATCCCTATTGTTCTTGAAGCCGTCGTAGAAGTGCTCGGCATCAAATATCACCTTCAGGCCATGGTCCTTCAGATACCTAACCGAGTCATAGACCATATCCATGTTTGACTCTAAGGTGGTCTTTAATACGGTCTTGACGTGCAGGTCCCAAGCCTTGCCGAATATGGTTACTGTGCGGACACCGCTGTTCACCAGCGCGTTCAGGTTCTGGTCTGCCGAGGGCTTTATGCCGCTCCTGCGCGTGCTCCCGAAGGCCACGACCTCCGTGTTCTTCAGGGGGAGGCCCTTAACCCGCCTGAAGTACTCCTCGTCCTTCGGGTTCGAGCCGGGCCACCCGCCCTCTACAAAAGAGATGCCGAATTCATCAAGCTTGGCGGTTATCCTCAGCTTGTCTTGGAGGGAGAAGATCACATCCTTTGACTGCGCGCCATCGCGCAGTGTCGTGTCGTATATCTCAACGGACCTCGATTTGGTAATCCCCCATCAATTACCCCTCGACGAATATCATCGGTAGCCACCAAGACTAATAACTTTTTTGGTTTTGCCGACAGTCCATCGAGAGGTTCCATCCGGTTACCATGCAATTTCTACGGACTTTAATTTCCATTTATGGCATCGGTCTAGTCTGTTCTTGTAACGAAGTCCGCAACCTTTGCGTGTGGACGCTCCCTCTTATTAACGGAGACCGGTCATGAACTCTGAAGAGATGACCACGAGGGGGAGCATCCGCCTAGAGATCGGCAAGAACGAGGAGGCCATAATGTACTTCGACTTGGCGCTGAAGATGGATCCCAACAATGCTATCGCATGGGGCGGCAAGGGCACCGCCTTGGTGAACCTCGGGAAGTATGGGGAGGCCATGGAGTGCTTCGACAAGGCCATCAATATCGATTCGACAACGGCAAGGTCGGTGGAAGGTGTCCTAGGAGTCCTTGATCTGAAGGCGAAATATGTGGGACCGAACATTATTCACACCGGTTTCCATATCGAAATCGCGAGGGGCACCCCCATTGAGGAGGCTGACAGAATAGCACACGAGGTCGAGGCGAGGGTCAGTCGCGAGACGGGCTGCCAGCACTGCATAATCCATGTGGATCCGGTAGGCGATTCGTCCAAGCAAGGCTAAGAGGGTAGACGGGCCGTATTTCCATAAAAGGGATAGCAACAGCTATAACTTCGTCAATCTCCTTTAGAACCCTAGTCCGTAGCCCGCCAGATAACTTTTTGAGCGCCCTGAGAAAGTTCTTTGTTACGGCGGCTTTGTATGCCAAGACCCTCTGCCCTCAGGGATACCCGTTACTTCATGTGCTTCAGAACGTCTTGGCTGTCCCGTATGGCTACGTAGTCTCCTTTCTTGTATCCTGCTTCAGCCTTCCGGATACGCTCTATCCCTTCCTTGTCCATCAGCTCCTCGATCGTTGCTAGAACCTCTTCTACTTTAGCCAGTCCCGAATAAAGATCCCTTAATAGCCCCTTTGGGATAGTGATGGTATCAGTCAAGCGCGCACCATGGATAATTCTCCCCTGCAACCTAATAACCCTGAGCCCCCGCAGTTTTGGTGGCCATAGTGAAATACTTGGCGCATAGCGATTGAGTTTTATAGGGTTACATTATTGCGGAGGTCGCCCGATGTTTTCATGCAACCGAAATGTTAATATTAAATGTAACTATTACATGTTATTGGTGAATGTCATGGCGAGAGTGGTCCAGACCGAGCTACCGGAGCAGGAGTATGCCCTCCTTCAGAAGGCCGTAGCGAAGAAGAAGGTGACGGTAAAGCAGGGAGTTCGGGAGGCCATCCAGCAGTGGGTCTGCGCCCAGATATCGATAGCGGAGGATCCCCTCTTCCGCGTGAAGCCAGTGAAGACGGGAATAAAGACAGACTCCACCGACCTCGACGGCTCTCTTTACGAGAGGGGCCAGCATTGAAGATCTTTCTTGACACCTCCGCCCTCGTCGCCTACTACAACATCGACGACAGGAACCACGCCAAGGCGCGCGAGGTGGTGGCCAAGATCGAGAAGGGCGAGGTACCCCTCACTCGCTTCTACATATCGGACTATGTCTTCGACGAGACCGTCACTTTCATCAGGTGCGTCCTCCATCAGCATGAACTCGCCCTCAGCGTCGGGGAGGCGCTGCAGTCGTCCCCCTTCACGACCATAGTGTGGGTTGATGAAGGGGTGTTCAGGGAGGCGTGGGACCTCTTCAAGCGGAGGGGGGAGTGCAGCTTTACAGACTGCACCTCGTTTGCCCTTATGAAGAGGATGGGTATACAGAGGGCGTTTACTTTTGACGCCCACTTCCGGGAGGCGGGCTTCGAAGCTATTTAGCCTTTGCAGACATCTAGGGTTTTGTCGGGCAACATGACAAAATCATCTATTATATGATCTGTTGGCTTATTTAATGATTAGCTGAAATTTGCTCTAAACCTTTAAGGTTCAGACGAAAAGCCATACAATCACAACTATACGCTCATTCCTAATTACAGACCGCTTGGATTCCAAAAGATGGAAGGTGCTACTCAAAAAGGAGAAGGGAGTTTACCTCTCCTGTCCCATCAGGTGCCTTATCTCCTTCCCGGTCTTTTCGATGGGGTGCTTTGAGGACTCTTTCATAAGTGCCTTCAGGCGCTTGTTGCTCTCCTCCGGGTCGCTCATCCACTCCTTCGCGAAGTTGCCCTTCACTATGTTGTCGAGCACCAGGTACATCTTTGCCTTTACCTCATCGTCGATGACCTTTGGACCGTAGACGAGTCCGCCGTACTTTGCCGTGTCGCTGACGCCCCTTAGCATCCCCTCCATCCCGCCCTGGAAGATCAGATCCATGATGAGCTTGGCCTCGTTGCATACCTCGAAGTAGGCGAGCTCGGGCTGGTAGCCGCTCTCGGTCAGAACCTCGAAGCCGGTCTTTATGAGCTCCATCAGACCTCCGACTAGGACGCACTGCTCTCCGAAGATGTCGGTCTCGGCCTCCTCCTTGAAGGTGGTCTCGATGACACCCGGCCTCGTGGAGCCTATCGCCTTAGCCCAGGCGAGGGCCTCATTCATCGCTTTCTTGGAGTGATCTTGGTATACGGCAACAAGTGCCGGCACGCCGTATCCCTTGAGGTATTCCTCCCTCACCCTCACGCCCGGGCTCTTCGGTGCTACCATTATGACATCCACATCCTTGGGCGGCTTGATGAGGCCGAAGTGGATGTTGAACCCGTGGGAGAAGCCCAGCATCTTCCCCTTGGTCAGATAGGGAGCGATCTCCTTTCTGTAGACCTCCGGCTGCTGGACGTCTGGTACAAGCAGGATTATGAAGTCGGCCTTCTTCGATGCCTCAGCAACCTCAAACACTTTGAGGCCCTCGTCCTCCGCCCTCTTCCACGATGGACTGCCCCTCTTCAGGCCGATTATCACCTTCATTCCGCTGTCCTTCAGGTTCAGAGCTTGGTGCCTGCCTTGGCTACCGTAGCCCAAAACGGCTATGGTCTTGCCCTTGAGGACAGATAGATCAGCGTCACCATCTTTGTAGATGACTGCCATGCGCAACACCTTCCACAGAATAGGATTGAACCGCTTTATAAAGGTGACCGACGCCCGAAAGCCGTCTTTATTATCGATTCGAAATTCAGATACTCTCCAAACAGAAACTCCATGTTTTGCTTTGGATATACCTCATACATTGTATCTACTTTTGGTAAAGAAGGAAGTAGGCATAAAAGAATTCGAGACAGGCCAGTGTGGTGCAATTGTGCGCACGGAGGAGAACCCTACCTTAAATTCATCTTCTTGCTTAAGATCTCCAGCATCTCATTCGCAGTTACTATTTTTATTCCTCTGAACTCGCCCAGTGAAAGTAGGTGCCTATCCGCCGAGACCACATATTTGGCTCTGCAGTCGTGTGCGGTCCTCAGTATGATGTCGTCGTTGGGATCATCCTTTACAGCTCTGAACTTGGACCTCACCCTAACTATTCTTGCGATGCCCCCCCAAGGTCCTCGTAAAGGCGATCACGTCATCCTCGTCGACATACCTCCTTATTCTTTGGTCGTCGGCTACCTCGAGGAGTTCCTTCAGAATGCCTCTGGACAAGAACAACTCTGCTCCTCCACCAGTTATCTTGAAGAGGAGCTCCCTCGGCTTTCCGGCCTTGATCAGAGCAGAGACTAGGACGTTGGTGTCGAGTACAACCTTCATTTTGCAACCTTCATGGGGAGGCCGTCCTCTTCCTTCGATAGTCCTGGATTATTTTGTTTACCTCATCATCAGTGAGTTCGCCGTACCTGGCTACCCTCGCATCAACTCTCCTAAAGATCTCCTCAAGTTCCTTCGCCACATCTGGTATTTCCATCTTCTTCATGACCACCGCGTCCTGATAACCGTATACCAAGAGTTTCGTCTTGGGACCCATGCCCAGCCTCTTCCGTAGGTTCTTTGGTATTACTACTTGACCCTTACTACTGACCACGATAACGCCGGGTTTCTCGTACCTAGCCATAAAGCCACCGAGTATGTTCTTACTTTCTTACTTAAATCCTTAATGTGGATGAATCGTGTATTTGCCTTTGCTCTGGAAGTAGTGGAGGGATGCGGTGGGAGGGACGCTACAGGCACGGGATCTGTGAAGAGCGATCGTTGGCCGTGCCATCGCTCACTCCGCGGTGGACTTTGAGCCCCTTCCCAGCGCGACTATGCCAGTCCTCGCCAGCTCGACTATGCCGAACCCCTTCATCAGGTCGAGGAAGGCGTTGATCTTCTTAGTGTTGCCCACCATCTCTATGACCAGCGAGTCCTTGGAGGCGTCTATGACCCTGCCCCTGAATATGGATATGTAGTTGAGGATGTCGGACTTCTTCTCAGGGTCCTGCGCCACTACCTTCACCATAGCGAGCTCCCTGTAGACCGACTCGGTTGGCTTCAGCTCTGTTATCTTCACTACGTCGGGGATCTTGCTCAGCTGTTTTACCACCTGCTCCACTATCCTCTCGTCGCCCCTCATTGTCATGGTTATCCTGGACAGTCCCTCCTTCTCCGTGCTGCCAACCGTTATCGTATCGATGTTGAAGCCCCTCCTTCGAATAAGGGAGGCGACCTTGAAGAGGACGCCGGGTCTATCCTCTACCAGCGCCGCTATTATGTGCATCTCCTCAGCCATACCATACCACCTCTTTGAGCCCCTTGCCCGGGGGAACCATCGGATACACCTTCTCGTCGGGCGATATGGGCACGTCCAAGACCACCGGAATCTCCGCCTTCAGTCCCCTCTTGACCGCGGACTCGAACTCCCTGTATGACCCTATCCGTACCCCCTCCGCGCCGTAGGCCTCTGCCAGCTTTACGAAGTCCGGGACCTTGCCCAGGTCGGTGTGGGAGTACCGCTTGTTGCAGAACATGCACTGCCACTGGCGCACCATGCCCAGCACCCGGTTGTTCATGATTATCGAGATCGTGGGGATGCCCTCGGATACCGCAGTGGCGAGGTCCTGCTCAGTCATTATGAAGCCCCCGTCCCCGTCTACGTTGAAGACAGGTCTGTCGGGGGAGGCGACCTTGGCACCGATGGAGGCGGGCAGACCAAAGCCCATTGCCCCAAGACCGCCGGAGGTGATGAAGGTTCTCGGCTCCAGCACCTGGAAGTGGAGGGCTGCCCACATCTGGTTCTGACCCACTCCGGTGGTGACTATCGCGTTCCCCGGAATGATGCCCCTGAGGAGTTTCATCAGCCTGCCCGGCCTCAGGCCCTCCCTCTGCTCCTCGTAATTGGAGCTAAATTGATCCTTCAGCTCATGGACCCTCTTGGTCCATTCGTTCTCCTCCCTCTTGGAGCCGACCTCCGAGAGCTTTTGGTGTAAAGTTGAGAGGGTCTTCCTAGCATCCGCAACTATCGGGACGTCGACCTTGACGTTCTTCCCTATCTCAGCCGGATCTATGTCTATATGAATTATCTTTGCGTTCCTTCCGAACTCCTCGAGCCTGCCGGTGGACCTGTCGCTGAACCTCATCCCCACCGCAATTATCAGGTCGGCCTCCTCTGCCGCGTTGTTAGCCTCCCCCCTGCCATGCATGCCCAGCATACCCAAGGAGAGAGGATGCGTCTCTGGGATGGATCCCTTGCCCATTAGAGAGGTAGCCACTGGGGCCATTATGAGCTCGGCCAGCTTCACCAGCTCCGCGCTGGCGTTGGAGGCCATTACCCCTCCGCCGGCCAGGATTATCGGCCGCTCCGAGCTGATTATCAGCCCAAGTGCCTTTTTTATTGAATACGGATGAGGCTCCCCCGACCTAACACTGTAGCCCTTGATGTTCAGCTTCTCCGCGGCGGCTATGTCCACCTCCTCGTAGAATACGTCCTTCGGGAAGTCGATGAGCACAGGGCCCATCCTGTTCGTGGAGGCGAGCAGGAAGGCGGTCTTTATTGTGTCGGGTATCTGGGAGGCTGAGGTCACCTGGAACGCGTACTTGGTGATGGGGTTGGCTATGCCCACGATGTCCGCCTCTTGGAAGGCGTCCTTTCCTATCATGGGTTTAGGCACCTGCCCCGTTATCGCGACAACTGGGGAGCTGTCCATGTAGGCGACCGCCAGACCGGTTACGAGGTTGGTGGCTCCGGGACCGCTGGTGGCCGTGCAGACTCCCGGGACGCCCTTGACGCGGGCGTAGCCGTCAGCCATGTGTGCTGCGCACTGCTCGTGCCGCGTCAGAATGTGTCTGAGGTCGCTCTCGTAGATGGCGTCGTAGAAGGGTATCGTGGAGCCGCCGGGTATGCCGAATATGACCTCTACCTTCTCCTTCTTTAGGGAATCTACTATCGCCTTAGCGCCAGATAACTTCATGGAAAGACCACCTTATCGGACAGACGTGATGGTGTATCCGGGTCTAAAGCACGGAAACATGTAGTTGGCAGGAATTATCCCACACCATCACTATTCAGCTCCGAGACAGAGTTAATGTGCATATAACTTTCTTAATAAACGTTTCGTAGATTAGGGACCATAGGCGAGTTCAAAGGAAGCACCTATAGAGCAAAAGAAAACCAAAGAGGCTAGGTAAGGGACTGTAAGCCACGTACCCCCATTCATTTTTTGAACTAGGGAAAAAGGGAAGGATTGATGGGATTATTAGCCTAGGCCGTTGGGCAGTGCTTTGGCAACCCACAGGTGCATCCCGTTAAGAACGCCCTGGTCCATTATTAGCTTGAAGCACGGGTAGAGGTACATCCCGCCGTCTGGTGCATATGTTCCATTTAGGGAGATGTCAAATGGTCCGATCCAGACCAGCTTGGAGTGCCAGATTACCTTTGAGCCGTCCTCGTTTACTCCATTTAGTTCGTTTGTCAGCCAAGCGCCATACGGGGGAATAGACCAGCCTTCCGACAAGCCCCTATCCCACTCGGCATTCCAGTTTATGATTAACTTCTGCTGCATGTAGAACTCAATAGTGTGACCTGGGGGGTACATGAGATTCAAGAACGCCAAAGCGGCATTCGCATCGCCATTAAACTGCGCAAGTGCTCTGGTCCATATCGTTCCATGGAAGATTCTTGCCTTCATGTTGTATCCGTATTGATCATACGAACCAGCCAAGACGGGTGACGCAATGAGCGCCGCCATCAGAAATACGCCAAAAGCCAATATTCCCAATTTCCTAGCTTTCTGTCTTGGGGTCATGAATCTCAGTTACTCTTTTGTTCCGTTATTTTTAATTTAATATCCTTCTTTGTTATTATGCTTCCGCCCTTTTAAAAAATTCAACTGTGCTCAAGAGACGCGGAGTAATGTTCAGCGCCTTCAGTTTTTGCCTCTGCTGAAGCCCAGCGACGGTGTAATGTAACGATAACTCGTTAGTCGAAATTGTGTCAACCGTGGACGAGCAACTCCCTACGGCATGAAAATGACTGCTAATTCCATCACCGTCTATTGATGGAACGCATTAGACCTATCTGCGGGAAGCGAAATACGCCCACGTTCTCCTCCACAACTATCGGGGCGAAGGTCTCTATGTTCGAGGCGCGGAGTAGCGGAGATAATAACTTCTCCGGAAGCGTCTCGTTTATTCCCACCCCTGAGGAGAGGGGTGAGAGGGCGGGCATGACCACCAGCTTGAAGCTACGGCACCTCCCCACCAAAAAACACTTGAACTTGTACCTCGAGCCTGAGAGGTCCCTCGAGGAGACCGCCGGGTGCTCGTGCCCCATTATCACGACCTTCGTCTCTGGGGGGAGCTTGACGTCCTTGTGGCCATGGATGAGGACCGTGCCGTCGAGCTGCATCAGCGGATCGTGCAACTGGACGCCGAGCCTCTTCAGGATCGCCAGGATGTAGTTGTCGTGGTTGCCCCTTACGACGTGGACACCTATACCTCCGTTGATCAGGAATGCTAGAAGGTCCTGAACCTCGACCCACTCCTGCGCGGTTGGCTTGCCGAACTCGTGCTTCACGTCGCCCACAAAGACGACGTACTCCGCGCGCGTCATCTTCAGCATCCCCTCGATGGCAGACTTCATGTACGGGTAGGATGCCTGGGGGAGGAAGACGCCCTTCTCCTTGAGCGCGCTCTCGTAACCTATGTGCAGGTCTGCCAGGACGAGGGTACGGTAGTCCTTTAGGTAGAGGGCAGGGTAGGAGTCAGGTACCACGCCGCCCTTCATGATGTTCATAGAGACCAACAAAGATGTGGAGGTGTTGTTCTTTAAATTTGCGCCTTCGCTATGCCCGCATCAGGTCCTCCTGCTTAAACTTGTAGAGGCCCATGTCCTGCAGAATCTCGAGGAACTCGTCGTCGGTCAGCGAGCCCTTCTTCTGCAGGGACCTCTCATATATCCTCCCGAGTATCTCGGGGTACTTCGACTCGGACACCTTCAGGCCGAGCTCCTCCAGTTTCAGCTTGACGTTGTAGGGCCCGCTCTTCTTGCTCAGCATCAGCTTGAACTCAGGGTTGCCTATCAGGTCCCTTGAGAATGGGTAGGCAGCAGCCCCCTCCGCACCCTTGGCGAGCCACTGGGCGGCCTGAGCCGACTCCACGTTGAAGACGTTCGCCCCCACTATAGGCTTGTTCGGTGGCACCGCAAAGCCCGATACCTCTGCCACGGTGTTGGATAGCCGGTAGAGCTCGCCGAGCTTTATGCCCGAGTCCACCCCCATCAGCAATCTTGTGCCGAGCGCCACCTCACCCAGCGACGTGTTGCCAGCCCTCTCGCCTATGCCGTTCACCGTCACGTGGGCGACCGAGGCTCCAGCTCTAACGGCGGCGAGCGTATTTGCAGTGGCCAGACCGAAGTCGTTGTGGCAGTGGATCTCTATCGGCTTCTTGGTCATCGCCCTTACCCTCTTAATGATGTTGAAGATGGCCCTCGGTAGCGCAACTCCAAAGGTATCAGAAACGGCAAAGCTCTCGCAGTACTCCTCTGTCTCCTTTATCACCCGCTTTACGGTCGCAAGGTCTGACCTCGTCGCGTCCACCAGCAGGAGGTTGACTTTGAGCCCTTCAGACTTTGCGTATTGGGTGTTCTCGGCCACCATCATCAGCATCTCCTCCAGACTGGTGGAGTACGCCTCCCTGATCATCAGCGCGCTGGTGGGCACCTCTATGGTTATCCCCCAGCTGCCGCACCCCTTTGCGGCTGCAATGTCGAGCTTGTTGTTCCTGCACCATGAGAAGAGCTTTGCCTCCAGCGTGGCGGCGATGAGGGCCCTGACGGCCTCCCGATCCTCGAGGGACGTCCCGGGTGTGCCGACCTCTATCCTGTCCACGCCGGCCCTGTCCAGGGCCCTCCCTATTATAACCTTGTCGTACTTGCTGAAGATCACGCCTGCCTGCTGCTCGCCGTCCCTCAGCGTCACGTCGTGGAACATCAGTCTCTTGGGTGGGCTTGTCCCCTCGACCATCTCTTTGTCGAAGTTAAAGGGGCTGACAAACCATTTACTGGTCTGCCATGGCTTAATCATTGAAACAAGTCACCGTGTCTACTATAGCAAAGCCAAATTAAAAATTCTTCCATCTCCATCAGATTTGTTGAGGGGAAGATCGATCGGCTCACAAAACAAATAAGTAAATCTTGGGTCTTAGGTTTAGTAAAGTGATGAATGATGAGTGTTGTTTTGACGCAGGAAAAGAAGCCGCTCATAAGGTTTGACGTCCAGAAGTGCGCCTTCTGTAAGATCTGCGAGCTGAGTTGCTCCAAGTACCACTACGGCAAATACGGCGACGCCCTGTCCAGGATAACCATCGTAAGGAAGAGCCCGCTGATGCTCAGGAGCCTGATATGCACGAGGTGCGACAAGCGCTTCTGCATACCTGCATGCCCCACCAAGGCCCTCTCCTACAAGGGGGGCAACATAGTGGTGGATGAGAAGCTCTGCAACTCCTGCGGTGACTGCGTAAAGGCGTGCCCCTTCCACGGGATAAGGCTCCACCCCGAGACGAAGATGCCGCTGATATGCGACCTATGCGACGGGGATCCGAGCTGTGTCAAGGCATGCCCGAAGAGCGCTCTAACGCTCGTTTGGCTGCCGGAGGGCGGGAAGTGATCAATATGAGGTATAGTGGTTATAAGGGCAAGATACTGAGGGTCAACCTCACCAATAAGAAGAGCTCCACGCTGGAGGTCACGGACGAGTTCGCGAGGAGGTACCTCGGCGGCAACGGCTTCGCCGCAAGATACGTCTTCGACATGGTAAACCCGAGGATGGACGCGTTCGACCCAACAAACGTCGTTGCGATGATGACGGGTCCCTTCCAGGGGATAAACATACCCACGGCGGGCAAGTACTACATGGCGACGAAGTCCCCGCTCACCAACGGCTACTTCGACAGCGTCAGCGGAGGGCACATAGGTGCCCAGATAAAGTACGCCGGCTACGACGGGATCTTGATCGCAGGAAGGGCCGATAAACCCACGTACCTCTTCGTGGAGGACGGCAAGGTCGAGTTCAGGTCCGCCGAGAGGCTGTGGGGCAAGCTCACGGGCGAGACCCAGGAGGCGATCAAGGAGGAGGCAGGAGACCCCAGCCTCTGCATCTCTGCCATCGGTCCAGCCGGCGAGAACTGTGTCAGGTACGCCTGTGTCATAACTGAGTACCGCGCAGCCGGAAGGGGAGGAGTGGGGGCGGTGATGGGCTCCAAGAACCTAAAGGCGGTGGCGGTCAGGGGGTCCGGCTCAAACCAGGTGGCCGACCCTGCGAAGTTCGAGGAGTGGATTAACTGGTACAACGCAGAGGCGAAGAAGATCCCCGCGATCGCGACGGGGTTGCCGACCTACGGGACCCCGGTGCTGGTGGCGAGCATAAACAACATGTTCGGCGCAATGGGGACGAGGAACCACCAAGGGGAGTTCTTCGAGGGCTGGGAGGGCATCTCTGGCGAGACCCTGAAGAAGTCTTACTGGACCAAGGATACAGCCTGCCCAGCCTGCCCCATCGCCTGCAGCAAGGTATTCACGGTGAAGGAGGGGAAGTGGAAGGGTGCGGTATCGGAGGGGCCGGAGTATGAGACCGTATACGCATTTGGTTCCATGTGTGGCATAAGCGACTCCGGGGCGCTGATAAAGACGGACAGCCTCTGCGACGAGTGGGGTCTGGACACCATAAGTTACGGCGTCATGGTCGCGTTCATGACGGAGTGCTACCAGAGGGGGCTCATCACCAAGGAGAACACCGAGGGCGTTGAGTTCAACTTCGGAAACGACGACGTCCTGGTGAACTACGTGGAGAGGACGGCAAAGAGGATCGGTATTGGAGACCTGATGGCAGAGGGCTCGCTCCGCGCCGCCAGAGTGATCGGCGGGGACTCCGAGCGGTTTGCCATACAGGTGAAGGGTCTGGAGGTGCCGGGCCACTCCGCGAGGGCGCTGAGGGGCATGGCATTGGGCTACTCCACTGCCACGAGGGGCGGTAGCCACCACGACCCGAGACCCACCGGAGAGTACGCGGGAGCCTCGGACAGAAAGGCGATCGACGGCAAGGCAGCCTGGGTGATAGGGACACAGCAGATGACGACCATAGGTGATTCCCTAGTCCAGTGCCACTTCCTCGAGAGGTTGCTCGGCTTCACCCTGACACAGAAGTATGTTGATATGATAAATCCAGTCACGGGATTTGGCTACACCTTCAACGAGCTGGTGGACATTGCAGAGAGGATACTCGACCTAGAGAGGGCCTTCAACGTAATGACTGGGATCAGGAGGAAGGACGACACCCTGCCGAGGAGGTTCCTTGAGGAGCCCATCCCTGAGGGACCGTCCAAGGGTATGCACACCGACGAGCCCACCCTGAACAGGATGCTGGACGAGTTCTATGGTATCAAGGGATGGGACAAGAGGACTGGCATCCCGACAAGGGAGAAGCTCGTCCGCATGGGACTGGAGGATGTAGCCACGGTTCTGGAGAGCCTCTAAGCGAGGACGCTCCTCTTCTTTTTTTATTGTTTATTGTTTTATTGTTTATTGTTTTATTTTCAATGCCAACTACTTTAACTGCTGCGATGACTGGGCCTTGGCAAGGTGAGCTTTGACCCTCTTTACAAACAGCAGTAGATCTTCTGGCTTGAGGGGTTTGGGGAGGAAGTCGTCGGCCCCCGCCTCGACGCTCAGCATCCTGTCCACGTCGCGGTCGAGGACCGTGAATATGGCCACAGGGATGTGCCTGGTCTGCGGTTGGGATTTGAGGATCTTGCAGACCTCGAGGCCGCTCTTGCCCGGCATCACTATGTCCAAGAGGATGAGGTCTGGCATCTCATCCTCCGCCTTCATAAGGGCCTCCTTTCCGTTGGAGGCAGTGATCACGCTGAGTTTTGCCCCTTCCAGGACAAGCTTGGCCAGGTTCAGGACGTCTGGTTCGTCGTCCACGACAAGAATTTTATTTGGCATTACTTGGGACCCCCCTACCTATTCTCTTCCTCCCTCTCGCTCACGCCCCCCTCCCCCGCCCCTCCGTCCTCGGGACCCCCCACCACCACCACGACCCCCCCCTACCACCGCCCCCCCTACTTCTTTAGGCAATATAAAAGTGAATGTAGCACCCTTTCCCTCACCCGGAGATTCTGCCCATACCCTGCCTCCATGCGCCTCCACAAGGCCCTTTGTGACACTGAGGCCCAGACCCGTGCCCTTTGCGTAAAAGGGCTTGTTAATGACCGCAAAGGGTTCGAAGACCCGCTTGAGATCCTCCTCTCTGATACCGATGCCAGTATCCGATATCTGAACCTTGATGGCCTTTGCGTCCTCCTCGGCCCGGATCGTTATCGTTCCTTCATCTGAAGTGAATTTTGAGGCGTTGCTGAGGATATTCGTAACAACCTGACTGAGCTTGGTTCGGTCACCATGCATCCTCAGGGGGGTCGCCTGAACCTTCATCTTTAGGGTCTGTTTCTTCTCATAGACGAACGGCGCGATCTCCTTGATGCACTGGTCTAAAATCTCCCTAAAGTCCAGAGGCTCCAGCTCCAGCTGGATCTTCCCGGCCTGAATGCGCTGGACGTCCAGCAGATCGTTGGTGAGGTTTACCAGCCTGTTGGTGTTCCGCCTCACCACCTCCAGACCCCCCTTCATCGCCTCGGGCACCGGCCCCATATACCCTGATGCGATATAGTTCAAGTAGCCCGCCATGGAGACGAGGGGCGTTCGGAGCTCGTGGGTTATATTTGATATGAACTGGTCCCTGATCGCCATGGCCTTCCTCAGCTCAGCCTCCGCCATTTTACGTTGAGTTATGTCCTTTACGATGGCGACGGCGGATCCCGGACCGTCAGACTTCGCTTGAAGAGGAGCCACAGAGATTACCACCGGAACCTCGAGGCCGTCCTTTGATAGGAAGTTGAGCTCAAAGTCCCTTGCGTGACCCTGGCTCTGGAGAACCGCCATGCTCTCCAATGCCAGCTTGCGGTCCTTCTGGGCGACAAAATCAAGGAAGGCCCTTCCGATCAGCTCCTCCTTCGTGGAGGCTTTTAAAAGACCCAAGGCTGTCTGGTTGCATTCGGTTATCTTCCCGTCCGGCGCGACGACCACGATGGTATCCGGGAATGAGTCGATTATCATCCTGAGCTTCTCCTCGCTCGCATGCAACTCCTTAGCCCTCTCCTCAACCATGCCCTCCAAGCGCTCAGAGTATTTCCTGAGCTCCCTCTCCATCTGCTTCCGCTCGGTGATGTCCCTGATAGATTGAATGGCACCTATAATATTCCCTTTACTGTCAAAGCGCGGCGATGCTATTGCCGACACGTATGCCCCCTTACCGTTGCGGACCTTGGGGAGAAAGGACTCCGCATAGAGTATGTTCCCCCGCCTCTCGATAAGATCGTATTTAGCCTCAACCTCAGGATTTGAGGTGGTTACAAGATCGATCAGCCCGAGTCTCTGCTCTCCGTAGAATTTGTGGGCATACTCATGATCCCCTTTACCGATAATCTCAGCCTTGGATACGCCGCTCAGCTCCTCGATTGCCCTGTTCCAGGCTATCACCTTCCCATCCTTATCGATGACGAAGGTGGCATCGGGAAGAAAATCTATAATGTCTTGAAGCTGCTGATGGGCGGCGCGCAGTTTTTCGTCGTTCCTCATACGTTCCGTAATATCCGTTCCAACCGAGAGTATAGCGATGGCATCTCCCTTCTCATCCCTTGTCGGTCTATTCGTCCAGTATATCCACACCCTCTCGCCGTTCTTCCTGATGTTCTCGTTGACGTTGATTCGGTACTTCTCCTCGTTTGTGCACATGTCCTCGATCATCGTGCGGAGGCCCCTTCCCGTGGACTCATACTCCGGGACTATGGTCCCTATCAGGTTCTTGCCCAAGAGCTCCTCCTCGGTGAAGCCGAAGAACTTCTGCCCGAACTCGTTCATGGAGAGTATGGTGCCCTTCCTGTCGAACTTGAGTATGATGCTGTTCGCATTCTCAACGAGCTCGCGGTACTTCTCCTCGCTCTTCCTCAGTGCCTCTTCCATCCGCTTCCTGTCGGTTATGTCTCTAACGAAGACGGATAGACCACTCTTGGAAGGGTAAGCACTGATCTCAAAGGAGCAGTCTCTACCTCTGACGTCGAATTGGGCCACCAGAAACTTGGGCTGCTGTGTTCTTAATACATCCATATACAGCGCTTCAACTTTGGCCTCTCTTGCGGTGGGGAATAGCGCGTGGTGTGATCTGCCGATGGCCTCTTTTGCCGGTGTGCCCGTAAGTATTTCAGACGCTCTATTCCAATAGGTAATTCTAAGCTCATCGTCAAGGGCAAAGAAGACCTCTGTGATGCTGTCGGCGAGCTCCCTATACTTTGCCTCCTTCTCCTGAAGTTCGCGCTCAGCTTCCTTGCGCTCCGTAATATCGACAGTTGTCACAAGCAAACCAGATGACCTGCCGCCCATGTGGACCGATGAGTAACGGTTATGGATGTAGCGTTTAGTGCCATCCTTGCGGATAACCCAAAACTCCGTTTCTTTTTGTTCAGGATCTTTGCCAAGGGCATCTTTCCACAATCGCTGGACTCTTTTCCTATCCTCAGGCGCAGCGAGATCAACACCTTTCAGTGTTAGAAGTTCTTCTCTAGGGTAACCGAGGATCTCGCAGGCACGGTCGTTGACATATACGACCTTCCCATCTTCAACGAACGTTAAGCCAGCGGTAACGTTCTCGGCTATACTGCGGTACCGCTCCTCACTCTTCCGTAGCGCCTCCTCGATCTTCCTGCGTTCAGTAACATCGGTCACGAAAGCTGCTGCGCCGATGTATTTGCCATCGGCGTCTGTGATCGGTGCCGTTTCTAAAATTGTGTGAATCCTCGACCCATCCTTCCGGAGAAAGGCGAAGTCGTGTTGTTCGCTGACCCCGCTCCTGCGGCGCTCCAAGAGCTTTTTTGCCTTCTCCACGCCGCGCTTTTCCATGAGGTCAAATAAATGTCTGCCAATCATCTCCTCAACGGTGTAGCCCAACATCTCCGCCATGCGGCGATTAACGAAGGTCGTTGTTGAGTTGGCATCGATGATCCATACGCCCTCATGTGCGTGTTCGATTAATTGAAGGTAATTCACTTCGCCCTTTTTGAGACTCTCGATTAGGTCACTAGGTAGTGATTTCGTTTTGGGTTTGCCCATCTTTGATGCTCCCAGAGCTATCTGAAGGTGTATTTATGTTAAACAGTTAGACAATATAAACTTTTAGTCGAACTTTGGATGGCTTTATTGCATTTTTTGATTGTCGAGGGAGGGATAACGTGGGCGTGGGGGATATAGCAAACTATTAAAATAGCCTGCTGAGAACCTTTTCCTGGGGTTATTTTAAGATGAGCAAGGTGCAGATCCTTGATGATTTGGCAGATTCTGTTATCAATGGAGACGCGGAGAAGGCGGCAGGGACCTCAAGGAAGGCTTTGAGGACCGGAGTGGACCCCTTCAAGGCCATCAGTGAGGGCCTTATGAAGGGCATGGCCAAGGTGGGGGAGGACTTCAGCAAGCTGAAGGTCTACCTCCCGGAGGTCATGATGGCTGCCGAGGCGATGAATGCGGCCCTCGCCATCCTCGAACCGGCGGCCCTGAAGAAGGGCGGCAAGAGTGTCAAGAAGGGCAAGGTCGTGATAGGGACAATATACGGGGATATACACGACATCGGGAAGAACATAGTGGCTATGCTGCTCAGGGCAAACGGCTTCGAGGTCCACGACCTGGGAAGGGAGGTACCTGTGGACGCTCTGATAAACAAGGCTGAGGAGACCAAGTCAGACATAATCGCGGCCTCGACCCTCCTCTCCACGTCCATGCCGTACATGGAGGACCTGCTCGCGCTGCTTAAGGAGAAGGGGGTAAGGAAGAAGTACATCGTGATGGTTGGAGGGGGACCTGTCACCAGGGAGTGGGCAGCTCAGATCGGTGCGGACGGCTACGGTGACGATGGCGACGAGGCGGTGAAGGCAGCACAGGAGCTCCTCCGAAAGGTGAAGGCCAGATGAACTCCATCTGGGAGGTCATAGACAAGACAGAGACCGGCCCGTACATAGAGGAGAGGGACTTCGACCTGAAGGTCGTGGCGAAGAGATGCAGGGAGCTTGTGAAGGAGTACGAGATAAAGTTCGACCCCACCGAGATCATCACCACAGACGACTCGCTTGCTGATGACATCTTTGAGGCTGGGATGAGGCTGGCCCTCGAGGCAGGGATCTTCTGCAGAAGCACGAAGAGGATAATAAAGTTCGAGGAGAGCGAGGTTCAGGAGGCCATAGTCTCCGCCCCCAACAAGCTCCACATCGGTACGAGGAAGGACGCCAGGATACTCTACGCGCGTGGGATAGAGGACAAGAGGGCGGCTATCATATGCGGCGGGCAGGCGGGCGCCCCCATACCGGAGGAGTGGTACCTGCCCATGTCCCTCTCCTACATGAAGGAGCCGCTCATAGACATGATCAATAATGGCGGTCTGGCGGTCGTGGAGGGGAGGAAGGTCAGGACCAACACCCCGCTGGAGATTCAGGCCACAAGAAGGGAGCTCTCAATGCTTAGGGAGGCGGCTGCCAGGGCAGGCAGGCCGGGAATTCACTTATTGGCAGCGGAGAGCAGCGTCTCAGCTCTAGGAGACCTGGCAATAGCCTCGGACAGGTATATGAGGACGAGCGATGCCCACTTGGTGGCACTACTGAACGAGCTCAAGACGGACTACGACAGGATATCCAAGGTCGTGAACTTCACCGAGTACGGCGCCCTCAACGTGACGCTGGTGGATCCCATAATAGGCGGTTACGCCGGCGGCCCTGAGGGGGTTGCCGTTTGCTTCATAGCCTCCTTCCTCCTGGGCAGGACGATGTACAGATCCGAATACCACGTGATCCACCCCATACACTTCAGGTACATGAGCACCAGCGCCGTGGAGTGCATGTGGAACCTGAACATTGTGGGGCAGTCCATGGCGAGGAACGCCCCGTTCATACTGATGGGGGATGTGTGGACATCAGCCGGGGCTGGGACGGAGATGATCTTCTACGAGACGGCTGCCAATACCATTACCAACGTGGTGACTGGATCGCACCCGCTGGGCGTCTCGGCGACGAACGGCAAGTACCCGCACGCCTCAGGGCTGGAGACGAGGTTCATGGCGGAGGTGGCGCTGGAGACGGTCTGCTCAGGTCTAAACCGAAGGAACGCAAATGAGATAGTCGTCAAGCTGGCGAAGGAGTACAAGGACGGGATGGACAGGCCCGACATCGGTAAGCCGTTCCCGGAGCTCTACGACGTGAGCAAGGTCATCCCGAAGCCGGAGTGGAATGCGATTTATCTGAAGATGAAGAAGAAGATTGCGGACATGACGGGACTGGATCTCTAAGGGTGATCTAAATGAGAAGCTACAGGTTGGACGAGGTCACAAAGAGGGCCTTCGAGGGTCCTTACATGGAGGAGAGGGACTTCGATATGAAGTTGATGAAGCGGACGAGGGAGCTTGTGAAGGAGCACGACCTAAGGTTCAACCCCGAAGAGCTTGTGACGCTGGACGACTCCATGGCGGACGACGCTTGGGAGGCGGGGATGAAGCTGTTCTTGGAGCTGGGGTTCTACTGCCAGACCACCAAGCGGTGCATCAAGTTCGAGGAGTGGGAGGTTAAAAAGGTACTGAACTCGCTCTCCACAAGCCTGACGCTGGGAGCCGGGAAGGACGCTGTCAAGATGGAGATGAGGAGGATAGAGGACCCTACGTCACCGGTTATACATGCTGGACCGACCGGGACACTCTGCACCGAAGGAGACGTTTACGTCAAGACGCTGAGGAGCTACGCACAGGAGGCTGTAATAGACTCCGTCGGCGCCGGGACCCTCGCGACCATAGATGGGTTCAAGATAAGGAAGGGGACACCGCAGGAGTTCAGGGCGGCGAGGATGCTGGGGAGGTGGGCCCGACAGGCGATTTCTGAGGCGGGAAGGCCGGGAATGCACATCAACGACATAGCGATAGTCAGCCCCGAGGCGAAGATCTGCGCCCTAGATCCGGTAAACGGGATAAGGCCCACGGACGGTCTGCTCGTCTCCCAGATGATCGAGCTGAAGACCAGCTTTGCGCACCTGGCGCTCATAGAACACATGCTGAGCTACGGCTGCTTCGTCGGGAACCTGATGACCCCCATTTTGGGAGGATACTCTGGGGGGCCGGAGGGCACTGCCATCGTGAACATAGCGGAGCACATCGCCGGCGCGGTCTGCTACAATGCGAATTACCACTATCTCAGCCTGACGAACGTGAGGAACCTGAACGGCACGGACAGGGCAGGGCTCTGGACGATAAGCATCGAGGGCCAGGCGTTCGCGCGCAACTCAGACATGATGAGCATCTACGACTGTTACTGCGCAGCCGGACCTGGAACGGATGTTTTGTTAAGGGAGGCCGCGGCGGGCGGCGTTGCTTCTTCGGTGAGTGGGCTACACCTGATGGGATGCGGCTCCTGCGGAGGGAAGCTTCTTGACCACTCCACCGGACTGGAGGCGCGGCTGCTCAAGGAGATGGCGCTGGCGGCTACCGGAATGAGACGCGAGGACGCGAACGAGTTCCTCAACACGTGGGTGCCGCAGTACGAGAAGTGGTTGGACGTAACGAAGGCGCCCAAGGGCAAGACCTTCCAGGAGCTCTACGACCTCGGTTCGGCCAAACCTAAGAAGGAGTGGCAGAAGAAGTACGACGAAATTGTGGGAGAGCTGACGGAGCTAGGGATAGAGATCAGGTAAGCGTCCGGAGCCCTTCGCCCCCTTCTTCTTTTTGTTGTCATTCCGCTACGTCTCTTTTCCATCAAGCTTCAGCATTGGAAGCTTTACTACAAATTTTGCACCCTTCCCCTCGCCTGCGGACTCGGCCCATATCCTCCCACCGTGCGCCTCCACGAGTCCCTTGGTTACGCTGAGGCCAAGGCCTGTCCCTCTGACATAAGTGGGCTTTTCAATCATGGCCAACGGCTCGAATACCCGTTCGAGATCCTCTCTCCTGATGCCTATGCCAGTGTCGGTGATCTCCGTCCTAATGCTATCACCGTCCTCGATTGCTTTTACAGTAATAACTCCACTTTCAGGTGTGAACTTAGAGGCGTTGCTCAGAATGTTTGTGAATGCTTGGCATAGCCGAATGTTGTCTCCCAAGATCATCAGGGGGTGCGGAGGCAGCTCTACGTTGACTTTCTGCAGCCTGGTCTCGAAGAACGGCTTGATCTCAGTTATGCACAGTGTAATTACCTCCACCAAGTCAAGCTTGCGCATGTCGAGCTTCAACATACCTGAATCGATGCTCCTCAGATCGAGGAGGTCGTCTGTAAGGGCAACAAGCCTCTGTGCGTTGCGCTTCACGACCTCCAAGCTGCACTTGACCGCTTCCGGAAGCGATTCCACATTATCTTTCAGGACGTGGTTCAGGTAACCCACGATTGATACGAGCGGCGTACGTAGCTCATGTGTAATGTTTATCATCAGCTTTTCCTTTTGCCGCGTCTTCTCCTTCACCAACTCCTCCAAGTGTGCAGAGTACGCCTTCAGAATGCCCTCTGCCTTCTTCATCGCCGTCACGTCGGTGATGGAGGCTACCCGTATCGTCGTGCCTGGCACGATCGCAATATGGGCTATGCCATATCCAACCTCGCCATCTCTTCTGACGAACTTGAACTCGTACTTGTTTGGAACGTTGCCAGAGGGGCGCTGTTTATGGTAGGAGAGCATCCGGGGGAGATCATCTTCAGAAACGAAGGCGGTCCACTTCATCCTTCCCTCTATCTCTGCTTTGGTATACCCCGAGAGCGTCTCGACCATGTGGTTTGCATGAATGACCACCATATCCTCACCGAATACCACGGTGGCGGCCCCCGTCGTTTCGAATATTGTTCTATACTCATTCGCAGTTTTTTTGAGATCCTCTTGGGATTGGTTGAGTGCGGCAAGCATCTCATTTATGGCAGCCCCAAGACTCGATATTTCGTCATTTCCAGAGGTCCTGACATGAGCAGAGTGTCTCCCACGGACACCTATCTCTGTAACATCTTTGCTCAGCCTATCAACCCTAGCAAGAATAAATTTTTGCAGTAGAAGATAAACACATAGTCCAAACAACAGGAGCAGGATCGAGGAGACTGCAGTAAAATAGGTAGTGCTTGATAGGCCTTGCTTGTATGTTGCCCGAGGCAAATCCATCTTAATGACTGGCCCAGGTTTTCCGAAGATATCGCTCAGCAGGATGTATCCTGATACGATATCTTCGTTTGCTGGTCGAACTACAATTGGATTTATAGGCATGACCTCAGCTCCAATCCATTCAGAAGGAAGCTCGGCAGATGCCATGTTCAGCAGGCTTAACGACAGGTTGGTAGTCCTAGCAATAGAGCTGACCGCCCCCGTATCAAAGTGGCTGCCAAAAATCAGCGAACCCCGAACGGGCCCTTCTCCCTCACTCCTCATTATGGGTTGCGAGGAGATCATCATTGGTCCTTCACTAAGCATTATGATACCTGTTACAGAATCGTCTTTTTCTCCTCAATCATACGAACAAATGCCTTGTGAGGACACGCTGGCTACCAGATCAGACGGTATCGGAACCTCCTGCAACGTCTGAAGGTCGAAGGCCTTTCCGTAGACCAAAAAGCCGGATGAATTGAAGAATAGCATAACGTTGAGATTCAAGCCGATAAACGTTTGATCCACGAGATTTGTGTCGATGAAATTGATGTTTCTATCGTTAATAAAGGCGTATGTGTCATCCCACAAGCTGTAATCTGAGCAGATCGAGGACAGACGCGAAAATCTCTCTGAGATGGCTCCAACGACGATCTCTACGCCATGAAGTGTCTCCTGTTTTTCAAGTTCCAAGAAACCATTCATAATTATGATTCTTGTGGAGACGTAAACCATACCAACCATACATATTCCAATAATGCTAAGAATAACCAGAGTCTTTATCTGTAGCTTCATTTTTCAACGCCGACCCTTTTTGAGGGGGTGTATTACCGGCGATTGCTCGTAGTTTTTCCAGCACGGCAGTCCCTTTCGGGGTCATGATGCCCATGAAGGAAGAGGGCGTTATTATAACTTTCTATTCTTTGGAAAAGGGAGAACCCAATGCAGCGGGCCCTCTAACCTTTCTACCTCCGACGAGGAGCGCCAGTATCGTTACCACGTAGGGTAGCATTCTCAATAGCAGACTTACAGAAGGCGCCGCGGGGCCCACCAAAAAGGTGCCTATCCAGAGCGACAGGGCCTCGGTGAACCCAAACAGTAGCGAGCCTCCAAGTGCTCCCCAAGGGTTCCACCTGCCGAGGATCACTATGGATACCGCCACAAAGCCCCTGGCCGCCACTATGCGGCTGTCGAAGACGTTGAACATGGATATCGTAAGCAGACCCCCAGCCATTCCCACTAGAGCTCCCTCGATTATGAGCGATAGGTACCTTATTCTGCTGACATTTATGCCCAGATAGGAGGCCACCACGGGGTCCTCGCCTATGGATCTCAGCCTCAGACCGAAGGAGGTCTTGAAGATAAGGAAGTAGATCAGAGGGACCGCGATCAGACCGATGTAGACGAACACCGTCTGGTTGAAGAGCACCTCGCCCAGAACCGGGATCTGGCTCAGCCCTGGTATCGCATAGGGGCCTATGAGATCTCCCAAATATGGGAAGGCCCCCTGCGAGAACGCAATCCTGAAGAAGTAGAGGCACAGCCCCATTGCGAGGAGGTTAATGGCAAGCCCGGATACCACCTGATCGAGGTTGATCCTGATGACGAGAAAGCCGAATATGAGAACGGTCAGTACACCGGCAATGATGGATGTCAGCAGCCCAACCCACAGGTTCCCAGTCAGATAGGCGCCCATGAAGCCGGAGAAGGCGCCCATCAGCATTGCCCCCTCTATCCCCAGATTGAGTATTCCTCCCCTCTGAACAACGGTCTCGCCTAGAGATGCCAGAAGAAGCGGGGAGGCGGTTCTTATCCCAGCGGCAATAAACCCAAGGATTAGCGCCCATTCCATCATGCCTTAAAGACCCCCTTCTTCTCAAGGTAACGCATGATGTACTCCGATCCCAGAACAAAGATCACAAGAACCCCTTGGATGAAGTCAACCACGCCCTGCGGCTGGTTGAGGACTCTGGACATGGTCGACGAGCCGTTGAATATTGCCGCCAAGAAGATCGAGGACAGAAAGACGCCAATGGGGTTGTTCTGACCCAGCAGCGCAACTACTATGCCGGTGTATCCGTACCCGGGCGAGAGCGAGCCCCTCATCCTAAACTGTATTCCGGAGACCTCGAAGAGACCGGCGATGCCAGCGAGTGCCCCGCTGAGTACTAGGGCCAAGAATATGGTTCTACTGACATTGATCCCACCAAACCTCGCCGCCTCAGGGTTCTCGCCCACGGCCCTCAGCTTGTAGCCAAAGGTCGTCTTGATCATGAGGAAGTATACGAGTGGCAGGGCAACCGCGATGGCGAGCACCACTCCCAGGTGGAGGCGGGTAGTCGGTAGCAGGATAGGGAGTACGGCCGCCTGCGGTACCTGCGCGGACTCTGGAAATAGGGTGTCTGGGCTCCTGAACGGAAATGAAAGTAGCCACTGCACGAAGTAGATGGCAACGTAATTCATGAGGAACGTGGTGATGACCTCATTTATCCCCAGCTTCGTCTTCATTAGAGCTGGTACAGCTGCCCAAGCCATTCCGCCCAAGATCGCAACAAGTATTGAGGCAGGAAGCGTGAGTGGACTGTTGCCTAATGAGACCGCGGTTATAGTGCCCGCCATGGCGCCCATGTAGAGCTGCCCCTCTGCACCGATGTTCCAGACCTTGCACTTGAAGGCGATGGCAAGCCCGAGCGAGACGAGCAGTATGGGGGTCGTCCTGACGAGGGTCTCCACCGTAAGGTTGAGATTGCCGAAGGCCCCAACGAAGATGTAGTAATAGGCCAGGATCGGATTTGCCCCGGTGGCTATGAATAGTACCGAGGTGACGACCAGCGCAAGAGCGATGGATATCACTGCCTTGTATATCGAACGAACCGTTGACTTCGTCAGCTTTAGCTCCATAACACTACTGTCCCCAGTCCAATCTCGTTATGCCGACCCCAGCATCAGTCTCGCCAACTTCTGAATGTCGAGAGAGTCATGGGTGAACTCTCCGACAAACTTACCGCCATACATCACCACAATCCTGTCGCTGAGCTTTATTATCTCGTCCAGATCCGCGGAGATCAACAGCGCGGCGACGCCCTTTGATCTCAGCTCCATTAGCTTCTGGTGAACGGCTTCGGATGCTTTGACATCCAAACCTGCTGTTGGCTGCTCTGCTACCACTATGTTGGCACCGTTGGAGAGCTCCCTCGCCACGACAAGTTTTCCGATGTTTCCACCGGACAGACTGCTCACCGTGGCACATGGATCGGAAGCCCTTATCCCAAACTTGGAGATAAGATCCGATGCGTATCTGTCAATAGACTCTCTGTTGATGACCATGTTCTTGCTGAAGGGCTGCTCCTCGAAGTTCTTGAGGGCGAGGTTCTCGGAGACGCTCATGCTGAGCACGACCCCCCTCCTGATCCTGTCTTCAGGGATGTAGGAGACGCCCTTCCGGATTATGAACTTCGGTGGCCTGTTGGTTAGGTCACAGGTCTTCAGGAGGGAGGTTCCGGACTCGATCCTGCGGAGTCCTGTGAGAGCTTCAACGAGCTCCTTCTGCCCGTTCCCAGCCACTCCAGCTATGCCTAATATCTCCCCGGCGTGGAGGACCAGATCCACGCCCTTTACCGCCATCTCTCCCCTTTTGCCCTTAACTGAAAGGTTCTTTACCATGAGGACGGGTTCGCCAGGCTTGCCCCTGTCGACCCGGAGCGATGATGCGAAGCCCTCCACCACGAGCGCAGCCAGTTCCGCCTCGTTTGTGGAGATGGTGGGCAGGGTCTTGACCACCCTGCCTCCCCTCATAATGGTGATTCTATCGCTTATCGCCAGGGCCTCCTTTACCTTGTGAGTGATAATTATGACGGATCTCCCCTTGGACTTGAGCCGCCTTATCGTCTTGAAGAGCTCCTCCACCTCGAGAGGAGTAAGCACAGAGGTGGGCTCATCTAGGATGAGAATATCCACATCCTGACAGAGCAGGCGGAGTATCTCTACCCTCTGCCTGAGACCCACAGGCAGCTGCTCTATCCTCGCATCCGGGTCTATCTCGAGTGTTAGGTTCTTTGAGACCTCCTTTATCTTCCCCTTGACCGCATCAAGGTTCAGCCTTCCAGAGAGGGAGAGGCTGAGCGCAATGTTCTCGGCGACTGTGAACGTAGGGATCAAGGTGAAGTGCTGGTGAACCATGCCAATGCCAAGCTTAACAGCCTTTATGGGGTCCTCTATGCGGACACTCCTACCGTTAACGAGGATCTCGCCCGAATCTGGGGTGAGGCAACCAGAGAGGATCTTCACGAGGGTCGTCTTGCCCGCACCATTCTCCCCCAGCAGGGCATGCACCTCGCCCCTCAGGATGCTAAACGTGACGTCCTGGTTGGCCACAACTCCGTTGGGGTAAGTCTTGCGGATACCCCTAACAAATATGGAATGATCCGAACGCGTTACCGAGTCGCTCTCGGTGGACGCATTAGATACCTTTTCAACCTCAAACTTAGTTTTTTTAAAAAAAATAGGAGAGAGGGGCATAGAGCCACCTCTACGGGTTTCTGAAGTTTGGCACCGAGATCGGTACATTGCTCCCATCAACAACCGTTCCGTTGATCAGCGTCACGCTGGTATTCCAGTAGATGGTTCCGTTGATTATCTGCTGTTGCAGGGTCTGGCTATATGAATAGACTAGGGGGTAATTGTTCTGGAATGCGGTGTTCCAAACAAACTTCGATCCGCCGGTATCCATCGTAGTATAGTAGTGACCAGAGGCGAAATTGTCAGACAGGGCGCCCTGGATCATCGACCTTACCATCGGATAGAGGTCCCATACAACACTGCCGACGACGACATCCGGGGCGAGGTTGTTCTGGTCCACGATGTTGCCAAAGGCGAGGGCGAGTACCTTTCCGCTTGTATCCTTGCAGGCCTCGAAGATACCGTACCTCTCAGAGTAGATCACGTCAACTCCCGAGGCGATCAGTGCACTTGCAGCGGTCCTTGCAGCCGGGGGATCATACCAGGAATTGATGTATGAGATTGTGACGTTGAGATTTGGATTCACGTGTTTTGCGCCGGCGACGAAACCGTTCAGCAGGTTGTTCACGTCTCCGACCCCTGAGAATGCGGTCACGATGCCCACCTTGCTGGTGTTGGTCATCTTTGCGGCGATTGCTCCTGCCTCGTACGCAGCCTCCTGGATGTAGTAGTCGAAGAGGGCGAGGTTATTGCCGAAGTTCGTGCATAGCCCGGAGCCCTGGGCGAAGTAGACATTGGGGAACTGCGGTGCGATCCTGTCAGCGGTCTCCCAGAATCCCCAGCTGTGGGTGATAATCATGTTGAATCCGCTGTTGATGTACTGGAGCATGATGCTCTCGACCTGTGACTCGGACACCCTCTCGGAGTAGTTGTAAGTAATCCCCAGCTCGTCCCTTGCCTCGAGGAGCGCCTGGTGCAGTACTTGGTTCCACGTCTCTTCAAGCGGAGTGACGTAGATGGCGGCGACCTTGAACGCCGGCGCCGCCGGCGCGGTCATTGTCGTGTAGGCGTAGGCTGCCCCGACCACGATGACGGCAACTATCACTATCCCAACAATTACAGAAGTTTTCATAGGGGGTTTCACCCAGACAGTGATCTGGTATCTTTTTTACTAAATATATAAAAATTTGCTTTTCCATTTATTGTTGATTGCCATTAACATTTAAATTATCAGAGGCGAAAAAAACGCTCGGCGTTTGCGACCGTGACCCTCACAACCTCTTCCACTTTCACATGCTTTATCTCTGCGATCTTTCTCGCCCCCAGTATTAGATTCGCAGGCTCGTTCCGCTCACCACGCACGGGTGTGAGCACCGGCGAGTCGGTCTCAAGCATCAGCGATCCCAGCGGGAGCAGACGGGCAAGCTTCTGCTTCTGCTCAGAGTGAACCACTGAGGTCGGTATCGAGAAGAAGAAGCCTCTCTTGGTAGCGGACAGAGCGTCGCCGGACTTGCCGTCAAAGGCGTGCATCAGCACCCTCTCGGCGCCCTCGGAGTAGAGAACCTCGAGCGCGTCGTGACCGGCGCTCCTAGAATGCACCACAAGGGGGAGGTCCCTCTCGATTGCAAGCCTTATACTCGACCTGAAGAACGCCTCCTGGAGCACCCGCTGGGAGTGATCCCTCACGTAGAAGTGGTCAAGCCCGACCTCCCCAATACCCACGATGTCACCCAGCCTGAGAAGCTCCTTGAACTGGTTGTACTTCTCCTCCAATAGAACTGTGGGGTCAAAGCCCGCCGTGAGGTACAGGTAGCCGGGGTCCATCGAAAGGACCTCTCGGGCCCTAACGAATTCAGCAGGGTCGGTTATCGACATTATGATCTTCTTTACTCCGGCGGCTCTTGCCCTTCTTAGGACCTCTGGAAGGTCCTTGAAGGAGGGATCGGTGAGGTGGGCGTGGACGTCTATCAAGGGTGCCACCGTATCTTTTCTCATAAAGGCGCATGATAAAGGTTGGGCACCAATAAATAAGTTAATATATAATACAGTTATAATAAGGAGCGGGGAGGGTTGTGGAGACGGAGCTGGATCTGAGGGGGCTGTACTGCCCCATACCCGTACTGAGGACGAGGGAGGGGATAGAGAAGGTAAAAGTAGGCGATCTCCTGAAAGTAATGGCAGACGATCCAGCGGCCGAGGAGGACCTCAAGAGGTGGGCCAAGAGGGCCGGACAGGAGGTCGTGGATGTGAAGAAAGAGGGTGAGGATGTTATTGTGACAATAAGGAGGATTAAATAATGCCAGAAAAGAGTGAGGGGAAAGAAAAGAAGAAGATATTGTACGTACAAACTTCGGGCATCGATACACCGGAGAGGCTGTACGCGCCATTCATACTGGCCATGACAGCCCAGGCGATGGACCTAGACGCGTCCATATACTTCTTGATAAAGGGCATAACTGTCCTAAAGAAGGGCGCAGCAGAGAAGATAAAGATAAGCAACTTCCCGACGCTTAAGGAGATCATGGACCAGGCGATAAAGGCGGGTGTGAAAATGTACGCGTGCGCCCAGAGCTGTGATCTGCTAAACATGCCCAAGGGGGACCTAATTGCGGGGGTCAAGGTCGCGGGGGCGGCGACCGTTAACGATCTGGTTTTAGAGGCAGACGGGGTACTGTACTTCTAGGAAGGGCGAAACGGCATGTCTGAGAAAATTGTGTATATGGATTATGCATCATCCTCAAGGGTCGATCCGAGGGTGGTGGAGGCCATGCTCCCCTATCTTAGGGAACTATACGGCAACCCCTCGTCGCAGCACTCAGTTGGCTCAAAGATGAAGGGTGCACTGGAGGAGGCGAGGGCAAAGGTCGCTGCGTTAATAAACGCAGAGAAGCCCTCGGAGGTTGTCCTCACATCCGGAGCGACCGAGGGCACCAACGTGGCGCTGAGGGGGGTGGCATTAAGGAACAGGGACAGGGGCAACCACATAATAGCGTCCAAGATAGAGCACATATCGGTTCTGAACACGCTGAAGTACCTCGCAAAGAACGGCTTCGAGGTAACGTACCTGCCGGTGGACAGGTACGGGACGGTGGACGTCGAGGCGCTCAAGTCTACCATTACGGACAAGACTACTCTTGTTACCGTCGGCTACGCGAACAACGAGGTCGGCACCATACAGCCCATAAGGGAGATGGCGGAGATCGCCCATTCAAAGAAGGCGTACCTCCATACCGACGCCGTGCCAGCCGTCGGGAAGATACCTGTGGATGTGGTAAAGGACGGGATAGATCTGATGACCATCTCCTCCTGGGACATGTACGGACCTTACGGCATAGGAGGAATCTACGTCAAGAGGGGGACAAGGGTGGAGCCCCTGATCCTAGGCGGGGGGCAGGAGGGAGGGCTCAGATCCGGCACGGAGAACGTCGCAGGAGCGGTGGGGATGGGCAAAGCCGCGGAGCTTGCGATGGCAGAGATGGCAGGCGATGCCGAGAGGCTCTCCAAGATAAGGGACAGGATAGTGGAGAGGGTCCTAAAGGAGGTGCCCTACTCCTTCCTGAATGGGCATCCCACGAGGCGGCTTCCGCACAACGCGAATATAAGGTTCAGCTTTGTGGAGGGAGAGTCGCTTGTCCTCTCCCTCGACATGGAGGGGATAATGCTCTCCAGCGGTTCTGCCTGCTCCTCAAAGACGCTGGAGCCGTCGCACGTCCTGATAGCCATGGGGATCCCGCACGTTGAGGCGCAGGGCTCTCTGCTCATAAGCCTCGGGAGGTTCAACGTCCCGGAGGACGCCGATAGGATCGCCGACGTCCTGCCGAGGATAATAAAGGGGCTGAGGCAGATGTCCCCGATTGCGCCCGAGGAGGTGAGGTAGATGTACAGCCAGAAGGTCATGGAGCACTTCAGGAATCCCAGGAACGTGGGCGAGATACCGGACGCCGACGGGATCGGGAAGGTGGGGAACCCCATCTGCGTGCCTCCAGACACAGATGTAGTTGTCAAGGGCTCCGCTGTTCCAATCCGGGCAATCAACAAGTCGGACACAGTTTTGTCCCACGACGGAGCATTTCACAGAATAAACAAGAGGTTCAGCCGAGCATACGCGGGTACCATTTTGGATATTAAAAACCGCCTTGGAAACACAGCGCTCACACCAGATCATATGGTGTTCGGTTTTAAGGTTCCGAGAGGAGACAAATACCGGTATACAAGAGGCAAAAAGAGGTTGGTCGGAGACCTCGCGTGGTGGCATGCGTGCGAACTGGACAAGGGGGACATGGTCGCATATCCAGTCCCGAACGAGAGCAGCGACGTTAGCGAAATAGAAACGAATGTGGAAAAATCTGAGCACGATTTCAAGAGCATTGAAATACCGCCGAGGATCAAGGTGGATGGCGACTTTATGCGCTTCGCCGGATACTTCCTAGCCGAGGGCAACACCAGGATTGAAAGATGTAAAACGTATGCCACATTGACTTTCAACACCAACGAGGAAGACAACGTAATGGATGCCTGTCGCCTCGTCAGAAACGTTTTCGGAGTGGACGCTAAGATAGAAAGGCGCGAGGAGAGGAAAACCGTGAATATTGTCATCTATAATGCGCATGCCGCCAGATTTTTAAGAAAATTGTTTGGCGGAAAGGACGATGAGAGGAGCGTGCCAGAGTTCATGATGTTCCTTCCCCTGGATAAACAGGCAGAGTTGATCAGAGGACTGTGGCACGGTGACGGGTATATCGACGTGAACAAACCGAGAGCGTCGTATTCCACCGTCTCGAAGGTTCTTGCCCAGCAGATAAAGATGCTGTTGTTGAGACAGGGAATAATTCCGTCCGTTTATGAGGAGAAAACCAGGGTCTCGAAGGGGGTGCATCATAGAAAAACATACAGGGTATTCGTTCTCGAAACACCGTCTATTAGAAAACTTTCATCCATATTGGACGTCGGCTTCAATTTCAAGAAAAACCCAAGAGGCAAGGCATGGATAGAGAACGGCATGCTGTTCGTCCCAATAACAGGGATTGAAAGCACGGAATACGGCGGATTCGTCAGCAATCTGGAAGTCAATGTGGCGCACTCGTATGTCACGCCCTCTCTGACCGTGCATAACTGCGGAGACCTGATGTGGATCTACATCAAGGTGAAGGACAACAGGCTTGAGGACGTCAAGTTCAAGACCTTCGGGTGCGGCGCGGCGATAGCCACCAGCAGCATGGTGACGGAGATGGCCAAGGGGAGGACGATAGAGGAGGCCCTTAAGATCTCGAGGCAGGATGTGGCGGACGCGCTCGACGGATTGCCCCCGATAAAGATGCACTGCTCCAACCTAGCTTCGGACGGTCTGAAGGCGGCGATACTCGACTACATGAAGAAGAAGGGGATAACGCCGCCCGAGGGGATCAAGATTGAGTCCGAGACCGAGGAGAAGTGCGACGTTTAGCACCTCTCCTTAGACGATTGTTTTTCCGCAGAATTTATGATACAGAGTAAATGGATTCAGAGTCAGGGCAAAAAAGGAAGAAGAGTCGGGCAAGCATTCCCATAAAACTGGATTATGCGATCTTCTTTCCTGCTTGCGGGCCGGGGAACTGGTTCAGGACTTCCGTGGGCTCAAGAACCCACACCCCGCGTATGTCGAGACCCATCTTCTTAATGACCTCCCTCATCCCCTCGAAGAGGGGACCAGAGGTCACGAAGGATCTCACCCGGCACCTCACCTGATACGCCTGCGGCGGTGCTCCTGGGACGACCTTTACCGCCAGGGTGGAGACTATCGTTCCGGTCTCGGCTGCGGTTTGCAGGTTCTCATGGGCCTCCCGCATGTGTATTGTGGCGCAGACTATGGTATTGGCGTCTGGAGCCCTAAGCGAGCCCAAGGGTATCACGTGCAGGTTCTCGCCTGATCTCGTGGCGAGGACCTTCAGAGTAGCAGGGTCGTTATACAGATCCTGAACTTCTTTAGGTATGGGCATAATTTCACCTACATCATAATATTACCAAAGCCATATATAATTAGTTCCTACTCATTCGAGTTTCATGGTCTCCAAGATGACATGACAGTTGACATGGATGAATTATGATGAATATAAAAAATAAAAGTTAGGGAAATCGCCAGTCTCAATGCATTAGCTCATTTCACGTAGATTCGGAGGGCATCTTCGAGACCCATCTTCTTGAAGGTCGTTCCTGCGGCTATGCCGACCTCCACTGGGCTGTCGCTATCCTCGGCCTTTGAGAGGGCCTTCATTGCGAGGTCGAGGGCCTCCCTTATCGTGAGGTCGCTCCTGTAGCCGGCCCTTAGCACGTCCGTGGCCTCCTCGCTGTTCTTTCCGATGGCCAGAGCCTTGCCGCTCACCATCAGACCCCGCGGATCCAGCTGGTATAGGTGTTGACCGGCCCTGTCCGATCCAACCACGATCAGCGCCGCACCAAGAGGGCGGACTCCGCCGTAGCGCGTGAACTGGTACATGAACTGTCCGAGGTGGTCGACGATCGATTTCACGTCTATGGGATCTTCAAAGACGATCCTGTGCCTCTGCGCCTCGATCCTTGCCTGATCGATCAGCACATGTATGTCGCCTGTGAAGCCGGCGCCGGCTGCCCCAACGTTATCGTCGATCATGTGTATCTTCTCGATGGGGTCGATGAGCGGGTCAGGGTCCTTGGTCCGCGTGACCGTAACGGCAAAGTCCTTGCCGCGGATGGCAACAACCGGCGAGCCGTACTTGACCGCCTCTGCCGCGTACTCCACCTGCAGGAGCCTGCCGTCTGGAGTGTACATGACGAATGGTCTATCGTAACCGCTAGGCGACATCATCACTGCGCACCTCCAAGATTGAGCCACTCCATACCCTTCTTCGTTATTGTCAATACTTCCACGCCGTTGCCGGAGCCAGGGTCCCTCTCCATGGCAGCCTTAACCGCCTTCGTTGCGATGTTCGCGCCCTCGGCTGTTGGCATGCCGCTCTTATAGCTGGCCTCTAGCACACCATAGGCCATCGGCGAGCCGGAGCCTGAGGACGTGAAGCCCTCGTCCGTCACCGCGCCGCTTATGTCTGCCTCAAAGAGCTGGGCACCGGTCTCGTCGACGCCGGCAACGAGCATCTCGGTAATGAAAGGAGCGTAGCTCCGCATGCCCGAGTAGAGTATGTTCGCGAGCAGCTTGGCCGCCTCCTTCACGGTCAGCGGGAAGCCCCTGTTGAACTCCATCAGCTTTGCCTCAGCCTTCACCAAGTTGATCAGGTAGTTGGCGTCCGAGAGCTGCCCGGCTATTGCCACAGCCTTGTTCCCGTCGAGTGGGTAGATCTTCTTGACCGCCTTAGAGCCGATCATTCCGCCCTTGCTCGCCCTTCTGTCAGAGGCGAGGACTACGCCGTCCGAACACCTCAAACCAACGATGGTAGTCAAAGTAGCATCACCGCTATAATTTCTATTAAAGTCGGTATTATTGACGAAGAAACGCCCTACCTAGTCACACCAATCTGCATCAGTTGTCCGGGTGGCATCTGCTCTGGTAGAGGGCGTTGATGATCTTCGCGTAGAGCCTCATCGCAACCTCCCTTGCCCTTGGCTCCTCTGCCGGAGGGAACGATCCAAGGGAGACCTCGAAGAGTCGGTCCTTGAATGATGCCTGCACCTGTATCTCTCCGTCGTCCGTGACCCACTTGAGGTCCATACCCTGCTCCGTGGGGGAGCTTCCGAGCCACCTCATCCCGCTGAACCACTTACCCTTCAGTATGCCAGCGGCATTTATGAAATCCATATCATTTGGCAGGTATGACGAGCCCACAACGAGGCGCGGGTTAGGGGTCGAGGAGTGACGACCGGCCGCCTTGATCCCCTTCTTTGTTATTGAGTAACCCTCGTCTTTTTTGTCCACGAGACCAAGAGACGAAAGCCTGTTAAGGCTACGGGATAACTTCTCCTGATGAACCTTGAGGCTCCTCTTCATGCCCTGGAAGCTGAAGTTCGTGTCGGCGCTCGAGGCGAGTAGCTGCATCACCTTGCAGTCCACCTCCCCAAAGTTCTGGTAAATGTCAGAAGCCACCTAATCATCCTCCAATATATACCATTGCGATATAATTGAGAGCGTAATATATAGCCTTTGCGCCGGCGCGGTAGGGACAGAATAGTGGGCATTAATATATCCCTTTTTAACCCTATTCTTCAGGGGATCGCTCGATGATAGTCATGCCAATTACCGTTCCCTTCCCGAAAGACTGGGGGCATGGCGATGGGACCAACGCCTACATCATTAAGGGCGATAAGACGATCCTGATAGACTCTGGTCTGGACGGCCCGGACAACAGGGAGTACATTAAGAGGACACTGAGGAGGCTGGACGCATGGAGGGTTGACGCGATACTGCTGACCCACGGCCACCTTGATCACTTTGGTCTGGGAGCGTACTTACAGAGGGAGACCGGTGCGAAGATCATGATTCACGAGGAGGACGCACCTGCCCTAAAGGACTACAGGAACGTTATGTCATGGTTCGATGAGGTCTACGAGCTGGCGGTTGAGGGGGGTTTCGACGAGCAAGATCTCAGGGCGGTCAAGATGCAGTTATCGATGGTAATAGACATGATGAGTAAGCCTGACAACTACGGCACCTTCAGCGAGCTGGACCTGAAGATGGGCGGCGGGGCGCTGAGGTCGATGCATCTGCCGGGTCACACGCCCGGGAGCGTGGGATACATCCTCGGCGACTCTATTTTCTCTGGGGACGTTGCCCTCGACGGCCCCACGAACGTGGGAGAGCTGAGGCAGGAACTCGCCTCCATACAGAGGCTGAAAACTTTCAAGCACGTCTATACCGGCCACAGGAGGTCGCCCATAAACGCAAAAGACCTCGAGGCGCTGGAGGCACACATCGCCAGCCGGCTCGAGCAGGTGCTGAGGATTACGAAGCAGGGTAGGACGTTGAAGGAGATCGTGAGCGGGGTCTACGGTGTGACCATGGTGGAGACGAACTTCATGAAGAAGGTCATCCCCATAAGGCAGGTGGTATCCTACCTCAGATATCTTGAGGATGAGGGGCACATTACGAAGAGGGGGGCGCGGTGGGTCTCCTTCAAGGACCATCTTTAGTAGGAAGAGGCGGAAAGGGTTCTGATCTCAGCCGCGTACGATCTTCATTATTGCCGGGATCAGAAGTGATACCCCAGCGCTGATCCCGAAGATGTATGCACCCCACGTGAAGGTGAAAGCCTTCCCTAACACAACGATGAAGATCAGCAGGTAGTAGTAGACGACAACGGCGGGCACCAAGAGTATGGCGCCGCCTATCCACATCCTTATGGCGTATCCAGCGAGCGATGCCAGGAGGGCTATGAAGAGGATGTATATAGTGGGCAGGTGTATCGCGTAGTTGTCCCACATCTGGATCAGGCTCACAGAGGCCTTGCCTGGTATATCGATCCACGGGAGCGCCAATGAGACGGCTGCAACGATCCACAGGATCATGCTCAGCGCGAAGAACGCGGATCTACGACTGTCGCCATGGATGTGCGCCCATAGCTCTACCCTCCAGTTTAAGGTCAAGACGATGCCCAAGGCGAGCAGGAAGAGGAAGCTCACAAAGAAGTAGGATGATGTGGTCTGGATTTGGTACACTGGCGACGTGGAGAGGCTCGTGCCATTCGCCTTCACCGTCAAGAAGTACTGTACAGTAGTGGGCAGCGGGGGCAACGGGATAATCTCGCCTTTGTCGAGGTTGATCTCGGCCCAGAGTGACCCAGGCAGGCCGTAACGGTAGAAGACTGAGGTTGTGTAGTTCCCGGACGAGGGTGGAACATTGACCTTAACCGACGTGAAGAAGTTTATCGGCTCCGCCGTCGGGACGGGCGGTACGGGCAGGCTCTGGGGCTGGCCCTCGAGGTAGTGGTCGAGCCAGATGGTCGTAGAGTCAAGCCATCCAACGGCATAGGAGTGACCATGGTTCGGGGCCAAGTTTATGGCCTTATCTGACTGGATCATCGCGTAGGTCTTATTGATGGCATCTAAGAAGAAGTACTCGTCATGGGTACCAATCAGCATGAGGGTCGGGATGTTGAGCCTTGCGGCGTAGGCCCTGCAGTCGAAGTACTTGATGAGTGCCAGTCCACCAGGATCAGTAATCTTCATGCTTGACGGTACTATAAAACCAGCGAAGCTGCCCCTTTGCACTATATCGTCGAAGTAGCCGCTGGCCACAACGGGTACGGCCACCTTCACGCGGTTGTCAACCGCCGAGACGATGAAGGTTGTTACACCGCCCATCGAGGCGCCGAAGACCCCTATCGCTCCTCCGTTGACGTAGGGCAGCGTCGTCAGCACAGTTATTGCTCTAGAGGCGGCTACGACGTTCTGGTAGTAGTACGCGCTGTAGGGACCGTCTTGGAAGTTCACGATATTTGCGGGGCTTGAGGTGGGCCCTGTGGAGTTCCCGCAACCCGGCGAGTCCATGGCAATAACCGTGTAACCCCTCGACGCCAGTTCGAGGCCAAAGGGCAACATGTCCTCCGCCGAACCGCCCGTCCCGTGGAGCAGAAGGATAGCTGGGAGGTCGGTTCCTGGCGGTCTAAGAAGCACGGCGTGGATCCTGATCGTGGATCCGTTGAAGACGTGGCTGTTGAAGGAGACATCGTATGTTTCGAGTATAGTTCCTCCGATGGTCCTGTTCCCGATATAACTGAGGGCGGTATCCATGGGAGGATAATTAATACTATCAAGGTTCCAGAAGCTGGTATTAAATTCCGTGACGAGAGGCGGAGGCGTGGTGTTCCAGCTTCCGTAAGACAAATATGCGAAGAATGACATTGCCACCAGAATTAGAGCCGCGATCTCTATTACTACCAACTTCTTCATAGAACATCAGTCTATACCTGTGCTATGTTTTGCCATTTATTATTTTCGCGAAGGCCTCCAGCGTCAGTGGTTCGCCCAAAATTTAAATGCAGAGGACACCCAATCATATATTAACTGTTGTTAGTGAGGAAGACGACCTGCCGTTCTGGGGGACGTTTCGATGGATATCGATGAGATAGATATTACGATCCTCAAGGAGATCCAAGAGGACTCTAGGACCAGTTACAGGGATATAGCCAAGAGGCTCGGACTTTCTGTCGGGACCGTTCATAATAGGGTAAAGAAGATGACGGACCTTGGTGTGGTAAAGAGCTTCGCCGCGGTGCTTGATCCGGAGAAGCTGGGCTTCGAGCTCACGGCGATAATCCTGATGCAGGTCGAGGGGGGGCATATCGTGGATGTTGAGAAGACCATATCCAAGTCTAGGTCGGTGATCGCCGTGTACGACGTGACGGGGGATTTCGATATAATAGTCATAGCCAAGTTCAGGTCCCGGGAGGAGCTGAACGCCTTCATAAAGGAGACCTTGAAGATGCCCTATGTGAAGAGGTCTGTAACAAGCATAGCGCTGAACGTCGTAAAAGAGGACGTAAAGCTCAACCTTTAATCGCGCGGAGATCAGGATCTAGATTTTTCGCGTCCACGGTATTCGCCGTACCGGGCCATCTCTGCCGCTACGTCGACAGCGGATTTAACGGTCGTGAAGATGGGCAGCCCGGACCTCTCGAAGGCCCTTGCGCTGTCGCTCTGGCTCGGACCGAGAACGTCCACGACGTACACTGGCTTCTTGTACCTCCTCACAAGCTCGGATATCCTGACCGCAAACTCCACATCCCTTTCGATCAGCGTCGGCAGGGCTATGGACCCCAGAACACCGTACCCGATAAGGAAGACCATGTCGTAGTCCCGCTCGAGCAGGGTCTTTACGGTGAGGAAGTACGCCTCTGCATCGGACACGGCCACCATATCAATTGGATTCTTCCGCGACCAATAGGCGGGCAGTATGCCATCTATCAGCTCGAGCACATCCTTTGGCAAGGGCTGGAGGTTTAGACTTTTCGCCTCCAGAAGGTCTGCACACTCCACGGCCCACCCCCCTCCGGATGAAACCACCCCCACGGATCGACCCCGTGGCAGGGGGAGGGACGCAAAGGAGGTTGCCAACTCGAAGAGCTCCGCCGAGTCCCTTGCGCGTATTATACAGAACTGCCTGAGAACCCCGTCCAGAACGGCGTCCTCGACTGCCATGGCGCCTGTATGCGATGCGGCGGCACTTGCACCAACTGGGGTAGTCCCAACCTTCATGACTATCACTGGCTTGTTTAAGGACGCAGAGCGGAAGGCGTCTATCAGTAGCCGCCCGTCCCTAACGGATTCCATGTAAATGGTGATGACCTTCGTAGGCTCGTCGGTGGCAAGGTACTTCAGGAGCTCTGGGAGCGAGAGGTCGGCCTCGTTGCCAATGCTCACGAACTTGCTGAAGCCGATCCCCTCTTTCTTTGCCCAGGCGAGCATCGTTGTGCCCACCGCGCCGCTCTGGGATATGAAGGAGACACCTCCCTGTTTCGGCACTAGGGAGGTGAAGGTAGCACTCAGGTTGTTGTAGGAGTTGTATACACCCATGCAGTTTGGCCCAACTATCCGAATGCCGTAGTCTCTTGCCACCCTAAGGGCCTCGTTCTCCAGGGCGCGTCCCTTCTCGCCGGTCTCTCTGAATCCAGAAGTTATGATCACTGCATACGGGGTCTTCTTCTCCCCGCATTCCGTCAGTACCGCGGAGACTATCGCTGCCGGAACCGCTATTATTGCCAAATCCAACTTTTCTGGTATCTCTTTGACCGATCTATAACACCTCAATCCCAGCAGGGAATCCACATGAGGATTCACGGGGAAGATCCTTCCAGCATAGCCGCCGCCGACCAAGTTCTTCAGGATGATGTGCCCCAGAGCCGCGGGATCCCTTGAGGCGCCAGCAATGCAGATGGACTGCGGGAAGAAGAGCTCCTTCAAGGCAGACGCCCCATTTAAGCCACCACCTACCCTGATGAATCCGAACTACTTTCCTATGAGGTACCTCAACATCTCGTATATTGTTGACTTGAACTCTTTCTGTATAAAGTCCTTGTTACTCACCGCCTTTGATAACCTCACCGAGATTATTCTTGGCGTGATGTAGTCGATCTCCACGGAGGGCCCAAAGGCGTCCCTCACGCACTCGAGGAAGAGGCTCACCATATCGTCCATGAGGGCGGATCTCCGGCGCCTTATCTCAAAAGAGAGGTCCTCGCCTAGGACTGGGTCGACCTCCATGACGCTGTTTACCGCTTCCGTGAGTATCTGCGTTATTACGTTCTCAAGCTCCCACAGGTCCAACGTGCCCACAGGGGCAGACTCAGGAAGCGCCGAGGAGATTATCGTTGAGGAGACCCTCTCGGAGGCGGTGTAGATCGCCTTCTCCACCTCCAGCCTCGAAAGGGTTCCCCTCCTGCTAAGAAACGGAGTCTTTGGCAAAAGTACTCCTCGTGATATATGACAGAGCCACCAATTCAAAAGTCTTTCTTATGGAGTGGCGTAACGTGGGCAGGCACGACAGAGATCACCAGCAGGGCGTCAAATGCAAAAAGCATTATTTATGAAAGGCATATCTAAGAGCAGGGGAGCCGAATGCCAAGGAAGATCCTGCTTAAGGAGAAAAGGTCGGGCAAGATGTTCTTTAACGCCCCGAACGTGTCGAGCAACATCGGTCTCAGGGAGATGATGGAGATCGTCTTCACAAACGCGGACTCCTACAAGGAGATAGCCATCGTCCTTCTGGAGTGGCTGAGGGCCAAAAGCGACCAGGAGAACAGGGGCAGGACGAGGTGGGTCACCACCAGTGAGATGTCCCACTACATAAACGAGAGGCTCATGCTCAGGAGAAGGAGCGCGGCTTACGCAGTCGTAAAGAACTACCTGATACCCCTTGGCATACTGGAGTACAGGCCCTCCGAGTCCAAGTACCTCCTGAGCAGGGACTTTGCCGGTGCGCTCAAGAGGCTCGCGGACGCGTACGTGAGATGGACGGGTTAAAAATGCTTATATAACTTGGTTATAAGATAGATATGGAGGTTTTCATGTGGCCTCGAACCCCAAATGGGCCGGAATAGGCGCAAAGTTCGCACACCTTACAGCGGTCCATCCATGTTTTGGGGTTAAGGCACATTACAAGGTCGCTAGGATCCACCTTCCGGTCGCTCCGCGCTGCAACATCCAGTGCAACTACTGTATCAGGAAGATAGACAAGTGCGAACATAGGCCAGGGGTTGCCGCATGTATCCTTAACCCGAAGGGTGCGGTGAGGCGGCTTGAGGCGGAGATCAAGAGCAACCCTGACCTCAAGGTCGTTGGAATAGCAGGTCCTGGAGACAGTTTGGAGAATCCCGCAACCTTCGAGACGCTGGCGATCGTCAAGAAGAGGTGGCCTGGGCTGATCCAGTGCCTCTCCACCAACGGACTGCTCGCAGAGGAGAAGGCTGACGAGCTGAGAAAACTAGGGGTGAGGACGGTGACGGTCACCATAAACGCAATAGACCCCAAGGTCGGGGCGAAGATCTACGACTGGGTGAGGTATAAAAACAATGTCTATCGGGGCGAGGAGGCTGCACGACTCCTCATAGAGAAGCAGCTCAGGGGGATAGAGGCGCTCACCGAGGGGGGGATAGTCGTCAAGATAAACACGGTGCTGATACCCTCCATAAACATGGAGGAGATACCCAAGATAGCAGAGGAGGCAGCAAAGAGGGGCGCCAGCCTCATGAACATCATACCCCTCATACCCATCCACAAGTTCAGCAAACTTGAGGGACCGTCCTGCGGAGAGTTGGAGATGTCCAGAGCCGCGGCAGAGAGGTATATTCCCCAGTTCAGGCTGTGCAAGCAGTGCAGGGCAGACGCCTGTGGGGTACCGGGCCTAGAAGGAAGGAAGACCAGATCCACGGAGTACTTCCACGGATGACCTTTTATCGACTGGCAGTCTCAGGGGCTCTTAACTAGAGACCTTATGTCCTCGGTCTTCATGTACCTGTCCTTTCCCAAATGCTTCACCCTGATCGAGAGCGACTTCGGCAGGACGAGCGAAGTGTTCTGGGCGATGGGGAGCTCCACATTCCTCTCAGACTCCGCGTACTGGGGTGGCTGTTCCAGGTCTATCCTATCGCCGTTTGAGGGAATGACTATCTCACCCGCGTGCTGCCTTACCGATTCCGCGAGGCTCTTCAGGCCCTCCTCTTTACCGTGAATGAGGACAAGTTTCCCAGGCTTCACCCTTGAGATGTAGTTGCAGAGCTCGTTGTGCATGGCGTGCGCAGATATGTCGAAGTGGCTCACCTTGCACCTGACGTTCACGTCCATCATTTCCTTGGTGAGCATGTCCCTCAGCTGGAACTCCCTCCTCCCGTTCAGGAGGTCGTAGCCTGTGGTTCCCTCCTCCATGTGACCGCATATGGCGATAAGATTCTTCTCTGAGGGTGCCATCTTTATCGTGTGCCACACGCTCCAGCCCCCCCTTAACATTCCGGAAGGTGCCATTATGATGCAGGGGCTGTCACGAGTGTGGAGGTGCTTCCGCTCCGAGATGCTCCGGAAGAGCCTAAGCGCGCCCCACCTGAAGGGGTTGATGTTATTGAAGAGGTAGCCCCTCCTGACGCGGTCGTCCATGTATATCAGAAACTGCTCGTAGACCCTGAGGGTATCTATGGACATGCCCTCGAGGTAGACGTCGACGTTGGGGAGCTTGTTCCAGCTGTCCTTTAGGATCTTGAGGATCTCCTGCGTCTTCCCCACGGCGAACATGGGGACGAGGACCTTGCCGCCCTCCTCAAGGGTGATCCTTATGCTCTCCAGAAAGTCCCTCGCCACCTCCTCCCTGCTCTTTCTGTTCCTCCCCCCGTATGTCCCCTCGCATATCAGGACATCGGGGTAGGCGAAGTCCTCCGTCCTCCAGTAGCGGAGGTGGTTGGAAGAGGTGCCCAGATCTCCCGAGAAGACGATCCTGTAGCCGTTATGGGAGAACTCGGTCATTGTCGAGCCGAGGATGTGCCCCGCGTTGTGGAAGTCCACTTTGAGGGAGTCGAGTTTGAAGACCTCGTGATAGGTCGTGGGCTCGGCAAGTTTCATGAGGACTTTGTGCATCTCCTTTGAGGACCAGAGTCGCTCCTCCTTCGGCCACTCCCTCTCCATCAAGGATAGCTCGTCCTGCCAGAGGAGGTTGAGGAGGGCCAGCGTCGGCAGCGTCATAAAGACCTTGCCGCGGAACCCTAGCTTCACAAGGTTCGGGATCGCGCCTGTATGATCAAGGTGGGCGTGTGAGACGAAGACGGCATCCAGCTGATCGATCCTTGTCCCTAAGAGGTTTGGCAGGGCGGCAAGACCACGAGATGCCGGATCGATGCCGCAGTCCAAGAGAAAGTGGTGCTGGTTTATATCTAACTGGAGGCAGGTTCGACCTATTTCTCTTCCGCCCCCAAATACCTTCAGATGGGGCATCTGGTTTATCTCAACTCTGTGTAAGGATAATTGTTCAATATTTTTAAAGCTTTTTATTTAAAACCTTAGAGGTTGCAGAGCAGCTCTCTGTATGCCGTCAATGCGATCTGTAAAGAACGTGGATAGCTGAAGTTGTGCGAACTAATGTTTATTGCCACGTTCATCCATAGATGAAGCAATATTTCGGTGGTGGACTCATGATCAAGGCTGTCGCCACGGACGTTGACGGCACACTTACGGACTGCGAAGGTTACATCTGCGTAGAGGCAATTACCACCATAAGAGAGCTGGAGGCGAAGGGGATAAGGGTCGTCCTCTGCTCTGGGAACGCCCTCTGCGTCGTGAAGGCTCTGGCGAAGTATATGGGGTGCACTGGTCCCACCGTATCAGAGAATGGTGCTGTGGTGGAGTACAAGGCAAAGATGATGATCCTCGGGGAGAAGGGGGCAGCAAGGAGGGTTGTACAGGAGCTTAAGGACGCCTACGGTTCCGAGATAAGGGAGTCTTGGTCGAACAGGTACAGGTTTGTGGACATGGCAATCCAATGGTCTCGGGATATCAAGGAGCTGCGGACCATCGTGAAGAAGTTCAAGGGCGTGAAGCTAATCGACAGTGGCTTTGCGTATCACATCCTCGACGAGAGGATCGACAAGGGGGCGGGTCTCCTGCAGGCGATGAAGCTGCTTAAACTTCAACCGAGCGAGGTCGCGGGGGTTGGCGACAGCATAACCGACCTGGAGATGCTCCGCGTCTGCGGTTTCAAGGGCGTCGTAGCAAACGGCGATCCTAGGATAAAGAAGATCGCCGACTACGTAGCCAAGGAGGAATTCGGAAAGGGTTTCGCCGAGATCTCGAGGCATATCATATCAAAGAACTGAGGGGATTTTGGATGGGTGGGGGCAAGAAGGAGGGCTTGGACGAGGGCGAGAGAAGGGAGGTAATGGAGGCCTTCGACAGGATAGCCCAAAACTTCCACCATACTAGGCGAACCCCCTGGCCGAGCCTCAAGGAGATCGGAGACTGCAGGGGAAGGCGCGTCTTGGATCTGGGCGCAGGGACTGGTCGGAACGCCAGGCGCATAGCCGAGTGGGGGGCATCCGTCGTGGTGGCAGCGGACACCTCGGTGGAGATGCTCAAGGTCCTGCGGAAGAACACTAACAAAGAGAGGATGGAGAGGATCCACCCTGTGAGGTGCGATGCGCTGTACCTACCGTTCGTACCATCCTCTTTCGACAGGGTCGCCTTCATCGCTACGATCCACCATATACCCAAGAGGGAGAACAGGGAGGTGGCGATGAGGGAGGTGGCGAGGGTCACCGCAGATGGCGGAACCGTCGTGGCGACTGCATGGGTCCTCTTCCAGCGTAGGTTCCTACGACAAGCTCCTAAACTTATAATGAGAAAAGTGAGGGGCGGGGAGGTCGGCGACACGTACGTATCGTGGGGCAAAGACGCTCAGAGATTCTACCACCTCTTCACGCTGGGTGAGCTGAAGGGAACCGTTGAGGCATCAGGGCTATCGATTATGAAGGCCTACGGCGAGAGAATTTCATCGAGGGTGCTCCCCGAGAACTGGGTAGTTGTTGCTCAGAAGAGGGGGTAGAGGTACGGGGAGTAACTCCAGCCGGCACGTGACCAACTCGATTGAGGAGAGGGCTGCCCGGAGGGTCGTCGAGGAGCTGAAGAGATCGCACCCCACCAAGAAGGAGTTCACGAGGCTCAAGTACAGAGTCTCCGCCGACGAGGGGCTACGGAGGGTCCTGAAGGATCACGAGGTAATAAAGTACCTAGGGGAGGATGAGGAACACCTAGCAGCCTTCCTCAGGGGGAAGGAGGTCCGATCGGCATCCGGCATCTACACGGTTGCGGTCATGACGAAGCCCTGGAGGTGCCCGAAGGAGAGGTCCTGCATCTACTGCCCGGGCGGGGTGAAGGACGGGACCCCGCAGAGCTACCTCGGTAAGGAGCCCGCCCTGATGAGGGGGGTTCAGACCGGATTTGATCCCTACATGCAGGTGAGGTACAGGCTTGAGCAGTACAAGACAATAGGGCACAGACCTTCGAAGGTTCAGCTGATCATAATGGGCGGAACCTTTCCAGCCACGGATCTGGACTACCAAGAGTGGTTCGTCACAAGGTGCCTTGAGGCGATGAACGACTATCCTAAATTAAGGCACTACAGGTGGGTCCCACTCGAAGAGGTACAGAGGAGAAACGGGAACAGCAAGGTCAAGTGCATAGGGATAACCATGGAGACCAGGCCGGACTGGGCAAAGATCCCCCAGACGGACAGGATGATCAGGCTGGGTGCCACACTGGTGGAGATAGGGGTGCAGGCGCTGGACGACTCCATATTGAGTAGAGTCGCGCGCGGGAACTCCGTGAGGGAGGTCATCGAGGCCACCAGAATCCTTAGGGACAGTGGCCTGAAGGTCGGCTATCACATGATGCCAGGTCTGCCCGGCAGTAACATGGAGAGGGATCTAGAGGATCTGAAGAGGATCTTTGATGAGGAGGACTTTAGGCCGGACTACCTGAAGATCTACCCGACCCTAGTGATAGAGGGAACAGGCCTTTACGAGATTTGGAGGCGCGGCGAGTACAGGGCACTGTCCACCGAGGACGCCACGAACCTTCTGGCAGATGCTCACCGATATTTTCCGAAGTGGGTGAGGGTGGCACGCATTCAGAGGGATGTTCCCGCATATATAATACGGGACGGCGTGAAAAAGAGCAACCTTAGGGAGCTTGTGGAGGAGAGGCTCAGAGAGCTCGGCGTCAAGTGCAGGTGCATTAGGTGCAGAGAGGTCGGCCTAGCCAAGATCAGAGGGAACAGGATAGACGGCTTAAAACCAGAGATCGTAGTCGAGTCCTACGAGGCTGGAGGTGGAACCGAGAGGTTCATCTCCATCGAGGACAGGGAGAGGGATCTGCTGGTGGGGTTCCTCCGCCTTAGGATCCCATCCGAGAAGGCTCACAGGCGGGAAGTTCAGAATTCTGGCGTGATAAGGGAGCTGCACATCTATGGACCGCAGATACCGGTGGGCGAGAGCGGGGCCTCGGGCTACCAGCACCGCGGGTGGGGCTCCCTGCTCCTGCAGAAGGCTGAGGGGGTCGTGAGGGATGACTACGATCTTAGGAGGATAGTCGTCCTGCCAGGGGTGGGGGTCAGGGGTTATTACAGGCAGAGGGGGTACCGGATGGTGCCATCCTCCCCCTTTATGGTTAAGGGGCTGTAATGAGCGAACTTGTGCACCAGAGAAGTGCGGATTTCTACATCACTTTTTTATATCCTGTTCGGAGAGTTAAGATGAAGGTTCTTGAGATGACGGTTGAGGAGGCAGTTCCTGATCTATCGTCCATAAAGTCAGGTTTTATGGCAGACCTTGTCAGCGGAGGGAAGATCACCAAGAGGATCATACTCTCGGAGGTCGTGGTCAATTCGATTAGAAGGGCCTCTGAGGCTGGTGACATAATAGGGCTCGAGGAGCTGAGCAAGCTCAAAGGCATCTCGGAGCAGGTCGGAGTGGAGATGGAGCTGAGGAGAGAGGAGAGAAGGACTGAGGATCCGGACGAGGCGGTTCTCAGGCTTGCCCACGATGGAAACTACCACCTTGTGACCTCAAACGAGAACCTGGCAAAGACCGCAGAGTCCATAGGCATCCCGGTGACTCAGGGGAGGACCAAGGTCTTGACGCCGCCCCTCTACAGCAAATACTTCACCAAGGAGATCATGTCCGTCCACCTGAAGGAGGGGGTGGTGCCCAGGGGGAAGATCGGCGAGCCAGGCGACTGGCGCCTACAGGATCTGCACGGCGAGCCCATCGAAAGGGCAGAGCTCGACAAGATCGTCCAAGACATACTGGAGAGGACGGAGTCGGGAGAGGGGTTCCTTGAGATAAAGAGGGAGGGCTCAAACATCGTAATGCTGAGGGACGCCAGGATCATAATCACCTTCCCCCCGTTCTCGGACAGGTTGGAGGTCACAATAACGAGGAAGGTGGCGGAGCTGGAGATCGAGGACTACGGCGTCACCGAGAGGCTGATCAGCAGGTTCAAGGAGAGGGCGGAGGGGATACTCATAGCGGGGGCGCCTGGGATGGGGAAGACGACCTTCGCCCAGGCGCTGGCAAAGTTCTACCTCAGGGAGAACAAGATAGTGAAGACGATAGAGTCGCCCAGGGACCTGCACCTGCCGCCCCTCGCGACGCAGTACTCGAAGACCAGGTCCTCCTCGGAGGAGCTCCACGACGTCCTGCTCCTCAGCAGACCAGACTACACCTTCTTCGATGAGATGAGGGACACCGAGGACTTTAGGATCTTCACGGATCTGAGGCTCTCCGGCGTGGGCATGGTGGGGGTGATCCACGCCACCACGCCCATAGACGCCATCCAGAGGTTCATCGGCAGGGTGGAGCTCGGGGTCATTCCGTCCGTCATCGACACCGTGGTCTTCATCAACAGGGGGGATGTGGAGAAGGTATACGAGCTGGAGACGAGCGTGAAGATCCCCCACGGACTGACTGAGCCGGACCTTACGCGCCCCGTCGTCCTCGTCAGGAACTACGCTACGGGGGACGTGGAGTACGAGATCTACGTCTTCGGGGAGAGGACCTTCGTGGTGCCGGTGAAGGAGAGGGAGAGGGAGAGACCGAGGAGCGCAATCCTCAACTCCATGATAAGCAGGGTGCTGGGAAGGTACGTCTCCATGGACGAGGTGGAGATAAAGACCACGGACGGAGAGGTCGTCATAAGCGTGCCGCCACAGGTGCTCAATCTCGTGGTGAAGAGGAGCCGGAAGAAGCTGCAAAGGATCGGGGAGAAGCTCGGTCTGAGGATAACCGTAAGGCCCATGGTTTAGCTATGGTGTCCGTTTTGAGGAAGAGGGCGGTAATAGAGGCGTTGGGCGAGCTCTTTGAGGGAGAGGAGCTGAAGAGGGCACTGACCGGCGTCGATACCATCGGGGATCTGACGGTGATAAAGATCCCCCGAGGGTGGGAGGGGAGAGGGCATGAGATAGGCGAGCTCCTCCTCTCCAGGCTTAAGAACGCAAGGGGCGTATTCAGACAGACCGCGGCGGCGAGCAGGGGGGACAAGGTTAGGGGGGTAGAGTGGCTCGCGGGAGAGAAGGAGACCGTTACCACTTATGCCGAGCACGGATGCGTCTTCAAGGTGGATATCGCCAAGGTCTACTTCTCGCCGAGGCTCTCCTACGAGAGGCTAAGGGTGGCGAGGCTAGCCAAGAGGGGCGAGGTGGTCGTCAACATGTTCGCGGGGGTCGGCACCTTCTCCATAGTGATGGCCAAGAGAGCGGGCTCTCAAAGGATATATTCCATAGACAAGAACCCGGAGGCCTTCAAGTATATGGCCGAGAACGTTGTTATTAATGGGATGGCTGGCACGGTTATTCCGATCCTAGGGGACGCGAAGGAGGCGGTTGTGGGGCTCAGAGGTGTTGCAGACAGGGTGTTGATGCCGCTGCCGGAGCTTGCACTCGAATGCCTCCCCTATGGGTTGTCTTGCCTGAAGCCGAGGGGTTGGATACACGTCTACCTCCACCAGCAGGGAGGATCGAGAGGTGCAGCTGTGGAGGAGTGTGTGACCGAAACGAGGGGGAGGATCGAGAAAGTGGCAGAAGTGCACAGTATATCTGGAAGGATTGTCAGGAGTGTGGGCAGGAGGCTCTATCAGGTGGTGGTGGACGCGGAGGTTCAGAGGGCAGGGGATTATCCGTGATGGGAGATGGTACGCTTACAAAGCTGATGGGATGGTTCAAGGACAAGGGAGGCGTCGTCGTTGCCTTCTCCGGCGGTCTAGACAGCACGCTTGTCGCCGCGGTTGCCAAAAGGGCTCTGGGGAAGAGGGCGATAGCGGTGACGGTAAAAACCGAATTTATCAGCAAGAGGGAGGGTGAGGAGGCGGCGAGTGTGGCAAGATCGTTGGGGATACGTCACAGGGTTGTTGATTTGCAGTTGCCGGATTCGGTGAGGAACAACCCACCGGACAGGTGCTACATCTGCAAGAAGCACATCATGGGTAGCCTGAAGAGACTGGCGTGTGAGATCGGATTCGACACAGTGGTCGACGGTACTAACTACGACGACCTGGGCTCGGACAGACCAGGACTCAGTGCCTTGCAGGAGGAAAGGATCAAGAGTCCACTGGCAGAGCTGAAGATAGGCAAGGCACAGATAAGAGAGCTGTCCAAGGCGCTCGGCCTCGATTACACCAAGCCTGCGAATCCCTGTCTGGCAACGAGATTCCCCAGCGGACACAGGATCACGGGCGATGATGTAGAGACGGTGGCGGCTGCTGAGGACTTCATCAGAAAGATGGGGTTCAGGGTCGTACGGGTCAGGGTTTATGATCGCTCGGCCAAGATTGAGGTGAGGAGGGAAAATATCCCGGAGATCCTGAAGGGCAAGAGGCTTGAGAGGATAACCAGCGAGTTGAAGAGGCTTGGCTTCGAGAACGTCACCCTTGACCCTGATGGCTACAGAACCGACAGCATGGATCGATGATCCGCGGGTCTATCCAAATGGTTCAATATCGGATTTAATTGAACGTCTAATTTTGGCGATCCCACCTGATCTTCATTAACAGAAGAAAGGCCAAAACAGCGGGCACCAAGAGTATGGGCAGAGGGTCGCGATTTACGGTTACATGTTTGCTTATTGACAGTGCTGTGAGATCGACCTCGTCCGTCAGCGAGATGGAGGGGGGCAGGTAGAAGGAGGTGGAGCCGGTCCCATCCGTAACCTTAACATGCCTCTCCCCGCCAAAGTCCATCACGACCTCGGTCCTGCTCAAAGGCCTGCCGTTGTTGTCGAACACCTTGACGGAGACCTCGGTAGGGAAGAGAATGTATGGGTTCTTTATATCCACGGTTAGGTTGCAGGCAGGATCGAACCTAAGAGTGTGCGTCGCCGAGGAGTTGTGCAGGATTAACTGGTCCATCCCACAACAGGAGACTGAGTAGACCCCGTGCGGGATCTCCTCGATCCTGACCCTCCCATTCCTGTCCGTCACAAAGGGATAGCCCCTACCCGAGGAGTTGCCCGTCAGGACGGCGGACTGGTTTGCGAGGGATGTTCCCATCCGCGAGGTCAGCAGCAGGTTTAGATCTGACACGGGTAAAGTTACGGTGATCGCAGTGCTTGAGGTCACATTGATCTCTGTGGTATAGGACTCGCCCCCATGGAGCAGTATCACGAGAGTGGACTTCCCGTAGGGGGCAATTGGTCGGCGTTGATCTGCGGTCTTACTGCCGTTGATGCAGACCTCAAGGTTGTCGAGGCGATTGCCCGATGCGTCAAGCAGCCTCAAGTTCACATGGTAGAAACGAAGGACGGCAAAGCCGTCCAATGGACGGATCGTCGCATTTAGGGTGTTGCCTTCCAAGATCACCTGGAGTGAGAGGATTCCGCCGGAGGGGAGGATCGCGTGACCCTCCCTCGCCCCAATAATGTCCCCGCCCGCTATCGCGGTGGCGTTAACAGCAGGGGCGTCGTCCAACAGGATTAGCAGATCCGTTGTATTCTGGGGAATAAGAGGAGCGGAGAGGGAGATGATCATAACAAGAAGCGCCAGAGAGAGCAGAGGATCCCCCTCAGAAGAGGAGGGAGTTAAAAATGCTACCCGCGGACGATGTTGAGGTTACCATCCTTGAGCCAGGAGAACCTGAGCCTAGACCGCTCCTTGTGGACGCCCTTCTGCAGGATGTAGCCGACTATCAGGGGCAGGGCTATGGTGGCCTCGGCGTAGGCTGTGGCTCTGGTTGCCCTCTTCGCGACCTTCCCCCAAGACTTTGCCTCGTCCAGGGTGCTACCGGTCAGCCCTCCCCAGTGGGGGGCATCGGCCGTGATCTGAAAGGCGTAGGAGTGCCCCTTCGTGTAGTCGAGCATTACAGCGGCGTCGTTTATGTAGTTCTTTGGAACCCCGCCTCCAACGTAGATCGACCCCGTCTTCTTGGACTTGAGAACGATCTGCGCTATCTCATAGTTGTCCTTCATCACGTCTATGGTGAAGGTCGGTTTCCCCTTTTCCTTAGCCCACCTAAAATAGCCCGCAAGACCTATGCCTATGGAGCTGTCCGCGATCGCAGGGCAGAAGACAGGGACGCCGTACCTGTAGGCGTGGAAGAGGATGGAGTCCTCGTCCTTCAGCGTCGAGCCCATCAGGTGGAGGAACTCACGGGTAGAGTAGTTCCTCGGCTCCAGCTTGGCAGAGAACTCGGATATCCTGTCGTCGCACTCCACGAAGCCAATCTCATCCACGTAGGAGTCGTAGATGCGGTCTATATACAGGTCATGAAGGCGCTCGTCATCAGCGTGTGGCGTGCCCTTGTAGTGCCTGAAGCCCTGGGCGGCGTAGTAATCCTGGTAGAGTATGGCGCCCGTGGATACAACGACATCCACTATCCCCTTGGAGATCATGTCGCGGATGACCTTCCTCAGACCGCCGGCTATAAGCGCGCCGGACAGACCGAGCATCACTGTGGGTCTGTCCTTGTCCAGCAGCATGTTTTCATAAACGATCGTGCACTCGGCGATGCGCCTCGACTGGATCCCGCCCTTCTTCCAGGCTTCCACAAGGTCTTTTATGGTTGTAGCCTTTTCTAGGTCCACCGGTTCGACCGGTTCCTTCAGGAGGGATCTCCTCTCCTTTACGACATCGGGGCTCAGATCGATCTCATCGGACTTTTGCTTGAAGAACTTGAAGACGGGTTTATCCAACATCTGGCACCTTTGATAAATTCGAGGACGGGCAAGATTTAAATTTATTCATATTTGAGTAAACGAAAATTTTGGATCTGAGAATGTTGTCTTTAACGCTGGTATTTTTCATAGAAGGTAGATCATTAAGGTATGTCCTTTAGTTCCTCTATGCTGTCTTTGACGACAAACAGTCTCACAGGTTTACCCGAATTTTTGGCTATGCGGGCTATAGCCAGCGTATTGGAACCCATATCGCCGGACCAGAACGCCCACATCTCGTTGCAGTCGTCTGCTATCCTCTGGTTGCGGCTGTTCACCCCAAGCGGGCCTGGGGGATTGTATTCCACGAACTTCATCTGGCGGTTGAGGATGTAGTCCCTCGTCCAAGAGTCCATGTTCATGGGGCATCCAGCCAAGATGACCTCCTCCGGCTTTTCCTTCAGGTTGTTGTCTAAGAAGGCCTCCAACATCTCAACTGCCTTGGGATTGGAGAACTTTGTCCGCTTGCTACCTATTAAGGCGAGTTTCATACGAACCACTTTTATCGATAATACAGGTCACCATTCATTAACTTTGCCCTTTCAGGCAGAATCATCAACACCAAATCCTCAGATATGGCGACGAAAGACAAAAAAGGCAGAGCCTAAACCTATAAGTCATTTTAGGAGGATTTTTAGCTTGAAGGTAGTACAAATAGCAGGTTTCCTAGGCAGTGGTAAGACCACGACCCTCATCGCCCTGTCGAGGCAACTATCTAATGAGTACAAAAAGAGGGTGGCCATAATTGTGAATGAGATAGGCGATGTGCCGGTCGACGCAAAGGTGGTGAACGAGTTTGGTCTCAAGGTCAGGGACATAGGAGGCGGCTGCATCTGCTGTGAGCTTCTTATCAACCTGGCCATCACGCTCGAGGAGCTTTCAAAAGGCTTCAACCCCGACATAGTCCTCATAGAGCCGTCCGGCGTGTCGATCCCGTCCTCGGTTAAGGATGGGATCACGACGGCAAAGGGTACAGAGATCAAGGCTGGACCGGTGGTCGTGATCTTCGACGCAGAGAGGGCGGAGGAGCAACTCTCGGATGAGGGCATAGGTACTTTTGTGATGAGGCAGCTTTCAGGTGCAGATATAGTAGCAATTAACAAGGTGGATGCTGTTGATGAAGCTCACATTAAAGTGTACGAGGAGAGGCTGAAGGCCGTAAACCCGGGGGCAAAGATGATAAGGATATCGGCCTTGAAGGGAGACGGGCTGAGCGATCTTATCAAGATGATTGTGGAGCTGCTCGTGGCCCAGTGAGGAACCCATTATGGAAGGAGATGCTCACCGTGATATCCCGCACGAGGACGAGGCGATAAATGTCGGGGGATATGGTGCAGCCTTCAAGATCTCTTCTCCAAGGGCGGTCGATCCCGCAACGTTGAGAAGTATCACCGGAGATCTCGTTAGGGAGATCGCGGAAGCGTGCATACGTAGTGGTGCCAAAGCGATAGGTCACGTAAAGCTGTATTTGAAGACACACTCGGGGTACATACAGGCGGATACGGTCGGCATTAAGTATGGAGTTCGCGTGGAGGGGAATATCACCAGGCCAGAGAGTACGGCTAATCTGGTGGTGAACTCAATAATTATAGGGTTGGGCAAGACCGAGGTTGCCTCCGCGACCTTGAATAGCATCGGAGAGGTCATGGAGAGATATGGCTTCAGCACAACTCAGGTCGAAGAGGCGCGGGGCGGATTGAGGCACGCTGGTAAAGGCAAACTAAGTAAAAAATAAATTCTCATTCTGCTCGTGAGCTATTATTTATGTGGTGAGAGCGTGACGCCGAAAGAGCGCTTCCTTGGGGCGTTGCGCCGTAAAAAGATGGATCGGATTCCAGTCGTGTCAGTAACCCAGACTGGCATTATCGACCTGATGGAGATGAGCGGTTCTTGCTGGCCCGAGGCCAACAGAGATCCGGAGAGGATGGCAAGACTCTCTGCTTATGCTTATGAGGTGGCGGGATTTGAGAACGTTAGGGTGCCCTTCGGCATACACTCGGAGGCTGAGGCCCTAGGATGCAAGGCAGATTATTTTGAGGGCAGGCATGACAGAACCCCGTTAGTTGAGCCCCTCTCTGACTTGAGACTGAGGGCGGATGCCGATCCAGCCTCTTCCAAGAGCACTAGAACTGTTATAGACGCGGTAAGGCTGCTGAAGAAGATGGTCCCACTGGGGGTGCCGATCGTGGCAGGTGTACAGGGACCCTCTTCTTTGACTGCCAAAATCCACGGGATGGAGCGATTCTTCAAATCTTTGGCGCATGCACCTGGAGATGTTGGTAAGACCTATGATGTTGCATCTGATTTTATAATAAAATTTGTAAAGGAGCTCGAGGATGCCGGAGCGGACGTAATAATCTTTATTGATTCAAGTGCAACGGGCGAGCTCATAGGACCGGCGCTCTATAGGAGATATGCCTTCCCAAGAATAACCGAGGTAATCAAGGCTTGCAGGGTGCCAACAGTGCTGCATATGTGCGGGAACTGCACATCCATATTGCCGTTTATGGTTGAGACGGGGGTGCGTGGAATAAGCATAGATCAAAGGGTCAGCATATTGAGGGCTAGGGAACTCATGGACGGAAAGGCTTCACTGATAGGCAACATCAATCCTGTTGATCTATGGCTGAAGGAGCCTGAATTGATCAGGAAGATCACGCTTCAGGTAATGGAGGACGGCATAGACGTCGTTGCGCCAGGGTGTGGTTTGGTGCCCCATACACCACTTTCCCACATACAGACTATGATCGAGACCGTAAAGAAATACACACTGGAACATGGCTAACGAATCATTTAATATTCCAATCCCAATCAAATAGTGTAAGTTCTAAAAAATGAAGCCCGGTGAGATCTTACTCATTCGCAGAGTGGACAAAAAAAGAAAAAAGTGGTTTTTACATTACGGCGCTCACGAGTGCCTTCACGTTGTCCAGCGGGGAGCGCGGAGCAATGCCGCATCCTGGACCTAAGACGTCTATGCCCGCAGCGACGGCTCTCTGGGCCTCTGCCTTTACCGCTTCTGGGGTTCCAGAGAAGAGCGTTCTGGCTGCAGAGACGTTGCCGACCAGCGTTGGTTTTGGACCTATGGTCGCCTTGGCCGTAGCAACGTCCGCCTTCTCCTCAATGCTCAACGTCTCGAACTCTGTCTCGGCCATGTCCTTTATGATCTTCAGTACGCCGCCGCAGATGTGCAGTACGCCTATGGCGCCTTTGTTGGTGACGATGTGTGCCAGTTCCCTGAGCTTTGGCTTGACAATGCTTGCAAAGTCCCTGGGGCTCATCAGCTCGGGCGAGGCACTTGGGTCTGAGATCACAAATACCTCAGCTCCGGCGTCGAGGATCGCCTTGGTGAACTCGATGTTTGCCTTCGTGCAGGTATCCACCACCTTTACCACGGCGTCGCGCTGCTTTATTGTCATGAGCATAAGCTTCTCGATGCCCACTAGGTGACCTGCCAGGGTGAGTGGTCCCTCTATTCCAACCATCTTTGGCAGATCCGGGTACTGCTTTAGCAGCTCCGTGCCCTTTATCACCGCGGGGATTCTGCCCCTGCTCAGGAAGTCTGGCGGAACTGTGATCTGGTCCGCAGGTGTTGTTGGGTGCTCCGCGATGGAGGGCTGTCTGTCTATGGTTCCAATGTTCACCTTGCACCCCATGGCTTCAGCCTGAACGGTAAGGCAGAAGGGGATCCTCGCCGTCTCAAGGCCTGCTAGTTTGTACAATGATACGCCTATCTTCACCATCTGCTCAGGGTCGCTGTGGCCTGCAGGCCAAGTTGCCCCTATCTGCTCCATGGCCTGGACTATGCCCACCTGTGTCACTGAGGATGCAGGAACTCGATCCACCTTTTCGCCCCTTAGAGCGCCTAAAACTCGGTCTCTAGGAGTCATGGTTCAACCTCGAGATAACTTGAGGGGGCAGTCATTATATACTTTTTCATTAGATGAGGTTTTTGAAAAATGCTTCTAAAAGAAGCAGATCGTATCTTGAGATTATATATTATAAATAACGCTGTAATAGTTCAATATTACGCATTGATTCGGACTTGGCACTAGATCCGGCTGTAATCGCCATTAGCTGAATAAAGACGGTTTAAAGTGAAGAAAAGACTTCACCGTCTGGCGCTCTCGCCGAATTCTTGGTAGTAGCCGGAGAGTAACTTTGATACATGCTTGTCCAGGTGTCTGGTGGCCATGCGGTTCGGCGTAATGTTGAGATCGTGTATCTTGAACTCAGAGTCGCAGCGGGGGCAGCGTGCATACTCGCAACCGGTGACGGAGAGCGGGCAGCCCTGACAGGCGAATGCCCTTGAATAGGTCAGGGCGAACTCGAAGTTGCAGTTGGGGCATTTTATGGTTTTTTGCATTGCAAGCGTCTCTTCAGTTACGTGTTGCCTCACACAAGACATCTTTATCCACTCTCCTAGAAGATTCGTCAGAGATAGTATGACTGAAGAGGGCTTATTAAACTTAAGTCTTTGGGTTCGGCTGTATCTGGGAGGAGTGTACCTGCCAAAGGCGGAAAAGTCTACTGTCACCGGGAATTCTGTCAGTGCTGCTTTCGGCCAGATTTCTATCTCCTAAAGATTATGGATGGATATACCAACCATATGGTTAAGCGAGCAAAGAGAACGTTATTTAACTGTATGTAATATTTTGTAGTATAATATTTTAGTTACCTATTTATAGCCCCTATTTTCTAACCTTTTACGGAAATATAAGGTGAGGAAAAAATGGATAGAGCAGAAATTCTAAAAGGATTAGCAGACGCGACAGTCGCAGGCGATGCAGAGACGACAGCGAAACTAGCCAATGAGGCACTAAGAACTGGAATCGATGCCTACGATGCAATCATGGGGGGCTGCGCCGAGGGTATGAAGGTGGTCAGCAACAAGTACGAGACCGGCGAGATGTATGTGCCCGAGATTCTCCTGTCCGCGGAGGCAATGTATGCGGCAATCGATATTCTCAAGCCCCACCTGAAGGTTGAGAGGGCTGCCGCGCAGGCCAAAGTGGTCATCGGAGTGGTCGAGGGGGACATCCACGACATCGGCAAGAACCTGGTGCGAATCATGCTCGACGCGAGCGGCTTCAAGATGTTCGACCTGGGAAGGGACGTGCCGGTCAAGGACATGGCAGCCAAGGCAGCGACAGAGGGGGCGCAGGTAGTCGCCATATCCACGCTGATGACAACAACAATGCCAAACATGAAGAGGGTCGTTGATGAGCTGAAGGCGCTTGGCGTAAAGGACAAGGTGAAGGTTCTCATAGGTGGGGCACCCACCAGCGAGGAGTTCGCCAAGTCCATAGGAGCAGACGCTTGGGCCAAGGATGCTACCGCAGCCATAAAGGTCGCTGAGAAGCTTGCTGGGAGGTAAGAAGGCATGAGCGCTCCACCAGAAGTCTTTTTCCCAAGCATAAACACGGACTGGCATGGTCATGCCGCCAAGAGGTTCGCGGGACCATTCGTTGGCGTCCCATTTGATCGTGTGGACGTGGACCCCATCATACTGCCGCACGCGGCCATAATCAACGGCTACACTCTCAAGGAATTCTACATGAGGCCGAAGCTGGGATTGGCAAGCGTTTGTTGGACAAACGAGCTGTACGACCTACTCCCCGTGACCCACTGGTTCTACTCGAACGTGTGGCTAAGGGAGCTGGGATGCAAACTGGAATTCAAGGAGACCCTCCCACCAGTGGTGACCGGTGACAGGCCGATAAAGAACCCAGAAGACGCCGACAAGTTGCACATTCCTGACGTATCAGAGATTGAGAAGGGACCAACGTTCTCAGGGTTCGTAGAGGGATACGACTTCGTCAAGCAGTACTTCCCGAACTGGTTCGTGCCGATCCACTTCACGTTCTGCCTCACAGCCATGGCGGCTGAGCTGACGGGCGTCGACAAGTTCATGCTCTGGACACTTAAGCAACCGAAGATATGCCACAAGCTGATGGAAACGGTCATGGAGACCTCAACCAACGGCGCAATCGCACTAGCAAAGAGATACGGCTTTGCCATGATGGTCATCGGAGGCGTATTGGCAAACTCAGACCTGCTGCAACCAGCCAAGGTCAAGGAGTTCGGCATGGACTACCACATAAAGCACGTCAAGAAGGCCTTCAAGGGTGGGGCAGGTCCGCAGCTGTGGTACCACCTCTGCGGGAACCACTCCAGGGACTACATGATCTGGAAGGACGAGTTCTTCAGCCCATTCACCGTCATGCACATAGGCTACATGGGCAAGGAGTCGTTCCCTGTATCTGAGGCCAAGAAGGTCTACGGCAACATGGCCACGATCATGAGCTCAGTGGACACCAAGCTGATGTACAGGGGGACACCCAAGGAGGTCTACGATGTCTCCAAGCAGATGATCCTCGAGGGCAAGGACTCTCCGAGAGGCTTCGTACACGGCTGCGCATGCGAGGTCCCAGCGTACACACCGCCAGGTAACATCTATGCAATGGTCAAGGCTGCCAGGGAGTGGGGGAAGTACTAGGGGGTCACAAGACATGGTGAATGTAGTTATAACTCCAACAGTTGCGAACCTTCTCAAGGAACGGGGAATCACCGAGGCAAACGTCAAGGAGACGGTCGACTACGGAGAGTCGACAAAGGACAAGGCTGTTCTCCCCGCAGAGAAGCTGAACTGGGCGGTCAAGAGGATTGGCGCCGCAACATTCGCGGTCCAGTACAAGGACAGTGGCGAGGTAACCACGGCCTTCTCCTACAAGGTTGCTCTCAAGGCCATTACCGACTTCGTGTCGGAGGACAAGACCGACTGGATCTACGCAAAGACCAACGAGCAGATGTACAGGATCCGCGCAGACATGGAGTACATTGGTGTGGTAAGGGCAGCCTCCGCTTGGGGATGCAAGAGCTCACCCACGGCCTTCATCGAGGAGTTCATGGCCATCAAGACCATTGCCATCGCCCAGATGCTCCTGGAGAAGAAAAAAGGCGCATAGCCTTATTTCTCTCTTTTTTTATTATTTCTTTGTCACACTGTTCTAGGTAGTGTATGCTATGGGCGAGGTAATTGGAGAGACCAAGAGTCTATGTCCCGTGTGCCTCTCGCTTGTCGAGGCCCAGAGGGTCGTTGAGAACGGTCAGGTCTTCTTGGTAAAGGAGTGCCCGGATCACGGGCTCTTCAAGGTGCCGGTATGGGACGATGCGAGGTACTACTCGGAGGTCGAACACTACGATCACCCGAAGGTTGTCCCCCAAGTCTTCAAGGAGTGGGAGAAGGACGCCCCCTCAAAGATGTGGGACCCCTCCCAGCAGCTTCAATCCACGTGCCTGACGGTCGTTGAGGTAACGGATGGCTGCAACCTTAAGTGCCCGTACTGCTTCGCCAGCTCTGATAGCTCCAAGATGACCAATCTTGACATGGAGACCCTGAGAGGGATGTTCACGGCCGTCAGTACGAAGGTAAAGAAGCCCACGGTTGTCCAGATAAGCGGCGGAGAGCCGACCATAAGGAACGATCTGCCAGAGATAGTGGCCATGGCAAAGGGGCTGAAGATCGACTTCATACAGCTCAATACCAACGGCGTGAGGCTCGCCAAGGAGGATGGGTACGCCGGCGTGATGAAGAAGGCGGGGGTGGACTCGGTATACCTGGGATTTGATACATTTGACAGGGAGGTATGGAAGAAGATCTGCGGCGTGGATCTGCTCGATCTGAAGCTGAAGGCCGTTGAGAACTGCAGGCGCGCCGGTTTGCCCATCGAGCTTGTCCCCAAAATAATACCCGGCCTGAACGTGGATCAGATCGGCAAGATAATAGAGTTCGCGAAGAAGAACATAGGGATAATCAAGGGGGTTCACTTCCAGCCCATCAGCTACTTCGGAAGGGTTCCGGCGGAGCCCAAGGATGAGAATTACATAACGATACCAAGCCTATTAAGGGAGATAGAGAGGCAGACCGGAGGGGAGATCACCCCAGACGACTTCATCCCCACCGGGTGCGCCGACGTGCACTGTGACACCAAGTGCTTCGGCTTCGTCAGCGAGGGGAGGTTCGTCTCGCTCACCAAGATGAGCGGAAAGTTCTCTCCGGACCTGGACATCACGAGGACGGTGAGGGAGGGAGTCTACGGCTCTTGGGGCAACATACTGGCCAAGGAGGCTGGGCTCTTGGACGGGGATCAGCCCATGTCTGACAAGGACTGCGGCTGCGGGACATGGATGGGGCTCGTGAAGGACCTTACCCTGAATGCCCTGACCATTTCTGCCATGCACTTCCAGGACGCATGGAACATAGACTACGGCAGGCTGAGGAACTGCTGCATCCATGAGGTGATGCCGGACGGGAGGTTCGTCCCGTTCTGCCTGTTCAACGCCAGTGATGTCAGGGGGAGGGCACCCTTCAGGGAGCTATGGTGCGCCCAAAACAGGAAATAAACCTTTTTCAGTCCGTTGATTTTGTCAGACCCGCTTGACGGTAAATTTCCCGCCGGTCTCGGAGAGTGCCTTTTTCAGGGCAGAGGACACCTCCTCCCCCTTAATGCCCTTGACGACGAAGCTGAGCGTCAGGACTCCGCTCCTGATCTTTAGAGCCTCAGAGTTCGGGTAGAACTCAACATTCAGATCAGGGGTAAGTGAGGCGTAAATCCTGTTTGAAGGGGCCTCGAGGTATGCCTTCACGCGGACGATCTGCCCCCCGCTCTTCAGCATCTCGTCCCCTGACAGCGTTAGGATCTTCCTCATCGTATCCTGAAATGCGCTCTCGTCCGGTAGCTCGAACTCCACTTTGTAGGCTGACCAGTGCATATTCGAGAACTCCTCGGTCCGGCGCTGGGTGACCTCTGGCACCGTCTGCGGCGGCCTTGGGGTCCACCTCGTCGTCATCAGCTCTGAGAGTAGACCGTCTACCCCTTCCCCTGAAGCCGCGGAGATGAAGAAGATCCTTGCCCTGGCGTTGACCCCCCTGAGTATGCCCTCAATCGTCTCTTTTGAGTCGACCGGGATTAGATCGGTCTTGTTAACGACTATGATATCCGCCTCCGAAAGTTGCTGCTCCATTAGGGGAGGCAGGGTCGATACGAAGCCCTGGTACGACTTCGTGAGAAACTCGCCGTCGACGAGGACGGTGATGGGATTCAGCTCGAAGGGACCATTTAAGACGGACATGTGGTTTGAGAGGGTGTTCCAGCACTTGTGGGGGTTGCCGAAGCCTATCTCCTCCACCAGTATGATTTCATCGTTGAGGTCAAGAAGCCTCTTGAGGGCTGCCTTCAGGTCCTTCTCCTTTATGCACATGCAGAGCCTCGAGATCTCCTCCACTGGGCAGTCTGCCATCGCCGCCACCAGCTTGAAGTCAACCGGACCCACATCATTCACCAAGGCGCCGACCCTCCCCTCCCCCTTCTTCAGGAGGGCCAAGAACCTGAGAAGGAGGGTTGTCTTGCCACTGGCGAAGTGACCCCCCAAGACGATCAGCCTGACTGGCATTGGAATCACTCTGTATTATTGCGTTTTCGAGATAAGCTTTGTGATTATGTGCTCAGAGAGGGGCGGAACGAAGAGACCCTGCTCCACGGCAGGAGGGTAGCTCATGGAGAAGCGGGCGAGTGACCTCTCAGCCAGCCTCAGGTGCTTTGTGCCCAGACCGAACCAGAGCTCGTCGTCTTGGGTAGACGCAAGGGACCTAGCCCCTATGCAGGGGATTACGAGCCAAGGGCTCCTGCCAAGCTTGAGTGCCGCCACTATCTCGCACGCGGCGTTGCCGTTGTAGCTGAAGGTTGGCTTCTCCATTGTGGAGACATAGGTTGCCCAGAGCAGGAGGAGGGCCTGGGTGCCGTTTACGTTGAAGACCACGCCGTCCGGCTCCACCCCAAAGTCGTCGAAGGTCCGCAAAGGGGCGAAGAACGCTGCCGCATGCTCGTTGGGCGGGAGGCTCAGAATGTCCTTGGCTATCCTCTCAAAGTCCCGCGGCTCCATTCCGTATATGAGCTGCCACGCGGCGCAGAGCTCCTCAGGCATAAGGGAGAAGCCCATGGAGTGCGCCCCCATGGCGCAGCCCTGCCTGTTCTCCCTCACCATCAGCTCGGGGATTCCATACGTGTTGACAAGCTTGAGAACCTGGCAAAGTGCGAGGGGGGTCCTCACCAGGTGGCCTATCATCCTCTCGTCCAGATCGGTCTCGCTCCGGTAGAATTTGAAGGCCACGGGATGCCCCTTGGGCTTAATGCAGTCGTTGATCCTCCGCTGTAGGTCGGAGAACTCGCCCTTGGCCTGCACGGCTGGATTATCCTTCAATGTGAACACCTTTACCCTAACTTAACGAGACTGCCTTATTATTTGTTGCCCGCCATGGGTTCAGGATTTATATATATACCCGCGCCTCATCTAAAGGTCGTGGGGCGATCCCTTTGGAGGAGAGGATTCTGCGTTGGATATCAGATAGGCTGGCTGATAGGGTCGCTTCCAGCGTGAATTTCACCAAGGGGGCTGACCCTGGAATCTTCTCAAGAAGGGTTGATAGGACCGCCCTGAACGTGAGGGTGCCCTTCTGCAGGGCGAGGTGCCCATTCTGCGCCTTCCCCGGGGAGGTCTACACCGAGCAGTACAAGAGGATATACATTCACGGTCTCAGGGACGAACTAAGGTTATACTCGGAGGGCTTCGAGGGCAAAGGCAATAGACCAGTGGTAGAAAGGGTTTACCTGAGCGGAGGGACACCCACCCTCCTCTACAAGGAGTTCGGGCAGGTGAGCGGGTACGTCAGCGAGTACTTCCCCTTCCGTGGCAAGATCGCCATTGAGGCATACCCCAACGACCTGAAGGACGAGGTCCTGAAGGCGCTGGTGGACAGCGGCGTCAACCAGGTGAGCGTAGGAGTCCAGACATTCAACGAGGCTGTTCTCTCCAAGAGCCTAGGCAGGAAGGGAAGGCGGGAGGAGCTGACAGCCGTGCTGAGGAGGGTAATGGACTACGGGTTCGAGTACGTGAATATCGACCTGATGTTCTCCCTGCCCAACCAGACCAAGGAGATGCTCGTGGAGGATCTGGAGACCGCCGCCGGCATTGGGCTGCACGGGATCTCAACATACCCGCTGATGCTGCTTCATTACACCGCGCTGGCAAAGATCCAATCGGCAGGGAAGGGAGCCAAGCCAAGGAAGGGGGTAGCCATGGAGACCGACGGGGGGAAGGAGACGGAGCAGTACCTTGCCATTGTGGAGACGCTGGAGAGGTATGGGTACAAACTGAGGACGCTGTGGAGCTTCTCGCTGAAGCCTGAGGCTTACGAGGGACCCTATGAGCATGAGTGCTTCATCGGTCTGGGGCCACGCGCCTGGGGTTTTGTGAACGACCGCTTCACGCTCAACGCCCCGTCCACGGAGGACTATCTGGCGACTATAAACGAGGGCAGGCTACCGGTTTACGCCTTCTCGGAGGTGAGGAACTCCCCCCTTGTGAGGCTGGCGAGGCGCTTCTACTACGGAGGAGTGAACAGGTCGTACCTGAAGGGGCTGGAGGAGGAGAGCTTCTGGCTAAGGGGGCTAATCTGGGTGCTGAGGCTCACCGGGCTAGTGAAATGGGAGGGGGAGGAGCTGAAACTGACCAAGGAGGCACTGGCCTACGGTAGCATCGCCACCAAGAAGATAGCATCAGCCACGCTCACTAAAATGGATGAAATACTAAGGGCCGGTTGAGCAGCTCCTCCTCTGTGGCGAGCGTGTCGAAGATTTTAAGCCTCCGCGTCAGCGAATCGCCACACCTGCAGGGTTCGTCCGTTATGGAGGAGATGTAGCCCGTCCGGTACCTGAGGATGGGCATCGCCCTCTGGCTGAGGCTCGTCAAGACGAGTTCCCCCCTCTCCTCCGGGGGGATGGGCTCGCCCGTCTCCGGATCCACAACCTCGGCGTAGACGTCCGCCTCGTTGAGGTGAAGCCCATCATGTACCCTGCAGTCCACGCCCACGTTGAACCCCGTCTCGGTTACCCCAAAGTGCTCGAAGAGCACCCTCCCGAAGACGCGTTCCACCGCCGCCTTTGCCTTTTCTGTAAAGAGGTAGGGAACGCAGCCGTGGCAGGCTATCACAGCCTTCGGGTGTGCACCGAATGGGTTTCCTCTCTTCTGCAGAACCATACTCAGAAAGAAGAGCTGCTGGGCTGAGCCAACGATCATCTCGGGTCTCAGGGCCTCTATCTTGCCAATCTGTTTATCGAGGTCGGGCTCCTCCACCAGGGTTACTCTGCCGCCGGACTTTGTGGCCGCCCTCCTCATGAGGTCGGGGATGCCCCACTCATACTCCTGCGGGAATACCACGGCGAGATCGCCATTCGCAGTTATGCCTATCGAGTCGAGGACGCTGCTGATGGCGTTGATGACGTTCTCGAGATCGTCCTGGGCGAAGAAGATCTGTTTCATCTGACCGTTCAGCATCTCCACCGTGTAGCCACGCAGAACTTCTGCGTGGGATACGCAGAGGAGGAGGTTTGGATTCTTCAGGATATCCTCTGCGCGGGTGAAGGGAAGCTTGGAGAAGGCGTTGAGGTCGTTAATGGTGTCTGGGGTTATGCCCTCTGCCCGGAAGAGGTCACCGTAGAAGCTGCTTTGCTCGTAGGCGTACCCCGTGACCTGCTTCAACCTGCCAAGAACGTATTGGAGATGCCCCTCCCTTGTAGAGGGAAGCCCTGCCCCAGAGAGGCGAGAAGATACCCAGGAGGTTATCAACGATCCATCACTGAAGAGTATCAGGAATCAAGGAATATTATAGTTAACTGTTATTTACCGCTGTGTAGGGTTGCAGCTGGTTCTGGGTCGCGCTGGGTTGCGAGGCACCCTTTGTTGAAAGCAGGACGCCGGCCACCAGTGTTGCGGCTAGAGCTCCGATGATCTCGGCAACTATGAACATGGACGCGTCGAACGGACTCACGCCAGCGATGGCATATGTGAATACCCTGGCAACGGTCACACCTGGGTTGGCGAACATCGTGCTGGAGGTTGTCATTATGAGGCCGCCAACAAGGAGGCCTATGGCCAATCCAGTAAATTTGGAATTGTTTTTGACGCATAGGAATACCGTCAGCACCAAGGCGAACGTACCGAGGAACTCGGCGTAGTAACTACCCGCTGGGCGGGATATGGTGGAGACTGTGATAAACGTCGGAACGATTTGATAGAACATCAGGTGGCTGGAGAACACTCCGGTAAAGCCTCCCAGAAACTGCGCTATTACATAGAGTGAACCCTCCCTCACGCTGGTGTTCCTTGTTGCCATAAAAGCCAGGGTTACCGCAGGGTTGATGTGGCAACCGCTGATAGGCCCAAGGGTCTCTATCAGGACAAATAAGACGAAGCCAACGGCGACGGCGTCCATAAAGACGGTTAAAGCTACACTCGCGCCGAGGGCGTTGTAACCCAGTATTGTAGGCGAGATTGCCGCAACGACCAAGAAGTGAGATCCTATGAACTCCGCGAGAAGTTTCTTGGGGAGTGTTGGGCCCATCGTCTTACCCCATTTCTGCTTTTTTCATTGTTTTGCTTCAAGCGATCTTGCCGCATCCACTACCCTGCGGACGACATCTGAAGCGACCCTCTCCTCCACCTCCCCCAGCTTAGCCCTATTCTCCGACTTGTGAACCGTTACCTTCATGTCGGCGATTACTCGCGGAATGTAGACCATCTTTGCTGGCTTGTACCCCTTTTCTTTGAGGAGCTTTGTCATGCACAAGTTGCTACAGCCCTCTATGACCACGATCCTGTTTGGGTTCTGCTTGACCATCTCGATGTCCTCCTCAACACCGATGGTATAAGCGGGGAGGCAGAGGAGGACGGTTTTGTCAGGCATGAGCTCGTCCACAACCTTGTAGGCAGCCTGCCGGGATATGGTGCCGGCCGCCTGTCCAACACCGGTGCAGGGGGCGATTACGACCTTGTTTGGGAACTGATATTGGGACTTCGCCACAGCCATGGGAGATCACGCTTTATTTTTTTCGGTTTTAGTTAAATATAAATACTGCTTTAACATTTTGTTAATGTCATGGGAGACCCACGAATATCCGATTTTCTGGCGCTCCTCGAGGTGGCCAAGACAAATAGCCTGAATCAGGCGGCAAAGAACCTCAAAACGAGCCCTGTGGTCCTATTGAACAGGATAAACAAGCTTGATGCGTACTTCCAGACCAAGATCTTCGAGAGAACCAACCGGGGCATGTTCCTGACCGAGGACGGGGAGAGGATCGTAGAGACGGCAAAGGCGGTCATCGGTCTCGTCTCCAAGCCCGTGGTTCACGCAGGTCCCCCTCAGGAGAGGGCGATAAGGATAGGTGCATCGGGTATCGCAGGAGAGTACGTCCTGCCCTGCCTCATCAGCAACTTCAAACTGAGCAACCCCTTGGCAAAGTTCAATCTTGAGGTTCTGGATCTTCACCAGATACTAGGCAAGCTTAAGAGCGGGGAGATAGATCTCGCCTCCTACTCAAAATCCCCCAGAGAGGGCCTCCGAGGGGAGGAGGTTGAGATAGCGAAGGACAGGCTGGTGGTGATAACCCCGCCGAGGCACCAGCTGGTCGGGAGAAGAAACCTGAGCCTGGAACGGGTACTGCAGTTCCCGTTCATCCTCTACGATGCCGGCTGCGAGGTAAACGGTTTGGTGGATGAGTTCTTCAAGCTGAATAAGGTGGATAGCGAGGATTTGGAGGTCAAGATGCTTATGCCAGAGCCTTCAAGCGTCATAGCGGCGGTGTCGGAGGGCCTTGGCGTGAGCCTTTGCCCGGAAATCATAGCCAAGAAGGCAGAGCGGGCCGGGCTGGTGGGCATAGTGTATAGGGAGGACGCCAAGGGCACGGAGTACTCCATATGTGTCAGGAGGGGGAAAGAGACGCAGGATGATACCCTGAGCCAGTTCTGGGAGTACCTAGTTAATGCATCAAAGAGGTTCAAGGGAAACCTTCCCTGCATGCTCAAGATCTTATACCTGTGATTTCACGGATGAATTAAAGGACAAGAAAGACCGTCAGATCCCGTCTCCAGTGAGAAGGGAGGGAGGTCCTACCGCGCATAGTTAACTATTACTATCTAGGTTCTACTTTGATGTCTTTTACTGCTTCTGCTATTATGTCATCTGCAAACGCAACTAGTGGAAAAACTTTGGGTGCTTTTTCTATCGGCCCGTATAGGACAAAATCTCCTCCTGCCATCCGCTGAATCACATTTGCACCCACACCGCAGAACTCACGATATTCTTTTTCGTAATCTCTTAGCTTTTCCCAAGATGCTGCTGCATTGTAGATTCCGCCACCTACAGGGTAGCCCCACTTGGCCTTGGCCACATATGACGCCCTTATTGCAGCCCCCGCTCCTTGACCTACGAGAGTTACTGCGATATCGATCAGTGGTTTTGTTATCCCGCATTCTCTTGCTATGTCAATGAGGCCTTTGTTTAGGATTCCGTTCCCATTATCCAATATGTAAATCCTTCCTTTAACGTCAAATCCTTTTGGACTGAATGCTAGAATGATGGCTGAATCTATTTTAAGTTCTCTTATTTTATCGATCTCTTTATTTTCTATTCCTACGTTGATTGAGTTATATATGGCTCTGTTCGAAAGTCCGACTTTACATGCGTGTGCAGCTCCTGCCAACCGAACCTCCGAATCTATCGAATCGATCAGAAATGGTGCATCTGTAATCTCTGTTACAAAATCTATATAATTTGTCATCGCCTCAGGCGTTAGAGCAAATATTTGAACAAAATGCTGATTTCCGGTCTTATCAGAAAGTTCTTCCTGCTTAACAATAAGTTCTTCGGCTAAGGATTTGTTGAACAAACCCCTTTTTTCATCCGTTACAATTGAATGGTTCTTATAAAATATAGCTCCAGATAATACCGTTCGTACTTCTCCTGGCTGACCGCCGATACGGACTCCGGCAATGTCGAATGTTTCCTGTTTTTTACTAAATTTAAACAATAAGAGCCCCCCTATATTCGGTAATATTCCATTAATCTTCTCATAAAATTCATCCCAACAGCGATCATCGAAATATCACCCAGTACTGGATTAAGAAAAACGGTAAACTCTGGTGATATCCATATAAAATCAGCTTTAGTGGTCAGTTTTTCGGTTTGAAGGCCTACCCTTTGTGCGAATAATTTATTACTGAAATCCATTACTGCGCGATCTAACACATCGCTATCGGCCTGTAAAGGCCCGATTTGGATGATCATCGGCTCCCCATATTTTTCTGGTTTTTTTATCATGCAAACTTCTATTGTCTTAATTAGTTCATCTAAGTCTACTGGGAACTCTTCAACATTACCTGAGCCGCTAACGACTTTTAAGGCCTCCCTGTTATGGGTTAAATCGATGAGTTCTACCTGATCTCTGAACCTGTCGATCGCGCTGGTTGGAATGTTAACTAAATAGGGAATTTTTCCTTTGGCTCCAATTATCCTACCTTTTTCGTCAACTCCGTTTTTATGGAGTGCTTTAATGCAGTCCCTCGTGAAATGACCTAATATTTCTCCTCCACATAGAAGCAAATATCTAATATTTGGATTTGAAATAATATTTACTATCAGTTTTTCAATTCCAATGTTTTCTGTATGGCATACGCCTTTTATCGCATAAAATTCTGGTGGTATCATAACTTTTTTAGATCCAAAAAATACTATCGCAACCGGATTTTGGGGATTACCTATCTCATAATCCCCTGGGGCTATGGGCCAATCCATTTCCTTGTCGATCATACCTTTCGCCCCTCGTACGACCATACTACAGCTTCATGAGTTAATAAGTTTTTAAAAAAGATTTTTGGTGTCTGTTTTTATTTTTGTTTTTGTCTTGAGAGGGTTAGTTAGCATTAGAGTTGTAGTGGTAGAGTAGTCGTAGTAGTTAGTTATTGGGTTTGGGGGTTTGAGTTTGAGACTAAATTTTAACCACCCTTCTTTTATATATCGGAACGTATAACTCTCTACGACAAGCCAGATATGGATAATCAGCAAATTTACAGTTATCTGTGGGTTTGCTATTAGTATGTCTGGTTAAAAGATGATACCGCCAAGAGTGGTATGCGATGGATCCCATGGTTATCACGGTCTCTGCCTCCGCAACTGTTGCCAGCCGTGGCGAGGAGGGCGCCTCTGTTGTTCCCTAAGTCAAGGCTCCGCTGTATAGACTGCGGGAAGGAGTACGGGAAGGACGAGGTCCTCTACGTCTGCCCAACCTGCGGCTCCCTCTTGGAAGTCGTGATAGAACCGCTGAAGGTCTCGCTCAAGCAGATGGCAAGGAGGCCGCTGAAGGTCTGGCGTTATGTGGAGTTCCTGCCGGTGGACGAGGGCGCCGAGATAATCTCCCTGAACGAGGGCGGAACCCCGCTCTACAGTTGCAATAAGTTGGCGAGGTGGGCGGGCGTAGGGAGTCTATACATAAAGTACGAGGGCGCCAACCCCACTGGGAGCTTTAAAGATCGGGGTATGACCTTAGGGGTTACGAAGGCGAAGAGCTTGGGATCCAAGGCGGTGGCCTGCGCATCCACCGGCAACACCTCGGCCTCCCTCTCGGCGTATGCTGCAAGGGCCGGCCTTACATGTTACGTCATCCTGCCCTCGGGGAAGGTCGCCATGGGTAAGCTCGCCCAGGCCATGATGCACGGCGCTAGGGTCATATCGGTCAAGGGGAACTTCGACGATGCACTTAAGCTGGTCATGGATGTCTCGCTGAAGATGGGGATCTACCTGCTGAACAGCGTGAATCCATGGAGGCTCGAGGGGCAGAAGACCCTTGCATTCGAGGTGGTGGATCAGCTCGGTCACGTCCCTGAGATTGTGGCGGTGCCCATGGGGAACTGCGGCAACATCTCAGCGATATGGAAGGGCTTTAAGGAGTTCGAGGGTTCAGGAATTACGGAGGTTCTGCCCCGCATGTACGGAGTCCAGGCAGAGGGCGCCTCGCCGGTGGTCAACATGCTTAGGAGGAACGCCGACAGGTTGGAGCCCGTGACAAACCCAGAGACGGTGGCAACGGCGATAAGGATAGGCAACCCGGTCAACTGGCCAAAGGCTGTTAGGGCCATAAGGGAGTCGAGGGGACTGTTCGAGGCGGTGTCTGATGAGGAGATTGTCGAGGCTCAGCGCCTGATAGCGGCTCTGGAGGGGATCGGGGTGGAGCCGGCCAGCGCGGCCTCGGTAGCGGGCGTGAGGAAGGCAACCGCCAGCGGAATGATGGATAGGAGGAGCGAGGTCGTCTGCGTCTGTACCGGGCACCTCCTGAAGGACCCTGAGGAGGTCATCGGGGTCTGCGGCAGACCGCTTGAGGTCTCGCCCGACCTGAGGGCGGTCTCTGAGCTGTTAGCCCCACAAATCCGCATGTGAGGATCACGGGCATAAGGCAGGACTTAGCCGTGAATTGCCTCCTCGCCCGATCGCTCCTCCACCATCTCGAACGGCTTGAGGATCCTTGAGAGTATGTCAGTCCTGGTGATCATTCCCACGGGCTTCCCTTGGCTGTTCACGACTACCAGCCTTCCAATGCTCGATCTCCGCATCTTGTCCATCGCCTCGAGTATGTCCTCCTCTGAGCTGATTATTACCGGCTTTCGGCTTGTGGACTCGCCCACGCTCTGGCTGGTCTTGCCCTCGCTCACGCACCTTGATATGTCGGAACTGGTCAGCATCCCCACGAGCCCTCTCTCGTCAACGACAGGGGCGGCCCTGATGAGCTCCCGGTAGAGTACGCCTGCGGCATCCATCAGCCTCATATTTACCGGGATCGTGACGAGCCTCTGCGACATGACGTTCTGGACCCTCTCCTTCGGTATGCTGATCAGGTTGATCACGTCCAGCAGGATCTCGCCGTGGAGGTCATCCCTCCCGGTTATCTTACCCTCTATGATCATCCTGCCTGAGGGGGTCGGCCCTATCACCAGGTCCTCACCGATGTTTAACTTCGAGAGGCTGCCTATCACCTTCAGCAGCGCTTGGCAGAAGTCCGGGCTGAAGACGCTCTTGAAGAGGATGTCCGTGACCGTGACATCGGTCCTCTCCCCCTTCTTGGTGTATATGGGAACGGAGAGCAGCCTCAGGTTCTTTGGGATGTTGAAGCTCTCGTACGCCTTGCTCGTGGGCATGTAGCCGCCCTTCGGGCCTGGGACGGCCTCCACCAGACCTATCGCCCTGAGCACCGGCATGACGTTCCTGACGGTGCCCTCATTCCGCCTCGTCCTGGTTGCGATCTCCTTGCTCTTGACGAGGGACCGGTTCTTGTCGTAGAGCTCGAGCAGGGAGATCATTATCTCCTTCTGCGGCGCGGTTAGAGAAGACACCCCTCCATCCCTCCCAATTTAATTATAAATAATTATAATTATTAATAATATTTATTAATTGTGCAATATAATTGTGTTGCCTGAGTGGTAACATGACTCTTGATCAGATCTTCTCCAAGACTGCAAAGAGGCTCCAGAACAAGGTCGCCATAAAATGGGAGGGGAGGGAGTTCACCTTTGGGGAGCTGGAGGGGCTCACCAACAAATTTGCACGTGTACTCCAGTCCATGGGCATAAAGAAGGGCGAAAGGGTCTGCATCTTCCTGCAGAACTCCCCCGAGTTCATAATTGCGCACTTCGGGATCATTAAGGCCGGAGCCGTAGCGGTTCCTCTCAACGTCATGTATAGACAGCACGAGCTCAGGCACATGGTGAACGACGCCGGAGCCGTGGCGATGGTGACCTCGGAGGCAAACCTGCCTTACGTCCAAGAGATCAGGGAGGACCTGAAGACCCTAAGAGATATTATAGTGACCTCCAATAGTCCCCCGGCCGGCTATCTTGCCTTCTACGGACTGATAAATAAGGAGGACGATGCGCCCCTCCCGCCCCAGAACGCGGAGGAGGACCTTGCGGTCATATGCTACACATCCGGGACGACAGGCCTGGCAAAGGGGGCGATGATAACCCACGCGAACTTCATCGCCAATATCAGAACACTGGTCGAACTCTGGGAGCTGTCGGAGTCCGATATGCTGCTCACGGCGCTTCCCATGTTCCATGTCCACGGGCTTGGGATAGTCGTACACGGGATGGCATACTGCGGGTACTCCATGGTCCTTCTGGAGAGGTTCGAGGCCCAGAGGGCCCTAGACGAGATCTCGAGGAATAAGTGCACCGTATTCATGGGTGTCCCCACCATGTACATCAGGTTGCTGGAGGATGGCGCAAAGGCGGGTGATCTCTCCAGTATGAGGACGTGGACCGTGGGATCGGCCCCCATGCCGGTCGATGCCCTAAACAAGTTCAGAGAGAAGTTCGGCGCGGAGATCTTGGAGAGGTACGGCATGACGGAGACGGCGGTGGTGATAACGTCCAACCCGCTCAGGGGCAAGAGGAAGCCTGGATCTGTAGGGCTGCCCCTGCCTGGGGTCGAGGTAAAGATAGTCGACGATGACGGAAACGAGGTGCCGACCAACGAGGTGGGGGAGATCGCCGTAAAGGGACCGAGTGTCATGAAGGGCTACTGGAACAAGCCGGCTGAGACTGAGGAGGCATTCAAGGGCGGGTGGTTCCACACGGGCGACCTCGGCAAGCTCGACGAGGAGGGCTATCTGCACATAGTAGGAAGGAAGAGGGAGATGATCATCGCGAGCGGGTTCAAGGTATTCCCCCGGGAGGTGGAGGAGGTCATCCACACGTACCCAAAGGTCAGGGAGGTCGCGGTCGTGGGCCTGCCCGATCCGGTGAGGGGGGAGAGCGTGAAGGCCTTCGTCGTCCTGAAGGACGGGATGACGGCAACCCCCCAGGAGCTTGATGAGTACTGCAGGAGGAGCCTCGCCGCATTCAAGGTCCCCCGGACCTACGAGTTCGTCCCGAGCATACCCAGGAGTCCGAGCGGGAAGATCCTCAACAGGATGCTCTCCCGGGTGAAGGTCAAGGACCTGATGCAGTCCAACATAAAGACCATAGACAGGAGGACGTCGGCGTACGAGGCTGCCAAGTTCATGAAGGAGTACGACGTGGGCAGCCTCATAGTGACCGACGAGGGTGCCCCCATAGGGATAGTCACCTCCAGGGACATACTCTACAAGGTGATATCCTTGGGCAGCCTCGGAAAGGACGTATCGCTCAGTAGCATAATGTCGACACCGCTGCGGGTGGTGGATCCGGAGGAGGACATAGCAAAGGCGGCGGCACTCATGCGACAGTGGAACGTCTGGCGCCTCTGTGTGAGGGAGAAGAACGGTCAAGTTATAGGCTTACTCAGCGGAACGGACATCTTCAAGGCATTCGCTGGCAAGAAGATGGAGGTCTCACCCGAGTGAGGGATGCGAGAACTCGAGGGATCACGTAAGGTCGCCGCAGGCACAGAATGCCTCTCCCATGGCCTTATAGAGGTCTTCCATTCCTGTTCCTTTTTTTGCCGAGACCATTACCACGCGCCTCCTCTTCTCCAACCCCTCAACGACCCCGTAGAGCTGGTTCGCCAGTTCGCCAGAGACCCCCTCGGCGCGGTAACCTCCAGCCCTGATGCTCTCCTCGAACTCTAGGAGCGTCTTCCTATCGTAGAGGTCCGACTTGTTCAGAACCTCGATCGAGGGGATGCCCAGCCGGAGTTCCACCACCAGCCCCAGCAACTTCAGTACAACGAGGTCGATCTTCCCGCGCAGGAGCCCGGGGTCGATGAGGGAGACCGAGATGGTCCTCCCGCGGAGGCTGGTCGAGAGTTTGGGCCCCAGCCCTCTGAATAGGAAGATCTCCATCTGCCCCGGGGTGTCTATGATCGTAAAGTCGGATCTCCGCTCCCGTGCCTCAATCTTTTTGAGGATCCTCGGAAGGTTCGCCTCGGTGATCTCCGCAGCCCTTATGAGGGCACCGTTCGGCCCCAGCCCCTCCTCCCTCATGAGGCGCTCGACCGTCACCAGACCCCTCACGTCGTAGGAGGGTCTGTAGGGCAGGCTCTCTGCCCCCGGGTCGAGGTTCAGGTAGCTTACGGCATACCCCTCCCTCTCCAGCCAGCCGCCGAGGGCCTTTGTCAACGTGCTCTTCCCTGAGCCCGCAGGTCCGACCACGATCAGGTTTGTCATGAGAGACACCGTTGGGAGATAAAGGATCCAGTTATAGTCTGGTCGCAAGGCTATTTTAGATTTGGTTATATTCTGTCGCCTAAAGAGTGAAAAATCTTATTTGGCATCAAGAGGAAGTAGGTCTTGAGTTTAGATAATCGACCTATAAAAGGGGAGAGTATGATGGTAAAGGTCTCCTTCAAATATAATCCGGAAATGGTGCAGTGGATGAAGCAGACAGGGGGCAGGTGGAACCCGAACGAGAGGGTCTGGGATGTATCCGACGCCGTATTGGACGAGCTGAGGGCAAAGGCGGGCGAGCTCGGCGTTGAACTGAGTATCGCTGGAGCGGTGGCGCCCGGAAAGGTCCCGACCAAGATGCCCCCCGGCAGACAGCAGATCTTTGAGGAGGGATACGCTGAGGGGGAGGAGCCCAGCACGCCCTCAAAGCCCTACACCGCGCCCTACAGGGGTGCCGGTCAAGAGACCCCCTCAGGCGCACGGGCAAGGGAGGGGGAGATAAGGCTGAGGCGGTCAAGGGACGGCAGGTTCGTCCTGATAAGCATGAACCTTATAGCCTTCTCCGAGGACGTGCAACAGCTCCTGGCAGGCGAAAAAAACAGCGTAAGGTTTAGGGTCCTCCCGCCCAGACCGCGCCCACAGGGTCCTGGTACTTGAGCAAAACTTTTTTTTCTGCGTTTTCATAGAAAAAAAGAGTTTTATTAAAAAGCCTTATTCACAAAGGGTTAAGGGAAGAGCCTCTAAACGAGATCGGCGTCAAGGGTCTCCCGAACCTGCACATGACCAAGGATGCTACGATAGATCCTGCCACTTCTAACTCCTCCTCCGGAACTTGGTAATTCTATGCCAGAGCGGGATTGCGGCTCACGCCATGCTCAAGAGGATCGGGCCTCAATAGGTGTACCATCCACCCACCGTGGCAGCTGGGATGGGTGCCGATGCAAAGCATGTGGCCAACGCCAGAAAACTAAGACCTATAGCAGGACTCATCCTCATCTGTCAGCGCCTCCCTTCAGTCCCTCCGCGACCAAGAGTCCCGAGTATGTTACCTTGGCGGGTACGCCCTTCTGAGATCTACTCCCACACTCGATGAGGCAGGCATCCCTGAGGATTCTGATGCTCCACTTCACGGTCGACTCAGGTACCCCCATCGACCTGGAGATCTCCCTTGCTTGTCTGGAGCAGGTCATACCAACGTGCTCGGTCTCTGTTATATGGAGCAGAATCCTCTTCTGCAGGTCGGTTAAGGCCTTTGAACAAACCCTTTTTAGGGACTCTTCGAGAACGGCAGAGGGGCTAATTTTAGATTTTTCGTATGGGTACTTATCCGAAAAGGTGAACACCTTTGTTATAACGGCAAACACCTTTGCTCACATATTACCCTCCGTGGGATAATAGTGGGTGCTCTGGCCATATTTAAAGCTAGCGGACAAGGGGGGGTTGACAACTCATGCATCCAAGGTTTTTGGGCGCCATCCCTGAGGCTCACTCTTGTTTACTGCAGCTGTCCTCGGCGAAGATTCTAAGCCTCTTGAGGGCGTTCATCCTCTCCTTTTCGTTGATCTTCGCATTATCTATGGCAACCCTTAGGAACTCTATCGCCTCGTCCATCTCCTTCCTCTTTACCGGAAACGGAACGCCGTCCTTACCACCGAAGGCGAATGAGTACCTCACCGGGTCCCTCCAGCTCGGAGCCTCCCCGTATATCAGCTCGGATACGAGCGCCAAGCCCTTGACGGTGGCCGATCCTACCCCTTGGACCCCCAAGAGCTCCTCGTAGTTCCTCGGCTGAGTGTCGTAGGCAACCTCGAGCGCCCTCCAGTTTATGTTCCAGGGCATCACGAGGATCCTCTTCCCGTAGTACTCAAGAAGTGACCTTTGCCCCCTGTCGCGGATGAACACCAAGTCATTTCTGAGCCTCTGCGGATCCCCCTTCACGATATCCACAGAGGCCCTGCGGCACCCCTCTGCCTCCTTGGCTGTCATGTTCAGGACCTTGTCCATCCTTTTCCCAACGACCGCCTTGTGGGGCTCCACCACGAAGTCCTTCAGCTCGTCGGAGAGCCAGTGGTACCTCCTCGCCATTCGGCTGTCGATGTTCATCCCCTGCTGCACTATTGCCCACTTCCCGTCCTCTGATAGGAGGAAGGCGTGGTGGTATAGCGGGTAGCCGGCCTGAATGGCGGTGTTGTCCACCTTCGCTCCCATCCTGCTCGCGTAGACAAGCTCCTTTAGCTTAGAGGAGGATAGACCCAAAACCTCTCCCTTTTGGAGGATCTCGGAGGGGGTCCTTTTGGAGTGCTTGCCCTTTCCGCCACAGACCGCCAATCCCGTCTCCGCAGGGTCAACTCCAACCTTCAGGGCAGCCGTCACCACCGTGGTCACGCCGGAGGAGTGCCAGTCGAAGCCTAGCACGCAACCGAGTGCCTGGAACCAGTAGGGGTCGGAGATCCGCCTCAGGAACTCGTCCCTTCCCAGCTCGTCCACCATCACCAGCGTTATATTCCTGGCTAGCGCCTTCATCCTCTTCATGAGCCACGCGGGCGCCCACCCACCATGCAGGGGGAGGTACGCAGAACCAGTATGGGACATAGGCTTCACCTCCATAATTATGGAGGTAGAATTTATCTCTCTCCTCACGTAGACCTTATCAAGTTGCATATGCCCCATTTTTCCTCGTTGCTCGATAACACCAAGGAGGCTCTCAGAAAGGAGAGGGGTGGCAAGGGTTTCCGCCGCGATGGCGCGCTGCTTGTGCTGGAGCCCTCGCCGATTATGGTGATAGGCGACATCCACGGAGATCTCCTCTCCCTCGAGAGTCTTTTGAGGGAGACAGACGTAAGGGAGAGGGTCCGCTCGGGGTGGAGGGCGGTCTTCCTGGGGGACTATGCGGACAGGGGACCCGATCCCCTCGAGGTCTATAGCATCCTATTCGATCTGAAGCTGTCCTTCCCCGAGAGCGTCTTCCTCCTGAGGGGTAACCATGAGGGCATGGACGTCGTACCCTTCTACCCCCATGACCTTCCCTGGCACCTGCGAACGCTCCATCCGGATCGATGGGAGGAGATCTACCAGTGCCTATTGGAGATCCACAAGTTGATGCCGGCGGCAGCCATCATCGATTCGTGGCTACTGCTCCTGCACGGTGGGCTCTCGCCCCAGATCACCCGGAGGAGCCTGTCCTCCCCGACCAGAGAAGAGCTGGAGGTCATACTCTGGAGCGACCCCGCAGAGGAGACGGACGGAACTGCACCCTCAGCGAGAGGGGCAGGCATATGCTTCGGTTCGACGGTCTCAAGGGAGGTGCTGGAGAGGCTGGGCGTCAAGCACCTCGTCAGGAGTCACTCTCCCGTCCCCAAAGGCTACAGGTTTAACCACGGCGGCAAAGTCCTAACGGTATTCTCCGCAAAGTACGTGTACGGGCTGGAGAAGGGCGCATACCTCACCCTCTCCCCCTTTGAGCCCTTGGAGTCGGGGATACGCCTCTTCTAAACGTCTAAGGTTTATTACATAGATCAGAGGAGTTTTGGATATGAACGATTCTGATAAGGTCAAGTCTGAGCTGAAGGGCACGACCCTCAGGGTCTACTGGCTCCTCCTGAAGAAGGGGTCTGGAGGCACCGGACCCAGGGAGGTGATGAGGGAACTCAGGCTCAGTAGCCCAAGCGTGGCCGCCTACCACCTGGAGAAGCTGAGGAACCTCGGACTGGCGGAGAAGGATGTCGGCGGCAACTACGTGGTGAGGGAGGAGGTGAAGGTGGAGGTCTTCTCCGACTTCGTAAGGGTGGTGGGGATGATGCTACCGAGGTACCTATTCTACTCGGTGCTCTTCACCACGATGCTCGTGGCGTACGTGGTATTCTACCCCCTGCAGTTCACGCCGCAGACGATTATGACGCTTGTCTTCGGGCTCACCGGTTGCGTCATCACCTGGGCGGAGACCATTAGGGCGTGGGTGAGGAGGCCGTTCTAATGACCGTTCTAATCTGTAGATTTATACCCTCCGGAAAGGGCTTATGTTACAGGGGAAGTGGAAAATGAGGCTGCTCCCTATGGTGCTTTTAGCAGTGGTGGCAGGGGTTGCCCTAGTGTATGCTCCACTGATAACCACGGGCACCGCACCGAGTTTTGCGAGGCAATTCGCCGCGCCCGCGATGGGCGACAACACGACAGCGTTTTCGGCGATGTTTGCGAACGATACCGCCAAGTTAGAGGGCGAGGACAGGATCGCGTCTTTCGAGAGCAACGTCCTGAACATTCAGCCGTCTTCTACTTATGGTGTGCTCTTAGGACCTTCAATAGCCGTTGTGCTTGGGTTGCTCGCGGCGATTGTGTCCTACGTAATAATCAGAAGGGCCTTGTCTGGTTTTAAAATGACCACTTGACCACGGGCATGTGGTTCACTGTGAGTAGTCCTTGAGAGTCCTGCTGGTCATTTTATCGATGAATTTTGTGAAGTGTTCAGCTCTCCTGCGCACCCGACTGATGCCCACGAACTCCACTTTATCGCCGAAGTCCTTCGAGGTCGACGGGGCTGATAAGACCATGAGTTTTTTGCACATCTTTGAGATGTCAAACCCCTTCTTCGGGTCGTGCACCAAAAGGAGGTCGCTCTTGTTCGCTATCAATATGACGATGTCGTAGGGAACCTTCAGCAGATCGGTGATTATCTCCTTTGTCCTGAGCTTATCGGACATGGCCCTCAGGAAGCCCTTTGACTTGCCGGTGAGCCTAAGCGCGTATGGGAGCAGCAGATCTCTCTCGGCAACTATCCCGTACCTGGGGGTTATGAGGAAGAGGTCCATCTTGATCCCTTGGCTCCTCGCGTCCTCCACGCCCTTTACTATTTTGTGGAAGGATCCATGGAAGAGGTCCTTTGCCCGTTTCGCGAAGCCCCCGGCGGCGTCAAGGTACAGGGTCTCGTTCTCCATGTCGGAGGACGGAACCTGCAGACCCGCCCTCTTCAGGGCTTTCACGTAATCGGGGGTCTTGGGCGAGGGGTACATAAAAACAGGAGTGCTGGCGATGACCAAGATACGCATGGGTAGAACTTCACCCTGCCCTGATTGATGATCGTCTGATAATGCTATTATGACTTTCGATAGGCTGGTGATGCCATTGAAGCGACAGTTTTTTACGTATAATGCGCCTAATGACTAATAGTCGTTTCGGAGGATCGCTTATGGGAGACCCTCTGGCAGTCGCGGGAGCAGTTCTGATAGCAGTAGCGCCTTCGCTTGCCGCACTAGCCTACTTTGCGAGAAAAGACAGGAGGGGATGGCTGTGCCTGGGCATTGGCGGAGTGGGTTGGTTCGCGGCACTGCTGCTTAGGTTGGTCCCCCTGCAGCTCCCCGCGTTTGTGCTGGGTCCGGCGATTGCATCCACGGTATTGTACTTTGCCTACGCCGCGGTCTTGGCTGGGATCTTCGAGGAGGGGGTGCGCTACCTCCTGCTCTGGAAGGCGGGGTTCATTAGGGCTGACATGAGGTACGTGCTCTGCTTCGGTCTTGGGTGGGGGCTTCTGGAGGCTGTCCTGATATATGCCGTCAACGTGGTGGTGGCCTACTACCTTGGGTACGCCCTCTCACTCACGGATCTGCTGCCTGGGGCGGTCGAGAGGAACCTGGCCGTGGTGATGCACGTGGCCTTGACCCTGATGGTCTTCAAGGCTTTCCAGTCGAGGCGGTACCTTTTTGTGGCAATGGCCCTTCACGCCGCTGTGGACTTCGCGGCGGTAGCGAGCTACTACACGCTGCACCTGCCGGTATGGCATGTGGAGGGCATTCTGCTGGTGATAGTGCTGATCCTAGCGGCTTACGCCGCGTTTATTACAAAAAAGAAGAAAGCCGGAAGCTGGCAGGCTTAGCGCGAGGGCGTTGGGCCATCATTTCTTGGGCTTGGCGGTTTCTGGACCGCACATCTGGCAGTAGGCAGAGCCCGACGGTATCTCGGCACCGCATTTATGACAGAACCTTTGCGCGGCTTTGTGTTTTGTTATGGGTTGAAAATATCGAGGATGAGATATAAGGCTTCTCGGCACGGCCGGAACGTGTTGGGATGGAAAAACTTATCTTGCATGGATTCGCCACTAGATCATGGTGACGATGATGAGGTACAGCGTGATCGTTGTATTGATCGCCTTGGTTGTCGTGGGCGTCGGCGTATACTTTCTGACGCTGCCGGCGCCCGTCGACGTGAACGCGGTGAGGGGCTACGCGGACCCTATGACCGAGAACCTTCTGGTGGCGATGAACGAGGGCAACTACAACAGGTTCACCCAAGATCTCGACTCCGCCATGAGGAGCGCCCTTACGGAGGGCGTCTTCAACCAGACCGCCAGCACGATAAAGTCCAAGATCGGAAGCTATGTCTCGAAGGAATTCTGGAAGGCGGAGCGTGATGGTTCCTTCATATCGGCGTACTATATGGCGAGGTTTACCGACGAGCCGGCTGAGGTAATTGTCAAGACGGTCTTCAGCGAGACCGGAGAGAGGGCTTACGTCTCCGGGCTGTGGTTCGACTCGCCCAAACTGCGCGGCTGAATCGATCTTTACGCAGGTTAAGCGATCAGGAAGTCTTCGGCGCTTACCGCCCGATACCTCTTGAACGACTCCATGAAGAGGACGGCCTCCCTCGGGCAGTAGGCGTAGCACCTGAGGCAGACCTGGCACCCACCCTGGCGCTCCGGGTAGTCCTTCATCACGATGTTGCCTGCAGGGCAGAGCTTGACGCAGAGCCCGCACCTGGCGCACCTCTCCAGGGAGACGCGCATCTTGGGCCACTGCCTAGCGAGCCACCAGAGGAACCTGTTGGAGAAGGCGAGGTGGGCCATATCAGACAGGACAGGGAAGCTACGCCACTTGGTACCGCCAGCGATCAGATCGACAGTATACTCTCTGGCTCTTTCCAGTCCCCTCTCAATAGTCACGCACTTCTTTTCCTGCTCGTAATTCCAGAAGTTCACCGGCATGGCGATCTCCCTCGCACCTATCGGAGCGTACCCCTTACTCTCGAGTATCCTCTTCATCGGGGCCATTATCCCCATGGAGAGGCCACCAAGGGTATCGACCATGAACGCCTCGGTACCCTTAACTTCGGGAAGGGACCGGATGAAGCCCCAAACGAGAGGGTAAGTGGTTAAGATGGCGACCGGGAAGGCAAGACCGAGGGCGTTTTTTGGGTTTATCGAGCAAGGATCAGTCCTCTCCATAGGGTGAACATGGGCTAGGATGCCTTTTTGCACGAACGCGTCACGCATAGCCCTCGCGACCAGTAGGGTGTTCCCCGTGCCAGATAAGCAGTAGATGTCCACGGCTCCTGCCTTCAGTTTTATCGCCCACGACATTTGTCATCTTTCGCCGTTAATATGATCTTTGGCTTGGTTCGCTTGGCAATGACTGATGAAACACTATTAAATCCTAATTGCGCTCCTAGGTATGATCGAGGAGCATGCTTCCCAACCTTATCGAGGAGCCGGCTTACAGGGACAAGGAGTACGTATTCAGGGACAGGTTACATGCTGGGGAACTCCTTTCGAAGAAGCTCCAGAAGCATGCAGGTAAGGAAGATGTTTTAGTGCTGGCAATCCCCGCGGGAGGCGTCCCAGTTGGCTGCACGGTTGCCAGAGAACTCAGGGTCAACTTCGATGTGATCGTGGTGAGGAAGATCCAGGTTCCGTGGAACACGGAGGCCGGCTTTGGTGCCCTGACATGGAGTGGGGAGGTCATCCTGAACGTGCCCCTCTTGAGGCGGCTGGGGCTTGGCAAGGAGGAGGTCGGTGTTGCTGTGCATAAGACCAACGCCCTCGTTCAGGAGAGGCTCAGGAAGTTCAGGGGCGACAGACCTCTCCCGGACCTGAAGGGTAAGGCAGTAATTTTGGTCGACGACGGTCTGGCCTCGGGGTTCACAATGCTCGCGGCGGTCAGATCCGTCAGGAAGGAGGAACCTAAGAGCGTGACTGTCGCGGTACCAACGGCATCATTAGGTGCCGTGGGGCTCTTGGCTCCGGAGGTGGACGAGGCGGTAGCCCTAAACATCAGGAGCGGCCCCATCTTCGCGGTTGCAGATGCCTACGAAAGGTGGTACGATTTATCGGACGAGGAGGTTCGGGGGTTCCTTAGGGATAGACAAAACACTAAATAATTCATTTTCGATATAACATTACAAGGGTAATAATGCCCCCCTGTGTTCTTTTATCGAAATTAACGGCCGGGGCAAGAAAGAGACCCGATAACCCCTCCTTTTTGCCCTCCAATTACAGTCAAATAGTCCAAGTCTACCCTTCCCATAAAAGTTGCTGGTTTACAAGCAATAAAGGATATCTGTTCATTTCTAGTTCATGGCTGCTCAGAACGTCTGCCTGGAAGCCGGACTTCTTCAATAACGGCTCTAGCTCCTTAATCAACTCGATCGCCGCCCTCTGCCTCTCTGCCAAGGTGTTTTAATGGCTATCCATCTCGGTGCTCAGAAGATGCCCGAGGGCAGGGTGCCAAGTATGTAGGCGATCGCAGCGTTGAACGCGTAGACGATAACCGATGCCAGAATAGCAATGCCGACCGCCTGTAGCCACCTGGTGCTGAAGCTGGTCTTGTAAACCAAGACCCATACGAGGAAAGCGGCGAAGGTCGCGATAGCTGGAGCCGCGGAACCGAGCATGGGTGATAGAAGCACCCCGAACAGGAAGCTGACGATCGCGTATACCACGGTTCCCAACAGCGTAGCTACCATCGCCTGCCCGAGACCTGCCTTCCCGCTGGTAATCAGCTTGGCGGCGAAGTAGACGGGAATCGAGGCAATTATCCAGGCAACGACCAGTCCGACAATCAGCACGACCAGCCCAACTAATCCGAGGACCGCAAGTCCGAACATAGCTGGACATATAAAACAGAAAAAAGAAAAGGCTATCGGATCATCTTTCAGGGGTGGCAGCTTTACGCGATGGCAGTTTGCATGAAGATCCGCTGGCTGCCGCATCACTTGCCGCTGAGCGAGTCCACAAAACCTCGGACGCAACCCTTTATGGCAGAAAGGAACGTGTGCCTCATCTTGGAGACATCGAGGTTGTCCAGCGTCCTTATCCGGTAGTACATCGGTGGGTGCGGGTCCCACTTCAGCCACTCCCCGGAGTTAACGAGTTCGAAGACCCGGGACTGGTACTTGTAGAGACCGAGCTTTCTCAGCGACCCGGCGAGCACCTTCGGCTGCCCGGTCATGACCGCGGCGTCCAGGTCCGCCCGTGCCTCGAGGAACTTCGCCACGAAGAAGAGCAGCGTGAACGAGAAGAACAGGTAGGCAAGGTCGATGATCAGGCCGAACGCCATGAGCAGGGGCCAGAACAGATACACGCGCGTCAGGTACTCCAGCGTGGCCAGCGTCATCAGCACCAAGGGGTCCCTCGCCCTCACGTGGCTGAACTCGTGCGCCAGCACCGTCTTTATCTCCTCCTCGTTCATGGAGGCAATGAGCCCGCTCGTCACCAGAACGGTAGCCCTCTTCGGGGAGATCCCGGTCGCGGCTGCGTTGGGCGGCAGCACATTCAGCAGTGTGATTCGCGGCTCGCCAAACCCGAACCTCGCCGCCAGCTCCTTCACGATGTTGTAGACGTTGACACTCTTGATCCTGACGGACTCGGGGGCGCAGACGGAGCCGTACTGGTTGAGCGCCCTTACAATCGTATTCTGATCCAGCTCCTTCCCCACCGCCAGTGTTTGATCATATATCTCCTTCTTCACCTCGGTTATCTTGGGCATGCAGCTCCTTATGACCTGGTCGAACTCGTTCCGCTTCATCCTTAATTCGGCAATGTGTATCGAGGCGTTGTCCGCTGTGATGTCCAGCTCCCCCCTGTATGCCACCAGGTTGTTTGCGAAGATCACTATGACGAACTGCATCAGCACCAGCACGATGGGGGTCCACATGAGGAGGAACTGGTAGAGGAATATCCCAACGAACAGGATAAGCACAAAGAAGTAGAGGAAGTTCCCGAAGATGACCGAGGCGATCAGCTTCTTTATCCCTCCCTCCTTCTTGCCCGGCAGGAGCTTCATCTTGGGCGAGAAGACCAGGTAGAGGGAGGCTCTGCTCTGGTCTGCGAAGTAGGACCTTATGATCGTCTCCAGCTCCACATCCAAACCGAGGTAGTCCTTTTTCTTTATTGACTCGGGCGGGTATGGGGCGTAGTATATTTCGACCCTGTCCGCCAGGAACTTCACGGCTACGTCAAGAACACTGCCGTCCTGCGCGTTCAGGCGGTACTGCAGAAGGGCGCCCCCTTCTATCGACGAACGGGAGAGCTGCGAGAGGTAGGGGCTTCGTTCAAGCGCGCCGGTTATAAAGTCTAATAGGGGAGTCAGCTGCTCGGGGGGGACCCTTATGTCTATAGTCGTGGTCCTCCTCCAAGTATGAACGACGGAGCCACTCTCGACACTGCTTCCCAAAGAGACGCCCACGTGAGGACACTCCGTGTCAGATTATATATTGACTGGGTAAAAAGGATATTTCGTGTACCCTTTACCTCTTTCAGGCATTGTCAGCTTGGCTTAAAAGCCCTGCATTATTTCAGGTGACACAATGTTTTGTGATTTTATCGCTCAGCCTTGTAAAACGTCATTCCATAGTTTTACTTTGACTAAGGTAAAACTTATATCTTCTGTTTTACTTATTAACGGTCGGGATCCTTATGGAACGGTTGCTCAGGGTTTCCAGAAAGGGACAGATAGCCATACCCGTGGAGGTTAGGAGGAAGTTTGGGATAGGGTCGACTGTTATGCTCAAGGCAACAGACAAGGAATTGAAGATCGTGCCTGTCAAGTCGTTTGAGGAATCATTTGGCATAGACGGGGAGAGAATGCTCAAGGTCGCTAGGGCACACTTGGCCGACAAGAAGAGGGAATTGGAGCTTGAGAAGTAGGTACATCTTCGATGCAGGAGTCCTTTTCTTATATTTCGCAGGCAATTCCAAGGTAAGAGGTTACTTTGAAGAGGTCAACCGTGGGGAGAGCGAGGGTTTCGTCTCTGAGGTAACGCTGGCGGAATTCTACTACAAGACGGCAGAGGAGTTTGGGTTGGAGATGGCGAAGATAAGATACGACTCCATTAGGAACTCCAGGGTAAAACAGTTGCCACCCAAAGGGAACGTTACGGAAAATGCCGCCATTCTTAAGATAAGGACAAGAAATCGCCTCGCGCTGGCTGATTGTTTTTTAATGAGCGAAGGAGAGAGCCTGGGGGCGAAGATACTTACTACGGACTCAGGTATAAAGGAGATCGGCGGAGATAGAGTCAGGTGCTTCGAAGTTAGTCTTAATTAATGCAAATGGATACGTTTTCGCTCAACTTTTTAACTCAATCGGCGGGAAGTCCCCAGAACTTTAGGCCGGGGATGAAAGCCGAAACTTTTTATAGCCTCTCAGCAAAGTATCACTCGGATGCAGGGAGGGGCCACCCCTAAAGCGCCTGTGCGTGGTCGATGACATGAGACCTGACTCTGGGGCCTCCGTAACCCTAATGGGGATCGAGCCTTGGTGGATGAAGCAGGAACCTGGAGTACCCTGAAAGGGAAAAAGCCTCCACAAAACGCCCTCCGAGCAGAGGCTGTGAGGAGGCAACCGACAGGAAAAGTGGAAGCCTCAGCCTTCAGGCTGTGGGAGGAGGTCACGCATTCAAACCGATATATCAGTGGGGGGCATCCCATGCGGGAGATAGACGAGATCGACCAGAAGATTCTAGCCTTCCTGAAGGATAACGCCAGGGTCCCGTTCACAAAGATCGCTGACGAGGTCGGGCTCTCTGAGGCGGCCGTCCGGAAGCGGGTGGAGAGGCTGCAGGAGGACGGGATAATAAAGAGGTTCACGGTGGAGGTCGACACAGGCGAGAAGGTCAGGGCGGCAATTCTCGTATCGGTTCAGCCCTCACACCCCAACCCGGTCATCGCGCAGGCCGTGAAGAAGATCGCTGGAATCGACCAGGTTTTCGAGGTGGCGGGCGAGGTCGACATCATCGCCATAGCCTCCGGCAGGAGCATCCAGGAGATAAACAAGTACATCGACGAGGTGAGGCGGATAGAGGGCGTCGCCAAGACCAGCTCCATGATAGTCCTAAGGTCTTGGGTTTGAAAGTCGCAATATTAGGTTCTTAAAACGTAATATTAACAAATATTTATTAAGCGAAACATTTAAATAATTTCGTTATTCGAATCTAACAGGGTTGGTAATAATGCCCAAGCTGAACATACTCTTCGATCATATGAGGTGGGAGGAGAAGGCACTCTACACGGCATGCGAGAAGAAGGGAGTGGACTTCTCTTTGGTGGACGCTGAGAAGATCTTCTTCGATCTCACCTCCAATAGCAAGCCAAAGGAGATAGGGGACGTAGTTGTCCAGAGGTGCGTGGGTCACTTCAGGGGGATGCACGCGACGGCCGCGCTGGAGAGCTACGGGGTGCCTGTTATAAATAGGTACAGCACCGCCGAACTCTGCGGGAATAAGGTCCTGAACACCCTCATATTCAAGAGGCACGGCATACCGACCCCCCGGACGTATATGGCGTTCACGGTGGACTCAACCCTTGATGCGCTACAGGAGCTCGGCTACCCCGCAATTTTGAAGCCGGTGGTGGGGAGCTGGGGGAGGCTGGTCTCGCTGCTGAACGACAGGACCTCCGCCACCGTCGCTCTTGAGCACAGGGAGATGATGTTCCCGCTCTACCAAATATACTACGCCCAAGAGATGGTCAAGAGACCGCCGAGGGATCTGAGGGTCTTCGTCATAGGGGACGACGTTCCCGTTGCGATCTACAGGGTGATTACCACGGATGACTGGAGGAGCAACACCGCCAGGGGTGGGAGGGTTGAGAGGTGCCCGGTCACCGACGAGCTAAGGGAGCTTGCGCTTAAGGCGGCAAACGCCGTCGGCGGAGGAGTCTTCGGAGTAGACATGATGGAGGAAGACGGCAGGCTGGTAGTTCACGAGATCAACAGCACCGTTGAGTTTAAGAATACGGTGCCGGCTACAGGTGTTGACATACCTGGCATGATAATCGATTACGCTCTGAGGGAGGCAAAGCGATGAAGACCGTGGGGATCGTAGGTGCTTCAGGTTATACAGGAGGAGAACTCCTTAGGATTCTGATAAATCACCCAGAGGCGGACGTGAAGGTAGCCACGTCGAGGGAGAACGCCGGCGAGCCAGTATTCAGGCTCCACCCGCAGCTGAGGAAACTCACCGAGCTGAAGTTCGTAGAGCCGGACTTGGAGAGGGTGGCGGAGAGCTGCGAGTTCGTATTCCTCGCGCTACCGCACGGCGTATCCGCCCCGGTCGCAAAGAAACTGTTGGAGAGAGGGGTGAGGGTAATTGACCTGAGCGCCGACTTCAGGCTGAAGAACAAGGACGACTACCCCAAATGGTATGGCTGGGAACATCCGTGCCCCGAGCTGCTTCAGGAGGCGGTCTTCGGTCTGCCTGAGTTCCACAGGGATGAGATAAGGAAAGCAAAGCTCGTGGCAAACCCGGGCTGCATCGCCACCGCAAGCATACTCAGCCTTGCCCCTGCCATAAAGACTGGGGCGGTGGAGAAGGACAGGGTCGTGGTGGACGCAAAGATCGGCTCGTCTGGGGCCGGAATCGGCGTGAGCGAGGCGAGCCACCACCCCGAACACTCAAATTTGGTGAGGGCGTACAAACCTTCTATGCACAGGCACACAGCGGAGATAGAGCAGGAGCTATCGCTGAAGGCAAACAGCGAGAAGGTGACCGTCGCATTGACCCCTCACGCCGTAGACATGGTGAGGGGGATAATGGCAACCGGCCACTCTTTCCTGACGAGGGAGGTGACGAACCAGGAGATGTGGAAGGTGTGCAGGGAGATGTACCAGAACGAGCCCTTCGTGAGGATCGTGAAGGACCACAAAGGTCTCCATCTGCTCCCGGACCCGAAGAACGTGATCGGATCGAACTTCTGCGATGTGGGGTTCGAGATCGACCCGCATGCGAAGAGGCTGGTGACCTTTGGCGCCATCGACAACATGCTGAAGGGCGCAGCCGGACAGGCAGTTCAGAACTTCAACCTCATGATCAGCGTTGACGAGAGGACCGGAATCAGGTTCACTGGAGTAAGGCCCGTATGAGAGTAACGGTGAAGATGGGCGGGGACCTCCTAAAGGGCGAGGACATCAACACCGCCTTGATAGAGGACCTTAAAGCCCTAACCAAGGAGCACGGCATCGTGCTGGTCCACGGCGGCGGCGACCTGGTCACCGAGATGGCAAAGAGACTCGGAAAGGAGCAGGTCTTCGTCATGTCCCCAGAGGGGTTCAAGAGCAGGTACACGGACAGGGAGACCGCCGAGATATACGCCATGGTGATGGCGGGCCACATAAACACGAAGATAGTCGGCACTCTACAATCTTTTGGGATAAACGTCATGGGGCTCTCAGGTTTCGACGGCGGGCTCATCAGGGCTGAGAGGAAGCAGAGGCTGGTGGTAGTGGACAAGCAGGGGCAGAAGAGGGCCATCGAGGGCGGCTACACCGGGAGGATAACGTCTGTCAACAGCGATCTGCTGGAAGTCCTCCTGAAGCAAGGGATTACGCCGGTAATATCCCCGCTCGCGATGGGATTGCAGTACGAGCCACTGAACGTGGACGGGGACAGAACCACCGCCGCGGTGGCGAAGGCGATAAAGGCTGACGCGATAATCTACCTCACCGACGTGGAGGGCGTTCTCCTTGACGGAAAGGTCGTCCCCAAGATGGGGGCGCTCGAGGTGGAAGGTCTTTTAGAAAAGATCGGACCGGGCATGTCCACGAAGATTCACGCTGCAGTGGACGCGATAAAGGGCGGCGTAGGTAAGGCCATAATAACTTCAGGATTCACAGAGAACCCGTTAAGAAACGCTCTTGAGGGCAGGTGCGGCACGGTGGTATCACTATGAGCAGATGCGAGGATACATTCCTAGCAGATACCTTCTGGAAACGCCCCGTGACTTTGGTGAAGGGAAGGGGTGCCAGGGTCTGGGACTCAAACGGCAAGGAGTACATAGACTGCAGCTGCGGCTACGGGGTAGCCCTGCTGGGGCACTGCCACCCCAAGGTTGTGGAGGCGGTAAGGAGGCAGGCCGAGAAATTATTGACCTGCCACGGCTCGTTCTACAACGACGCCAGGGAGGAGTGCCTCTCCAAGCTGGCGAAGATGAAGCCCGAAGGAACGGACAAGGTCTTCCTGAGCAACACCGGAACCGAGTCTGTAGAGACGGCGATAAAGCTCGTGCGCAAGTACACGAAGAAGAAGGGCTTCGTAGCGATGATTAACAGCTTCCACGGGAAGACGATGGGCGCGCTCTCCCTGACGTGGGCCTCGAAGTACAGGGAGCCTTTCATGCCACTACTGGATGGCGTAAAGTTCGCGCCCTACGGCAAGACCGACAAGCTTGAGGGGCTTATTGACGAGAGCGTCGGCGCGGTCTTTGTGGAGCCCGTACAGGGCGAGAGCGGAATAAATGTGCCTCCTCCGGATTACCTCAGGCAGGTCAGGGAGATCTGCGACGGAAAGGGAGTCCTTCTTGTTCTGGACGAGGTGCAGAGCGGCTTCGGAAGGACAGGTAAGGTCTGGGCGCACCAGCACTTCGGAGCAAGGCCAGATATTTTATGCGCGAGCAAGGCACTGGGAGGGGGGATGCCGATAGGCGCAACGTTCGCCCGCGCTGACATAATGGACTCGCTGAAGAGGGGCGAGCACTCCAACACCTTCGGGGGCAACCCGCTGGCCTGCGCGGCGTGCGCCGGTGCAATAGACGCGCTACTCAAGGAGAACTTGGTAGAGAACGCCAGTGCGATAGGCGGCTACCTGAAGAAGGGGTTCACCGACCTGGACAGCAAGATTGTCCGCGAGGTTAGAGGATTAGGGCTGATGTTGGGCATCGAGATGCGGTTCGAGATCATGAACATCATACTGCGGTGCTTGGAGATGGGCGTGATAGTTCTGGAGGCAGGGAAGACCGTACTCCGGCTGCTCCCGCCGCTCGTCATAACCAAGGAGGAGGCAGAGAAGGTTCTCTCAGTCGTAGGAACGGCAATAAGGGAAGAGGAGAAAAAGAGAGCGCTCGGTGCTTGATACTATGGACAAGAGATACCCGGAAACCCTGCTACTCAAGTTGTTAGAGATCTACAGCCCCAGCGGCAGGGAGGAGACAATATCCAGATTTCTGGCAGATGAGATGACCCGCCTAGGATTCGACGTTAAAGTAGACGAGGTTGGGAACGTGGAGGGGCGCTACGGTAGGGGCAAACCAAAGGTCCTCCTCTGCGGTCACATGGACACCATTGAGGGCCCCATAGAGGTAAGGAAGAGGGGCAAGGTGATATTCGGAAGAGGGGCGGTGGATGCAAAGTCCCCGCTGGCGGCTCTGATATGCGGTGCGAAGAGGTATGCCGAGGACGGGGGCAAGGGCTCGGTGACGGTCCTCGCTGTGGTGGACGAGGAGGGGAAGAGCAAGGGGATGAAGCACTTCCTCGCCCGGTCGAAGGAGAGGTACGATTATGCCATATTCGGGGAGCCCAGCGGGGTCTACGCCGTGACCGTGGGTTACAAGGGGCGGCTCCTCTTCAAGGCAACCTGCAGGACATCGCCGGGTCACGCGAGCGCACCGCAGCTCTTTGAGAACGCCGTCTACGTGGCTATGAGGCTGATAGAGAGGTTGCGCGCCACGGAGCTGGAGTGGGCAGGGGCAGGGGAGGTGGATTTGTTCGAGATCCCGACTATTTGTGTGACTGGCATAAGGGGCGGTGCCGAGGACAATACTGTTCCTTCGAACTGCGAGATAATGGTGGACGTTAGGGTTCCGCCCTCCGTGACCATAGCAGAAATGAAGGAAAAAGTTCTCTCGGTGTTGAGCGACTTCAGGGCGAGGGAGGGCAGGGCAGAGGTCAAGATTACCTTTATTGACGAGAATCCACCCTATCAGGAGGACCCGAACTCAAAGCTCGTTAGAGCATTTGTAGAGAGCATGAGGGAGAGCAAGGGAAGGGAGTGCAGGCTCTCACGGAAGACAGGGACATGCGACGTGAACGACTTCGCGAGGAGGTTCAGGACGCCTGCGGTGGTCTACGGTCCCGGGAATTCGAAGCTGGATCATACGCCCATGGAGAACGTCTCGGTCGAGGAGTTCTTAGACAGCATAGACGTGGTTGTGGCGGTTCTGAAGAGGATGGTAGCGTAGTTGCCTGCGTTTTTATTTTTGTTCCTTCGTTTGTTGTGCGTGCCGATAAGAGCAGATCACTCGACCTTGACGCTGTAGCGCCTCTCCTTCTTGGGCAGGTGGAGCTCCAGTATGCCGTCCTTGAACCTCGCCTTAGAGTGGTCCGGGTCGATCTTCGCGGGCAGGGTGAACATCTTCGAGTACCGGAAGAACTTTGCCTCCCTCTGGAATGTGCCCCATTTCTCGTACTGCACCACTCTGTTCATCTTCGCCTCGATCGCCACGGTATCTTCTGTAAGGTTAACCTCTACGTCTGCCTTTCGCTTCACACATGGCATGTCTATACGGATCATAAGTTCTGTCTCCTTGTCGTGGAACTCGGTCAGCGGCTCGAGGCACCCACTGATGTGATCCCACATGACGCCGTAGGACCACGTGTCTGCGGGTTCTATCGGCATCCTCTTCTGTGCTGGCATCTTGATCACCTCATACGTACATAAGGGGCAGCTCGTACTCCTGAGACTTCCCCATCTTCTGCATGTTCTCGGAGGTCTTGCGCATAAGCTCCCTGGCGTTGAGGCGGATCTCCTCGGACTTCTGGATGAGGGACTTGGTGTCCACGTTAACGGGCACAAACTTGTTGAGGGCAGAGATCACCGCGGCTGCGGCGCCGGGGTCGGGGTACTGCGGGTACGACTCTGCCATCAGCAGGAGGTTTGGCAGATCGCTGTGCATGGAGAGTTTGGCCATCAGCGCATACGGTCCCACCAAGAAACCCTCCTCCATCACCGGGATCTCGTACTTCTTTATGGACTCTCTTAGAGACGCGCTGTTTGACGCCCCGTAGACCCTCGGGGTGTCTATGTCTATCCTATTCGGTACGCCTATGCCTCCCAGAGAGACGAGGAGGGACGAGTTCTTCTCCTTCGCCCAGCCCACAATGACCTTGGAGAGTGGGTGGACGGACTCTGGGGATAGCGCAGTCTCGGCGAAGATTGCGAGGAGGTTATCCTTCTGGTACACCCTCACCGGATAGGTCGGCTCCCCGTGGTGGAAGACCACTATCAGCGGGAATATGTCGGAGTCCACGTACCCCACCTCCTTCATGTTCAGCTCCTTTATGATGTGTGATACGGCGATTATGCCTATCAGCCCGATGTCCGGAAGACCGCACAGCACTACTGGCTTTTTGGCTTTGATGTCCTCAGTCTCGACTATTGTGACTCCTTCCATAGAATTAGTCAGCTTCAACTCCCCCGATCATATCTGAGGGAGATACGTAAAAAGTTTTTCAAGCTAGAAGGGTGCCTTAGCCAGCTGGGTCAGCTTGCTGAGGTCGTCTATCATTACATCAGCATTGTGCTTTGAGAGTTCTTCAAGCGAGTAGAAACCTTTGGTGTAGGCTATGGTGAACATCCCTGCGGCTTTGCCGGCTATTATATCCTCGGGGGAGTTCCCCACAGCCACGCACTCCCTGATGTTCTTTTTCAGCCTCTCAGCGGCCAAGAGGTACGGTTCGGGTGACGGCTTCGTGACCGCGACGTCGCTCGACGTGACGATGAGGTCGATCATGTCACCCATGCCGAAGCTCTTCAGAACCGGCAGGATGTAGTCTGCAAATGAGAGTCTGGAAGATACAACGCCGATCTTCTGGTTCAACGCCTTCAGCTGATGAATAGTCTCTTTGGCAGAGGGGCAGAGTCTTGTGTGCGACAAGCAGACCTCCCCATACGCCTCCTTCAGTTCCTCCACGAACGACTCCATGAATGCGGCATCCTTGTACCTCTCTTCGCCTAGGAGTTGGGGGAATATCTCTTCAACGGGGCGCCTGAGAATCCTTAATGCCTTTGACTCGTCAGAGGGCAGTGGCGTCAGACCATTCTTGACGAGCACCTTGTTGTACGTTATTATGAAGGGTTTTCTGGAGTCGAGAATGGTCCCGTCTAGGTCGATTAGAAATGCCGAAAACACAGGCACCACTTTAACACCGTCGGCGGGAAGTCCCCAGCCCTCAGGCTGTGGGAGGAGGTCACCAGAGTATCCTCCATACAAATATCTACTGCCGGACCTCTTCCAGTATCAGGATTGGGCCGTCCTTTCCGATTATCTTGTACCTCTTGCCCTTGGTCAGCCCGCTATCGCACCTCGCCCTCCAGTACTCGCCCTTGTATAGGACGAAGGCGACCTCCCTTGGCCGGGCGTCCTCGTGTGCCTCGATCTCATCACCGACCATGATCCCGATGGCTGGAGGTCTTCTCCTCACCTGAAGGATCTTTACGGCGGCGAAGAGGAAGAAGACGGCTATCAGTACGACGGCTGCAAGTATGGAGTAGGTGAAGGCGGTGTAGTAGTCGCCAGATATCGCCCACTTCTCAGGGCTGAACGGCACGAAGAAGAGGGCGCCTATCGCGAGGATTACAAGGCCGGAGATGCCGAAGAGGCCAAAGCCGGGCGTGACAAGCTCGTAGATCAGCAGTATCGCGCCGATGATGACCATCACGACAGAGGTTATGTTGATGTCGAAGCCGAGACCTATGAGCGCCAGCAGGATGGCCAAGCCTCCCAAGATCTCCCCGCCGTGACCCGGTGCCGAGAACCCGTAGATCAAGGCGAAGATGCCTATCAAGAAGAGGATGCTGCAGACTGTCGGGTCCGCCACCGCGTTGATCACCAACTCCCTGATCCTGTAGCTGTAATCTGCAACCACCGCCCCACTCGTGTTCATGGTCACCGAGCCCAACGCGGTATTGACGACCCTGCCGTCCACCTTTTGGAGGAGGTCCTGGACATCACGCGCCCTGACCTCTATCACGCCGTACCTGTAGGCCTCCTCATCGTCCACATTGGTATTCGCTGTTATGAAATCGGTGGCGAGCGTCTGGTTTCTGTTGTGGGCTTTTGCTTGGGTCACCATCACGGAGATGAGGGCATTGATGATCTTGCTGTCGTTCACGGGAGCGCTTCCAAGGGGAGAGTACGAAACGGGCTGGCACGAGCCGATGATGGTGTTCGGTGCCATCGCCGCCAAGTGGGAGGCCATGAGTAGGTAGGTTCCAGCAGACCAGGCGGTGGTTCCAGCGGGGTACACAAACGCGATGACTGGTACAGGCGAGTTCTCGATAGTGGAGATCATCCTCATCATGGCGTCGAGGCTCCCGCCTGGCGTCGAGAGCACCATAACGACGGCGGAGTGGCGCTCCGCAGAGGCTGTCGCCAGCGCATCCGAGAGGGCATCCGCATGGGCAACCGAGATCGTGCCGGTTATCTTGAAGGTGAGGACCTTCTCCCCCGCAGACTGAGCGTGGGGGGTGCCCGCCAAAAACAAGAGCATAACAAAAAAGGTGGGGATTACTGCGGCGGCAAAGTTCCTTCTTTTAATCGTCTTTCCCCCGTTACTCAGTCATTCTCGACTGCTTGTCAAGGCCCTTGGCTATGGCGGCGAACTCCCCAATTTGACCCTGAACGACCGAAGTTGTCACAAGTATCAAGTTCTTCTCCCTCGCGACATCTGTGATCATCTGGAACTCCCTCAGCTTCATTGCGAGTGGGTTCTTTTGGTACAGCTCCGCGGCATCGCTCATCTTCTGCGCAGCCTGTTGTTCGCCCTCTGCGATTATTATCCTAGAACGCCTCTCCCTCTCGGCCTCTGCCTGCTTTGCCATCGCCCTCTGCATGGACTCGGGAAGTGTGACATCCTTTATCACCACGGTAGTCACCTTTACGCCCCAAGGATCGGTGGGTACGTCTAACGCCTCCTGCAGCCTCTTGTTGAGTTCGTCCCTCTTCGTCAGGAGCTCGTCAAGCTGGACCTGCCCGAGTATGTCCCTGAGGGAGGTCTGCGCGAGCAGGTTTGTCGACAGGACGTAGTTCTCCACTTTGATGACCGCGCTGTTGGGATCGAAGACCCTGTAGTAGACTACGGCGTCGACTGCTACCGTCACGTTATCCTTGGTTATTATCATCTGCTTGGGGACATCAAAGGTGAGCACCCGGAGATCCACCTTCCTCATACTGTCGATGAGGGGTATGATGAAGAAGAGCCCGGGACCCTTGGCGCCCAGCAGCCTGCCGAGCCTGAATATCACGGCCCTCTCGTACTCCTTGACTATCTTTATCGCGGACGAGAGGAACCAGAGGATTATTATCGCAACTATGAGGTACACCACAATGTTGGTAAGGGAGAGAAGCGATTCTGGTATCAGCTGTCCAACTTCTAAAATAACGCTCAAAACGATAACCCCTATCACTATTTAAGAAAGGAGGTTATATTTATTTCACTTCTGCGGTTCCCAGAGCACAAGCGGGCTGTCCCATAGAGCATCGACTCTAGCCTTTACAGGTTTTACCCTCCTTACCTTACGGACTACCCTTCTCACCTGTAGCAGGGACAATTTTATCGCCATATAATAGATAGCTGTCGAAGTATATAATGTTAATCCTCGGCTTTTATCGTTAAGAAATTCGACTAATGACGAGTATGGTGCGGGACCATGATCCTTCTGAGAACCTCTGCCATTATCTGGCATATCCTGTCCGCATTCCCCGAGATCGGGGCGCCCACGTTGTTGACGTCAAACTCAAGTCTAGACGCCCCAGCCTCGACGAGCCTCCCGATTTGCGTTCAATCACCAATGATTCTTAATAAAAGATTACAAATGTAAAGCAATATCTTTTTAAATGCATATGTGGTCTTTACTAATTCTATTGGGTGCGGGCATTGCTCAAGGTAGTGGATACCACGGTGCGGGACGGGCAGCAGTCGCTATTCGCCACTAGGGTTAGGACCGAGGATATACTGCCCATACTGGAGAAGATGGATGAGATCGGCTTCTATGGGCTGGAGGCGTGGGGCGGGGCGACCTTTGACTCCTGCATCAGGTATCTTAACGAGGACCCATGGGAGAGGCTCAGGAAGATAAAGAGGAGCCTGAAGAAGACCAAAGTGGTAATGCTCCTGAGGGGCAAGAACCTCGTGGGGTACAGGCACTACCCCGAGGATGTGGTCGAGGCATTCGTCAGGAGGTCCTACGAGAACGGGGTCGACGTCTTCAGGGTATTCGACGCCCTGAACGACGTGAGGAACCTGAGGAGGGCGATAGAAGTCGCCAAGGAGGTGGGGGCGGAGGTTCACGGGGACGTTGTTTATACCCTCAGCCCCATCCACACGGTGGATTACTTCATAGACATGGGCAAGAAGATCGCGGAGATGGAAGTGGACGCCGTAAGGATAAAGGACATGGCGGGGCTGCTGGCCCCCCGCGCCGCCTACGATATCGTCAGGGGGATAAGGAAGGAGACGGGGCTGCCGGTCGGACTCCACTGCCACTACACCTGCGGTCTCGCCTCCCTCTCGTACATAAAGGGCGTAGAGGCCGGCGCGGAGTTCATCGACACCGCACTCTTCCCGTTCGCGTTCGGCGCATCCCAGCCAGCCATCGAGGCGATATACGAGGCGCTGAGGGGGACAGGGCACCTGGCGCACCTAAACATCGAGCTGATCAACGATGCAGCAGACTTCTTCGAGGGTGTGAGGGATAAGTACAAGGGGTACACCTCCGAGGCCACCGAGAGGATCGACCCGCGGGCGCTCCGACACCAGATCCCGGGAGGGATGCTCTCGAACCTTGTGGTGCAGCTGAAGGAGTACAACGCCCTATCGAAGATGGACGAGGTCCTGAAGGAGGTTCCCATCGTGAGGAGGGACCTTGGATATCCGCCGCTGGTTACCCCCATGAGCCAGATAGTGGGGACCCAGGCGGTGATGAACGTCATAATGGGTAGCAGGTACGGCACGCTGATCAAGGAGCTGGAGAACTACGTCAGGGGGTACTACGGCAAGCCCCCTGGTGAGATTAGCAGGGATCTGATGGAAAGGGTCAAGCCAAGCGAGGCGCCCAAGGCAGCATCTTTTGAGAGCATACCAGAGGACACCAAGAAACTCTTCAAGAAGGACGAGGACGCCCTCACGTACCTCCTGTTCCCTCAGCTTGCGACCTCATTCCTGAAGGGGGAGATGAAGGCGGTAGCCGAGAACAGCACGGAGAAGCGGAAGGAGGTAAGGTGGTTCCGGATTAAGGTGGGGAACGAGGAGCTCGAGGTTAAGATCGAGGGAGAGGACTGACCCCATCACGTGGGCGTGCGGTGCCACCTGAAGGGAAAAAGGCTCGTTAAGTATCGCAAGATAAATACGCTTGAGGTGAATAGAGACTACAGAAATTACATAAAGATAATGGAGGCAGAAGAGATGGATGTCAATCTGTTAAAGGCCGTGAGCGAGGCGCCGGGAGTCTCGGGCTTCGAGTACGGGATACCGGAGATCATAAAGAAGGAGCTGAGGGGCTTCGTCAACGAGGTGAGGGAGGACAAGTTCGGGAACCTGTACGTCCAAAAGGGAAGGGGCGCCAAGACGATAATGATTGCTGCACACACAGACGAGATAGGGCTGCTGGTAAAGCACGTCGATGATAAGGGCTTCATCAGGTTCGCGAAGCTGGGTGGCGTGCCGGACCACATACTCTTGGGCCAGAGGGTATGGATCCACGGCATGAAGAAGAGGGTACGGGGTGTAATAGGGTGCAAGGCGATACACGTAATGAAGGACGAGGAGCGGAAGCAACTGGTAACCTACGACAAGATGTTCATCGACGCTGGTGCGACGAAGGACCAGCTAGCGAGGCTCGGGGTCAAGGTGGGGACGCCAATAACCATCGATAGAAGCCTCACCGAGCTGGAGAACGACGTCATTGTTGGCAGGGCGATGGACGACAGAGCGGGCTGCTACATGCTGATAGAGGCGCTCAAGAGGGCGAAGCCGACCAACAGGGTGGTGGGGGTCTTCACGGTTCAGGAGGAGGTCGGGCTGAGGGGGGCCACCATCAGCGCCTTCGCCGTCAAGCCTGACATCGGGATAGCCATAGACACGACGATAGCTGGCGACCATCCAGAGATAGCGGAGAGCGAGGCGCCCGTCAAGCTCGGCAAGGGTCCTACGATCCTCGTTGCAGACGGCAGAAGGGACTCGCTTGCCGGCGGGACGATCGCGAACCCCATAGTAAGAGGGTGGATGATGGAGCTCGCGGAAAAGGCTGGCATACCCTACCAGCTCGAGGTGCTGGAGGGCGGAACGACGGATGCCACGGCGATGCAGATCGCCCACGAGGGCGTGCCCTCTGGCTGCATATCCATACCCTCGAGGTATGTCCACAGCTGCAGCGAGGTCGTCTCCAAGAAGGACCTGCAGAACGGAATAAAGTTCCTCGTCAAGATAATGGAGAGCAAACCACCATTCTAGAGTGTCGCAAATGTCTCGACAGCGCAAACTGTACCTCGAAAATGTTAACGAGGCCCACGAGAAGGGAAGGATCAGCGACGAGGTACTGAAGAGCTTCTACGAGAAGCTTCCCAACCTTGAGAGGGCGGTCACGGCTGTCGAGGACGCCTCTGGTCTGAGCTACCCCCTGATAGTGTTTGATCCCTCGCTGATCCTGATTAAGTATCCCTCCTCAACCTTCTCGGGCACGGTCATCTACGCCTCTACGCAGATCCGCAAGCTGAACGGCGCATACCAACTCTGTGTCGAGATCTCGCTTCCCTTCCTGCTCTACGCAAAGGAGGGCACGTTAAAGGCGTGCGTAGCACACGAGTTCTTGCACTACGTCTTCACGACCATCGCCCTGGGCAACAAGGCATTCACGGTGCTCTCTGGGGAGAGGCTGGATACCCCTGAGGTCCACGTGGCATTTGATGATACCCACACCGTGGCACCGGAGGAGTGGCTGAACAACAAGGAACTCGTCGACTTGATCAAGGCCACCTTCACCCCTACCATATCAGATAAGGAGCTAGAGGCGAAGATCAAGAGCAACTGGATAGACAAGTCCCTGCCCGTCAGGCAGATGTCGGGCGAGGAGAGCAGAACCAGTATTCCGATCCTCGAGGTACCTAAAATACCATTAGATGCAAACATACTGCAGAAGAAAGGATGAAAGGTAGCCCTCGGTTCTGATCTTTCTAAAACTATATAGTCCGTAAAAATATACAGTACGTTGGTGATGAGATTGGGTTTAATCTTCGAAAAGGACTTATTGTTGGGAACCATCTGCGAACTCATAAGCATCCCATCCAGAAATCCGCCTGGAGAGGAGGAGCGGTGCGCATCATACATAAAATCAAAGTTGGAGGAGTACGGCATTGAGGCATATCTCGTGCAAGCGCCGTTAGAAGGCAGACCACAGGTGGTAGGGGTCGTGAGGGGGGATGAAGGAAAGACGACGCTCGTATTGAATGGTCACATGGATGTCGTCCCAGAGGGAAACATAAAGAGTTGGAGATATCCTCCCTTTGAAGGCAAGATAGTTGATGGGCGGATATATGGCCGCGGGGCATGTGATATGAAGTCGTCTTTAGGAATGATGATTGAAATGGCAAGGGTCGCAAGTAACGCAAGGCTCTCCGGAAATCTGGTACTGACTTTTGCTGCAGGTGAGGAGAAACTTGAGCCCGGCACGCAGTACTTACTTAAAGAATTTTTACCAAAGATGAATTTAATCGGAGACTGGGGAGTTGTGCTGGAACCCACTTCCTGCAATATTGGAATTGCGGAGGGAGGCGGCCTTTGGAGCGGCATTGCGGTCAAAGGTAAGGCTACCCAATCAAGCGTGCCTGAGAAGGGCATAAACGCCATTTCCAAGGCAAGTAAAGTCATATCAAAACTTGACGAATATAATGCCGAGATTCTTGCAAAGAAGAGACATACACTCGGTCCTAAGCCAACCCTAAAAGTTACTATGATAAACGGGGGGATCAAGGACAATATAATACCCGACCTATGTAATTTGGTTGCAGATAGACGCTTAATACCGGGGGAGACGACCGAAGAAGCGTGGAAAGAGCTCCAGAATATTCTTGAAGAGATCAAGTCTGGGGATCCAGAGTTCTCTTATGAAATAAGCGAAAGAACGAAATGGGAGCCGGCCGAAATTTCGTCCGATAGTGGCATAGTGAGACATCTCACAGCAAGTTACGAGAAGGTTGTTGGGGATAAAGCCAAGGTAGTGGGGATGTCATACGGCACTGATATGAGAAATTTTGTCAATGAAGTAAAAATACCTGCAGTAATTTTTGGACCTGGTGACGTAAGTAGAGCACATAGCCCAGATGAGTTTGTTGAAATTGACGAAGTCGAAATGGCCATGAGAATCTTACTAGACCTGATCGAACGATTATTGGTGTGAGATGTTCTATGCAAGGAACTTTTCAAACATCATAAGGAAAGATGTGCTTCCATTCTATTTCACCACAAATACTTTGGCAGTTCTTACATTTAGTGGGCGCCTTTCAATTAGTTGGAGAAATCAAAATAAACTCTTTGAGGGCTGACTTCGGCAGAGGTGGCTGAATTTCGAGCTAATGGCATTGCTGTGACTCTACATAAAGTTGTGAAGAACACAATTAATATATGATGAATATTGTGTTTTTAGCAATTAGACCAAGATTTATTTATCACCTCAGCATTTTTATAGATATGGGTGCCATAAATGATAAAAAATGTATCAAATTCTAAAGAAGCAAAAAACTTTGAGGGGATTAATGCAAACAAAGCTAATACGACAATAGAGTTCTCAGAACGTTATCTATCCAGGATGTATAAGAGGTACTACCCGTTCGTTCCTGACCACGCGGTCGGCGATACGGTCTACTCCGCAGATGGCGAGGCATTCATCGACCTATACGCGGGCGTCTCGATAGTGAACGTGGGCTGGTCGAACGAGCGGGTCATAAAGGCCGTGGAGGGGCAGCTGCACAGGCTCCTCCACACGAGTTCTGTTTACTACCTGGACTATGCTGCAGTCCTAGCAAAGAGGCTGGCGGAGCTCAGTCCGAAAAGGGCGCTGACAAAGACCTTCTTCACAAACAGCGGCTCAGAGGCAAACGAGACCGCGATCTCCATCGTCAAGCGCGTATCGAGGAGGCCGTACATAATGTCCTTACACAGGTCCTTCCACGGCAGGACCTTCTATGCCATGAGCGCGCTCGGGCAGTCGCAGTGGAAGGTTGGGCTAGGTCCCTTCGCCCCAGTGGTCTTTGCCCCAGATCCCTACTGCTACAGGTGCCCCCTTGGCCATGAAAGTTGTCCGGACTGCGGCTACGCCTGCGTAAGATACATGGAGGACGTGATAAGGTGCGAGGTCGGCGGGGAGGCGGTTGCAGCGCTGCTGGCGGAGCCGATGCTCGCCAACGGCGGTATGGTCGTCCCGCCCAAGGACTACTTCAAGGAGGTAAAACGTGTCTTGGACAGGTACCAGATCCTCTTCATCGCGGACGAGGTCCAGTCCGGCAACGGCAGGTCGGGCAGGCTCTGGGGGATAGAGCACTTCGGTGTTATCCCGGACGTCATTACCGTCTCAAAGGCGATAGCCAACGGGCTGCCCCTCGGTGTCACGCTCTACAAAGAGGATCTCGACTCTCCGCTCAAACCCGGAGAGCACTACTCGACGCTGGGAGGGAATGCCCTCTCATGCACAGCTGCCATGGTCGTCTTGGAT
>Ga0194112_10000066_pt1 | contig 132300 bp, 102 predicted proteins | sample TA2MahC400mmetaG_FD_146191 | JGI IMG/M metagenome (GOLD analysis project Ga0194112, IMG submission 146191) | Freshwater microbial communities from Lake Tanganyika, Tanzania - TA2015016 Mahale Deep Cast 400m | ecosystem: Environmental > Aquatic > Freshwater > Lake | place: Tanzania: Lake... | reverse complement strand
GGAGAAGCGGTTCCCCATCTCGGGCCGCAACCCCCAGAGCGCCGGCGCCTCGGTCAAGGTGGACAACGTCCCCTGCGACTTCATCTTCGTGGGCGCCTGCAACATCCAGGACCTCCCCAACATCCTCTCCCCGCTGCGCTCCCGCGTCTCGGGGGCCGGCTACGAGATACTGGTGGAGACGTTCATGCCCGACACGGAGGACAACCAGGCGAAGCTCGCCCAGTTCGTGGCGCAGGAGATCGCCATGGACCGCCGGATACCCCACGCCACCCGCGGCGCGGTCCTGGCGACGATCGACGAGGCGCGCCGCCGGGCCCGGACGTTCGACGGCAAGGAGCGCTCGCTCACTCTCCGGCTGCGGGAGCTGGGCGGCCTCGTGCGGACCGCCGGGGACCTGGCCGTGGCGGCCGGGGACGGGCTGATCGAGGAAAGGCACATCCGGGCGGCCCTGAAGAGGGCCCGGGCGGTGGAGGACCAGATCAAGGAGCGCTACGGCTCCTACTTCGCCGGGGTGGTGAGGGACATCCCGGCGGCCCAGAGGGACGGCGCCCCCTACAACCTCTGGAACCAGCACCTGGCGGACGACAAGCGGGGCTACGAGTGATGGCAGCAGGTGGAGCAGGATGAGGCTGACGAAGGCCAAGGCGGCGGAGCTTTTGGCCCGCCACGAGGTCGTCTTCACGGAGGACGCCGCCGCCGAGCCCGCCGGCAGCCTCGTGGTCTCGGTGGACCCCGCCAGCCACAAGGCGCTGGTCATGCTCTCCCGGAAGGCGGTGGACAGCTGGGGCGAGCTCGCCGCCGGGTCCCCCCGGGAGGTCTCCCGGGAGTTCCTCGAGCCCGGCGAGCGCGCCCACGGCCACACCGGGCGAGAGCTCGCCCGCCGGGCCGGCTTCGGCGGGGCGGACCAGGGCCGGGTCGAGAGGCTGGTGCTCGCCGCCCACCGCATATTCTCCGAGTCGGAGTGCGTCTGGGTCGACCTGCGCTTCGCCCGGCTCAGGGACCAGCTCGTGGTCACCCGGGCGGAGCTCGAGCTCGACGGGGCCGCCCTCTTCCGCCACCCCGACCTCCAGGGAGCCACCGAGCCGCCACCGGAGTTCCCCCGCTCCGAGCGCGAGGCCACCGCCCGCGCCGCCGGGATAGAGTACCTGGACCTGGAAGGCGACCTGGGGATACTCCCGGGCGGGATAGGCTTCGGGATGGCCGCGGTGGACATCGTGGCCAACACGGGCGGCTCCGCCGCCGACCTCATGGACTCCGGCGGCGAGGCCACGGCCGAGAGGCTCAGGGTGATGATGGACCTTCTCCTCGACAATCCGAAGGTCACCGTGGCCTTCTGCTGCCGGTACGCCGGTCTCACGAAGGCCGGCGGCTGGGCGCGGCTCATGACAAGGTACCTCGTCGAGAAGAGGACCCAGAAACCGGTGGTGCTGCGCGTCGCCGGCAACGACGAGGAGGAGGCCCGGCGGCTCTTCGAGGAGGCCGCCGCCGCCAACCCGGAGATCTTCAAGCGGGTGTGGACGTTCTTCTCCACCACCCCGGCGGACAACGCCGCCCGCGAGGCGGTGGCGCTCGCCGAGATGCTCCGCAAGGGCGAGGACCCGTTCGCCGAGGGCCCGGAGGAAACAGCCGAGGCCCCAAGGCCCGAGCCCTCGGCGCCTTCCGCGGACTCCAAGGCCCCCAGGGGAGGTGGCTGAGACGGCGATACTCGTGTCGGGCTCCACGCACGTGGCCGTCCAGGGCATCACCACCTCCGCCGGGCGCAACTACACGAAGCTCATGCTCGAGTACGGCACCAAGGTGGTGGGCGGCGTGTCGCCCGGACACGGCGGCGAGGAGGTGCACGGCGTCCCAGTCTTCAACACGGTCCGGGAGTGCCAGGAGCACCACCCCGATCTCAAGGCCTCCGCCCTCTGGGTGCCGCCCAGGCACGCCCGCGACGCCGTCATGGAGGCGGTGAACGCCGGCATCCGGGTCATCGTGCTCACCACCCAGGGCGTGCCGGTGCACGACATCCTGGCGATGAGGCGCAGGGCCTGGGAGAGGGGGCTCACCCTGCTGGGCGGGAACACCCTGGGGGTCATAAGCCCGGGCCGGTCGCTCCTGGGCATGCTGCCCAAGGTCGCCTTCCGTCCGGGCCACATAGGCATCGTCTCCCGCAGCGGGATAATCACCTACTACATCGCCAACACCCTGGACCTGACCGGGCTGGGCGTCAGCACGAGCGTCGTCCTGGGCGGGGACATCTTCACGGGCTGCACCTACGAGGAGATACTGCGCCGGTTCGAGGAGGACCCCGACACGAGCGCGGTGGTGCTCGCCGGCCAGCCGGGCGGCGCCCACGAGGAGAACGCGGTCGGTTTCATCAAGAACATGAAAAAGCCCCTGGTCGCCTACATCACGGGCGTCCACTTCCCCCTGGAGCGCTGGGAGGCGCCCTGCCTGCCGCCCGTCCAGTGGCCGGCCCCCACCGGCGCCAACAAGGTGGCGGCCTTCCGCGAGGCCGGCATACCGGTGGCGGACACGCTGATGGACATTCCTAGACTTCTAAAGAAATCCATGAAGAAGCAATAAGGCGCAAGGGCGAAAAGCAGAAAGGCAGCAAGGCAGCAAGGCAGCAAGGCAGCAAGGCAGCAAGGCAGCAAGGCAGCAAGGCAGAAAGGGAGCAAGGGACGACGGTTGTCCCCTTCCTCCATTCACGCCCCCTTGCTCCCTTGTCACCTTCCACCCTTGCGCCTTGCCCCTCGCGCCCCGACCCTGAAACCTTGCGCCCTGCGCCTCGCGCCTTGCGCCTTGCGCCTTTTACTGCGTCGGGTCCGGGAACACCTGGACGGTCCTGGTGGTGCCGTCCTTGTACTCTATCGTCACCGTGCCCCCGCCGCCAGTGGTGGCGGTGGCGAGGGTGGTGCCCCTCCGGTCCTGGACGGTCATCGCGCCGCTGAAAGACCCGGCGGCGTAGGTCGCCGCTATCGTGACCGTTATGCCGCCTTTGGGCTCCTCGATCTTGTAGGCCCAGCTGGCACTCCGGGCCACCGCGTCCGTTGTCGAGCCGCCGCTGACGACGTAGACCGTGCCGCCGTAGGTGATGTTGCCCGACACGGCGGCGGAGGTGGCCATGCCGGTCACCTTCGAGACGGTGATGGTCACGTCGATGTCGGCGCCCCTGGCGGTCTTGCCGGTGACCTCGGCCGTGTAGGACATCACGCCGTAGAAGTTGGAGCCCGTGTAGGCAATGGCGTAGGTCGATTCGGTGGTGGAGCCAGACTTGGTGGTCACGGTGGCCGTGCCGCAGGTGGCCGAGCCCGTCCAGGCGCACGTGACCGTGGTCTGTCCGTGGCCGCCGACAGTCACGCTGCCGCCCGTGCCGTTGCCGAACTGGGTGCTTCCGACCATGCCGTCGAGCGCCTCCACCGTGTCGGCCAGGGCCGCCGTGGCGTCGTAGCTGTTCTCCACCGCGGTCTTCTGGGCCGCGCTCACCGTTCCCTTCGAAGGGCTGCTCGAGGTGCAGCCGGCCAGGACCATCCCGAAAGCCAGGACCGCCGCCAGTACCAAGTAACGCCTGTCCATCCTTCCACCCCGGCGATGGTGTAGGCTATGCGGCAGGATAAGCGTTTCGCGGCCGGCGGCCCTCCCGGGGCGGACGGGTTCCGGCGGGCGTCCCCCGTGAAGCCGCCGGGACCGTCCCGGAAACCTTAATAATGCCGGCCGGCTCTGGGCGCGCCGGAATGGCCATAATAGAGACGCGCCGGCTGACCAAGACCTTCGGCAGGATTCAGGCCGTGCGCGGCATCGACCTGGACATCGAGAAGGGCGAGATCTTCGGCCTACTGGGCCCCAACGGCGCCGGCAAGACCACGACGATAGGCATGCTCTGCACCATAGTGAGGCCCACCTCCGGCACGGCGCTCATCGATGGCCACGACGTCGGAAGGGAGCCGGGCGAGGTCCGGCGCTCCGTCGGCATAGTCTTCCAGGACCCGACGCTGGACACCGTCCTCACCGGGCGAGAGAACCTCGCCCTGCACGCCATGCTCTACGGCGTTCCCTCGGGGCTGCGCCGAAAAAGGATGGATGAACTGCTGGAGCTCGTGGACCTGAAGGACCGCGCCGACGACATCACGAGGACCTACTCGGGCGGCATGCGCCGCCGGCTGGAGCTCGCCCGGGGCCTCCTGCACCGGCCCGCGGTGCTCTTTTTGGACGAGCCGACGCTGGGACTGGACCCGCAGACGCGGGCCCGCACCTGGGAATACATCAGGAGGATGGCCCGAAACGAGAAGACCACGGTGGTGCTCACGACGCACTACATGGAGGAGGCTGAGCAGGTCTGCGACCGCGTGGGCATCATCGACCACGGCCGGATAATCGCGCTGGACACCCCCGAGAGGCTCAAGCAGCAGCTGGGCGGCTACATGGTCGTCCTGAGGGCGAAGGACCCTCCCCTGGGGACCATACGCGCCCTGCCCTACGTCTCCGAGGTCAAGGAATCGGACGGCACGCTGGAGATCGCGGTGAAGGAGGCGCACCTTCACCTCCCCGACCTCCTCTCGAAGGTCCCCAATGTCGAGTGCGTCGAGACGCGCGTGCCGACCCTCAACGACGTCTTCATCAAGCTCACCGGCCGCGACATCCGGGAGCAGGACCCCGGGGAGGACCTCGGAGGGTGGGTCGAGTCAGTGGCGCGCTACCGCCAGAGGGGGAAGTGAGCCATGCCCGACGGGCGGTTCGGCCGGGAGCTCCTGGGGACCTATGCCGTCTGGTGGAGGGAGCTCAAGGTCTTCCAGCGCGAGAAAAGCCGCGTGGTCTCGTCGGTGGCCTCTCCGCTCATGTGGCTGTTCCTCTTCGGGGGCGGCGTGGGCTCGGCCATAAGCTTGGGCGGGGGGAGCTACCAGAGCTTCATCTACCCAGGCGTGCTCGTGATGGCCGTGCTCTTCAGCTCCGTCTTCTTCGGACTGTACATCGTCTGGGACAGAAAGCTCGACGTGCTCAAGGCCGTGCTCGTGGCGCCCGTCTCGCGCGTGAGCATCTTCTTCGGCAAGGTGCTGGGCGGGTGCACCGACGTGATGATACAGGCGATGCTGCTCAGCTGCTTTGCGGCCCTCTTCCCGGGCGTGAACCTCTGGATGATTCCCGTCGCACTGGGCATACTCTTCATCACCTCGATCGCGATGGTCTCGCTGGGCCTGGCCATCGGCTCGATGTTCGAGAGCCTGGAGGGCTTCCAGGTGGTCTCCACATTCCTCGTCTTTCCGCTCTTCTTCCTCTCGGGGGCCCTCTACCCCGTCGGGGACAACCTGCCCGGGTGGCTCCAGGTGCTCGTCCGGCTCAACCCGCTCACCTACTCGGTGGACGGCGTCCGCGGGGCCCTGCTCGGGCTCAACAGCTTCCCGATAATCGCCGACATCGGGGCCGTGGCGCTCTTCGGCGTGCTGATGATACTCCTGGGGAGCTGGTTGTTCTCACGGATGAAATGAGCCTCAGCCCTTGAGGTGGTCCGCCATGAACCGGTAGAGCCCGAGCACTTCCTGCCTCCTGCCGCGCTCCTTGCCGACCGCGAGCGACCCCCGGAGAAGCGCAAGCTCGCAGGTCGGGCAGCAGGTGATGACCGCCTCCGCTCCCGTATCGGCGGCCTGCCTCATGCGGTTCTTGGCCATCTCCCTGGCAAGCTCCCGGTCCGTCGACAGTATGCCGCCGCCCGCCCCGCAGCAGACCGAGAATGCGCGGTTGAGCCTCATCTCGACGAGCTCGACGCCCATCGCCTCCAGAATCTTTCGCGGCTCCTCGAAGAGCTTGAGCCGCCGCCCGAGGTCGCACGGGTCGTGCCAGGTGACCTTCAATTTCCTGCGGCCGGAGCGGGGCTGCTTCCACTTGAGCCGGTCCAGGTTCTCGGAGACCACCTGGAGCACGTGCTTCGGGTTCAACGAATACTCAATCTTGAAATAATGAGTGCAGGACGGGCAGACGGTGATGAAGTCGTTGTAGGTCACGACCTCCCGGTTGCGCCTCTTGATCTCCTTGAAGTCCTCCTCGAAGCCCAGCGCGTCGGCCACGAAGCCGCAGCAGTACTCGTCGCCTATCCCGGGCTCGATGCCGCAGGCCCGGAGGACCTTGATTACCGCCTTGACGTCCTCGGCGGAGTCCTTGTACTGGCACCCGATGTAGAGGGGGATGACCGTGGCGGGTGCCGCGGGCGCCGGCCCGCCCCCCGCCGCGACCGGCGCCGCCCCCTCTTCACCGAACCGCCTGGCGAGGTCTATCTTCCGCCCGTAGATGTCGCCCGTGCCCTTTACGGCCTCGATAAGGTCCCGGTGCTCCTTCCGCTGCAGGCCTCGCTTGACGAGCACCCGGCGCATCTCCTTGAACCGCTGGTTGTTCTCCATGGCGCACCGGGCGTCGCAGGAGCCGCACAGCACGCAGGTGTAGAAGAGCCTGGCGAGCTCCTCCGAGGGCTTGACCTTCCCCTCCAGCACGCCCAGTATCGCCCGGTTCTTCCCGCGGGAGGTGTAGGACTTGTCCTTCTTCACCTTGTACACGGGGCAGTCCTTCTCGCAGAAGTTGCAGGAGGACCCGAAGCAGGTCTCGACGTCTTTGCGGAACCGGGCCACCGCCTCGTCGTCGGTCATCGGCCCCCGCCTCCCGCCGCGCCATCGCCTCCCGGCGCCGGCGCCCCGCCGCCGACGCTGCCCGCGCCCGCCGCACCCGCGCCGCACTTCCCTTCCCCCTCCCACCGGAGCTTCTTTCCGGGGTTCATGATGCCCTTGGGGTCGAAGACCTTCTTCAGCTCCCTGAAGTAGGCCACCGCGCTCCCGTGCTCGTACTCCAGGTAGGGCACCCGAAGGTCCGTGTCGCCCATGTAGGTGCTCATCGTGCCGCCCATGTCCACCGCTATCCTCGAGAGCTCCTCGAAGTATCTGCGGAACCGGTCGACCTCGCCCTGGTCCCGGTAGTTGACGAAGAGGGCACACGAGCAGGAGAACCCTATGCTGTTGGGATGTTCAAGGTAGGCGTTCATGCCCAGTATCTGCAATTGGTGCTTCTCGGCCGTGGCGACGAACGCCCTGTAGAACTCCTCCAGCCGCCCCATCGGCACGCCTGGGTCGCAGGCGCCGAACTTCTTGTCGGTCTGCGACTTGGGCCACTTCTGCTTGTAGGGCTCGAAGGCGAGCGTGTGCTTGGAGATCCACCAGCTCTCGACGATGTCCCGCTCCTTGACGGGCTGGCCGCCCATCTCCGAGGCGATCTTGAAGGCGTACTTCTTGTTGAAGTCGAGGACCTTCCTGTCGCCCGAGAGAATGATGGCGAGCAGGGCCTCGGCCCAGTCGGGCACCTCCGGCTCGTGGCCGTGCTTCTCCTTGTAGGCGTGGGTGTAGAACCTGAGCCGCCGCTTGCAGTTGATGTGGGCGCCGTCGATGGCGAGCCCCGCCTTGAGCAGGCGGTCGAGGTACCCGACCGCCCTCGTCATCGACGGGAACAGTATCATGTCAACCGAGCGCCCGTCGGCGACGGGCTCGGCCTTGAGCGTGGCCGCGGTTATCACGCCGAGGGTGCCCTCGCTCCCGGCGAAAAGGTCCTTGACCTTGTAGCCGCTCGACGAGAAGTGGGCCTTGCGGTGGCCGAACTCCACCACCTCCGCCCGGCCCGTCACCACCTCGACCGACAGCAGGGCGTTCAGTATCTTGCCCCAGCGCATGCCGAACGTGGAGTCGTTGTCGCAGGCTATCTCGGACGCCACGGTGCAGGACCACTTCGATTCGGGAAGGTTCGGTATCCACAGGCCGTGGGGCTCGAGCGCGTCCAGTATCTCCTGCATCGTCGCCCCGCCCTGCGCCCGCACGGTCTGGTTGGCGGCGTCCACCTCGATTATCCGGTTCATAGAGGTGGCGTCGATGTAGATGCCGCCGTGTATCGGGACCGCCCCGCCGGCCATGCCCGTGAGGCCGCCGCCGGCCGTCACCGGGACGCCGTGCCTCAAGGCTATCTCCACGGCCTTGCGCACGTCCTCGGTCTCCCGCGGCAGGATGACCACGTCGGGCGGGAAGACCTCCTTCGGAGTGCGCGGCGACCAGTCGGCCCCGTAGGCGAACCTCTCGAAGTCCTCGGTGCGGACCCGCTCGCCCAGCGCGGCCCGGAGCTCGTCAACATAGGCTGCCATGCCCCATCACCCCACCCGTCTGGCCGGTAATCGGGTAACACCCTTATTGGGTTTATGCTTGCACGAGTCAGCGGGCAGCGGTGACGGAACGGAACCCGTCGTCCCCCGCTCCCCGCTGCCCCTTCCTCCCCGCCCCGTCAGCCGGGAATCCTCTCGCCCGGCCGCAGGTCCATCATCGTCAGCCCGGACATCATCTTGGGGTAGAAGTCCGTCGATTTCTCGGGCATGCGCTCGCCGTTTCGGGAAACCGACAGCACCTGCGCCGGCCGGGTGGCGTTGAGCAGGAAGGCCACCTTCGCCTTCCCGGAGTCCACCTTCTCCAGCGCGTCCGGTATCCACCGGGAGTAGCCGATGTCCTCGTCAATCTTGAGCTCCCCGGCCTTCATTATGCCCTCGAAGACGATGTCGCGCAGGACGACGACGTCGAGCCTCCTGTACTCGGCCGAGTACTCCGGCTTGAAGAACTTCGCCACCGCGTCGACGCCCTTGAGCACGAGGCCCAGGCACTTGCCCTTGCCGGTGTACGCGGCGAAGCAGACGCGGTCGCGGTTCTTCTCGAGGAACGCGGGCGCGGCATCCTTGCCCATCTGGGTGATGTCGAAGTGCTTTCGGAGCTCGGCGATGTGCTTTCCGGTCAGCGCCTGCTTGAGGAGCAGCCGGTGCCCCGACAGCACCACGAGCCCGGGATCCTCGACGTCGACCATGTAGGTCATGCGGAAGTTGAACGCCTCGTTTGGGCCGCTCCCCGGGTTGGCCGCCCGCAGCTCGTCGCGGAAGGCGATGGCCGTCTCGTACCGGTGGTGGCCGTCGGCGATGACCACCTGCTCCCCGGAGAGGGCCGCCCGCATCCGCCTTATCGACGATTGGTCCTCGAGCTTCCAGAGCCGGTTGCGGACGCCGTCCTCGTCGAGGACCTCCATGAGCGGGCGGCCGCGGGAGGCCTCGTCGAGGACCCTGGCGACCTCGCGCCGCGGGTCCGGATAGAGGATGAACCCCGGCTCGGTGTCGGTCCGCGTCGCCCGCCACATGTTCAACCGGTCTATCTTCGGGCCCTTGTGGGTCTGCTCGTGGGGCAGGACGACCTTCTCCTCGTAGGGCTCAAGCCTCAGGGCGCATATGAATCCCTTGCGCAGGTATTTCCTGCCGGAGACCTCGAAGTCCTGGAAATAGACGTAGATGCCGGGCCGTTGGTCCTTTTCCATGACATGCCCCGAGAGGAATCCGTCCAGGTTCGCCCGGGCCGCATTGTAGCGGTCCTCCTCCGCGGGCAGGATGACCCGGCAGAAGTTGTTGGGGCTCTTCGAGTAGTATTTCTTCTGCATCTGCGGGGTTATCTTGTCGTAGGGCTGGGTGATGAGCGCCCCCAGATCGCCCGCTTCTCCAGTGTACCTGATAGCGCGAAAAGGCCGTATCTCCACCATCGTCCCACCTACTTGCCGAGCGCCTTGAGCTCCTTGATGACGAGCTCGGCTATCTCCACCCCGGCCCGGAGCTGGCCCTCGGCGGTCTGGGCGCCGACGTGCGGCGTGAGCACGACGTTGTCCAGCTCGAAGAGCGGCGAGCTCTTGAGGGGCTCGGTCTCGAACACGTCCAGCGCCGCGCCGTAGAGCTGGCCGGACCTGAGCGCCTCGGCCAGCGCGGCCTCGTCGACAATGCCGCCCCGCGAGGTGTTCACGAGTATGGCCCCCTTCTTGATCTTGGCGACGCGCTCCTTGTCCAGGAGGCCCTTCGTCTCGGGGGTCATGGGCACGTGTATGGAGATTATGTCCGACATCGCCAAAAGCTCGTCGAGGGGCCTGAACTCGATGCCCCAGTCCTTCTCGTCGTAGGGGAGCGGCCGTATGACGTCGTAGTAGCGGACCGTGGCGCCCATCGCCCGGAAGCGCTTGGCGGTCTCCCGGCCTATCCGGCCGAGGCCTATCAGGCCCACGCTCTTGCCGAAAATCTCGATGCCCTCGCCCGCCTTCTTGGGCCACTCGCCCTTCCGGGTGCCCCGGTCCGTGAGGGCGACCTTCCGTGAGACGGCGAGCGTGAGGCCGACCGCTAGCTCGGCCACGCTGATGCTCGTGGCGCCGGGGGTGTTGACCACCTTGATGTTCCTCGTCTTGGCGTGGGCGGCGTCGACGTTGTCGAGCCCGACGCCCGCCCGCCCGATGACCTTGAGCTTGGGCGCGGCGTCGATGAGCTCCTTCGTCGCCTTGGTGGCCGAGCGCACGATGAGCGCTTCGCAGTCCTTGATGAGCTCCGGGAGCTTCTCCTTGGGCTCCTCCCACACCGAGAGCACCTCGAAACCGCCGTCCTTGAGCTTCTTTATCCCGTCGGCTGCTATTTTATCGGCGACCATGACCTTCATCTCAGAACCCCCAGATGTCGTCGATGTTCAGGAGCAGGGCCTTGATCTCGTCCAGGGTCCACTCGCCCATGTGCCCTATCCTGAAGGTGACGTCCTTCAGCTTGCCGTAGCCGTTGGCTATCATGTAGCCGCGCTTGCCGAGCTCCTTGTTGAGGTCCCCGATGTTCTTCTGCAGGGAGTTTCTCATGGTCGACACGGTCACGGACTCGTAGCCCCTCTCGGGGAGCATCTCGATGCCGTGCGAGGCGCCCCACTTCCGGGTGTGCTCGGCCATGGCGGCGTGGCGCTCGTAGCGCTTCTGGGGGGTCTCCGCGATCATCCGGGACAGCTGGTAGTCCAGGGCGTACAGGAGCGATATGTTGGGCGTGGTGGGGTTCTGCTTGTTCTTGACATAGTAGTCGTATATCGCGATGAGGTCGGTGTAGTGGCCCCGGCCGGGGACCTCGCGGGCGCGCTGGAGGGCCGCCGGCGTGCATATGCCTATCGAGAGGCCCGGGGGAAGGGCGAAGCACTTCTGCGTCGAGGTGAAGAGTATGTCGGTTCGGAGCTTGTCGGGCTCCAAGAGGTCCCCGCCCGCCGAGGAGACCGCGTCCACGACGAACATGACGTCGGGGTGCTCCTTCTTGATGGCCGCCCCTATCTCCGCCACGGGGCTCCGGACCCCCGTCGAGGTCTCGTTCTGGCAGACCGTGACCGTGTCGTAGCCGCCCGAGGCGAGCCTCTCGAGGACCTGTTCGGGCTTGATGGCCTTGCCCCAGTCGACGTTCAGCATGTCGACCTCCTTGCCGCAGTCCCTGATGGTGAGGGCCATCCTCTCCGAGAACGAGCCGTTGACGCAGCCGAGGGCCTTCTTCTTCACTATGTTGCGCCCGGCGATGTCCATCCAGATGGTGCCGGAGGCCGTGTGCACGGTGCTAAACTGCGTCGTGTTGAAGTACTTGCCCACCTTGTCTATTATGCCCGTGTACAGCGCCGTGTACTCGGAGCCACGGTGCGATATCATCGGCTTCGTCTGCTGCAGCAAAATATCAACCGGCACTTCCGTCGGACCCGGTATCAGTAGCTTCTTCTGGACCATCCGTTTACCCCCGAAAGCCCAATGACATGGTGTTATTAAATTCTTTTGTGCCGGGATACACATACTCTAGCAATAGGGTGAAGCGAGGCAGCGGGCAGCGGGGCGCAGGAGGGCAGCAAGGGAGGAAGGCAGCAAGGCAGGAAGGGAAGGCAGCAAGGGAGGAAGGCAGCAAGGCAGGAAGGGGGCGGGAATGGAGGAAGGGGCCAACCGTCGTCCCTTGCTCCCTTGCTGCCTTGTTGCCCTGCTGCCTTGTTGCCCTGCTGCCTTGTTGCCCTGCTGCCTTGCTGCATTTGTAGGCGAGCTTCGCTCGCCTGCGGTGCGCCTTCCCACTGCTGCCCGCTCCCCCGTGGTCCTCAAGCTAGCAACAATAGCGCAGCTATTCCAGCTTCTTGAACCGCCCCTTGAGCTCCGCCATCACCTTCGGGTAGGTGGTGTACTCCATCTCCTTGAGGTGGAGCCGGTGGGGCTCGAAGGGCCCGTGCCGCCGCATGTACTCGGCGATGTCGTTCGCCCTCGACCGGGCCAGGTCGTAGGCCCTGTCGGCGAAGAGGTCCACCGGGCCCGCAAGCTTCGAGTTTTTGACCTGGAAGCCCAGCGCCACCACGCGCGGGGGGCCATCGAACCTCGTGCAGCTGGCGTCAGCGACGCCCACGGGCATGAGCGGGCCGTTGTGCGAGCCGCGCATCCAGCCCGAGACGAGGTGGGCGAGCGAATACGGCTCCAGGAGCTCGCCCAGCGCCGGCAGGCCGGACTGGGCACGCGCCAGCGCCACGGGGTCGTCCTTGCCGACGTACTCGCCCGCTATCTGGTAGAGCTTCTCGGTGGACACCGCGGCCACCGGCTCGTCCGCCGGGAGCTTGCCCCCCTTCTTGGGGAACACGCGCTTTATCACGAAGCGCGACTTGGCCCCTATGAGGCACAGGAGGTCGTGCATCTCCTCGGGCGTGTTGAGATTCACGAATGTGTGCTCGTCGATGTCCCACACCTCGAAGACGAACCCGTAGTGCATGGACGGGTCGATGACCAATCCAGCGGTGTTGAACGGGTCGGCGAACGCCTTGTACATGGGCAGGTTGAACGCCCCGGGCTCGGTCTTGTCCATCATGAACGCCACCACGGGCTCCGCCTTCCTCTCGGTGAAGGTCATCTCGGCGACGCCCGGGCCCATCCCGCGCACCGTGCCCGTGAACGCGTCCGAGAGCATGTCCTGCCCCGCCCCGTAGAGGCCCAGCTCCGTTGCCTTTTCCGTTCCGGCCAGGAAGACGTCCCAGGCCAGCTTGTGGACCTCCTTGGCGTCCGTGCCGGCGGTGTGGCTCATGATGAGCTCCAGGTCGTCCCCGCAGTGCGAGACGTGGAAGTCCACGATCTTTTTGGACTTTTGGCCCTCCTTCAGCTGCTCGCTCGCGATGCGCAGGAGCTCGGGGTGCACGGTGGCGTGCCCGGGAAAGCCCCCCACATCGGCCTTCAGAATCGAAACCGTCGTCTTGACCATCGCATCCCTCCGGTATCCCGGGGTTAAAGTGGATACATTATTTAAAAGATTTCCATGCCCTTCCGGCAATGACAGGCAATGTCAGGCAGTGAATAACAAGGCGCAAGGCGCAGGGCGCAGGGCGCAAGGCCGAGGGCGCGAGGGCCAAGGCGCAAGGGTGGAAGGTGACAAGGGAGCAAGGCAGAAAGGGAGCAAGGCAGAAAGGCAGGAAGGGGGCAGCAAGGCAGAAAGGCAACAAGGGAGCAAGGGGGCGTGAATGGAGGAAGGGGACAACCGTCGTCCCTTGCTCCCTTTCTGCCTTGCTGCCTTTCTGCCTTTCGCCCTTGCGCCCTCGCCCCTTGCGCCCTGCGCCTTTTTTCAGGGCTCGTGCCCGTACCCCACCTCGAACGCCTTCAGGTTGTCCCCGACGGTCCTCTCCGGGACGCAGGCGGCGACGGCCTCCCGGGCCCTCGCCGCATCGACCGCCCGGCCCTCCCTCACGAAGAACCCGAGCATCACCATGTTGGCGTAGAGCTCCTTGCCAAGGTGCCTCCTGGAGAGCGAGGTGGCCGGGATGCCCAGGCCGCCGGGGCCAGCCGGCCTGACCAGCTCCGACTCGTAGAAGAGCCGCCCGCCGGCCCCCAGCATCCCGGAGAAACGGTCGTGCGCAGGCTGCGACATCGCCACGAGCAGGTCCAGCTCATCGGGGGCGATGTCCAGTATCCGCTCCTTGGAGACAATCACAATCGAGTACGACGCCCCGCCCCTCGCCTCCGCCCCGTAGGACTGCGTCTGCAGGGCGTTGTGGCCCGAGCGCGCCGCGGCCTCGCCCAGCACCAGCCCCAGGAGCGATATGCCCTGGCCGCCCAGGCCGCTGAAGCACACGTTCACGGGCCCTCCCCCCTTCCCTTCCCGGTCCCGCCCGCCTCCGAAAGCCCCCTCTCGGAGGCCTCCAGCCGGCGGATGTAGCCGTCGCGCTTGCGGTCGACGAGCACGCCCACCGTGAGCTTCGAGCCGGTCTCCCCGTCGTAGGGCTCGCCCGCCTGGGCCACCGGGACGCTGCCGTCACGGTACCGCTCCAGCGCCTCGGCCGCGGAGAGCCTCTCCTCCTTGTCGTAGTGGGTCGGGCACTGCGAGACTATCTCCAGGAACCGGAACCCCTCTCCGTCCAGGAGCTCCTCCATGGCCCGGGAGAGCTGGCGGACATGGAAGGTGGTCCAGCGGGCGACGTGGTTGGCGCCGGCGGAGACCAGTAGCTCCGAGGCGAGCACCGGCCGGTCCAGGTTCCCGAAAGGCGTGGTGGTGGTCATGCGGTCCGAGGGGGTCGTCGGCGAGCACTGTCCGCCGGTCATCCCGTAGATGCGGTTGTTCACCATCATCACGCCCAGGTCGATGTTGCGGTGGGCGGCGTGAATTAGGTGGTTGCCGCCGATGCCGGCCAGGTCCCCGTCGCCGGCTATGATGAGCACCTTCTTCCGGGGCATCATTAGCTTGACGCCCGTGGCGAACGCCACCGCCCGGCCGTGGGTGGTGTGCAATGTGTCGCACCGGAACATCGGCGAGGGTATCCAGGAGGCGCAGCCGATGCCCGTCACCATTATTATCTCGGAGGGATCGAGCCTGCGCCGGTCCACCGCGCGCAGGAAGCAGTTGAGCACCGTGCCGCACCCGCAGCCGGGGCAGAACGTGGACGGGAGCGTCCCGGGCCGCAGGTACCTCGCCAGGGGGTGCTCCGGCCGGCCGTCGCCTTCCCCGGCCATCATCCCGCCTCCTCGATTCCGTCCAGTATCTCGCGCCGGCTGTGCGTCACGCCCCCGATCTTGGACAGGCGCACCACCTTCCGGTCGGTGTACCGCTCGGCCTCCCGGGAGATCTGGCCCAGGTTCATCTCGGGCACCAGGACCGTTCCCACGCCCGCCGGGAGCTTCTCCAGCTCGTCGCCGGGGAACGGCCACACGGTCCGGAGGCGCAGGATGCCGACCTTCCGGCCCCCCCTCCTCGCCTCCTCCACGGCCGCCAGCGCCGGCCGGGAGGGCGCGCCGTAGCACAGCACCACAGTCCGGGCGTCCGCCGGGAGGTCCTTCTCCAGGTCCTTGAGCGCCCCCCGGTTCTCTTCCACCTTCCGGCAGAGCCTTCTCACGAGCGCGTCGTGCACCGACTGCGTGGTCACGTCGCGCATCCCGTCGGGCCGGTGGGTGCTCCCGGTCACGTGCAGGAATCGGCCCTCGCCGAACAGCACGCCCGGCGGGACGGGGTCTCCGCCGAAAGGCGGGAACTCCTCCGGGCCCGGCGGCGCCGGGAGAACGCCCGCGTCCTTGGGCACCCGGAGGTCGAAGGTCTCGCGCAGGTGGCCCACCTCGCCGTCCATCATGACGAGCACCGGCAGGCGCAGCGCCCGGGCCATCCCGAACGCCCGGAAGGTGAGGTCGAAGCACTCCTGGGCCGAGTTGGGGCACAGGGCGACGCTCTCGTGGTCCCCGTGCGTGCCCCAGCGCGCCTGCATCATGTCCCCCTGCGCCGGCTTGGTCGCCTGGCCCGTCGAAGGCCCGGAGCGCTGGACGTCCACCACCACGCAGGGCGTCTCGGTCATCATCGCGTAGCCGATGTTCTCCTGCATGAGAGAGAACCCCGGGCCAGAGGTGGCGGTCATCGCCCGCGCGCCGGCCCAGGCGGCCCCCACCACCGCCGCCATTGACGCTATCTCGTCCTCCATCTGGATGTAGCGCCCGCCCGCCCGGGGCAGCTCCCTCGAGAGGAACTCGGCTATCTCCGAGGCGGGCGTGATGGGGTAGCCGGCGTAGAACGAGCAGCCGGCGTACAGCGCCCCCCAGGCGCAGGCGATGTCGCCCAGGTCGAAGAGGCGCCTCCCCCGGTGCCTCTCCAGGTACGGGAGCGCCCCGGCCGTCATTCCCCCTCCTCCTCGACGAAGATGGCAAGATCGGGGCACAGGAGCTCGCAGTTGCGGCAGCCCTTGCACGGGGCCCCCTCCCTGCGGCGCGGGTGGTGGTAGCCCCTCGGGTTGAAGTCCTCCGACATCTCCAAAACGCCGCCCGAGCAGAAACGGGCGCAGATGCCGCAGCCCTTGCAGCCGCTCTCGATTATGCGGGGGGCGCACTTGCGGGGCATGCAAATGGCGAATGGCCGGCCAGACGATAAACTTTGATGTGGGACGCCAAGGCCTTGGGGACGTCAGGTTTAATAGACCGCCGGGCGATGGACGTTTGCTCCAGCTGGTGGCGGCGATGAAGGGGTCCCTCCTGGCATGCCTGCTCGTCCTCCAGGCCCTCGCCCTCCCGGTGCTGGCCGGGGGGGCGGGCCACTTCGAGGGCGGCTCGGAGCGGGCGACGGCGTCCCTGGGCCCGCCCGCCTTCACGGCTCCGGTGAACCTCAGCCTCCCGGCCGAGTGCTTCGTCCTCGGCGCGACGGTCAACCTCACCGGCCTTTCGGGCGGGGGCGAAGGCGCCTCCTGGCCGCGCAATGTCACATTGTCCCTGGAGGGGAGCGAGCTGTGGGCCTTCCGCGGGCGGGGGTGCGGCGAGCTGGGCCGGCAGACCCTCTTCGAGGACGGGGCGCCGGGCTTCTCCGCCCGGTTCGGGCCGGCGGGCGGGAGCGCCCGGACAGCGGTCAGGCTCCCGCTCGGCGCGCGGGTCACGAACGCCTCGCTCGAGGTGGAGTGCTCCGGCCCCGAGAGGCTCGTCCAGCTCGCCGGCTCCACCGGCCCCCTGCAGCTTTGCACATTCGGCTCCTCCGTGTCGGCGGCGGGGGACTTCAACGGCGACGGCTACGACGACCTGGTCGTCGGGGCGCCCCAGGACCCCACCGGGGGCACCACCGCCGGCCGGGCCTTCCTCTTCCTCGGCGGCCCGGCGATGGACCTGGTGGCGGACCTCACCTTCACCGGCGGGGCCGGCGACCTGCTCGGCCACAGCGTGGCGGGCGCCGGCGACCTCAACGGCGACGGCTACGACGATCTTGCGGTCGGGGCCTCGCGATGCGGCGCCGTGGCCAGCGAGGCCGGGCGCGTCCTGGTCTATTTCGGCGGCGCCGACCCCGACGGGACGGCCGATGCCGTCCTCGACGGGTCCCCAAACGAGCGGCTCGGGGCCTGGGTGGACGGCCTGGGCGACCTCAACGGCGACGGCTACGACGACCTGGCGGTGAGCGCCGACACGAGCAACATCTCCGGCGACCCAGGAAGGGCGTACGTGTTCCTGGGAGGCTCGCCGATGAACCGGACGCCCGCCCTCCGGCTGACCGGGGAGGCGGCCGGAGACTACTTCGGCTGGCCGGCCGTGGCCGCCGGTGACCTCAACGGCGACGGCTTCGCCGACCTGGCGGTCGGCGCGATATTGAACGACGCCGTGGCCACCAATGCCGGGAGCGTCTACGTCTTCCTCGGTGGAACGGTGCCCGACGGCGAGGCCGACCTCGTCCTGAGGGGGACCGACACCTCCGGGTGGCTGGGCTACTCGGTCTCCGGCGTCGGCGACTTCGACGGCGACGGCTTCGACGACCTCCTGGCCGGCGCGCCCAACGAGGACCTCGGCGGGTACCTGTCGGGCGTGGCGTACCTGCTGCGGGGCGGCCCCGGTCTCGACAATGTCCCCGACCTGAAGTTCGTCGGCGCCGCGGGCGACCGGGTGGGCCACTCCGCGAGCGGCGCCGGCGACGTCAACGGCGACGGGTACGCAGACGTCATCACCGGCGCCCCATTCAACTCCTCGGCCGGGAGCTCGGCCGGGGCCGCGCGCGTCTTCTATGGTGGAGGCCTCGACAACCTCTCCGACATCGTGTTCCTCGGCAGCCCGGGCGACTCGATGGGCTGGCCGGTGGCGGGCGCCGGGAACGTCAACGGCGACGGGCTGGACGACCTCGTGCTCGGCATGCCCTACAGCGACCTGGGCGGGACCAACGCCGGCCGGGTGCTGGTGCTCTCGCAGGGCGGCTTCGTGACGGCCCCCGGCCTGAGGCTGAACGGGACGGCCGTCTGGGAAATCGGGGCCGACTTCGCCGGCACCAGGCTGGTGTCCGGCCTCGCCGGGCCGCTCAACCGGTATCTCGCCGGCGCCCCAACCTACGGCTCGGACGTCTTCGGCAACCTCCTGGCCGACGTGCCGCTCCAGCTCTTCGCCGGCGGGGAGGGCGAGCTCGTCGCCGGCAGGCTGGACATCCGATACGACTGGAAGGCCCCGGTCCACGACTTCTCGGGCGCCCTCAACTCGTACATCCGGCTGCACCGGGGCGAGCGGGACGCATCGGGCAACCTCACCGTGCCTCTCGAAGTGCGCGCCGGCTCCGCCGGGCGCGTCGACCTCTCCGGCCTGGAGCTCCGCCTCGACGTGGCCCCCGTCTGGACCGGCGGCGTCCCGCCCCTCCGGCTCGACGAGGACACCGCCGCTCCCCGCCTTCTGGACCTCTTGGGCCATTTCCGGGACGATTTCACGGCGCCCGAGGCGCTCGGTTTCGGCGTGGCCTCGGTGGACCCGCCGGGTCCCGTCGGGTTCGACATCACGGACGGGCACTACCTGTCGGCCGACGCCCTCTCGGGCGACGCCAACGACAACTGGACCGGGGCGCTCACGGTGGTGGTGTCCTGCACCGACGGCCGGGGCCTTCTGCGCCTTTCGGACCCCTTCGCAGTCACAGTGGCCCAGGTGAACGACGCCCCGGCCGTGACCAGCGCGCCGGTGCTGGAGGCGTTCGCGCTGCGCAACTACGAGTACCGCCTCACCGCCGTTGACGCCGAGGGCGACCGGCTCCTCTTCGGGCTGGCCTCGGGGCCGGAGGGGATGGCCGTGGACCGCTCGTCGGGCATCCTCCGGTGGAGGCCGGAGGAGCCCGGGGCCTTCCCGGTCTCGGTATCCGTGTCCGATGCCTGGGCCACCTCGTACCAGAACTTCACGTTGCACGTCTCGGTCATCAACAAGCCCCCCTGGTTCGTCAGCGTTCCGGTGACGGAGGCCCCGGCCGGCCTGCCCTACGAGTACCAGGCGAGGGCGGTGGACCCGGACGGTGACGCGCTCGAGTACTCGCTTCTGGCATGGCCCTCGGGGATGTCAGTCGGGCGCACCGACGGGCGATTGAGCTGGGCGGTCCCGCGGGAGACCGCGGGCAATTTCTCGGTGGTGGTGAAGGCAACGGACGGCAAAGGCGGCGAGGACCGTCAGGAGTTCTCTGTCGGGGTCCGGCCGTTCGCCCGGCCCTCCGTCGCCATAAGCGCCCCGGCGGCCGGGCGGACCGTTTCCGGCAAGTACCTGGTCTCCGGCACCGCGCAGAAGGGTACGCTGGACATCGCCGCGGTCCGGCTTCGCATAGACGGTGGCGAATGGATGAACGCCACCGGGAACGCCACCTGGGGCCTCTCCCTGGACACGAGGGTGCTCAGGGACGGCCCGCACCTCCTGGAGGCCCGCGCCTCCGACGGGACGACCTTTTCGGACACGGCGAGCGTGCGCTTCGATGTGGACAACGGGGGCCAGTCGGGGGTGCATTGGATGGCGGTCCTCCCGGCAGCGGTCCTCCTGGTCCTCGCCGTCGCCGCGGCCGCGGCGCTCGCCCGGTGGCGCCGCCGTACCCGCCGTCCGAAGAAGTACGACTGGGGGCCCGACTGACCGCCGCTGCGTCAGGATTAAGTATTCTCAAGCGGATATGAATCGTCGGGCGGCTCGGGGGTTCATATGCGGAAGGTGGCGGTCCTGGCGGTGCTGGCGCTTTTGCTTTTCCAGTCCCTGGTCCCGGCGGCCCGCGTGGACCGCTTCGCCGGCGGCGGCGCCTCGGCGACCGCCCTCCTGGAGGCGCCGGGCAACCAAGGCACGGTCAACCTCACGGTCCCGGCCCGGTGCCACGTCCTGGCCGCCCGCCTGAACGTCACCGGGCTGGCCTCGCCCTCCGACCCGGAGGCGTTCCCCGAGGACGTTGTCCTCCGGCTGGGGGAAGCGGAGCTCTGGCGCTTCGGCGGCTTCGGCTACGGGCCGCTGGGGCGCCAGGACCGCTTCCGCGATGACAAGGGCTCGGCAACGGCCACCTTCGGTCCGGGGGGCGGAAGCGGCGGCGCCACCGTGCGGTTGCCCAGCAACGCCACGGTCCTGTCGGCCGCGGCCGAGCTCTCGTGCACCGGCCCGGTGTCGACCCGGGAGGTCGCCCGGCTTGCGGGCTCCGGCGGCGGGGGCGACCGGTTCGGAACCTCGGCCGCCTCGGCCGGCGATTTGAACGGGGACGGCTTTGCCGACTTCGTGGTGGGGGCGCCGTTCGACGACACCGACGGCACGGACGCCGGGCGGGCGTTCGTGTTCCTGGGGGGCCCCGACATGGACGGCACCCCCGACATCGTGCTTAGGAGCGGCTCCGCGGGCGACCTCTTCGGAAGCTCTGTGGCGGGCGCCGGCGACCTCAACTCCGACGGCTACGACGACATCGTCGTGGGTGCGAAGAACAAGAACGCGGTCAACACGAGCTCCGGCCGGGCCTACGTCTTCCTGGGCGGGAGCCCCATGGATTCCCTCCCCGACGTCCTCCTGGACGGCTTCCTGGCCTTCGAGCAGCTGGGCACTTCCGTCGCGTGCGCCGGGGACACCAACGGGGACGGCTACGACGACGTCCTGGCGGGCGCGCCCGGGATCCCAGGCTCAGCGGTGGACCGGGGCAGCGCCTACCTCTACTTCGGCGGGCAGGCGATGGACGGGCAGCCGGACCTGTGCATGACCGGGGCGGCGGCCGGCGACCGGTTCGGCCTTTCGGTCTCGGGCGCAGGCGACCTCGACGGGGACGGCGACGGCGACTTCCTCGTCGGCGCCCCGTTCAACGACTGGGTCAACACCAACGCGGGCGCAGCCTACCTCTTCCTGGGCAGCCCCTCCATGGACCCCTTCGCCGAGCTCCACTTCTACGGCATGTACCTCGACCAGTACGTCGGCTGGAGCGTCTCCGGCGCGGGCGACATCGACCGCGACGGCTACGACGAGTCGCTGGTCGGGGCGCCGGGCTACAACGGGGCGCTGCCCGGCGGGGGCGGCGCCTACATCTACCTGGGAGGCCCGGCGATAAGCACCGACCCGGACATATCCTTCATCGGCGTGGTCCAGGGTGGCGCCTTCGGCACCTCCGTGTCGGGCGGCGGCGACATCGACGCGGACGGTTTCTCGGACATCCTCGTGGGCGCGCCGGGCGACACCACGGCCGGCGCGGGCGCCGGGGCGGCGTACGCCTTCCTGGGCGATGATTCGATGGACGCCCAGGCCGACCTTGCCCTGCGCGGCGGCCCCGGCGACGGCTTCGGCTCGGCGGTGGCGCTCTGCGGCGACATCGACGGGAGCGGCCATTCGGCCATCCTGGCGGGCGCCGGCCTCGCCGACGCCGCCGCCGCGGACTCCGGCCAGGCCTGCATCTACCTGCGGGCCCCCTTCCTGCTGTCCCCCGCCCTGGAGCTCGGGCCGGCCACCCTCTGGGGCTTCGACGGCCTCGCGGCCGGCCAGAGGACGGTGCCGGACTTCGCCGCGGCGCTGAACTCCCACCTGCGCGCCACGCCCCCCACGTCCGTCGACGGCGCCGGCAACGCCCGCACGGACGTCGCCCTGACGATGCGGGCGTCCGGCGAGGGCCGGATGACGCTCGGGGCGCTCCGGATAGCCTACGACTACAAGGCGGCCGTCCCGGACTTCTCCGAATCGCTCAACGGATACATCGCCGCCCACCAGGACGGGTCAGACGCCGCCGGCAACCTCACGGTCCCGATCGCAATTCGCTCGGCCACCCCCGGCCGGGTGGTGCTCTCCGGGCTGGAGCTCGACCTCGACGAGCCCCCGCGGGCGACCGACGATGTGCCCCTGCTCGCCCTGGACGAGGACACCGCAAACACCGCCCTGGTGGACCTCTCCAGGTTCTTCGGGGACGATTTCGACCGCCCGTGGGAGCTGGACTTCAGCGTGTACTCCGTCGAGCCGGCGGGCATCGTCGCCTTCTCGGTGGCCAACCGCCGGTACCTCTCGGCGGACGCCCTGACAGGCGGCCCAAACGACAACTGGACGGGGCGCCTCCGGTTGCGCGTCGCCTGCTCCGACCGCTGGGGCCAGTCGACCCTCTCGAACACGTTCGAGGTGGTGGTGCGCCCCGTCAACGACGCGCCGGTGTTCCTGGACCCGCCGCCGACCCAGGCGATCGGGGGGATGCCCTTCGAGCAGAGGCTCGCCGTCGCGGACGCCGAGAACGACACCCTCGTCTTCGCCCTGGAGGAGGCGCCGGCGGGCATGACGCTGGACCCGGCATCGGGGGTGCTCCGCTGGACCCCGTCCGTCCCGGGCGCCTACCGGGTGTCGGTCCGGGTGTCGGACGGAGAGCTTTCCAGCGCGCTCAACTTCACTCTGGTGGTGACCTTCATCAACAAGGCGCCGCGGTTCATCAGCACGCCCGTGAAGGAGGCGACGGGCGGCCTCCGGTACGTGTACGAATCCCGCGCCGTGGACGTCGACGGCGACAGCCTCTTCTTCGCGCTGCCGGAGTCGCCGGCGGGAATGACGGTGGACCACGCCACGGGGCGCGTGGAGTGGACCCCCGGGCGGGAGGTCTTCGGGAACTTCACCGTGGCGATAGTCGCAAGCGACGGCAAGGGCGGCGAGGACCGCCAGACGTTCACCCTCACGGTCTCCCCCTTCTCGGCGCCGGCGGTCTCCATCCTCCGGCCGGCCGCCGGCGGGACCGTGTCCGGAAGCTACATGTTCTCCGGGACCGCGACGCGCGGGACGCTCGAGATAGTCCGGGTGCAGGTCAGAATCGACCAGGGCGGGTGGCTGAACGCCACGGGCAACTCGAGCTGGGGCCTGCTCCTCGACACCTCGGAACTAAAGGACGGCACCCACGTCCTGGAGGCGCGCGCCTACGACGGGATGGTGTACTCGGAGCCGGGGAGCGTCCGGTTCAGGTCCGAAAACCAAGAAGAGACGGACGACACCTGGTCGATTGCGGTTGCGGCGGTCGTCATCGCCGGCATCGCCGGCGCCGCGGTGTTCCTGTGGTGGAGGGGCCGCCGGCCGAAGGTGTACGACTGGGGCTAGAGAATGCCCGTCCAAAGGAGAACGGGAACGGTCGCCAGGAGCTGGGCGCTGAAGAAGAGCGCGCCCCATTTCATGAAGTCGAGGGCCCTCGTCCGGGCGTCGTACCTCTTGACGTAGCGATAGGCGATGAGGGTGGCGATGGACGATATCAGGGTGCCGCTGCCGCCGATGTTCACCCCGATAGCCAAAAGCCGCCAGTCGGCGGCGCCCGACAGCACGAAGGTCGCCGGCACGTTGCTCACCACCTGGGAGAGGCCGGCCGAGGAGAAAAGCAGCGCCGGTCCGGAGAGCTCCAGTGCGTAGAGCGTCAGCGCGAAATAGGTCACGAACGCTATGACCACGAAAAGGCCGAAGAGCCTCCAGTCGAACATGCGCAGGATCCGGGGCATCTTGCCCGTCGAGAGGAGCAGCCCCAGCACGACCGGCGCGATGACGATGATGGGAAGGAGCCTTCCGAACGGAAGGAAGATGAAAAGCAGGGCCAGAATCCCCAGGGCGGCCATCCACCGGTGCGAATGCTTCATCCGGACCGGGTGCAGCCGCCTTTCGCCGAACCGGGCGGCGACCAGCAGGAGCAGCAGCGCCAGGGAGATGAGCCAGAGGGGCAGCATCCCCAGGAGGAAGTCCCCGACCGGGACGTCGTAGTGCACCGAGATGAAGATGTTCTGCGGGTTCCCGAACGGCGTAAGCAGGCTCCCGGCGTTGGCGGCGATGCCCTCGAATATGCCCAGCGTCCTGACATCGACGCGCGAGACCACCCCGACCACGATGGTCAGGGGCACGATGCCCAGGAGCACGACGTCGTTGGTCAGGAAGGCCGAGGCCAGGAAGACCAGAAAGCACAAAAGCAGGGCCAGCCGCCTCTCCGTCCCGGCGCGGTTGACGATGCGCCGCCCGACCGAGGAGAGCATGCCCGAGAGCTCCAGGGCGTTCATCACGAGCATCATCAGGAAGAGGAGGATGAGGAACTCCAGGTTGGACACAAGGCGCGGGTCCAGGTGCCCGGAGAGCAGCCGGGAGAGGTAGTAGTCCTCGAGCATCCAGGGGACGCATCCCCCGCCGCCGGATAAGGCTTTCCCGTCCGGCAGGCCATCCGGGCGGCGGGCCGGGTCCGCCGAATCCTTCGCAAGGATTCAATAAAGACATCCTGTCACGGCCTGCCATGCCCGAGGGAGCCCGAGCGAGCGCCGCCGCCCCTCCGCCCCCGCGCCGCAGAGTACCACAACGGCGGCCCTGCGCGGTCGGGGAAGGCCGCCGCTTCTGATATCGTTGCGGTCGGGGGTGACAATGCCCCTACCTTCGACGGCCCGGATCCCCCGGGCTAGAGCCCGGGTCTTCCCTCATCCGTTGCGCCCTGCTCCTTGCGCCTTGCGCCTTGCGCCCTGCGCCCTGCGCCTTTGCGCGGCGTGCACCTACTTCTTCTTCATCGTCGCTATGAACTCGTCGATGGGGATGGCGGCGAAGCTCTGCATGCGGATGGTGCCGCGGGAGCCGAGCTCCAGGGAGACCTTGGCGATGGTCTCGTTGTTGGGGGCCTCGAGGATGCTGACGAAGTCGAACGGCCCCAGGCAGGCCCACTGGCCCACCACCTTCACCCCGAGGGCCTGAATCTCCTTGTTCACTTCCTTTATGCGGTCGGGCTTCTCGCGCACGGTCTTCCAGCCGTCGTCGGTCAGGTTGCTCAGCAGTATGTAATGGGGCATGGCGGTCACCGAAAGGGTATTGGCCAGGGGGGGCTTAATAGCTTTTGGCGGGGCCGAGACCGCTCCAATCTGGATATCTATTTAAAAATATGCAAAATTATAATATTTGTGTAAGCGATAGCCAATCATGCCCATTCCACCCCGGGGACGTTGCATACCGTCGGTTCAATGCCTGTTCCCCATCCTTCTTCCGTTGATATCGGGCGCCGGAATCCAGCTTCTCCCCGGCACCGGTCTGACCGCCGGCCCAATAGCCATGCAGCGGACGGAAGCCCCAAGGTCACCGGTCCGCGCGGTGGCAGAATCGGTCCCAGAGACAGGGAAGGAGGCGGGATAGATGCGCATCGGACGCCGAAATCGAATCTTTGCAGCTACTGTTCTCTCATTGAGTGTTCTATTGCCCATCTATTCACCAATGTCCTCCGCGGGCAGTGCCCTGATTCATGCCGGAATCAGCTTTTCGGGGGGGTCGGAGGAAAACACCACTGCGAAGACCGGCGCGATCGGCCTGAAGCCCGCGTTCGATGCCACGGACAATTGGATACCTTTCGGCAACTGTTCCCCCGGCGCTATCTGGGAGCCCGGATTCGATTTTGATTCCTCTTGCGGTGTTTTCGTCCTTTTCGGCAGGTTTGGACCCTCTGGTTCGAGCCAGACCTGGACCTATGATCTGGGCACCGACACCTGGAAAAATGAAAAACCCAATTATGTCCCCAATTTCAGTCCAGATTGGACTTGCATGGTTTTTGACAAAGCCAACGGTAAAATGATAATGCACGGGGGTCGCACTTGGACTTACAATGTGACGGCGAAGGTCTGGACGGACATGAATCCCTCCGTTTCACCCGGATATCGGCGTGGATTCTCCATGGTCTACGACATCGCCAGAGGCGAGGCGGTGCTGTTCGGGGGAATCAACGGCTCAACCGGTCTTCAGTCAAACGACACCTGGAGCTACAATCTATCTAAAAACACCTGGACTGAAAGGACACCGGCCAATCCCCCGCCGGGCAGGGCCCATCACTCCATGGCATATGACAGTTCCAACAAGGTCATCGTCCTTTTCGGCGGCGAGACGCCGGCCTTCAACAACGAAACCTGGATTTATGATATGGGCGCGGACAGCTGGACCAAGAAGAATCCGGCCATCTCGCCTCCGGCAAGGAGCAATCATGCCATGGCCTTTCACCAAAACAATGGGGAAACCGTCCTGTTTGGCGGCAATACCGGCGATCTTTTCCGTTCGGAGAACGACACCTGGACCTACAACCTGACCAATGATGCCTGGACGAACATGACACCGGGGACGGCGCCCGGCCCGAGGTACGGCTTTACGATGGCTTATGATTCAAAGAACGGCGAGATAGTACTCGTCGGAGGGGTTCCTCTCGGGGACTACAACTGGAGGGCCGACAGCTGGAGCTATAATCTGAGCGCCAACAACTGGACGATGGGGACGCTGAATGCTCCCTCCGCCAGAGCGTTTCATGATATGGCCTACGATAGCGATAGGGGGGAAATGGTTCTTTTCGGGGGGTGGGATGGTTGTTCCCGTCCGGACGGGACAAAGGTATATTGCGGGGACACCTGGACATTCAACACCGATCTGAATCGCTGGATGCTCAGGAGCCCCAGAGGACACGATCGCAGAATCGAGCCGGTGTTTGCATACAGGCCATCGTATTCGGCAGGAAGATTCATGGCGTACGACAGCCGGGCCGGGGAAATGGTCCTTTACAATTCCCGGCCCGGTGACGCCCTTACGTCGACATTTTCGTATAACCTTTCGACCAACAATTGGACCAATAAGAATCCAACCACATCGCCACCGGCCGGATTGGTACCAACGATGGTGTACAACACCAGGACCGGGGAGATGATGCTTCAGGCCAGCGATGATTACAGTACCGCTACCTGGAAATACAACCTGACAACCAACACCTGGACCGATATGGCACCTTCGACCAACTTCCGGGATAAATCAAGTTCAATGATCTATATTGAATCGACAGGCGAGGTCCTTCTTTTTACCTATAACTTCGATACCCGCAAGTACGATTTCACAAATAATACCTGGACGAGGTATGAAGCCACCGAGCCCCCAAAACGACAATCCTTCTCCATCGTTTACGATAACGATCGAAATGAAGTCATAAGATATGGTGGATATTACTCCAGTACGGTCAATGATACCTGGTGCCTCAACCTGACCACAAATACGTGGAGTGAAATCAAATCGATCATGGCACCTCCCGCCCGATATTCCCATACGATTGTCTACGACAAGCTAAGACGGACGATCCTCCTATTCGGCGGAACTGACGATAATGCGGAAATCAAATCAGACAACTGGATTTTCGATATGAAGTTCTATTGCGATGCGGGCAATTACACCTCACCTATAATAGACACCCGCGGTACGGCCTTTTTCGGCGACATTTCCTGGGGGGCAATCCTTCCCGAAAAGACCAAAATTGGCATCCAATTCCGGAGCGGCGCGACGAGCGACGCGCTGATCAACAATTCCTTCACCGGTCCCGACGGGAAAACGGATACCTTTTTCAACAAGAGCGGCGAGGCGATTCCCTCTTTTCACAACAAGAGCAGGTGGATGCAGTACCGGGTCTTCATGAACACCTCGAATAAATGGCTCTCGCCTTTGTTGGAGAGCATCAAAATCAGATACAACCTTCTTCACAATGTGACAATAACCTCTCCGAACGCCGCAAGCAACTGGACCGGTCAACGTGGAATAGCCTGGAAAGCCCTGGACCCGGACAGTGATACTCTATTTGTCGACATATATCTTATCGACAAGGACAACAAGAGCACCCCTCTCAAACCGGACTGGCCGGCCAACGCAAGCAGATACGATTGGGACACAAACTCGGCTCGCACCGGCATGTACCGCATCAGGATTGTCGCCCGGGACGACAACAGGACCATCCCGCTCGTTGCGGAAGCCATCTCGCCGGTGTTCAACATCTTCCACCCCAACCACGCGCCGGCCGTGCAGCTTCTCCGGCCCGACTACGCCAGTACCGTGAATTCCAGTTCCGTGAGGCTCGAATGGAACGGGAGCGATGAAGACCGGGACCCGTTGAAATACTATGTCTTTTTGGGTTTCGAAGAGTTCTACCTCGATTCCCTTCCCGACGTTCGTGCGGTCACGAACGAGACCGGCGTCACGGTAGACAACCTGACGAACAAGGCCACCTACTTCTGGTCGGTCATCGCCGACGACGGCAAGGAGAACAGCACCCTGCCGAGTGTCTTCATGTTCCGGGTCGATATCCCGCCGCCGCCGCCGCCGAACCACCCACCGGAGGTGACGCTGGTTGAGCCGGCCGACGGGGCAACCGTGACCACGATGTCGACCCAGCTCAGCTGGACCGGGACGGACGCCGACCGGGACAAGCTGACCTATTTCGTGTTTCTGGCCGAGGTCGGGTTCAACCTGTCCGGCTTGCCCCCTGTCTTCGCAAGGACGAACGAGACGACCTTGGACACCGGGAACATCACCAACGGCACAACGTATTATTGGGCAGTGATCGCCAACGACAGCAAGGAGAACGGGACGGGTCTCTCGGTCTGGAAATTCACCGTCCATGTAGAAATCCCTCCAGGCACCCCCAGGATAATCGGGTGGTCGCCCAAGGGCCCCAGAACGCCGCTGAACCCCGCCATCCAGCTGTCGTTCGACCGAGAGATGGTCTCCCAGTCCGTATTCTCCGCGCTCGTATTCGATCCGCCGGTCGACATCGGAGGTTTCGAGAGCTCCAACGATTCGGTCAGGTTCAATTTCACGTATTTCCTGCGTTCCCCGCTGGCGCCCGAGACGACCTACAACGCGACCGTCGGGACCGGCGCGAAGAGCATTTCGGGCAAGAACCTGTTCTGGCCGTTCAGGTGGAGCTTCACGACGCTATCTCCCGGCGAGATAGACAGGGTCCCCCCGACAATAGTGTTCGCGGATCCGCCGAACGGGGCCACGAGCGTGGACCGCTGGAAGAACATCACGATAATGTTCAGCGAGGCGATGGCGCTTGCGGAGCCGGGCTCGTTCTGCTCGATAACGCCCAACGTGGCGGGCTCGTGGCAATGGATGAACAACCGGACATTCGCCGTGCAGTTCAGGCCCTCCGGCGGTTTTGCGAACGGGACCTACAAGCTCACGATAACCACGGCCGCCAGGGACGAGGGAGCAAACCCTCTGGACGGGAACGGCAACGGGAAGGCCGACGGCGTGGCCGACGATTTCGTGTTGGGCTTTACCGTGGGCGTCCGGATGACCGGGAATCCGCGCCTTCTGACCAGATCACTGGCCGGAGAGGGCGTCCGCACGAACGCCCAGCTGGTCCTGGCCTTCGACCGGCAGATGGACGCGGCCTCGGTTCTGGCCGCGTTCCGGATCTCCCCGTCAGTTGAGGGCAACTGGACCTATGACGAGGAAGGGAAGATCTTCACATTCACTCCGGTGAAGAGGTTCCGGGCCGGGACGGCCTACCATGTGACCGTGACCAAGACGGCCGCGGATGTGGACGGGAACCCGCTGGAAAAGGATGTGGACTGGTCGTTCACTACTGCGAGCGAGGCCAAGCCGGCCGGCCTCGGAACCACCGAGTGGTTGCTTCTGGCGCTGGCGGTCATCGTGGTCGCGGGGGTGGCGGCCCTCGCCCTGTCCCGGCGCAAGAAGGCGGCCGCATCAGGGCTGGGAGCGGGGACCACGAGCGCCCCGAAAGGCTTCGCCATCGAGGACATCTTCCTGATGTACAACGACGGGCGGCTGATACAGCACACGACGCGGCGGATAAAGGCGGACATGGATGTGGACATATTCACGTCGATGCTGACGGCGCTCCAGGCCTTTGTGAAGGACAGCATGGGCCGCGGCAGCGGGAGCGAGCTCGGGTCGATGGAGTTCGGGGGCGACAAGATACTCCTGGAGAAGGGCAAGTTCGTCATCATAGCCGTCGTCATAACCGGCGGGGAGCCGGCGGGATTCCGGGAGGAGATGAAGGCCGCGGTCAGGAATGTGGAGAGCGAGTATGGCCCCGTGCTGGAAGTCTGGGAAGGGGATGCGAAAGACCTTGCGGGCGCGAAGAGGTTCCTGTCGGAGCTGGGGGCGTACAAGGTAGCCGAGGAAAAGCCCGCTGAAAAACCAAAGGCCGATATATCGCTTAAGAGCGAGGTGGAGTTCTACCAGGGGTTCGTGCGATTGAAGGTGGCGGCCAAGAACAACATGACGACCGTGGTCACGAAGACCACCTTCAAACTCATATACAACGAGAATATGCTCCGCCTTGATCACATCGAGCCGGCGCTCGAGTGCAAGGGCGACGAGGTGGTCTTGGGCATACTGGAGCCGCAGGAAAAGAAGACAATGGCCTTCTTCCTGGACCCGCAGATATGCACGGAATCATTCCTGGAAGGCGTTCTGACATTCAAGGACGCCCACGGCAACCTGGAAACCATCAAGATGCCCCGGAAGCTCACATCCGTCGTCTGCCCCATCCTGTTCACCGAGGAGAACATCAACACGGCGATGCTCAAGCGCATGGCCGCCGAGCAACTAGACAGAAAGGATTCCAAGGTATTCACGATACCCGCCACGATGACCCCGGAGAAGGCCTTCGAGATCGGCAAGGCGGCGGTCCAGCACCACGACGTGCGGCTGGTGCGGGAGTTCAAGGAGGACCGGCCGTTCCGGGCGGAGGCGTGGTACTACGGGAAGGCGAAGGGCCGGCCTGACAAACTGGTCGTCCGCGTCCGTATAATACCGGAGATGAGCTTCCTGGAGTTTTTAGTATCGAGCGATTCCGTCTTGATGCTGACGGGGATGCTTGCGGAGCTCAAGACTGACCTTAATAAGGAGCTCGAATCGCACAAGCTCAAGGGCGCGATGAAGCAGGTGACGGACCGGGACGATATCGACGCCGTGGCCGAGATACGGGCGATGCTCGAGAAGGCGGGCGAGGACGGGGGCCGCTGAGGGACCGCCCGCTCAGTCCTTCTTCCGCCTCTCCAGCTGCCTGTTCCGCTCGTCTATCATCCTCTGGATGTCGGTCTGGATGGCCTGCCGGACCTCCATGGAGAGGCGGTGGCTGGTGTCCGCCGCCTTGGGGTTGGGCACGGCCGGCGCCGCCTGGCGCTCGCCCCCGGCGGGGCCCTTCCGGACCAGCGAGGCCAGGTAGGCCATAATCTCCAGCCTCCGCCTGTCGGAAAGCTCCCTCTCCAGGGCGCTCTCCTCGTAGAGCAGGAACCGCTTCTCGATGTACTGGTCGTCTATCACCTTGTAGGAGCGGAACTGGCGGTTCACCGGGTCTATCACTATGGTGGCGTGGAAGGGCTTGCTGAAGTTCTTCTTCTGCGTCTCGAGGTCCTTGTCCGAAAGGAAGGTGGTGAAGCCGGGGTGGGAGTGGTACCACCCGACGATGAGGTACTCGTACTCCATCTCGTCGAGGGCCCGGGCCACCTCATCCAGGCCCCGGTTGCCGAAGCGCACGGAGGTCGCGGTGCTGTCCTCGACGTCCGCGGCGACGGTGTCCTCCGCCACGGTGTAGATGCGGTTGCGCCACTGGAAGACGTCGCCCAGGAGCAGCCCCATGACCTCCATGGCCTCATCCCTGTAGGCGTTGCAGTGGTTGACCATCTTCTGAAAGCAGTTGTGGGAGATGTAGAGCTCGACCCAGTCGTCCGTCAGGTCCCACTCGGCGAGGTCGACGCCGTCGAGCTGGATGGCCTCGGGCGGGGGGCGCGCCTCCACCGCCCGGCGGATCTCCTTGATTATCTTGGGGGCCTCGGGCATCTGCGCAAAAGGATTGGCGTTCGTGGTATTAAAACCCAATCATCGAAGTCTTTATATCCACCATCCCTCATGGACCCCGGGCCGGGGCCAGGGGCCCCGAATCACCGTCACTGGCGCGAAGGTGTGCCCCCGGGAAGGGGGCGAATTCGCCAAAAAGGGGTGAGGGAACATGGCCAAGAGCCTGTACAAGTACATAGGGGAAGCGTGGCACAGGTCCGACAAGGGATACGTGGGCGACCTCCGCTGGGACCGCATGATACGGTGGCGGTCGGACCCGGTCTTCAACCGCATAGACAGGCCGACGAGGCTGGACCGCGCGCGGGCGCTGGGGTACCGCGCCAAGCCCGGCTTCATAATCGTGCGCACCCGGGTGCGCCGCGGCGGCCTCCGCAAGCGCGCCATCCGCAAGGGCAGAAAGCCGCGCTCCAAGGGCATTCTGAGCATAACGATGTCCAAGAGCATCAAGCGCATCGCCGAGGAGAGGACCCAGAGGCACTACCCGAACATGGAGGTCCTGAACTCCTACTGGGTCGGGCAGGACGGCCGGCACAAGTTCTTCGAGGTGTTACTGGTCGACGTCTCCCACCCGGCGGTGCTCGCCGATCCCAAGATAGCGTGGATCGCCGACAAGCAGCACCGCTCGCGCGCCTTCCGGGGCCTCACCTCGGCCGGCCACAAGGGCCGGGGCCTGCGCTGGAAGGGCAAGGGCGTCGAGCACGTCCGGCCGTCGATAAGGGCCGGGGACGGCCGGGGCAAGTGAGACCTCGGGCTTCAGCCCGAGGAGCGTCAGTATGCAAGGCGTAGATGCCCCGGACTTCAGTCCGGGGAGTTCAGGCAGGGCGCAGGGCGGCAGGAAGGCCGTCTTCGTCGACCGCGACGGGACGCTGAACGTGAACATAGACTACCTCAGCGACCCGGCCGGCTACCGGTTATATCCGGGCGCGGCGGAGGGGCTGCGGCTGCTGCGGGAGAGGGGCTTTCTAATAATCGTCGTCACGAACCAGTCGGGCATCGGCCGCGGGCTCTTCGACGAGAGAGCGCTCGGGAGGGTGCACGACAAGATGAGGGCGGACCTGGCGAATGGGGGCGCTTCCATCGACGGGCTCTACTTCTGCCCCCACCGGCCCGACGAGGGCTGCGACTGCCGGAAGCCCAAGACCGCGATGTTCGAGCGGGCCATCCGCGACCACGGCATAGACCCGGCGCGCTCGTTCGTCATCGGGGACATGGGCATGGACGTCGAGGCCGGAAAGAGGATAGGGGCCCGGACGGCCCTGGTCCCGGAGCCGAAGAACCGCGAAAAGACCCTCGCCGATATGGGGCGCTGGCCGTTCAGGCCCGACTTCGTCGGGGAGGACTTCCTCTCGGCGGTCCGCTGGATACTGGGCCAGGACTAGGCCCGGTGCGTTTTGAGGTAGTCCGTCACCACCCTGTCGTGGTCGAACGCCAGCGGCGGCAGCTTGCCAATATCGAAGAACGCGGCCTCGGCGGCGTCGTCGCCGCCCCTGAGCCTCCCCCCGGTCGCCTCCAGGACGAAGACGGCCGACACGGTGTGGCCCCGGGGGTCGCGCTCCGGGTCCGAGTAGACGCCCAGGAGCCCCGCCACGCGCGTGCGGAGCCCGGTCTCCTCGCGCACCTCGCGCACCACGGCCTCCTCCACGGTCTCGCCGGCCTCCACGAAGCCCCCCGGCAGGGCGTGCATCCCCTCGAACGGGGGCCGGCCGCGCCTGACCAGGAGCAGCGCCCCCTCCCTCTCGATGACCGCGTCCACGGTCAGCCACGGTCCCCTCGTCCGCTGGAGCCGCCCCAGTTCCGAATCGTAGGCGCGCAGGGCCCTCTCCCCCGCCTCGGTCAGCACGGTCCTGCCCCGCCCCTTGCCCCCCCGCTCGCTGCGGATGACCGGCTCGCCGGCCGCCTGGCCCGTGCGGCGCAGCATCGCCCAGGCGTGGCGGTAGGAGATGCCGAGCCCGGCGGCCGCCTCGCGTAGGCTTTGGCGCCTGCCGACGGCCCGCAGCAGGGCCGCCCGCCCCTCGCTGAGCACGAACCGGCCGTCCCTCTCGAGCCACGCCTTGCAGCCCAGCCTGTACATGGACGGACCAACGCCGCCCGGGCCCAATAACCTTTTGGCGCACAAGATTGAATATCGCCGTGCCGCATCCGGTTGCGGCGAGCGCGCGGGGACCGGGCAGTGGCCGAGCAACCCAAGGCGGCATCAGGGGCGGGGGGCGGCGGCCCCTCGACGGAGCGCCGGCTCTGGCTGACCATCGGGATAAGCAGCGTCATTCTGGCCGCGGAACTCATCGGCGGCTGGCTCGCCAACAGCCTGGCGCTCCTGTCGGATGCAGGGCACGTCTTCCTGGACATCTTCGCAGTGGGGCTCGCGCTCTACGCCGCCCGCTTCTGCCGGCTCCCGGCACAGGGACGGTCCTCCTTCGGAATGCACCGGGCGGAGATCCTGGCCGCGCTCGTGAACGCCTTCACGCTCATCGCGCTCTCGGTCGTCATATTCTACGAGGCCTACCGCCGGTTCCTCGCCCCGCCGGAGGTCCGGGCCGCCGAGATGCTCCTGGTGGCCGGCATAGGCCTGGTCGCCAACGTGGCCGGGGTCTGGCTCCTTCACGGCCACCGCGACATCAACGTGCGCGGCGCCTACCTGCATATACTGGGCGACACCGGCTCGTCCGTGGCGGTCATCGTCGGCGCCGGGGTCATCCTGACGACCGGAGAGCGCCGCGTGGACCCGGCGCTGAGCGTCCTCATCGGGGCGCTCATACTCTACGGCGCCGGGCGGCTGGTCCGGGACGCGGTGGACATCCTGCTCGAGCGCACTCCCCGGGACATCGACTGCGGCCAGGTGGAGAGGAGGCTTCTCTCCACGCCCGGCGTGGGCACCGTCCACGACATGCACATCTGGAGCCTGTGCTCGAACGTGCGGGCCTTCAGCGCCCACCTCGTGATAGACGGGGAGGGCCAGAGGGACCGCGACGCGATCACGAGGAGCGTGCAGGGGATGCTGAGGGACGAGTACGACATCACCTACGTGACGGTCCAGTACGAGGACGCCCACTGCTGCCAGCCCGGGGAGCATTGAATACATTTCCAAAATCTTTATATCGAGCCCGTCTCATGGTTAACGGGCATGGCCGGCAGAGCGGCGGCGGCACTGGCCCTTGCCATCCTCATCGTCCAGCCGGCGCTCGCCCTCCCGGCCGGCGGCCCGGGCGCCGAAGGCCCGGCCGGCGGCCGTTTCGTCCCGGAGGACGCGGTGGTCCTCTTCGACGAGGCCCACTTCCCGGTGTACACGGTGAACCCGGAGAACCCCGCCGGCTACGCCTCCGGCAACGAGCCCAGGGGCGCCTACGCCGCCTTCGCCCGGGTGCTCGAGAAAGCCGGGATGACCGTGAGGACCTTCGACTACGGCGCCTACCGGTACCTCGACGCCGACGCCCTCTCGGGGGTGAAGGTGCTGGTCATCGTGTGCTCGCAGGGCTTGAGCACCGACGGCACGGTGAGCGCGCCCTACACCGCCGACGAGACCGAGGCGATACTCAGGTTCGTCCGCAACGGCGGCGGCCTGTTCCTCATAGGGGACCACACCACCTTCCCGCCGGCCATATTCCCGGTGGCCGAAAAATTCGGCATCGGCTTCGCCCAGAGGAAGATGCAGGACCCGACGCACAACCTGCGCAACGACACGCTGGGACAGCCGTCGCCCGGCCCGGACGACGCCAACAGCTTCATCTACTTCGAGCGGGCCCGGGGCAACCTCGGCGACCACCCGATCATGAACAATATAAGCCGCGTCGAGCTTTACCGCACGGACTACTTCTCGGAGCTGCCCGACGAGGCCGTGCCGCTCATCACCACGGATTCCGACACCTACTACTACGACGGCTTCGGGGACTACGTCCAGGCGCCCGGATGCATCGTCTCCGCCGCCATCCCCTCCAACACCACGGCCGGCGCGGGGCGCGTGGTCGTCGTCGCCGACACCAACACCTTCGAGACCGACGAGAACCGAGACACCGACGACGACTACGACCTCTTCGACAGCGACAACGAGCTCTACGGCCTCCAGGCGGTGGAGTGGCTGGCCGACGTGCCGGTCCATCTGGGGGTCGACATCTACTCGGCCGAGGCCGACACCTACGGCGGGCACGAGGTGACGCGCAACGCCACGGCCGGCGCCCTGACCACGTTCGGGCTGGGCATGGCGAACGCCGGCAACGTGCCCGACACCTACGACCTGAGCGCCGGGTCCGACCGCCCCGGCTGGACGTTCGGCCTCAGCTTCTCCGAGGCGGCCCTCCGGAGCCTGGAGTCCCGGCCGCTGAACCTCACCGTGAGGGCGCCGCCGGACGCCCTGCCGGGCGACTCCTGCACCGTGACGGTCACCGCCCGGTCGCGGCAGGACGCCCGCACCAGCGGCTCCGTCGAGTGCCGCCTGGTCGTCCCCCGGCTGCACGCCCTCGAGCTCACCTGCCCCGAGAACCGAAAGACCGTGGATTCGGGCCAGCCGGCCCTCTTCGCCCTCCGGCTCCGAAACCTCGGCAACGTCCCCGAGCGGCTGGCGGTCTCGGCCCGGGCGCCCCCCGGATGGGAGGCGACGCTGGACGCCGGCCTCTTCGGTTTGGACCCGGGCCGCGAGCGTCAGCTCGGGCTCACCGTGACGCCGCCGGCGGACGCCCTGGGGGGCTCCGAGGGCGCCGTGACGGTGGTGGCGCAGTCCACCGAGATGCCCTCCCTGTCCGCCGAGAACACCACCTTCACGCGCCTGCGCCAGCGCTTCGCGCTGGAGCTCTCCTGCCCGTTCCCCGAGCTCACCGTCGACCCGGGCTCCCTGGCCTCCTTCCCGGTCACAGTGGCCAACCGGGGCAACGGGGACGACGAGGTGACGCTCTCGCCGGTCGGGGGCAGCCGCTGGAACACCTACATCGAGCCCCAGCACTTCCTGCTGCCGTTCAACTCGACGGTCGAGGCGGCGGTGGTGACGCGCGCCCCGGCCGGGAGCCCGGCCAACGAGAGCCAGTCGCTTGCGGTGCTCGCCGCCTCGGTGACCGACCGGGCGGCGCAGGACCGGCTGGGGCTTCGGGCCACCGTGGGCCGCATGGCCAAGTTCACGCTTTCCCTGGAACCGCCGACGAGGTACGTCGACCCCGGGGAAACCGGCGAGTTCGACCTGACCGTCGTCAACACCGGCAACACGTTCGAGACAGTGCACCTTTCGGCGGAGAGCCCCGGGGAGCTTTCGGCCTTGGAGGCCGCCGTCCCCATGGCCCAGAGCGCCCGGGCGCGGCTTTCGGTGCCCGTCTCGCCCCGGGAGCAGGCCTGGACGACCCTGCTTGTCGGGGTGGAGGCCGTCTCGGCCCAGGACCCGGAGGTCTCCCGGTTCGCCGTGGCCACCGTGGTCGTGAACCAGGTCCACCGCATCCGCGGGGAGCTCCTGCCGGCGATAGTCCCGGTGATGCCCGGCGCCGCCGGGACCACCGAGCTGCGCGTGTGGAACGAGGGCAACGGCCCCGACGTCGCCACCTGCTCCGTGGAGGGCGGGCCGCCCGGCTGGGCCGTCTCCGTCGGGTCGCCCTCCGTCAATTTGCCCTACCTGGGGCTGGGCCGCACCGCGCTGACCATCTCGGTCCCGCCCGACGCGGCCGCCGGCGCGGTCGACCTCGCGGTGGCCCTTTCCGACGGCGCCGGCCGGGCCCGGAGGCTCGTGCTCACGGTCAACGTGCTGCGGTTGCACAACTTCACCGCCGGCGTGGTGCCGGCGCTCGCCACCACCCTCCCCGGGAGGGCCGTCGACTTCACGCTGGTGCTGAACAACCTCGGGAACTCGGCCGAGGTCCTCACGGTGGCGCCGGCCGGCAGGCGCGCCGGCTGGATCTCCCCGGAGGCGGGCTCGGCCGCGGTGAACCGCTCCTCGGCGAAAGAGGTGGTGCTCCACGTGCGGCCGGACCTCGACGCCCCGGCGGGGATGCACCGGCTGAACGTCACTGTGACCGGCGAGGACGGCACGGCCCGCGAGGTGACCTTCGTCCTGCGGGTCAAGGAGGGCGCTACCACCCAAAACGACCTGCCCTGCTGGGTCGCCCTGGCGCTCGTTCTGGCGGCGGTGGCCGCCGCGCTGGCCGTGCGGGGGAGTGTACTCCGGGCCCAGGGGGAGGCCCGGGCCGAGGAGCGCCCGCCAGGGAAGTCCGGCGGGGACGGCTGAGCGGCCGGACGGCCGGGACGGGGACCGGTGCCCGGGGGGCCTTTCTACGACCGGTCCGAAGGTCCCGGGGCGGGCCCCTCCCCCTCCGCCGGGACGCCCGAGCTCGCCGCGCCCCCCGGCCTCCGGCGCATCATCATGGCCAGGGCCACGACCGCGATCATTATTATGACCAGCGCGAGGACGGTCAGGCCGTTCTGCTCCAGAAAGCCCTTGCCGTCGTCGGCCGGCCGGGCGTTGCGGACGGTCACGGTCACCGCCGAGGATTCGCCGACGTTCCCGGCGGCGTCGTAGGCCCTGGCGGTTATGACGTGCGTCCCGTCCCGGGCGGCCCGGGTGTTCCAGTTGGCGCCGTCCGGCGACTGGGTGAAGTTGACGAAGCTTCGGCCGTCTATGAACACCTCGACGCGCGTCACGCGCACGTTGTCGCTCGCCGTCACCTCCACCCGGACCACCCCGCCGACCACGGAGCCGTCCGCGGGCGCGGTGATCTGGACGATCGGCGCGACAGTGTCCACGAACGGCCGGGCGATGGTGAACGATCGGTCGCTCAGGTCCGAAACGGCGCGCTGTTCGTCGTCGCTGTCGTTCACCGTCACGCGGAGGTAGCAGTCGGCCGAGGGCGTGTCCGGGACGGTCCAGGAGTGGGTCCCGTCGTTGGGCTCGCCCGAGGAGATGAGACTGAATGTGCCGTTTTGGCCGGTGGTGGAGTACTCCAGCCGGACCGTGAGCGGCGCCACACCGCCGGAGGCGTTCCAGGTGAGGCTGTGCACCGTCCCGACGGTCCAGTTCTCCCTCCCGTTGGGCGACAGGACGCTGACGTTGAGAGGGGCCGGGACGCCAATTATCGTGAACGCCCCGTCGCCGGCGTCGGAGGCTGTCTGGGGCGGGCTGTAGCTGTCCCTCACGGTGACCCGGACGAAGCAGTCGGCCGAGGCGGCGTCGGGCACCAGCCAGGCCATCCGGCCGGTGTCGTTCTCGCCCGATATTATCTCGGTCCAGGGGCCGCCCTGGCCGGCGGTCGAGTACTGAAGCGTCACAGTGCGGGCGCCGTTGCCGCCGGTGGTGTCCCAGGTCAGGTTCTGGACGGTGGCGGCCTTCCAGATCTCCCCGCCGTTGGGCGACACCAGGCTCACTCCCAGGGGCGCCGGGGCCTCCTTTATCGTGAAGGGGGCGTCCGAGACGTCTTGGGCGCTCTTGGGCGGGTCGAAGCTGTCCGTCACCGTGACCCGGACGTAGCAGTCGGTGGACGGCTCCCCGGGCACGGTCCAGAAGTAGGTCCCGTCGTTGGTCTCGTTTTCGGAGATGACCTTCCAGGCGCCGCCGGTTCCGTCGACGGTGTACTCGAGAGTGATGGAGAGGGCGCCGGTCCCTCCGGCGGCGTCCCAGCCGATCTCGTGCACGCTGCCGGCGAGCCAGGTCTCCCCGCCCAGCGGCGAGAACAGCGACACGGCCGGGATGGGGGCGTCGGAGGTGTTGAACGAGTAGAGGAGCGGCGCCGCCAGGGGGTTCCCCGGGTCGGAGTCGTCGCGGGCGCTCGCCGCAACGGTCACGTCGTACCTCGAGGCCAGGCGCAGGCCCGATGTCGGGAAGGCGGCGTCGTTCCCGGCCCAGGCCGGGGCGCCCAGCGAGGGGGTGCCGTTGCCCGAAATCGACACCGCGGCCTCGGCGGCGGTGCGGTTCATGGGCTCGCTGAAGCGGATGCGCACGGAGGTCGCGGGGGAGACCCCCCGGGCACCGTCGGGCGGCGCCACGGGGAATACGGTCGGCGCCGAGGAATCGATCTCGAAAGCGGCGGGGCTCGTGTTCAGCGCCGTCAGGTCGTTTGCGTCGTCCAGGCTGACTACGACGCGGACGTCGGTGGAGTTGAGCATCGGGAGGGTCCAGTCGTAGCTGCCCGTGCCGTTTCCCGCCTGGACCGTCGGGCCGGTGATCGTCACAGCGGGCGCCGCCCCGACCCGGTAGGCCAGGGTGACGTTGTAGGGCGGGGTGCCGTTCCAGGCGTTCCAGCCGATGGACCGGACGCTCCCTCCGCTCCAGACCGCCCCGCCCAGCGGCTCCAGCAATGATATCCGCGGCATTGGCGGGGGCGGGGGCGCGTGGCGGTCGTTCTTGTAGGCGACGATGCCCCGGTTGCTGTAGCTGCCCATCACGAAGTCGGGCGTGCCGTCGTTGTTGAAGTCGCCGACGTCGGAGCCGACCCACCGGTAGCCCCGGGGGAGGTTCGTGGCGTTGTAGGTCCAGGAGCCCGTCCCGTCGCCGTAGAATATCGCGATGCCGGAGGAGTCGCTGTAGCTGCCGGCCGTCAGTATGTCGACGTTGCCGTCGCCGTCGAAGTCCGCGTACGAGACATCCAGGAAGTCGTCCGATGTGTTCAGGCCGGTGGACGACGAAGTCCAGGATGCCCCGTTGTTGACGTTCTTGTAGGCCCGGGCGCCCACGCCGCTGCCGGCGTTGTAAGCGGTGAGCAGGAGGTCCAGGTCGCCGTCCTTGTCGAAGTCGGTGGCGTTGACGCCGCTGTAGCGCTCGGAAGGCAGCCCGGTGCCGGTGGCCAGCGTCCAGCTCATGGCCCCGCCCGAGCCGCCGTTGCCGTTGTAGACCGCAACGCGCGCTGCGCCTCCGGCCGCAAGGTCCAGGTTGCCGTCGCCGTTGAAGTCGGCGAACACAATCGAGCTGTCGCGGTCCTGGTTCCCCGGGAGGCCCGACGAGCCCGAGGTGAACTTGCCGGTGCCGTCGCCGAGGTAGACCGCGATGCCCTTCGTGGAGCCGTAGCCGCTCGTGGCGCCTATGTCGGGGTTGCCGTCCTTGTTGACGTCCGCGATGGCGATCCCCCGCCAGGTGTCGGTGGTCGGCAGGCCCGAGCCCGAGGTGGCGTCGGTGAACCCCCCGGCGCCGTTGCCCCTGTAGTACTTTATCCCGGTGGTGGCCACGACGATATCGGCGTTGCCGTCCTTGTCCATGTCCCCGACGCGCACGTCGCTGAACGCGCCGCTGGCGGCGGGGTGGCTCGCCACCGCGCTCCAGTTGCCCTTGCCGTCGCCCAGGTAGACCTTGCATCCGGAGCTCTCGGCGGCGCCGACGATGTCGAGTTTGCCGTCGTTGTTGAAGTCGCCGAAGGCCGTCCCGTAGTAGTTCGCGGTGGTGGGCAGGCCGGTGGAGGACGCCACGAACGGCGCCCCGTCCCGGCCCCCCTCGCCCGTGGCGGCCGGGAGCGCCAGGAGCTGTAAAAACAGCACCGGCGCCATCGCCATCGCCAGAAGCCTCCTCCACGCACTGCCGGTCCACATCCGCTTGGCCCTATGGATCCCACCGTTCGTCATGATGTCACCTTTCACATACCTCGCTGATACTCCGTGGAATGTGCTCCATGTCCGAGCCCGGTATCCCGCAGGAATCGGCCCGGCACTGCTTGCAGAGGCGGAACACCGGCAGCACCCGCTCGCACTCGCGGCGAGCCGAGCCCAGCTGCCCGCAGGTCGGCGCCCGCCTGCCGGTGAACTCGCCCGAGGGGATGAGGGGCATCACGTTCATGACGCGCGCCCCCAGCGCTCCCGCCCGCTTTGCGATCGCGGCGACCTCTCCGTCGTTGATGCCCGGCACCAGGACGGTGTTGACCTTCACCTCCATCCCGGCCGAGACCGCCCTCTCCAGGCCCAGGAACTGGTTTTTCACCAGAATGGCCGCCGCGCCCTCGCCCCGCAGGAGATTTCCCCGGTATCTTGCCCACGAGTAGAGGCGCGCCGCCGTAGCGGGGGTGGCGGCGTTCACCGTCACCGTCAGGAAATCGACGCCCAGCCGCCGGAGCGTTCCGGCCTTTCCGGGGAGAAGCAGCCCGTTGGTGCAGACGCAGAGCCGCATTCCCGGGAAGGCCCGCCCAGCGATGCGCAGGGCCTCGAAGGTCTCCGGGTTGAAGAGGGGCTCGCCCGGGCCGGCGACCCCCGCCACCTCCACGGAGGGGCACTCCTCCAGCGCGGCCCGGATGAAGCCTTCCACCTGCTTTGGCCGGATGACCCGGTAGGCGATGCCCGGCCGGAGGGAGTGGTAGAACTCGCCCACCCGCCGCTCGCAGTAGCGGCACCTGATGTTGCACCGCGGCGCCACCGGCAGGTGGACTCGCCCCACCCGGGAGTGCATCGCCTCCGCGAAGCACGGGTGGCGGATGCGGGAGACGAAGTCGCCGCTCATGCGCCCTTCTCCCTCCCGGGCAGCGTGAAGCGCGTCCCCGGGCAGCTGTCCCTCTGGGCGCAGCGGGAGCAGCTGTCACGGGAGCTTCGCGGCATGACCACGAACGCCATTATCGAGAAGACCAGGACGGGCACGAGCGCCAACACCATGTCGCGCAGCCCCCAAAGGGACCGGTAGAGCACGACCAGCCCGCCGAGGACCGGCAGCACCCACCCCGCCGCCACGAGGGGGATGTAGAGCCTGAAGCGCCTCGGGAAGTCCTCCGGGCGGCCCCGTCCCGCCAGCCGGGCGGCAACCGGCCCGTAGCCCGACTCGCAGCGCCTGAGGCCGAAGTTGGCGCACGAGGTGCATATCGTGACCATGAAGATCAGGTTGCTCGCTATCACGTACAGTCCATAGGCCAGCGACACCTGCCAGCCCAGCGGCAGGAGCACCCAGGCGCCCAGGAAGTAGACGCAGGCCAGCGGAAGCAGGTGCGCGTTCATCGCCGCCTCCGGGCGACCAGCGCGATGGCCGCCACGGGCACGAGCATCCCCGCGGAGAGCGCCAGCACCCAGAGCGCCGTGCCGCGCTCGTCCCTGCCCGCCGGGGGCCCGATCGCCACGATCTCGTCCAGCGCCGAGACGCCCTCCTGCCCCCCGAAGACCAGCACCCGGCTCCGGACGGGCACGGCCGAGGCCCTCTCGCGGGGCGAGGGGAGCCTCAGGGGGAGTACGGAGGACGACCCGGTGGACGGGTCGAACTCGATGATGGTGTCGGTGGCCCGGGACACGTTCCACCCGGGCTGCTGGGCGTTGCCGCCGATGAGGAGGACCTTGCCCCCGAACGACACCGCGGGCAGATGGTACACGGTGTAGGGCAGCCGCCCTGGGAGGACCGAGAGGGTGTCGTTGGCCGGGTCGAAGAAGAGGACCTCGTCGGAGGCCCCGGGGTCGGTCTTGCCGCCGAAAAGGAAGATCCCGCCCCGGGCGGCCGCGACCCCCATCCCGGCCCGGCCCGACGGGAGCGAGGCCCCCATGAGGCTGAGGTTTTCGGTCAGGAGGTTGAACCGGCCTATCGCGGTGATCTTCGTCCCGTTGGAGTGCCCCCCGAAGAGGTAGGCGCTGTTTCCGAAAAGCGCGGCGGCGAGGCCGATGCGCGGGGAGGGCAGCCGGGCGCCCAGGGTGCTCACCTCGCCGGTCGCCGTGTCGACCCGGAGGATGGAGTCCAGCTCCAGCCCGCCGTCGGCGCCGCCGAAGACGTAGGCGACCCCCCGGTCGCAGACCGCGCAGGCGCTCATCCGGGGCTGGGGCAGCCGGAACGCCGCCCCGGAGGCTTCGCCGCTCCGGATGTCGTAGCGGATGACGGAGGCGGTCACGTTGGTCGCGTCGCGGCCGCCGAGGAGGTAGACGGAATCGCCGGTCTGGACGGAGGCGGCCCGGTACAGGCCGCCGGGCAGGTGCCCGACGACCGAGACCTCCAGCCCGGAGGCGGCCGAGGGCGCCGGCAGCGCCGCAAGCAGCAGTAGACCCGCCGCCACCGCCAGCGGCCAGGGCTTCATTGACCACCCGCCTTGGCGAGCCTGGCCGCCGCCAGCACCGCCGCGCCCGTGGCGGTCACTATCTGCGGCCTCTCGGGGACGACCAGCGTCACGCCCAGCTCCTTCTCGAGCGCCGCGCGCATGCCGATGTTGCGGGCCGGGCCGCCGTCGAAGAAGACCTCCCTTCGCACCCCGACCTTGCGTGCCATCGTCGCCAGCCGCTTGGCCAGCGCCTCGTGGATGCCGGCGATGATGTCCTCCTTGGGCTTCCCCTCGGCTATCAGGGTCACCACCTCGGAGCGCGCGAAGACCGTGCAGGTCGAGGTTATCCGAAGCGGGCTTTGGCTCTTGAGCGAGAGCGGCCCCATGTCGTCGATGCCGACGCCCAGCACCCCGGCCAGGGCCTCGATGAACCGGCCCGTGCCGGCGGCGCACTTGTCGTTCATGGCGAAATTGTCGATGTTGAGCCTCTCGTCGAGCGCGATGGCCTTGGTGTCCTGGCCGCCGATGTCCAGTATCGTCCGCACGCCCAGGGCCCGGGCGACAAAGCGCGTGCCCTCGGCGTTGGCGGAGATCTCGCTTATCGTCTCCTTCGCAAGCGAGGTCACGCGCCGCCCGTAGCCCGTGGACACGATGTACCCGAGCTCCTCCAGGCGCAATCCGGCCATCTGGAGGGCGCTGCCCAGCACCGCGCGCGCCGTCTCGTCGTGGTCCGGCCCCGTCGGCTGCACGCCCCAGCCCTTCACCGCCCCGTCCACGAGGACCACTCCCTTGACGTAGGTCGACCCCAGGTCGATGCCGGCGGTTATCATGAACGCACCCCCGAAGCCGGGTGCCGGGTGCCGGGTGCCGGGGGCCGGGACGCACGCGTCGCGACCCGGTCTCCGTCTCCCGGAGTCAGTCCCGGCCCCCGGCCCCCGGCCCCCGGCACCCGGTTCATCTCGACCCCCCCAAGGAGACCGCGGCGCCGACGGCGCCGACCATGTTGGGCTCGGGCGGGAGCACCACCTTGCGCCCGAGAGCGCGCTCGATGGCGGCCACGACCCCGGCGTTCATCGCCACGCCCCCGGCGAGCAGGACGTCGCCCTTGGTGCCGGCCAGGTTGATCATCGCCACCACCTTCTTGGCCACCATCTCGTTGAGGCCGGCCACGATCTCCTCCTTGGGCCTTTTTTTGGCCACGAGGGTCACCACCTCGCTCTCGGCGAAGACAGTGCAGGAGGTGTTGATGACGGCGGGCTCCCGGGCGTTCTGGGAGGCCGTGCCCATGTGGGCCGGGTCCACGCCCAGCGCCGCCGCCATTATGTCCAGGAAGCACCCGGTGCCGGTGGAGCACTTCTCGTTGGTCGTGAAGTTGGACATCGTACCGTCGGATTCGAGCTCGATGAGGCGGACGCCCTGCCCGCCCAGGTCGACTATCAAGCGCGCCGCGGGATGGAGGAACCGGGCGCCCCGGGAGAAGGCCATGAGGTCCGTGAGCTGGGAGGCCCCCGGGATGTTCTTCCTGCCGACGCCGGTGGCGGCCATCCTCCCGCCGCCGGGCGGAAGGCCCGCCTTCCCCAGGAGGACGTCCGCAAGCTCCCTTGCCGGCCCGGCGGGCCTCATCGTGCTCCGCACCGAGCCGGTGGCGAGCACCTTTCCATCCCCGACGAGCGCGATCTTCGTCCAGAGCGCCCCCACGTCCACTCCCAGGTCAGCCAGACTGCTCCCTCCGCGCCCTTATCATCTCGATGAAAGCCTCGATCCTGGTCCGGACCTGCTCCAGGTCCCCCTCGTCGTACTCGCTCTCCACCTTGAGCATCGGGAGGCGCTCCCGGCGGAGCACCACGTTGGCCTTCGTGGCGTCCAGGCTGTTGAGGTGGCAGCCCCGCAGGACGTGGAACACGGCCCCCTCCGCGCCGAACTCGCGCATCCGCCGGAGCATGTTCTCCTCCCGGTCGAGGTTGGGGCTGAAGCTCGGGCAGGTGCAGGGCACGAGGTAGCGCTCGGCGACGGCCACGAGCATCCCCTCCATCGTCCACTCCCCGACGACCACCGGGTCGTACATCGTGCGGCTCCCGGAGCACAGCTCGTCGGCGATTATGATGCCCCCCGACTCCTCGATAAGGAGGGGCACCTTCCAGTTGGGCCATATCACGGGCGAGCCCCCGAGCATTATGCGCGCCGCCTCCGGCGCCACCGGGGGCCGTCCCTCGAGCTCGTCGCAGAGGCGGTTGACGTTCTCCGTCCAGCGCGCGATGTCGTCGTGGAAGGAGACCTGGGCGACCAGCAGGGCGTCCCGGCCCCAGATGCCCCCCTTCCTGCGCAGAGCGGAGAACCGCCTCCAGGCGGCCTGCGCCCGCTGGTAGGTGGCTATCGCCTTGCGGAGCATCCGCGGCATGAGCCGGACCCCGTAGAGCCCCTCGAGCCGCCGGACGAGGCCCTTGATCTCGTTCATCCACGAGGCGCGGCCCTCCTCGGTCCCCTTGACCGCCGGCAGGTTCATCAGGTGGACCTCGACGGTGTCCTGCAGTATCTCCCCGAGCTTGAGCTTGGCGTCACAGGGGGTGGGCACCACCACGAGGTCGCAAAGCTCCAGTACGGGCGACGCCCCCGACATCTTGAGGCCCAGGGTGGACTTGACGAGCGGGCACAGGCCGGCGTCGCCCAGAAGGTCGTTGGCGGGGTGCACCGCCTCGTAGAGCCCGGAGCAGAAGCGGACCGGCACCGCGCCGAACGCGGCGAATATCTCGGCGGGCGCGAAGTAGCACAGCGTCCCGACGACGCGCCCCCCGGAGGCCCGGAACCGCCCGAGCTCCTCGGCGCGCTTTCCGAACGGGTCGGCCATCCCGTCGAAGTACGCCATCGCCCGCGGCCGGTCGTTGGCCCTCATGGCGGCCAGGTGCCCCTGCACCTGCTCGCGGGCCGCCTCCTGGATGCGCCCGCGCGCCGCGCGGGCGCTCTCCAGCATCTCGGCGTTCATGTACCGAAGCACCCTGCCGCCCTTCCCGGAACCGGTCATACGCCGGACCCTCCCTCGTCGCACTGGCACCTGTACCTGGAGCCCAGGAGGCGCTTCCCCAGGAACTCGACGCTGAGGCACCCGTCCTCCGGGCAGTTGTCCACGCAGTGGTAGCAGTGGACGCACTTGTCCGAGGTGACCTCGCGGCCCCGGCGCTCCTCGTAGACCTTCAAAATCTCCATAGGGCAAACCCGGTAGCAGATGCGACAGTGGGTGCATTTGCCCGGGTCCTTGCGCAGCTTCACGAGCGCGACATGGTTGAGGGGGGCCATCATCGCCCCCTGGGGGCAGATGTGGCACCAGAACCGGCGCGCCGCGAAGCTCGTGCCGAAGAACAGCAGGGCGATGAGCACCGACATCGTCGGGACGTAGGTGCTGGTCGGGGCGAGCCCCACCGCCATCTGGGCGTACACGTACATCGCCCGGTTGGGGTCGAACTGCTCGTACGGGACGGGCAGGGCGTTCCACATCGCCTTCAGGTTGAAGCCGGGCGCGCCCAGGGCGAATGTGTAGAAGACGATGACGAACACGCCCAGGTACTTGAGCGAGTGGATGAGGTCGGCGTGGTGGGGGGCTATCTCGAGGTGGCGGATGCCCAGCCGGCGCCGGAGCCTGGTCAGGAGGTCCTGGGGCAGTCCCAGGGGGCAAAGCCAGGCGCACCAGGCCCGTCCGAGCAGGATGGTCAGCACCACGAAGATGAGCAGCGGCAGGAGCAGGTCGATGTACATCGAGTTCCAGGCGCTGTACACGGTGTCCTGGACCTTGTAGAAGGTGGCGTAGGTGGGGGCGTTGATGAAGAACTTCGTGGAGGCGTTGGGGAAGTAGATGTGCCTGAGCACGTTGGAGGTTCCAAAGAGCGGCAGCCCGATGAGCATCCCGTTGCCCAGCACGAGCCCGAACACCTGCGTGACCAGCCGGATGCTCTCTATCTTCCAGCGCCTCCGGGGTCCCTTCCCTGTCCCCTGCGCCTCGCGCCCTGCGCCTTGTGCCAGATGCCGCGTCGCCAGCTCAATCCCCCCTCGGCGACGCATAGAGCAAGGACTCGTTCACCATCATGTACACTCCGATGAGGATCATCACCGCCGCCCCGGCGACCTTAATGGCCCGCTCGTACCTGGGCAGGTAGGACAGGGACGAGGCGAGGAGGAAACCGATTATCGGATAGGCCGACGAGGCCAGCGAGTAGACCAAAGACAGCACGACCGCGTGGAGCGGGCCGACCGCGATGAGCAAAGGCGCAAGCACCATGAGCTTCACGCAGGGCGTGGCTCCGCGCAGGACGCCCAGGAGGAATGCGCCGGCGGGCTTCAGGCGCCAGATCGCACCCCCCGCGCCTCGGTCCCCCTCCCGCGCATCCGATACCTTTCCCTCCCCGCTGCCCGCTGCCCCCCCGCTGCCTGCTGCCTGCTGCCCGCTGCCCCCGTCAATCCCCTGCCCCTCCGCGCAGCGTTCTCCCCGCTGCAGCCCCAGCGCGTGCCTGAGCCTCCGCTTCAGCGGCCCCGGGCCGCCGGATATTCCGACCAGCACGAGCACCCCGAAGAGCACGCTCGCCGCGGCGAACAGCCCGACGAAATAGATGGCCGGGATCTCCGTGATGGCGCCCACGGCCGAGATGGCGACGCCTATGAGCACGAGCCCGACGACGCGCCCGGCGATGAACCGGACGCCCGCGGCGGCGCTGTCGCCGCGCGTGCCGAAGGACAGCCCTATGCACATCCAGGCGTTGGCGAAGGAGAGGCCCACCGCGGCCGCGGCCAGGAGCTCGGGGATCACGCCGGGCCACCTCCGGCCGCGCCGGGGGCCTCCCCCTTGACGGGGGAGGCGGCCCGCTCCTCCTCCCGCTCCCGCGCCTCCTTGCGCCTCCGGGCGTACCGGCTCACTCCGGCCAGAAGCGTTATGAGCAGGGCGAGCCCCGCCGCCTGGAACCCGAGCTCGAGGTAGTCCTGCTCGCCCAGCACGGCCTCCACGGCCCTCGTCCGGCCGTCGATTATGAGGATGTGGGGGTCGGTGTAGGCGCTAGTGAAGTCGGCCTTGCCCTGGTAGCCGCCCTGCCCGGCGATTATCTCCTGGGCCCCGTCGCCGTCGAGGTCGGCGAGCGCGATGCCCAGTATGTCGGAGCCCAAAAGCCCCGTCCTCCACTTCACCTGGCGCGTGGCGCCGTCGAAGACCCAGATGTAGCCCGGCTGGTTGCCGACGACCATCTCCCGCTTGCCGTCGCCGTCGATGTCGCCCACGCCCAGGCCGAAGGCCTTGGGCCCGATGTTGTCCGAGAACCACACCTGCTCGTAGGCCGGGGGCGAGCCCACGCCGCCGGAGCCCCGGAAGCGGTACTGGAAGGCGTAGCCCTGGAAGTAGCGGTAACCGTTGCCCCCGGTGATCTCCGGCCCGCCGTCGCCGTCGGTGTCCGCCACCACCAGGCCCTCGACGTCGCCGTTGGTGTCGGGGCTCTTCCACTCGAGGGAGCCGTCGGCGCCCGAGAAGACGCGCACGTAGCCCTCGCCGGGCTTCTCCCCCAGCGCCACGCCCGACCCGGCGATTATCTCCTGCACGCCGTCGCGGTCAACGTCCGCGACGGCCATGCCGCGGATCTTCGCGTCGAACTCCTCGGATATGGCGGTGCCCTGGAACATCTCCTGGTGGATTGTCTCGTTCCGTACCAGCGTGGCGTTCCATCTCTGCGTCAAGTTGAAGACGTAGATGCGGCCATGCGGGACATCCGTGCGGTAGCCGCAGCCGACGACTATCTCGTTTCTCCCGTCGGAGTCGACGTCGGCCACCCGGATGCCGTGGGCGTCCCGGACCAGGTCGGGGCTCTTCCACAGCTGGCGGTGGGTCCGGCCTTCGAAGACGTACACGTGGCCCTCGCCTCCGCCGGCGACGATGTCGGGCTGGCCGTCGTTGTTCGCGTCGCCGACGTCCAGCCCCCAGAGGCGGTGCTCCAGGAAGGGGCTGCGCCAGTCGGGGCGGAAGGCGCCGTCGGCGAACTCTACGACGACGATATGGCCGTCGTAGTTGCCCCAAACGATCTCGGGCCGGCCGTCGCCGTCGATGTCGCCCGCCCGGATGGAGTTGAACCTCCCCGGCGCGGTGCCGATGTACGCCCCGTCGATGGCCGCCCCGGCCGGCGCGGGCGAAAGCAGCAGCGCGAGCAGCAGGGCCGCCGTCCAGAGCGCCAGGGCCCGCCTCATCGCCGCTCACGCTCCTTGCGCCTCCAGGCCCAGTAGAGGTAGGCGATCGAGGCGCCCCAGCTGATGGTGCCGTACACCACCAGGGGCTGCACCCACCAAGGGACCGCCTCCGGGGGAGGGCTCTCCAGACGGCCGGCGGCGTAGACGCGCAGCGTGGCCTCCTTCCCGGCGCCGGCCGCAAGACGTTCCCCGTCGGGCGACCAGCGCGCCGACATCACCGCGCTCCGGGTGGCGGCGCTCTCGGTGAAGGTGCGCAGCACCTCGCCCGTGGTGGCGTTGCGCACGACGAGCTGGGTCTCGTCCACGCCCGAGCACGCTATCAGCTCGCCGCCGGGGTGCCAGTCCACCGAGCGCACGCAGTTGGGGGCCGCCCACCTCTGCCACTGGGAGAAGCCGGAGGCGTTCCCGGTGAGGTTCCAGAGGCGCACGGTGTAGTCGCGCGAGCCGGTGACGAGGTGGTCCCCCCCGGGCGAGAAGTCGACGCACAGCACGCCGAGCGTGTGGCCCCGGAGCTCGCCCTCCAGCGACCAGCCGGAGGTGTTCCACACGCGCACGGTCTTGTCGTCCGAGGCGGACACGAGGCGCGCCCCGTCGGGGGACCACCTCACCTCCATCACGCCGTCCCGGTGGCCCCGCAGGTCCGCCACCTGGGTCCCCGCGGCAATGTCCCATATCCGGATGTCGTTCTCGTCGGCGGCGTTGTCCATCTCCACCTTGTCCGTGCCCGAGCCGGAGGCGATGTACCTCCCGTCGGGAGAGAACTCCACCGTGAGCACGCTGCCCAGGTGGCCGGTGAATACGCGCTCCACCTCCCAGGTCCCGGTCCCGAAGACGGTCACGGTCTTGTCGTTGCCGCCCATCGCGAGGTGCAGCCCGTCGGGGGACCAGGCGCAGCTGCGCAGGGGGAAGCAGCCGGGCGGAGTGTACCCGTCGCAGCGGCCCCGGGGCGCCGGCGGCGGGACGAGCCTCGCCACGGTCCCGCCCGTGGTCGAGTTGTGGACCTCGGTGGCGTTGTCGAAGTAGGTGGCGGCCAGCATCGACCCGTCCGGGGACCACCGGACGCACCAGAGGGTGGCCCCGTGTCCACCGGAGGCCTGCCAGAGCACCCCCATCGTCGCGGGGGAGGGCCCGGCTGCGGCGGCCGGCGCGGGCGCCAGGGCCGCCGACAGGGCCAGGAGGGCCAGCGCCAGCGCCGCGGGCCTAACGACGCTAATCGCCGCCACCCCCGCCGCCCTTCCCCCGCCGCCCCTTCCGGCGCAGCCTCGCCAGGGCGGCGACGACCGCCAGGTTGGCGGCCGCGAGCGCCGCAAGCAGGGCGATGTAGGGCAGGTACCTGTCGAGGTTGAAGGTCGACTGCGACCGGACCCCGGAGTAGATGGACCGGTACTCGGTGACGGTGAAGTCCACGGAGGTGGTGCCCGTGGCGAAGCCGCCCTTCCCGGCGCTCGCCGAAAGGGTCACGGTGGTGTTGCGCTTGACCTTTGGCGCCAGGTACTTTATGGACTGGCTGCCGTCCGGGAAGGTGCTCGCGCCGCTCTGCGAGAGGTTCCCGGCCGACACCGAGAACTTGACGAACGCGCCCTCGGCCGGGTTGCCGGCCTCGTCCCGGACGACGACGTTTATGCGCATGACGGTCCCGGCCGCCAGGCTCCCCTTCTCCAGCGAGACAGAGACCCGGAGCACCGGTAGCTCCGAGGCCGAGCCGATGCAGCGGACCGTCCCGTCCATGGAGCCGATGAATATCCTGCGGTCGGAGAGGGCGGGCGAGCCCACGATGTTCCCGCCCGCGGGGTACTTCCAGGCCAGGGCGCCGGTGGCCCGGTCCACGGCGTAGAGGAAGTCGTCCGTGGAGCCCACCACGACGAGGTTGTCCGAGACCAGCGGCGAGGAGCCGCCCTCGAAGTCCATCGTCTGGAAGGACCAGAGGAGCTCCCCCTCCGTTATCACCCCGTCGCCGTCGGGGTCCAGCCGGGGGATGGCGACGAGGAAGCTGCCGCCGGCGGTCTTGTTCCAGACGTGCGCAAAGACCGCCTCTTCCGTCACCGCCGGCGTGGAGTACATGCCCTCGTTTCGGTACTTCCAGATCACCGCCCCCGTGGAGGTGTTCAGGGCCGCGACCTCGCCGGCCCCCTTGTTGTAGCAGGCGAACCCGGCGAGGACCACGCCCCCGGAGACGGCCGCCGTGGAATAGACCGTCCAGCCCTCCTCGAGGGTGAGGCCCCAGCGCTCCGTCCCGTCGTCGCGCCAGAGGGCGGCGAAGCGGCCGGTGACCGTCCCGATGTAGAGGCAGCTGTCGTCGAGGGCCGGGCTGGACCAGATCTCGCCCCCGGCGTCCGCCCTCCACAGGACCTCCCCAGTGGTGGCGTTGGCCGCGAGCACCGAGCCGTTCTGGGAGGCCCAGTAGACCGTGCCGTCCGCCAGGGCCGGGGAGGCGATGATGCCGGTCTCGTCGGGCACGGACCACAGGACGGAGCCGTCCGTGGCGTTGAGCGCGAAGAGCCCCGAGCCGGACAGGTTCTGGCAGCCCACGTACAACAGGTCGCCCCGGGCCGCCGGCGTGGACTGGACCGTCGCGAACTCGCCGAAGGAGCGGTTCCAGAGCTCCCGGCCGGTGGAGGGCGAGAGGGCGTACAGCCGGCCGCTGTCGGAGCCGATGTACAGGATGCCGCCGGCCAGCACGGGCGACGACTGGACCGCCCCGCCGGTATCGAAGGACCAGATGGTGTCGTTTCGGACCGGGGCGGGCCCGGCCGCCCAGCCCGCCCGCGCCGCGCTCCCGTGGAAGCTGCTCCACTGGGCGACCGGGCCGGGAGGGCCGGCTCCGTCGGCACCCGAGAACGGCACGGACTGGGGCGCCACAAGTATTAATGTCGCCACGAGCAATGAGATTATGACGCCCCGCATCGCATTTCGCGAACAAATATCTAGTACAAATATATAAGTATATTGTTAAGAAATCTGAGAGTCCATTATCGGTCACTCCGGCAATCGGAGCACCCCCGCGGGGGGTTGCGCGTTGAAGCGCCCCACGGGCACGAGGGTGGAAACGGTGATGACCAAGAGCAGTATTGCGAGCACGGCCAGGGTGTCCGCCGGGCCGGGAAGGTCCCCGAGGTAGATGGCCGAGGCCGCCGCCGCCGAGCCCAGCGCCAGCAGGAAGCCCAGGAGGAACACCAAGAGGTTCTCCCCGAGCACGAGCGCCTCCAGCCGGCGGCGCGAAAGGCCCAGCGCCCGCATCACGCCCAGCTCGTAGCGCCGCTCCAGCATCTCGCGCGAGACCTTGGCCGAAAAGCCCACCGTGCCGATGATGAGCCCGGAGGCCAGCATCGCCTGGAGCATGGAGACGTAGGCGAGGTCGATGGCGACGAACTGCGAGACCAGCTCCGCCACGGGCAGCGCGGTGAGGCCGAAGGCGGCGAGCGAGCCCTCGAGCGCCGCGGCGACCTCCGCCGGCCGCTGCGCGCTACCCGGCGGGAGCTTGAAAAGGAAGGTGTCGTACTTCGAGAGCGTCGGGTAAAGGAGCCTCAGGTTGGCGCCGGAGACGAACACGCTGCCCTGGAAGATGGAATCGTGCAGAATCGCCACGATCTTGAGCCGGACGCTCCGTCCGGACTCGTCGGTCACCGGTATCGTCCCGCCGACGCCCTTTTCGAATATCCACACCACGGTGGTGTAGTCGCCGATGACCGGCACGACCCCCCGGCCCTCGTCCCGGTCGAGGAGCCCCCAGGCCCGACTCCCGGAGCTCCCGTCGGCGCTCTCCGAGAACGGTATCCCCGATTCGGCGATGAACGTCTCGTTGGCGGCAAGCAGGCGCGGCGGCGCCCTCGTGTTGAGGTTGGAGCAGGTCCCCCCGGGGCTGCCGTAGGCTAGGAACTGGACCACCGAGACCTCCGGGAAGCCGGTTATGTTGCGGCCCGCCCTCTCGGAGGCGTTGGCGAGGTCGAAGTAGACGGGCACCTCGCTTTGGGCGAAGAGGTCGTACCCGCCCCCGCGCAGCTCGGACTGGCGCTCGAGGTCCCCCTGCTGGACGGGCAGGTAGGCAGACAGGGTGAGAAGCGGGAACACCACGAGCGCGTAGGCGACGATGTAGGCGCCGCTGCGCCGGGGGTTGCGGGAGGCGTTGGCGAGCGCGATGCGTCCCAGCCGGGCGCGGCGCGAGAGCGCCTCCGTGGCGGCGCCCAGCCGGCGGTACACGACATAGCCGGTGACCAGGAGCAGTAGGTCGCCGAACACGAAGTAGTGCAGCAGGAGCAGGGCGCCCGCCGCCGAAGAGAGGTAGAGGCCGGCCCCCAGGAGCGCCGCCAGGAAGCCGACGTATCCGGCGACCAGGGCGACGGAACGGCGGCCCGGGGCCCCGCCGGCCGCCGGTGTCTCCTCCGGCAGGGCGCGGATGCCCGCCGCCACGGAGCCCCGGGAGGCGGACCGGGCGCCGGCGTAGAACGAGAGCAGCGAGACCGTAAAACCCGCCACGAAGGCGGCCAGGAGCGTCCCCGCCCCGGGCGGGTAAAGCGAGTTCTCCGCCGGCAGCACGCCGGTCCAAACGTTGTTGGAGGCCCACACCCCCAAGGCGGAGAAGGCGAACCCGGCCAGCAGGCCCGCGCCCGAGCCGGCCAGGGAGAGGAAGAGCCCCTCCAGGGTGACCAGGGAGGCGACCGCCCGGCGGGAGAACCCCATCGAGCGGAGGAGGCCGATCTCCCGCCGGCGGGATTCCAGGTTGGCGACGACTACCACGTAGATGAGCACCATCCCCGACGCGGTGACCGCCGAGCCGAAGGCGAGCAGGGCCTCCGTGACGATGAAGAGCCCCGCAACCGAGTCCAGGTTGTCCCGCTTGACATTGTCGACGAGGACGCCCATCTCGGCCGGAGGGAGGCCGGCGTCGAGGCCCTCGCCCAGTCCCCGGGCGAGCTCCGTGGCGTTCACGCCGGCGGCCGGCAGCGCCTTGACGGTCGTGATGTTGCCCAGGTCGTTGCCCCAGAGCCTCCGGCCCGCCTCCGATGATATGTAGGCCTTGGGCGCCCCGCCGTGCTGTTGCCAGTAGGTGAGGTCCTCGCCGACCATTATGTCGCGGTCGATGGGGACGGGCGGGCTCCAGTCGCCGCAGGAGGCCTTGCCCTTGATGCCCGGGAAGGGCGGCATGAGCTCCGGGTCGTCCGCCTTTCCCTCGAGTTCGACGACCTGCCTCACCTTGAACCCGGCGTAGCGGAGCTCCTGGCGGAAGGCGCTGTCGTAGACCGTGTAGTTGAGGGTGACGGCCTCTCCGACGCCGACGCCCAGCCTCCCGGCGGCGTAGGAGGTCAGGATGATCTCGTCGTCGGTGAGGTCGCCCCGGGTGAAGAGGCCCGTCTCGTTGTCGGTGAAAAGGCCGAACGGGGCGTCCGCCGCCGGGTCGAGGGCCGTGACGGTGGAGTAGGCGATGTGCGAGCCGTTGGCCATGAGCATGTTCACGAAATAGGAGGTCTGGACCGAGACCGCCGAAACGCGCGGGTCCGAGGCTCGGACCAGGTCCCCGTAGCGGCTATTGAAGAAGATGTTGCGGTTCTCGAGCTTGACGTAGCCCTGGGCGGCCGTCAGCGTGAAACCGCCCTCGCGGAGGCCGACCAGGCCGTCCAGGAGCTCCGCAAGGCGCGCCGAGACCGCCGCGGTGCCCCCCAGGCCGGCCCGGGCGTCGCCGTTGTTGGAGACCAGGACGGCGTTCATCCCGCCGCTCCCGGTGGCCTCCATGAGCCAGTCCAGGTCGACGTAGGCGGTTCGGCGGTCGGGGCCCCGCGGGACGAGGCGGAGCCCCCCCAGGCCGGTCGGGCCGACCACGGAGGCGACGCGCAGGGTGGCATTGTGCGTCGGGGCCCCGGGGGTGTAGACGCTCTCCAGGGAGAAGGCGGCGTCCCTTATGACGGCCGGCAGAAAGTCGCCGGTCGAAACGTTCAGGCGCCTGGCGCAGTCGTCGCCCAGGTAGACCTCGCCGGGCGCGATGGGCAGCCCGGGCCGGCCCCCCTTGACATCGGCGAAGGCGCCGAACCCGGAGGCCCGGCCGTCGATGCCTATCACGTCGACCCGGGTGTCCCTGAGCTCCCCGGAGGGGCCGGTCAGTATCCCGGGCAGGATGAGCGCCGGCGCCAGTCCGTCGGTGAGGTCGCCCAGCCGCGGGTCGGCCGCCAGGTCGTCGAAGAGCCCCGGCCGCATCACGCCCGCGGAGCGCACGATCTCGTCCACCGGGCCCAGCTTCTCGATGATGTCCCGCCTGAGGCTCTCCTCGAACGAGGCGCCCATCGCTAGCGGGACCATCACGGACGCCGACGGCACGAGCAGCGCCAGGAGCAGGGGGACGGCGCTTCGCCTTCGCAGGTTCTTCAGTGAAAGGCGGGCCGCCCCGCCTGGCCCGAGCCCCATCGGCTACGAATGTGGCGCGGGGACGGATATAGTTTGTGATATGAGGCGGGAAGGCAGCAAGGCAGCAAGGCAGCAAGGCAGCAAGGGAGCAAGAAGGAGGGATGGCTGGAGGGGGACGGCCGTCCTCCCTTGCTGCCTTCCTGCCCTCCCTTGCTGCCCTTCTGCCTTCCTGCCTTGCTGCCCTATTCTCACAATAATATCGAGGCCGCCCTCACCTCGTGGCAGTGAACTTCCTGACCGCCTCGAAATTGTCGGGGTGCCCCTCGAAGAAGCGGCGGGCCGGCGCCAGCATCTCCATGAGCGCCCCCGCGACGGCGGACTTGAGGTCGGCCGGGTGCAGCTTCTCGGAGGCGTGCATCCCGGCGAGCTCGGGGTAGCTCCCCACGACCAGGTCCCCGCCGTACTTTGCCGGCCGGGATACCTTCAGGGGCCCGGAGTACGGGAACAGCACCAGGCGGCACAGGTCCAGCACGGGGTTCCCCTCCACCTGCCTGGCCGGGCAGAACGCCCCCTTTATCTTGCGGCGGATGTCCTCCTCGGAGTCGGTGACGAAGACGGCCGAGTCCGGCCGGCTCTTGGACATCTTGGCGTCGAGCGGGTCCATGCGGTCAGCGCCGGTGAGGCTGGGCAGGAGCGGCGTGTGGAGGGCCGTCACCTTCTTCCATCCGTACTTCTCGCCGACGTCGCGGGCGAGCATGTGGGCCTTGCGCTGGTCCAGGCCGCCGTACGCCAGATCGACGTCGAGGTGGAATATGTCGGCGACCTGCATCATGGGGTAGATGAGGCGGGAGGAATCGAGCTCGAGCTCGTCCTCCTTGCGCCCCATGATGTCCATGGCGCGCTTTATCCTGGAGAGCGAGGTCGCCTTGGAGATGCGGATTATCCGCTCCCAGTACCCGGGGTCGCCGATGTACTCCGAGGCGTGGACGTACCGGACGCTCTCCCGGGGGACTCCGAGCGCCTCCAGGGCGTCCTTGATGTACTCGGCGGCGGTGCGTATCCTGTCCAGGTCCCCGCCGAACTTGTCGTTGATGTGGGCGTGCCAGTCGGCCAGAAGGACGGTCATGTCGAAACCGGCCGCCGAAAGGTCGCGCACCTTCTCGGCGACAATCTTCCAGCCCAGGTGGGCCTGGCCCGAGGGCTCGATGCCGATGTAGGCCCGCTTCGTCGTACGGCCGCAGAGCTCCCGCAGCTCTTCGCGGGTCACGATCTCCTCGGCGTTCCGGGCCACCCGCTCGAAGCCGTCGGCCATCGCATTCGGATGCCCGTCGGGGCTAATAGCCGTTGCGGTCGGTGAGAGGGTGCACCGCAAGCGAGCGAAGCTCGCTTAGGCCGGGACGACCGGCCTAGGGCCGGTCGTCTACGGAGGCGCAAGGCCCATGGCGCAAGGGACCTTGCGCCCTGCGCCGTGCGACTTTTTTTTCAGAAGCACAGCACGCCGTCGGCGTCCAGTGTAAGGTCGTTGAGGGTGGCGGCGCCCACTATCTTCGCCCACTCCTCGAACGAGCCCTTCGGGATGCCCAGGAGGCCGCAGCTCTGCTCGCAGACCATGACCTTGACGCCGGCCTTGATGGCCCCCTGCATGACCTCGCTGAGCCTGGGGAAGGAGCCCATCTTGATCTTGTCGGCCTCTCCCTTCTTGACCGCCATCACGCCCTTGATGACGAAGTAGACTGTCGCCTCCATCCCCATCGCCACGGCCGTCTGGGCCAGCACGAATGGCGCGTACAGCTGCTCGGCCCGGTCGGGCCCCGACGTCACGACATACAACATCTTCTGCTTGTCCGCCATGTTTCTCCACTCCCGTGCCTTCTTGGACGCGCCGAGCATAGCCGGCTCCGCTTTAATATATATGCCACAATGTCGCACAAATCCGGCGGCCCCGGGGCTCACCCGACGGCTATCTCGGGCCTGACCCCGACCTCGCAGTTCACGCTCTTCGTTATGAGGCAGAGCTTGCCGATCTCGGAGAACACCCTTTCGGCCTTCTCCGAGTCGGCGGCCGTGGGGACCACCACCTTCACCTCGATCACGATGTCCTTGAACACGAAATCGTGGTCGACCATCTGGGCCGTGCCCGCCGCCGAGCTCTCGTAGGACGAGATGCGGCCGCGGAGCTTGTCCAAGAGGAAGAGGAAGGTCGTCAGCGTGCAGACCTCGAGGGACCCGACGAAGAGGTCCTCCGGGGACCAGATGCCCGCGTGGCCGCCCCACTCCGGGGGGCAGGCTACTTTCAGCGTGGGCTTCCCCTCGCACGAGAGGTCGCCCTTGTGCTCCCCGGTCCATCTCAGGGAGGTGGCGTACCTGTACCTTACGGGTTCCCAGTCCATGCTTGCACGCTCCGCCTCCGGGTGCGGGGTGCAGGGGGCTGGGTGCGGGGGCGTGTGGCCGCGTCCGTCCCCCTGCACCCCGCTCCCCGCACCCAGCATCATTTTCGCGCGGCCGGCACCGTCGGCCCGTTCTTCTGGGACTGGCCGTTGTCCAGTGCCCGGGCTTCGACCTCGCCGCGCGGCCTGACCTCGTCGAAGACCTCGGCGGTGAAGCGGTACATCTTGGTCTCCGGGTCGGTCCAGGCGTCCATGGGAAGCCCGGCCTTGTTGCAGGTGTGGTCGAGGAACTCGTGCACGGTCCACTTCCACTCCACCGGCACCTGGGGCAGCAGCAGGCCCCGCAGTATCCCGTTGTCGGCGATGAGGCCGTCCCGGCCGATCTTCACGACATCGAGGTATTCCTTGGGGCTGCCCACCCGGATGAGCTCGGGCGGGGTGAGCAGGCTCACCTCGACCACGATTCTGTCGAGCTCCTTAGCGGTCACCGGGGGAAAGCGCGGGTCCCGGGTGGAGGCGCTCTTGGCCGAATCGATTATGGCGTCGATGAGCGGCATGACCGGCTCGGGGTAGCCGATGCAGCCGCGCAGGGCCCGGTCGGGGTAGGTATTGAGCGTGACGAAGACGCCGGAGTCCCGGCGGAAGGACCCGGGGAGGTCCCGGGGCGGCCTGTACTCCTTCTTGTTGCCCTGGACCCAGCCCTCCACCACCCGGCGGGCCACGGAAACGGCCAGCTTCCCCTCCTCGAGCGTGTACACCATCTGGTCCCCCGGACTATGGGAATCGAGGTTAAAAAGGAAAGACTACTTCGCCAGCGCGTTGGCCTTCTCCTCCGCCTGCTTGGCGTACCGCTGGGCCTTGGCGTAGCTCTTGCTGCGAACGAACGAGGTGGCCAGCCGCAGCAGGTTCTCCACCTCGCTCTTCTCGACGCTGTCCTCCTTGATGGCGGCGACCTTGCCCTGAACGGCGCTGATGAGGGCGACGACCTCCTTCTCCTCGGAGCTCGCGGCGGGCGCGGCCTCGGCGGGCTTCTCCGCGGAGGCGCGCTCCTTGAGGTCCCGTCCGACCTTGGAGGCCTTGGTGGCGTATTTCAGGGCGCGATCGAAATCGCCGCTGTAAAGGCTGGATGTTGCAAGCTGGAGCAGCTTCTCCGCGGAGCCGACGTTGATCCCGTCTCCCCGCAGCTTCTCGATCTCGCCCTTGGCCTGCTCCACCTTCTCCTTGGCCTGGGCCTCGGTGGTGCCGGCACCCTCGGCGGCCGGGGCCGGCGCCTCGGTCGGCGCGATCGTGGGCGCGGAGGCGGGCGCCGGCGCTTCCTCGGCCTCCTTGGCCGGGACCGGCGGGGCCTCCTCGGTCGATGGGGCGGCGGGTGCGGAGGCGGAAGCGAGGGTACGGAACTTCAGGTCGTACTCCTCCTGCTCCCTGATGCTTCGGCGCAGAAGCATGATACCGATAATCAGGCCCACTAGGAACACTACAGCAGACAGGGCGAGATAAATATATTCGTTCATGCTCTCCGGATATTCCAATCCGATTATAAATGTTTCGGACCGTCGGCCCGCTCGCAGTCATTATATATCATATAGGTGACGCCGGGTGCCTTTCACCGATAGAAACGGAGTCAGGCGTTGGGGGCCGGCGCCTCCTGGCGCCTCGCCCTCCGCTCCTTGTAATGGTAAAGGACCATCTTGTCCCACTCCAGCTTGTGGGGCAGGCCCCGGTGCCTGAGGAGGGCGCTGATGGCCTCGGTGATGCGGGCCACCTCCTCGCTCCGGCTCGAGCGGTAGATGTAGAGGCACACCTCCCCTCCCTTGCGGATGGGGAAGATGAGCCTGAGCTTGTTGTCCCGGTTGTACCCCTCCGGCTTGCGGTTGGCGGCCAGGTCGGCGACGTTGGTGCGGATCAGTATCCGGACCAGCGCCTCGTCCTCCGGCGTCTGGCCGCTCTCCTTGAGGAACAGCTTCATGAGGTCCGGGAGGACGCGGGCGAGGTCCTTGTACCTGACCTTCTTCGGGAAGACTATGTGGCCGCTTCGGACTATCATCGTGCTCCCGGCCGATGAAACGCCCGGGCCGTACTTAACGGTTTTGCCAAAGCTTAAATCCGCCGACCGCCATCGCAATCCCGCCCCATGACAGATATGCGGGGAGCCGTGAACCGCTGCGACGACGTGGGGCCACAACAGGCGGTACCGCAAAATGGGTCTCCGGATGAGGCCGGCGCAACGCCGCGAAATGATTCCGGACCAACCCCGGTTCCGCACACCCGGGCGGGGTCATCCGCCGGAGAGCGCCCTGCGCCCTATGAAGGTGCCTGTTAACGCCCGGGGAAATCCGGCCCCAGGGAGAATCGGCCCCGGAGGAAACCATGATGGGGGCAAGTAGCCCCTGGGGCACAAAAAACAAGGCTGTTTGTGCAAGGGTGCAAGGGTGCAAGGGTGCAAGGGTGCAAGGGTGCATGGGACCCCCCGGCGACCAGGGCCGGCGGGGCGACCGAAAAGGGCGGGGGCGTGGAGGCGGCCGTGCTGCCCGCCCCGGGCGGGTGCCTGCTGCTCGTCGAGGTCCAGCCCGGCTCCGGCCGGCCGGGGAGGCTCTCGTACGACCGCTGGCGGAAGCGGATAAGGGTGGCCGTGGGCTCGAGGGCCGAGAGGGGCCGGGCTGACGCCGAGTTGCTCGAGGTGCTGTCCTCCGTGCTGGGCGTCAAGGAGGGCTCCCTCCGCATCACCTCCGGGAGGGCCGACAGGTGGAGGGGCGTGGAGGTGGAGGGGCTCGGGCCCCAAGAGGCGCTGGGCCGGCTGGCCGCGCGTCTGGACGGTGGCAGGGATGGCTGACCGCAAGCGCGAGCTCGACGAGCTCGAGAAGCTGCTCGGGCGCCTTTGCGCGGCGAACCTGGAATCCCCGGTCCTGGTCGAGGGCAAGCGGGACGTTGGGGCGTTGCGCGCCCTGGGCCTCGAGGGGGAGGTGGTCAAGCTCAACCGCGGAAAGAGCCTGGTCGACCGGACCGACGCGCTCTCCCGCAGGTACCGGCAGGTCATCGTCCTTACGGACTGGGACCGCAAGGGCGTGGAGCTCCACGACCGCCTGGTGCGCCTGCTCCGGGACGCCCGGGTCGAATCCGACGACTTCATATGGTCGCGGCTCCGGCGACTGGCGGGGGGCGGCTGCCGGACGGTGGAGGACCTGCCCTCCTTCCTGGCGCTCCTGAAGGAGAGGGCCGGCAGCGGGGCCTGATCCGGGTGCCGGGTGCCGGGTGCCGGGTGCCGGGGGACGGGGGACGGGGGACGTAGCTAGGAACGTTTCCCCCGGCCGCCCGCCGCCCGGCGCACCACCGGGTCGCGGTCCTGGATGAACCTGAGAGTCTCCTCAAGCGAGCTCCGGTCGGCAACTTCCTCCCGCAGGTACACGCCCGTCCGGCCTATCCTGTCCCGGCGGCCCAGGACGCGCACGCGCTCGTTCACGACGTCGACCGGGACGCCCAGAATGCTGGCGGTCTCGGCCTCGCGGCCCAGGATGGAGCTCTCGACGTGTCCCTCCGGGGTGGGCATGACGAGCAGGAGTCGCTTGCTCACGCCCGGCACCCTCGGCGCCCCGGCCAGCCCCCGGGCGGGGAGCAGGCCCCCGAACCTGTAGAACGCCTCCTCCTGCGGGCGGAAGCCGGCAAGCGGGAACGTGACGGTCGCCTCCTCGTCCAGGTGAAGGTGCCCCTTGGGGGAGCTCATGGGCGTGGCCAGCACGACCTCGCGCGAGGTCCAGTGGAGGCCGGCGCGCTCCAGCCGGGACTCGACCTCGAACGACGCGAGCGCGCCCTCGAGGAACACGAGGTCGATGTCGCTGCCCCGCTTCACGTCCCCGCGGGCGATGGAACCGTGCACGTACCAGCCCTGGCCGAGCGCCCGGCCGATGCCCTCCGCCCGTTCCCGGAGGCGGGCGAGCAGGGAGAGCCTCTCGGCCCCGTAGACCACCGCGCGCGGGTCCTGGAGCCGGACGACCTTCTCCTTCATGGGCTCGACATCCAGTGTCTTGCCGGATTATCTGGTTTGCCCCACCGGAACCGATATATCGGGAAGGGGGAATCACCGCGGCGGGAGGCCCTCCAGATGCCGCTTGTGGAACACATCCGCCTGGGAAAGGGCGTCGCCCTCGGCGTGAAGGTCGACCTGCCCAAGGCGCCCCTGGTCATGGTCCGCGCCGACCGGGGCTTCGCCATGTGCGGGTACCTGAACATGGACTCCGTCAACAAGGCGGGCGAGGTGGCGGTGCGCGTCATTGGGGTGAGGACCTTCGAGGACCTCCTGGACGCCAGGGTGGCCAACGTGTCCGACGAGGCCCGGAAGCTCGGCATCACCGAGGGCATGACCGCGCGCGAGGCCCTGGAGAGGATGTTCCAAGGATGAAAGAAGCCTGGGAGCGCTTCTACGAAACGCGGCGGCGGCCGTGGAGCGGTGCGGTCGTCCTGCCCGACCTCCCGCAGGGCGCGCTTGTCTTGGAGACCGGCTGCGGGGGCGGCCGGCTGCTCGTCCCCCTTTCGCGCCACCTCCCCGGCCTGACGGTCGTCGGCGTGGACATCGCCCGCTCGGCGCTGCGCGCCCTTGCCGGCCGCTGCCCCGGACGGCTGGTCCGGGCGGAGGTCGCCGCGCTGCCCTTTCGCGACGGGAGCTTCGACGCGGTGCTCTGCCGCCACGTGCTGGGCCACCTCCCCGAGGAGGGCCGCAGGGCCGCCGCCTCCGAGATGCTCCGGGTCGTCCGGGCCGGGGGCAGGCTGTTCTTCGAGGGGTTCTCGACCGCCGACGCCCGCTTCGGAAGGGGGCGGGAGGTGGAGCCGGCGACCTTCGAGCGCGGCGACGGGATATGGCACCACTACTTCACGCCCGGGGAGGTGGGCCTCCTATTCCCGGGGGCGGGGGAGCTGCACGTGCAGGAGAGGGACTGGGAGCAGAGGGCCGGCCGGGCGCGCATCCATCGGGCCGTCGTGGAGGCGGAGATATCGCGCGGGTCATCCGGGGCAGTTGTCCATCAAGATGCCCACCACAAGGCTTAAGCCATCATCAAAACGCGTACTAAACAATTGATATAAGAAGGGGTCCCAGAAGGGTCCAATGCCAATGTTCATTAGGTCCGCGGACAGATTGTTCAAGGTGGTGGGAGCGTGAAAGGGCTATCCGGCGGCCGGCGGGGGGGGCGAATCGGGCCCCTGCGGGTCCTGCTCCTGGCCGGCCTCTTCCTCCTGCCCGGGCTTGCGGCCGCCTCCGGATGCGGGGGCGGCGAGGGAGGCGGCGGGGGCGAATGCGGCGCCGCGGCGCGGGAGCCGGACTACATCCTCTCCATCCTCCCGGTCAACGCCACGAAGTATGTCGACCCGACCACGTCGCAGAAGTCCGCGACGTTCGGCTTCCAGGTCAAGAACAACGGAGGCTCGGGCTTTCTCATCCTCGAACTGTACCCTTGGCCTGTCGGGAACAATTGGTCGTACAACTTCTTGCCATCCGTGCCGTTCGAGCTCTCCCCCGGCGAGACGGGGACCGTATTTCTCGTCCTGTACCCGGCCGCCGACGCCGAGGCCAAGCGATACACGTTCAATATCAGGGGCAACGAGACCGGCGCCACCGCCAACTCCATCTCCATCAACCTCGACATCAGGCAGTTTGCCGGCGTCCACCTGGACGCCCCGCCGCCGCAGTCGGGCGATCCCGGCAACCTGCTTCGGTTCGATTTCACGATAGTCAATACCGGGAACGGCAAGGACCGGTTCAACGTGACCTCGGTAACCGCATCCGTGCTCAGCATCAATCCGGCGCTGGAGGGCCAGGACAGCTGGACGGCGACCCTGGCGCCCGGCGAGAGGGCCGTCAAGAGGGTGCGGGTCCAGCTGCCCTTCGACATCCGGCCCAGCGGCGGCACGGACGGCGTGCAGCTCTCGATGAGCGTCGCCTCCGAGCGCGACCCGGGCCGCCAGGACACCAACTCCACAGTCCTCCGGGTGAACCAGACATTCGGCCTGAGCCTGGGGGTCGCGCCCCCCTCGGCCTCCCTGCTCCCCGGGCAGCAGGCCGTGTTCACCGTCTCCGTGGTCAACCTGGGGAACGGCGACGATACCGTGACGCTGGGAGTGCGCGCTGTGTTTCCTTCGTCCTCCTGGACATTCGGGTTCGGCAAGGACAGGCTGGCCATCGCCCCCGGGAGGCTGGCCTCCACCGACCTGCGCGTGACCCCGCCGCACAACGCCCTGGCGGGCGACACCTACATCGCATTGCTCACGGCGCGCTCCTCCGGCCCGCCCGGGAAAGAGTTCGAGAGGACCGAGGAGGTCCGGCTTGCGGTCCTCCCGGTCAGGGGGATAACCGTGCCGCAGGAGCACTTCCCCTCCCCCCACCCGGTAGAGCCGGGCCGGGCGGTCCAGTTCCCGTTCGGCTTCACCAACTCCGGCAACGCCCCCCGGACCGTCCTGTACGAGGTCTCGGAGGCGCCGGCCGGATGGGACGCCTCGGTCGAGCCCGAACGGGCCGACTCCGTCCGCCCGGGCGCCTCCGCGGGCGCGGTGCTGAGGGTGGAGCCGTCGCCGGATTTCAACCGGTCGCCCGCCGGCACGCACCTCGTGAGGGTCCGCCTCTCCGACCCGGAGCTGGGCCCCCTGCGCGAGCTAGTGTTCGAGGTGGAGGTGGCGCCCGTCCGCGGCCTGGAGCTCGAGCCGATGGGCGGGCCCGCCCGCGAGGTCAACCTCTTCGTCTCCAACCGCCTGACGGTGCTGTTCACGCTGGGGAACACCGGCAACGCCCCCGACGAGGCGACCGTGGCGCTCGCCGGCGACTTCGCCGCCTGGGGCCGGTTCGACACCTCCTTCGTCCCGGTCTCCCCCGGCGAGCTCAAGGTGGTGCGGCTGGACATCACTGTCCCCGGGAGCGCGGTGACGGTCAGCATCTACCCCATCATCGTGCGCGCCAGCTCGCTGGGGCGGCCGGACCTGGTCGTGGAGAGAATCCTCTTCGTCACGGTCAGGGACCTCGACCCGGCCGAGCTTTGGCCGAGGCTCCGGGTCCACCCCCGGGACCGGTCCATCACCCTCACCGGCGGGGAGGGGCTCACGTTCCCGGTCTCGGTGCTTTGCACCGGCTCCGACATAGGCAACGTGACGCTCAGGATCACCGGCGCCGAGGAGCTGGGGCTCGCGTACCAGGTGACGGAGCTCCCCCGGGACCTGCGCGCCGGCGAGAACCACACCTTCCTGGTGTTGCTCCGCCCGTCCGGCCCCACGGGCGCGGTCACGAAAGGCACACTGACGATACAGGCGGTCGGGGAGGGCGTCTCGGCGGAGCCCCAGACCGTGACCGTCACGCTCCAGCCCGCACCCCGAGGAGGCCCCGTGGTCTCGATGGAGGGGCTGGGGATGGCCCTGGCGGTCTTCCTGGTGCTGGGCGGTCTGGCCCTGGGCTGGAACGAGGTGGTGCTGGTCGCGATGCTCAACCTCCTGCTGCCGGTCTATGTCAAGCTGCGCCGGGAGGAGGTGCTCGACCAGTACACGCGGGGCAAGATCCACGGCTACATAATCGCCAACCCCGGGGAGCACTACAACTCCATAAAGGCCCAGCTTAGGCTCAAGAACGGGACGCTGGCCTACCACCTGCGGGTGCTCGAGAGGGAGGGCTACGTGAAAACCACGCGCGACGGGATGTTCAAGCGCTTCTACCCGGATTCCGCCCTGCTGCCCCGCCGCAGGAGCGAGTTCAGCGCCATCCAGGAGATAGTTCTGGAGAACGTCCGCTCCTCGCCCGGGATAACCCAAAACGAGCTCGCCCGGAGGATGGGCGTGAGCAGCCAGGTCGTGAACTACCACATCCGCAACCTGGTCGCCGCCGGGGCCGTCCGGCTGGACCGCGAGGGGCGCCTCACCCGCTGCTACCTCAACTGACGGGGCGGATGGTTTTAAATCCCGCCGGGCCCCTCCGGGAGGGCGGTGAGCGGATGGAGCTAGCCAGCGTGAGGATAGAGAAGCCCGAGGGCCTGAACATAGTGATAGGTCAGTCCCACTTCATCAAGACCGCCGAGGACGTCTACGAGGCGGTGGTGAACGCCGTGCCGCAATCGAGGTTCGGCGTGGCCTTCTGCGAGGCCTCCACGAAGTGCCTGGTGCGCGTCGAGGGCAACGACGAGGAGATGAAGAGGATAGCGGCGAAGAACGCCCTGGCACTCTCGGCCGGCCACACCTTCTTCATCGCCCTGAAGGACGCCTACCCCATCAACATCCTGCGCGCCCTGCGCGAGGTTCCGGAGGTCTGCCAAATCATCTGCGCCACGGCCAACGAGGTGGACGTGATAATCGCCCAAAACGAGCGCGGCCGGGGCATCCTGGGCGTCATCGACGGCGAGAGGAGCCGGGGCCTCGAGACCGACGCCGATGTCAGGGAGCGACGGGAGTTTCTGCGGAAGATCGGGTACAAGAAATAGACCGCACCGGGCAAGGGGCAAGGGGCACGGGTCACGGGGCAATGGGAAGGGGAGCGGGCAGCGGGCAGCGGGGAGCGGTGACGAAGCGGCCCCCGTCGTCCACCGCTGCCCGCTCCCCTTCCCTCATATCCTCATCTCCGGCGTCCACCTGGTCGCGCCGGCGGCCCGCTTCACCTCGTCCATCCGGCGCAGGACGCGCACCGCCTCCAGCCCCGTCTCGATGCAGCGGGCCTCGACGCGCGGGATGTCCCTGCCGTCGATGAACCGGCCCGACGGCCGGTGGGCAAAGACCGCGCACACCGCCCCGGCGCGCAGGCCGCGCAGGGAGGCCAGCGTCAGCAGTGCGCTCGTCTCCATCTCGTAGTTCAGCACGCCCTGGGCGGCGAGCTCGCCGATGAGGCCCGGCCGCCTGAGAGGGAAGCCATCGACGGCCCGGCACTGGGCGCCGTAGAAGCCGGGCGCCGTGGCGGTCAGCCCGACGTGGTGGCGGTGCCCCCTGCGCGCGGCGGCCGCGACCAGCGCCAGCAGGACCTCGCAGTCGGAGACGGCCGGGTACCCTTCATGGACGAAGAAGGTCGAGGTGTTCTCGAGCCGGACCGCGCCGGCCGAGATCACGAGGTCGCCGAGCCTCATTCTTTCCTGCAGCGCCCCGCAGCTGCCTATCCTTATGAGCGTGGGGCGCCGGCACACCCGGGAGATCTCGATGACGGCTATCTCGGTGTTGTCGGGCCCGATGCCCGTCGACATCACCGAGAGGTCCGCGCCTTCCCACCTGCCGGTGAACGTGATGTACTCGCGGTGGCGGCGCTCGAATCGCACCTCGTCGAAGCGGGAGGCCACCCGGGCCGCCCGGTCCGGGTCCCCGCAAAGCAGGACATGCTCGGCAAGCTCCCCCGGCGAGAGCGCGATGTGATATTGCCTCTCCGCTCGCGCCCGCTCAGCGCCCCCTGCCCTCCGCCTTCTGCCCCCTGCCCCCTGCCCCCTGCTCCCTGTTCCCCGTCCGCCCATGCCCCAAAATCCCACCCGTGGCTATTAAACCCATCCGTGGGGCAACAATTAATAACCGTCCGGTGTTTGAGGTCCCGGCATGGCCAAGAAGAAGCTTCGCAAGGCGGCGGAGGACGAGGAGGAGGAGTTCGCCCCCCCGCCCTTCGACGAGAAGGGCTACTATCTCGGCGAGGTCGAGCTCGCCAGGGGCACCCTCGTGGCGGCCCTCTGGGGGCTCCTCGCGGCCTTGATATCCACGGCCGTCTTCGTCCTGAGCGGCTCGTGGCACATCGGGCTCGCGGTCGGCGTGCTGGCCGCGCTCGCGCTCAAGCCGATGCTGGACCGCCTGCGCATCATCACCCGCAAGATGGAGGGAATGAAGTGGCCGGGGCTCTTCTTCTCCTACTTCATGTGCTGGCTCGCGTTCTGGATACTCCTCGTCAACCCGCCCATCATGGACCTGTCGCCCCCGCAGCTCGTCGACCGCACGCCCAAGCACCAGGAGCTGGGCGGCAGCCTGCGGCTCTCGATAGATGTGATGGAGAACTCGGGGATAAACGCCATGACTGCCGAGCTCGTCCTGCCGCCCAACGGGTTGACCGTCACGCGGGACGACTTCGTCCAGATCGACGCCCGGCTCCACCAGCTGGAGCTCAACTACACCGAGACGGGCGTGTACGGATACATCGTCCGGGTGGAGGACGGCACCGGCCGGACCTCCTCTCTGGAGCGCCAGACCGAGATCGTCGCCTCGGAGCCCCCGGTCATCGATATCATCGCCATCGTCAACGGCACCAACCTCACGCTGGGCACGCCAATCTACATCCGGGTGCATGACAACGCGATGATCTCCGGCTTCCACTACACCCTGGATGCCAGCACGGAGAAGCACTTCCTCAAGCCCGTCAGGAGCTACTCAAACCTGAAAAGCGACTACCTGCGCGACAATGTCTACCTTGTCAAGCCCACCGCCTCCGACATGCGCTGGTCGCAGGGCGCCCACAACCTGACCCTGGTCGCCGAGGACGGGGCGGGCAACCGGGCTAGCGCCGGCCTCTCGTTCACGATAATCTGAGGCGCCCCCGGCCCGTCAGCGGCCGGCCCGCCCCTCCAGGAAATCCAAGAGCGCCGCCACCGCCCTTCCGCGGTGGGAGAACGAGTTCTTCTCCTCGACGGAGATCTCGGCGAAGGTGCGGTCGCGGCCCTCAGGGACGAATATCGGGTCGAAGCCGAAGCCGCCGGCCCCCCTCGCCTCCGTCCCTATCCTGCCGTCCACCCTGCCCGGAAATATCCTCTGGCCGGTCTCCCGGCTCCAGAGGCCCAGGCGCGCCTCGAAGCGCGCCCGGCGGTCCCCCACGCCCTCCATCAGACGGAGCATCCCGGGATTGCCGACCGTCCGGAGGACGTAGGCCGAGAAGACGCCGGGGAAGTCGTTGAGCGCCGGGACGAAGAGGCCCGAGTCGTCGATCATGAAGGGCTCGGATTCGCCCAGCCTCGCCCTAAGCCAGGCCAGGGCCTCCCCCACCACCTCGTCGAGGGAGGCCGACTGGACCTCCGGGTAGGGGAACCGCTTCCACTCCAGCCGGTGGCCCCGTCTCCCCAGCGCCTCCCGAAACTCCCGGAACTTCCCTTCGTTGCCCGAAACGAGCAAAAGCCTCATCCTTCCACCTGGTCCGAATAGCGGCCCCGGCCCTCTATCTCCCTCAGGCGCCTCTCCGCCTCGGCGCCGCTTCGGTAGGCGGCCCGGTAGCCGGCCATCATGTCGTCGAAGCACCGGCCGATGTGGGCGTGGGTGCTGCCGAAGGCCTCCTTGAGCACGCGCAGGTCGACCCCCTGGGCCTCGAGCTCCCCGGTCGCTGCGCCCAGCCCGAAGTCGATGAAGTAGAGGGTGCCGCCGCTCAGGAGCATGTTCGAGGTCGTGAGGTCGCCGTGGACTATTCCGCCGGTATGGAGCCTCCCGACGGCCTCCCCGATTTGGCGCGAGAGCCTGCGGGCCGCCGGGAGCGGGAGGCGGTTGAGCAGGCGCTTGGCCTGCTCGCCCGCGATGAACTCCATGGTCAGGGTGCAGGAGTCGTCGGCGAGGTCGACGTCGTAGACCAGCGGGGCCGGGACGCCCGCCAGGCGGCTTAGGCGCAGAAGCCGCGCCTCGAGCCTCGTGCGCGACTGGCGCAGCGCGCGGTCCAGCTCCGGGAGGCGGTAGGGCTTGGGGACCCGCCGCTTGGCGACCGCCTTCCGGCCCATCCAGTCCACCAGGCGGAGCTCGGCCTCGGCGCCTTGCGCCATGCGCCTTGCGCCCTTCCTCAATCGCGCCATGCGACCTCCACCTCGTCGGTGCGGAACCGCTGGCGAATCCGGGTCCCCCGGACTGGCATCCGGACGCCCGACCGGTGCATGAGGATGCCCAGCCAGGCGATCATCGCGCCGTTGTCGATGCAGAGGCGCTTCTCCGGGACGAACATCCTGGCGCCCCGGTCGGCCGCCATCCGTCCCAGCATCTGGCGCAGCCGGGCGTTGGCCGCCACGCCCCCGCCCAGGACCACCTCGTCCTTCTCGACGTGGGCCATCGCGCGCTCGGTGACCTCCACCAGCATCGCGAAGATCGTCTCCTGCATCGAGAAGCAAAGCTGCGGGACGGGCACGCCCTCGCGCCTTCTCACTTCCGCGGCCGTGAGTATCCCGGAGAACGAGATGTCCATTCCCTTGACCGAGTAGGGCAATGGGAGGTAGCCGGGTGCCGGGTGCCGGGTGCCGGGGGCCGGGACGGGGCCGGGTGCCGGGGGCCGGGTGACGATCGATGCGCCGGGCGACGGGCTTGGCGACCCGGCCCCCGGCACCCGGCCCCCGGATTCGTTTTGCGCGGCGTACTCCAGGGCAAGTTTCTCTATCTTGGGCCCCGCCGGGAAGGCCAGGCCCATGCCCCGGCCGAACTTGTCCAAAAGGTTCCCCACGCCGATGTCCAGGGTCTCGCCGAATATCCGGTAGCGGCCCGCCATGTAGGCGATGACCTGCGTGTTCCCGCCCGAGACGTAGAGCAGGACCGGGTCCCGGGCGCCGGTGGCGCCGCGGCCGATCTCCAGGTGGGCGATGCAGTGGTTGACCCCGATGATGGGCAATCCCAGCGAGACCGCAAGCGAGCGCGCCGCCGTGGCGCCGGTCCGCAGGCAGGGACCCAGGCCCGGCCCCTGGGAGAACGAGACGAGGTCCAGCTCGGAGAACCGCACGCCGGCACTCTCCACGGCCGCCCGAATGACCGGCACCACGCGCTCGGCGTGGTGGTTGGCGGCCTCCCTCGGGTGGATGCCCCCCTCCGGCGGCACGTACGACTCCAGCTCGTTTGCGAGCACCCGGCACCTCCCGTCGACGACGCCGGCGCCGATGGTGTGCGCGGTGCTCTCGAGGCCCAGGCAGAGCACGAAAGGTCATTGCCGGACCGGCCATTAATAGGTTTTGGGCCCCGGGGCACGCTCCGGATCGGCTCCGCGCCGAAAGCATTAATGACATACCGACCGTTTAGTATGGGCATGAAAGGCGGCAGGTCCCCGACGAGACGGAGCATACTGGAGGCGGCCCGCGAGGTGTTCGGTGAGAGGGGCTACCACGCCGCCTCCATCGACGACGTCACGCGCGCCGCCGGCACAACCAAGGGCGCGATGTACTGGCACTTCCGGGACAAGCGTGACCTCTACCTGGCCGCCGCGCTGGAGGCCGCCGACGCCTACCGGAGGGCGGTCCTGGAACCGCTCGAGGGCGCGTCCTCGCTCCCGCAGGTCGTCGGGTCGCTCTTCGAGCTCAACGCCCGGTTCTACGCCGAGAACCCAAAGATCGCCCGGTTCTACTCGACGATGACGTTCGAGGGGCAGATACTCTCCGAATCCCGCCTGGTGAGGCATGTCGTGGGCATCTACGCCGAGTACCGGAGGGTGGTGGCCCGCGCCCTCTCGCGCGCCCTGCGCCGGCCGGCGGGGAGGCTCGAGAACGCCGCCGCGTCCCTCATCGCGCTGTGCGACGGCCTCTTCATCCAGCATGCTGCAGATCCGCAGGGATTCCCACTGGAACCGGCCTTCAAGGCCGCGGCGGAGATCGCCCTGGACGGGCTGGCCCGCCCGGGCCGCAAGGGAGGCGCCTGAGTGCCGCCGCCCCGGCGGGCCGGAAAGGGGCGCCCGGGCCACGCCTCGGTGATCATCATCGGGGCGGGGATAGCCGGTCTTTCGGCCGGGATATATGCCCGCCTCGCCGGCCTGGAGGCGACCATCCTCGAGCACCACACGAGGGCCGGCGGGGTGGCGGCCTGGTGGAGGCGCGGGCAGTACGTTATCGACGACGGCATCCATTTCATAATGGACGGCGGGGGGCTCGAGGCCTACCGGGAGGTGGGTGCGCTCGGGCCCGGAAGCCTCTCGCGGATGGACGGGCTGGGGCGATTCACCGACGAATCCACCGGGACCCGCATCGACACCACCGGCGACCTGGACCGGCTACGGACCGACCTACGGGGGATCTCACCGGGAGACGCCGCTCAGGTCGACTGGTTCATCGACGGCGCCAAGGCCCTCAGGGGCGTCGACATGGGCCTTATCGAGTCTTTCCGGCCACCGGAGCTTGCCGGGACGCTGGACGGCCTTTGGGCCATGTGGAAGATGCGCCGCCTGCTCAGGTACCTGGCCGGGCGGTACGCCCGCCCGGTCGGTGATTTCGCCGGGGGGCTGCGCTCCCCCGTGCTGAGGGACCTTTTCCGCTCGCTCTTCCTTCCGGAGGTGCCGGTCTGGTTCATCATGATGACGCTCGCCCTGCTCGCGGACGGAAGGATGTCCCTGCTCCGGACCGGTTGCCGGGATTTCATCGGCGGGATGGAGGCAAAGTATCGTTCGTTGGGCGGCGAGATGGTATTCCGGAGCACCGTCGAGCGAATAATGGTCGAGGGCGGTCGCGCCTTGGGCGTGAGGCTGCGGGACGGGGCCGAGCGCCGGGCCGATTATGTGATATCCGCCGCCGACGGCCGCAGCACCATTTTCTCCATGCTGGAAGGGAAATACGCCGGCCGGGCCGTCCGCGAACGGTACGCCGGGTGGAAGACCGTGCGCCCACTGCTGACTGTCAGCTATGGCCTGGCGAGGACCTTCGAGGGAGAGCCGCACTTCTCGTTCCTGCAGCTGGCGAGCCCCCTGCGGGTGGCCGGGAGGCCGGTTGGGGCGCTTTCCTGGAGGATAATGGACCGCCGGGGAGGGTTCTGCCCGGAGGGCAGGTCCGTCCTGCAGGCCATGGTCGAGACGGAATGGGGGCCCTGGAAGGAGCTCCTGGAAAAGGACATCTCGCTCTATGAAATGGAGAAGCGCGACGCCGCGGCCGCAATCCTCCAAACGCTCGGGCGGGTCTATCCGGGCATCGGGGCCAGTGTGGAGCTCACCGACGTCGCCACCCCCTGCACCACCTGGCGCTACACGCTCAACCACGAGGGTGCCTGGGGAGGCTGGCTCATCACGCCCGAGCTCGTCACGAAGAGCCTCCCCATCACCCTGCCCGGCCTTTCCGGATTCTGCATGGCGGGGCAGTGGGCCACGCCCGGGGGAAGCGTCCCGGGCTGCATCGTCTCGGGAAAGTACGCCGTGGAGCTCTTGCTTAAGTGGGAAGGCCGCAGATCCCCGCCCGCGGCCCCCCAGACTCCCCCGCCGGCACTTTATTAGGCCGGTTAAGGCATCTCGCCCGGGGTGGCCGGATGACTTTCGCGCATGTATCCGTAAGGAGCTCGGACCTGGAGCGCTCCATCCGTTTCTACGAGGCTTTCCTCGGCATGAGGCTGGCCAGCCGACGGCCCATACCCCAGAACCGGGCCGAGATAGCCTTCGTCGAGGACCCGGACGGGACGCTCGTCGAGCTCATCGAGAAGCGCTGATTCCGGCGGGCGAGGGGCAAAAGAAAATAACCAACCTCACCCTACGTGTCCAGCGACCAGCGATGGGCCGGACGGTTTCCGAGAAGGTCCTGGCGCGCGCCTCGGGCATGAAGAGGGTCGACCCGGGCGACCTCGTCCAGGCGCGCCCCGACCTAACGCTGGCCCACGAGAGCGCCCGCATCGCGATAGAGGGCTTCTCGGCGATGGGCGCCCGGAGGGTCCTGCGGCCGGGAACGGTCGTCATCGCGCTGGACCACCGCTCTCCCGCCGAGTGCGAGGAGACCGCCGCCGCCCACCGGCTCGTCCGGGATTTCGTGCGAAGGCACCGAATCCGCCATTTCTACGACGTGGGGGAGGGGGTCTGCCACCAGCTCCTCGCCGAGAATGGGCATGTCCGCCCCGGCGATCTCGTCGTGGGGGCCGACTCTCACACCACCATGGCGGGCGCCCTGGGAGCGTTCGCCACCGGCGTCGGACCGACCGACCTCGCCGCGGTCTGGGCCACAGGGAGGATATGGCTTCGCGTCCCCGGGACGGTCCGCGTCGAGGCGGGTGGACGGCTCCCGCAGTGCGTCGGGGCGATGGACCTGGCCCTGCACCTGGTCGGTGAGATCGGCGCCTACGGCGCGGAGTACAGGGCGATGGAGTTCTCGGGAGGGACGGTGTCGGGAATGGGCATCGGGGCGCGCCAGACGCTCTGCAACCTGTCCACCGAGATGGGTGCCAAGGCCGCCATCGTCGAGCCGGACTGGAGGACGCTCGGCTACCTGGCCGCCGGGGGCCTTCGGTCCCGGAGGGCCGCCGTCCGGGCCGACCCGGGAGCGCGGTACGAGCGGCGGATACGGGTCGACTGCTCGCGCCTTGAGCCCCTCCTCGCCTGCCCCCATTCCGTCGACCGCGTCCGGCCCGTTTGGGAGGAGGCCGGCCGCCCCCTGGACCAGGCGGTCATCGGCTCGTGCACCAACGGCCGCCTGGGGGATTTCGAGGTGGCCGCCCGGATCCTCGGGGGAAGGAGGGTCCACCCCCGGGTGCGACTGCTCCTCGTGCCGGCGTCGAGGGAGGTCCTGCTCGAGGGGCTCCGCAGGGGCGTCTTCGCGAGATTGCTCGAATCGGGGGCCGTCCTGGAGAGCCCCGGCTGCGGCCCCTGCCTGGGGGCGCACCAGGGCGTCCTCGCCCCCGGAGAGGTCTGCATTTCGACCACGAGCCGCAATTTCCGGGGGCGGATGGGAAGCCCCCGGGCCGACATCTACCTGGCCTCCCCCGCCACCGTGGCCGCCTCCGCGCTGAAGGGGGAGATAGCCGACCCGCGGGAGGTGATGCGTCGGTGATGGTCCGGGGCCGAGCCCTCCTCCTGGGCGACGCAGTGAGCACGGACGCGATAATCGCCGGGAAGCACTGCCGGACGGCGGACCCGGGGAGGCTCGCCCCCCATGCCCTCGAGGGAGCCCTCCCGGCGGGGCGGCGCCTCTCGGGGCGGGTCATCGTGGCCGGCCTAAACTTCGGCGTGGGCTCCAGCCGGGAGCAGGCGCCGATGGCCCTGAAGGCCGCGGGCGTCCAGGCCATCGTGGCCGGCTCGTTCGGCCGGATATTCTTCCGAAACGCCGTGAACGTGGGCCTCCCGGTGCTCCGGTGCCCGGGCGCCCGCAAGGCCGTGAGGGAGGGCGAGCGCGTCCTGGTCGATCTCTCCGCAGGCACCCTGCGGTGCGGCCGCGGGAGGCGCGTCCTGGACGGCGAGCGGCTGCCGAGGTTCATGATGGACATCCTGGAGGACGGGGGGCTGGTGCCGCACACCAGAAGGAGGCTTCCGCATGGCAAGGCCTGACATCGCCTGGCTGCCGGGCGACGGCATCGGGCGGGAGGTTCTGGGCGCCGCCCGGCTGGTGCTGGACGCCACGGGGTTCGAGGCCCGGTACATGCCCGGGGACATCGGCTGGGAGTTCTGGAGGAAGGAGGGCACGCCCCTCCCGGACCGCACCATCGAGCTCCTGCGGAGGACGGACTGCGCGCTCTTCGGCGCGGTGACCTCTAAGCCGGAGGCGGACGCGATGGCCGAGCTCTCCGAGGCCCAGAGGGCCAGGGGGGCCCGCTACTCGGGCGCCGTCGTACGCATCCGCAGGATGTTCGACCTCTTTACGAATCTTCGGCCCTGCAGGGCCTATCCCGGGAACCCCGGGAACATGCGCGAGGGCGTCGATATAACGATCTTCCGGGAGAACACCGAGGGGATGTACTCGGGCGTCGAGTGGGACCGGATACCGCAGGAGCTTTACGAGATCCGGGGGATGGAGCGGGTCCCGCGGCAGGCCGCGATAGCCGTCCGGGCCATAACGAAGAGGGCCTCCCACCGGATAGCCAAATCGGCGTTCGAGCACGCCGCGTCCGTCCCGCGCCGCAGCTGGCCCGCCCGCGCGGGCATCGCCGGCAGGGACGGGGAGAGGCGCCGCGTGACCGCGGTGCACAAGGCCAACGTCCTGCGCGCCACCGATGGCGTTTTCCTGTCGGCGGTCAGGGAGGTCGCCCGCGACCACCCCGAAATCGAGTACGAGGAGATGCTGGTGGACGCCTGCGCGATGAGGCTGGTGGGCGACCCCCTTCACTTCGACGTGCTGGTCACCACCAACATGTTCGGCGACATCCTGTCGGACCTTTGCGCCCAGCTCGTCGGGGGGCTGGGGTTCGCCCCGGGGGCCAACATCGGCGACGATTACGCGATGTTCGAGCCCGCCCACGGCTCGGCGCCCGACATCGCCGGCCGCGGCGTGGCCAACCCCGTGGCGGCGGTCCTGTCGGCCAGGCTGATGCTCGGGTGGCTCGGAGAGAAAGAGAGGGCCGGCCGGGTCGAGGCCGCGGTGGCCCAGGTCATCCGCGAGGGCCGCGTCCGCACCCCGGACATGGGCGGGAGCATGGGCACCATGGCCCTGGCGACGGCGATAGCAGCGAAGGTGGGGAGAATATGAAATCGGTTCGGGGGACGTGCGGGTGAGATCGGGTAGGGGGTAGACGAGAACAAGTACATTCGTTTTTCTACCGCCGTCTTCCATTCACCGACAGGAAAAACAAGTCCCCCTAACCGATATCAACAACACGTCCCCCGAGCCGATCTACCCAATGAACGGCGGTCCCGCCGCCGCCCACAATGCCCAGAGGACGGTCATGACCCCGCCGACGGCCAGGATGACCCACGCCGCCACGCGGTCCCTCTGGAACGCGAGGGCGAAGCCCAGCACCCCGCCGAAAGCCGCGAAGAAGAGCGGCAAGAGGAGCAGCGCCGTGCTGAAGAGCCGGGTCCTCTCGGCGGCGCGCTCGCGGGAGCGGCGCTGGCTCTCGCGCTCGCGGGCGATGCGCTCGGCCTCGGTGCGGGCGGCCGCCTTGGCCCGGGCGGCCCCCCCGCGGGGCGCCGACCCGGGCTCGTAGGCCGGCGTCGAGTTCCGGTCCCCGTAGGGCGCATAGCCCTCCGCGCCGGGCCCGTGCACCTCCAGGGAGGGAGGCCCCTCGCCGTTGAGGTTGCGGTATATCCCGAAGACCTTCTCCTCCGGCACCGGGCCGTCCATCTTGTAGACCTTGAACTCCTTGTTGATGGGGTCGATGACTATCGCTAGGTGGAACGACTTGTTGAACATCCGCTTCTGCGTCGATATGTCGGTCTGGGACATGAAGCAGCCGTGGCCCGGGTGGGAGTGGTACCAGCCGACGAGGACGTAGTCGAAGTCTATCCGGTCCAGCTGGTCGAACGCCTTCTCGAAGGCCTGGAAGTGGACCGACACGGAGGTGGTGTCCAGGTCCGAGGTCACGGCGTCCTCGACTATGGTGTACTCCTTGTTCTTCCACCGGCAGTAGTCGCCCACCAGGTAGCCCAGCGCCTCGAGGTGGCGCTTGGCGTAGAGAGAGCACTGCTTCATCATCTTGTCGAACGCCAATTGGGATATGTAGACCTCTATGCCGGCGTAGGGCTTCCCCCACTCGTGGATGATGAAGTCCTGGGGCGGCTTCATCTCGCGGGCCCGGCGCTTCCTCTCGGCGACGATCTTGGGCCGGTCCGACAAGCCTACTGCACCCCCGATGTCGCGGACGCTTCGGCCGTTGGGCTCACCCGCCCGGGTCGCCCGCCCGCTCGGGCTCGTTGCGGTCCCCGAGTATCCGCGGCGCCTTCTTGGCGGACTGGACTATCTCGGGGGGCTTGTAGGGGTGCTTGTTGAAGTACTCGGCGGCGCGGGTGCAGCTGTCCGTGCCGTACGGGTTGGCGGGATTGGGGTTGGACAGAAGCGACTCTATGCCCTTGAAGAAGGTGAGCAGCGTCGAGTTGAAGTCCCACTCGTCTAAAAGGCGCGTGCACACGTAGCCGCCGTCCTCGGGGAGCATCACGTTGGGGTGGAACGCCGGCGTCTCCCACCTCACTATGGGCTTGTGATAGGGATAGTCATCGGTGATCTCCATCGTGAACTTGTGGGTGAACTTGTGGGAGACCTTGCCGTCGCGAAGGATGGGCCCCGGCACGCCGCGCAGCGTGACCTTTATCTCCACGGGGAACGTGCTGAAAGTGGGGTCCGAGACCACGATGGTGTGGATCATCTTGCGGCGGACCTGGGCTATCTCGTTCTGGAGCCTCCTTCGAAGTATCTCCTTGGGAAGCGGCGTTCCTCACACCCCCCCTTCACGGGACCGGCCCGTCCCGGTCCGACCCAGCACCCCGGTTCCCTCTCCCCTCCCCCGGCCCAGCGCGACGGCCAAGGGGGCTCTCACGCTCCGCCCTCGGGATCGGGGATGAGCTCCAGGACATCGCCCTCTCGGATCCCCGATTCGGCAAGCGTGATTTGACCGCGGAGCACCCTCTTGCCGCAGCGGAGGACGTACGCCCCGGCCTCCTTCTCCCAGTAGCTGGCGGCGCTCTCGATGGTCTCCTCGATGGTGTTGTCCGGTTCAAGGTCCATCTCGATCCTGCTGCCGGTGTCCGCGTCCTTTATCGTCACCCTGGTGGTCATCAATACCCCTTTCCCGCAGCCGAGCAAGGCCGTAGTCCGTCAAAACCTCCGCTTTGTACCCTTTACGGCAACCATATTCGCATTTCCTTATATTTACTTTTTGTCCCTGGCATGTAGCGGCTCGGCCCCCTCGCTCCGCCCCGTGCCCGCATTCCCTCAGCCCCCCCCGCCCGGGCCGACGTTATGCAGGTCCCGCCCGCAGTTGGGACACTCCCCCACGCGCGAGGCGCAGGTCTCGTGGTAGGTCTTGCCGCACTCGCACCGCACGAGGGGCAGCCCGGACTTTATCGTGCCCAGGCAGATATGGCACCTCACGGACTTGGTGACGAACTGGTTGAGGGGCGTCGCCAGGGGTGTGGCGTCCTCCACGCGGATCCAGCGCGTCTCCTGTGACCGGAACTCCTTGTCGTCGAACTCCCTCAAGCTCACCACGCTCGTTCCCAGGGGCAGGTCCCCGCCCTTCGAGGGCCGGACCCGCACGGACTGCCTCCGGCTCTCCCCGCCGCGCAGAACGCTCACGCGCTCGCCGCCCTGCACCTCGAGGTCGCCGCTGAAGCGCACGGAGATGTCCTTGGCCGTCGCCTTCCCGGTGTTCGAGATGGTCAGGGAGGCCTGGCTCCACCGCTCCTTCTGGAGCACCCCCTCGAGCTTTATCTCGACCTTGATGTCGGGGGTGAACCTCTCGAGGGCCCGCTGGACCTCCTCCATGCTCTGGCGGGCGAAATCGAGGGCCTCCTCGCCGTTTTTCGACTTCTGGGCCACCGCCATCGAGAGCAGCCGCTCGGCGGCGGAGGTGTCCAGGCCGTAGGTGTGGGCGACCGATATCTTCGACTCGGCGGAGTAGATGGTGTCCACGAGCTCCTTGTAGCGCTCCTTGGCCCTCTCGGCCTCCTCTCGGCAGCGCCGGGCGAGCTCGAGGGTGCGGCGGAAGTCCCGGGACTCGTTTGCGGCCTTCGCGTCGCGAAGCAGGCTCTCGGCCGTGCTGACGTCCGCCCCGATGTTTCTGGCGTAGTTTATCTTGAACTGGGACGAGGAGAGGGCCTCTCCGGCCGCCTTGAAGTAGAGCGACTCCGCCTTGTGGACCACCTGGGCGGAGTACTCTTTCGACTTCATGTAATCGCCGGAGGAGAACCCGGACCTCGAGAGGTCCCGAAGGTCCCCCGTCTCCTCGGTCATGAGGCCCAGCTCGTTCAGGGTGGCGATCTCGGCCTCCGCCGCAGTCTGGGCCCTCTGGGCGGAGGCGAACTCGTCGCGCGTCTTCATGGCCTGAACGGAGCACTCGCGGGAGAACTTCATGGCCTTTTCGAAGTCGCGGGCGTTGATGGCGGTCAGGGCGCTCCGGAGCAGGTTGCGGGCGACGGGCGAGACCGCCCCCGCCTTCTCGACCCCGGCCACGACCTCCTCGGAGTCCATTATCTCCTTGCGGGCGAGCTTCTCCTGGATCTCCCCGGTGAGGTCCATGGCGCGCATGACCTCCCGGCGGGCCTCCTGGTACTCCTTCTTCTCGAGGTGCCCCTCGGCCGCCGCCATCAGCCGCTTTATCCTGTCGTCGGAGAGCCGGGCCTCCTTCATCACCCGGCGGATGTGCTCGATGGGCCCGCGCACGAAGTCGTACTGGGCCTGCTCGGCCTCCTCCGCCCCCTGCACAGCCTTCGCCAGGGCGGCGTCGAAGTTGCCCGCCTCCCGGTCGGCGCGCGAGTAGTCGAGGAGCTCGCGCGCCTTCTGGGTGTCGGCGCCCATCTGGGCGGCCGCGGCGATGGTCTCCTCCGTGGCGCCGATCACCTCCTCGACGAACTGGGCCTGGACGCGGTTCGTCTCCTCCACGCACTGCACCGAGTAGTCCACCGCCTCCTCGAACTCCCCGTATCCCAGGGCGCTGCGCGCCTCGTCGAGGAGCGAGCGGGCCCGGGCCAGGTCTATGTCCATCTTCACCTTGGCGAGCTGCTCCTCGGCCCGGCGGATGCTCTCCTCGGCCACGCGCGACTGCCGCTTGAGGGTGTTCTCCTCCGTCTCCTGAAGCAGCAGGGCGGCCTTCTCGAAGTCCGCCCTCTCCAGGAACTCCTGGGCCTTGGCCGTCGAGCGGCGGAAGTCCTCCACCTGGGCCCCCATCGCCTCGGCCTCGGAGATCTTGCGCTCGACCTCCTGCCTGCGGCGGACGATGAACTCCTCCCGGACGCGGTCCACCGCCGCGATGCCCGAGAGGGCGTGGTCGTGGGCGAGCTCGTACTCGTCCTTCTGCAGGGCCGAGAGCGCCTGCCGGGAGTACTCCTCCACCTCCCGGACGTCGGCCCCGATGCGGCGCGACTCCTCTATCAGCCCCCCCAGGGTCGATATCGTTCCCGATATGGAGCTGCGCAGGAGCGCCCGGGTCCGGTCGATGGCCTCGCTGGCCAAACGGAGGGCCGCCTCGTAGTCGCCCTCGCTGACGGTCTCCTCGGAGCGCTCCAGGGTCTCCCGGTACTCCCGGGCGTCCACCCCCACCTTCCCCGCCTCGTTTATGAGGTTCTCGGCCCGGAGGATGATCCCGGCGATGTGCTCGTTGAGCCTCTCGTCCAGCCTGCGCCGGCATTCCCGGCACGACTTCATCACCGTCTGGTAGCGTCCCTGCGAGAAGATGACGCGCAGCTCGGCCAGGGCCTTCACCTCGGCCCCGACGTCCGCCCCCAGCTCCCGGGTCTTGACCAGCGCCTCCTCCGTCCGGGCGAGCGCCTGCTCGGCGTGGCTGAGGTAGCCCTTCTCCAGCTCGGCGCGCGTTTCGGAGATTATGCGGTCGGCCTGGTCGTACTGGCCCTCGTCGATGGCCTCGTCCACCTCGGCCAGCGCCCACCGGGCCCGCGACACGTCCAGCCCCAGCTCGGAGGCCTCCCGGGCCATGTTCTGGAGCCCCTTGACGCCCTCGAGAGTCTCGGCGTGCCTGAGCCGGGCGGCGCCCGCGGCGCTCTGGGATTCCTCAAGCAGGTTGAGGGCCGTCTTGAAGTCGTCGCACTCGAGCGCCCGCCGGGACCGCAGCAGGCGGTCGCGCGCCCTGGCCACGGCCGCGCCTATCTCCTCGACGCCCGAGATGACCGCCGAGGCCTCGGCGGTCCGGGTGGCCACCAGCTCGTGGAGGGAGCCGACCATCGCCTCCAGCGCCTCGCCGGCGATCGCCTCCAGGCGGGCGTGGTCGTGGGACTGGAGCGCCGAGCGGGCCTCGGAGTGCAGCCTCTCGATGGAGCGCAGGTCCCCGCCCAGCTCCGTGGCGTCCTTCATCTTGCGCTCGAGCTCCCGGACCCTCTCGGCGGCCAGCTCGTGCTGGGACATCTTGCCCCGGGCGGTCTCGACCGCCTGGCGGCCGAGCTCCATGGATTTTTCGAACTCGCTCTCGTTGAGGGCCTCGATGGCGATCTCTATCAGTTCCTGGGCCTCGGCGATGTCGGCCCCCGCCTCCTCCATCTCGGCGAGCTGGAGCTCGCTGTCGGTGAGGTACCCCAGCACGACGGCGTGCTGCATGCTGTCTATCTGCCGCAGGCACTGGGTGGCGAGCTCGAAGGCCTTCACGAAGACCCGCTTCTCCGTGGCGGCCCGGGCCTCGGCCAGGAGGGCCTCCGCCGATGAGACATCGGCGCCGATATGGCGCGCCGAGTCGATTTTGCGCTCGCAGAAGCCTATCAGCCGCCGGGCCTCGCTGGACTGGCGCAGGAGGGTCCCGACCTCCCGGTCGATCCGGGCGGCCGCCTCCGCCACCGCCGGGTAGTCGTGCTTGCGCAGGCTGCGGCGTGCCTCCTCCAGCACGCGGCGCAGCCGCTCCACGTTCAGCCCCTCGGACTCGGCGTCCGCCAGCGTCTTCTCCGATACGGCCACAGTCTCGATGCTGCGCCGGTGCTCCCCGACCCGCCGCTCGGCCTCCTCGAGGGCCTCCCGGGCGAGCCCGGAGGTCCCCCGGTAGTCCCTCCCCTCCAGGGCCTTCCTCGCGCCGGCGAGCGCCTTGTGGGCGGCGCGCGTGTCCGCGCCGATGGCGTCGCCCTCCTCGACGAGCGCCGAGGCCCCCGAGAGCGCCTCCTCCACCCGGACGCGCTGGGCGGCCTCGACGGCAAGATCGGCCTCCCCCAGGAGCTCCAGGGCCTGGGCGTAGTCGCCCTCCGAGGAGACCTCCATCGCGCGGCCCACGAGCGCCGAGGCCGCCTCGCCGTCGGCGCCCAGCGCCTCCGTCTCCTTCAGCCTCTCGCCCATGGACTCGAGCGTCCGCTGGATCTGCTCACGGGCCCGGCGGGCCGCGGCGAGCTCCCGGCGCGCCTCCTCGATGTGGCCGATCATCTCCGAGTAGGATCTGGAGCGGAGGTCCCGGTCGGCCCCCTTCAGGAGCCCGGCGGCCACCGCCGACCTAACGCCCTGTCGCTCGGCCTCGCGCAGCTCCTCCTCCAGCGCGGAGAGGTTGCCCTGCATCGCCCCGGTGAGGGCGCTCGCCACGGCGGCGCGGCCCCGGCGCGCCTGCTCCTCGGCCTGGGCGAACTCCCCGCGGGAGAGGAGCTCCCGGGCGCCGGAGAGGACGGCAGGCGAGTCGGGGACCCCCACACCCAGCTCCTTGCCGCACTCGATTTCGGAGGAGAGCTCCATCACGATCGCCGTGACCCGCCGGTGCTCCTGGCGGTTGTTCTCCACCGTGCGCGATGCCTCCGCGGCAAGCTCCAGGGCGGACTGGAACTGCCCCGACTCCAGGGCCCCCCTCGCCCCTTCAATGGCCCGGGCGGCATCGGCGATGAACACGCCTTGGGCGAGGGCCTCCTCCAGGGCCAATCGGGATTGCTCCAGGCGGTCCGACACCAGCGTGCGCTCGGCCGCGGCCAGCTCCCGGGACAGGTCGCCCAGCGCCTCCAGCGCCCGGGAGTACTCGCCCCGGGCCGCCAGCGTCTCGGCCTCGGCGGCCCCCTTCCGCACGGGGGCTGGGTCCAGGCCGAGCGCCTCGGCCCTCACGAGGGACTCGGTGAGCTGGGCCATCCTGTCCGAGACGCCCTTGTGGTCGGTTATCGCCTGCGCCAGCGCGTCGTCGCACTCCTCGAGGAGGTCGCGGGCCCCCTTGAAGTCCTGGAACTCCATCGCCGTCCGGGAGCGCGCCAGCCGGTCGACCGCAAGGCGCGACCTGATGCCCCACCCCGCCGCCTCCGACACGGCCCGGTCGGCCGTCGAGATGAGCTGGTTGAGGAGGCTCCTCTGGTTGCGGGTGGCCTCCTCCGCCGCCTGGAGCGCCAGCTCCTGGGTGCCGTGGTAGTTGCCCGCCCGAAGCTCGCTCTGGGCACCGGCGGAGAGGTCCGAGGCCACCGCGACGTCGGCCTCCATGAAGCGCGCCTCGTCCACTATCAGGCGGCTGGCGAGCATGACGCTGGAGATGCCCTCGAACGCGTGGGTGGCCTCGGCGAGCCTCGTCCGGGCGGCCCGGGTCCTCAGGAGCGCGCTGGGGAAGTCCCCGCCGGCGAGCGCGAGCCCCGCCTCCTCGGCCAGCCCCCACGCCGCCGAGAGCTCGGCCCCCGCATCCTCCGCGTCGTCTAGCTCGAGGACCAGCTGGCCGAGCTCGCCCCAGACCTGGCGGTGCTGGGCGGCGGCCAGGCGCTCGTGGCAGGTCCCGGCGGTGGAGAGGGCGGCGCGGTACTCGCCGGCCTGGTACTGCTCCCGGCAGCGGAGAAGCAGCCCCTCGCCCTCGTTGGTCTGGGCAGCCATCTCGGTGGCCGTGCGGAGGGCGGCCTCGCAGCGCTCCAGCGCCCGCCGGGCCTGCGTGGCGGCGCCGATGCACTCCTCCGCCTGCATCCGGACCCGCTCGGCGGTGCCGGTGCAGCCCTCGTAGTCGAATCTCTGCAGGGCCTCCCGGGCGTGCTCGAGCTCCTTCACCAGGCGCTCCACCCGCACCCCCTCGGCCTGCGCCTTCTGTACCATCTCCTGGATCTCGCTGAGGGCCCCCAGGGCCGTGCTGTGGCGGGAACGCTCCTCCTGGGCGCTCTCGTAGGATTCCCGGGCCAGGGCAAAGGCCGGCCCGAAGTCGCGCGCCTGCCTGGCGCTCTCGGCGCGCCCGAGGAGCTCCATGGCGCCGTTCGTGTCGGCGCCGATCTTCTGGGCCTCATCCAGCGTAGAGCGGGCAAGATCCATCGTGTCCCCCACCAGCGTCTCCTGCGAGTGGAGGATATCGGTCTCGCTCTCGACCACCAGGGCCATGGCGTCGTCGTAGTTGCGCGCCGCGAACATCGCGGCCGCCCGCTCCAGGAGCTCCCGGGCACGGGCGATGTCGGCCCCCATCGATTCGGCGTCGCGCAGGTGGGCGCGGGCGAGCTCCATCGCGCCCATGGTCTGCTGGTGGCTCTCGGTGCTGCGGGCGGCGATGTCGCGCGCTTGCTCGGCGAGCTCCACCGCCTTGGGGTAGTCGCCGGCCGAAGAGGCCCCCCTTGCCGACTCGAGGAGCCGGGAGGCATCGGCGGTGTTGACCCCCAGGCTCCCGGCCTCGGTCAGGCGGGACTCGGCTGCCGCCAGGACCTTCTGGGTGTTGCGGTGCTGGTCCCGGCGCACCTCCATGTCGGTCTCGATGCGTTTGAGGTCGGCCAGGACGGCCCGGAAGCCGCCGTCGGGAAGCAGGCCGGGGTTGGCCAAAAGAGCGTTCCGGCAGGCCCGAAGCTCCACACCCTCGCCGGCGTGCCTGGCGATGCGCGCGGCGAGGGCCTCCCGCTGCCTGTCCACGCTCGATCCGGCGGCGGCGGTGAGCTCCGACTGCGCCCGCCGGGAGTAGTCCAGCACATCGTCATAGGAGCCCCGCTCGGAGGCGAACCGCGCCAATCCCAGGAGGTCCTCGGTCGGGCTGAGGTCCGCGCCCATCGCCTTGACCTCCTCGATGGCGGCCTGGATGCCCTGGATGGCCGTGACCGCCTCGGAGTGGCGCGCCCGGCGCCTCCCTATCTCGGCGCGTATGGCCACCGCCTCCTTGAAGAGCCCCCCGAACGCCTTGGACGAGAAGCACCCGGAGAGCGCCCCGACGCGCTCGTGCAGGTCGTCGAGGACGGTGCCGGCCCGCTCGGTGGACTCCAGGAGGTCCCGGAGCTCCCCCATCGCCTGCGCGGCCCTCTCGGAGATCAGGTGCTCCCCCAGCTCCAGGGCGGTGCGCGCAAGCCGGAATCCCTCGTCGTAGGCGCCGGAGGAATGGGCACGGGAGGCGGCCTCGAGGTCAGGCCTGATCTCGGAGACGTCCAGGCCGTATCCCTCGGCCTCCGACAGACGCGCCAGCGCAGCCTCCAGCGCGGCCGCTGAATCCTCGTACTGCCGCCTCGCCCTCGACAGGCTCTCGGTCGGCCCCCTGAGCGCCGATATGGCCTCGGCGTGCTCCGCCTTCCCCAGGTGGCCCCGGGCGGCCTTGAGGGCCGCCGCCCCGGCCGAGCCATCGATGGGCAGCTTGCGAAGCGACGACAGGAGCTCGGAGAGGCCCGCCTCCAGGGCGCGGGCCTCCCGGGCGAAGCGCTCCTCGCCCCGCTCCAGTCCGGCCGCCCCGGCCGCCACTGCCCTCTCGTAGGCGCGAACCTCGATGGCCGAGCTGACCTCCGACAGGGCGGCCTCCAAATCCTCCCGGGGCACCCCCAGCGCCGTCGCGCTCTCGAGCATGGCCTCCACGGCGGCGCGGGCGTCCTGGGCCTCCCGGAAGCGGTCGCCGACCGCGCGGGCCTCCTGGACCGCCTGCAGCGCGTAGGAGTGCCCCAGCCCGAAACGGCCGCACTCGGCGAGCTCGCGCGACCTGCGGAGGTACTCCCGCGCCCGGGGCATCTCGGCCCCGGACTGGCCCAGCTCCTCCACCATCGAGGCCGCCTTCGATATGGACTGGTCCAGGGCCTCGCGGCACCGCTGGCGGAGGGCCGGGGCGACGTCCTCCGCGAGGAACCGGGCGTCCTCGTACTCCCCCCTCTGCAGGGCCTCCCCGGCCAGCCCCACCTTGCGGGTCTCGTCGGAGACGTCCAGCATCTCCATCATCGCCTCGGCCATCGTCTCGCCGGCCCGGTCGAGGGCGTCCCGGGCCATCATCGATGAGCGGGCCCGCGAGCCCGCCAGCCGCTCGATGGTGGCGGCCACCTCGCCCAGCCGCCCGCCCTCCCCGGATTCCTCGAATGCCAGCCCGTCGAGCGCCAGCCTCTCGACGTCCTCGAGGTCCGTCCCCTCCTCGTCGGCGCGGGAGACCAGCTCCAGCGCCCGCCGGAGGCCGCCGGCGGCCCGGCCGGCCATCGCGTCCTCGAGCAACCCGAGGGCCTCGGCGAGCTTCCCGGCAGCGGCGAGGTACTCGCCCCGGGCCGCGGCCGCCCGGGCCTCCTCGACCAGGGGCTCGGCGAGCGTGCAGTCCAGCCGGCTCCCAGCGGCGTCCTTGAGCAGGCCCTTGCACCGGGACATCGCCTCCGCGTAGCCGGCCATCCCTTCCCGGAGGGCGTCGAGCTCGTCGACCGCCCGGCGGGCCAGGGCGAACGCCTCCTCGTGGGAGCCGGCCCGCAGCCTCTCGGAGGCCTGCTCGAGGACCTTCTGCGCGGGGGCCACCGAGGCGCCCCCCTTGCGGAGCCGGGCCACCTCATCCTCGAGCGACGCTATGGCGCTCCCGGAGAGGGCCTTCTGGCGCTCGCGCACCTTCGCCAGCACCTGCCGCCCGACGGCGGCGGCGCCCCGGCCGTCACCGGCCTTCAACAGGCCCTCGACCTCGGGCACCCTGGCCGTTTCGGCCTTGAGGTCAAGACCCATCTTGGTCCCGGCCGCGATGGCCGACCTGAGCTCCGAGAGCACCCCGGAGGCCTCCTCCACCTCGTCCGGGGGGGCCTCCGGGCCGGGTCCCGGCGGGCCGGCCGGGGCCGCCGCCGCGCCTGTGGCCGCCTCGACCTCTCCGAGGGCCTCGCAGGCCCCCTCGAAGTCCTTGAGGTCGAGCAGCCTGCGGGCGCGGGCCAGGGAGCCCTCGAGCGCGGAGACATCCCGGCCCCCCTCCCGGGCGCGCTCGACGGATTCGCCCGCCCGGGCGAGGCGCTCGCGGAAGAAGGACTTCCGGGCGGGCTCGATGTCCTCGACGAGCGTGGTGCACTCCTGCAGGGCGGCGTTGTACTCCCGCTTTCCCAAAAGCTCCCGGACGGCGGAGAGCCTCCCCCGCAGTCCCGATACGTCCATCCCGCACCTCTCGCACTCCGAGACGAGGCCCTCGGCATAGGGCAGGGCGTCCTGGACCGATCCCTCCAGGGCCGTTTCCGCCTCCTTTTGCGATGCGACGGCCAGCTTCCGGGCGGACCTGTGGTCTTTCTTTCGGATGGCGTCCTCCGCCTGCCCTATCAGCTCCAGCGCCCGGACGTTGTCGAGGCCCAGCATCCCGACGTCCTCGGCCGCCCGGCGCGCCCGAGCGATGGCCTCCTCGACAGAGAGCGCCCCCAGCCCCGATAGCCCCTTCTCCGCCCTGGAGACGAGCTCCTCGGCCAGGCCGAGGTCGCCGCCCTCCACGGCCGAGGAGGCGTCCGAGAGCAGCCTCTCCAGGCCGGAGACGTCGGCGCCCTTCCTGCCCTCGTCGGCGAGCCGGGACTGGAGCCGGGCGACGTCGTCTTGGAGCCTCTTCTTGCGCGGGTCGGCGCTCAGCTGCTTTTCGAGCGATTTGGCGTACTTGAGCGCGTCGAACCGGCCCTTCATTCCACGGCCTCCGGGGCCCCGTGGTGGGGGCATCTGGGGTTCAGGTCGACCTGCAGGACATCGCAAACGTTCCTCGTGGCGTCGTAGTAGAACATGTGCCGGATGCAGCTTTCATGCCGGCGGCTGGTCAGCTTGAGGGCCTCGCGCACCTGGACCGCCGCGATGACGCTCGTGGTGGTTATCTCGGCGGCGAGCTTGGGGTCGAAGAAGGTCACGTCCCGGCCGGTGCAGCTCCAGCGCTTCTCGAGCACCTTCATGTGGGTGCGGTTCATCCCGCACTCCAGGCAGGGCGTCTCGGGCGGGAGCACCACCTGGACCTTGCCCACCGTGCCGAGCGTGGCCCCGTCCACGTACGGAATGAGGCGCGGGTAGGTGCGGGCGTTGATGTGGAGCCGGGCGGCGATGTTGTCGAGGCAGCCGAGCACGAGGTCGTGGTCGCCGAAGAAACCGTCCGGGAGCTCCTCTATGCGATGGTCGTACGGTACTATCCGGGCCTCGCGGTCCAGGAGCCCGGCCTTGCTCGCCACGACCTCGGCCTTGAGCCTCTTCCGGCGGGAGTCCTCCTCCGAGAAGAAGACGCACCGGTTCAGGTTCGAGTAGACCACGCGGTCCATGTCCACGAGGGATATCCGGCGGTAGCCCGAGAGCACGAGGTTCTTGACCACCTCGTTCCCCAGGGCCCCCGCCCCGACCACCAGCACCCTCTCCTTCCGTATCCTTTCGAAGTCGAACCAGCCCACGCGCTTTGAGCGCTCGAACCGGTCGGCGTCGACGTGGCCGGCCCGAAGGACTGGTGGCCCGGCTGCCGGTGCCCGCCCCGGGGCCGCCGGACCGGCGCGCCCGCCCCCGGACGGGCGCGGCAGCCGGCCGGCAGCGGCCCGGGCGCCACCACTGCCCTTCAACCTGCGGCGCGCCATCCTACCCCGCCCCCCGGCTTTCCGCCGATTCCCGAAGTCACGGTTAATCTCCCTCTGCGGTCTTAATGATTGTCCCCTCCCCGCTGCCCGGCCCGGTCCCTCGATCTCCTCTTGGACCTCTTGGGCGGTACCTTCCTGCGGGTGCCGTCCTCCGCGGTCTTTCGCGTCTCGCCCTGGATGGCGCCCTTCCCGGCATCCCCGGCGACGTCGATTCCGGTTCCGCCGAGCCCGGCCGCGGCCAGCTCCTCCTCGACCTCCCTCTCGAGACGCTCCTGCTCCTCTCTCGAGAGCACCGGTCCCCCGGCCTCCCGCGCCCTCTCCCTGAGTTCCCGGGCCTCCCTCTCCTTCTGGAGCGCGGCATCCCACTCCCTCGCCTTCCGCTCCAGGCGCTCCCGCTCCTCCGCTGCCATGCCGGCATCCGCCCCGGCGGTGCCGGCGTCCCTCATGGCCGCCTCCCGGGCCTCCAGCTCCCGCGACTGCCTTAGCTGGAGCGCCCGCCGCTCCTCCTCGGTCACGCCTGCGGGCCCGGGCGGTGCCTCCCCCCCGGCCGGCCGCTCCAGCTCGTCCAGGCGTCGCAATCGCGCGAACTGGTACGCCAGGGCCGCCCCGAGGGCGACGATGATGGTGAGGGCGAGCCGGGGGTCGATGCCGGCGAGCCCGGCCATGGCGAAGCCGAAGATCCCCTCGAGGGAGAATCCCCCGTCCTCGGGGTCGACCACCAGGACCCCGGTGGCGGTCGTGTTCATCCCGCCGGTGTCCGACACCTCCACCGTGAACTCGTGGACCCCGGCGTCCGCCGGACGGGGAGTGAATGAGAGAACACCCGTGGTGGCGTTGATGCGCAGCATCCTGGACGGGGTGGAGAACCTCAACCTGCCCCCGTCCGGGTCGGAGGCCTCGATCTGGTAGGTGAAGCGCTCCCCGACGCGGGCACGGAGCAACCCGATGGATTGCACCACCGGCGGCACCGGCGAGGGCCTGACCGTCACGGTGAAGACCTCATCGGCGGAGGTGCCGTTCGGGTCGGTCACCCTGACCGCTATCTTGGCCTCCTGGGGGACCCGGGGGTACCACACCAGCGTCCCGGTCTGCCTGTCCAGGCTGATGTCCTCCTCCGGGTTGATGAGGGTGTAGATGAGCTGGTCCCCGTCCGGGTCGAAGGCGCGCACCTGCGAGACATAGGGCTGGTTCTGGTACGCCACCGGGGCGATCCCGCCCAGGAAGACCGGAGCGTCGTTCGTGTCCTGCACCGCGAGCTGGATGCTCTGGACGTGCAATCCCCCCCGCCCGTCCGAGGCCAGGATGGACGCCTCTGCCCTGCCTACGGACTCCTGCCCGGGCACCCACTCCACCACCCCCGACGAGGCGTTGACGGACATCCCCGGCGGGTGGGAGAGCAGGGAGAGCGTCACCGGGTCGCCATCGGGGTCCGAAACACGGACCTGGTAGGTGTAGAGGCTCCCCTGCCGGGCGGTCGGCGGCGGGGCGCTCGTTATCACCGGAGGGTCGTTGACGTTGACCACAATTATGGTGTACGACAGGTTGCTTTGGCCGCCGTGCCTGTCCGTGGCCTCGAGCTTCACCTGCACCTCCCCGACCTGGTCCGCCGAGGGCGTCCAGTCGAGGACCCCGCTGACCTCGTCCAGCACCATCCCGGGCGGCGAGCCGTTCAGGAAGAACCTCACCACGTCCCCGTCGGGGTCGAACGCCTGGACCCTGAAGCCGTAGGGAACGCCCTGGAGCGCCGTGGTGGGCGGCACGGAGACTATGACCGGGGGGTCGTTGGTGTTGATGACGGTCACGCAGAAGTCCTGGTACACGGTGTACTGGCCGTCGGAAGCGGAGAGCACCACCCTGTTGAGGCCGACCTGGTCCCAGGCCGGGGTCCAGGTCACGAGGCCGGAGAATTTGCCGACGGTCATGTTGGCCGGCCCGGCGACGAGCCCGTAGACCAGCTGGTTGTTGTCCGGGTCCTGGGCCCCGGCCCTGTATGAATACGACTGTCCCTGGGTCGCCAGATACACCGGCAGGCTGGTGAACCAAGGCGGGTCGTTGACGTCCCGGACCTCTATTGTGTAGGACTGCCTCACCACCGGGCTCTTGTCGTCGGTGACGCCGAGCGTGACCGACACCCCGCCGACATCCCCCTGGCCCGGGACCCAGGACACCAGGCCGTTCAAGGGGTTGACCGTCATGTTGGGAGGCGCCGAGAGGACCAGGAACCGCAATGTGTCGTGGTCCGGGTCCGTCGCCGTCAGCAGGTAGTAGTAGGGAGAGCCCTGCAGGGCGGCGGTGACGGGCGTCGATGTTATTGCCGGCGGCTGGTTCACGTTCCGCACCGTGACGGTCAGCGCCGCGACGTCCGAGTTCCCGGCGTAGTCGGTCACGTTGAGGAGGACCAGGAACCTCCCCGGCGCGGCGAAGGCATGCGTGACGTAGACGCCCCACGCCCGGAAGTCCGGTCCGAAATCCCCAAACGTCCAGGTGTAGTTGGCGATGCCGATGTTGTCCGTGGATGTGGCGGCGCTGAACCCCGTCTCCACGCCCTCGTCCACCGTGATGTCGGGTCCGGCCCTCGCCCGGGGCGAAGTGGCATCGACCGTTATCGTGTCGGTGTCCGCCGCCGGGAAATCGAGCGGTCCCCCCTCGACCAGTACGTCATCGGGCCCAAGCGAAACGGAGAAGTCGTCCCCCTCCGAGGCGGTGGAGCTCGTGCGGACGACCACGAACAGGTCGGGGCCGGTGTTGTTGCCGAGGTCGTTGGCCGGGATGGCGGTGCCGCCGGTCCGGAGCAGGGTGCGGAAAGAGGAGTTGCCCGCGGTCCACGCCGGTACGGCCGAGAGGGCGATCGGGCGGTCCGCCGCGTCGAACGTTCCAAAGCTGCCGGCGCTCTTGTTGTCCAGGTAGAGCGCCACCCCGCTCGAGGCGTCCTTGGAAAGCGGGAGCAGGTCGGTGGTGGTGAAGTCGCCGTCCCCGCCGGTGTCCGTGAAGCTGACCCCCACCTCCAGCAGCCTCTCCCCCGAGTTCTGGGACAGGTTTATCCCGATGACCGCCACGGGCCGGGAGGAGGGATTAATCCAGGAGGGCGCCACGGGCTCGGCGCTGGCCTGGTATACGGAGGCCTGGACCGGCTGGAACGGAAGCCCCGCCAGCAGGGACAGGACCGCCACGACGGCCCCGACGAACCGCCTCAGAGCGAGCCACCTTCCGTCAATATACGTTCGTAACAGTATGAAGTATAAATAAATTATCTTATATAAAACGAGGCAGCAAGGCAGCAGGCAGCGGGGGGGAAAGGCAGCGGGCAGCGGGCAGCAGGGAGCGGTGACGACGCGGAGCCCGTCGTCCGCCGCTGCCCACTGCCCGCTGCCCTTCCCGCGTCCTTCACTCTCCCTCGTCACCACCGGTGGCCGGTGCCCCGCCCCCGCGACCCCGCCGGCGCTTCCACACCTCCAGGGCAACCAGGAAGATGGGGAAGACGAAGGTCCCCAGCAGGAACGAGTACCCGATCGTCGCCGCGCTCACCACCCCGAACTGCTGGGTCAGGGGCATCGGGGACAGGGCCAGCACGCCGAAACCCGCCCAGGTGGTCAGCGCGCTCAGGAAGATGGGGGCGCCGAGGTTCATTATCGTGTCGTGCATGGCCGGGGCGGGGCGCTTGCACGCCATCTCCTGCCGGAACCGCTGCGTGATGTAGATGGTGTAGTCTATCCCGAGCCCTATGGTCAGGGCGGTCACGGTCAGTGTCAGCGCGTTCAGCGAGATGGACAGGACGAACATGGTGCCCAGGACCCAGATGGCCGACAGGGCCACCGGCAGCAACGAGAGGAGCCCCAGCACCGGCTTGCGGTAGACCGCCACGAGGAAGAGCGCCGCAAAGACCACGGACACCACCGTCGACGATATCTGGCTGTCGCGGAAGGCGTCCAGGGTTCGGATGGTGAGGATCGTCCCGCCCGTGGCCGTGCCGGCCCCTCCCGCCGCCTCAGAGAGCTCGCGGTAGAGCTCCCTTCCCTGGGCGGTGTCGCGCACGAAGCTGTACACCCTGACGACCGCGGCATCGTAGCGATGCCCCCGGTGGACCACCTGGCCGAACGCCTCGCCGAAGGTCTGGTTCGCCCGCAGATGGTCGAAGAGCCCCGCCACGTCGTCAGGGCCGCAGGCGGGCAGGGGACCCGTCCCCGAGATATTGAATCGGGAGGCGAGCGCGGGGTCCTGGGCCAGCGCGCGCCGGACCACCGTGGCGGCGCTCTGCACCTTGGGAATGTCTGTGCCGCCGACGGTCGATCTCACGACGAACCTCGACTCGCCGGCGCGCTCTGTGATGTTGAATATGGCCCAGAGCGTGGCCGGGTTGGCGATGTCCCCCTCGAGGAGGATGACGGACTGGTACATGCTGGCTCCCGGGAACTCCTCACGGAGCCGCTCGACGGTCCTCATCGCAGGCCAGTCGGGCTGGACGAAGTCCTCCACCCCGAACTCCGTGCGCAGGTGGAAGGCCCCGAGAAGGCCCCCGAAGGTCAGGACCATGACGGCCACCACGACCGCCGCCGGGAACCTCCGGACCGCCCCGGCGCCGAGGGCCATGCCGTGCGTGAAGAGGCGGGTGTTCCGAAGGGTCCTCACCCGGGCGTCCGCCCGGCGCCGGTCCAGCAGGATGCGCGCCGCCGGATAGAACGTGGCCGCCAGGAGCGCGCAGGAGCCGACGCCCAGGGCGCACAGCAGGCCGAACTCCCTTATCGGCTGGATGCCCGTGAAGACCGAGGTCAGGAAGGCCGCCAGGGTGGTGAGCACCGCAAGCGACATGGAGGAGAAGATGGCCACCAGGGCGTTGGACATCGCCCGGCCCGGTCTCCGCTCCCGCTCCAGCTCCTCCTGGTAGCGCAGGGACACGTGGATGACGTAGTCCACGCCGAGCCCGACGATGAGGGGGATCACGGCGATGTCGATGGCGATGAGCCGGATCCCCAGCAGCATGGCGGAGCCGAAGGTCCAGATGGCCGCCATGGCCAGGCAGGCGAGCGGGAGCAGGACATAGGACCAGTGGTGCAGCGCCAGGGCCAGGATGGTGCACACAGTCACCACTATCACCAGCGCGATGGGAAGGTTGTCGTGGACGGTGGCGCGGTCCACCTCGCGGGTGAGCAGTGAGGTCGAGGTCGTCGACACCCGGATCTCCCGAAGCCCCAGCGCGCCGACCCGGTCGGAGAGCAGCGCCGACACGTCCTTGCGCCTCTCGGGGGACAGGGAGCCGTTGATGCCGGCGATGACCACGGTCGAGGGGGCCCCGGTGTCGCCGGGCCGGAAGTCCCCGGGTAGGAGCGAGGAGACCAGGAGGCGCAGGTCCCCGGGCTCCAGCGCGGGCGGCAGCGGGAGGGCCGAAAGGTCTAGCCCCGGGTCCAGGACTGAGAGCGCGAGGTCCCGCAGCGCGACGACCTCCGCGTCGGACATGTTGAGCAGCCCGCGGTCGGGGTGCCGGGTCCAGTTGGCGCCGTCGAACTCCCAGCGCGCGGCCTCGTCGAGAAGGCCGGCGAGGGACAGGGTCTCGGTCACCCCCTCGATGTACCGCGCCTGGAGGGTGATGTTGAGCTCCTCCCGAAGCGCGGCCGGGGCCAGCACGTTGGGGCCGGAGACGAGGAAGTACTGCGGATCGGCCGGCGCCCCGAAAAAGCCCTCCGCCCGCCGGTCGGCGTCGATGACCGGGTCCTCGGGCAGGAACTGTTCGAGGTCGGTCTCGAACCGCATCTGCTGGAGAACCGGGACGAACGCCGCGGTGAGCACCACCAGGGCCAGCACGACGAACTCGGCCCTCCGCCGGAGAAAGCGCGTGTAGGAGTTGAGGAAGGACTCCACCGGGCGCGGCAGGCCGTTCCCGTTGCCGTTGTCCTCTATGACGACCACCACGGCCTCGCCGGGCGACCCGTCGGACTGCGATGGGGCGGCGCCCCCACGGCCCGACCCCGCCCCCGCCCGGCCCAGCGCGAACCACCGCCATGACGTATTGTCTTCACGATATATACTTCTTCGGGAAGGCGCAGGGCGCAGGGCGCGAGGCGCAAGGCTGAAGGCGCGAGGCGCAAGGCTGAAGGCGCGAGGGATGAGGCGCGAGGGACAAGGGAGGAATCAGCGGTCGTTCCCTTGATCCTTCCATCTTGCGCCTTCGCCCCCTGCGCCCTGCGCCCTGCGCCTTGCGCCTTGCGCCTCATATCATTTTTTTTCGATTCGAATGAGGTCCCCGAGGGTGAGGCCGCGCTGGACTGCCGACTTGGGGGCGGAGGCCATCGTGGGCCTCTCCCTGAGCTTGATGTTCAGGGTCCGCTCGAGCTTGCGGATGAGCGAGTCGTCGGGGCGCATCTGGCCGCCCTCGAGCTTGAGGATAACGCTCTTTTTCTCGTTTATCTTCCGGCCGAGGTCCTCGGGGGACCAAAGCAGCTTCTCCCGGGCCCGGCGGATACGGACGTGGAAATCGGAGACCAGCTCCTCGGTCCCGTCCGAGAGGACATCGCGCGTCAGGGAGCGCTTCTCGCGGCGCTCGATCGCCTCGGAGATGTGCACCGGGGCGGTGGACGCCTTCGGCTTGGGGGCGCGCTCCACGCCGAATCTGGCGCAGTCGGGGCAGGCGTTGAGCTCCGAGCCTTCGATCAGGACCACCCGGAGCATCGACGTCTGCCTGCCGCATACCTCGCAAAGCAACGGTATCGCCGACTCCTCATCCGCGTTGGCCCATATAATTTTAATCGATGGGCGGCAAGGCAGCAAGGCAGCAAGGCAGCAAGGCAGGAGGGGACCAAAGACCAATCCCCGTTCTGCCGTCCTGCCATTCTGCCTCCCTTCCTGCCTTTCTGCCATCCTGCATTGCCGCCTTCACATCGCTTGTTTCGATTTCCGTCTAGCAAACAATATATACATCCACCTTAATTGTGTTGTTTGCTCACACTCGGGTGGACACATGGGCGAGCGGGAGGAGACGGCCGAGGCCGGGGCGGACCTTTCGCATTACCTGGCCGACCGGATCTCGGCGCTGGAGAGCAAGAACGCCCAGCTCGTGGAGGACGTCCGCCGGGCGGAGAGCGAGAGGCGGTACGTCGAAAACGAGCTCCTGCGGCTCCAGAAGGAGATAAAGCGCCTCCGGGTGGAGCTCGAGAGGCTCAAGACCCCGCCCCTGATCGTGGGGTACGTCCGCGACGCCCTCGAGGACGGGCGCGTCGTGATACGGTCCAGCACAGGCCCCGACTTCATCGTCTACTCGGCCGACTACATCGACCGGAAGAAGCTCTCCCCCGGCACCCGCGTGTCGATGAACAAGCAGACCCTGGCGATAATGGGGATACTGCCCGCCTCCAAGGACCCGCTGGTGACCAGCGGCGAGGTCATAGAGAAGCCCGGCGTCGGCTACGAGGACATAGGGGGCCTCGTCGACCAGATCCGCGAGGTAAAGGAGTGCGTCGAGTACCCGCTGACCCGCCCGGAGCTCTTCCGCAAGGTGGGCATCGAGCCCCCCAAGGGCGTGCTTCTCATCGGGTCCCCCGGCACCGGGAAGACCCTTCTTGCGAAGGCCGTGGCCCAGCAGACCAAGGCCACGTTCATACGGCTGGTCGGCTCCGAGCTCGTCCAGAAGTACATCGGCGAGGGCGCCCGGCTGGTGCGGGAGCTCTTCGAGCTCGCCCGGGAGAAGGCGCCGAGCATCCTCTTCATCGACGAGCTGGACGCAATAGGGGCCAAGCGGCTCGAGGTGGCCACCTCGGGCGACCGAGAGGTGCAGCGCACCCTGATGCAGCTTCTGGCCGAGATGGACGGCTTCGACCCGATAGGCGACGTCAAGATAGTGGCCGCGACCAACCGGGCGGACATACTCGACGAGGCGCTGCTGCGGCCGGGCCGGTTCGACCGCATCATCGAGATACCCGTGCCCCCACTGGAGGCCCGGTTCGAGATATTCAAAATCCACACCCGCAAGATGAACATAGACCCCGGCATAGAGTTCTACTCGCTGGCCCAGAGGTGCGAGGGCGCGACAGGCGCCGACATCAAGGCCATATGCACCGAGGCAGGCATGTTCGCCATACGCGACAACCGCGACAGGGTCGCCGCCCGCGACTTCGAGCAGGCGCTGGACAAGGCGCTCCACGGCTCGACGAAGAAGTACGGCGAGGCCGGCGTGATGTTCGCCTGAGGACCGATGAGCGAAAAAGAGAGGGGGAGCCGGCCCCGGCCGCTTCCCACCGACGGGACCCCTTACCACCTGGTCGAGATATACGCCCACAACACGATCCACGAGCTCATCCTCAAGGTCCGCCAGGACATCGCGAAGGAGCGCGGCCGGTTCACCCTCCCGACGGATTTCATCGACCACCTCGAGGTGGACTGCGGGAAATGGATCCTCGAGAAGGGCGCCACCGAGGCCGAGCGCCTCGCCCGCGGGCGCATAACGGCCTTCCTCGACGAGCGCCAGAGGCACAAGCGCGAGGAGGACGAGCGCAAGGCCAAGCTGAGCCTGCGAAGGGAATGAGGGAAGGCGCAGGGCGCAGGGCGCAAGGCGCAAGGCTCATGGGTCAAGGCGCAAGGTCCTTGCGCCCTGCGCCTTCACCCCTTGCGCCCTGCGCCTTGCCCCTTTTCACAAATATCCCAGTGCGATGAGCACCGTCAGGCCGCAGGCGAGGAAGCAGTAGGGGGCGAAGTACTGGACCCCGCCTTTCTTCAGGATGCGCATCAGCAGGTCCAGGCTCAGCCAGCCGACGACCATCGCCACGGCCATGGCTGCCAGTCCCAAAACGACGAGCTCCCGGCCGACGACGCCCAGGTCCGGCAGGGAAAAGACCATGGCCCCGAGCACTGCCGGGAGCATTATGAGGAACGAGTAGCGGCCGGCGGCCCGGGGCTCCAGGCCCCGGAGCATCCCGGTGGCGATGGTGAGCCCCGACCGCGAGAACCCGGGCAGGAAGGCGACCCCCTGGGCGGTCCCGACCGCCATCGAATCTCCCACCGTGAGCCGGTCATCCGTCCGGTCCCCCTTCCTTGCGAAGCCGCAGAGCACGAGCATCGCCCCGCTGGCCGCGAAGCCGGCCGCGACCAGGGGCAGGTTCGAAAACAGGGCCCCGCCCAGGAGGAACCGGAAGGCCAGGGCGAGGACCGCCGTCGGGACGAGGGCCAGCACTATGAGAAAGGAGAGCCTCCGTTGGGCGTCCCTGTAGATCGCCTCCTTCCATCCCGCCCCGCGCGCCACCTCCCGCAGCACGGCGCCCGCCGAGCGCCCCACCATCCCCACCTCCTTCCGGAAATACACTATAAGGACGACCATCGTCCCGAAATGGAGCATGACGTCGATGACCACCGGCACCTCTCCGAGATAGCTGTGGGCGAGGGCCAGATGGCCGGAGCTGCTCACCGGAAGCCACTCGGTCAGGCCCTGGATGACGCCCAGCAGAAGCGCCTCGAGCCAGTCCACGACCCGGATATGCCCCCTCTTTGCTAATAAATGCTCTGCAAGAAATCTTCAAATATGGAAGGTGCAATGGGGTCAATCCCAAGGTGATGACATGGCCCTATGGCAGGGAAGGTCGAAGCGAAAGCCTTCCGGCGGGATGTACCGGCCGCTGAGGAAGAAGCGAAAGCACGAGATCGGCCGGGAGGTCCAGCTTGCCACCATCGGCAAGACCAAGACAAAGCAGGTCCGGGTCAGGGCGGCCGCCGTGAAGGTCCGCCTGCTCTCCATCGAGTTCGCAAACGTTCTGAACCCGAAGACCGGCAAGGTCCAGAGGACAAAGGTCCTCACCGTCCTGGAGAACCCCTCGAACCCCCACTACGTCCAGCGCAACATCGTGACGAAGGGGGCGGTGCTCAAGACCGACCTGGGCAAGGCCCGCGTCATCTCGCGCCCGGGCCAGCACGGGACCCTGAACGCGGTCCTGATGGAGTAGCGGGGGCGGGGCATGCCTTCCAGGAAGGAGGGACTGCTCGTCCTGTACCCCGAATACTTCGATTCCCGGCTCACCAGGAAGGAGGGCCGCCGGGTCCCGAAGAACCTGGCCCGCGACGCCCCCACCGTGGAGGCGCTGCTCAACGCGGCCCGGGCCGCGGACCCCGGGCTGGAGCCCCGCCCGGAGCCCCGGAAGGCCTACTCCCCCCGCTGGTTCGACCGGCGCGGCAGGGTGCTCGTGAAACGCAAGCACCCCAAGCAAGAGACCCTTCTGATGGTGGCAAAGAAACTGTAGCCATGGCTTCGGCGTTTCGGTCTTCTTCTATTTTCATTTCTATAAATATATAAATTATATAAATATAATAAAGAATAAAAACACTTATGAGGATTCATCGGCGATCGTCGAAGATGAAATTGAACATTAATCGAAGTTCGGCCAGTTAGGTTTATATAGCGTGAATGGTGTGGTGACCGAACATAACATACGGCAACGCTGTCCGCAAGGGCAGACACAAGGGTGGCCAGTCATGATGTGTAACCGGAACAAGGGATTGACCCTGCTTCTGGCGCTGGGCCTACTGGCGGGAGTCCTGGTGGCGCCGGCCGGCGCAGCCCCGGGCAGGGCGGGCAACTTCGAGCTTTCAGTGAAATTCATGGACGCGACCGGCGCGACCTCCAACGTCTCCGATGCCGGCTCGCAGGTCAACATCACGGTCAACGTGAGCGTCCCCGCCGGCATGGAGAACGTGACGGACCTCAAGCTCGTGCTGGACATCGACTCCGGCGGGGTCCAGGCCGAAGCGCCCGTGGGGGCCCTCAACGAGGGCGAGTTCCGGGAGCATACCTTCCAGTGGACCCCTGTCGTGTACGGAGACCACCTGGTGGTCGTGACCGCCATCAACGGCACCGACGCCGCCGGCCAGACGGTCTCGACGCAGCACTTCAAGGCCCTGGGCAGCGACATCACCGTCCGGTCGGTCGAGGCGTCCGCCTACACGGCCCTCATCGGCGTGGACGAGGTGACGCTCTCGGCAGCGCTGGCCAACGCCGGCAACGCGCCCGGGACGGCGGGCGTGACATTCTGCATCGACGGCACCCCGCTCGCCACGGTGGACCAAGACGTCCCGGAGGGAGGCGCCGCCAACGCCGTCCTTGTCACCGACTTTTCGGGGTACGACCTGACCGACGGCGAGCACGTCATCGGTGCCAGCCTGACCGACTGGCGGTACAGCGAGGCCGCCTCCACGGAGAACATCACCCTCACCAACCCGGCGGCGAGGCTGGCGGTGGAGAGCCTCACCGCCTCCGACGGCTCGGGTCTCGAGGGCGCCAACATCACCCTGACCGCCCTGATAAACAACAGCGGCACGGCCAACGCCCCCGACCAGACCGTGGAGTTCTCCGACGGGTCCGGCGTTCTGGGCCTCGTGCACAACATCAGCGTCGGCATGGGCCAGACCCGGCCCGTCATCTTCGTCTGGTCGCTGCCCGACGTCGCCGCCGACACCAACCTCACGGTGACTGCGAGCCTGGGGGCCTCCTCGGCCTCCGTGAACGTCACCGTCCTGGCGAGATTGGCCCGGATACTCCTTTCGTCCTTCACCGTCCCGGACGGCCTCCGGATCGGAGACGAGGTCAATTTCACCGCCACGGTCAGGAACAACGGCACCGGAGACGCCACCGGGGTCGTGGTGGAGTTCTTCGACGGCGCGACCCGGCTGGCCGGCTCGGGGCCGTTCAACCTATCGGTCGGCTCGAGCAAGGCCGTCTCGCTGCCCGTGAGGCTCTCCGGGACCCCGGACGCCCTGCACACCTTCATCGCGAGGGCCGGGGGCGCCGAGCTGAACCTGACCAAAAACGTCGCCCACACCCCGGTCCCGGCCAGGGTGGCCATCTCCTCCTTCACCGTCAGCCCGTCCAGGCGCGAGAACCAGCCCCAAGACAGCACCCAGAGCTACACCCTGACCGCGGTCATGCAAAACTCCGGGGAGGTCAAGTCGGCCAACTGCACGCTGACCATCAGGGAGGGCGCCCGGGTCGTCGCCTCCGAGAACATCGCCCTCGAGGGCGGCGGCAACCTGACCAAGACCTACACCTGGAAGGTGAAGGGTGCCGGCGGCCACACCGCCACGGCGGCCCTGACGGGCTCCGAGGCCGACCCGGCGGCGTCCACCAAGACCGCAAGGTGCACTTTGGAGTACACCCCCGGCTTCGAGGTCTTGCTCTTGGTCGGGGCGATCGTCGTCGCCGCCCTGCTATTCCGGAGGAGTACCGGATGAGGGGAGCCGTCGCCGGGCGCCGGGGATTCGGCCCCCGAAGAATTTCATTGAACACTACATATATATAATGTGAAGATATTTCATATGGTATGAAAACGGATAGGAAAAACAAAGAAGAAAGGTGATAGATAATGAAAAAGAACGGGAAGATTGGAACCCTGCTTATGACGCTGGGATTTCTTCTGAGCGTCCTTGCGGTCGTCGCCCCTGCGGGCGCCGCTGCTGGCAGGGCGGAGCACTTCGCAGTGACCGTGGAGTTCACCAACCCCGACGGGAGCCATGACAACTCCTCGGTGTGGATGGCGACGGAGCCGGTGAACATCACCGCCACAGTGTCCCTTGTCGCCATGATGGAGAACGTGACCGACCTGATGCTGGAGCTCACCATCAACGGAGACATGGAGGGCGACCCGGTCAGCATCGGAGCCCTCAACGAGGGCGAGTCCGTCGATTACACCTGGCAGTGGCACCCGATGGCGTACGGCGAATTCGTGGTCATGGTGGCGGCCGTCAACGCCACCGAGGTCGAGAACCAGACGGTGGTGACCGAGGAATACACCTTCCTGGCCAGCGACATCGTCGTGGAGTCCGTCTCCCTCAGCGCCTCCGAGGCGCTCATCGGCGTCGACACCGTCACCATCACGGCCTCCCTCGTGAACAACGGCAACATGGACGGGACCGCCACGGTCATGTTCGTCGCGGACGCGGACGTCCGGCTCGGCGAGAAGGACATAACCCTCGCCTCCGGCGAGGGCGGCGACATCGCCCTGGACACCGACTTCGGCGGGTTCGACCTCGCCGACGGCGAGCACTCCATAAGGGCCATGGTCCAAGACTGGGGCTACACCGAGGCGAGGGCGGATCCGAACATAACGCTGGCCACCCCGATGGCTGACGTGGCGGTCGACACGCTGACGGTCGACCCGGCCTCCGCCTACGAGGGCGCGACGGTGACCCTCAAGGCCACCCTCAACAACACCGGGACCGCCGACTCCCCCGAGCTGGTGGTCGACTTCTACGAGGGCTCGAACAAGTTGGGCAACGTCACCAACGTGACCGTCCCGATGGGCGAGACCAAGGATGTGACGTTCCAGTGGACATTGCCCGACGTCGCGGCCGACACCGTGAAGAACCTCAAGGCGATGGTCGGAACCTCCGAGGCGATGGCGAACGTGACCGTCAAGGCCAAGCTGCCCCAGATACAGATAACCTCGTTCACGGTGCCCGACGGCCTGAAGGTCGGCGACATGGTCGACTTCACCGCCGTCATCAAGAACAACGGCACCGGCGACGCGACGGGCGTCGTGGTCGAGTTCTACGACGGGACCACCAAGCTCGCCAACTCCACGGCCTTCGACCTTCCGGCCGGCAACACCACGACCGTGACCCTCAAGGTCACGATGATCGCGCCGGCCGACGTCGACCACAAGTTCTTCGCGAAGGCGATGGGCGCCGAGATGAACGTCACGAAGAAGGTCGCCCACGTGCCCATCCCGGCCAAGGTGGCCATAACCACCTTCTCGGTCAAGCCGACCAAGAAGGACGGCCAGCCCAAGGACAGCACCCAGAGCTACACCCTGACCGTGGTGCTGAGCAACACCGGCGAGCTCGCGACGACCAACTGCACCCTGACCATCAAGGAGGGCACCAAGAACATAGCCACCGAGGCCATCACGCTCGGGGGCAACAGCACCGTGACCAAGACCTACACCTGGAAGGTCAAGGGCTCCGGCGGCCACACCGCCACGGCGACGCTGACCGGCTCCGAGGCCGACCCGGCGGGCTCCACCAAGACGGCCAAGTGCATTCTGGAATACACGCCCGGCTTCGAGGTGCTGTTCCTGGTGGCGGCCATATTCGTGGCCGCGCTGCTGATCAGGCGCAGGAAGGACTGAGCGGATTTGCGGCCCCGGGCGAAAGCCCGGGGTCGTTGATTTTTTTTGTGTTAATGTCATGCACCGCTCGCGAATGAATCGGAGCACTCCCGGCCCGCCCTCCGCAGGTCATTGCCATTCCACCCGGGTTTGATGAATCTCTCCATGCGAGGGTGCTTGTCCGCGCGATACTTATAAATATGATATAATAGAATATTAGGTGTTGTAAGAAGTCCGATTGGGTATGTGGAAAAGAGGGTGAGCGAAATGAAAAAGAGCGGAAATATTGGGACCCTGCTTGTGACGCTGGGATTTCTTCTGAGCGTCCTTGCGGTCGCGGCCCCGGCGGGCGCGGCTTCGGGCAGGGCGGAGCAATTTGCCGTGGACGTGGAGTTCACGAACCCGGACGGAAGCCATGACAACTCCTCCGAGTGGATGGAGACGGAGCCGGTGAACATCACCGCCACCGTGTCGATCGCCTCCCTGATGGAGAATGCGACCGATCTTGTTCTGACGCTCTCCGTGGACGGCACACCGGAAGGGGATCCGGTCAGCATGGGCGCCCTGGACGCGGACCAGCCTGCCGAGCACACCTGGCAGTGGTACCCGCCGACCTACGGCGACTACGAGATCATGGTGACCGCCGTGAACGCCACCGAGACCGAAAACCAGACCGTGGTGACCGTCCACTACAGGTCGATGGCCAGCGACTTCACGGTCGAGTCGGTGGCGCTCAGCGCCTCCGAGGCGCTCATCGGCGTCGACACCGTCACCATCACGGCCTCCCTCACGAACGACGGCAACCTGGACGGGACCGTCACGGTGAGCTTCGGCATGGACGCGGACGTCATGCTCGGCGAAAGGGACATAACCCTTGCCGCGGGCGAGGGCGGGGACAGCGCGCTGGAGACCGACTTCAGCGGGCTCGGGCTCGCCGACGGCGAGCACACCGTCTGGGCCAAGATACTGGAAATGGACCCCGTGATGGCCGGCACGAACATCAGCCTGACCAGCCCGATGGCGAACATCACGATCACCGGGCTTGCCGTTTCCCCGGCCTCCGGATACGAGGGCGAGACCGTCACCTTCACCGTGACGTTGATGAACGACGGGACCGCCGCCGCCGACAATATCACCATCGATTTCTCCGAGTTCGTCATACTGGTCTACATGCCCGTGGGCGAGTTGCCAAATGTTACAGTCCCCGAGGGCGAGACTGTCAACGCCACCTGGGACTACGTCCTGCCCGAGATAACGGGGGGAAGCGAGACCAAGACCATCCGGGCGGGCTATGGCGAGGGATTATTCCTTTCGACCTACATGACGGTCAATGTGACCGTCAAAAAGAGGATGCCCGTGCTGGAGGTAACCTCGTTCTCGATGCCCGCAGACAAGCGCGTCAACGACTTCGTCGAGGTCTCCATCTCGGTGAAAAACAACGGCACCGCCAACGCCACGGGCGTCGTGGTGAAGCTTCGGCAGGGAGGCTGGGAATACACCAATGTGACCGAGCCGTTCAACCTCAGCATCGGCGAGAGCAAGACGGTGACGCTGGGGATCAGCCTCAACGACGAAGTCATCGACGGCAACCAGACTTACACCGCAGTGGCAATTGTCGGCGGGGTCGAGTCGAAGAAGGACTCCACGGTCTTCGTGGCGCGCCAGATATATGCCGCCATCGGCATCCAGTCCTTCAAGATATCCCCGGCAAAGAAGGACAACCAGCCCAAGGACAGCTCCCAGTCCTTCACCGCCACCGTGACGCTGAAGAACATCGGGGAGAAGGCCGGCTCGGTCCAGCTGATGCTGATGGAGGGCACCGGTGCGAGCGCCAAGCTGCTCGCCAACCAGACCGTCAGCGTCGACCCGCTCTCAACCAAGGAGGTCAAGGTCTCCTTCAAGGTGAAGGGCGCCGGGAAGCACACCATAACCTCGGTCGTCAGCCTGCCCAACCCGGACCCGGGAAACATGACCAAGCAGGCCACCTGCGAGCTCCAGTACTCGTCTCCGGGCTTCGAGGTTGCGATACTGGTCGCGGCGATTCTCGCGGTCGCGGTGCTGGTCCGGCGCAGGAAGAACTGAGCGACCCAAGACCCCGGGCTCCGGCCCGGGGTCGAAGATTTTTTTCCTCTTCCTAGTAGGAATTTCAACTCTTTTTCCAGCAAGGAGGAAGGCGCGGGGCGCAGGGCGCAAGGCTCAAGGGGAAAGGCGCAAGGGAAAAGGGACAAGGGGGAAGGGTGGCGGGGACAGCGCAGCCCCCCAGGCCCCTTTCCCCTCGCGCCATGACCCTTGCGCCCTGCGCCTCCGAAGGCGAGCCATGCTCGCCGAGGCGAGGAGGACCGAAGGTCCTCCGGGTGCGCCTTTTCCCCCGGACCCTATCTCCTCGCCGGCAGCACCCTGGCCTTTCTGCCGGTGACCTGGAGCCTTCCCTCGGCGAAGAGCTGGATGGCCCGCGGGAACGCCCGGTGCTCCTGCTCCAGTATCCTCCCCGAGAGGGTGTCGGCCGTGTCGTCCTCGCGGACCTCGACCGGTATCTGGACGATTACGGGCCCGGTGTCCACGCCCTCGTCCACGAAGTGGACCGTGCAGCCCGTCACCTTGACGCCGTAGGCGAAGGCCTGCCCCTGGGCGTCCTCCCCGGGGAAGGACGGCAGCAGGGCCGGGTGGATGTTCATTATCCGGTGCTTGAACCGGCGGATGAAATAGGGGGTGAGCACGCGCATGAAGCCCGCCAGGCACACGAGCTCCACGCCCCGCGACTCCAGGGCCTCGGCCACCTCGCGCTCGAAGTCGGTGCGCTCCTTCCCCCTGGACGGGATGACCAGCGCCTCTATGCCCGCCTTGCGGGCCCTCTCCAGTCCGTAGGCGTCGGCCTTGTTGCTGATGACCACCGCCACCCGGCCGGTGATCTCGCCTCGCCCGACCGCGTCGATGATCGCCTGGAGGTTCGAGCCCTTGCCTGAAATCAGGACGCCGATGGTGAGCATAGGAAACCCAAGACCTCAATGCGCTTTGTGATTTTTGCACTTTGCGGTGGGGGGAAGAGGCAGCGGGCAGCAGGGGGGCATCGGGCATCGGGGAGCAGGCAGCGGGGACGACGGACGCCCCCCTGCAGCCGCTGCCCGCTGCCCGATGCCCCACCACTGCCCGCTGCCCGCTGCCCCACCGCTGCCCGCTGCCTGCTGCCCCCTAATGCTTGAAGCTCCTCAGCCCCGAGAACACCATGGCGATGCCGTGCTCGTCCGCCGCCGCGATGGCCTCGGCGTCGCGGAGGCTTCCCCCCGGCTGGAGGATGGCGACCGCCCTGGCCTTCGCGGCCTCGTCCACGCCGTCCCGGAACGGGAAGAAGGCGTCCGATGCCATGACGCTGCCGGGAATCCGGTCGCCGCCCTTCTTGACCGCGATTGCCACCCCGTCCACGCGGCTTTGCTGGCCGGCCCCGATTCCCGTGGTCGTCAGGTCCTTGGCGAACACCAGCGCGTTGGACTTCACGTGCTTGACCACCAGCCGGGCGAAGAGCAGGTCGGCTATCTCCTTCTCGGAGGGCTTCTTCTTGGTCACGACCTTGAGGTCGGAGGCCTTGAGCACCGCATGGTCGCGGTCCTGCACGAGGTAGCCGCCGACGACGCGCCGGACGTCGAGCTCGTCGCGCTCCCGGAGGCCCTCCAGCGGCCCGACCCGGACCAGGCGCACGTTCTTCTTGCTCTGGAGCACCTCCAGGGCATCGTCCTCGAAGTCGGGCGCCGCCACCGCCTCGATGAAGGTGGCGTTGATCCGGTCGGCGGTGGCCCGGTCGCAGCGCCGGTTGAGGGCGACCACGCCTCCGAAGGCGGACTTCGGGTCGGCGGCGCGGGCCGCCTCGTAGGCCGCCGATATTGCGGGCCGCACTGCGACGCCGCAGGGGCTCGTGTGCTTGACGAGCACGGCCGCCGGCTCCCCGAACTCCTTGACGAGCTCGAGGGCGGCGTCCAGGTCGAGGTAGTTGTTGAAAGAGAGCAGCTTCCCGTGGAGCACCTCCCCGAAGGCGGCGCAGGGCTCCTTCCGGAACGGGTCGCGGTAGAAGGCGGCCTTCTGGTGGGGGTTCTCGCCGTAGCGCAGGTCCAGGGCCTTGCGGGCGCCGGCCGTGAAGATGTCCGGGAACTGCTCGGCCACGCCCATCATGCCGGGCAGCTGGGACGAGATTGCGGCGTCGTAGGCGGCCGTGTGGCGGAACACCTCCGCCGCCAGCCGCTTGCGCGTACTACGGGAGACCTCGCCGTCCTTCTTGAGCTCCTCGATTATCTGCGGGTAGCGGGCCGGGTTGCAGACCACCACCACCCCCTCGTAGTTCTTGGCGGCGGCGCGCAGCATCGACGGCCCCCCTATGTCTATGTTCTCCACCGCCTCCTCGAGCGTGCAGCCGGGCTTGCTGACGGTCGCCTCGAACGGGTATAGGTTCACCGCGACCAGGTCCACCTTCCGGATGCCCCGCCCGTCGAGCTCGTCCATGTGCTCCCTGATGTCCCGGCGGGCCAGTATGCCGCTGTGGAGCACCGGGTGCAGGGTCTTGACCCGGCCGTCGAGAATCTCGGGGAAGCCCGTGAGGTCCGACACCGAGCGCACCTCGAGGCCGGCCCCCTTCAGGGCCTTGAGCGTCCCGCCGGTCGATACGAGCTCGGCCCCCATCGCCGAAAGCTCCCGGGCGAACTCCACTACCCCCGTCTTGTCCCACACGCTGAGGAGCGCCAGCCCCATCCTGCCTGCCATTGCACACCCCCGCCGGCAACGGTCAAACAGGGCATAAAGCTTTCCAGCGCTCACTCCCCGCGGGGCCGGACCGCCTCAAGAAGGCCCCGGCCCGCCAGCGCCTCCTTGCGCAGCCGGATGATGTTGAGCGAGACCTTCTGCTGGTCTATGGAAGCGGTCATCTGGGGCGACAGGTAGATCTTCTTCATGGCGCCGATGCAGTCCGGGAACCGGCTGTCGTAGCTCGCCTCCCAGTTGAAGGAATCCTCTACGTTGGAAAGGGCGCCAAAGAGCAGAAGGTTGTAGCGGCCGATGTTGGCCTCCAGGGCCAGCGGGATGCTCGGGTCGGCCTTGATGGCCTTCACGATCTTGTCCATGGATTTCTTTACTTCTATTAGATAATATATTAAAATACTGTCGGGGGGAACGAAGAACTTCGGGAACCGGCAGGCGGGATTGGCGACCACTCCCGCCTTCACCAGGTCGGAGATGCGCCGCTCGATTGTCTTGCGGTGGACGTCGAGCTTCTGCGCCAAGAGGTTCTCGTTGGTGCGAATCCCCTCGCCGAGAACCAGCTTCTTCAGGATCTGGAAGCAAAGGTTGTTCAGCCTGAAATCGTTCAGGGTGAGGTCCTCTCCGCTTTTGTAGCGCTCTTCCATCTTGTAGATGGGGGAATAGGGCTGGTACTTGATCATCAGGCGGTTGCTGAAGAGGAGGCTGTGGGATGGATAGCGGGACTCCCTGGGGGGTATCTTGTTCTCGGCGACTATCTTCTTCCTCCACTCCCCGTAGGTATGAAGATCCTTGAAGAACTCTATCAGAAGCGTGTTGTACTCCTCGTCGCGCACGTAAAACGCGCCGAAGATGTGCTCGTCCTCCTTGAGCCAACGGTCGAGCTGGTCGTTCCGGGGCAGGTCCGCCCTCACCACGACGAGCAGCGGGTATTCCTCGTAGAGCCAGATGAAGGGGAAGATGGGGCGGTTCAGTATCTTGTGCTCGAAGAGCGCCTTCACCTGTTCCTTTATCGTGTTGCGGTGGCGCTTGAACGAGTTGGCCAGTGCGGAGATGTTGACCTCCACTCCCGTTCCCGAGCAGATGCTTTCCAGGATTTCGAGGTTGAGACGGTCGTTTAGTAAATCCGTCATGTGGGTGTATATGGGTGTCATAATAAATATTTTTCTATATTAATAATGGCATTCTGGATATGTGAATATAATAGAATTGTACGATAATATTTGCCATTGTTAATATTAATAACCCTCCAGATTTTACCCAATAAAAATCGATTTTTATTATTCCGGCACCATATCAATGCTAATATTGTCATCTCCATATAAATAGTTTATCAATAGTTTGCCGTGATGCCTATGACACAAGGCGGCGATGTGACTCCCATTGGCGGTTACCGGCCCGAGTCCCTGCTCCGGGTGCTGGAGGATACCAACGTTTCCGCCTTCTTCGACGAATGGGGCCCCGTGGAGGTCCTCCAGGTCTATGACCCGGAAGCGAGCATGCAGGGCATCCTGGTCCTCGACAACCTCACCCTCGGCACCGGCCAGGAGGAGATGAAAGCCTTCGCGCACGTGGTCGGGGACCTTCTGGGCGCCACCGGCAAGCCCCCGGAGATGGGCGGGATTCCCTATGAGCTGGGCGTGGCGGGCTTCGGGATGGGGCTCGTCGCCGAGACCTACCTGCAATCCTCCCGGCACTCGAAACCGGCCCCCTCCGATCTGGCCGGCGTCCGGGTGGCCGTCCAGGGTTTCGATATCACCGGTTCGGCCTTGGTCAATTACCTGGTGCACAAGGGAGCGACCGTAGTGGCCGTCACCGACGACTGGGGCGGGGTCCAGGACCCCAAGGGCCTCGACATCTCAAAGATGCTCAAGCACTCCAGGGCGCCAAACGAGAGGCAGTCCCTGGCCCATTTCCGGGGGCCGGCGCGCCTCCACCCCGAGGACATCGTCAAGACGGACTGCGATGTCCTGGCGCTGACCGGTGCCGGCGGCCTCGTCAAAGAGCAAAGCGCCCCCTCGGTCCGGGCCAAGTGCGTGGTGGAGGGCCCGGGATGCCCGGTGAGCCCGGTCGCCGAGCAGCTCCTCAAGAGCCGGGGCTACGTTGTGCACCCGGACCCCGCGGACCCGGAGGTGATCAAGGCCTTCGAGAACGGCTCCTTCAAGGAGTTCGAGCGCCACTCGCGCGTCGGGATGGTGACCAAGGAGGGATTCCTCAAGAGGGTCAAGGAGCTCCGGGACATGGGCGCGAAGTATGTGTTCCTCAAGACCGGCGCCTACCGCCCGGCGGACCTGGCCCGGGCCGTCAAGTTCTCCTCGCTGGCCCGGGAGAAGAAGTACATCCCGGAAATAGCGGTCGCCGGCGGCTTCGCCTTCGAGGACCAGGTGTTCAAGGGGCTCGCCATCGGCGCGCCCTATTTCAAGCTCGTGGGCATGGCCCGCGGGCCGCTCGCGGCGGCGATGGTCGGGAAGACCCTGGGCCGGAAGATGAAGGAGGGCCAGGTCCCGGTGTACGTCAAGCGCTTTGGCACCACCCCGGAGGAGATCTTCGTCACAGCGCCCGAACTTGCCGCCGAGCTCGGTCCGAAGTTCAAGGACGTGCCCACCGGCGCATTCGGCCTGTACACCTACCTGGAGAGGATTGCACAGGGCCTGCGCCAGCTCATGTGCGGGAGCCGCAAGTTCGCCCTCAAGCACATGACACGCGACGACCTCGTGGCGCTGACCCGCGAGGCGGCCGAGATAAGCGGGCTCAGGTATGTTATCGACGCCGACGCGGACGAGGTGGAGAGAATACTGAAGGACTGAGGGCCGCCAGGCGACGGGGCCGGTCCCTTCTCCCGCTCCGCAGAATGGAGGTGGGTCCGGCCGGGATATCAGAAGCGGGATAACGGCCGGGCGCGTTCAGGGGCCTTCCTTCCCCATCCGCTCCCGGACGCGTTTGACCGCCAGGTCCATGGCGCACCGCCGCGGCGGCAGGCCGCGCCCTTTGGAATCCCCAAGCACCGACCGGGTGTTGGAACCCTCGACGATGAGCTTGAAGTGCAACCGCCCGACATCGGACGGCCCGACGAGGTCCGGGACGGCCGCGGTTACGAGGATGTCCGATCTCACATCCAAAATACTGTCACAGCAGGTCTTGTCCGCCGGCTCGTAGCCCGCGACAGTGCCGGTCCTCGCCTTGGCTTCGGCCAGCTTCTCGAAGTCGATGCCGTTGCCGTTGCAGACCACACCCTTGCTGTCCGACACCGCGACCAGCCTGGCACCCGCCCCGGCCAGGAATCTGGCGGCGAAGAAACCGACGTTGCCGAACCCCTCGACGGCGACGGTGGCATCGCCGAGCCTCAGGCCTGCATGGGGGGCGGCCACCCGGGCGGCCTGAAAAACACCCAGGCCCGTGCTTCCCAGTTCGTGCGGGAGGCCCCCAAGGTCTTTGGGTTTTCCGGTGCAGGCGCGCCTGTCCCCGTTGGCCTCGGCGAACCAGCGCATCTCCTGAGAGCCCATTGCCATGTCCGGAGCGGCGACGTACATCCCGGGGCAGATTATTCTGATCGCGCGGGAAAAGGCCCTTACGATCTCTTACTTCTTCTTCCCCGATATCTTCTTGTCGTCGGCAATGATGCCCGACTTCGCCCCGCCAAAGGGCAACCCGGCCAGGGCGTTCTTCCAGGTCATGGTGCGCGCCAGCTTGGCGACCTCCCCCGTGTTGACGGAGGGCGTCATCCGGATGCCGCCCTTGCCGGGGCCGAGCGCCGTACTATCGATGACGACCACCCCCCTCGTTCCGGATTTCGGGTCGTAGACGTTGAGAATCTTCTCCGGGCCGAACTCGTCGAAATCGATCATCTGATATCGCCCTTCCAGGCGGCCCATTCCCTCCGTGGTAGATATCTCTTCTGGCGCCCGCTATGTTCGGCGTCTGCGCCGCAAAAGGCCGCAGGGGAGGTGTCTACGGCCTGGAAGAGCTTCGACCGTCCGCGGCCCCGAAGAGCTCTTTCAGGTTCTCACAGCTCTTCTCCGGTTTGGACAAATCCGGCAGCCGGGCTGTAAAATTGACAAGTCCCGGCTGCCGGATTTGAACCAGCGACCTGAGGATTGCCGCGGGGTACCGGATCTCTCCGGGAACCGACTACAGTCCCCCGCTCCACCAGTCTGAGCTAAGCCGGGACGGCGTGCACCTGGCACGGGCTCAGGGTGTGGCAAGGCGGACGGCGCATAAATATTTTTGGCCGTCCGAGAGGCCGCGGGGCGGGGGCATCATCCCGGAAGGCTGTCCCGGATGGCCTTGATGTTTTGGGCCACCGTCCCCTTGCCCCGGAACACCGAGTTGCCCGCGACCAGGGCCCGCGCCCCCGCCCCCACGACCAGCGGCGCGGTCTCCGGCCCGATCCCCCCGTCCACTTCCAGGATGATGTCCCGGTCCCCGATCAGGGCCGCCGCCTGGCGGATCTTGGGAACCATGCTCCTTATGAACTTCTGGCCCCCGAAGCCCGGGTTGACGGTCATTATCAGTACCAGCGAGATGTCGTCCAGGACGCACTCCAGGGCGCTCAGCGGGGTCGAGGGGTTCAATGCGACGCCCGGCCTAATCCCGGCCTCCCGGATGGCCTGCACGGTCCGGTGCAGGTGCGCGTCCGCCTCGGGGTGCACGGTCAGGTAGGCCGCCCCGGCCGCGGCGAACGCCTTGATGTAATCGGCCGGCCGCTCGATCATGAGGTGGACGTCCAGGGGGAGCCCCACCTTCCCTTTCAGGCTCTCGAGCACCGGCGGCCCGATGGTCAGGTTGGGCACGAAGTGGCCGTCCATGACGTCGACGTGGAGCCAGTCGGCCCCGGCCTCCTCGGCCTCCTGCACCTGGGCGAGCAGCCTGCCGAAGTCCGCAGAGAGAATCGAGGGCGAAAGGAGCACCCGGCCGCGTTCCATGCCCGGGCGACCGGCGTTTTGGCATAAAACCCTTGCCGTGAAAAGGTCAAGGCGCAGGGCGCAGGGCGCAGGGACGATGGAAACCGTCCTTCATCCCCTGTCCCCTGCCCCTTCTCCCTTGACCCTCGTTCCTTGATCCTTTTCCCCTGCCCCCTCGTCCCTTGCGCCCTGCGCCTTGCGCCTTGCGCCTTGAATAACAAAGTGGCGAAATTCATTCATCCACGTAAAAAGCTTAATGAGGGCCGATGGCTTTGGGGCTTCCGGACACCGGAGGTCCGCGGAGGCCCGAGGATGAAGCTATTCATCGACAGCGCCAACCTGGCCGAGATAAGGGAGGCCCTAAGCTGGGGCCTGGTGGACGGCGTGACCACCAACCCCACCCTCATCGCCAAGGAGAGGGCCGAGCCCACCGCCCTCATCGCCGAGATCTGCCGCATCGTCGACGGGCCCATAAGCGTCGAGACCTGCGCGATGAAGGGCGACGAGATGGTGGCCGACGCCCGGGAGCTTTCGAAGGTCCACCAAAACATCACCGTCAAGATACCCATGACGACCGAGGGACTGAAGGCGACCAGGATTCTCTCGAGGGCCGGCATCAAGACCAACCTCACGCTGGTCTTCACACCCGTCCAGGCGATGCTAGCGGCCAAGGCCGGCGCCACGTTCGTCAGCCCGTTCATCGGGCGGCTCGACGACATCGGCGCCACCGGCATGGACGTGGTCCGGGACACGGTCCAGATCTACCGAAACTACGGCTTCCGCACCGAGATAATCGTGGCGAGCATCCGCCACCCCATACACGTACTCGAGGCGGCCCGGGCCGGCGCCCACATCGGGACCGTGCCGTTCAAGGTGCTCGAGCTCCTGACGAAGCACCCCCTGACGACCTCGGGCATCGAGAGGTTCCTCGAGGACTGGCAGAGGGTCCCGAAGAAGCAGCCGTAGCCCCATGCCCGAATGTCCGGTGTGCGGGAGCCCGCTTGCGGGCGTTGCCTGCCCGCAATGCTCGGCCAGCGCCCGCATCCAGGAGACATTGCTCGAGGTCGGCAGGGTCCAGGCCCGGGGCATCAACGTCAACGGGGCCGTGGTCATGGTCCGGAGGGCCCGGGAGCTTCTCGAGGAGAGGGACCACGAGGGCGTGGAGGACTTCCTCTCCGGGGCGCTCGACCAGGCCCGGGAGGCCGAGAGGCTCCAGGGCCCCATCCGCAAGATTTTGGACCGGGCGGCCGAGGCCAAAAGGAGGCTCGAGCGCTCCGGCCGGGACACGCACCGCCTCCAGCAGGCTCTGGGCCGGGCCGAGAGGTTCCTCCAGGCCGGAGACCTCGAGGGCGCCCGGCTTCTCGCAAAGCGGATCCCGGCGTTCCTGCGCGAGCTGCAGGGCCCCGCGGCGGTGCCTGGAGGGTCCATGCCCCGCTACCTCTCCAGCTGCCCGAGGTGCTCCAAGCTCGTGATGAAGGCCTGGAATACATGCCCGCACTGCCTGGTGCCCCTCCCTCCGATTGCACCTATCTCATAGGTATCCGAATGCCGTGCCGGCGGGCGTTGCGCCTGGCCTCCTCGTAGCCGGCGTCGCAGTGGCGGACTATCCCCATCCCGGGGTCGGTGGAAAACACCCTCGCTATGCGCCCCTCCGCCTCCCGGGACCCGTCGGCGACGACCACCATCCCGGCGTGGGTGGAGAGCCCGATGCCCACGCCCCCGCCGTTGTGGATGTGGACCGAATCGGCCCCGGCGGCGCAGTTGAGCAGCGCGTTCAGGAGGGGCCAGTCCGCGACCGCGTCCGTGCCGTCTTTCATCCCCTCGGTCTCGCGGTTGGGCGAGGCGACCGAGCCGCAGTCGAGGTGGTCGCGCGTTATCGCTATCGGCCCGGAGAGCTCCCGGCGGCCGACCATCCGGTTGATGATGCGGGCAAAGCGCGCCCTCTCGCCGTACCCGAGCCAGCACACCCGGGCCGGCAGGCCCTCGAACGGGACGAACTTCTCGGCAAGCTCTATCCACCGGACCAGGGAGCGGTTGGCGGAGAACTCGCGCACGACGACGCGGTCCGTCTTCAGGATGTCCTCCGGGTCGCCCGATAGGGCTATCCACCGGAACGGCCCCCGTCCCTCGCAGAACATCGGCCGGATGTAGGCCAGCACGAACCCGGGGTAGTCGAAGGCCTCCCTCACGCCGGCCTGGAGGGCCTGGCCCCGCAGGTTGTTGCCGTAGTCGAAGACCACCGCGCCCCGCTGCCGCATCAGGAGCATCGCCCGCACCTGGGCCGCCATGGACTCGTAGGAGCGGCGGGTGTACTCCTCCGGGTCGCGCCGCCTGAGCCTAAGCGCCTCTTCGAATGCGAGCCCGCCCGGCACGTAGCCGTTCAGCGCGTCGTGGGCCGATGTCTGGTCCGTCACCAGGTCCGGCACCACCCCCCGCCTGACGAGCTCGGGGTGCGTCTCGGCGGCGTTGCCCACAAGGCCGATGGAGAGGGCCCGCCCCTTCCGCTTGGCCTCCAGCGCCCGGCCCAGGGCGTCGTCCAGGCTCTCGGCGAGCAGGTCGCAAAATCCGCGCTCGAGGCGCCTGCTTATCCGGCTCCGGTCCACCTCGACCACCAGGGCCACCCCGCCGTTCATGGTTACGGCGAGGGGCTGGGCCCCGCCCATGCCGCCCAGCCCCCCCGAGAGCACCAGCCGGCCCTCGAGCGTGCCCCCGAAGTGATGGCGCGCCGCGGCGGCGAACGTCTCGTAGGTGCCCTGGATGATGCCCTGCGTGCCGATGTAGCACCAGGAGCCGGCGGTCATCTGGCCGTACATCATGAGGCCGCGCTCCTCGAGCTCCCGGAAGCGCTCCCAGGTGGACCATTCCGGCACGAGGTTGGAGTTGGCAATCAGCACGCGCGGCGAGTCCTTGCGGGTCCGGAAGACCCCCACCGGTTTTCCGGACTGCACGAGCAGCGTCTCGTCGTCCCCGAGGCGCCTGAGCTCCCTGACAATGGCCCGGAAGCAGTCCCAGTTGCGCGCGGCGCGCCCGGTCCCGCCGTAGACGACGAGCTCCTCCGGCCTCTCGGCGTTCTCGAGGTTGTTTTCGAGCATCCGGAGAATCGCCTCCTGGCGCCAGCCCTTGCACGAGAGCTTCATCCCCCGGGGGGCCCTGACGGGCCTTGCCGGGGGCCTTCCGACGTCCACCAAGTCCATCCCCGCACCCCCATCTGAATACCAGTGAAATAACAGTTGGCATCGGGGCCAAAACCCTTTTGAGGCGGGAGGTTGTAGCGAATGGGGGTGGCAGGATGATCGTGGCCGATGTGAGCGTGGTGCCGCTGGGCGTGGGGACGAGCGTCAGCGCGTACGTGAAGAAGGCGGTGAAGGCACTGGACGAATCAGGCCTCAAGCTCATGCACGGGCCGATGTCGACCTCGCTGGAGGCCCGCACGGTCGAGGAGGTGTTCTCGGCCGTCGGGAAGGCGCACGGGGCGGTCATCGCCGCGGGCGCGAAGCGGGTGGTCACGACGGTGAAGATCGACGACCGCCGCGACAAGGACCACACCATGGCGACGAAGCTTGGGGCCCTGGAGGGCTGAGGCGGTCGCCATGCCAAAAGCCGCGCCCGTGCTGGCAATAGTGGTCCTGCTTGCGGCCCCCGCGCTGGCGAGCGTGCTTTTGGCGGACGGGCCGTCCCCGCGGGCGGGCCGGGCCGAGCCCGCCCCGCCCTGGGCGGTCGGGTGCCGCTGGAAGTGGGCCGCCGACCAGGCCGTCAATTTCTCCATCGACCTGGGGCTGGCGAGCGTGCGCATCACCCGCGTCACGGGCGAGATGGTGGACCGGGTGGCGGATCTTTCGGCCGACAACGGCACGGAGGTCTACGTCGTCCAGGCCGCCTATTCCGAGACCCTCTCGGGCACCCTGACGATAATGGGCTTCCCGACGCCCGTCTCGTGGCCCGCCACGGGCAACGGGACCTTCCTGTACCGCGTCCCGGACCTCGCACTGGTCCGCTCGTACCAGCACATCGTCGTAGACATGGGCTCCGCCATAGGCACGTTCACGGCCGACACCTCCACCACGGCCAGCCCCCCGGTCGAGTACTACCGGTTCCCGCTGTCCGTCGGCGGCTCCTGGCACATCCGGTCGGACCTTTCGGTCTGGACCAGGACATCGGGCGCCGGCGGCGCGTTCGAGACCACTAGCGCCGACCAGGTCGAGTACGACGCCACGGTGCCCCGGACGGAGGACGCCGCGGTCCCCGCCGGGGCGCTTTCGTGCCTGAACCTCACCTACAACGGGACCTACACCACGGGCGGCGGCCAGCCCACGGCCCAGAACCTCTCCGCCCTCTACTCGCCGAAGGCGACCAACCTGGTGCACCGCACGTTCTCGCCGATGGCCGGCCTGGAGGTACTGTTCCGCCTCTCGGAGTACTCGCTCAACCGCGCGCCCGCCGCCGCCTCGCCCGTGCCGGAGGCGAGCTTCCCCGAGGACACGACCGGCTCGCTGGACCTGTACAGGGTGTTCTCGGACCCGGACGCCGGGGACAGGCTGGCCTTCACCGCCGGAAACTTCACGAACATATCGACCACGGTCGACAATTCCACCGGGACGGCCACGTTCAAGACCCCCGCGGACTGGAGCGGTTACGAGAAGGTCGTTTTCACGGCGACGGACCCGAGGGGCGCCCGGGCGAAGGCCGAGGTCAACGTCACCGTCACGCCGGTGAACGACGCCCCGGTGCTCGTGCTCCCGCTCCCCGGGGTCATAATGGACGAGGACACGGTCAACGACACTCTCGTGCTCTCGCAGTACTTCGATGACGTCGATTTCCCCTACGGCGACGCGCTTGCGCTCACGTTCAAGGACAACGGCTCCGTCGCGCTGGGCATTTCCCCGGGCGGCGTGGTGACGCTGCGTCCCGCCGTCAACTGGAGCGGCGTCGAGAACATCACCGTCACCGCCACGGATCGGGCCGGCGCCTCCGCCGACGGCGTCCTGAAGGTCGCCGTGCTCAACACGCCGGACGCCCCGGTGGTGGTGGCCACATCCCACGAGCTCTCGACGCCGGAGGACACCGGTCTCCTCGCGGACCTGTCCGGGAGGTTCTTCGACGCGGACCTGCCCTACGGCGACCTTTTGACCTTCTCGGTGGAGGACCTGACCACCGGCTTCGACTGCGACCTCGACGGCCGCACCGGCCTCCTGGAGCTCGCCGCGCCGGCGAACTGGAGCGGCGCCACCTCCCTCCTGTTCGTGGCCACCGACGGCACCGGCCGCAACGCCACCGAGAGGGTGAGGGTGACCGTTGCTCCGGTGAACGACGCCCCCGTGGTCGTGGCGGTCCAGCCCCAAAACGGGCGCGTGACCATGGCGGAGAACTCCAGCCTGGACCTCTCGGTGACCGTGGAGGACGTCGATTCACCGGCGTTGAGCCTGGTCTGGCTCGTCGACGGGGTGCCCGTGGGTAATTCCCGCAACATCACCTACGTCGCCGGATTCGACTCCGCCGGACCCCACAACGTCACGGTGAGGATCTCTGACGGCGAATACGACCTCGAGCGGACCTGGGCGCTCTCGGTCACGAACGTCAACCGCCCGCCGGGCGAGCTTCGGATACTCTCGCCGGCGAACGGTTCCCGGTCCGTCTCGGGCGCGAGGGTGAACTTCACCGGGGAGTGCTCCGATCCCGACGGCGACCCGCTCTCGTTCACCTGGAGGGACACCGGCGGGAAGGTCCTGGGCACCGGCCGGTCGTTCGAGACCAAGTCCCTCTCGAAGGGAAAGCACGTCGTCACGCTCGAGGTCTCCGACGGGAACGTAACAGTGTCCGCTTCGGTCGCGCTCTCGGTGACCCCGCCGCCGTCGACGGGAACGCCGGGGCTCGGGCCCCTGGCCGCACTGGCCGCCCTGGCCGCGGCGGCCCCGGCGCTCTCGGCCATCCGGGCGCGGCGGCGCCGGCGCGCTAGATGAACGGACCTTCCCGGCGCGACGGGCGAGCCGGTTCCGCGCGCCGCGCCGCGCGTGCGGTCATAGAAAATATTAAATTTCAGCTCGACGATTAGCTTCTTTGGGCAGGGCCGGATAGAAATCGCTCCATTCTGCAAGCATTGCGGGATGGGCTACTCTCGCTCCGGCCCGGCATGCACCACCTAGGTAGGACAAGCCGGACGCAGGAAAGCAGGGCCAGGCTGTTTTGGGGGAAAGGGCCGCCGATGGGCGGGGGTCCCGTGGCCGGGGGCCCGCGGGCAGGGCATTCGATGGCGGTGACCGGATGAACGGAGAGAACCCCCACACAAGGCGCGTCGGGCCACGAGGGCGGCACACCTGCGGCGGCGGGGCGGACCAGAGGTGGTCGTATGGAGGTCCGGCTGGATGAGGGGTGCGCCCTGAAGGTGGCGCGGGCCCTCTCCTACATCGATTTCTCCCGGCTTGAGGGATGGTACGGCGAGCTAGGGTTCATCAAGATCTTCCAGGGCCTCCGGGGCGAGGGCACCGACCTGGGCTGGGCCCTCCTCCTGGGCTCCATCGAGTGCGCGCTGGCCGGCGACCGCCGCCTCCCCTCCGCGATCATCGACCGCATCCTGCGCGACAGCCGCGTCAACGTGCAGCACCTGTGCGAGCTCTATCCCGGGCAGGCGCCGGTCAGGCCCAGCCCGGGCGGGTTCCGCGTCCACGGCATGGACGCCCTCCCACCGGACGCCCTGGCTCCCCTGGGCGCGGCCATTTCGGGCTACGGCCGCGGGGCGCTGGAGATGGGCGCGATGCTCGACGAGATGTACCGGCTCCATACCCCGGAGATGCGCGACAGCCTCTACTACCACGCCCTGCTGTCGGCAAAGAGCATCCGGCACCCAATATCGGCGCACGTCCTTTGGAAGGCGGTGCGCCTCCTGGACGGGACGGGGCTCCCCGCCGGGGGCACGGTGTCCGCGCTGGAGCGGCTCGAGAGGCTCCAGCACCAGCACCTGGGCGCGGCGATGATGAAGGCCCCGGCTGGACAGAGCGCCGCGCTGGAGAGCTTCTCGTCCGGGCAGGCCCGGCCTGCCCCATCAGCCGGGGGGCCGGAGGACGGCTACCGGGCGCGGGCCTGCCGCTTCCTGCGCGAGAGGGGCATCCCCGAGCACCCGGGCCGGCTGGGCCGCTTCCTGGAGCTCTCCGGATACTCCCAGAACCGCCTGGACAAGCTGCTCGAGCCCTTCATGCTCCGATCCTACTGCTCGCCGGACGAGAGCGCGCCCGGAACGGACCTCCTGGTCGCGGTCGGGCCTCCCTCGGCCGATGTCCCGGTCCTCCTCGAGTCCATCGCCCGCGGCCTGGGCTTCCCCTACCTCTCGGCGAGCTTCGGGGAGCTGCCCTCGCGCTGGGCCGGGGAGCTCGAATCCGGGCTTCTCCGGCCGCTGTCGCGCGCCCGGCAGATGGGCGAGAACGGCAAGGGCCTCCCGGCGATGCTCACGTTCTCCGACGGGAACGGCGACCACCGCGCCGGGCCGGCAGCGGCGACCTCCGAGGAGGTGGTCTCCGCACTGGCGGCCCTGCTCACCGGGCCCCGGAGGCGGGAGGTGCTGGGCGGAGGCCCCCGTTCTCCCGTCATGACCGTGGCGGTGGTCCATTCCGCCTCCGCCGTGGACCCCGCGCTGCGCGAGAGGCTCCCCCTGCTGCGCTTCGAGCCGCCCGGCGAACCGGAGCTCGAGCGCCTGCTGATAATGCACGTCGTGGGGAGGTTCCTTCCCTGCGAGCTGGACCGGATCCGCTTCCCGGACCTGGCGCGCCAGGCCGGCGGGCTCAGGCCGCGCCAGCTCGGGAGGGTCGCCGACCGCGCGAAGCTCCTGGCGCTCGACCGACGCTCGCGCGAGCTTGGGACCCGTCTGCACACGGCGTCCCAGCGCCTGAGGGGCCGGATACGCTCCACTTACGTCATTACCCAGGATGACCTTTCGAGGGCGATCGACGAGGAGAAGCTGGCGCACCCGGGCGCGGCGGGCCGGCCGGCCCCGCCGGAGCCGGGACGGTCTCGCGTCCAGCCCCCCCATCAGACCGAGCTTTCCGCATGGGGGGCCGGCGCCGACCGGTGGGGGTGGCGGGGATGACGGGCTCAGGTTCAAAAGGGACTGGAGAACGGGGGTGTGGTCTTGTTCGTATGCATAAGCTGCGGGCACCTTGAGAGGGAGCGTTCGGCGGCATGTCCGGAGTGCGGCACGGTGATGCGGAGCGAGCGGGAGCTCGCCCACAGCTGGGCGGGGCGGCCGGGCCCCAACGAGAACTACGTCCTGCGCTGTCGCGAGCGCCACCAGGTGGCGTACATGGACTACGACATCGCCCGGGAGCTTCCCTACTGCCCGTTCTGCCGAAGGAACCTGGAGTACCGGCCGGCCGACTCACCCCCGTCCCCCGGGATGCCCGAAGGACCCCCCTCCTTCCCGGGGGTGCCCCGAAAGGATTAAAATAGTCGACCCTATTAGGGCGTTCGCAGGTTCTTTGGGGGAATGGAGACGTTGACCACTGCAAGAAGGGCATCTGCGGGCATCGGGTTGGCGTTGGCTGTGGCGTTTCTGCTGGTCCTGCCGCCCGGGACCGTCGCCGGAAGCGGCTGGATATCGGGCACCGTGACCGGGGGCTATCCCGCCCCGCTCGGGGAGCCCATCCAGGGCGCCATCGTGTCCGTCGAGAACACCTCCTTCAGCACCGTCACCGATGTCGACGGGAAGTACAACCTGTCGGTGCCGGTCGGCAACTACACCGTCAAGGTCGGGGCCACGAACTACGTGGACAGGTTCTCCGACAGGCTGAGGGTGATGGAGGGCGAGACCACCGAGCACGACCCCGTCCTCGAGAAGCAGAAGGGCAGCCTCAGCGGGCGGGTGACCGACCAGGACGACGGCGCCCCCATCCCGAACGTCAACATCAAGCCCGCGGGCTACCTCTTCGGGGCCATGACCGACGCCGACGGCAGGTACAGCATCGAGGACATGGACGCCGGCTCCTACCTTGTTGAGGTGACTCCCCCGATGCTCTACTCGGCCACCAATTTCACGGTCACGATTAAGGCCGGCATGAACATGGTCAAGGACCTCAAGCTCCGGGCCAAGACCACCATCATCATGGTCGTGAAGGACGCCGACGGCAATCCGCTGGAGGGCGCCACGGTCACCGCCGGCCAGACCTACTCCACCACCACCGACGCCGATGGCAACGCGGTGCTGGAGGTCCTGCCGGGGCCGTATGTAATCAAGGTCCAGGCCGAGGGCTACAAGACCGCCATAATGGACGACAACCTGCAGAAGGGCGACCTCAAGGCCTACCAGGTGACCATGGTCAAGCCCACCACCGGGGGAACCGGGGGCAACCTCCCGGTGGCCGTCATCGGGGGTGCGGTCGGGGTGGCGGTCCTGGTGGTGGTAATCCTGGCCGTCGTCATGATGCGGAGGAAGAAGGCGGGCGCGGCCGCCGGTGCCCCCGGAGCGCCGGGAGCGGCCGCGGGCGCCGGGGGCCCCGCCGCGCCCGGGGAGAGGACCGAGGCCGACAAGAAGAAGGAATGGGCCGAGTTCGAGCGCATGTACGGCCGGCCCCACCCCGACGCCCCAGGCTGGGTGTCCGCCGGGGCGGCGGCCGCCGCCGGCCCCAAGCCCAAGTGCCCCAAGGACGGCACCGCGGTGAGCTTCGAGCCCTTCTCGGGCAAGTACTTCTGCTCCAAGTGCGACGAGCGCTACGCCGCCGAGGAGGTCTTCAAGCGGGAGGACGAGCTCTTGGAGCTCAGCCGGCCGACCACTGTGGTGGCGGGGCCCCAGGGCGAGGAGGAGCCCCAGAGACGGCTGGGGGGCGAGAAGCTGGAGCTCTCCACGGCCCAGCCGACCTGGGCGCTCGAGCGCGGGGAATCGGTCCACGCGCCGGGCGAGATGCCGCCTCCGCCGCCCTCCCCGCCCGCGGGCGGCGAGCCGCCGGCGGCCGCGCCGATGGAGGCCGCCCCTGTCTCCGACGACGAGCCGGTCCCCGAGGCCGTCCCGGCCACCGCCCCGGAGGGGGTCAACCCCGAGGCCGGCCTGCTATTCAACATGCCCAAGCCGGTGGACCACTCCGAGCTGCCTCCCCCGGCGCCGCCGAAGGAGCCGCCCAGGACTGATGGGTGAAAGGGCAGCGGGCAGCGGGGGGAAGGGGAGCGGGCAGGGGGGAGCGGTGACGATACGGAACCCGTCGTCCACTGCTCCCCGCTGCCTGCTGCCCGCTGCCCTCTCCCCCTCCCCACTGCTGCCTTCTGCCCGCTCCCCGCTGCCCCTTTTTCCCCCTTGATTCCGTGGGCAAAACTAATATATGAGACCATGCTGTATGGTCAAATCCTCAGAGGGATGAGATGGTACAGTTCACGGCGGTCATATCCGACCCGAAGACGGGAAAGTCCTACCAGACGGTGGTGTCCGGGCACCATGCGAACTCGCTCATAGGCAAGAAGATAGGGGACGAGTTCGACGGCATCTTCGTGGGGCTCCCCGGCTACAAGCTGGTGGTGCGGGGCGGCTCCGACAAGGACGGGTTCCCCATGCGGAGGGACCTCAGCGGCCCGCGCCGGCGGAGCGTCCTGGTGGCCCGGAGCACCGGTTTCAACCCCGGGGAGGGGGGCATCCGGCGCAGGCGCAGCCTGCGCGGGAACACGGTCTCGCCCGAGATAGTCCAGATCAATTTGCGCATCTCGGCCCACGGCTCCAAGCCCCTGGAGGACGCCTTCAAGTCCAAGACCGACCAGACCGCCCCGGCGGCCGCGCCGGCCAAGAAGTGAGGGAGCGGTCCCGATGAAGGTCCCGGTCCAGCCGGCAGCCAACCTGGGAATGGTCGGCCACGTCGACCATGGCAAGACCACCCTGACGAAGGCCCTGACCGGCGACTGGACCGACCGCCACTCCGAGGAGATAAAGCGCGGCATCTCGATCAAGCTGGGCTACGCCGACACCGCCTTCTTCAAATGCCCACACTGCAACGAGCCGGAGTGCTACTCCAACAAGAAGGTGTGCCCGGTCTGCGGCCAGAAGACCGAGCTCCTCCGGGCCGTCTCCTTCGTCGACTCGCCGGGCCACGAGACCCTCATGGCGACCATGATATCGGGCGCGGCGCTGATGAACGGCGCCCTGCTGCTCATCGCCGCCAACGAGCCTTGCCCCCAGCCCCAGACCAAGGAGCACCTCATGGCCCTGGACATAATCGGCATACGCCACATCGTCATAGTCCAAAACAAGATCGACATCGTCAGCGCCCAGCAGGCCGAGGAGAACTACCGTGAGATACTGGCCTTCACGAAGGGCACGGTGGCCGAGGGCGCGCCCATAATCCCGGTGTCGGCCCACCACGACGCCAACCTCGACCTCCTGATAATGACCATCGAGAGGACCATCCCGACGCCCAAGGTCGACCCGGCGAAGTCCCCCAAGATGTACATCGCCCGCTCGTTCGACATAAACCTGCCCGGCACCCTCCCCCAGGACCTGCAGGGCGGGGTGGTGGGAGGGTCGCTCATAGAGGGCACCGTCAAGGTCGGCGACGAGGTCGAGATACGGCCCGGCATGAAGGTGCAGGACAAGAAGGTCCGCTGGGACCCCATCCTGACATCGGTCACGAGCCTCATGTCCGGCGGCCGGCCGGCCAAGGAGGTCACGCCCGGGGGGCTCGTCGGGATCGGGACCGAGCTCGACCCCTTCCTCACCAAATCCGACTCGCTGGTCGGGAACATGCTGGGCGCGCCCGGGAGGCTGCCCCAGGTGTGGGACTCGTTCACCATGAAGGTCCACCTCCTGGAGCGGATCGTGGGGGCCCAGGAGGACCTCAAGGTCACCGAGATAAAGACCAAGGAGCCCCTGATGCTCAACGTCGGCGTCGCCACCACGCTGGGCGTGGTGACCACCGCCCACGGTGACTCCGCCACCGTTTCGCTCAAGCTCCCGGTCTGCGCCGACAAGGGCCAGAGGGTCGCCATCAGCCGCAAGGTGGGCGGCCGGTGGAGGCTGATAGGCTACGGCGAGATCAGGTGAACCCGGCCCTGCGGGCCGGGCTTCCAATATCGTTACTGTCGTTCTGGACGCCAACGCCTTGATGATGCCGTTCCAGTTTTCCATCAACCTGGACCTCGAGCTCCGTCGCCTGCTGGGGGGCTTCGAGGTGGTCGTGCCGTCGTCGGTCATCGCCGAGCTGGAGACGGTCGCGGCCGGGCGGAAGGGCTCGGAGGCGAAGGCGGCCCTGAGGCTTGCGGCCCGGTACCGGACGTATGAAAACGAGGGCAGCGGCGACGACGCGGTCCTGGCCTCGGCCGTCGAGCTGGGCGCCGTCCTTCTGACCAACGACGGCGGGCTGCGCCGGCGGGCCCGCCGGGCGGGGCTGCAGACCATCTGCCTGCGGGGAAAAAACCACCTGGAGATCGTTTGAAACATCCGCGCCTTGCGCCTCCTTTGGCGAGCTTTGCTCGCCGAGGCGAGGTAGCCCGCAGAAGAGCGAGCAGGGCGAGCTCTTCTAGGCGAAGAAGACCGGAGGTCTTCTGGGCCGAAGGGCTGCCGGGTGCCCTCGTGCCCTGCCCCCTGCCCCCCGCACCCCGTATTCGTCCCCTTGCCCCTTGCCCCCTCGTCTATTTGGGTGGATTCAAAATCCCCCGTTTCGCCTTTATCGCCGCCTGGCCCGCCGCCAGCCGGGCTATCGGCACCCGGTAGGGCGAGCAGCTGACGTAGTCCAGGTTGATGGAGTGGCAGAACTCCACCGCGGCGGGCTCGCCGCCGTGCTCGCCGCAGATGCCGACCTTGAGGTCCGGCCTGGTCTTCCGTCCCCACTCCACGGTTATCATCATGAGCCGGCCCACGCCCTTCACGTCCAGTATCTCGAAGGGGTTGTCCTGCAGGATGCGCCTCTCGTTGTAAAGGGGCAGGAACTTGTTCTCCGCATCCTCCCGGGAGAAGCTGAACGTCGCCTGGGTGAGGTCGTTGGTGCCGAAGCTGAAGAACTCGGCCATCTCGGCGAGCCGGCCCGCCCTCATGCAGGCCCGGACCACCTCTATCATCGTGCCGAACTTGTAGGGGATGGCGACCTCCAGCCGCTCGGAGACCCGCTTCTCTATCCGCTTTATCATGCCCTGGACGTACTTGAGCTCCTGGCCGGTGCAGACCTGGGGCACCATTATCTCCACATGGACGTCCACCCTCTCCTTGATGAGCTCCCCCGCCGCCTCCAATATGGCCTCCACCTGCATCTCGTAGATGTCGGGGTAGGTTATCCCCAGCCGCACCCCGCGGTGGCCCAGCATGGGGTTGACCTCCTTCATGGCCCGGACCTTTCGCAGCACCTCCGCCTTCCTCTGCGCGGCCTTCTTGTCCAGGCCGAAGCGCTGGAGCTTCTCGAGGTTCTTGACCATCACCGTGTCCATGGTGATGACCGAGCCCAGGTGCGGGTCCACCGCCTTCAGTATATCGGGGAGCTGGTTGATGTTCTCCAGGGCCGACTGGAAGCGCTTGAGGTTTTCGATGTCGCGCTCGACCTCGTCCTCGGAGGGCAGGAACTCGTGCAGGGGCGGGTCCAGCAGGCGGACCGTTACGGGCAGCCCCTCCATCGCCCGGAAGATGGCCTTGAAGTCCTGCTTCTGAAGCGGCACGAGCCTCTCCAGGAGCCTTTGCCTCTCCTCCTTGCCCTCCGCCAGTATCAATTCCTGGAAGACCGGCAGCCGGTCGGCGGCGTTGAACATCCTCTCGGTGCGGCAAAGGCCAATCCCCTGGGCCCCGAACTTGCGCGCCCGGAGCGCGTCCGCCGGCGTGTCGGCATTGGTCATCACGGCCAGGGTGCGGAACCCGTCGGACCAGCGCAGCACCATGTTGAGCTCCTCGGACATGTCCGGCTCCCTCGTGGGCACCTCGCCGAGCCATACCCGCCCGGCCGTCCCGTCAATGGTGAGCACGGTGCCCTCCTCTATCTTGTGCTCCCCGATGGAGGCCGACTTCTCCAGGTGGTTGATCCGGATGTCCCCGCAGCCGCTGACGCAGGGCTTCCCTATCGAGCGCGCCACCACCGCGGCGTGGCTGGTCTTCCCGCCCACGGCGGTCAGGATGCCCTGGGCGGCGAAGAAGCCGTGGACGTCCTCGGGCTTGGTCTGCTCGCGAAGGAGTATGACCTTCCTGCCGGCCCTGGACTGCCTCTCGGCCTCGTCGGCGTCGAAGACCACCGAGCCCGAGGCGGCGCCCGGGGAGGCGCCGATGCCCGCGGCGATGGGCACTATCTTGAACCTGGGGTCTATCTGGCGGTACATGAGCTGCGAGAGCTGGCTGGGGTTGAGGCGCAGTATGGCGTCCTCCTTGGAGAGCACGCCGTCCCTCATGAGGTCCACCGAGGTCTTCACGGCCGCGGCGGCGTTCATCTTGGCGTTGCGGGTCTGGAGCATGTAGAGCCTTCCCTCTTCCACCGTGAACTCGATGTCCTGGACCTCGTGGAAGTACTTCTCGAGCTTCTCGCGCACGCCGAGGAGCTCCTGGAACACCTCCGGCATCTCGGTCCGAAGCTCGGATATGGGCTTCGGGGTGCGGATGCCGGCGACGATGTCCTCGCCCTGGGCCCGGGTCAGGTAGTCGCCGAAGAAGGCGTTCTCGCCCGTGCCCGGGTCGCGGGTGAACGCCACGCCCGTGGCGGAGCGGGGGCCGAGGTTGCCGAAGACCATCGCCTGGACGTTGGCGGCGGTCCCGTTGGCCATCTCAGAGGTGATCTTGAACTCGCGGCGGTAGTCGACGCACCGCTTGCCGTTCCACGAGGCGAACACCGCCCGCACCGCGAGCGCCAGCTGCTCGTAGGGGTCGGAGGGGACCGGCTTCCCGAAGTTCCCGCGGACGATGAGCTTGTAGATGTTGACGAGGTTGCGCAGGTCCTCGGTGGACAGGTCGGTGTCGAACCGGGCCTTCCGGTCGCGCTTGAGCGTCTCCAGGGCGCGGTGGAAGTGGTCGCCGTCGATGCCCAGGGCTATCGAGGAGAACAGCGAGATGAACCGGCGGTAGCTGTCCCAGGCGAAGCGCTCGTCCCCCGAGCGCGCCGCAAGGCCCGAGACTGTATCGTCGTTCAGCCCCAGGTTGAGGATGGTGTCCATCATGCCCGGCATGGACACCGCCGAGCCCGAGCGCACCGAGAGGAGCAGGGGGTTTGGCGGGTCGCCGAAGCCGCGCCCTTGCGCCTTCTCCACCGAGGCGATGGCCGCCCGGACCTGCGGCATGAGCTCGGGGGGGAACTGCTCGCCCTGCTCGAAGTAGTCCAGGCAGGCCTCCGTGGATATGACGAACCCCGGCGGTACGGGGAGCCCGAGCTGCGTCATGGTGCAGAGCCCGGCCCCCTTCCCGCCCAGAAGCTGCTTGTTCTTGCCGTCGCCTTCCGAGAAGAGGAAAACGTACCTGGTTGCCATGCCCTGCCCCCGGGCACCTTCATGACCGCCCGCCGTATATAAATTTCGCGCACGCTTATCTATCGGGAGCGCCATCGGGGGACCATGGGCGGAAAGGAGGGGGCCGAGTCCGAGGTCAACTGGAACGGGATACTGGAGCCCGAGGAGCGGCGGCGCATCCACGAGCGCATCCATTCCGCGTTCGGCGCCGTCGGGGCCCGGATACCGGAGATCGTGGTGTCCGGCGGAAGGAAGCTGCGTCTCAAGGACCTGGTGTTCACGTACCTGAACCGCGAGCGGCTTTCGGCCGAGGACCTGGAGGCCGTGGACGCCGTCACCGAATCGCTCCGGCGGAGGGTGGAGGAGCTGGACCGAAGCATCCTGCACGACGACATCTCGGAGAAGGGGGCGGTGGAGCTCATGAGGGAGGTCTTGGGGATGCTGAGGGCGCTGGAGCACCTCCGGAGCCTGCGGGAGGACCCCGGCCGGGCCGGCCCGGCGCACTCCTCCCTCATGCAGAGGGTGGACGACGAGAGGCGCTGGCGCGATTTCCTAAAGCGGGTCAGATAGGCCCGATACGCGAAAAACCTTAAATTCAGCAAAGTCATTCATATCCCCGAGGATAGGTTGCAGAAACGCAAGGACTACAGGGAGTTCATCTCCCTCCCTCTGTACAACAGGATACTGATGTTCAGCGAGCTTTCCGGCAACGAGAGCCTGCTTTTCATCTACGACAAGAACACCGAGAAGTTCCGGCCGTTCCAGTCGTTCGTGAGGATAGGGCTCGAGAACGGCGAGGTCTGCCTGCACCTCTACCAGAACCACTCCCGCGAGTACACGCTGGGCCGGTTCATCGAGGAGTACGCCGCCCAGAACCGCTACGTGCGCTCCGCCCTGCGCCAGGACGACCACGAGAGCATAAACCTCCCCGCCACCGCGCCCGAGGTGGACAGGCTGCTCAAGGGCATCGACAGGGGCAAGTTCAGCGGCGCCCGGCTGCTCGCCGACTACGGCGAGCTCGTGAAGAGCGCCGAGGCCATGGACAAGGTCCTCGCCTGGGAGGAGAAGGTCCGCACCAAGCTCGCCGCGCTGGGCCCGCTCACCATAATCGGCGCCTTCGACGCAGACTCGCTCGAGGCGGACATGGTCGCGCGGGTCACGAAGAAGTACCGCAAGGTGCTCGTGTCGGCCCACAGCGAGACCACCCTGTACCTCCCCGAGTTCTCGACGGTGGCCAAGGAGGCCGAGGCCGCGCCGGCCCTGAACCTCATCTCCAAGGACGTCGCCGACGAGTACGTCAAGGCCTCGATAGAGACGCTGCTCCTTTCGATGCTGCGCGAAAAAAGCCTCTGCGGCTACGATCTTTTGAAGGAGATCTACCAGAAGTTCGGCGTGCTCCTGAGCCAGGGCACCATCTACCCCCTCCTGCACCACCTGGAGGCCAAGGGCCTGCTCAAGGCCGAGGTGTCCCCCACGACCAGGGGCAAGATCTACTCGCCGACTGAAACGGGCCGTGAGCTAATAGACCGGCGCGTGTCGGAGTTTTTGCGCATGCAGCAGTATGTGGCCCACTTCCTCAGCACTATTGCGGCAATCAGTGGTTGCCAGCCGTCGATAACCCCTGGGGAGCCCTCATGTGCGATTTTGCCAGTTCCAGGCTGGCCTGAGACACCCTGGCGAACCGGGCAGCCATCTGGCCCATTGAGCCATACACCAACCGGACATACTCACGGTCCTTGAGGTTCTGGACCATCAGCATCCCCGGGCCGTCCCTCTGGAACTGTCTCTCCACATCGCTGTTTCCATTGATGCGACGACTGTGCCTCCGCGCCTTGCGGAACTCACTCTCCTCTGGAGCGTTCGTTCTTGGTAGCTTCTTGACGATTGCTTTACCGTTCACATTCACAAGGACATTCGGAGCGAACAGGTTCCCGCGGCGCTCCGTTATCATCTCCGCGACCTTCCCGAGTGCCTTGTGAAGCGCCCGGCCGTGATGGTCCCGACCGCCCTTGCCCTCGAACACGGATATCCTGGCCAGGATTCTATCCAGCTTCCTACGGCCTTTCTCAAGATCCTTGTCCGAGAGGTTGATTTTCGTACTCAGGGGTATCGGCCCGTTCCGGTACCTGAGTGCCGCACGGATTCCCTGGAACCATTTCCATCGCACGCAGAGATCCTCGAAATCCGTCTGAAGACGCCCGAGCACGATGGGCGGCGGCTTCAGCCGGCGGAGGATGTTCTCAACGCGCGACAGGTTCGGCGAGGAAACATTCCCTCTTGCCCTTGCGAGAATGGCCTTCCTCACGGTCATGCCCGCCTCGAGGCATCTGCGATAGAAATCCACGGCCGGCAAGGAGAACGGATACGCCAGGCCCTTGCCGTCCTTCTCGTAGGCCAGGATATGCTCGACCACGGCCAGCGCCGTGGCCGCATCTTCGTTTTGGTCTTTCCTGAGACGGAGTTTCCGGCGCAATGCCCGCAGTTCCTTCTTCACGCCTCGCCGGTTCATCCTGTCCCGGAACCTCGGATAGAACGGTTCGAAGAGCTTCAGCCCGACGTTCTTCAGGAAATGGTAGTGGCAGATGATGATGTACGTATCCGGGAACACTTCACGAATGGCCGCCAGGTTCCCCTCGCTCATGTCGCTCACGACGGCCACAGGGCTTCCGAAGTGCCTTTTCACCAGCTCCAGGTAGGGAACGATGAGCTTGGCGGCCTCGCTCCCTATCTGAACCGTCAACAATGTGATATCGGTCCATCCTTCCTTCAGGAGAAGGACCATCGGGCCGCTCTTGCCGCTGCCGTCGATATGAAGCACATAGCCGCCCTGAGCCTTGAAGAGCTGGGAGAGCCTTGCCAGGCTCTCCCAGTGGACTCCGACAATGTACCGAAGGAACCGGTCGCACAGCCACTGAATGGTTCGTTCGGGGACAGCTATCCCGCGATTGGAGAGCTCTTCATCGATCTCCTGAATCTGCTTGTGCTCTAGGAAACGGAGCTGCCCGGTCTCGGCTATCAGGTCGTATCCGTACCTGGATTTCGGCGGAACGAGTGTCTGTTCGGGAGGGAACAACTGGTCCGGATGCTCCGGGCATTGTCGCGTGACCTCCGTGATGGCAGTCTTGCCGGAGGCCGTGACGACGGTCCGCTTCCGGGTCTTGCTTACATGGAGCCGCCTCCTGCACTGACCGCAACGGTTCCTCTTGGGTTCGACCCGCACGGATTCCGGTTCATTCGATACGCAGAGTGAGCTTCTTGAGGGGGGGGTTGTAGATAAGGGCCAACCGCTTCAGCTTTCCGGTAAACTCTATTCCAAGCTTCTTCAGAAGCTCTTTCATCTCGTCCGGTGGTGTCGTCCCGGACAAGATGGCCTGTGCCAGAAGGCCCGCGACCGAGGGGTCGACGGGTATTTCCCTCTTATTAGGCGATGTGCCGAGGTATTCGATGTGCTTCTGGCGCACCTTCTTCCCCTCCCTGTGGCTTTCCACTCGCGCATAGTATGTCCCGGATGGCTTCTTGATCTTCCGGACGAAGCTCATGTAGTGTATACATTGTACACCACATATATAAGCCTGTCTATTACCGGTGGTGGCATGTTCGTTATACACTACAGGGGCTCAATTCAACCAGCTATTGCCGCAATAGGTCGGCCGTGGGGGGGCGCGGCGATAGGTTTAATAGGGCTGAACTGGATTTATATTCGGAGGGTGGATTGAATCGGGGGAATACTAGCTAGTAGGGGAACTGAAACGGAGAGCAGATGCCTCGTATTTCTAATACGGGGTTGTAAGCTAGGGAAGCTATTACTAGCTAGGAAAGTCGTCACTTTCGTAGGTATGAGCCAGCCGGCCTTCATCATGGTTCGTTCTTGGCTGATGAAGCGTGGGGTCAGAGAGGGAACCCCACATGCCTCGGATTTCAATCCGAGGTTCGTGACTTTCGTAGGTATGA